>QFCS01004555.1_pt1 | contig 636638 bp, 597 predicted proteins | sample 3576561 | NCBI WGS metagenome assembly QFCS01 | reverse complement strand
CATCGCCCATCAACCTCGAAAAGCCATCGGTTTTGCTGCGGCGAAAAACGCCGCCGAAACCGCGCGCCCGGATCACGCGGCCACCGACACATCAAACCCGGCACGCCCCAGTGCAGCGGGCTCATGAATAAGCCGGGCTAGCGCGCGCGAAGACTTGCTATGCAACCGGAGTGCGTCCCGTTCGCCAAATTGCCGCCTTGCCCTATCGCACCATCGGTGATGGCCTTTCCGCGCCCATCGAAGTGCTCCTTGTCACCTCGCGCGGGACGGGCCGCTGGGTCATTCCCAAGGGCAATTTCGGCAAGAGCGAAGCCGCCCATGCCGCCGCCGCCCGCGAGGCGGAGGAGGAGGCCGGCGTGATCGGGGCGATCTGCCCCGCCGCGCTCGGCCGGTTCGAATACCGCAAGACCCTGCGGTCGGGCGCGTCGGTCATGGTCCAGGTCCAGGTTTTTCCCCTGGCCGTGACCGAGGAACTGCCGCACTGGGCCGAAGGGGAACAACGTACCCGCCAATGGTTTTCGCTTGCTGCCGCTGCCGATGCGGTGGACGAGCCTGACCTGCAGGCATTGATTCGCAGCTTCCGGGCCACGGAATTCCGGGCCCTTGCCACCACCGCACCGCTTGTCCGCCGCTTGGGCAGCGTGAAAGAAAGACTGGGCATGTTTCACTGGTTCCAGAACCTGTTGCCGCGCCAGGGCAACTTCTTCGAACTGTTCGAGGCGCACGGCCAAACCCTGATCGCGGGCAGCAACGCCTTGGCGCGCCTGCTCCAGGGCGGGCCGGGCATGGCCGATCACGTGCGCGAGATTGCCGAGCGCGAGCACGATGCCGATGCCATCACCCGCGAAGTGCTGGTGACCGTGCGCCGCACGTTCCTCACGCCCTTCGATCGTGGCGCGATCACCTCGCTGATCAGCGCGATGGACGATTCGATCGACCAGATGCACCAGACCTCCAACGCCATCTCGCTCTATGAAGTGACCGCGTTCGAGCAGGAAATGGCGGACATGGCCGCGATCATCGTGGAATGCGCGCGCGTCATTGCCGAGGCGCTGCCGCTGCTGCGCTCGATCCACGCCAATGCCGCGCGCCTGCACGAGCTGACCGAGCGGCTGGTGCGCCTCGAAGGCAAGGCCGACGAGATCCACGATGCCGGCCTGTCCAAGGCGTTCAAGGCCCATGGCCAGACCGCGCCGATGCAGTTCTTCGTCGCCCGCGAAATCTACAGCCACCTTGAACGCGTGGTCGACCGCTTCGAGGATGTCGCCAACGAGATCGACGGCTTGGTCATCGATCACGCCTAAGGAGCCGGGTTCATGAACCATGTGGCCGTGGCGCTGCCCCTGATCATCGCACTGGTGATCATGGCCTTGGCGTTCGACTTCATCAACGGACTGCACGACGCGGCAAATTCGATTGCCACGGTGGTGTCCACGCGCTTGCTCACGCCGGTGCAGGCCGTGCTGTTTGCCGCGTTCTTCAACTTTGCCGCCTATTTCACCTTCGGCCTGAAAGTGGCCGAAACGGTGGGCAAGGGCATCATCGACAAGGACGTGATCACCCCGCAGGTGATCTTTGGCGCCCTGGTCGGCGCGATGACCTGGAACGTGATCACCTGGTGGCGCGGCATTCCCTCCTCGTCCAGCCACGCGCTGATCGGCGGCCTGCTGGGCGCGGGCACGATGCATGCCGGCACCAGCGCGATCGTGTGGAAGGGCGTGACCTCCACCACCTCGGCCATCGTGCTTTCGCCGGTGGTTGGCCTGGTCGTCTCGATGCTGCTGATGCTCTTGTCGTCGTGGCTCTTCGCCAAGGCTTCGGCGCGCACGGCGGAAAGCTCGTTCAAGAAGCTGCACCTCATTTCGGCCGCGGCCTATTCGATCGGCCATGGCGCCAACGACGCGCAAAAGACGATGGGGATCATCGCCGTGCTGCTCTATTCGCAGGGTATGCTGGGCGGCACGTTCCACGTCCCCGGCTGGGTCGTGCTGGCGTGCTATGTCGCCATGGGCCTGGGCACCCTGTCGGGCGGGTGGAAGATCATCGAAACGATGGGTAGCCGCATCACCAAGCTGTCGCACCACCAGGGCTTCTGCGCCTCGGCCGGCGGCTCGATCATGCTGTTTGCCGCCAGCGCCTTCGGCATTCCGGTCTCGACCACCCACACCATCACCGGCTGCGTAGTCGGCGTGGGCGCCGCCCGCCGTGCCTCGGCCGTGCGCTGGAGCGTGGCGCAGCGCGTAGTCGTCGCCTGGCTGGTCACCATTCCGGCATCGGCGCTCGTGGGCGCGGTGTTCTATGAGGTTGCCAAGGTTTTTTGAGAGGTTGAGGAGCCGTCGGTCGCCGGGGGCCATCGGGTACACGAAACAAGGGTAAGGCCATTGCCAGGCCCCCGTTCGTGTTGGCTGCGCTCGCATTGACGCGGCTCGCGCGGTTGCGCTTCAACGCGTATCGATTGCCCCAACGGCAAAATTCTCTTACGGCGCGCGTCAGACCCACCGCACGGTAGCCCCCGCGCGCGCAAATCGAGCCATCGTGTCGCGAGGTTCGACGCGGACCTGTGCAGATGGTGCAACGACCAATATGCTGCCCCAAGGAATCCGCGTGCCAAATTTCGACATTGGGATTGATGGTTACAACTTGGCCATGCAGCGCGGCACTGGCATTGCTACATATGGTCTAAATCTGGCGCGCACGTTGCAGTCGGCCGGCTATTCGATCACTGGAGTCTTTGGTCTTGACGTCGGAGCAGACAGCCGCCTGCGCGAGACGCTGTTCTTCGATCGCGTGGCACAGCCTGCAACTGGCCGTACCGTTTTTGGCGGACGCTGGCGGCGCCGTCTGTCCATGCTGCAGGCAACGCTAGGCACCAGGCTGCAACCGCATGCACTGGAGGTGCCACTGACAGGCCATGTCGACAAGCGGGCCTTCGTCGATCGATTACCACAGTTCGATCGACTGGCCAGCTATGCCGGCCTGTTTCCGATTGCGCAGCGGTATTTCTCGCGCACCGGGCGCTTCCTGCCGCTGCGCATGGCTCATCCGCCCCAGATTATGCACTGGACCTATCCCGTGCCGGTCAGAATCGAGGGCGCGCGCAACATTTATACCGTCCACGATCTGGTACCGATGCGGCTGCCCTACACAACGTTGACCGACAAGCCCCGGTTTGCCGCGCTGCTGCGTCAATGCGTGCATGAGGCTGACCACATCTGCACCGTGTCCGAATTCAGTCGTGCTGACCTGATAGAACAGTTCGCGATAGAGCCGGAGAAAATATCCAACACTTACCAGACATCGTTCATTCCAGACGATATCCTGGGGGAAACTTTTGAAGACAGCGCGCGGCAGGTCAAAGGACTGTTCAACCTTGCCGAGCGAGGGTTCTTCCTGTTCTTTGGGGCGCTTGAGCCCAAGAAGAATCTTGGGCGCTTGATCGAGGCATACCTTGGCCTTAATACCACGATACCGCTGGTACTCGTCGGCGCCCGGGCCTGGTTGAGCGAAGGCGAACTCGCTTTGCTGCCGGAAAACGACCCGCGCATAATTCGTTTGGACTATCTGGGCCGTAATGCCTTGTTGCGGCTGGTAAGGGTTGCGCGGGCCGTGATGTTCCCTTCGATCTTCGAAGGCTTCGGATTGCCTGTGCTCGAAGCGATGCAATTGGGCACGCCGGTATTGACTTCCCAAGCGAGCGCCCTGCCGGAAGTGGCCGGGAATGCGACGCTGATGGTTGATCCGTATAGTGTGCGCGAGATTGCCCAAGGCATTGCACAGTTGGACCAGGATGATGCGCTCAGGGCGCGGCTGAGCCACTCAGGCCCTGCCCAGGCGGCGAAGTTCACGCCGGAACGCTATCTGGAAAGACTTGAGGCCATGTATGTCAAGACGCCGTTGCCACGCCAGTAGGCCGTGCGCCGCTACCGGTGGTGCGTGTCGTCCAGTAGTGCTGGAACCAGTATCCTGTGAAACTCTGACGTGATAGGCCGCGTGCCGTTATGATACCTTCACCCAACGCCCAGCCCAATCCGTCAGTCTCGTCACAGCGCCCATCTTTGCTGGAATGCCTGTCAATCCAGGCGCGCGTCATCGGTGCCGTTATCATGCGGGAACTGCACACTCGCTATGGGCGCGACAATATCGGCTATCTTTGGCTGATTGCCGAACCGCTGATGCTGGGCTCAATCATTTCGCTGCTCCATTCCGGCGGAAGTGACAACGGTATCGATCCCGTGGCTTTCACGGTGACCGGCTATTGCAACTTCATCATGTTCCGCGGGATCGTTAACCGCGCGGAGGGATCGTTGCATGCCAATCTGCCGCTGCTCTACCACCGCATGGTCACGGTCTTCGACATAACGTTCGGGCGGGCCTTGCTGGAGGCGGCGGGTTCGATTTCCGCATTCACCATCTTGCTGACGTTTTGTATCGCACTGGGCTATACCGATCTGCCGGCGCGGCCTTTGTATCTAGCCATGGGGATGGGCTACATTTTCTGGTTTTCGCTGGCCATAAGCATGATCATTGCCGGTGGAACGCACGAACGCAGTTTCTGTGAACGGCTGGTTCATCCGTTTTCGTACTTCATGATCCCATTATCCGGCGCGTTCTACATGGTGGGCTGGATTCCGGAGAAATACCGGTACTATCTGATGTTCAATCCGTTTCCGCATATGTTTGAAATGATCCGCTACGGTGTTTTTGCCGACGCAAGCATCGAGTATGTCGACATCCCCTACGTCACCGCCTGTTGCGCCGTTTTGACGCTGTTTGGGTTGATTGCGATGAAAACAGTGAAGTCACGCATACACTTGTCCTGATTGGTGCATTTGAAGAGATGTATGAATATGAATAAAGGCAGCTTCTTTGATGTACCTATCGATCAGGCCAGCGGGGAATCCGTTGGGCGGTTGGCGCGTTGGCGCGACGCGGCCTTGGCGTGGCGATGGCCGTTTTTGCTGGTATTCCTGCCAACCCTGATCGTGGCGGCGTACTATTACCTGCTGGCGGCTGATCAATACGAATCCGAGGCGCATTTCATAGTTAGTTCCAGCTCGTCCGAAGGGCTTTCGGGCGGCAGTTTCGGGTCGCTGTTTGGCATTTCGACCGGTGGCAGCGCACAGGGACAGATTTCGGCTGTGACGGACTACCTGCAATCTTCCGAGGCAGTAGGCGCACTGCGGCGAAACATTGACCTGGTGGCCATGTTCAACCGACCAGAAGCGGATACCCTTAGCCGGTTGGGCAACCAATCAAAAAGCCCGGAGGAAATCCTCAAGTATTTTCGCAAGATGGTCAGAGTGCATTATGACCGTGACACTGGTATCACCAGCGTGACGGTTCATGCCTTCCGACCTGATGACGCTCACGTTATTGCCAACCGCCTGCTGCTTTTGGGTGAAGAGCAAGTCAACCGCATGAACCGGCGCCGCTATGACGATGCCGTAGCCGCCGCGAAGAAGCAGGTTGCCTTGGCCGAGCAGCGCGTGGCGTCCATCCAATCCCGAATGACCGGCTATCGCCAAGACGTGCATGACATCAATCCCGAGGTGACGGGCGAGGCGCAGATCCGGTTGGTGTCGGGGCTCAAGGCGCAGCTCGCCTCAGCCGAGGCCTCACTGGCGAGCATGGCAGGCGTGATCTCCCCGGCCAGCCCGCAATACATCGCCACACAGCGTCAAGTAGCGGCACTTCGCAGCCAGATCGGCATGCAATCAGGTCAATTGGCCAGCCGTTCATCTACCGATGTTGCTTCCAATCTTGGAGGGTTCGAGGATCTCAAGGTCCAACAGGAATTCGCCGCGAAAAATTATGAGGCGGCAGCTGCTGCTTTGGTCAAGGCACAGGAGGAAGCCGCGCGGCAACAACTCTACGTCGATCGCGTGGTTGATGCCAATATGCCTGGAGAGGCGTTGTTCCCGCAGCGTGGTCGGATCGTGCTGCTGACGTTCCTCGCCTTGTGCGTTGCCTATGGGATCGGTTGGCTCATCCTCGCCGGTGTGCGCGAGCACGCCGCCTGATTGAGGCAATACCGCCTAGGATTTACCTAGGCGGTATTGCCTCGCATGGCGTGCAAAAAGCCGGCCGCGTGGTGCACCGCTTGCCAGGCTGTTGACAAATTCTACTGCGGCACGACTTTTGCTCCAGCGCCGCAGAAGCTGCCCTATACCAGGCCCTGGCAGCGTTGCTTCGCTTTGAAGGAGGTCCATCTTCGAGCGGCCTCGCGTCGCCACGCGCTTGCACAGGGCAACTGTGGCGTTGCGGAATTTGTCCACGCCGCCGAGGCGCAAGACGGGCATGGTGAATGCCACACGGACCTTTCCAGATGCCGGCTGGCCGGACGCGACGATTATGGCGTCGGCAGAATACCCATGTAGGTTAAGCGGTGATACAAATGGTCTATCGGAACGACGAAATCCGAAAGATGGACTTGTGCACCACCATTGGTAGGTCCGGTCAGAACATTGTAATGCTGGCCGCCCACAGCGGCAAGGTCGAGGTAGAATGGTTCTGCCCATCCGGCCGGCGCAAGGTAGATCACCGTAGTTGAGGGTGCGCAGAACAGACTGTTGGTCATTGCAGCGCCCATTTGTCCGACGACAATCGCGGCTTCCTGAAAGATGCGTACTTGCGCCGAAAAATCGAGCTTTTCGGCTTCCACAAGTTCAAAGCCGCGCACCTGTAGAAACGCCCATAGTTCATCGAAGTTGGTGACAGCGCGGCTATTGGGAGGGCGGCGCGCCACGAAGATGCGGCGGCCGTTATGCCGGCCGAAATCGCCCATCGGACGGCTCGCGCTTTGTTGCAAAAAACGGATGGCGGCCGGGTTCTTGATACGTGGATGAAAGCTCACTGGCGTTGCGTAAAAAAGATTGCGGAATCGGCACGGCAATTCCGGATCGATGAACGCGACGTTGGCAAGGGCATCGATGGTGGCATGGATCGAACTTTTGCGGACCGCATCAATCTTTTCATCAAATGAAGGAAGGACGAACGTGCATTCAACTCCCAGCTTGGCGTTCAATTCCAGCCATGCGCGGGCCCGGGGCAGGTCATCGACCAGCCAATGTCCGTAGTTGAACGAGCCCGCCGAGCCGAGATACAGGCACGGCCCATCAAAGCAGTACTGATCCGGGATGATGCTTGAGTCTTCCAACAGCGGAGAGATGTTGATTGCTGAGCGGTCAGGAAGGCGGAAGCTCTCGTAGACAATCGCGGTCCGGTCATCTTGATGGCAGTAGATTGCCGAGCGATGCACGGTGGCATCGTCGATGCGGACAATGACGCTGGCAGGGCAATGGCAGTGACGTTCAGAGTTGTAGCTGGCAAGCAGGTGTTGCGCCGAGTCGCTGCCGCTATCAACAATCATGTCCTGTTCGGCGGTATGGCGATAGTAGGTAGAAGGATATAGCTCACATATATATGTGATGCCAAAAGAGTCTGCGGGTTTGTTTGCCAGAGCATCGTGAAATTCGATGAGCGACCCAGGAATATTGTAAATCTCTTTAAATGCGGATGAAATAAAAAGATTTTCAAAATTAGTCATGCCACATCCAAACCGTCTGAGTTCGTTCTATTTATCTAAATCAGCTTGGTTTTTCGTCAGAACTTCTGATCAATTTGTCAAAGTCTGATTCTATCTTTTTCATGCGATCAGAAAAGGCTTGGTCCTCTTCAGGCGACGGCCGTTTGCCGATATCTTCGTTGAAACGGCGCAATGCGCTTGTCAGCAAGACCGCCAAGCCGACCACAAGAAGAAAATAGAGAGTATAGGACAGCATTGGCTAGCCTTCAGCAGTGCGCGACGACGAAGGGGGTGGACGCTAGGCGGCGTGGACAAATTCCACAACGCCACGGTTGCCCTGTAAAAGGCCCTGGGGAGGCGCGAGGACGAAGCAAGAGTGGGCCTCTTGCAAGGCCGAGCAACGCTGCCAGGGCCTTTTATAGAGCAACCCCTGCGGGGCTGGATCAAAAATCGCCATTTCCGCGTCGGCTCGTCGCGCAATATTCCCGATATTGCGCTTCCTCGCCTCCTTGAACTGGCGGTTTTTGCCTCCAGCCGTGGCGCTGTGGAATTTGTCCACGCCGCCTAGGGTGACTACCCAGCGCATTGTCACTCTTTGAACAATCCGCCCCAAAGCCTTGGATGTCACGTCGTGGCTCCCGTCGTTTTGCGCCTGTTCCCCACCGGAAGAGGGGGGCAGAACCGGGCGTGACCGATCCTGGGCCCTCATAGTCTATCAATTCCTGCGTCCGCATGGAACCAAGGTAAAGTTCCACCCAGCCGTTGGGCCGGCTAGCTGCATCTTGTGCGGCGAGCCGACACATGATCAGGCGCCGGGCAGATCGATTTCCCATGGCCAAGGGCAGCGCGGCTTGGTGGCATATGCGAAATCGACGCGATCGAGATCGATGTTCGGCGAGTAGTAAGGATCGTTGTCTAGTGTCTCGCCCCACCTATCCCGCATCCATTTTGCCTCAATCGCTAGCCTTGCCGCGCGCGAACCTTCTTTGTCGCTTCCGCGCGAGCGACTTTCCTTGTGGATCAGGGTGATATCTGGATCAGCCAGAACCTTGAGGCCGCTTTCCCGGATCTTAAGGCAAAGATCAATGTCGTTGTAGGCGACGCTGAGTTCCTCGTCGAAACCGCCAACCGATGTGAAATCGGCCTTGCGGATGAACATGCAGGCAGCTGTTACCGCAGAGAATTCCTGCAACAGTCGGGCCTTGCCGAAATAACCGGGAGAGGTGCCCTCGAAGCTGAGGTGGGGGTGGCCAGCGATGCGATGCGCACCCATGCCAAGCGCAATACCGAAATGCTGAAGCGTGCCATCGGGAAAGAGTAGGCGAGCGCCAACGATGCCGACCTCGTTCAGGCTCAGGAACGCACGGGCGCGATTGATCCAGTCGGCAGAAACAACTTCGGTGTCGTTGTTGAGGAAGCAGAGGATGTCGCCCTTTGCCGCCCGTGCGGCCAGGTTGTTGATCCGCGAGAAATTGAATGCACCAGGATCGCGGACTACGGTCACGTTGTCTGATCGGGCAATGTCGGCGAGATATGCAAGCGTCTCAGCCTCGTCAGAGCCATTGTCGACAATGACAATTTCGACGTTGGCATGATCATGCTGGAAAATTGAGTCGATGCATGGTTTCAGCAGGTGCAGGCCATTGCGAGTAGGGATGATGATGGACACGCTTGTGTCAAAGATGCGCGTGGGCTTAATTGCGGTACATCCCGGAGCGAACCCGTCAGTGGAACGGAAGGGCATGCCGGTCCGCTCAAAATGGCCGTTGATCGCGCTTTGGGCGGCGGTAATCGCATAGCTCTTCTGATCGGCCGACATCGCGGTCGACCCGGGCAGAATGCGCCAGTTGTAAAGCACATGTGGAATGTGCACGATCCCGCCGTCGCCACACTTTTCAAAGCAGCGCAGCAGCAGGTCATAATCTTGGCTGCCTTCCAGGCCCATGCGAAAACCGCCCACCTTGGTCACCAGGGTGCGCCTGTAAACGCCGATATGGCTGACCATGTTCTGGCCATACATTAGAAATTTGTTGAAGCATCCCTTGAAGTACGGGTGCAGCCGATCGCCATGGAGGTTGACTTTGTCTTCGTCTGAAAAAAAGATGTCGGCATCGGGGTGTTTGTTGATGTAGTGCGCAATAACTGATAGCGTGTAATTTGGAATAAGGTCGTCATGATCTACTAGAACGACAAAGTCACCACTGGCAAGTTCAAGTGCGCTATTGCTGGCCGCTGAAATGTGCCCGTTGGTCTTTCTTGCAACATATTTGACGCGGCTATCGCGCGCCGCATATCTTTCCAGCGTTGCGACGACGTCGCGGTTAGGAGAGTTGTCGTCCGCAATGCAGATTTCGAAATCTGGATAGCTTTGGACCAGAAGAGAGTCTAGGCACTCGCACAGCAAATCGATTGGCGTATTGTATGTCGGCATTACAAAGGAAAATTTGGGCTTTATCGCCAATTGACGATCTATTTCTCGGATTTTTTGGTAGTCACCTGTGTCAGGATTGGCGTTGAAATATAGCCAGTAGTTATAATCATGGCTAAAATTAGCATGATTGTCGATTTCGTGGTCAAGCGCGATAACCGGTGGCAGAAGCTTTGTGGCTTGGCCATTGCGTGAAACTTCACCCAGCAAGCGCAACAATGCTGAACAATCGGCATCAGGATGGGCATGCTGCTTGACAGTGGCAGCAAGATCTTCTGCGCTAGCGAACTGTGTGATCGACAGTTTTGGCGGCGAAAAGGTGCTTTGCTGTTGATCGGGATCCAGGCGCAGTCGCGTGATGTGCTGGGGCATCAGCAACAAAACCTGGGCTTTTCCAGATGACAGGCTGAAGCGTGCGCTGTTGCGCTCGCTGAAACCCTCGCCCATGTCAGCATAGACCTGGCCGATCGGCGCCTTGTCGGCGGTGCCAGACACAGTCATCTCGATTGTCAACAGCACGATCGCGTCTTGGGGGCGGGCTGTCGGCTTCCAATCCAGCTCAATCCAGGGATCATTGCCAGTGGCGTGGAAATTGTTTCCCCGGAGGATGATCGACGAGTAGTTGACTGGCACCAGATCGCCGGTTTCCGTGGCCAGTGCTGCCAGCGTGCCAGGGAGCACCGCCTCGCGCGCGGGAGATGGGCTGCTGATGATCTGCTCGCCATAGATGGTGAGGTCTTGTGCCGCCTGGCTGCAGCCAAGCGAAGCCGCTTCTCGAAGTCGGGCCAAGCCGTTGTTCAGATCACCCGACGATGCCAGGGCGTGGCCGAAGTGCAAGAGGATGTCGACGTCCTCGGGAGCCTGTTGCCAAGCCACGCGATAGGCCTGCAAGGCATCGCTGTGCGACCCGGTTTCCTTGAGCATATGACCCAGTTGCACCCAGATCGCCGTGTCGTCGGGTGCCAGAAGCAAGTGGCTGCGATAATGTTCTGCGGCCTTGGCCCAAGCGCGCTGCTCCCTGGCCTTGTCCCCCTCCGCACGAAATTTGGAACGAGAACGACGGGGCGCTGCAGCGCGCGTGTTTTGACGAAACAAAACCATTTTTCTCCGACACATGGCGTGAACCGTCGAACGATTAGACCTTATCTTTGCCTTGGGCCAGCCCTATGATGGCCAGTATGACCACATTGGTGAAATTCTTCCGCCATGTTTGACTGGTTTCGCAAGGCCGCTTTGCGACGTGCCAGAAAGGCTGCAAGATCAATGCGATGGCAAGCCGCAGTTGCGGCTTATCAGGTGCATCTCACCAGGTTTCCAGGCGATGGCGCCGCTTGGTTGCAAATGGGGCATGCCCTCAAAGAGACCGGTGATCGTATGGCAGCCGAAGCGGCCTATACACAGGCAACGCGCTTGGTTTCACACGGCACCGCTGGCTGGATCGAATTGGCGAATCTGCAGCGGGTGGCAGGCAGGAGGGCGCAAGCGATCGACACGCTGCAAGCGGGACTGACTGCCACGACCAGCGAAAACGGTGCGCACGAGATGTTGCTGGCGGATGCCTTGTTGGCGCTCGTCGGCCGCGATCAGCTGCCGCTTGCGGTACAGCAAGCGATTGAGGAAAGCGATGGCATTTACGCTCGGTCCCGCTACGCGGCTTACCGGCGCGCCTATCAAGTGCGGGTTCTGGCGCCCTTGGAGGCGTGTGTCTCCCGCACGGTGCTGAGCGGCGCGACCGTTGTGATCGATGGTGTGCAGGCCCGCGCAGATCTATTGGCGCTGACGATCGAAAGTCTCGATGGCAAGCCCTACAAAGTCATCACCGACTGGAGCGCCGCGATCCCCGTGCGTCCCGAAGAAGGCTCAGTTCTGCTGATCACAGCGGGCACCCGGATCGTGGGTGCTACCATTCCCTGCTTGCAGGCGGCGCTGGATCGTACCGGAGCACCACTGGCCTACAGTGATCATGATCATTGGGAGTTGATGCACGACGGGGCGCCAAAGGACCGTGCAGAGGCCCATGTTCGTCATTTCGCACCCTGTTTGCACCCGATGTACGATCCATTCTGGTTCATGCAGGAGCAGCATCGACCGGCTTGCTGCCTTGTGTCGGCGAGGTTCTTCCAGAACTTTGCCACATGGACAGAAGCGTTTGCGGCTGTGCCTGAGCATTTGCATCGCGCGGCGCATGTTCCGTTGTTGTTGGCCAGTCGATTTGCGCCGGCGATATCTGCCAATCCGCCACAATCGTCGCCGGTACGAGGCCCGTCAGATGCGACAGAGCCGCCTGCCATCCAGGTTGTCATCCAGACGCGCGACGCGCCTGGGCTCTTGGCAACATGCGTGAGGACCTTGATTGAAACGGCGAGCCGGCCCCATCGGCTGGATATCGTGATCGTGGACAACCGTAGTGTTCTGCCCGAAACCGCAGACCTGTTGGCGAAATGGTCATCCCGTGGCGTGGTGCGGGTGATCGCTCACGACGAGCCGTTCAATTGGGCGCGCGCAAACAACCTCGCAGTAGGCCAGGGGAGTGCGCCTTATCTGCTGTTTCTGAACAATGACGTTGCCATGCGCAGTGTGGGTTGGGATGAAGCGCTAACGCGCTATCTCGGCGATAACGACCGTGCGGGATCAGTTGGTGTGGTCGGTGCTTGCCTGCTTTATCCCGACGAGCGCATCCAGCACGCGGGGGTCGTGATCGGGATGACCGGTGTGGGACCAATGCACGAAGGCGTTGGTGTGGCGAAAGACCACCATCTCGCGTTCGACCCGCCTGGTGATCGCTGGAGCGATCCGCGCCTGGCGGCTGCGGTTACTGGTGCCTGGATGGCAACCACCCGTGGCCTATTCGAGGCGGTCGGCGGTTTTGATGAGCGTTTGCCAATCGCGTTCAATGATATCGATTTCTGTCTGCGTAGCCGTGCGATGGACCGCACTGTGCTGTATGCCGCTGACATTGTCGCCATTCACCATGAATCGGCCACACGCGGCGCTACCACGTCCATCGCGCAAGTCCGCCGCGAGCAGATGGAATGGCAATGGCTACGCGGCATATGGGGAGCAGCCGTGCTGGGCGATCCTGCCTATAACCCGCATTGGACCAGGGTCGGGCAGCCTTGTGACGGGCTTGTGTTTCCCGACAGGGAGGCGGTCGATGCCTGGACCATGGCGAGCGCTCATGCGCAGCCATGGTCCGTGCCACAGGCAAAGTGAGGCTGAGCGTCAGTTTTTCGTCAGCGCGCGCGCCGTCAGGAAAGGCGAGAACAACTGGTTGATGATGCCGACCAGCTTCGAGGGCTGGTTGGCCGCCGCATTGGCAATATAGATGACGTCCTTGTCTTGCATCGCTACGCGCTGGGCGAGGAAGTAAGACGCGGGCTGCATCATGTTGAGGCGATAGATGACCGGTTTGCCCTGACCGCGATTTTGCGTCGCATCTTCGTAACGGAAGATAAAGATCGCTGTCGGATCGGCCGAAGCGTCTGATGGGCCTTGAACGCGAGCGAGCGCTTCGGCCAATGAGATCGAGCCAGTCGCGAACGAGACTTGGGAAACCTTGCCAGTGGCGCCAAAGACAGTGAAACTGCGCGGGCGCTGCAACAGTTCGATATAATCGCGCGGGGCCAGTACCAGGTCATCCTGGGTTCCAGAACGGATCGAATCGAGGCGCTGCTCTATCGTGCGTGCCGACCGTTCGAACCGGACTACCGTATCCTCGGTCGTGCCCGTGGCGCCCCCGGCCAGCGCAACTGCGTCCAATAGGCGTTCCCGGTTGGAGGTGAGATCATAGCGGCCCGGCTTGTTGACGTTTCCAGCAATGATCACGGTGCGTGACATGTTTTTGGCGATCGTCACCATCGCCTGCGGGTGCTGCGATTTGGTCGACAGCCGCCGGTTGATCTGAGCTTCGACCTCTGAAGGGGTAAGGCCGGCAACAAACATCGAGCCGATGAAGGGGAGGGTGATCGCGCCGGTAGGATCGATCGTCACGGCGGGAAACTTCTCACCATGGGCCGATGGATCAAATGCATCTAACTGGGCGGCACCGCCGCGCGAGAAAAGCGAAACACCCACTTCATAGATGTCGATGTTAAGCACATCGCCCGGGCCAAGCGTTTCTGGGCGCGAAGGCATGTCCAGCGTAGCGAGCGAGACATTCGCCGCAATGCGAGCGCTTTGCGCGCTGTTGAGCGCTTCCACGGCCTTGCTGTCGAGCGGCACGATATCGAAGGTGAACTCGTTCTGCTTGTCGTTCGCGCGCTTGACGATCTGCGCCGCGGTCGGGCCGCTCGAGGGCAGAGTGGCACAACCAGAAAGCATCGTGCCGGCAAGGAGCGGCATGAGGAAAAACAGTCTCAGGGGATTTACCTTAGGATGGGGCATTGCGGGCACTCGTCGTATCTACACAGGTCGGCGTTGCCAGTACGACCAAGGTGTCGGGAAGGAAGCGTCCATGGGCCCGACGCCTTGGTCGGGGAGATGGCTTTGCAACTATGTGTTGCGTGTTTGCAATCGGCTATGCACCTCGCAGGCTTCGGCCACATCGTCAAAATGGATGAGAGATCCTCCGAACAAAACGGCGCCGCGTCGGCAATAGGCTTTTAATGTCGCAGGGTCATGCGAGATCATGATCAATGTGGCGCTATCGCGGCGCGCGGCCAGAGCGGCCTCGGACCGGGCGCGGAAGCGTTCGTCGCCCGCACCAGTGATTTCGTCAACCAGGTAGCATTCAAAATCGATCGCCAGGCTGATACCGAATGCTAGGCGCGCTGCCATGCCAGCCGAATAGGTCTTTACCGGTTGGCGGAAGTAGGGGCCGAGTTGAGCGAAATCTTCGACGTATTCCAGCAGCTCCTTCTCGGGCTTGTTATAGACCCGAGCGATGAACCGAGAATTGTCGGCGCCTGTGAGGCTGCTTTGAAAACAACTGGCATAGCCAATGGGCCACGAGGTGGTCATGGTTCGGGTGACGCTGCCGCTGGTGGGTTGCTCCACGCCCGAGATAAGGCGCATCAACGTAGATTTCCCGGCGCCGTTGGCGCCGCAGATGCCTAGCGCTTCGCCCTTGCGGATAGTGAAGCTCAGGTCCGTAAACACGACCTTTTCGAACTTGCGACCGTGATAGGTTTTGCCGACATTCTCGAAGCGAATCACAACGATATAATCCTCTGGCCGCCCGACGATCGGAAATCCGCGGCCCATGTGCATTGGGCGGGCGGTTGAGCGTAGGGGGCCCAAATCGACTCGGTGCTCGCTAGCATGCTGTCTCGACATTTTCCATAGCCACAGACCCGCCTGACAGACCGCGGGGGCAGTGGATCACAAGATTGCGTCCTTGTGCCAAGCTGATAGGGACGCGGGGATGAGCGACGCGATCAATACCGCCGAGGCGGCCAATACTCCGCTGGCGGTAGACCCTTTTGGTTCCTTCCCTAGCTGGGCGAGTCGCGTCACCGGATTGGGCGGCTCTGAACCGGCGGCGGATCCCGAATATGTGTTCATGACACTTTTCTGTCGCCCGGCTTTGGGGCGCGTGCGTGCGCTTGTGACATTTCATGATCTGGTTGCGTCCCATGGCACGCTGCAATTGACCATCCATGTCAAGTCTGCGTTTCCCGATGCGGAGGCCTGGCGCCTGCACAACGTCACGGTCGATCTTGCCGACCTGGCCGCCAGCGGCGGGATTTGCGAAATCGCGTTCGACAGCTTCCGCAACAGTCTTTACGCGGTGAGTGGCGAAATCGCGACCGACGGCCACGTGTCGGCGGCACACCTTTCAGTTTCCCTTGATCGGCGTGCGAGTCCCGACGAGCATGGTCGACCTTGGGGATGGCGCTTACGCGTACAGTCACGCAAAACGGTCAGAGGCTCCGTCAATCTGCCGGTAATCCAGCGACAGTTGTCCGACCAGAACATCCCCGATCTTGAGTGCCCGGTATCGCAAGTTGGCGTCCCCTCACAATGCCTGCATCCTTCGTTCGGTACCATCGCGCAGGCGCTGGGTTTGCCGCTGCGCGCAACGCCTGAAGCCTGGGCGCAAGCTTATGTCGTGCGCGTGATAGAAGCCCATACCCAGCGACATAGCGCTACGCGCATGTTGGCGTACCCGACGCAGGACACCGTCGCGCTGGTATCATACTTCGCCTCTCAAGGTATCGAGATCCTTAGCGTCGGACATAAGCCACTGGTCGCAGGTCGTCCCGATCCTGGCGACGAACTGCACAACCTGCACAGACCTGCAATCTGTGATGAGGCGGAATTCTTTGCGCATGCGCATCTCACCTTTGGCGATATTCGCCTGCCCCCGCCATCGCTCCACGATCAGTTCGATGTGGTTTGGTCGATAGGCGCCAATCGGCAAATGTCGCGCAGGGAATTTGCCGACTTTGTGGTCAACGGGCTGATCTGCGCTAAGCCGGGTGGGCTCGCGGTTCATGTCTTTGATTACATCGACGACGTCGACGCAGAAGGCCCAGACGTTCTGACACGGCACGATATCGAGCGCATGACGGTCATGGCGCTCTCTCATCACAACGATGTCGCGCCTTTGCGGTTCAATGCGGCGATCGATCAGCGCGCAACACTGCCGTTTGGCCTGATCGTGCGGCGGGGGCTGTGATCGCTTGACCATTGCGGCTTTCGATCGGGCTGTCTGCCCGCGCAGTGTTTATGGCCAAGGTCTTCATGGTCGCGCAGAAGTCGCTCTGCCCCGGGAATAAAGCTGTTCAGCCCGGATCAAGATCGGGTTGTGTTGGAACGCCGGTAGGTTATGAGGCTCTATCTTTTTTGGCATGTGCAGATGAGCCTCAAGGCTCATCAGGTGTGCCTTGTTGGCTGGCTTTGCCACGCGAAAGCCCCGTGCTGCGGTTTAGCCCATTCGGGTTGGAAAAAGAGAGTGAGCATGCAGGTCTCGACGTTTGACATCATCGGCCCGAAATTGTTGACCCCCCGCCGTATTGGTGACGAGCGCGGCTATTTTGCGGAAACGTTCCGCATGGATGTCTTTGCCGAGCATTGCGGCGACTATACTTTCGTGCAGGACAATGAATCGCTGAGTGCGCGGGCTGGCACTGTCCGTGGCCTGCATTTCCAGAGCCAACCCCATGTCCAGGGCAAGTTGGTGCGTTGCACCGCCGGCGCGCTGTTCGATGTGGCCGTCGACATCCGCGTCGGATCGCCAACCTTTGGTAAGTGGGTGGGGGAAACCCTGACGCCGGAAAACGGAAAGCAATTGTGGGTGCCGCCGGGTTTTGCGCATGGGTTCTGCTCCCTCCAACCCAATACGGTCATAGCCTACAAGGTCACCGGGTACTACAGCGCTCGATGTGACCAGGGACTGGCGTGGGATGATCCAGCAATCGGCATCACGTGGCCAGAGGTCGCTGACTCCGAGACGCTTTCCGCCAAGGACCGCAAGCAGCCCAAATTGGCTGACTTGCCTAACTATTTCGATTTCGAGTCAGCGGTCTGATTTGATCGCGCCCGGTTGGGAGCATTTTCATCATGCGTGTTATCGTCACTGGCGGCGCCGGCTTCATTGGCTCGGCGCTTGTCCGCTATCTGGTCCTCGAAAAGAGCTATGACGTTCTGACGATCGATGCTCTGACCTATGCGGGATGCGAGGCATCGCTTCGCGCCGTGGAAGGTAAGCCAAATCACCGCTTTCTCAATGCGGATATTCGCGATGGTGCCGCCATGGCGGAGGCGATCGGCACGTTCCGGCCCGACCGTATCATGCACCTTGCGGCCGAGAGCCACGTCGATCGTTCAATTACCGGCGCTGCTGATTTCATCCAGACCAACGTGGTTGGCACGTTTGTGCTGCTTGAGGCGGCGCGGGCTTATTGGAACGGACTTTCGGCGGAAGCGCGGGCAGACTTCCGCTTCCTGCACGTCTCGACGGACGAGGTCTATGGTTCGCTGGGGGACGACGGGCTGTTCACCGAAACGACGCCCTATGATCCTTCATCTCCCTATTCGGCCTCGAAGGCGGCGTCGGATCATCTCGCCAAGGCATGGGAGCGCACTTATGGCCTGCCGGTGGTGGTGTCCAACTGTTCGAACAATTACGGGCCATACCATTTCCCCGAAAAGTTGATCCCGCTTACTATCCTCAATGCGCTCGACGGACGCTCTCTGCCGGTCTACGGCAAGGGGGACAACGTGCGCGATTGGCTGTTCGTTGACGATCATGCCCGCGCGCTCGACATCATCATTACAAAGGGTCGCGTTGGCGAAACCTACAACGTCGGCGGTCGGAACGAACGCCGTAACATTGATGTGGTCCGGCGGATCTGTACGGTGCTCGATGATTTGGTCCCCGCTGCTGCTCCGCGCGAGAGCCTGATCTCTTTCGTGGCGGATAGGCCTGGCCATGACGCCCGCTACGCCATCGATGCCACCAAGCTGGAAAACGAACTGGGCTGGCGTGCACAGGAAACCTTCGAGACGGGCATCGAGAAAACAGTGCAGTGGTATCTCGACAACGCGTGGTGGTGGCAACCGTTGCGGGAACGCTATGATGGGCAGCGGCTGGGGCTAGAAGCCAAGACCGGAGGCGCCGCGTGAGAATCGCCATCACGGGTCGGCATGGCCAGGTTACAAGTTCCCTGCAAGAGCGCGGCACTGCGGCTGGTCATGAGATCATCGCGTTGGGCCGCCCTGAATTGGACCTGGCGGAGCCCGAGACAGTCTTGCAGGCGCTTGATGCAGCACGGCCCGATATAGTGGTTTCCGCAGCAGCCTACACTGCGGTGGACAAAGCCGAAGGCGAGCCGGAAATTGCCTATGCGATCAACGCGCGCGGAGCGGGCGCTGTTGCCGCAGCGGCAGCGCGCCTTGCAGTTCCGATCGTTCACCTGTCGACCGACTATGTCTTCGACGGACTGCTCGATCGGCCCTACGTCGAAACCGATCCGACCGGGCCAACAGGCGTTTATGGCGCCTCGAAACTGGCGGGCGAGCAAGCGACGCTGGCCGCACATCCCGATAATGCTGCTGTCTTGCGCGTGGCTTGGGTGTACAGCCCGTTTGGTGGCAATTTCGTCAAAACGATGTTGCGCCTCGCCGGCGATCGAGACGAGATTTCCGTTGTGGCAGACCAGCTTGGCAATCCTACCAGCGCATTGGACATCGCCGATGGCATTTTGACGGTCGCTGCCAATTTGCAGCGTAGCGTAGACCCACGCTTGCGTGGCATTTTCCACATGACCGCGCAGGGCGAGGCGAGTTGGGCCGACTTTGCGAGTGCGATCTTTGCTGCATCGGCGGCACGAGGACTTGCCTCTGCGCAGGTCCGCCCCATTCCCACCAGCGCATACCCCACGCCCGCCAGCCGGCCAGCCAACTCGCGTCTCGATTGCCAGTCGATTACCGCAGTCCATGGGGTCTGCCTGCCACACTGGCAGGAGGCACTGAATGTGGTGCTGGATCGCTTGCCGGTTGCCTAACGCGCCCAAACAAATCGAATAAGGAAGACATTGCAGATGAAGGGTATCATCCTGGCCGGTGGCAGTGGCACCAGACTCTACCCCATGACCTTGGCCACCTCGAAGCAGCTGATGTCGGTGTATGACAAGCCGATGATCTATTACCCGCTCAGTACCTTGATGCTGGCCAATATCCGCGAAGTCCTGATCATTTCCACACCGCGCGATCTGCCGGCATTTCGTGCGCTGCTCGGCGATGGTTCGCAGTGGGGCATGCAGTTTGAATATGCCGAGCAGCCCAGCCCTGATGGGCTTGCCCAAGCCTACATCATCGGTGCCGATTTCGTGGCTGGCCAATCGTCGGCACTAATCTTGGGCGACAACATCTTCTATGGACATGGCTTGCCAGGATTGCTGCACAACGCGGCGGCTCAGCCTTCCGGTGCCAGCGTCTTTGCGTATCACGTCACCGACCCAGAACGCTATGGCGTCGTCTCATTCGATACGGCGATGAAGGCTGTTTCCATCGAGGAAAAACCGGCGAAGCCGCAATCCAACTGGGCTGTTACCGGGCTCTATTTCTATGACGCCGACGTGGTGCATATTGCGGCTAACCTCAAACCTTCGCCGCGCGGCGAACTTGAAATCACCGACGTCAATCGGATCTACCTCGAGCGGGGGGCATTGTCGGTGGAAATCATGGGGCGCGGTTATGCTTGGCTGGATACAGGCACGCCCGACAGCCTCCTGGATGCGGCGGAATACGTGCGCATTCTCGAAAAGCGTCAGGGCTTTAAAATCGCCAGTCCAGAAGAAATCGCGTTTCGGGCCGGCTTTATCGATGCGGCAGGAATGGAACGCGCCATCAACAAGCTGGGTAAGTCGGACTACGGGCGCTATCTGCGAACGGTCCTCGCCGAAGGTGTCCGCGGCAACGTAGCGGGCGCTTGAGCCGACTGGGATCAACTGCCGTACGGCCGTCGGCGGTACGGCAGCCAGCCCTTCTAGCCCGCTTTCACCACCGCGTCGATCGCCAGCAGTCGCTTCCACAGTTCTTCGAAATCAGCCAGCGGCAGGGCGTTGGGGCCGTCCGACAGCGCCTTGTCCGGGTCGGGGTGGGTTTCCATGAACACGCCCGCCACGCCGGCGGCCACGGCGGCGCGGGCGAGCAAGGGGACGAATTCGCGCTGGCCGCCCGAGCGTTCGCCCAGGCCGCCGGGCTGCTGGACCGAGTGGGTCGCGTCGAACACCACCGGGCAGCCGGTATAGGCCATGATCGCCAAGCCGCGCATGTCGGACACCAGGGTGTTGTAGCCGAACGAGGTGCCGCGTTCGCACAGCAGGAAGGCATCGGGATTGTGCCCGGCGGCGCTGGCGGCGTTGCGGGCCTTGTTGACCACCTGCTGCATGTCGGCCGGCGCCATGAACTGGGCCTTCTTGATGTTGACCGGCTTGCCGCTGGCCGCGACCGCGGCAATGAAATCGGTCTGCCGCGCGAGGAACGCGGGCGTCTGCAGGACATCGACCACGCTGGCGACCGGCGCTACCTGCGCTGCCTCGTGCACGTCGGTGATCACGGGTAGGCCGGTCTCGGCACGGACCTTTTCGAGGATGCGCAATCCTTCGTCGATGCCCAGGCCTCGGAACGATTTGTCGGAACTGCGGTTTGCCTTGTCGAACGAGGCCTTGAAAATGAGCAGCAGCCCCAGCCTGTCCGCCACCCCGGCAAGCGTTTCGGCGATGGAAAGCGTCATTTCCTCGCTTTCGATGACGCAGGGTCCCGCGAATGCGAATAGGGAAGACTGCGGTCGAATCGTATGGCCACAAAGGTGCATATGGGAGAGCTCGCCTGCCGAAAAATTGTGTAATTCGCTACCGGATCGGATGCAGTTTACACGGCCCGAACACAATAGTGATTTCACAACCCTTGGCGGGTATTGAAAATTCTGGCAACAGGTGGGTGATGATATGGCTGCCAATTCCCCCTGCGCACGCCGCCATAACGTGCACGCGAGACCTGCTTTGAACGACATGCCCAACAAGCTGATCGATGTGCGCTATGCCGCATCTGCGTTGAAGACCATCGACATCGAGCTGGATGCACTGGAGACCTTGCGCGATGCCCTGCGCGCACCGCAGCTGCGCGAGGCGGTGGAACGGGCGATCACTGCGCTGGCCACCACGCGTGGCCGCGTTGTCGTGACCGGCATGGGCAAGAGCGGGCATATCGCGCGCAAGATCGCCGCAACCATGCGCTCCACCGGCACCTCCGCCGTCTATCTCCACCCGGGCGAGGCGAGCCATGGTGACCTGGGCATGATCACGCCCGAGGATATCGTGCTGGCGATCACCTGGTCGGGCGAGACCAGCGAGCTCAACGACATTTTCCACTACTGCAACCAGTACGGCGTCACCCTGATCGTGGCGACCTCGTTCCCCGACAGCACCGCTGGCCGCGCTGCCGACATCTGCCTGTCGATGCCGCCGGTGCGCGAGGCATGCCCCAACGAACTGGCGCCGACATCGTCGACCACCACGCAACTCGTGTTGGGTGATGCGCTGGCCGTCGCGCTGATCGAGGCGCGCGGCTTTACGCCGACCGATTTCCGCGTGTTCCATCCCGGCGGCAAGCTGGGCGCGCAGCTGTGCCTGGTGAGCGACATCATGGGCACGGGCGAGGCGGTGCCGCGCGTGACCAGCGACGAATCGCTGAGCAACGCCACGCTGGAGATGAGCCGCAAGCGCTATGGCTGCACCGCCGTGGTCGATGCCACGGGCCGCCTGATCGGCGCGTTTACCGATGGCGACTTGCGCCGCTGCATCGCGGCCTATGACCTGAGTGACAGCATCGGCCTGCACATGTCGCCCAATCCGCTGCGGGTGTCGCCCGATACCCTGGCGTCAGACGCGCTGCGCCTGCTCAACGACAATGCCGTGTCGGTGCTGTTTGTCGTCGAAGGCGAAATCTTGGTGGGCATTGTCCACATGCACGATATCGTCAGGGCCGGCGCCGCCTGATAAGCGGCAGGCATGCCTTTGCCTTCTTCTGCCCTGATCGTTGTGCCGGCGCGCCATGGTTCCACGCGTCTGCCGGGCAAGCCCTTGCTGCCCATCGCTGGCCGAACGCTGCTCCAACGCGTGCACGCCGTCGCCAGGGCTGCGGCAGAACTCGCCGGGAATTGCGCGGTGGTGGTTGCCACCGATGACGAACGCATCGCGGCCCATGCCGAGGCGATCGGCGCGGTGGTAACGATGACCGATCCGGCGCTCGATTCCGGTTCCTCCCGCGCGTTCGCCGCTGCCGCCGCCTGGCCGGACCGGCCGGATCTGGTCATCAACCTGCAGGGCGATGCGCCGTTCGTGCCGCCGGCGGTGGTGGCCGGGTTGATCGCCACGTTGCGCGGCGGCGACGCCGACGTGGCAACGCCGGTCTATCGGCTCGACTGGCCGCGGCTGGATCGCCTGCGCGCGCACAAGCAGACCGCCCCGTTCAGCGGCACGACCTGCATTCGCGACGCGCAGGGCCGCGCCTTGTGGTTTTCCAAGACGATCCTGCCGGCCATGCGCGACGAGGCCAAGCTGCGCGCCAGCGATCCGCTGTCGCCGGTGTGGCAGCATCTCGGGCTCTATGGCTATCGCCTGGCGGCGCTGGAATGGTTTGCCCAGGCGCCGCAAAGCCCGACCGAGCGGTTGGAGGGCCTGGAACAATTGCGCTTTCTGGAAGCGGGGCGGACGATCGCGACGATCGCGGTCGATCCGCCGCTCCATGCCATGTCGGGCATCGATACGCCGGCCGATCTGGCCCTGGCCGAGGCGGCGATCGCCCGGCTGGGCGATCCCTATCCGCTGTGACCATGGGCAACGACCTGCGCGGGGCAGCGCCCCGTTTCGTCATCGTGCGCCATGGCAACACCTTTGCCCCTGGCGAAGCGCCGCGCCGCATCGGCGCGCGCACCGACCTGCCGCTGACCCCGGCCGGCGAGGAACAAGGCGCGGCGCTCGGCCGCCATTTTGCCGCGCTGGGCTGGCACTTTGCCCGCGCGCTGGTTTCCCCCCTGGCGCGCACTCGCGCGACGGCAGCGGCGATCCTGGCCTGTCAGCCCGATGCGCCCGCCCTGATGCCCGAACCGTGCGATTGGCTGCGCGAGATCGACCATGGCCCCGATGAGAACCAGGGCGAAGACGCCGTGATCGCGCGGATCGGGGCCGAGGCCCTGGCCGCCTGGGACGCGCATGGCGTGGCGCCGCGCGATTGGCTGGTCGATGCGGAAAGCCGTCTGGCAGCCTGGCACGCGTTTCTGGCCACGGCCCCTGGCCCGGCACTGCTGGTAACCAGCAATGGCGCGGCGCGGTTTGCGCTGCTGGCGATCGGCGCAGTGGCTGATCGCCCGCTCAAGCTGGCGACGGGCGCCTATGGCGTGATCTGCCGCGATGCAGACGGCACGCTGCGGGTGGAAAGCTGGAACGTTCGGCCATGAGCGCAGCGGCTCTCTTGCGTGCGCCGCCGTTTCCCTGGGCAGATGCTGGCGTAAGCGGCGAGGGCGCCTTGTCGCCTGCGGCTGCAGCCATAGCGGAAGCGCGCGCCTTGTTTGCCGATATCCACGCCGCGCGGGTGGGGGGCTGCTTCTGGGGCGCGCCGGTTGAAGGGCAGGGGCCGTGGCCCGTGGTCCTGCGCCCGCGCGACCGGGCAGAGATGGCGGCGCTGGCCGGTCGCGCGCCGGACCAGGCGCTGTGGCTTATGGCCGATGCGGCCGCCGCGCTTGATCCCTGGTCGGTGCTCGATCGGACAGGGCGGCTGGTGGCGCATGGCGACGATGAATGGATCGCGCTGGCGCGATGTGCCGGGGTGGCAGTGGAGGTGCTGTCGCCGGGGCGCTTTGGCGCGCCGGGGGATGGAGACGCGGCGCTGGACCACAAGGCGGCGCTGGCCCTTGCCGGCACGCGCTATCGCGATCCGTTCACTGGCGGGGAAGCCGGGCTCGCCGCGACCATCGACGTGCTGGCCACCTGGCGCGCGGCGCTCGACGGCAATCGCGGCATTGCCGTGGCGAGCGGCATGGCGTGGTGGAAGCGGGCAGAGATTCGCCGCTTCCTGTGGCATCCGGCGCGGCGCCTGCGCTTCTTCCGCAATCCGCGTCTTGCGCTCGCCCAGGCACAGCGGGCCCACGGCGCGGTGGCGATCTGGCCCTCGCGCGTTTCGCCGCAGCTGATCTCGCGGGCGCGGCAGCGCGGCGTGCCGCTGGTGCGGGTGGAAGACGGCTTCGTCCGCTCGGTGGGATTGGGGGTAGACCTGGTGCCACCTTCGTCGGTGGTGGTCGATGCGCAGGGCATCCATTTCGATCCGGCGGCGCCCAGTGACCTCGAAACGCTGCTGGCCATGGCCGCTTTTCCGCAGCGCCTGCTCGATCGCGCGCGCGCCCTGCGCGCCACGATCGTGGCCGCCGGGATCAGCAAGTATGCCGCCGATACCGCGGCCAGCGTGCCGGCCCGGGCCGCGCCAGGCCGCCGCCTGGTGCTGGTGCCGGGGCAGGTGGAAGACGATATGTCGGTCAAGGCCGGCGGGCATGGTCTTGCCTCCAATCTCGAACTGGTGCGCCGCGCGCGCGCGGCTGAGCCCGATGCCGAAATCTGGTTTCGGCCCCATCCCGATGTCGATGCCGGGCATCGCCGCGGCGCCGTGCCCGATGCGGCGATCCTGGCCCATGCGAATCGCGTGGTGCGCGGCGGCGGCATGGCGCCGTTGCTCGATGCGGTCGATGCCGTCCATGTCCTCACCTCGCTGGCCGGGTTCGAGGCGCTGATGCGCGGGCGCGCGGTGACGTGCCATGGCACGCCGTTCTATGCCGGCTGGGGGCTGACGCGCGATCTGGCGCCGGTGCCCGATCGGCGCGGCCGGGCGCTGTCGCTTGATGCGCTGGTGGCGGGCGTGCTGATTCTCTATCCGCGCTATCTCGATCCGGTGACTGGCCTGCCATGCCCGCCCGAGGTTCTGGTCGACCGCATGGCCAGCGCCCGCGCCACCAACCGCCTGCGCTGGATCGCCCCCTTGCGCCGCATGCAGGGGCGGATCATGGCAGCCCTGCGATGACCCAGATGATCCTCGATGTTTCCCGGCTGATTTCCCGGATGCACTATTCGACGCCGTCGGGGGTGGATCGTGTGGAAATGGCCTATGTGCGCGGCCTGCTGGCGCGCTTTGGCGATGGGCTGGAATTTGCCGCGGTCCATCCCACCGGGCTCTATGGCCGCCTGCGCCGCGCGGCGATCCTGCCCTATTTCGACGAGCTGGAACGCCGCTGGTCGCGCGAAGAAAACAGCCCGGAGCGGCGCTCGGTGCTGTCGAACCTGCCCTTGCTGTTCCAGCTCCTGCCCCGGCGCGCGCGGGGCAAGGGTGAGCGCGCGGTCTATATCCAGGTTTCGCCGCACCATCTGGCCAAGGCCGGCAAGATCCGCCGTATCCTGGCGCAGGAGAATGCGCAGTTCGCCTGCCTGGTGCACGATCTCATTCCCATGGAATTTCCCGAATATGCCCGGCCCGATGGCGCAGCGCTGCACCAGCGCCGGATCGAGACGGTCACCAGCCTGGCTGATCTGGTGATCGTCAATTCGGCGGCGACCGGGCGGGCGATGCAGCCGTGGATCGCGCGGTCGGGCCGGTCCATCGCCATGGCGGTGGCGCTGCTCGGCACCGTGCCGATGGTGCCGGCGGCGCCGTGGACGGGCGATGGCCGCCCCTACTTCGTCTGCCTGGGCACGATCGAGCCGCGCAAGAACCACCTGCTGCTGCTGCATGTCTGGCGGCATCTGGCCGAAACCTTGCCAGCCGGCCGCGTGCCCAAGCTGGTGATCATCGGCCGGCGCGGCTGGGAGAACGAGCAGGTGGTCGACCTTCTGGAGCGGTGCCCGGCGCTCAAGGGCCATGTCGAGGAATGGAGCGGCTGCCCCGATCGCCAGCTATCGGCGGTGCTCCGCGGCGCCAAGGGGCTGCTGATGCCCTCGTTCGCCGAAGGCTATGGCATGCCGGTGGCCGAGGCACTGGCCGTTGGCACGCCCACGCTGTGCAGCGATATCGCCGCCTTGCGCGAAGTGGGCGGCCCCGTGGCGGACTATCTCGATCCGTTGGACGGTCCGGCCTGGACCCGGGCCATCGTGGATTTTGCTGAAGACGGGCCGATGCGCCAGGCACAGCTGCGCCGCATTCCGGCCTGGCACAATCCCACCTGGGACGAACACCTTGATACCGTGGTCGCGGCGCTGGCGCGGCTGGCGGGCTGACGCCTGGCTGGTCTGCGCAATGGTGGCGGCGGTCTGATCTCTTCACGATTCACACGAAGACACGAAGGCACGAAGAAGTGCCCATTCATCCTTGCTTCGTGTCTTGGTGGCTTCGTGTGAATCGTGAAGCCGGGGGAGACTTTGCCGCCGCGCGAGGCTTCAAGAAGAAGCTGGACCCCGGATCAAGTCCGGGGTGACGGTAAGTAGATAAATTCGTTATCTTTCTTCGTCACCCCGGACTTGATCCGGGGTCCAGCTTGATGCCGGCTCAGGCTGGTTGGCCAGAGCGGTTGGTGGCCTGGCGGTTGATCGCGCGGGTGATGTCCTTGACGAAGCGCGAGTGGCGCACGGCCTTGAGGAAGATGTTCTGGATGAGGTTGCCGGTAAAGCGGCAGGGGCGCTTGATCTGGATCAGCAGGATATAGCGATCCTCGTCGGTCTCGTTCCATACCTCGTGGTTGAACATGTCGTCGAACAGGAAGGATTGGCCGTCTTCCCAATGGAGCACGTGCAGCCGCTCGCCCTCTTCGAGGTTCATGCGGCATTTTTCCCGCTCGCGCGGGGCCTTGAGCGCGAGGTGGTAGGTCAGCATGCCCTTGGTCATGCCGAAATGGCGGGGAATGTGGCCGCCTGCTTCCATGACCGAGAAATTCGCGGTGACGAGGCCGGGAATCGCTTCGATCAGGCGGGCAGTGATCGGCGCCCGCGCGGCGTTGGCGGCCATGCGATAGCCATAGCCCTTCAAGAAGAACGTGCGCCAGCGGCGGTCCTTGGCAATGCGGCCGTGGTCGAACGACAGATCGCCGAGCGAAGGAATGTCCTTGGCTCGAATCGCCAGGGCTTCGTCGCGAATGGCTTCCCAGTGCTGCTCAAGCTGCGCGATCCAGGGGAAGAACGCCTTGTCCTGCACCGCTGCATCGGGGATCAGCGAGTTGCGCATGATCACGCCATCGATCTTGGGCCGCAGTTCCTTGCCGATCTGATAGAGCGACTTGCCCAGCAGCGGCACTTTCCAGCCGCGGGCGTTAACCGTCTGCTGCCATTGCGAGGGTTGGCGATCACCTGCCATCTGCGTCACACTTCAGCCTGCGTCACTTGAGCGACGTGATCCTGGAGGCGAACACGCGATCCCAGAAGATCGCCGAGACGGCATAGTTGCCGTGCCCGTCCACGAAGTGGTGGCGCATGTGGTGCCGCTTGAGCGCCATGGCGAAGCGGCCGCGCATGGGCCACTGGTGGCACGCGTAGTGCAGCGTGTCATAGACCACGTAGCCACTGATGAAGCCGAGGAACAGCCAGCTGCCCGCCGGCCCGATCGCCAGCCACGCGGCGAGCCACAACACGGCTGCGACCGGCAGGCTGGCCGGCAGCGGCATGAGATCGCGCAGCCCATCGTTGGGATTGTCGTGGTGGTTGCCGTGGATCAGAAAGACGAATCGCTGCACCGCCGGCACTTTGACATGCCAGTGGAACAGGAAGCGGTGCATGGCATATTCGAACAGCGTCCAGCCCAAGAGGCCGGCACCGATCAGGCCGAGCGCATGAAGCGGGCTGGCCGTGCCCCAGGCAACCCAGGCAATGCCGGGCAGAATCATCGCCCAGGCGAGCGCGAACGTGCGCCACGAGATCAGCGTCAGGCGCTCAAGGCCGTCACTGCGAAACAGCCTGATGCGCTGCGGTATGTTTTCGGAAGAAAGCATCTTGATGATGCTGGACATGATCGCCCATGCATTGTCAAGCATTGATGCTGCTAAATGCCACTTCCTTGCGACGACCGGAAGCCATTACAAAAAGGACATAATACCGGTGGTTAATTACTCCAAATCGGTTTTAATTGTCGGGGCGTCCGGGGGATTGGGCACGGCCATCGCACAGCGTCTTGCCCGGCCCCAAACCCGGCTCATGCTGTGGGGCAGAGACCTTGCACGCTTGGAAAAGACCGCAACATTGTGCAGTGCGAAAGGGGCCGTGACGCAAACGCGTTCGCTGGACCTGCGCGATATCACCGCCGCCTTGGCCGCGATCACGGCAGACGATGCGGCCACGCCGTTCGACATGGTGGTCTTCGCCCAAGGGCGCGGGGACATTCGCGCCGCCGATGACCGGGTGGAGCAACCTGGCCTGGTGGCAGAGCTGGCCTTGGTTAATTTCACCGGCCCAGCCACGCTGGCCGCAGCAATGGGCCAGGCCATGGCAGCACGGGGCAGGGGGCGCATCGTGCTGATCGGCTCGGCCGCCGGGTTTCATTCCCTGCCCTTTGCTACGGCCTATGCCGGGACCAAGGCGGGCCTGGCGCGATTCGCCGATGCACTGCGCCTGGCGCTGCGCGGCCATGGGGTCAGCGTCACGTTGGTGTCCCCGGGCTTCATCGATACGGCGGCTGGGCGCCGGGTACCCGGCCCCAAGCCGATGCTGATGGCGCCCGATGTGGTTGCCGATCGCATCGTGCGTGCGGCGGAGCAGGGGCGCGCGCATCTCGTGCTGCCCTGGCCGTTCGTGGTGCTGCGCTGGCTGGATCGGCTCTTGCCACGGCCCTGGCGCGACCGGTTGCTGCTGTCGCTTGCGCCGCCGGCGTGAGCGCGGCGTTCAGCGCGTAGGTTCGAGCATCATGTCGAGGATGGCGTGGTGCAGGCTGGCCGGCGTCAGGTCTGCCGCGGTGTCAGCCCCGCGCGTCGGTTGCCCTGCGTGGTCGAACCGCAAGATGACAAACGGGGTGTGGCGCTTGCCGGCCGGCGTGGTGGCGCCGGGAATGCTGGGGCAGTGATCGCCGAAGAACACCAGTGCCGCCGGCTTTTCGCGCTGCCTTGCCAGGGCGGATAGACCCTCGGCCAGGCGCGCCAGCATGGCATCGCTGTTGCGTACCAGGCGCAGATAGCCTGGCACCAGTTCCTCCTGGCCGTCGCCCGCCCAGGGGCCGTGGTTCTCGATCGTCACGGCATAGAGCAGCGTCGGCGAACTGGCGGCCTGCAAGGTGTCGAGGATCACGTCGGTCATCGCCGCATCGGTGACATAGCGGCCCTCACCCGGCGCGGGCGGGGCGAAGTGTGCCTCTCCCACCAGATGGGCAAAGCCGCCGGCGGGCATGATGCGGTCGCGCCCGTAAAAGCGCATGTCGTGCGGGTGCAGAAACGCGCTGTCCCAGCCGGCCGGGCGCAGCCGTGCCGGCAGGGCCCACGATCCTTCGCCCTGTGCGGTGAGGAACGGATCGAAGCGGCGAAAGCCCAGTTCGGCCTCTTCCCGCCCGAACAGCACGCCATATTCGGTGCGCATGGTATAGGCGCCAAAGCCGCTGACATGCAGGCGGCCGTGCTGCCAGGCGAGGCCGCGCGCTGCCTCCAGCCCGGGCAGCGCCAGCGCGGCATCATCGAACAGATCGGCCGGATCGGCAAAGCTTTCGCACTGGATCACCACCACCAGTTCGGGCGCATCGCCGCGCGCGGGGCGGCGCGGCGCGGGGCAGGGCGGCGGATCGCGCGTCTCGCGCCAGCGCCGCCAATAGAGCAGCAGCACCGGCACCAGGCCATGGCGGGCCACGTCGCCATGCGGGTCGGGCGTGGCGGCGATGGCCCGGAGCGCCGGGCTGCGCCGCAGGATGGCGAGCATGCCGATCGCGCCCAGGGCAAGGGCAAGGCCGGCAAGATGCATCACCGCGTCGGCCCGGAACAGCAGGCAGAGCAGGGCGACCAGCGCGAGCGCGACCAGGCTGGCCACGGCGCGCTGCCACGGCGCCACGGCGGAAAGATAGAATTGGGGATGGCGAAACACCGCGCCGATCAGGGCGAGATCGGAAAACAGCAGCGGTTCGCCCAGCATCGTGTTCTTGGCGTTGGAGGCAACGGTGAACAGGGCGCCCAGCCCAAGGCTGAGCGCGCAGGCCACCAGGGGATTGCCGCAAAGCGCCAGGATCGCCCCGAACAGGCCCAGCAGCACGCTGGCGTGGATCACCAGCCCGGCCACGCTGCGCAGCCCATGGCGCGGCCGCGGATGGACCAGCGCATCGAGCAGCGCGCCCCCGCACACCAGCGCCAGCGCTGCGACAACAACCTGAAATATATGACCGTGCAACGTCACGCCTGTTCCATATCCGCGGCGTCGCGGACTTAGCCGGCAGCGCCGGCGCGGCTCATAGCCGGGGCGGCGCCGGCTGTCATCCACCACGCCAGGACGAATCGATCCGGTGTGGCGGGGGGAACTTGTGGTTGGCCATTCGCGCGGGTAACGCTCGGGCAGAAGACCGGGGCGGGCGGTGGAAATGGCCGTGCCGCCACGGCGGTCATCGGCGCGCCGGGTCTTCTCGACGGAGTATCGCTTTCGAATGCAAGAGTTGCCCATTGCGCCCGACACGATCCGGGCTGCCGATACCACGCCCGAACACGACGGGGCGCCGCGCACGATCCTGCTGCTGCAAGGCCTGATGGGGCCGCTGTTCCACGAACTGGGCAAGGCCCTGCTGCGCGCCGGGCACACCGTGCACAAGATCAATTTCAACGGCGGCGATCGCCTGTTCTGGCGCCTGCCCAACGGCGTGGACTATCGCGATTCGCTGGAGCGCTGGCCGGCGTTCTTCGCGCAGTTCCTGGCGGACAAGGGCGTGACCGACGTGGTGCTGTTCGGCGATTGCCGCGATCATCACCGCCCTGCCACCGGCATCTGCAAGGAGCGTGGCGTGCCGGTCCACGTGTTTGAGGAAGGCTATGTCCGGCCCGATTGGGTCACTCTGGAACTGGGCGGGGTAAACGGCAATTCCCGGCTGCCGAGCGACCCGGCGTGGTATCGCGCCACGGCCGCGACGCTGCCGCCGGTGCCGCCCCATGCCCAGGTGCCATCCTCGTTCCGTCGCCGCGCGGCGGAAGGCCTGCTCTACAACTGCGCCGACGTGTTCACGCGGTGGCACTATCCGCATTGGACCAATCATCGCCCATGGCATCCCCTGGTCGAGGCGATGGGCTGGTGGCGCAAGCTTTCACGCCGCAAGCTGCGCCAGCGCGATGCCGATGCCCTGCTGCACCGCCTGGAAACAGCAGGAGAGCGCTATTTCCTGTTTCCACTGCAACTCGACTCCGATGCGCAGATCCGCCTGCATTCGCCGTTCGCCGGGATTGCCGACGCGCTGCGCTTGATCCTTGAATCCTTTGCCGCCAACGCCCCGGCCGATGTGCGGCTGGTGGTCAAGGAGCATCCGCTCGACAATGGCGTGCGCGATTGGCAGCAGGAAACCGCCGACCTGGCGCGCCTGTTCGGCGTGGCAGGCCGGGTCGACTACCTGAGCATGGGCGATATCGTGCCGGTGACCCGCCGCGCGCTGGGCGTGGTGACCATCAACAGCACGAGCGGCACCCTGGCGCTGGCCGAGGGCATCCCCGTCGTGGCGCTGGGCCACGCGGTCTATGACATGCCCGATATCACCTACCAGGACGGGCTCGACGCGTTCTGGACCAATCCCGTGCCGCCCGATGCCACCACGTTTGCCGCGTTTCGCCGCGTGCTGATCGAACGCTGCCTGATACCGGGCGGGTTCTTTTCCGCGCCGGCCCTGCAAAAGGTGGTGCGCCACGCCGTGGCCCGGCTGGAGCGGCGACCGATCGCGCCGGAATAAATTCGTGCGTTCCGTGCAAGTGACGCAATGGGAAAGCGGGGCGCGGCAAGGCGTGGCGCCTGCCAGCCAGGCTGCCCCGTAAATGCCGCATCGTCTTGGCGCGGCCAGGGCTCATCGTGGCGGTGAAGCGTGCAAAAAAAAGGCCGATCTTGCGACCGGCCTTGGAAAGTTTGGGAGAGGATGCCTGAAAGGCCCGCTCTAGATGGGCCAGATCGCCGGCACTGACAAATGCGAATAACGGCGTTGCAGTTGCGTTTCACGCAATTATCATATTTATAAACCGTGTTTGCAGGGCTTGGGTTCCGGCGGCAAAGTCCGCTACGGTGCGCCGGCGAGATGGAAGGGAGCGCTCGAGCCATGACCGAAAGCCTGGCCTGGCCCAGCCTGCGGCAGTTGCGCTGCTTGGTTGCCCTGGCCGATTGCGGCAATTTCACCCGCGGCGCCGCGGCCATGGGCGTGTCGCAGCCCTCGTTCTCGCAACAGATCCACCTGCTGGAAGGCTTGCTGGGCGGCGCCGTGGCCGAACGCGGTGGGCGCATGGTGCTGACGCCGCTGGGCCGTGAGGCGGTGGCGGCGGCACGCCGTGTGCTGACCGAGGCCGAAGGCTTTGCCGATCTGGCCCGGCGGCATCGCCAAGGCGAACTGGCCGGCACGCTGCGCCTGGGCGTGTCGCCCACGCTCGGGCCCTATATCCTGCCGCAACTGGTGGCGCGGCTGCACGCCACGCATCCCGATCTCAAGGTGCATGTGCGCGAAGGCTTGCCCGATGCCCTGCTCGAACATCTGGGCGATGGGCGCCATGATACCGTACTGGTGCAACTGCCCGTCACCGACGCGCGCTTTCATATCGAGCGGCTGTTTCGTGAACCGATGTTTCTGGCGATGGCGGCGGACGATCCCATGGCAGCGGTGCGCGTCGTGCGGCCCGAGCACCTCGCCGGGCGCGGCCTCTTGACCATGCAGCCCGAATACCGGCTGAGCCAGCAGGTGGCAGCCCTGGCCGAACGCTGCGGCGCGCAGGTCTTGCGCGATTACGAGGGCACCAGCCTTGATGCGGTGCGCCAGATGGCCGGAATGGGCATGGGGCTGGCGCTCTTGCCTGAACTCTATGTGCGCCAGGAAATTGCCGATGGCGGCGACGTGGTGGTGCGCCCGTTTGCCGGCGGCCGCCCCTATCGCGAGATCGGCCTGATCTGGCGGGTGGGCGCGGGGCGGTCGAGCGATCTCATGCTCCTCGCCGAGACATTGCGGAGCATTGCCCAGCGATAGGAAAAACCTATCGGAAGCATAGGTGACCACCGTATTGGCGGATCGCGCGGCAAACGCCACCTTTTCGGGCAGACCCTTTAGCCCGCCAAGGAAAGCCGCCCTTCATGGACGCCCGCGACCATACCGCCGCCCATTCGCCCGGCCAGCATGGCCAGCACAGCCACCAGGCCCATCGCCCGACCATGCGCGATCTGCGCCGCTGGGCCAGTATGGTCATGGCGCCCGACAAGGCCTTTATCCGCCTGGCGCTGGTGTTCGGCGCGGCGATCTCGCTCTTGTCGCTGGCCACGCCGATCTCGGTGCAGTTGCTGATCAATGCCGTGGCCAACATCGCGCTGCCCGCGCCGCTGTTTACGCTGGCCCTCGTGCTGTTTGCCCTGCTGTTGCTGGCAGGCGCGCTGATGGCGCTGCGCGTGGCGGTGATGGCGCGGTTCGAGCAGCGCTTCTTTGCCCGGCTGATGGCCGAGATCACCACGCGCGCGATCCACGCACAGAACCCGTTCTTTGTCGATGCGCGGCACGGCGATCTGTTCAACCGCTTCTTCGACATGGGCACGGTGCAAAAGGCATTGACCAGCTTGGTCATCGGCGGGTTCGCCATCGTGCTGCAAAGCCTGGTCGGCTTGGTGGTGACGAGTTTCTATCACCCGTTCTTCCTGGCGTTCAACGTGGTGCTGGTCCTGGTCGTGCTGGTGATCTGGCGCGCCTGGTTGCTGCCCTCGCTCGACAGCGCCGTGGCCAAGAGCCATGCCAAGCATGCCGCCGCGCACTGGCTGGAAAGCCTGGGTGCCTCCAACGGGTTCTACAAATCCGGCCGCCACATCAGCTTTGCCATCGACCGCAGCGAGGCGATGACGGCCACCTATGTGGCCGCGCACCGCCGCCATTTCCGCCATACCTTCAGCCAGACGCTGTGCCTCTTGCTGCTCTATGCCCTGGCCAGCGCCGGGCTGCTGGCGATGGGTGGCTGGCTGATCCTGCAGGGCGAACTGTCGGTGGGGCAACTGGTTGCCGCCGAGCTGATCCTGTCGGGCGTGTTCTATGGCATTGCCCAGCTCGGCGGCTATCTTGAAGTATTCTACGACCTGGCTGCGGGCCTGGAAGAACTCGCCCTGTTCTGGGACGTGCCACAGGAAGCGCCGCCGGCAGCCGATGCCATCGGCCCGGCCCACGGCGCGATCCGTTTCCAGGGCGTGGTGCTGGGCAACCATCGCCTCGACTTTGCCATCGAGAGCGGCGAGCACGTCGGCGTGCTCGCCGCCCCTGGCGTGGAGCGCAGCGTGGCCACGCTGCTCAAGCGGCTGGCCACGCCCGAGCGCGGGCTGGTGCGTGTCGGCGGGGCAGACCTGGGCAGTTTCGACATGGTGCGCCTGCGCGCCGACGTGATCGTGCTCGATCGGCCGACGATCGTGGAAATGACCGTGCGCGACTATCTGCGCCTATCGGGATCTGGGCGGGGCGATGCCGCGTGGCAGGGCGGGGCGATGCTCGATGCCCTGGCGCTGGTCGGGCTGGAAGAGCGGGTCAGCGCCCTGCCGCAAGGGCTGGACACCATGCTGTCGAGTTCGGGCTGGCCGCTGGCGGTGGGCGAAACCATGCTGCTCAAGCTGGCCGGCGCAATCCTCGCCGGTCCGCGTGTGCTGATGCTGTCGCCGCTCTACGACATGCTCGATCCGGCGCGCCTGTCGCGCGTGCTGGCTGCCTTGCGCCCGCAGGGCACGACCGTGCTGCATTTCACCGACCGGCCGGGCGGCCCGGCCCACGATGCCTGGCTGCGCCTGGGCGAAACCGCGCAGCAGCGCAGCGCCGATCGCCCGCCCGTTGACCGCGTTACCCCGCCCGCTGCCGGCAAGGAGGATTGAGCCATGGCCAGCCATGCCGAAGACATGAAGCGCTTTGCCACCCTGGCCAGCCTGCGCCCCCCGCGCACCGCAGTGGCAGTGGGCTGGATGATCGCCATCGCCATTCCGCTGGTGGTGCTGGGCCTGCTGTTCGTGCCCTGGGTGCAGACGGCGCCGGGCACCGGGCAGATCGTCGCGCTCGATCCGGCCGATCGTGTGCAGCAGGTCACCGCGCTGGTGCCCGGCCGGGTGGAGCGCTGGTATGTGACCGATGGGCAGAGCGTGAAGGCGGGCGACCCGATCGCGCGCGTGGTGGACAACGATCCCGGCCTGCTCGAACGCCTGGCGGCCGAGCGGGCGCAAGTGCTGGCGCAGATCGCCGCCAGCGAGCAGGCGATGGCGGTGGCGCGGATCGACGTGGGCCGCTCTGCCCAGTTGCTGGCCGATGGCCTGGCCGCGCGCCGCGACTTTGAAAACGCGCAGATCAAGGTGGCCGAACATGGCGCCAAGCTGGCCGAGGCGCGCGCCAAGCTCAGCCGCGTCGACATTGCCCGCACGCGCCAGTCGGCGCAGTTGGTGCGCGCGCCGCGCGATGGCCGCATCCAGTCGCTCAACACCGCGGCCGGTGCCACGCTGGTAAGCGCGGGCGATTGGCTGGCCACGGTGGCGCCGGAAAGCGCGGTGCGGGTGGTGGAACTGATGGTCGACGGGCGCGACGTGGCGCTGGTGCGGCGCGGACAGCCGGTGCGCCTGCACTTCGAAGGCTGGCCGGCGATCCAGTTCAGCGGCTGGCCTTCGGTGGCGCAGGGTATGTTCGATGGGCGCGTGCGCAGCATCGACCCCTCTGCCCAGGCCAGCGGCCTGTTCCGCGTGCTGGTGGAACCGATGCCGGGCAAGCCGGCCTGGCCCGGCAACCAGTTCACCCGCCTGGGTTCGCGCGTGCGCGGCTGGATCCAGATGGAAACGGTCTCGGTCGGCTATGAACTGTGGCGCCAGCTCAACGATTTCCCGCTGGAATTCCAGCGCCCGGTGGAAACCGGCCCGCGCAAGGGCGCCGGCAAGGGCCTGGCCGACAAGGACGCCGCCAAGAAGGCCAAGCCTGCCAAGGATGACGCCAAGGATGGCGGGGAGGACGAAAAGTGATCCGCGCGCTGCTTGTTGCCGCTGCCCTGCTGTGCAGCCAGGCGGCCTGGGCCGGTGAACTCACCCTCAACACCGTGCTGCGCGCCTCGGCCCGGCATCAGCCCCTGGTGCTCGAAGCCATGGCCCGCCAGCGCGCGGCCGATGCGCGCACGCTGGCCGCGCAGGGCCTGTTCGACATGGTCTTCGATGCCGAAGTCCAGGCCCGCCCGCTCGGCTATTACGACAATGCCCTGGCTGAAGCGAAGCTGACCCGGCCGTTCGCCACCAATGGCGGCCAGGTCTATGGCGGCTATCGCGTGTCGAGCGGGCGCTTTGCCGTCTATGATGGCAAGAACGTGACCAATGCCCTGGGTGAAGTGCGTGCCGGCGCGGTCTTTTCGCTGCTGCGCGATCGACTGGTGGACGAACGCCGCACCAAGCTGGCGCAGGCGCAGGCCGATGCCGAGATCGCCGGGCTCGACCAGGCGATGGTGATGATCGGCGTGCAGCGCCGCGCGGCCGATGCCTATCAGCAGTGGGTGGCGGCGGGCCTGCGCATGCGCACCTATCGCGATCTGCTGGCCCTGGCGCGCGAACGGCAGGCCTCGATCGAGCGGCAGGTGACGCTGGGCGCACGCCCGGCGGTGCTGGCGGTGGAAAACCGCCAGAACATCGTGCGCCGCCAGGCCTTGCTGGTGCGCGCGGAACAGGATCTGGCCGTGGCGGCCCAGGCCCTGTCGCTGTTCTGGCGCGATGACCTGGGCCAGCCGGTGGTGGCGCAGCCGGAAGACCTGCCTGCGGCCTTTCCCGAAGGCGTGGCGCCGCGCCTGGCCGATACCGCAACTGTGCTGGCTGGCCGGCCCGATCTGCAGATCCTGTTGAACCGGGCCGAGCAGGCGCGCCTGCGCGGCGATCTGGCCGGCAACGACCTGCTCCCCCGGCTCGATCTGCGGGTAGAGGCGGCCAAGGATTTCGGCAGCGGCAGCCCCACGCGCGTGCCCGGCGAGGTGATGTTCGGCGTGCGCCTGTCGATGCCGCTGGAACAGCGCGCCGCGCGCGGCCGCCTGGCCGAGGCAGAGGCCGATGCCGATGCCCTCACGCACCGCCTGCGCCTGGCTGAACAGCAGATCACCGCCGATCTTGCCAGTCTGCGCCTGCAGGTCAGCGGCGCGGAGCGGCTGGCGGCGCTGGCCGGAGACGAGGCAGACCTTGCCCGCCGCATGGCCGAGGCCGAACGCCGCCGCTTTGCCCTGGGTGCCAGCGATTTCCTGCCGGTCAACTTGCGCGAGGAAGCCGCCGCCGACGCGCAGTTGCGCCAGATCGACGCGCAATACCGCCACGCTGCCGCCCGCGCCGAACTGGCCGCCAGCCTGATGGACAGCGCCAGCCTGCTGGGGGAGGGCTAGGCGGCGTGGACAAATTCCACAGCGCCACGGCTGGAGGCAAAAACCGCCAGTTCAAGGAGGCGAGGAAGCGCAATATCGGGAATATTGTGCGACGAGCCGACGCGGAAATGGCGGTTTTTGGTCCAGCCCCGCAGGGGTTGCCCTATAAAAGGCCCTGGCAGCGTTGCTCGGCCTTGCAAGAGGCTCACTCTTGCTTCGTCCCAATCATGCTTGGATGGGCGCCTCCCCAGGGCCTTTTATAGGGCAACCGTGGCGTTGTGGAATTTGTCCACGCCGCCTAGGATTGCGCGCCACGCAACCCGGCCATCTCTCGCCCCTCGTCGCGCAGCGCACTGCCAGGGATGCGGCAACTGCCTGATGTGATGCGCTTGCCCCGCCTTACGCGCTTGGCCGTGTCGCGGGGCAATGTCGCAATGCTTGCTCTTACTTGGTGGGGCAGTGCATGGGTGTGGCGTTCCATCGCGACATGGATATCCCGCACGTGCCCGACATCGCTCCGATCTTCGCCGCCATCGCGATTTACGTCGCCGCGTTGAGCGTGATCGGCTGGCGGGCCGACCGGAGCGCGGCTGGTACCGGCAGCGCCGTCGGCGCTGCGGATGACCTGCCAGGTCCGCTGCAAGGAAGCGCGCGCCGTTGGCAGGGGGTGCGCTATGGCCTTTCCCTTGCCACGCTTTGCTCGGCATGGACCTATTTCGGCGCCGTCGGCGATGCCAGCGAGGGCAGCTGGCTGTTTGTTGCCAATGCGCTGGGGCCGGTATTGGCGCTTACCGTGCTGGCACCTGTGTGGCGACGGATCGCCGTGCTGGCCAAGCAGGAAAACGTCGGCTCGCTGGCAGATTTCCTGGCAGCGCGTTTTGGCAAGAGTCGCGCTCTGGGCATACTCGCGTCGCTGGTGGCGACCTTGGCGGCTTTGCCGTACATCGCTTTGCAGCTCAAGGTGTTGGCCGATGTCTGGGGCTTTGCCTCGGGAGCACGCGGCGGCACCCAGGCCGGTGGCAGCGTGAACATCAGTGCGCTTTCGATCTTCGCCGTCCTGGTGATCCTGGCTATCGCGTTCGGGGCGCGCCGCCCCAGCCTGACGCAGCATAGCCGCGGCTTCGTCGTCATGATCGCGGTGGAATCGCTCGTCAAGCTGGCGGGGCTGGGCGCGGTGGCGGTGTTGGTGGTGCTGCTGGCCGGGGGGACGATCCACGGTTCCGGATGGCTGAGCGACGCCTTGCCGCCGTTTCCCGCCAACGCCCTGCCCAGTTTCGCGACGTTGACCGCATTGTGCACGATCACTGCATTCACCTTGCCGCGCCAATTCCACCTGGGCTTCGTTACCCTCGAGCGGCTTGAGGATATCGGTCGGGCGCGCCGCGTCGTCCCGGCCTATTTTGGCTTGTGGGTGCTCGCGACGCTCACCATCGCCATGGGCATACGGTCAGGATTTGGTTCTGCAGGCGTTGCGCCGTATCTCCAACTGCTTGCCATCCCGATGCAAAGCCATCACGGCATCGTGCTGGCCATGGCCTTGCTCGGCGGGTTGTCGGCCGGCGGCGCCATGGTCGTTGTCGAACTGACCGCGATCTCGGCAATGATCTCGAACGAGGTAATTCTGCCGGTTCTTGCCGGGCGGTTGCGGCGTTGGCGCGCGGAGCAGTCGATCGGCGCGGCGGTCGTGACGGTGCGCCGCATAACAGTCGTGCTGCTGGCCGGGCTGGCGTGGCTCTATTACCTGGGCATCCGCGACATACAGAGCCCGACCGAGCTGGGCCTTACGGCGCTGACGGCTTCGGCGCAGCTGGTGCCGCCGCTGATCGGCGGGATCTACTGGCGCCGCGGCCACGCGAACGGGGCGATCGCGGGGGTGGCGGCGGGCGTTGCGGTATGGCTGGCGACCATCGCAGTTCCCGCGTTTGCACCGGTGAGTGGGCCGTTGGGCAGCGCGGTGGAGGCCGGTATGTGGCCGGTGGCGCAGGCGGGGTTCGTCAATCTCGCCATCGTGGCGAGCCTGCTGGTCAACACGCTGTGCTTCGTCGGCTTTTCGCTGGCCGCGCGGCCACGCTTGATCGACGAGATCCAGGCCAACAGTTTCGTGCTCGATCCCGTGGCCTTGACCGAGCGCGGTGGCCACGACCTCGGTGCGAGCGTGGGAGACCTGCGCCGGCTGCTCGAGCAATTTATCGGTACGGCCGAGACCGAACGCATGCTGGCAACCTTTCACGCCACCGCGCGCCGTCCGGTCGCCGGTGATGACGCGCCGGTCTCGCCTGCGTTGGTGCGTGCCGGCGAACGTGTTCTGGCCGGGGTGATCGGTGCTCCTTCGGCCCGCAACGTGGTGGCGATCGCGATGGCGCAGGGCGGACGCGATGCCGACGAGATCGGCCGCATTCTCGACGAGGCGAGCCATGCGGTCCAGTTCAGCCGCGAATTGCTCCAGACCACGCTGGAAAGTCTGGCGCAGGGGGTCTGCGTGCTCGATGCCGACGGGCTGCTGGTGGTGTGGAACGCGCAGTACTTGGCGCTGATGGGCATACCGGTCGAAGCCGTGGCAGTGGGCCGCGACCATGCCGCGCTGCTCGCCGCCGCCGGGGTTGGCAACATCGGGGAAGTTCCGATGCCCGGCGAGATTGTGCGCGCTGACGGCCGGATACTGGCGATATCGCGCCGCCAGATCGCGGGCGGCGACGTGCTGCTGACGCTCGACGACGTAACCGAAATCAAGCGTGCCCAGGCAATCCTCACGCAGGATCGCTCGGCGCTGGAGCGGCGGGTGGACGAGCGCACCCGTGCGCTGACCCATGCCAACAGCGCGCTGGAAGAGGCGCGCCGCGCGGCCGAGCAAGCCACCCGCGCCCAGCGCCGTTTCGTGGCCGCGGCCAGCCACGACCTCGTCCAGCCGATGCACGCCGCGCGCCTGTTCATCGGCAATGCCACGATGGGCGCGCACGAGGACGACCAGCGCGACCTGCTGGAAAAGGCAGATCAGGCGGTGGAGGGCGCGCACCGCATGCTGCAGGCGCTGCTCATGCTCTCGCAGTTGGAGCTGGGGGCGTTGCAGCCGCGCCAGGAAGCGGTGGACGTGGATGCGCTGATGGCGGCGCTGGCAACCGAATTTGCCCCGGTTGCGGCAGCGCGCGGGTTGCAGCTCGTGGTACTGCCGACCCGGGCCTGGGTGCGCAGCGATCGCGATCTGCTGCGTTCGATCCTGCAGAACCTCTTGGTCAACGCGCTGCGCTACACCCCACGCGGGCGCATCGTCATGCTGGCGCGCCGCCGTGGCGACATGGTGCGCATCGAGGTTCGCGACAGCGGCGTGGGCATGGCGGAGCATGAACTGCCGCTGGCATTCCGCGAGTTCAGCCGCCTTGCCGATGGCGAGAGCCTGGCTGAGGGGACGGGGCTGGGCCTTGCCATCGTGGCGCGGATCGCCGGGGCGCTGGGCCACACGCTTGACGTGCACTCACGCAAGGGCGCGGGCAGCGTGTTCGCACTCCATGCCCCGGTCAGCGCTGCGGTGCCGCGCATGCCGGTCGCCGTGCCGGCAATGGCCGACCTTGCCGGGATGCGCGTGCTGTGTCTCGATGACGATGCCGACGTGCTGCTGGCGATGAGCGCCCTGGTCGAACGGTGGGGCGGGGTGGTGACCCGCGCACGCGCGCTGGCCGACGTGCCATCGGGTGGGCAATGGGATGCCGTGATCGCCGACTACCAGCTCGACACCGGCAATGGACTGGATCTGCTGCGCGAAATCGGACCGTGCTGTCCCCTGCGCATTCTCGTCACTGCCACGCCCGAGGAAGGTTGGGCGCAGACGCTGGACGCAGAAGGTATCGTATTGCTCGACAAACCCACCCCGCCACTGGCGCTTCAGGCGCTGCTGGTCCGGCATGCGCCTGCGCGCGCGTGATCAGTCGCGCATCGCCGCCAGCAGTTGCGCGCGCGTCTGCACCCCGAAACGGCGGAACAATCCGGTGAGGTGATACTTGATCGTCGCCTCGGTCAAAGCCAGCTCGTAGGCGATCTGCTTGTTCATCAGGCCGCGCTGGACACCATCGAGAATGCGGCCCTGCGTCGGCGTGAGCGGCTCCCTGGCGGTGTCGTGGTCGAGCGAGACGAACCATGGCTCGCCTGCAAACAGGCTCTCGAGCGCGGCGGACAGTTCCTCGACCCCGGCCGCCTTCGAGACGAAGCCTGCCGCACCGCAGGCGCGCGCGGTGAGCACGGTTTCGGCATCGTCGGTGGCCGAAACGATCGCGACACTGGCGGCAGGAGCATGGGCCTTGAGGCCGAGCAGCCCGGTCACCCCCTGGCTGTCGGGCAACTTGAGGTCGAGCAGAACCAGTGCCTTGCGTCCATCGCCGTCCAGTGCGCGGCGGGCAGCAGCCAGCGTGTCGTATTGCTCGATCCCCAGACCTGGCGCGATCTGCGCGACGGTGGCGGCAAGCGCCTGCCGGAACAGCGGGTGATCATCGACCAGCAGGACCCGCAGCGCCGCCTCGTCGGTCGACGCCGCGGCCCGGGGAGGCAGTGGCAGCGCGGCAGGGACTTCGGGCTCGCTGGGCAAGGCTTGGGTTTTCCCTCTTCGTAATTGCGTGTCGAAAGCCTAGCGCCGGCGGGGCCAAGCGGACAAGCGGGCCGAGGCTCGACGTATGTCTAGGCGCTTTCGCAGCCCGGGCAAGCTAAGCGACGAGCAAGCGCTGCGGTGCGGCGCCAACGAAGATCATCATAGGGAGTGAGAGATGTCGCAAAGGCGGAATTCCGCGTCGGCGGAAGCGATGGACTGTGCCCGGTCGAAACCCGGCGGGCACGTGTTGGTGCGGTCCGGCCTCTCGGTCCTGGCGCTTGCCATGGCAAGCTTGAACGCCCCATCGGCATATGCGCAGGTTGCAGGAAACCCGTCGCCATCGGGAACCACGCCAGCAATGCCTGCGGCGAGCGCTCCTGCCACCACCGACGTTGCCGGCCCCGACATTGTCGTCACCGCGTTCAAGCGTGCCGAGACCTCGCTCAAGGTGCCCGCGGCCATCGCGGTGCTGGGCGGGGGAGATTTGCGCACGATAGGCGTCAACTCGGTCAATGACGTGCAGAACCTGGTACCCGGCGTGGTGGTGGGCAATGGCTCGTTCGGCACCAACGTGACGATCCGCGGCGTGACCAGCAGCGACCAGACGTCCAAGGGCGAACTGGGCATCGCCTTCAACATCGATGGTGCCTTCATCGGCCGTGGCCAGGAACAGGGCGTCGCTTTCTTCGACATCGACCGGGTCGAGGTGCTGCGCGGCCCGCAAGGGACGCTGTATGGGCGCAGTTCCACTGGCGGCGCGATCAACGTGATTACCCGCAAGCCGGTGCTGGACAAGTTCGAGGGCTATGCCCGGGTCGAGGCTGGCAACTATGATACGCGTCGGGCCGAGGCGGCGATCAACATCCCGATCACGCCGATCCTGGCCGTGCGTATCGCCGGCAACATGAACGATCGCGACGGCTATCTGCGCCCGGTCGATACGACGGTTACCGGTGCCACCGGCACCACGCGCCTGTCTGCCGCCGGACAGCCTGCCAAGGGTGACCAGAAGGACCGCACCGGGCGCCTGTCGATCCTGCTCAAGCCCAGCGACGACTTCAGCGCGACCCTGATCACCACCGTTGGCCACATCGGCGGGACCGGGCCGGGCGGGGCGCTGCTTTCCAACCTCGAAGCGGGCGGCGACAAGGCGTTCGAGATCGTGCCCAACCCGATCCCGGCCTATCAGGACAACAACTTCGTCAACGTCAACGGCCAGGTCACGGCGCGCCGCGGCGGCGTGCAACTGGATGTCCTGGGCAGCTACCAGCATTTCAGCGCGCGCAACCAGATCACCGGCAACGCCAACCCTTACGACACCGGTAGCGCCGATGCGCCCGGCGTGTTCCTGCTCGACCAATATACCGGCCGGTTCTCCACCTCGCAGGTGGAGGCGCGCATCTCCAACGCCGAGCCTGGGGTGATCGATTACGTCGCTGGCGCAAACTATTACTACGAGAAGATCCACGAGAGCGATCACAACTGGAAGGCGCCGGTCGACAGCTGGACGGACACATCGACGTGGCTGACCGCGATCGACCCGGTCAATACCACCACGCACAAGTCATGGGGCATCTTCGGCCAGGCGACGGTGCATCTCTCCGACCGGTTCAGCGCGATCGGCGGCCTGCGCTACAGCAACAACCAGAACGCGCGGCAGGGCACGTTCGCGGTCAATGTCCCCGCAGCAGGTAACCCGGCGTGCACTTATCCCAATGATTGCATCGGCGGCCCCAACAGCGGCACCGAAAAGGATCACAAGGTAACCTGGAAGGTCGGCCTCAACTACCAGGCCACGCCCAACGACCTGTTCTATGCCTCGGTTGCCACCGGCTTCAAGGCGGGCGGCTTCAATGACTATGATCCGGCTACCGGCGCTTCGGTCGTGCCCTATGGGCCTGAATCGATGACCGCCTACGAGATCGGCTACAAGGGCCGTCCGGCGCGCGGGCTGACTTTCACCTCGAGCGCCTATTATTACGATTATGCCAAGGACCAGATCAACGGCCTGGCGCTGTTCGTCGGTGCCGCCGGCGTCACCGGCGTGCTCTATACCCAGCTCGCGCCGGTGGAGATCTATGGTTGGGAGAACGAGCTGCGCTACCAGATCGACCCCAACACCGCCGTCAATATCGGCGCGGCCTATGCCCACTCGCGCATCCGCGCGCTCAAGACCGGGTTCCTGGGCTACCTGACCGGGGTTTTTGCAAACTGGTCGGGCTACGCGCTGCCCAACGTGCCCGCCTTCACGCTGAACGGTGCCGTGACGCATTCGATCGACCTTGCCGGCGGCGCCCAGATCCGCCTGCGCGCAGCGAGCAAGTACAGCACCTCGTATCTGCTCAGCGACTATGCCAATGCCGTACAGTATCGCCAAAGCCCGTTCACGCGCAGCGACGCCAGCGTGACCTATGCCACGCAGGGCGATGCGATAACCGTGCAGCTGTTCGTCGAGAATATCGAGAACAAGCTGCAGAAGACGTTCGGGCCCAACGGCTATAACGGCGCCTATGGCGGTTTCACCGGCAGCGTTGCCGCGCCTGAAGCCGACGGGACCGCCTTCCCGGTGGGATCGGTCAATTTCTCGACCTCGCTGCCGCGGCTCTACGGCGTTCGCCTCGGCGTGAAGTTCTGATGTCCCGCGCCACGGGCGGAGCCCATCGCATCTCTTCCCGTGGTCGCCCTTGTCGCCAGGCCGACCGCTTCATGCCCTTACCGGAACACAACGCCGACATGGCCCCACCCCAGACCTGGTCCGCGCGCGGCATCGCCGTGATGTGGCTGTGCTTTGCCCTCAACATGGTCGACGGCGTCAACGTCTTCGTCCTCACGTACGTCGCCCCCGCGTTGCAACAGGCCTTCGGCGTGGGTGCGCCGGCTTTGGCCATCGCATTCAGCGCCGGCCTGGTCGGCATGGCGGTGGGCGGGCTTGCCGTGGCGCCGCTGGCCGATCGCATCGGACGGCGGCCGGTCGTGCTCGGTGCACTTGTGCTGATGGTCGTTTCGATGATGGCGAGCGCCTTGGCCCACGGCATTGCCGCATTGGCCGTGGCACGCATTTTCGTGGGCATCGGCATCGGCACGGTGCTGGCCAGCATCACCGCGCTTTCCGCCGGTTTTGCGCCCGACAGGTTGCGCCATGTCGCCACCGGCGTGCCGCAAGCCGGCTATCCGGTGGGAGCGACGCTGGCCGGATTTGTGGTTGCACACTTTTTGCCCCACCATGGCTGGCAAGCGATGTTCATCGGCGCCGGGCTGGCCAGCCTGATCCTGCTGCCAGTATGCTGGTTAGCGCTGCCCGAGGCGCCGGAGGCCCGGGCCAACGGCTTGGCGAATGGTGACGTCGCGTGCGCGCGGCGGTCGATCGCTGCGGCACTCGGCGGGGCGCGGCGGCGCAACACTGTGCTGATGTGGCTGTGTACCATCAACGGCTTCATGGCGCTCTACTTCATCGCCAGTTGGATCACCAAGCTCGCGATCCAGGCCGGCCTGGCACCAACCGACGCGATCATTGCCAGCGCGATTTACAACGCCGGGGCCTTTGTCGGCACGATCGCGCTCAGCTTCCTGGCCACGCGCTGGAACTTGCGCCGATTGATGTTCGCGATGCTCTGCGCGGCGAGCGTGCTGTTCGTGGTGTTCGGCGCGGTGACGCTGCCGCTGGCCGGCGTGCTGACAGTATGTTTCTGCATCGGCATCACCCTGCAGGGCGGGGTCAACTGCAACTACCCGCTCGCCGCCACTGTCTATCCCGGGCCGGTGCGCGCCACCGGCATCGGCTGGGCCATGGGTATCGGTCGCGCCGGTGCGCTGGTCGGGCCCATGATCGGCGGGTGGGCCATTGGCCTCTCGCTGCCGCTCATCGCCATCTTCGGCATGTTCTGCGTGCCGATGCTCATCACCGGGCTCTGCGCCCTTGCCATCCGTGAGGACCTGCCATGACCATCCGCGTTCCGGCCCGCGACAGGGCTGCGTTCCTGCCGTTTCGCCTGCTCTGCTTCATCTTGTCCACGCTTGTCGCGCTCGGCCTGTCTGTTCCTGCCCTGGCTGCCGATCCCCCGGCCACGACAAACATGGCCCTGGCCGATCTGGCCGCGCTCGCCCCGGTGACCGACTGCGCCAAGCTGGCGCAAACCGACCTTGCCGCAATCGCTGGCGGGCCGGTCACGCTTGCCGCAGCGCCGGTGCAGGGCGCGCATCCCTATTGCCGCGTGACGGGCGTTATCGCGCCCGCCCTGCGCTTTGAAGTGCACCTGCCGTTGCAGGGCTGGACACAGCGCCTGCTCCAGACCGGATGCGGCGGCCTGTGCGGCAACCTGCGCATCGATGCGGGCAAGGCCGAAGGCTGCGTGCCTGTCACCGACGGGGCGATCGTCCTTGCCGCCACCGACATGGGTCACCAGGGCATGGACATGGCCTGGGGTGCCAACCCGCGCCAGCGCGAGGATTTCGCCTATCGCGGCGTCCATGTGACCGCGCTCGTCGCCAAGGCGCTCACGCGGGCGTTCTATGGCCGCGATCCGCGCTATGCCTACTTCTCGGGTTGTTCCGACGGTGGACGCGAGGCGCTGATCGAGGCGCAGCGCTATCCGCAGGATTTCGACGGCATTGCTGCGGGCGCGCCGGCGTTGCATTTCACCGTGCAGAACTCGTTCCATCATGCCTGGCTGGCACGCGCCAACACGGCAGCCGATGGGCAGCCGATCCTCGTCGCGGCCGACCTGCCGCTGCTCCACCGCGTCGCGCTCGCAGCCTGCGACCGGCGCGATGGCTTGGCTGACGGGCAGATTGACGACCCGCGCCGCTGCCAGGTCGATCCTGCGGTCGTGGCGTGCAAGGCTGGCTACCAGCCAGGTCGCTGCCTGACCGCAGCCAAGATCGCTGCGGCCCGCGCCATCTATGCCGGCGCGCGATCGGCCGATGGGCAGGCGCTGGAGGTGGGGCCGCTGCAGCCTGGCAGCGAACTGGGCTGGGCGGGCGTGTTCGTGCCTCTCGCACCCGGGGTGCCCATCCTCAGCGCAATGATCGCGGATCAGACGATCAATCACCTGTTGGCAGCGCCGGGGGACAACCCGGGCCTTACGCCGCAGAGCTTTCCCTTCACCGTTGCGGCGCTGCAGGCGCAGCGGGCAGCACGCGCGCTCTATGACGCCGACGATGCCAATCTCGATGGTTTTGCTGCGCGCGGCGGCAAGCTGATCCTCTGGCATGGTTGGGCCGATCCGCACATCAGCCCGCTCAACACGATCGACTATTTCAACCGGGCTGGCACGGCAATGGGCCGCGATCGCCGCGATGCCATGCTGCGCCTCTTCCTGTTCCCGGGCATGGGCCACTGTTCGGGGGGCGACGGCCCCAACGATTTCCCGCTGCTCGCCGCGCTGATGGCTTGGGTGGAGCAGGGACGCGCACCCGATGTGATGATCGCCCATCGCGCTGCGCCGACAATGGAAGGCCAGCCGCTGCCGACAGGCGCCCCGGGGATGATGAAGCCATCCACGGCCAGGGACTCCGGCATGCCACCGCTGCCCGCAGGCATGGCAGCAGCAATGGCACCGCCTACCCCTGGCGCGCAGGCGCCGCGCAGCCGCCCGGTCTATGCCTATCCCACTGTCGCACGCTATAACGGCGCCGGCTCGATCGACGAGGCCAGTTCGTTCGGTCCGGCCACGCCGCCCGATCCTGCCCCGGCGATCACCTGGGCCGGCGGTGCCGGGCGCTAGGCCGGCAGCCCTTCCGAAGCCAGGAACGCTGGCGGTATCGTGGTGAGACGCCACGATGCCGTCGGCGTTCTGCCGTACGTTGCCTCGGCAATGGACAGGCGAGCCAGGCAGACCCCGCATGATCTTGGGAAAGGGGGCGCCATCCCGGTGCACATGCCCGCGACTATGAGCGAAGCGAACACGTTCTTGTTGTCGTTGGGACGCCACCACTCGAAAGCCGAAAGGGCTGTTCGGGCGGTTCTTGAGTGTCAGTGGAAGAGTAAAAAGGCAATGGTGCCCGGGGACGGAATCGAACCGCCGACACCGTGATTTTCAGTCACGTGCTCTACCAACTGAGCTACCCGGGCTTGCCGCGCTGGCGGGCCGTTGGGCCGGCGCCTTGCGTTTGGTGAAGCGCCCTATGGCGAGGTGGCCCAAGCTTGTCCAGCCCTCAATTGCATCTATTTTTCCACAATCGGTTTTTTGGGCCTGGGCCTGCTCCGCTTCAATCCGGGCCTTCTTCCTCCGCGTCGGCGGGCGGGCCGGGCAGGGCATAGCCGTCTTCCAGCCAGCGCATCAGGTCGCGGTCGCGGCAGCGGGCAGAGCAGAACGGCTTGTGCGCATCGCTGCGCGGCTTGCCGCAGATGGGGCAGCGCTTGGGGGTGGTGGTCATGGGGTGATGGCCTGGGCAAATCCGGCGGTGGGCGCAAGGGTTTCGTCGAGCGACCAGTGCAGCATGCGGCCAGTGCGGCGGGCCAGTTCGTCTTGCCAGGCGGGCAGCACGGCCCGCGCCAGGGCGGGGTGGCAGGTCAGCAGCAGGGCGCCGGGATCGCGCACCTTTTCCGCGCGGCGCAGCAACTGCCGCGCTGCCGCGCCCAGGGGGTGGCGGGCAAACAGCGCGGGCAGCGATGGGCGCTCCAGCCGGCTGACCAGCTGGACGAAGCCATAGCCGTTCATGGCCGTGCGCTCACTGCGCCAGCCGGTCTGCGCGCCCCGCTCGGCCAGTTCCTGCGCCAGTGCTGCATCCACTGCCTGGCGATCGCGCTTTTCGCCCAGCGTCGGGAAATCGATGCCGATCGATCCACCGATATCCATGCGCATGATTGCCGCGGCAATCGCCGGCACGGCGGCCAGGGCCAGCGCCGGCAGCGGCGGACTTCCATCGACATCGATCAGGGTCATCGCCGGGGTCGGGCTGATGGACAGCGCGCCGCGCGGGAAGGCGACCTCGCCGTTCATCGCCTCGTCCACCAGGTCATCCCATCCCGCCTGGTCCAGCGCGGGATCGGTGGCGTGGACCAGGCGCACGGGCTGGCCGGTGGCGGCCAGTTGCTGCGCCAGGGTGGGGGCAGGGCATGCCTCTTCGCCCGGGGCAGCGGGGCGGGCCATCGGCAGCTTGGTGCGGCCCTTTTCGGCAATCGCGGCGCGGGTCACGCGGAACAGGCCGCTCGCCCCCTCGGGCAGATCGGGCGTCAGGCCATCGACCAGGGCAACGGCGCCATCGGCAAATTGAACCGTGCCGCGCCGCGTGCCGGCAAGGCGGCTGGCAACGCGCGCATGCGCCACCAGGCCCACGGCAAGGCCGCCCGGCCAGGCGATGCGTGCCGCCAGGATCTGCCCGCCATCGACCAAGGCCGCGCGGGTTTCGCCGATGCCTTGTTCCACCAGCCATGTGGCGGTCATGGCGTGCTTAGGCCAGGAGGCCGGCGGCCACCAGCAGGCGCCGGGTTTCGAACAGGGGCAGGCCGATCACGCCCGAGTGGCTGCCGGCAAGCCAGGCGCAAAAGCCTTCGGCGCTGCCCTGGATGGCATAGCCGCCGGCCTTGCCGTGCCATTCGCCGCCGGCGATATAGGCGTCGATCTCGGCCTCGGAGAGGCGCTTGAAGCGGACGATGGTCTCACTCAACGCCTCGCGCAGCGTGCCATCGGGCATCAGCAGGGCAACGGCGGAGAACACGCGGTGGCGGCGGCCAGAGAGCAGCGCCAGGCAGTGGCGCGCGGTGGCCTCGTCTTCGGCCTTGGGCAGGATGCGGCGCCCGGCGCCGACCACGGTATCGCCCGAAAGGATCGCGCCATCAGGTGCGTGCGCGGCCGCAGCGCGGGCCTTTTCCGCAGCAAGGCGCACGGCGTGGACACGCGGCGTCTCGCCCGGCAGCGGGCTTTCGTCGATATCGGTAGCAATAATGCGATCGGGCACCAGCCCCAGGCGCGCGATCAGGTCACGCCGGCGCGGGCTGGCAGAGGCCAGCACCAGCGGCGGCACGTTCGCAGCCATCAGTATTGGCCAGGGCCGCCCCGGCCAGGCATGAAGCGATAGGTGATGCGCCCCTTGGTCAGATCGTAAGGGGTGAGTTCCACCAGCACTTCGTCGCCCACCAGCACGCGGATGCGGTTCTTGCGCATCTTGCCGGCGGTGTGGCCCAGGATCTCGTGATCGTTTTCCAGACGCACGCGGAACATGGCGTTGGGCAGCAGTTCCACCACCGTGCCGCGCATCTCGAGGAGTTCTTCTTTCGCCATCGGCGGGGTCAGTAGCCTTTTGTCTTGAATGGCCGGAACGACAACCGGCACCGACGTGGCGCAAGCTGCATAGCCATGATCGAGGGGGTCGCGATGAAACGACGCGCGTGGCGCCCATAGCGTTCCGGCCGGCAAAAGAAAAGCCCCGCATTTGCAGCCAGGTTGCGGTGGTGATCCGGGTGCCGGCATGGCGGCCAGCCAGCCGATGTTCATCCGCGCTGGACGACAAATTGATACGATTTGTGTGTTGTTTCAATTTGTCAGGCGCGCCAGCAGGATCGCCTCGAAGCCATGATGGGGTCTGTTGCGCGTGTCTGTTCGTCTTGCCTTGCTGTGTGCCGTTTCCGCGCTTGCCGTTTGTGGGGGTGAGCGGGCCTTGGCCGCAGACCAGGCCGCGCAGGCGCCCGCTCCTGCCCCCGAGGCCGATGGCAGCACTGGCGGCACCGTCGGCGGCAGCGGCCAGCAGATGGTCAATACCCAGGGCCAGCTGGGTGTGGATGCCAATGGCGACGGCGTGGACGATGTGACCGGCGAAATCCTGGTCAACGCCGCGCCGATCAAGGGCGTGGTGCAGGCGCAGCAGCCACCGATCGTGACGCTCGATGAAGACGAAATCGCCGCCTATGGCGTCAATTCGATCCAGGATCTGCTGACCGTGCTGGCGCCGCAGACCGATTCCGGGCGCGGGCGCAGCAGCGACGGGCCGGTGATCCTGCTCAACGGCATGCGCATTTCCAATTTCCGCGAAATGCGGGGGCTGCCGCCCGAGGCGATCCGCCGGGTGGAAGTCCTGCCCGAGGAAGTGGCGCTGAAATACGGCTATCGCCCCGATCAGCGCGTGGTCAACTTCATCCTGAAGGACCACTTCAAGAGCATCAGCAGCGAAACCGAGGCGAGCGTGCCGGGCAACGGCAGCTATGCCGGGTTGAGCGAGGAAGCCACGCTGGCCAAGATCGCCAACAAGGCCCGCGTCAACGTGACCGGCACGCTATCCACGCAAAGCGCGATCACCGAGGCCGAGCGCGGCATCAGCCAGGCTAGCGCGGCCACCGGCACCGGCACGGGCGGCAACAGCACCGTGGCGGGCGATCCCAACCAGGCCGACTATCGCACGCTGCAGGCCAAGACCGACAGCGCAGCGCTCAACGCCACCTGGTCCAAGCCGATCGGCCTGGGCACCGGGCTGACGCTCAACGCCCTCGCGCAGCGTGACTACAGCCGCAGCTGGAACGGTCTCAACACCGTGGTGCTGACCGATCCCGACAGCGGCAACAGCGTGACGCGCACCACCACCGCGCCCGAGCCGCTGACCACGCGCACCTATACCACCACGCTCTCGGCCGGCGCCGGGCTCAACACCGGCATCGGCGCCTGGCAGCTGTCGGTGACGGCCGATGGCAGCCATGTCACCACCGATACGCGGATCGATCGCTCGGCCGATCTTTCCGGCCTGCAGACGCTGGTCGACGATGGCAGCCTGAGCGCCACGGGCGCGCTGCCCAGCGGCGCGATCATTGCTGGCGGCATCGACCGCGCGCTGAGCCGCACCGACAGCCTGACCTCGCTGGCGACGGCCAATGGCCAGCCGTTCCGCCTGCCGGGCGGGGCAACCTCGCTGACCGTCAAGACCGGCTTTGCCTATTCCGGCATCCACAGCACCGATACGCGCACCACCAACGGCGCGATCGATCTCAAGCGTGGCGACGCGCAGCTGGGTTTCAGCCTGGACGTGCCGATCACCAGCAAGCGCGAGAATTTCGGCGGCTTCCTTGGCAACCTGTCGCTCAACATGAACGCCGAGGCGCACACGCTGTCGGACTTTGGCGGGCTCTATGACTATGGCGCCGGGCTGACTTGGCGGCCTACCGACAAGCTGAGCTTTACCGGCACGTTCATCGGTGCCGAGACCGCACCCTCGCTGACGCAGCTGGGCGCGCCGACGACGACCACGCAGAACGTGGCGATCTATGATTTCATCAAGGGCCAGACGGTGCTGGCCACGGTGACCAGCGGGGGCAACCGCGACCTGCTCAAGGAGCGCCAGCGCGACGTGAAGCTGGCCGGCAACTGGACCCTGCCGTTCCTGACCAATTCGACTTTCGTGGTCGAATATTTCCACAATCGCAGCTTCAACACCAGCAACAGCTTCCCCCTGCTGACCGCCGAAGTGGAAGCCGCCTATCCCGGGCGCGTCACGCGCAATGCCGCAGGCGATATCGTGGCGGTCGACGAAAGCCCGGTCACGTTCGCGCGCCAGGAAAGCGAGAGCCTGCGCTATGGCATCAACCTGACCGGCAGTTTCGGTACGCCCGATCCCAACCTCGTGCGCCAGCGCGGCATGCGCGGCATGATGGGTCCGGGCGGGCCGCGCATGGACGGCGGCGGGCGTGGCGGGCCGCGTGGCTTTGGTGGACCGGGCGGACCAGGTGGACCGGGCGGACCAGGTGGGCCCGGTGGTCCGGGTGGGCCAGGTGGGCCGGGCGGCTTTGACGGGCGTGGGCGGTGGAACCTGTCGCTGACCCACACGATCATGCTGATGAACCGGGTGCAACTGACCCCGGGCGGAACGGTCTATGATCTGCTGGGCGGCAGCGCGCTGTCGAGCACGGGGGTGGCGCGGCACAGCATCGAGCTGGAAGGCGGCGGTTTCTATCGCAGCTTTGGCGTGCGTTTCACCGGCACCTATACCGGATCGGCCCACGCGGATTCGGGCACGACCAGCCTGGATTTCCACCCCATTGCCAAGTTCAACCTGCGCCTGTTTGCCGATCTTGGCCGCCGCCCTGGCTTGGTCAAGGCGGTGCCGTTCCTCAAGAATGCACGGGTGTCGCTGGCGGTGAACAATGTGTTCGATGCCCAGCAGAAGGTGACCGACCAGACCGGCGCGATCCCGCTGCGCTATCAGGCCGGCTATCTCGATCCCACCGGGCGGGTGTTCAAGCTGGAATTCCGCAAGATGTTCTGAGGCCCTGTGCGGGCTAGACGAACCGCCGGCCCTGGACGAACTCCCGCGCGGCGGTGCGTTCCTGCTCGCGGCGGTGTTCGCTGAAATGGTCGGCGAACTGGCGCAGTGCAACCACCTGTTCCAGCGCCAGCGGCTCGTCAAAGTGAAAGCCGCACTGGCCGTTTTTTACCCAAACGGCGGCGCCAAACCCTTCGAGGCGGTTGATTTCCAGCACGCCGGTTTCGCCCAGCGCCGGCGGATAGGGCAGTGAAAGGCGCGCCCCGGTGCGCGACAGGTCTTCCACCAGGCAGGGGCACACGCCACGGCGCAAAATCAGGCGCCCGGGAATGTTGAGCCTTGCCCGTGCATCCGCGCGGCGGCCGCGTGTTGCACTATTACCGGTGATGGGGGCATTCACCATGGCTGCCACGTTTACCCTGGCATGGTAAAGGTATCATCTGCAATCATCTACGTAGATATACGGATATAACTTGTCCACGATCGCCCGCCTTTCGGGCTCTCCCCAAACCGGGTGACAGCCCCTATCTGGCATTCATGGCCCGCAAGAGCGCATCTTCCCCACCCGACCGTGATACCGAGCGTTTCCACGAAGACGCCGCGATCAGCACGGTGCGCGGCACCGACCAGCCCGATCTGGAACGCGGCGTGGAAACCATCCGCGACGTAGTCCGCACGCTCAAGCCCAAGCCCGGCGTCTATCGCATGCTCGATGCGCGCGGCGACGTGCTCTATGTGGGCAAGGCGCGCGCGCTGAAAAACCGCGTGGCCAATTACACCCAGGTCGATCGGCTGCCCAACCGCCTGCGCCGCATGGTCAGCCAGACGCGGTCCATGACGATCGTGACGACCAATTCCGAGGCCGAGGCGCTGCTGCTCGAAGCGCAGCTGATCAAGCGCTATCGCCCGCCCTACAACGTGCTGCTGCGCGACGATAAATCGTTTCCGTTCATCCTGTTGCGGGCTGATCATGCGTTTCCGCGGATCATGAAGCATCGCGGCGCGCGCAAGGCCAAGGGCAATTACTACGGGCCCTTTGCCAGTGCCGGCTCGGTCAACACCACGATCAACGCGCTGCAAAAGCTGTTCCTGCTGCGCAGCTGCAACGATGGCTTCATGGCGCGGCGCGACCGGCCCTGCCTGCTCTATCAGATCAAGCGCTGCAGTGCCCCGTGCGTCGATCGCATTGCCGAGGCCGACTATGCCGAACTGGTGCGCCAGGCGAAGGATTTCCTCGGCGGCAAATCGGGCGCGGTGCAGCGCGAGATCGAAACCCAGATGAGCGAGGCGGCCGAGAATCTCGACTTCGAACGCGCGGCCATGCTGCGCGACCGCTTGCGCGCCGCCACGTTCATCCAGGGCAGCCAGGCGATCAATGCCGAAGGCGTGGGCAATGGCGATGTCTTTGCCATGGCCAGCAAGGGCGGCCAGATCGCGATCCAGGCCTTCTTCATCCGGGGCGGACAGAACTGGGGCCACCGCGCGTTCTTCCCCACCCACACCGAAGGGCTGGACGAGGCCGAGGTGATGACCAGCTTCCTGGCGCAGTTCTACGAGGAAGTGCCGCCGCCGCGCCTGATCATGGTCGATCGCATCCTGCCCGAGGCAGACCTGCTGGCCGAGGCCTTGCAAGAGGGCGCGGGCGGCAAGGTGGAGATCACCGTGCCGCAGCGTGGTGACCGGCGCCGGCTGATGGAGCAGGCCAGCCGCAATGCGGTGGAGGCGCTCGATCGGCGGCTGGCGGAAACCGGCACCAAGGCCAAGATCCTGCGCGACCTGGCCGAATTCCTGGAACTGCCCGATGTGCCGCAGCGCATCGAGGTTTACGACAACAGCCATATCCAGGGCACCAATGCGCTGGGCGGCATGGTGGTGGCCGGTCCCGAAGGGTTTCAGAAGGGCCAGTATCGCAAGTTCAACATCAAGCGCGCCGAAACCCGCCCGGGGGATGACTTTGCGATGATGCGCGAAGTCATGGCGCGCCGCTTTGGCCGGGTGCAGGAGGAAGACCCCGATCGCCAGGGTGGCACCTGGCCCGATCTGGTGCTGATCGACGGCGGCAAGGGCCAGATGACAGCCGTGCGCGAAACGCTGGAAGAACTGGGCATCGAGGATGTCCCGCTGATCGCGGTGTCCAAGGGGCCGGACCGCAATGCCGGGCGGGAGCACTTCCACTTTCCCGATGGCCGCGAAAAGCTGCTGCCGCTCAATTCCCCAGTGCTGTTCTATTTGCAGCAACTGCGCGACGAGGCGCACCGATTCGCCATCGGCGCGCACCGCGCCAAGCGCAGCCGGGCGATCACCGCCAGCCCGCTCGACGAAATTCCGGGAATCGGTCCGGCCCGCAAGCGCGCGCTGCTGTTGCATTTCGGCACCGCCGGCAAGGTGCGTGCCGCCTCGCTCGAAGACCTCATGCGCGCGCCCGGGGTCAGCGCTGCGGTGGCGCAAACCATCTTCGATTTCTATCACCCCGGGGCATAAATCGCTGCGACCACTGCGTTTGTGGAAATTGTCAGATAATTGCTGGGCGCATGGCATGCCATCGGCAAGTACCGCAGCGGTTATTGTTGGTCTCCCTCAAATTGGGGGTGACGAAAAGATCACTAATATTCGATAACCACGTTACGCAACGTCTCTGCACATAGCTTGGGGCATGACGGGGACGTTACGTGCAAAGTGGCAAGGATCGGCCGCCCACCTGGGGACGTGGTGGAGCAGGGCCGACCGGCAGGGTGGTCCGTCGCTGCCTGGGGGGTACGATGAAGCAGGGGGTTGGGCGCGCGCCGCAGTTTGGCGCGTCGCACTGTAAGGAGTGGGGACAAGCCGTGGCGCCGGGCGCCGGTGCAGGGCGGCGGCCGGTGGGCCGGCTGGTGCTGCGCGTTGCGGCCTTGGGTGCCCTGGCGCTCGGGGCGCTGCCGCTGGGCACCGCGGCTGCCTTGGCGCAGGATGCGGCCGTTTCCGACAAGACGCTTGAACTGGAATTCTGGCGCTCTGTATCGACCAGCAGCGATCCCGAGATGTACGACGCCTATCTGCAGCAGTTTCCCAATGGCACCTTTGCGCCGCTGGCCAGGGTAAAGGCGGCAGCGCTGCGGCGCGGGGCGACCAGCGGCGCGGCGGCAGCGCCGGCCACGCCGCCCGCGCCGGCGATTGCCGCGCCAGTGCCGGTCGGCCCGGCGCCGGCGGCAGTCACCCCGCCGCCCGCAACGGCTCCAAGCGCTGTTGCTCCATCCGCTGCGGTCGCTGCCACCGCGCAGGCCGGGCCCAACGAAACCGCGGCAGCCAGCCTGCTGGCTAGCCTGGCCGCGGCGCAGGAAACCCCCACGGCACCGGCCGCAGCCGTTTCGGCACCGGCCCAGGCGGCCGCCCCGGTCCCGCAGGATCTTGCCGCCGGTCGCCCGCAACTGGAAACGGTGCCGGCGGTCGTCCTGCCCGCCCATTTTTGCAGTGCCGAGGAACGCAACGCCTTTCACGCGCAAACCTATCGCCCGGCCGGCGAAGCGGCCGAGGCCAACAACGGCAAGGCCATCGCCTATCTCCAATCGATCCAGGCCCGCTATGACGCAATGGCCGCAGGCGATGCCGACATGCGCAATGCGCTGGCCAAGGAAGCACGCGATTACAAGCCGATAGCCGACGCTGCCTTTCAGGCGCAACAGGCGCTGGTGCGCCAGTTCGATGCGCTGATGGCAGTTCCGATCACGTCTTGCGGAGTGGCCAAATGATGCGACGCATGCCCTTTGCCCTGGCGATCCGAGGCACGATGCTGGCGGCATTGTGCCATGCCCCGCTGGCCCAGGCTGCCACGCCGCCGCTACCGCCGTCATGCCTTGACAGCCCGACGTTCGAAGCCGCGCGGTTTCATCAGTTTCAGACGATGATGATGACCGTGTCGCTGCGCTGCAAGAGCCATGGCATGGATGTGGAAACCAGCTTTTCACGCATGATGATCGTGCACCAGGGCGTGTTCGCGGCGGCCGACAAGGCCATCCGTGGCTATATCAGCCCGGCCCACGGCTTTGCCGACAAGCGCGCGTTCGACAGTTATGCCACGCTCGTGGCCAATCGCTATGGCGGCGGCGCCACCAACCTGCAGGCCTGCACCGCGATCGACCGCGCGATCAAGACCGTGACGGCCGACATCACCGGCGCCACGCTGCGCTTTGTGGCAACGGCCATGGTGGCCCACCCGGAAATGGAGCGCATGGCCTGTGCCCTGGTCGGCCAGCCCACCACGCCCGGCATGACGCCCGGCGCTAATCCCACCCGGCCGGGCGCTGCGGGCGCTGCGACCATCGCCATGGCCAGCCCGGCAGCGCCGCGGCCCGGCAAGTAGCGCGGCGGCGATTCAGGCGTGGCGGCGCACCAGGCCTTCTTGCGCGGTTTCGGCCACCAGGCGGCCATCCTGGGTAAAGATCCGGCCACGGCTGAAGCCGCGCATGTCGCCGGCCCATGGGCTGTCGCAGGCATAGAGCAGCCATTGATCGGCGCGGGCATCGGCATGGAACCACAGCGCGTGGTCGAGGCTGGCCACCTGGGCGCTGCCGGCCTTGCCGCTGATGCCGTGCGGCAGCAGGCTGGTGCCCAGCAAAGTCATGTCGCTGACATAGGCGATCACCGCGCGGTGCAGCGCCGGATCATCGGGCAACGGCGCCACGCAGCGCAGCCAGGTGTGGGCCACGGGTTCGGCCGGGGTTTCGCGCAGCCAGTTGAGCGGCTCGGCCGGACGCATCTCGATCGCGCGGGGCCGCGACAGCAGGGTGCGGCGCTGCTCTGACAGGCGATCGGCATAGATCGTCAGCAGGTCGGCCTCGCTCGGCAGGTCATCGGGGCTGGGCACCGACGGCATCGGCAGGCCGTGCTGCAGGGCCTTGGCCTCGCCCCCTTCGCTGCGGCGGTGGAACGAGGCCGTCATGGTGAAGATCGGCGCGTCGCCCTGGCTGGCCACCACGCGGCGGTTGGCAAAGTTGCCGCCATCAAAGTCGCGCATCACGGTATAGCGCGTGTCGGCATCTTCGCTGCCCGCGCGCAGGAAATAGGCATGCAGCGAATGCACCGGCCGATCGGCGGCAACCGTCGCCTGCGCTGCGGCCAGCGCCTGCGCCACGATCTGGCCGCCAAACACGCGGCCTACGCCGCCGGGCTTGCGCGGCCCGGTAAAGAGATCGGCGCCGGCCGCGGCATCGGGCGTCACGGTCAGCAGCCGGACAAGGCCGGCGGCCGTTGCGGCGGGATCATCGGAATCGGACATCAGCGTGGAAGAGAGCGGGTGCAACATGATCGCGCGCCTATTCCAGCCCTTCCGCCAAGGTCAACGTATCGCGCCGGCTCGTCACAAATTTGAAACTGGGTGCGGGTGATGGATGGTCCAGGGCCAAGGAAACAGGCCCCGCCCGGCCTTGCAGCCAGACGGGGCCTGTCCTTCTCCTCCCCAACCTCGGGCCCATGCGGGCGGGGTTTTCCCCGCTTTTCCGCGCGTCTGCCGTGGGCCACCGCTCCAGCATGCCGGCGGCCCACGGAAGCCGGTTCAGCCTGCCGCGTGGCTGGCCAGGGCGGCCAGCAGCAGCAGGGCAACGATATTGGTGATCTTGATCATCGGGTTCACGGCCGGGCCAGCCGTGTCCTTGTAGGGATCGCCCACGGTGTCACCGGTTACCGCCGCCTTGTGCGCGTCGGAACCCTTGCCGCCGTAATGGCCATCCTCGATGTATTTCTTGGCGTTGTCCCACGCCCCGCCGCCCGATGTCATCGACAGGGCCACGAACAGCCCACCCACGATCACGCCCAGCAGCAGCGCGCCGAGCGCGGCAAAGGCATTGGCTTGCCCGGCCACCGCCATGATCACGAAATAGACCGCGATCGGCGCCAGCACCGGCAGCAGCGAGGGCAGGATCATTTCCTTGATCGCCGCCCGCGTGACCAGGTCCACCGTGCGGGCATAGTCTGGGCGGCTGGTGCCGGCCATGATGCCCGGATCGGCGGCGAACTGCTCGCGCACGTCCACCACCACGTCCCCGGCAGCGCGGCCCACGGCGGTCATCCCCATGGCGCCGAACAGATAGGGCAGCAGCGCGCCGAGCAGCAGCCCGACGATGACATAGGGGTTCTCCAAGCTGAAATCGACGTTCAGATCCGGGAAGAACTCGCGCAGGTCGGTGGTATAGGCGGCAAACAGCACCAGCGCGGCCAGCCCGGCCGAACCGATGGCATAGCCCTTGGTGACGGCCTTGGTGGTGTTGCCCACCGCGTCGAGCGCATCGGTGCGTTCGCGCACGGTGTCTTCCAGGCCGGCCATTTCGGCAATGCCGCCGGCATTGTCGGTCACCGGGCCATAGGCATCGAGCGCCACGACCATGCCAGCCAGCGCCAGCATCGCGGTGGCGCCATAGGCAATGCCGATCAGCCCGGCTAGCTGGTAGGCAACGATGATGCCCGCGCAGATCACCAGCGTGGGCAGGGCGGTGGCTTCCAGGCTGACGGCCAGGCCCTGGATCACGTTGGTGCCATGACCGGTGACCGATGCCTTGGCGATCGATCGCACCGGGCGATAGCCGGTGCCGGTGTAGTATTCGGTGATCCAGATGATCAGCCCGGTGATCGCCAGGCCCACCAGCGCGCAATAGAACAGCGTGCGGCCGGTAAAGCCCTGGTCGCCGATCGGCGCTTCCATGCTGCCGAGCGCGGCCTGCGTGGCAAACCAGATCGCCGGGATCGACAGCAGGGCCGTGACCAGGAAGCCCTTGTACATGGCGCCCATGATGTTCTTGCCGCCGCCCAGGCGGACGAAATAGGTGCCGATGATCGAGGTGACGATGCACACGCCGCCGATCAGCAGCGGCAGCGCCATCAGGGGCAGCAGCAGATCGCCCACGCCCTTGATCAGCAGCGCCGTCAGCACCATCGTGGCGCCCACGGTGACGACATAGGTTTCGAACAGGTCGGCGGCCATGCCGGCGCAATCGCCCACGTTGTCGCCCACGTTGTCGGCAATCACGGCCGGGTTGCGCGGGTCATCCTCGGGGATGCCGGCTTCCACCTTGCCCACCAGATCGGCGCCCACGTCGGCCGCCTTGGTGAAGATGCCGCCGCCCAGCCGGGCAAAGATCGACACCAGCGAGGCGCCCAGCGCCAGCGTGGTGAGCGACGTGACGACGGTGCGATCGCCCGGTTCATAGCCGGCGACGAACACCAGATACCAGAAGAAGCCGGCAATCGCGAGCAGCGCCAGCCCCGCCACCAGCATGCCGGTGATCGCCCCGGCGCGGAACGCCAGGGTAAGGCCTTGTTGCAGGCCGCTTTGCGCGGCAGCAGCGGTGCGCACGTTGGCCCGCACCGACACATTCATGCCGATGAAGCCAGCCACGCCCGAAAGCACCGCGCCGATGACAAAGCCGGCCGCCGGCAGCGGATGCAGCGTCATCGAAACGATGGCGGCGACGACCACGCCCACCAGGGCGATGGTGCCATACTGGCGCTTGAGATAGGCCTGCGCGCCTTCCTGGATGGCGCCGGCAATGTCTTGCATTTTCTGGTTTCCGGCCGGGCTTCCCAGCACCTGACGGCTGGTGATGAAGCCATAAAGCACAGCCAGTAACCCCAACCCGATTGCGGTTACGACAAGGTTCACGATGGCATCCCCCTAACTTCCCGTGCCCCGGCTTGTTTGTGTGCCAGGTACACCATGTCCCCGCACTTTGGCTGGGAACCAAATGGAAGCTAAATCATTTGCCGCCGCCCGCAAGCGGTATTGTACGGTTGTTCGGCTAATCTTGCCGCCTGGGTTCAGCCGCGGTGTTCATAGCCCAGCGGCCCTTGCGGGCAGGCGCCATCGAGCAGCAGGGGGGCGGGGCCAGCGGCCAGCGCCGCGCCGATGCAGGTGGCCGGGCAGGGCGGCGAGGTGCCCGCTGGCAGGGTGAACAGCAGTTCGTAGTCATCGCCCCACGACAGCGCCTCTTGCTGGCGGGCAGGGGGCAGGTCTGGCGGCAGCGGGCAGGCGGCGCTGTCGATCGCCAGCGTCACGCCGCTGGCCCGGGCCATGCGCGTGGCATCGAGCAGCAGCCCGTCCGACACGTCCATCATCGCGCCAACCAGCGGGGCCAGCGCGCGCCCTTCGGCGAGGCGCGGCAGCGGGCGGGCAAAGCGCGTGGTATCGCGGCCAGTGCGCCCCTCGTGCCCGTCACGCAGCGCCTCGAACCCCAGCATGGCATCGCCCAGCGTGCCGGTAACCCATAGCCTGTCGCCCACCTGTGCGCCGCTGCGCGTGGGCACCGGGCAATGCGTGGCGCGGCCCAGCGCCGTCAGGCCATGGGCCGCCGGGCCGGCGCGGCGCACGGTGTCTCCGCCCAGCAGCGGCACGGCAAAGGCCGCCAGCGCCTCGGCCAAGCCCGCCAGGAACCGCTCTTCGCCGCCGCCCAGGCCATAGCCCAGCAGCACGCCGAGCGGTGCCGCGCCCTTGGCCGCGAGATCCGACAGGTTGGTCGCCACCAGTTTCCATGCCACGTCGGCCGGGTCCTGGCCGGGGAGCCAGTGCACGCCTTCCACCATCATGTCGTGGGTCAGCACGAGATGCTCGCCACCCAGCGCGATCACCGCCACGTCATCGTCCAGCCCGCGCGCGGCAGGGTCTGGCGCCAGGGCGCGCAGGGCGGTGATGAAGGCGGCTTCGTCCATGCCCGCTGCGGTAGTGGCTGAAGCGTTGTTTGCAAGTGGCTTGACCCTGGCTGGCCGCGCCGCCTAATCGATCGGTTGAAGAGGACCACGGCGACATGACCCACGCAGGACCACAGACCGCGCACGACCCTGCCGCGCCGCCGCCTGATGCGGCCGTGGCACCAGGCGGCGCACGCGATCTGCTGCTTGCCGCGGCGTCTGCAGTGATGCGCGAGGGCGACCTGGTTGACATCTCGCTGTCCGAACTCTCGCTGCGCTCGGGCCTCAATTCGGCGCTGGTGAAGTATTACTTCGGCAACAAGGCCGGCCTGCTCACCGCGCTGCTCGATCGCGACATGGCCGAAATCGTCCGCTCGGTCGATGCCCTCGTGGCCAAGGGCGACATGGCCCCGCAGGACAAGCTGCGCCACCACATTTCCTGCTGCATCGATACCTATTACCGCTATCCCTATCTCAACCGCCTGCTGATGCGCCTGGTGCGCGATAGCGACGATGCCGAGGCACGGCGTATCGCCGACAAGTATCTGCGCCCGCTCAGCCGCGCCTATGACCAGCTGATCGGCGAAGGGGTGAGGATCGGGGTCTTCCGCCCGGTCGATCCGCAGATGTTCTATTTCACCGTCAGCGGCGCGGCCGACCGGTTCTTTTCCGCGCGGCTGGTGCTGCGCCATTGCTTTGGCCAGGATTCGTTGACCGAACAGCTGCGCGACCGCTATCGCGAACACACGGTTGATTTCATCATGGCAGGCATTCTTGCAGACTGAACGGGACACGCCCGCAACGGGCGCACGCTGGCGCATCGGGGTGATCGGCGGATCGGGGATCTATGATCTTTCGGTGCTGGACGATGTGCAGGAAATCGCCGTGCAATCGCCGTTCGGCGCGCCGTCCGGGCCGGTGACGCTGGGGCGCATCGGCGGGCAGGAATTCGTGTTCCTGGCGCGCCATGGCGCCGGGCACCGCATTTCGCCCGAGGCCATCAACCACCGCGCCAACATCGATGTGATGAAGCGCTGCGGGGTGACCGACCTTGTCGCCATTTCCGCGATCGGCTCGCTGCGCGAAGAGCTGGCGCCGGGCAGTTTCGTGGCGGTGGACCAGTTCATCGATCGCACCCATGGCCGTCCGCACAGCTTTTTCGGGGAAGGGCTGGTGGCCCATGTCTCGCTTGCCGATCCGGTCTGTGCGCGCCTGTCGGGCCTTCTTGCCGATGCGGCTCAGGCCGCCGGGGCCAGCGTGCACCGCGGCGGCTGCTATCTGGCAATGCAGGGTCCGCAGTTTTCCACCCGCGCGGAAAGCCGCCTCTATCGCCAATGGGGCGCCGACGTGATCGGCATGACCGCCATGCCCGAGGCGCGCCTCGCGCGCGAGGCAGAGCTGCCCTATGCCCTGATCGGCATGGTCACCGATTACGATGCCTGGCGCGATGGCGACCATGTCGACGTGGCCCAGGTGCTGTCGGTGATGCGCGGCAATGCCGCAACGGCGAAGGCCATGGTCGTGGCCCTGGCCGGTCTTTTGCCGCAGCTGCGCACGCCCAGCCCGATCGATCGCGCGCTCGACGGCGCGATCATGACGGCGCCGGCGCAGCGCGATCCGGTGCTGGTTGCCAAGCTAGGCGCGGTGGCGGGCCGGGCGCTCAAGGCATAGCGGCAGGCGGCTGAGGACTATGATCCTGCTGCATCGCAGCGCGTATCGAAAGTTGCGCTGCGATAGCTTGTCTTGCACGATTGCAAGAGTTCATCGCGATTAAAGAGAAATATCGTTATTGCCATTGCCGCTGGTTTCCGTAGATACGAAACCATGCCCGGAACCCAGACCCGTCTTGCCGAATTCGTGCCCTATCGCATGGCCATCACCTCTGGTGCGGTGAGCCAGGCCATTGCCAACGAATATCGTATGCAATTCGGGCTTAAGATCTCGGAATGGCGGGTCATGGCGGTGCTTGGCGATGCCGGCCCGCTGACCCAGCGCGACCTGGTGCGCGCCACCCAGATGGACAAGGTTGCCGTCAACCGGGCGTGCAAGGTGCTGGAGGACCGCAACCTGCTGCAGCGCAGCCCGAACGTGGCCGATGGGCGCTCCCACCACCTTGAGCTGACGCCGGAAGGCCGCGACATCCATGCCCAGATTTGGCCGCAGGCACTTGAAATTTATGAGGAAATTTTCTCCGCGCTAACCCCGCGCGAAACCGAGAAGCTGCGAGCCCTGCTCGACAAGTTGCTGGGCGCGGTGCGGCGGTTCGAAGGGCGCGCCAAGTAACGGACAAGACAAAAACCATACCAGAATAGAGCCGGGATAATATCGTCGCAGCTGAAACAGGAGAGGTGAACATGAAACTGGCATCGTTGCCGCAGGGGCGCGATGGGCGCCTGATCGTGGTGTCCGACGATCTCGCCTGGTATGCCGACGCCGATCATGTGGTGCCGACGATGCAGCGGCTGCTCGACGAGTGGCACCGCCATGCCGATCTTCTCGAAAGCCTGAGCATCGAACTGGCGCACGGCGCCATCCCGCGCAAACGCTTTCACGAGCGCGAGGCCGCCGCGCCTCTGCCGCGCACGTTTCACTGGACCGATTCGGCCGATGCCCTGCGCCACCAGCCTGGCGACGGGCTGATGGGGGCGCGCGATCCGTTGCGCCGGCCCGGTGCTTCGGCGGTGGGCCTGGTGGCGATGACGGCCGATGTGCCGCAAGGCGCCAGTGCGGCCGAGGCCTTGGGCCGGGTGCGCCTGGTCGGCCTCGCCCATGCGGTTGCCGTGCAAAGCGCGCCAGGGGCCACGGGGCATTTCTCGCCGGTCTTCGTCACGCCGTCGGCGCTGGCGGAAGCCTGGGTGGATGGCGCGCTGGCCGTGCCGCTCAAGGTGACGCGGGGCAGCCACACCCAGGACGTGATCCTGCCGCCTACCCTGGGCGATACCATCGCCGGGCTGGCCGCCGAACGCGCGCTGGCCGCCGGAACCCTGGTCAGCCTGTCGGCGCCGCTGCCCGGCGATCCGCTGGGGTCGGGAGAAACCCTGCGCGTCGAAGCCCGCAACAGCGCCGGGCGCAGCCTGTTTGGCGCGATCGAGCAGGCGGTGCGCGTTCCTGCCTGAGGTTTGGTGGGCCGCGGCGGACTGCTCTTGGTTTCCACCACCCCCCGCTCCTCTCCTCTAATGGGAAGCGGGAGTTAAGGCACTGACAAAAAAGCCCCCTCCTCTTCAGAGGAGGGGGTTGGGGGTGGTGCGGAGCCTTGCGCTAAGCCCAACCCCGAGCCTTACGGCCCAGGCTTGCGGTTGATGAACTGGTCGCTGATCGCGCAGGCCGCCGGGCCGAGAATGACGATGAACAGCGTGGGCAGGATGAACAGGATCAGCGGCACGGTCATGATCGCGGGCAGGCGCGCGGCCTTTTCCTCGGCCCGCATCATGCGCTCGTTGCGGAATTCGGCCGACAGCACCCGCAAGGCCGAGGCCAGCGGCGTACCATAGCGCTCGGTCTGGACCATCGTGGTGGTGACGCCCTTCACCGATTCAAGGTTCACCCGATAGGCCAGGTTTTCAAAGGCCTGGCGCCGTTCGGTGAGGAACGACAGCTCGATCGCGGTGAGGGCGAATTCATCGCCCAGTTCGGGATAGGCGCGGCCCAACTCGCGCGCCACGCGGCCAAAGGCAGCGTCCACGGTAAGGCCGGCCTCGGCGCAGATCACCAGCAGGTCCAGCGCATCGGGCAGGCCCTTGCGGATCGCATGGGTGCGCTTGGACACCAGGTTGGCGATCCAGATGTCGGGCGCCTTGTAGCCGAAGATGACCATGACCGCGAAACCCATGAAGCGCTTGAACGCGCCCCATTCGGGGAAGAACTGCAGCACGTAGATCCACAGGATCGCGAGGCCGCCCAGCACGATCGGGCCGATCATGCGGCCAAAGATCACCGCAACGGCCCATTCCTTCTTGCGGATGCCAGCCTGGGCCAGCTTTTGCTGCACCACGGCCAACTGGTTGTCCTGCAGCACGCGCAGCTTTTCCAGCACGCCACGGATCGTGTCGGTGGTCTGGTTGCGGCGCACGATCGAATTGCGCTTGCGCGCGGCCGAGGTGATGATCCCGGCCTTGAGCTGCTCGCGGCGCTCGCTCAGCGCCTTGACCCGCTTGGCCATGGGATCGCGTACGGTGATCGCGGCATAGATCGCCAGGATCATCGCCGCGGCCGCGATCATCAGCATGATCGAGCCGGCATGGACGACATTGATGCCAAGCAGCGTGGGTGCGGGGTTCGGTTGCATCAGCGCGTTCCTTGGCTCAGATCTCGAAGCTGACCATCTTGGCCATGATGAAGGCGCCCAGGCCCAGCCAGCACAGCCCGCCAAGGCCGGCGATGATCAGGCGCTCGTCGACGAAGAACTTGCCCATGTAGACCGGGTTGATCCAATAGATCAGGCCAAAGACGATGAACGGTAGCGCGCCGACGATATAGGCCGAAGCCTTGGATTCCGAGCTCATCGCCTTGATCTTGAGCTTCATCTGCGCACGCTTGCGCAGCACGTCGGCGAGGTTGGCAAGGGTTTCAGCCAGGTTGCCACCGGTTTCGCGCTGGATCGCCAGGGTAATGCAGAAAAAGCTGAACTCGGCCATGTCGAGCCGGTCGGCGGTGTCCTGCAGCGCCTCTTCCATGGTCTTGCCCACCTTGATGCGGTCGGTCACCAGCTTGAATTCCTCGCCCACCGGGCCGGGCAGTTCGCTGGCGACGACGCCCAGCGTCTCGGTGATCGGCAGGCCTGAGCGCAGGCCGCGCACGAGCAGTTCGAGGGCATCGGGAAAGCGGGCGACAAAGGCGTTGGCGCGCTTGGTGATCGCGCGGTTCACCACCATGTGCGGCAGCCCGGCGCCGATCAGAACGCCGGCCGGCACCGCCAGCAAGAGCGAGCCGGACTTGAGGAAAATAAGTGCGGCAATGCCGAGCCCCAGGCCCAGCGAGGCATAGAGATATTGCGACAGCGTCCAGCCCTTGCCGGTGCGGTGCAGGCGCAGGGCCAGCGCTTCCGTGCGCGAGGCGGAGCCGGCGACGCGATAGGCGCGCGGCGTGCGCGAGGCGATCGCCTTGCGATATTGCGCCTCCACCTTGTCAACCGCGCTATCCGAATGGCGGAAGCGCACCTGTTGCAGGCGGCGTGCGCCTTCCTTGCCGGCGCTCGGCCCACTGAACGCCGCCACGGCCAGCAGCAGCGCGATACCAAGCCCGCCAAAGAGCAAGATCAGCTGGGGATTGAGCATCGGGGAACCTGCCTACCTGAAGGAAACCGTAAACTGCATCGCGCGGTCATGGCGTGGCACGCGGCGCAAGGTGTCAGACCTGGCCAGCCTTAGACTGGCGCGCCGGTCTTGGCCTTGCCCTTTGCCGGCAACATCTTCTTGAGATCGAACTTGCCCAGGAGCGAGGTGGACTTGGCCTTGGGCTTGTCCGCCGGGCTGGCGTCGGTGTCGGCGGCCAGGCTGGAGATGGCCTGCGCCACGTCCTTGATCGCCAGTGCCGCCTTGGTGGAGCGGTTGGCGCCGATGAACGTCTGCCCCAGCTTGGCGGCATTGGCCGCGGCCTTGGCATCGAACGGCACCTGGAAACCCAGCTTGCGTTCGATCGAGGATTCGAAATCGGCGCGGCTGATTTCGCCCACGCCCTGCTGCACCTTGTTGGCCACGATGTAGACATGGGCGTGGCTGGCGTTGGACTTGAGCCAGGCCAGCAGGCGGATCGCATCGCGCGCGCCAGCCAGGGTCAGTTCGGTGACCAGCGCCACCGCGTTCACGTCGGCCAGGAGGTGCGGGAAGTTGATCAGCATGTTGCGCGGCATGTCGATCACGGTCATCTCGAACGCCTGGCGGAATTCCTCCTGCAGCTGCACGAAGGCGCTGCCATCGGTCATCAGCGGCGCGGTGATCGGCGCTTCGGCCGACAGGATCGCCAGGTTGTCGTTGGCGCGGATCATCGCGCGTTCGATGAACAGTCCGTCGATGCGGCTGGGATTGTCGATCGCATCGGTCAGGCCCCGGCCCGGCTCGAGATCGAGCGTGAGCGCGCCGGTGCCGAAGTGCACGTCAAGATCGAGCAGCGCGGTCGACAGCTTGAAATCGGTGCCGAACGACCAGGCCAGCGAGGTGGCGATGGTGGAGGCGCCGGCCCCGCCACGGGTGCCGACCACTGCCGTGGTCACATGGCGCTTGGCCGCGCTGCCATCCTGGTTCTTGGGCGCGTTGAAGATCGCCTGCGCCTGGCTCAGTGCATCGCGCACCTGGCCCACCGACAGCGGCTTGAGCAGGTAATCCTGGATGCCCGAGGCGATCAGGTCGCGATAGAGCCGCACGTCGTTGACCTGGCCCACCGCGATGACCACCGTGCCCGGCTCGCACACTTCGGCCAGGGCGTTGATATCGTTGAGCGGATCGCCGCTTTCCGACAGATCGACCATCAGGATGGCCGGGCTGGCGGTGATCGAGAGCGATTGCACGGCATTGCGCAGGCCGCCGCGCGCGCACTTTTCCGGCGCCCAGCCCATGTCGGCCGCCACGGCGCGGGTCACGTCGAGCGCTGCATCGTCGCACAGGAACGCTGCGAACAGGTCGCGATTGCCGGATTTCCAGGGTGCGCTCATGTCAGTTGCTCGCCGCTGAAGTGGAGGTGTTGACCTTCTTGACGTTCGATCCGCCCGCGCCGCTCGGTTCGCTGTCGCGATAGGCCTGGATCGCCTTGTTCGAGCTCATCACCGTGGTGCGTCCGTCGCCGGTCTGGCCGTGGATCAGGTCTTCCTTGTTGGCGACCATGGCAGCCAGGTTGGAATTGATCGCGCAGCCATAGTTGGTCGACGTGGCATTCCTGCCGTTGCCATCGTTGTGGGTGGACCAATCCGGGCAGCCCGGAACCGAGGCCGTGGTGCGCATGATCACCAGGCGCGCGGTGCCCGGCGCCACGCCGCCAGCCGTGACCGGTGCGCCTTCCGCCAGGATCAGGCCATGGGCGGAAAGCACCGCCTGCACGGCATCGCGCGTGGCTGGATCACCGGCGGGATCATCCAGCGCGACCTTGTCGCCATAGCCCAGGCCCAGCGATTCGAACCAGCCGGCCAGGCGGCGCTGCTCGCTCACCGCCACGCCGCCACCAGGCAGGGTATTGATGTCGAGCGTGTAGCTGGTGCGTTCGACCACCGGCTGGTGCACGCTGTTGAGCGAGCGGTTGGTCGGCTGGCCGCCGACGCAGCCGGCCAGTGCCGTGGTAAGGGCGAGAGCCAGGGCCACAGGGCCGATGCGGTTGCGCGTGGTGGACATGGGTTGGTTCCTTGTCGCGGAAGCGGTCACAGGTTGAAGCCAGGCTTGGCGTCGGCCTTGGCCTGCTGGTTCTTGCCAGGCAGGGCGCCGCTGGCGTCGCCCACCTTGGGTGCCGGCCCGCCTTGCACGGTGCCTTCACGTTCGGTCGGCATCGGGCGGCCTTCACCCTTGGAGGGCACGGATTCCTGGTTGCCCAGCACTTGCTGCACGGCATCGGCGGCGCGGAAGCCATCGGTGGGCAGCTTGATGTCCTTGGCGTCCACCGGGTTGACCAGGAACGGGGTGACCACGATCACCAGTTCGGTCTCGCCCTTCTTGAACGAAGTGGAGCGGAACAGCGAGCCCAGGATCGGCAGGTCGCCGGCGCCCGGCAGCTTGGTGATCGTGTTCTGGGCCGAATTGCTCAGCAGACCGGCGATCATGAAGCTTTGGCCCGAGCCCAGCTCCACCGTCGTTTCGGCGCGGCGCACTTTGAGCGCGGGAACCGAAAAGCCGCTCAGCGTGATGGCGCCGTCGCTGGTGAGTTCGGATACTTCGGGCCGCACGCGCAACGAGATACGGCCATTGGCCAGCACGGTAGGCGTATAGGACAGGCTCACACCATACTTCTTGTATTCGATGCTGGTGGTGCCCAGGCCCTGTGAAAGCGGGATGGGAAATTCGCCGCCCGCCAGGAATTCGGCGGTTTCGCCTGAAAGCGCGGTTAGGTTCGGCTCGGCCAGGGTGTTGGACAGGCCGATCGTTTCGCCCAGGTCCAGCGCGCCCAGCACATCCATGCCAAACAGCTTGCCGTTGCCGACCAGGCGGGTGCCCGTCGTGGCCGAGTTGCTGACCGTGGTTGTCGCATTGAGCGCGGCAGACATGCCGGCCACCAAGGGGCCACCGGCCACATATTGGGTTGCGGCCGTGCCCTGGCCGACGCCGAACTTGAAGCCACTGGTGGCATCGGCCGTTGCCCAGTTCATGCCGATCGCGCGGGTCAGCGTGCGGCTGACCTCGGCAATCCGCACTTGCAGCATGACCTGCAGCGGCGTTGCCATCCGGAGGCGGCTGATCACCTGCATCTTGTCGCCCACGAAGGCCTTGACCAGGCGCTCGGCCTCGGCCGCATCTTCGGGCGCCCCCACCGTGCCGGTCAGCAGCACGGTGTTGTTCATCGTCGCGGTCTGCACCTTGGCGTCGGGCATGGCGAGGTGAAGCATCTGGTCGATGCTGTCGATGTTGGTGCCCACGCGCACGTTGGCCGACCAGATCACGTTGCCCTTGGCATCGCTGGCATAGACCGTGGTCTCGCCCGGGCCCTTGCCGAAGACATAGAGCTGGTTGGTCGATTTCACCTGCACGTCGGCGATCTTTTCATCGGCGACAAAGACATCGGCCATGCGCGCGGGCAGGGTGATCAGTTCACCGCGGCCAAGGCCCACCGCGATGGCGCGGGCCGGGCTGGTGACGCTCTGTGCCTGGGCGGCCGGGGCGGCAGCCATGATCGCGATGGGCGCGGCAAGGGGCGCGGCCACGATCATGGCGGTGCGCAGCGCGGAAACGAAGCGGTTGGACATGGCTTGGCCTTTGGCGCGATGCCGGAAGGGAACGGGCGGGCAGATGGTGGCAGCCGTGCTCATCTCACTGCGCTCCCACGCTGACGGTGACGGTGTCCTTGCCCCGCGTGATGTTGACCACCGGGCCACGCGGGCGCGGCGGCACGGCCGGGCCGGCCATGGCGGCCACGGGCGCCGGGGCGGGCGGCGCGGTAAATCCGCCGCCACCGCCGCCAGCGCCACCCATCGGCGGCATCGACTTGCGCTGGAAGCGCGAGACATCGCCACCCGTGGCAAAGCTGGTGCCGCCATCGAGCGGGTGGGCAAGGGCCTGCTTGAGCAGCTTTTCCTCGTCCTGCGGGGTGGCGCCGGCCGGAACCTTGACATCGCCCGAGGCGATCGCCTGCTCCAGCTCGGCCGAATTGTCGGCCAGCGAGCGCAGCGAGAGGCTCAGCGTGCCGATGGTCTGCGCCACGGCGATCTTTTCCGCGATCTTGGGCGTCACTTCCACGGTGACCGTGCTGAACGCCTTGACCTTGGTCTTGCCTTCGATCTGCTCCTGCGTGGCGGACTGGTCGGTGGCGAGCACGCGCAGGTTGCGGATGATGGTTTCCGATGCCTTGAGCGGCTGCGGATCGTTGCCTTTGACGGTCTGGGTCAGCACCAGGTCGATATGGTCGCCGGGAAACACGAAGCCGGCCACACCGGTGCGGGCAGAAACCGGAATGGTGACGGCGCGCATGCCGGGCCCAAGCGCGGCGGCAAGGAAGCCGCGATCGCCCGGCGCCACCAGCGAACCTTGCGTAATCGGTTCGCCGGCGGTGATCGGGTTGCGCACGACGGTGCCGAGCATCTTCTGCATGTCGGCCTCGCCTTCGACGAAATAGGCGTCCTGCACCATTTCCTTGGGCCAGGCCTTGAAGCCGATCGAATCGGCGGTGATGATCGTGCCGACGGGCAGGGCGCGCTGGGCCACGAGGACCTTGGAGCCCATTTCCACCTTGGCCGCGGCAATCGCCTGGGGCGAGCCCGAACCACGAATGAGGCCAAGGCCGAACAAGGCCGATGGAATGCCCAGCACCAGCGAGGCCCCCAACAACAGTAGCTTCTTCTTGTCCATCGCCAGTTTATCCCGCCCTTACAGAATAGCGCTCAGCCATCCGACAAATTGGTTAAGTTGGCCTTAGCCCGCAGCGAGCGCGTGAATGCCCGCGCCATATGTGGTGCCAAGGACACACAGCCCCGCCGTGGCGATCGCCACGCCATAGGGGATCTTCAGCCGGTCCTTGCGGCGCCGCATCAGGTGCCACATCCCCATCCCCACGGTGAGCAGGCCGCCCACCAGGGCCATGATCAGCAGCAGCTTGGCGAACAGCACCGGCCGCAGCCACAGCGCCAGCGCGGTCAGCAGCTTGACATCGCCGCCGCCCATCATGCGCAGCGCGAACAGGCCTGCCAGCACCACGAAGGCTGCCAGCGCCACGCCCAGTTGCAGCACGACATCGGGCCACAGGTGCAGCCCGCAGGCCCACCAATAGACCGGGGCCAGCGCCGCGATCGCGGCGTTGAGCCAGTTGTCGATCTGTCTGCGGCGCAGGTCGGTAAAGGCTGCGATCAGCAGCGCGATTGCCAACACTCCGGCCAATCCGTAAACCATGGAAATCCCCCTCGATGATGTGGGGATACCTGAAAATCACTTACCAAACGGTAACCAAGTCAAGCGGCGGGATCGGGCGTGAAACAGGGCGTCGCAAGCAATGGTTAAGCATGTCTGGAAGGGCATCGGCGGGCGCGCGATTCCCGCCGGCGCCAGCGAATCGACCTGGTCCGCCAGCGATGGCACCGCGATCCGCCGGATCGATTGGCGGCGCGCCGATGGCCCGCCCAGGGGATCGATCCTGTTCCTGCCCGGGCGCGGCGACTTTTATGAAAAGTATTTGGAAACGTTCGATTACTGGGCATCTAAGGGCTGGTGCGTAACCGCCGCTGACTGGCGCGGCCAGGCCGGCTCTGCCGGGCCGCAGAGCGGGCCGCCGGTGGGCGACATTGCCGATTTTTCGATCTGGGTGGATGACCTGGCCCATCTTTACCAAATCTGGCGGGCGCAAACCCCCGGGCCGCATGTGGTGATCGGCCATTCGATGGGGGGCCATCTGGTGTTGCGCACCCTGGCCGAGCAGCGAATCGCCCCTGATGCCGTGGTGCTGAGCGCGCCGATGCTTGGATTCGCCACCGTGCTGCCGCGCCCGGTGCAGCGCATCTATGCCGCGCTGATGACCCGCCTGGGCGATCCGGCCCGCCCGGCCTGGAAAAGCAGCGAGAAGCCCGGCGCCCGGGCCGCACTGCGCGCCAACCTCCTGACGCACGATGACACCCGCTATGCCGATGAGCAGTGGTGGCGTGCAGAGCGCCCGTGGCTGGCACTGGGGCCGGCAAGCTGGCGCTGGTTGCAGAAAAGCAGCGAATCCTTCGATCGGCTCGATGCGCCCGGCGTGCTGGAGGCAGTGACCACGCCGCTGCTGCTGCTCGCCACGCGGCACGATGCGCTGGTGTCGTGGCGGGCGATCGCCCGCGCGGCCCGGCGCCTGCCAAACGTGCAACTGGTGGCCTGGGGGCGCGAGGCGCGGCACGAACTGCTGCGCGAATCTGACGCCGTGCGCGATCGGGCGCTTGCCTCGATCGATGAATTCCTCGAACGGGAAGCCCCGCAGCGGCAAGACATGGCCGCCATGGCGGAATAAGGCAGGCAGGGGCGCGACCATGGACGAGTTCGACATCGCGATCATCGGCGCCGGCATGGCCGGGGCAAGCATCGCCGCCGAATGCGCGCCCCATGCCCGTGTTTTGCTGGTCGAGGCAGAGGATAGCCCGGGCTATCACACCACCGGCCGCTCTGCCGCGTTCTGGGACGAGATCTATGGTGGGCCGGCGGTCGTGCCGCTCACCCTGGCTTCGGGCGATTATCTCGCCGAGCACGGCTTTCTCCAGCCGCGTGGTTCGCTGGTGATCGGGCGGGCAGAGGATCGCGCCGCGCTGGAAACCTTCGTGGCCGACTATGGCGCGCTTGGCGCCACGGTGGACATGATCGACCGCGCCGGAATGATCGCATTGGTGCCGGGCCTGCGCGAACAGTGGTGCCTGGGTGCGTGGCAGCCGGGCTGCGCCGATATCGACGTGGCCGGGCTGCACCAGCACTACCTGGCCCTGGCGCGCCGCACCGGAACCGTCGTCCGCCTGCGTGCGCGCATCGATACGCTGCTGCATGAAGGGGCCGGCTGGCGCCTGGCGTGGCGCGATGGGCAGGCCCGCGCCGGGGTGGTGGTCAACGCCGCCGGGGCCTGGGCCGACGAGGTTGCCACGCTTGCCGGGGCGGCGCCCTTGGGCATTGCGCCGCTGCGCCGCACGATCACCCAGTTGCGTGTCGATCCACCCGTTCCAGCCACGCTGCCGCTCACCTTCGGGCTGGCGGGAGACTTCTATTTCAAGCCATCGGGTGATCGGCTGTGGCTGTCGCCGCATGATGAAACGCCCGATGTGGCGCACGATGTCGCGCCAGAGGAAATCGACGTGGCGCTGGCGATCGATCGCCTGGAACAGGTGGTGGATTGGCGCATCGCCGCGGTGGAGCGGCGCTGGGCCGGGCTGCGCAGCTTTGCCCCCGATCGCGCGCCGGTCTATGGCTTTGACCCGGGCGTGCCGGGCTTGTTCTGGTTTGCCGGGCAGGGCGGCTTTGGCATCCAGACCGCGCCCGCCGCGGCGCGGCTGGCTGCGCAGCTACTTCTGGGCCAGCCGGCCGATGCCATGACCGAACGGCTCGATCCGGCGCGCTATGCCCCCGCGCGGCTGTCCCCGGCAGGCTTGGCGCTGGCCTGACACGACGCGGGCGCCGCGTGGCATGGTTATGCCGCGCGGTTAACGCGGCGTTTGCGCTCTATTCCTTGATGCGCTTTTCCTTCACCCGCTTGTCGTGCAGCGGGGGATGGCGCGGCGGCACGTGGCGCCAACGGCGCACCGGTACATCGACCACGCGGGTCGTGGTCACGGTGCGGGTTTCGCCGCAGGGCTGGCAGTGGCTGGCGCGCGGCACGGGGACTGGCACCATGACCACCCCGGCCACGTAGTAGCCCGGCGGCGCCGTCCAACTGCCCGGATAGCCCGAGGGCGGATAGCTTGAAGGCGGATATCCGGGGCCGTAATAGCCAGGGCCGGGATAGGCTGTGCCTGCATATGGTGGGGCAGGATAGGGCGGGGCTGGCATGGCCTCGCACGGCGGCGGCCAGCCGTGCCACTGCGGTTCGCCGCCGGCAACGCCAGGCACGCTGCACGGGCCTGGACCCTCGCCGCCGGGAACCATTCCGGGCGTCGCGATCGGCGGAGGTTCATGGCGCGCCAGAGCCGGAGACGCGCTGCCGGCCAGCGCGGCAACCAGCATGGCCCATGGCACCAGGCGCTTTCCCGGCAACACGGCACGACAGACAAGGACTGGACTCACCATCGCACATCCCCCGCGATCGGCCTGCACCAAGGCGGCCTTCGCGCGATGGTTTACCATGCCGTGGCACGGCGCCAAAGCGCGCGGGGCGCCGGCCTGTCCCGATATGGATCAGGCCGGCAGGCGATCAGGCAGCCTTGGCCGCGTCGCTGGCAAGCTTGTCGACCCGCTCGTTTTCGGGATGGCCATCGTGCCCCTTGACCCAGACCCACGATATCTTGTGTGGGCGGGCAGCGGCGACCAGTGCGCGCCACAGGTCCTCGTTCTTGACCGGCTTGTTGTCCGCCGTTTTCCAGCCACGCTTCTGCCAGCCGAAAATCCACTTGGTGATGCCATCGAGCACATACTTGCTGTCGGTGTGCAGCGTCACCTGGCAAGGCTGCGTCAGCGCTTCCAGCGCGCGGATCGCCGCCATCATTTCCATGCGGTTGTTGGTGGTTTCGGGATCGGAACCGACCAGTTCCTTCTCGTGCTCGCCCATGCGCAGCAGCGCGCCCCAGCCGCCCTTGCCGGGGTTGCCCTTGCAGGCGCCGTCGGTGAAGATATCGACCTGCTTCACAGCGCGAACACTCCGGCATGGGCCGGGTCGGCATAGAATTGCAGGCGGCGGGCAAAGGCCATCGGGTCTTTCCGCGTCACCAGGGCATCGGCCGGGGTGTTGAGCCAGTCATAGGCGCGGCTCATGGCAAAGCGCATCGCCGCCCCTTGCGCCAGCACGGGCAGCGCGGCCCGTTCTGCCCCAGACAGGGGGCGCACGCTGGCATAGCCTTCGAGCAGCGCCGCCGAAAGATCGGCGCGGAACGCCAGGCCCGCCGCATCGAAGCACCAGGCGGCATGCGTCACCGCCAAGTCATAGGCGATCACGTCATTGCAGGCGAAATAGAAGTCGATCAGGCCGGTGACGGTTTCCCCCTGCATCAGCACGTTGTCGGGAAAGAGATCGGCATGGATCACGCCGGTGGGCAGGTCTTGCGGCCATTGCGCCGCCAGGCGGGGCAGGTGCTGCGCCACCAGGCTCGCCAGCGCGGGGTCGATGCTCGCAAGGCCCTGCGGCCCGCAGGCATCGGCCAGCCGCTGCCATTCAGCCAGGCCCATGCCATTGGCGCGCGTGGCCGGGTAATCGGCTGCCGCGCCGTGCAGCGTGGCCAGCGCCGCGCCCACTGCGCGCGCCTGGCCTGGCGTGGGTTCGTGCAGCGAAACCCCGGGCAGGAACTCGATCAGCGCCAGCGCGCGTTCCCCGCGCGGGGTGTCGACCACGCGATAGAGATTGCCCGCACCATCGTGGATCGAGCGTGGCACCGGGCAACCCTTGGCCGCCAGGTGATCGAGCAGCCCGAGGAAATAGGGCAGGTCGGCGATCTCGATGCGGAATTCGTACATCGTGAGGATGAAGCGCGTGGCCTGGCCAGGCTCTTGCGCGGTTTCGATCAGCCAGTTGCTGTTGGACACGCCTTCGGCAATGCCCTTGGCGGAAACCAGGTCGCCCAGGTGATAGGGGGCGAGCAGCGCGGTCATGTCCTCCGCGCCGAGGTGGGTGTAGACAGCCATGATGGGGTCTTTCAGCTCATCAACTGGCGGGGCAGCTTGAACACCATGTGTTCCTCGGTGGTGGTCACCGGCTCTTCGTGAACCTGCCGCCAGGTGCCAAGCTTGGCCACCACTTCGCGCACCAGCACTTCGGGGGCCGAGGCGCCCGCCGTCAGCCCCAGCGAGGTGACCCCTTCCAGCCAGGCCGGATCGATCTCCGCGGCGCGCTGGATCAGGCGGGCCTTGGCCCCTTCGCGTTCGGCCACTTCGACCAGGCGCAGCGAGTTCGAGCTGTTGGGCGCACCGATCACCAGCACCAGCTGGCAGCGCGGCGCGATCGCCTTGACTGCCGCCTGGCGGTTGGACGTGGCATAGCAGATGTCTTCGGCGCGCGGGCCGACGATAGTGGGAAAGCGCGCCTTGAGCGCGGCGATGATCTCGGCGGTATCGTCCACCGACAGGGTGGTCTGCGTCAGGAACGCCAGGCGCTTGTCGGCCGGGAAATCCAGCCGGGCCACATCTTCCACCGTTTCGACCAGGGTCATCGCGCCTTCGGGCACCTGGCCCATCGTGCCGATCACTTCGGGATGGCCCTTGTGGCCCACGAACAGGATGTGGCGCCCGGCTTCCACCTTGCGTTCGGCCTGGCGGTGCACCTTGCTGACCAGCGGGCAGGTCGCGTCCAGCCAGTCGAGCCCGCGCTCGGTCGCGGCCATCGGCACCACCTTGGGCACGCCATGGGCGGAAAACACCACCGGCTTGCCATCGGGCACTTCGTCCAGCTCTTCCACGAAGATGGCGCCCTTGGCCTTGAGCGTATCGACCACGAAGCGGTTGTGGACGATTTCGTGCCGCACATAGACCGGCGCGCCATAGCGTTCGATCGCCCGCTCCACGATCTCGATCGCGCGGTCCACCCCGGCGCAGAAGCCGCGCGGGGCGGCAATCAGAAGGTGCAGCGGCGGCAAGCCCGTTTCGGGCAGGGTGGCGCTGGCGGCGGAATCCGGAAAGCTGGCGTTCATGGGCCTGTCCTTAGCAGCGCCGGGCCCACTCGTAAAACAACGCCGCGTTTAAAAGATGCAGCAAAACATCACCGTCGCCCAGGCAGTGCCATTGCCCAAGCGCCAAGGGGTGGGTAGAGGATGCGCTGCATCCGCTGCTGTTTCAGATCGGGCGGCGCCTGTGCTGCCCCTGTTTGCGCCTTAAGGAAGTTGCCCTGATGATCGCCAAGAGCCGCCGTCTCTCGCTTGCCAAGGCCGTGATCGGCACACCGTTGCTGGCCGGGCTGCTGGCCGGTGCCCTGACGGGCTGTGCCAAGAACAAGGGCGAACTGGTGGTGGAAGATGGCGTGGGCGTAACCGCGCTGCGCACGGCATGCCCGACGGTGGAAATTCCTGAAATGACCGGCGACGTGACGCTGTTCACCGATCCGGCCCGCACCGATTCGCAGGCGATCGATCTGGTTGCCTCGATCACCAACCTGCGTTCCACCTGCGCCGAGGCGGCCGATCCCGTGACCAGCGAGGCGACTTTCGATGTCGAGGCGCGCCGCACCGACACGCGCGGGGCGCGCCATGTCGAACTGCCCTATTTCTCGGTGGTGATGCGCGGTGGGACGGCCGTGGTGGCCAAGCGCCTGGGCACGGTGGCGATCGATTTTGCCGATGGCCAGGATCGCGCCACCGGCCATGCCAAGGCCGGCGCCAGCGTCGATCGCGCCGCGGCCAGCCTGCCCGCCGATGTGCGCGCCCGCCTGTCGCGCAAGCGCCGCGCTGGCCAGGCCGATGCCGCGATCGATCCGCTCTCGTTGCCCGAAGTGAAGAAGGCCATCGCCTCGGCCACGTTCGAGCATCTCATCGGCTTCCAGCTCACCAACGCGCAGCTGGAATACAACGCGCGGCGTTGATCGCGTCACGGCGTTGCATGGATTTTTGCATCCCCGCCCGTTCGCCGGGCGGGGATCAAGCTGTGGAATGCGGCGGCGTTTGCCTCAGCGCGAACCCAGCCCGCGCAGCGATACGCTGAACAGGAACGAGTTACCGGCCGTGGCGTCACCGGTCGTCACGTAGTCGCGCTTCCAGGTGATCGACAGGTCAAAGCAATCGTCGGTATAGGCCACGCCCAGGCGGTGGCGCAGCATCTGGAACCCGTCCGAACCGTAGACCGGATCGCTGGCCTTGGTCGTCAGGTTGACCACGCCCGAGGCAAACACCGAGAAATAGCGGGCAAAGCCCACCCGCGCCGCGGCGCGCAGTTCCTCGCGATCGCGCAGGTCTTCAAATGTGATCGGGATATTGCGGTTGAGCCGCAGATAGCCGATTTCGGCATAGGTCCGATGATCGCCGATCGTCGCATCGATTTCGTTGCGGCGCAGGACGAAGCTGTCCTTGTCCAGGCGATAGCGATGGGTGAACTGGATGATGTCCTTGATCCGCAGATCAGTGCGTCCGACGATATCGGAAAAGCGATCGGTCAACCCGGTGCCCGGCGGCAGCAGGCTCTGCTCGTCCGAAAGGCGATAGCTTTGCCCCACGGTGGAGGAAATGCGCCAGCCCGGCCGCGTCAGTTGCCAGTCAAAGCCGTAAGTCACGCGCACGCCGTCTTCATAGCGGTCATAGCCGTTGAAGCGGTTGAGCGAGAACAGGTTGGAATCGTCAAGATCCGCTGCGCGCGAATCTTCGTTGGGGATCGAGGTGTTGCGCACGTGCGGCGTGGCCACCAGCTGCACCCGCGGGGTCAGCACCTGCGTCCCGCCGAACAGCGCGCCGACCAGCGGCCACTTCACGTCCACCGCCGCCGTGGCGATGCCGCGCGCCTGCCAGCCCGACACACCGCGATAGATATCCACCGTGGTCAGCGCGTTGGCATCGCTATGGTAGACGTCGCCGCGCATCATCGCGGTAAACGTCACTTCCTGGCCCAGCCCTGTCACCGTGCGCAGATCCCACTGCGCGCGGGCAAACGCGCGCTGGGTATCCTGCCCGGCCGAGCGGCTGATCGCCAGGGTATTGGCTTCCAGTTCAAGATGCCCGCCAATGCCGGGCGTGGCGATGCGATAGCGCCAGTCGAGCGCGGGCAGGGCGAGCGGCACCTGGCCCTGGTTGTCACCCACGCGTAGCGTCTGCACGGCCCAGCCGGCCAGGCTGAAATAGCTGTCGTCGCCAATGCGTTCGAGATTGATCGACGAGCGCAGCCGGTCATCGCGGCTGATGTCGTAACGGCGCAGGAACGTGCGGTCGCTGGCATAGCGGCCATAGGCGGTCAGGCTCCAGTTCTCGTCGAACTGCAGCTTGCCATTGGCCTCGAGATAGCCGCGCCACTGGCTGGTGCCCACGCCCGAACCGGCATCGATCGCCGAATAGACCGGAATGGCCGAAGAGCGCGTGAGGTAGCCGGTGATCTGGAATGCACCCAAGCCGGTCAGCTGGCGATAGGTGCCCGAGATCATCGGCAGCGCCCCGGTATAGAGGTGACCGGCGATCTCCAGGTCCTTGTTGTCGCCCAGGCGCCAATAGAACGTGTCGGCAAATTCGACGCCGTTGGCCGCAGTGGAACGGATATCGGGGATCAACAGGCCGGTTTCGGCGCGAAAATCGCTGGTGTGCGTCAGCCCCGGCAACGGCAGCAGCGGAATGCCGAAGACGCGCAAGGTGGCGCCGGAATAATGGACCTTCTTGGTGGTCTGGTTCCACGTCACCTTGACGGCGGTAACTTCCCAGCTTGGCTTCTTGGGGCAGCCATCCTCGTTTTCCACGGCGCAGCCGGAAAAGGCGGCATCATGCAGGGTAAGGTTGCCATTGGCATCGCGCGTGCCCTCGCGCGCGGCCAGTCGCCCGCCTTCGCGCAGCACCACCAGCAGATCCTGCATGGCGCCGGCCTTCAACTCGTCGGTCAGCTCCACCTTGTCGGTGTAGAGCACGTTGCCGCCTTCATCGACCGCGCGGATATTGCCGGTCGCCTCGATCTTGCCGGTCTTGCGATTCCACGTCACGGCATCGGCGCGCACGGTCTGTTCATCGCGCCGCAGCACGACATTGCCGGTGGCGGTGACCACGTCGGGATCGCTGGCATATTGCAGCTTGTCGGCCTCGAACCGCACCTGGTCGCTCTGGGCGGCGTCTGCCTTGGTTCCATCGCCTTGTGCCGCGTCGGTGCCCGTGGCGGTCCCGGCTGGCGCGGCGATCGTGCTGCCGGCATTGGTATCTTCGGCCACGGCATTGGGCGGCGTTACCGGCGCGGGCGCCTTTTCCGTAACCGGTGCCATGCCCACAGGGGCATCTTGTGCCAGGGCCGGCATGGCCCAGACACTCGCGCCAAGGCCCATGGCCCCGGTCAACAGGGCATGCCGGGCGCTACCCAGCGACAGGCGATGGGAAAACTGGCGCCGATTTCGAGCGGAGAAGGCGGCGGAAAGCGGCGTAACGGGGGACATGCGGTTGCCTATCGCACTGGTCGGTCGTAACTGCAAACCCACAATTGCGGCGCGGTTTCCCTTGTGGGCAACGTGTTGCCGCTTTCGGACAGGAGTTTGCTGATGAACATCGTATTTGCCCCGGGCCGAACCGATCTGCCGCGCCTGGTGGGCCGGATCGTGGGCGAAGGGCCGCTGCCCGAAGGCACGCCCGCCCTGGTGGCGCAGGGCGCCGCGGCCGCCCGCTTTGCCGGCAAGGCGGGGCAGACGTTCGAAGCCTTTGTCGATGGCCCTGCAGGCCTCTCGCGCCTGGCCTTTGCCGGGGCGGGTGACCTTGCTGCCAGCGCCGCGCCGGCCGATCGCCGCGCCGCGCTGGAGCGTGCGGCTGGCGCGCTCGTGGCCAAGTACCTCACCTCGGGCGAAGAAGCCCTGGCGATCGATTTTGCCGACAGCGGCCTTTCCGCCGATGAAGCGGCTGCGGTTCTGCTGGCGGCGCGGCTGCGCGCCTGGCAGTACCTGGTCTATCGCACCCGCTTGAAGGACGAGCAGAAGCCCTCGCTCAAGACCATCGTCGCGCTTTCCGCGCCCGAAGGGACCGAGGCAGTGTGGGCGGTGGAAAGCGCCGTGGCCGAAGGCGTGGAATTCACCCGCGAGCTGGTGACCGAGCCGGCCAATGTGATCTATCCCGAAAGCTTCGTCGCCCGCTGCCAGGAACGCCTGGCCGGCACCGGCGTCGAAATCGTCGTGCTCGATGAAAAGCAGATGGCCGAACTCGGCATGGGCGCGCTGCTCGGCGTGGCGCAGGGCTCGGTCAAGACGCCGCGCCTGCTCGCCATGCGCTGGAAGGGCAAGGCCGGCACCAAGCCCACCGCGTTTGTCGGCAAGGGCGTGTGCTTCGACACCGGCGGCATCAGCATCAAGCCGGCCGCCGGCATGGAAGACATGAAGTGGGACATGGGGGGCGCTGCCACCGTTGCCGGCACCATGCTCACCCTGGCGCGGCGCAATGCCGCAGCCGACGTGATCGGCGTGTGCGGCCTGGTGGAAAACATGCCCGACGGCAACGCCCAGCGCCCCGGTGACGTCGTCAAGAGCATGAACGGCCAGACCATCGAGGTGATCAACACCGATGCAGAAGGCCGCCTGGTGCTGTGCGATGCGCTCACCTGGGTGCAAAAGGAATACCAGCCCGCCACGATCGTCGATCTGGCGACGCTGACCGGCGCGATCATCATTTCGCTGGGCCACGAGCATGCCGGCATGTTTGCCAACGATGACCTGCTCGCCAGCCAGCTCGACGCCGCCGGCAAGGCAGTGGGCGACATGCTGTGGCGCATGCCGATCGGCCCGGCCTATGACAAGCTGATCGACAGCCCGATTGCCGACATGAAGAACGTCGGCCCGCGCGGTGGTGGTTCGATCACGGCGGCGCAGTTCCTGGCCCGCTTCATCGACAAGGGCGTGGCCTGGGCCCACCTCGACATCGCCGGCACGGTGTGGATCGACAAGGCCGGTGCCACCCACGACAAGGGCGCCACCGGCTTTGGCGTGCGCCTGCTCGACCGCTATGTGCGCGACGTGCTGGAAGGCTGAAAGCCATGCCCAAGATGCGGCGCAAGTCTGACCTGCCGGCCAAGACCTGCGCCACATGTGGCCTGCCGTTCACCTGGCGCAAGAAATGGGAGCGGGACTGGGACAATGTGAAGTATTGTTCCGACCGCTGCCGTGGAAGTGCCAAGCGCTCACCGCCCCTCGACCCGCCCCTCTGAAGAGGGGGGAGAACAACCGCAAAGCCCCCTCCTCTTCAGAGGAGGGGGTTGGGGGTGGTGTGAAGCCCGGCGCAACGCCACGCGTACAAAGGAAAACCCATGCGCGTCGATTTCTACCAGCTGTCCCGCGATCCGGCCGAATGGGTCTTGCCGCTGATCGCGCGCAACACGCTGGGCGCGGGCGAGCGCCTGCTGGTGGTGTCCGAAGACACGGGCCAGCTCGATCGCATCGGCGAGGCGCTGTGGACGCGGCTGCCAGACACGTTCCTGGCCAATGGCCAGGCCGGCGGGCCGCACGATGCGCGCCAGCCAATCCTGCTTTCCACCGCGGTGGTGCCGGCCAACGGCGCGCAGTTCCTGGCACTGGCCGATGGCGGCTGGCGCGAGAGCGAGGCGGCGCGCGTGTTCCTGCTGTTCCCGCCCGATCGCATCGACGAAGCGCGCGCAACCTGGCGTCTTTTGGGCCAGCGCGAAGGCGTGGAGCGCAAATATTGGCGCCAGGATGGCGGGAAATGGCGCGAAGGCCCGTAAGATTGCCGGCGTGCCTTGCGGTTGCGGCCCTTTCCCGCTAGGGGCGCGCCCAACAAAACCAGCATTCTTCTTTCGCTAAGGAACGCATCATGGCGGTTACCCGCACCTTCTCGATCATCAAGCCCGACGCCACCCGCCGCAATCTGACCGGCGCGGTCACCAAGATGCTGGAAGAAGCCGGCCTGCGCGTCGTTGCTTCCAAGCGCATCCAGATGACCAAGGAACAGGCCGAAGGCTTCTATGGCGTGCACCGCGAACGCCCGTTCTTCGGTGACCTGGTCTCTTTCATGACCAGCGGCCCGGTCGTGGTGCAGGTGCTCGAAGGCGAAGACGCCGTGAAGCGCAACCGCGATATCATGGGCGCCACCAACCCGGCCAACGCCGATGCCGGCACGATCCGCAAGGAACTGGCCGAATCGATCGAAGCCAACACCGTGCACGGTTCGGACTCGGAAGAAAACGCCGCGATCGAAATCGCCTTCTTCTTCAAGCCCGAAGAAATCGTCGGCTGATCCCATCCGGGTCACCGCATTGAAAAAGGGCCGGAAAGCAGCGTGCTTTCCGGCCCTTTTTCATGGGCTTCACAACAGCGGGCTCATCATCGCCAGGGTATTGCGCCACAGCCGCTTGATCAGCGTGGTGCGCGCCGCCATTGCCGGGGTGATCGCCAGGCACTGTTCCAGCCATTGCTGTTGCCGCGCTGCAAGGTCGCGCGCCAGGGTGGCATCGGCGAATAGGATATTGTTCTCGAAATTCAGCTCGAAGCTGCGGCGATCGAGATTGGCCGAGCCGATGATGCCGGCGTTGTCGTCAGCCACCATGGTCTTGGCATGGAGCAGGCCGGGCAGGAACTCGAAGATTTGCACGCCCGCTTCCAGCAGCGACGGATAATAGCTGCGGCTGGCGGCGGCCACGAAGCGGCTGTCGTTGCGGCGCGGCACTATCAGCGTCACGGCCACGCCGCGCCGGGCGGCGCTGACCAGTGCGGTCAGCACCTGCTCGCCCGGGACGAAATAGGGCGTGGTGATCGTCAGGCTGCGGCGGGCGGCGTGGATCATCGCGGCAAAGCAGGCGTTCATCGCGCCATAGGCCACGGTCGGCCCGGTGCCGATGCCCTGCGCCACCACGCCGTCACCGCATAGCGGCAGGGGGGCGGTGAGCAGGTCGGAAAGATCATCGCCCCCTTCGGCCATCCAGTCGGCCGCGAACAGGAACTGCCAGTGGCGGGCGATCGGGCCGTCCCAGCGGGTCATCACGTCCACCCACGGGGCAAAGCGTGGCTTGATGCGAAATTCGGGATCGGCGGCGTTCTGGCTGCCGCACCAGGCGATGGCATTGTCCACGATCATCGCCTTGCGATGGTTGCGCAGGTCCACCCGGCCGCGGATCATGGTCCATACCAGGTTGCCCACCGGCAGCGCCTCGCGCGCGTCGACGCCGGCGGCGCGCATCGCGGCCCAATCGGCCGAGCGCAGGAAGCGGCGCGACCCCAGCGCATCGGCCAGCACGCGCACCGCCACGTTACGCCGGGCGGCGCGGATCAGCGCCTGGGCCAGCGCCGCGCCGCTGTCATCGTCGAGCCAGATATAGAAGCATACGTGCACGCTGGACTGCGCCGCGTCGATATCGGCGATCATTGCGCTGATCGCCGCGCGGTTGTCCGGCGCGATCGTGGCGCGGTTTCCGGCAAGGGGGGCCAGCCCGTTGATCGCGGCAGCCAGCGCAAAGGGCGGCTGCCACGGGCTGGCTGCGATCATGGCCGCGCCGGCAGGATCGGCCGGTGGACGGGGCAGGGCCGCCTCGATCGCCAGGCCGTGCAGCCGGCGGCGGCGGATCAGGCGCGTATCGCCCCACAGGATATAGGCGGGAATGCCCAGGCCCGGCAGGACCATGACCACGACCAGCCAGGCCAGCCGCGCCGCGGGATCGCGATGGGGCCGCAGGATCACCCGCAAGAGGGTGGCCGCTTCTGCCACGGTGGCCAGCGCCAGGAAGATCCAGTGGTATGCGGTCATGCCCGGACTACGTCCCACCCCGGCGCCGGTTTGTCCAGCGCCGGCGCTGCATGATCAGGCGGTTACGCCCTGGCGGCCATACCACAGCCCCAGCATGCGCCAGATCGCCGCCACCGCGATCAGCCCCAGCAGGATGGGCAGGCGAAAGCCGGCGCCCGCTTCCAGCAGCCCTGCCGCGATCAGGCAGGCGAGCGAACAGCCCAGGTCCCAGCCGCCCTCGGTCGCCATGTTGAAGCGCAAGGTGCACGACGATGCCCGCGCCATGGCATAGAGCGGCGCCAGCATGGCCGTGGCCGCCATCGGCGTGACCAGCGCGCCGAGCGCCGTGGCACCCACCGCCGCCAGCGGCGTGGCAAAGGCCAGGGCCTTGGCCACAAGTGCCAGGATCGCCGCGCCATAGGCCAGCGCCAGCGAATGAAGCGGGCGGCCGCCGTCGATCAGGTGTCCGATGAGAAGACTGCCGGCTGCGGCCGCCACGCCGGCCACGGCGATCGCCCCGCCAAAGGCATCGAAGTGCTGGCCCAGCGTGACGAACAGCGCCAGGTTCCAGATTACCGTGGCGCAGCCGGCGTGAAACCCTTCCGACAGATAGAGCCGGCGGGCAAAGGCGGTGAGCTGGCGATCGAGCAGCGCCTCGCGCGCGACATGTGGATTGGGCGCGCCGATCAGCGGCAGCACGGCAGCCAGCTGCACCAGCGCGATCGTGCCAAAGCCGATCATCGGCCCGGCGCGATCGACCAGCACGCCGCCCACCAGCGGGGCCACGATGCCGACCACGGCGGTAGTCGCCTGCTGGATCGAAACCTGCCGGCCGCCGCGGTCGTTATCGGCGAGCGCCGAGACAAAGCTGTGCCAGCCGGTCCAATAGAGCACGCTGCCCAGGCCCGTTACCAGGATGAACAGCGTCAGCATGCCGGCCGCCGGCACCGGCCCCACGCCCGGCACCAGCGGCAGCAGCAGGAAACTCACCACGCGCACCAGCACGCCTGCCAGCACCACGGTGCGCAGTCCCGCGCGCCAGGCCAGTGGCAGCACCAGCCCGCGCAGGGCAAAGCGGGCCAGCAGCGTGCCGGCAAAGGCGGCCAGGGCCATGCCGTTGGAAAAGCCCTGGCTGACCAGGAACCCGGCAATGAACAGCCCGCCACTCGATTCAACAAACGATTGCAGGCCGACGTGGATATAAGCCCGGCGCATGGGATCGGCGGCCATGGTGCTCAAAACTCCAGGATGGCGGCCAGTCGGCGCGGCGCCACGGCGGCCCAGCTACGCTGCAACCACGCTGCGATATCGTCCCAGTCCACTGCGCCGGTATCGAGCCGGATGGCGATCCAGCCGTCACCGAAATAGGCTGGACGATAAAACCGCTCGGGATCGTTTTCGATCAGCTGCGCCTGTTCCTCGATCCCGCTGATCTTGACCAGCAGCGCCACGCGTCCGTCGCCATGGTGATCGGCGCTGACATAGGCGAACTTCTTGCCCTTGCTCACGCCAAAGCAGGCCATGCCATGGCTGGTCACTTCGTCAGCCTCGGGCAGGGCCAGGGCGCGGGCGCGCACTTGCGCGGTCAGCCAGTCGGGGCTGGTCTCGCGCGTCACCAGCCGTTCCAGGCAGCGGGAATAGAGCTGGTGCTCGGCAAACAGCACGCGGGCAGCCAGGGTGTCGGGCGTGTCGCCCGGCAGGATCGCCACCGGCGTCTGCCCCAGGATCGGCCCATCGTCGAGCGCCGGCGTAACCAGGTGCACGGTGCAGCCGCCATGGCTGTCACCGGCCGCGATCGCGCGTTCGTGCGTGTGCAGCCCCTTGTAGAGCGGCAGTAGCGAGGGGTGGATGTTGAGCATGCGCCCGTCCCACCGCGCCACGAATTCGGGCGAAAGGATGCGCATGTAACCCGCCAGCGCGATGTAGTGCGCGCCCGCGGCCAGCACTTGCGCTTCCATCTGGGCATCGTGCTCTGCGCGTGGGATGCCCTTGTGCGGTAGGGCAAAGGTGGCCACGCCCTCGGCTGCGGCCAGGGCCAGGCCCTTGGCCGCCGGATCGTTGGATAGCACCAGCACGATCTCGTACGGGCAATCCTGGGCGCGGCTGGCATAGAGCAGGGCGGCCATGTTGGTGCCGCTGCCCGAAATGAAGACCGCTACCTTTGCCTTGGGCACTTTGCTCATTCCTTGGCATGCTGATTTGGCACTGGGGCCTTCGACAAGCTCAGGCCGAACGGAGGGAGGCCAGGAAAGAAGCACTGCCCCGTTCGGGCTGAGCTTGTCGAAGCCCTCCGCGCAGCCCGAAGCCTCAGCCGATATGCACCGCTTCCCACGGCGCGCGGGCAGACCATGCCTCGGCGCTGCCGAACACGGTGCAGCCCTTGTCGCCTTCCACCACCGTGCCGATGGTGAACACGGTTTCACCCGCCGCGGCGAGATCGGCTGCCAGGCTTTCGGCCTCGCTCGCGTCCACTGCCAGCACCATGCCGATGCCGCAGTTGAACGTGCGCGCCATTTCGCCCGGCTCGATGTGGCCCTGGGCCTGGAGGAAAGCCATCAGGCGCGGCTGTTCCCAGCTGTCGGCGTCGATCCGCGCATGCAGGCCCTTGGGCAGCACGCGCGGCACGTTTTCCAAAAGGCCGCCGCCGGTGATGTGCGCCAGGGCATTGATCCGGCCCGAACGGATGAACGGCAGCAGCGTCTTTACATAGATGCGCGTCGGTTCGATCAGCACGTCGATCAGCAGGCGTTCGTTGTCGAACAGCGCCGGGCGATCGAGCTTCCAGCCCTTGTCGGCGGCCAGGCGCCGCACCAGCGAATAGCCGTTGGAGTGCACGCCCGACGACGCCAGGCCAAGCAGCACGTTGCCTGCCGCCACCTTGTCGCCGGTCAGCTGTTCGCCGCGTTCCACTGCGCCAACGCAGAAGCCCGCCAAGTCATAGTCGCCATCGGCATACATGCCGGGCATTTCGGCGGTTTCGCCACCGATCAGCGCGCAGCCGGCCAGCTTGCAGCCATCGGCGATCCCGGCGACGACTCGCTCGGCCACGCCGTTGTCGAGCCGGCCGGTGGCAAAGTAATCGAGGAAGAACAGCGGCTCGGCGCCCTGCACGATCAGGTCGTTGACGCACATCGCCACCAGGTCGATGCCGATCGCATCGTGGCGGTCATGGTCGATCGCCAGCTTGACCTTGGTGCCCACGCCATCGTTGCCGGCCACCAGCAGCGGGTCTTTGTAGCCGGCTGCCTTGAGATCGAAAAAGCCACCGAATCCGCCCAGTTCGGCATCTGCGCCGGGGCGGGCGGTGGCCTTGGCGAGCGGGCCGATGGCCTTCACCAATGCGTTGCCGGCGGCGATGTTCACGCCTGCCTGTTCGTAGGAATAGCTCTGGGGCTTGGAGGTGTCGTTGGCCATGATGATCGGCGCCTAGCCGTTTCCGGCTTGGATTTCCACTTGCCTTTGGGCAAAAGCGCCCGGCACCCTTTGTCCGGAGTTCCCTTGGCCGTTCTGCGCCTGTCCCGCTCGTCCCGTTTTTCCCGCTCGTGGCTGGCATTTGGCACCGGGGCCGCGGTGCTGGCCGTGGCCGGCGTCCTGGCCGGGCCGGCAATCCTTGCCCAGATCGAGGGGGATCGCGGCATTGCCCCGATCGCCAGCACCGGCGATTTCGAGGTCAGCGGGATCGAGGTCAACGTGTCCGGCAGCTCTGCCGCCGATGCCCGTGCCAAGGGCTGGCAGGAAGCGGAAAAGCTTGCCTGGCAAAAGCTTTGGAAAACCAATGGCCTTGGCGGCGGCACCGCGCCGGCGCTCGATGCCGCCACGCTCGACGGCATGGTGGCGGCCGTGGTGGTGGAACAGGAACAGATCGGCCCGCACCGCTATATCGCGCGGCTGGGCGTGACATTCGACCGCGCCCGCACCGGCGGCTATCTCGGCATGCATGGCCAGATCGCGCGGTCAGCGCCGCTGCTGATCATTCCCGTGCTCTATGAAGGCGGCGTGGCCTCGGTCTATGAAACCCGCACGCCGTGGCAGCGGGCCTGGGCCGAATTCCACACCGGCGAAAGCGCGATCGATTATGTGCGCCCCAATGGCGGTGGCGCCGATTCGCTGCTGCTGACCGAAGGGCAGCTGTCCCGGCGCAGTCGCAACTGGTGGCGCCTGGTGCTCGACGAATTCGGCGCGGCCGATGTGATCATGCCGATCGCGCGGCTCACCCGTGAATTTCCCGGTGGGCCGATCCACGGCACGTTCACCGCGCGCCATGGGCCCGACAACCGCTTCATCGGCCAGTTCGAACTGACCGCACCGAGCGATGAGCAGTTGCCGCTGATGCTGGCCGACGCGGTGCACCGCATCGATGCGCTCTATACCGGCGCGTTGCAGCAGGGGCAGCTGGCACCCGATCCCTCGCTCAACATGGCGCCGCAGTTCGATACCAAGCTGATCAACCAGATCCTCGATTCGCTCGGGCCCGTGCAGCAAACCGCGCCCGGCGCCGTCGCGGTACCCGGCGCCCCGGCGGCGGGTGGCGCGACGCCCGTGGCCCCGGCCGCCACGTTCACCGTGCAGGTCGCCACGGCCGATGCCGCGGCACTCGATGCGGGCATGGCGGCCGTGCGCGGCGTCGCCGGGGTGCAGGGCGTTGCCACCAGCAGCGTGGCGATGGGCGGCACCTCGGTGCTGCGCGTCACCTATGGCGGCGATCTCGAAACGCTGGCGGCGGGCCTGCGCGCGCAAGGGTGGAAGGTAACCACCGGCGCCAACGCGCTATCGATCCGCAAATAGCCGCTTATCCCCATCCATCATGCCGCGATCCACAGGGTAGCCCCCAGATTCGCGCCTGATTCGCGTGGCTGGGGGCGCTCTTGCCGTTCCCTTCCCGTTCCTGCCTCCCTATATGACCGCCATGACAAGCCAGATTGCCCTTCCTCTTTCGCCGGCCCACGGCGCCGAAAACATCGTGGTCGGCCCCTCGCTGCAGCCGGTGATCGATGGCCTGATGGCCGCCCATGACTGGCCCTATCGCAGCTGCATCCTGTCCGGCCCGGTGCGCTCGGGCAAAAGCCTGCTGGCCCGGTGGTTTGTCGCCTCGGACCTCGGGGATGCGCTCGACGGCGCCAACCGCCTGCCCGAGGACGAGGTGTTCCACGCCTGGAACCGCGCCCAGGCCAGCGGCCGCCCGCTGCTGCTGATCAACGATGCCGGCCCGGGCCAGTGGCGGGTGACGCTGCCCGATCTCGGCTCGCGCTTGGGCGGATCGATGGCGCTCACGATCGCCCCGCCGGACGAGGAATTGTTGGTCCAGCTGCTGGAAGAGCATGCCGCGCGGCGGGGGCTGGCGCTGGGCGATGCCGCGCTGGCGTTCCTGCTGCCACGGATCGAGCGCAGCCATGCTGCTGCCGAGACGCTGGTGGAAACAATCGACCGGCTCAGCCTTGAGCGCAAGGCACCCGTCACCATATCGCTGGTGCGCGATGCCCTGGCGCAGGTGCAGGGGGCGGATTGACCGATCCTGTCGGGATAAGGGATAAGAGGTGATGGTTTCAGGCCTGATCGCATACCTGGATTCCATCCGTGCCCGCGACCCGGCACCGCGCTCGCGGTGGGAAATCCTGCTCTATCCCGGCCTTTTGGCAGTGGGGCTGCACCGCGTGGCGCACTGGCTGTTCGAAGGGCGGATGTTCTTTGCCGCCCGGCTGGTCAATCACCTCTCGCGCTTCCTCACCGCGATCGACATTCATCCCGGCGCCACGATCGGCCGCCATCTGTTCATCGACCACGGCTTTACCGTGATCGGCGAAACGGCGCAGATCGGTGACAATGTAACCATCTACCAATGCGTTACGCTGGGTGGCACCAACCCGGCCAACGGCATTGCCGGCAAGCGCCATCCCACCCTGGCCGATGGCGTGATCGTGGGCTCGGGCGCCCAGATCCTGGGGCCGATCACCGTGGGCCCTGGCGCGCGCGTGGGCGCCAATGCCGTGGTCACCGAAGATGTGCCCGCCGGCGTCACCATGGTCGGGATCAAGTCACGCCCCACCCACGTGTCGATGGAAACCTGGCTGCGTGATTTCGTGCCCTATGGCACGCCGTGCGACGAGCCTTGCGATGCTGCCGACGCCGCCCGCGTCGAAGCGCTGGAGGCAGAGGTTGCCGCGCTCAAGGCGCAGGTTGCCGCCTTGCTTGCCGATCGCGCGGTGAAGCTCTGAGCGCGCCGGGCAAAGGACCGGGCGATCTGCCCGGGAACGTGGTGCCGCTGGTGCCCGTGGTGCCGCTCGCCGCGCGCCCGGTGCCCCAGGTGGCATTCGACCGGCTCGAACTGCTGCGCATCCTCGATCTCTATGGCCGCATGGTGGCGGCCGGCCTGTGGCGCGACTATGCCATGGATTTCGGCCGGGAAGCGGCAAGCTTTTCGGTCTTTCGCCGCACGGCAGAGCGGCCCACCGTGCGAATCGAGAAACGCCCCGCGCTGCGCGGCCGCCAGGGCATGTGGGCGCTCTATGGCGAAGCGGGCCAGGTGCTCAAGCGCGGGCACGAACTGGCCGGCGTGCTCTCTCCGCTCGAACGCCGCCTGCTCAAGGTGGTGGAAGATTAGCGGCACCGCGCCGCCCCTGCGTCGGCGCGCGCGGCGCCTCGTTCTGGCCATCTGTCCGCTGCTTATGCTGCCGGGCTGCCACAGCGCCCCGTCCCGTCGGGCAGCGGCGCCGCACGAAACCCCGGTCATGCGCGTGCTCTATCGCGATGGGCATGACAGCATGCTGCTGACTTTCCCGCGCGATGGCCAGGCCATGCCGGCAGACGAATGCCATGCAGCCTTGCTGATCGACGGGCAAAGCGGCGCTGCGCGGCGCATTTCCGCGGCGGAAGCGGCGGCGCGCACCCGCACCATGCAGCTTTCGGGTGCCACGCCGGGCATGTGCCCGGCCTAGCTGCTTTCAACTCACCTCTTGGTGGGCGCCGATCGCTTCGGCCGCCAGGTCGCGGATCGGCACGCGCGCGCGCATGCGTACGGCCAGCAGCGCGGTGCCGCTCACCTTGCGCTGCACCAGCAGGGTCTGCACCGGTGGCACGTGCCAGGCGCTGCGGTCTTCGGCGATCGGGCGGCCGATACGGCGCAGGTCTTCGACAAAGGCGCGATCGGAAAAGTCGAGCGGCCCGGGGCGTGAGAGATGCGCCATCAGCACGGCGATCATCGCATCGATGCGCGCGCCATGCCGCTCCAGCAGGGTGGGCGAGACGAACCCCACTGCCAGGATCGCGTCGCGCAGCGAGTGGGGATCTTCGGCCAGGCCCGCTGCCAGCACGGCGCGATAGGCGGCTGCGGTTTCCGCCGGCACCGGCCGCGCTGCCCCGAAATCGAGCAGCACCAGCTTGCCGGTTTCAGGCTGCCAGCGATAATTGGCAAAGTTGGGGTCGGTCTGCATGTAGCCGAACACGAACAGCTCGTGCAGCACCAGGTTGAGCAGCGCGGTCAGCATTGCGTCGCGCTGTTCCTGCGGCGCTTCTGCCAGGGTATCGATCGCCCGCCCGGCGACATAGTCCATTGCCAGCACGCGGGTGGTGGTCAGCGCGTCAACCGGGGAAGGCACCAGGAACTGCGGATCACTGGCCAGCAGATCGCGATAGTGGCGCATCTGCGCCGCCTCGCGCACATAGTCGGCCTCTTCGTGCAGCTGCCGCTTGGCCTCTTCCAGCAGCGGTGCGATATCGAGCGAGCCGGGCAAGAGGTTGGACAAGCGCAGCAGCGTTGCCACGTTGTCGACATCAGCGTCGATGCTGGCGGCAACGCCGGGATACTGCACCTTGATCGCCAGTTCGCGCCCATCGGGCAGGCGCGCGCGGTGCACTTGCCCGATCGACGCGGCGGCCAGCGGGCGCGGGTCGAAATGGGCAAAGCGGCGGCGCCAATCTGCGCCCCATTCGGCGTTCAGCACCTGTTGCAGCTGTGCCGGCGGCATGTGGTGAGCCGAATCGCGCAGCCGCGACAGGATAGCGGTCAATTCGGCCGGCAGCATGTCTCCGGCATCGAGCGACAGCATCTGGCCCAGCTTCATCGCCGCGCCGCGCAGGCGCGAGAGTTGCTCGGTCACGCGCATGGCGTTGGCCGGGGTCAGCACCAGGTCGCTCAATTGCGGGCGCTCGCCACGCGCCAGGCGGCGCGCGCCTTCGGCCACCACGCCACCGGCCAGGCCGCCAGCCAGCTGGCCAAACGCGGCCAGCCGTGAAAAGCGCCCGCTTGGCACCTTGCGCCCTGCCGAATCGCTCATGCCGGTTCTTTCAGCAACAGAGGCAGCAAGGCAGGGATCTCCTGTTTCAGGGCAAAGAAGCCGCGCCGGCAATGCGGCCATACCGCCTTGTCCCAGGTGCGCAGATGTTCGGCCAGGGCCAGGCCCGCGCTTTCCACCTGCGCGCGGATGGCGGGCATGGCGTCGGCCAGCGGGCCGACAGGGACGAAACCGGTAACGATCTGGCTGGTTCCGGCAGCGCGGGCGGCATCGGCCAGATCGGTCGGGCTCTCGATCCATTGCGCTGGCACCTGCCAGTGCGCCTCAGCGCGGGCCAAGGCATCCTCCAGCGCTGCGGCATCGGCGGCATCGCCGGCATGGCTGCGGCAGGCGACCACGCCGCGCACCGGCAGGCGGGACAGCGCCGGTTCCTGCTCCAGCCCGGCGTCTTCGGGCGTGATCCACACCAGCGTCGGACTGCCCGAAGCGGGAGCGAGCGGCGTGCGCCAGGGCGCCGCGGCGGGCGGCGGCGCTTCGGCCGGGATCATAGCCTTGCCGGCAAGGCCCTTGGGGGCAAAGCGGCCACCGGTCATCGCGGCAATGCGTTCGGCATCGGCGAGATAGGCCTTGCCGGCGGTATGCAGGCCCGCCACCCAGCGCCACGACAAGGTGTTGGATGCCGGATCGCCATCGCGCAGCTGGTCGAGGAAATGCGCCGCGCCCAGTTCCCACGGCAGGCCCAGCGTAAAGATCCAGATCGAGGCGACCTGCATGCGGGCCCAGTTGTGCAGATATCCGGTCTGGGCCAGTTCGCCGATCCAGTGATCGAACGCGTCGATGCCGGTATGGCCGCCAATGGCATCGCCATGCCGCCCGGCCAGCGCGGGATCACGGCGCAGCGCCTGCTGCGCCGCATCGCGCCCGGCGAGATAGCGGGTCCAGATCGCCGGGCGCTGTTCCAGCCAGCCTTTCCAATAGGTTCGCCAGAACACCTCGCTGATGAAGCTGGCCGCCGCGTCGGGGCCATGGACCGCCACCACTGCTTCCACCACGTCCGCCTCGCTCAGCACGCGGCGGCGTAGCGCGGCCGACAGGCGCGAGACGGCATCGTGATGGCCCGGCCCCTGGTCGAAATTGCGTCGTTTGGCATAGTCCACCCCGGCATGCGGCACGAACTGCGCCAGGCGCTCGCGCGCTGCGGCGCGTGTGACGGGGAAGGTGGGGGTATCGATCATGCCCAGTCTATCGGCGCGATTGCCGATGGGGGCGAGCCGTCCCTTAGGTCGTAAACTCATAAATGGCGCCCCCGAGGTTTGAGGCCAAAGGCCCCGTCGCGAGGAGAAAGCGCGAAGGAATATCCTACATATTTCAAGTGCTTTCGACGCTGCGAGGGGGCCTTTGGGTCAAATCCCGAAGGGACGCCAAAATGGCTTCCATCTCGGCCCAAAGTGCCCTTGCAAAGGCCACCAGCCTTCGCGGCGGTCACTTTGACCCGATATGTTTGCCATTTTGGCGCCTCGGGGGTGCCATTTATGAGTTTACGACCTAGGTCAGTCCCCGGGGAACGGGGCGCTCAGGCAAAGACGGCGGCCTGCGCCAGGCTGGCCTGGGCATGGTTGACCGCGCGCACCAGGCTGCGCAGCAACAGGCATGCGGCAAGGCCGGCCACGGCCACCACCGGCACCAGTACGAAGCGGCCGAACTCGGTGGCCTCGATCCCGGCGCGGTTGCTCAGGTTCATGCCGATCATCGCCACCAGCCACGCGCCCCACCATTGCGGCAGGGTGGCGGTATCCTGCCCGGTGGCCTGGCCATCGTGCAGCACGCTTTCGCGCCAGATTTCGCGCATCACGTCATAGGGCTTGAACAACCCTGCCACCGGCACGAAGGTCCACAGCCAGGCCATGACGGGCCCGTGCTTCAGGTTGCGGCCGGCGGCGCGCAGGTTGGCATTGGCGCGCGACAGCCACATGCTGGAAAGGATGATGGCAAGCAGCGCCGCGATCACTCCAAGGATGGCGGCCGGCGCCATGACCGAGGGGAGCGCGCGCATGCCATCGACCGTGCTGGTGCCGACCAGGGCAATGGCCATCATCACGCCGCTGACCGGCAACAGCCATGATAGCACGGCCGTCAGCCGGTTGAGCCGGAAAAGCCCTTGTTCCAGTGTCAATTTCGCCACGTGCATCCCCCGCCGTTTCCTTGCGGAATAAGCGGGGGCTGGCGCGGCGGCAAGCGCGATCAGGCGATCTTCTTGACCCAGCCGTGGGTATCGGCCGCTTCGCCGCGCTGGATCGAAACCAGGCGCTGGCGCAGCTTCTGCGTCAGCTGGCCGGGGCCGCCCGAACCGATGGTGAATTCGCCGTTGTGATCGGCCACCTTGCCCACCGGGGTAACCACCGCGGCCGTGCCACAGGCAAAGGTTTCCACCAGCTTGCCCGACGCAGCATCGGCGCGCCACTGGTCAAGGCTGTAGCGTTCCTCGCGCACGGTCAGGCCTTCCTCGCGCGCCAGGGCGATCAGGCTTTCGCGGGTGATGCCGGGCAGGATCGTGCCACCCAGCGGCGGGGTGAGGATCGAGCCATCGTCGAACGCGAAGAACAGGTTCATGCCGCCCAGCTCCTCGATCCACTTGTGCTCGGCCGCGTCGAGGAACAGCACCTGGTCGTGGCCGCGGGCAAAGGCTTCCGCAGTGGGCACCAGGCTGGCGGCATAGTTGCCGCCGCACTTGGCCGCGCCCGTGCCGCCAGGCGCGGCGCGGGTATAGTCGCTGACCCAGATCGACACGGCGGGCGAACCCGACTTGAAATAGTTGCCGGCGGGGCTCGCGATCACCATGAAGCGATAGGCCTTGGCCGGGCGCACGCCGAGGAACGCTTCAGACGCGAACATGAACGGGCGCAGGTAAAGCGAGCCGCCTTCGACGGTGGGGAACCAGTCCTTGTCGGTCAGCACCAGTTGCTCAACCGCGGCGATGAACAGGTCTTCGGGGATTTCGGCCATGGCCAGGCGGCGGGCCGAGGCGTTGAAGCGCGCGGCGTTGGCTTCCGGGCGGAACAGGGCGATGCCGCCATCGGCCAGGCGATAGGCCTTTAGCCCTTCGAAGATTTCCTGGGCATAGTGCAGCACGGCGGCCGCCGGATCGAGCGCGATGGGGCCATAGGGCAGGATCTGCGCGTTGTGCCAGCCTTCGCTTTCCGTCCAGTCGATCGAGACCATGTGGTCGGAAAACTTGGTGCCAAAGCCGGGATTGGCCAGTACCTGCGCGCGCACATCGGCCGCAGCGGGTGCGGGATGGGAAACGCGGGTAAAGCGCAACGCAGGCGCGGCGGTTGTCGCCATGGCACAATCATCCTTGAAGATAGGGAATCGGTGATTCGCCCGTTGAACGATTGTTGCGTTTAACGCAAGGAAAAAGAAATAAATGTGAAGGGCCGCCTCGGCAATCCGAAGCGGCCCTTCGCATGGTCAGCGGCCGGAAGTGCCGCTCACGAAGCCTTTATCGCTGTGCTGGAAATCAGCGATAATGCCTCGCGCTGCGGAATGCCGACCTCTCTGCTGAACCATGAGACATCGGATCACCTCCTTTCGCGCTGTTGAGCCAAAGTCGCTGCCCGGGGCGTTCCGAACAGCTGGGCCGGGAGGGTTTCAGGTCCGCTCACCAACCTTGTGATCTATGTGCGCAATCGGGGGCCAAACAACAAGACTTGCATTCATTTATTTTGCCGTCAAAATCGTCGCTTCGCGCCTGCGTCGAGGGGGCTGCGATACGCGCCAAAGCCCCGGTTTTGCGGGGGTTTCAGCGGCAATCCTCGATCACCCGGCCCACTTCTGCCCATGCGGGCAATACCAGGGCGGGCAGGCCGTTGACATCGACCATGAAGCGCCCCCGGCTGAACGCCATGGCATCGAGCAGGTTGTCGCGCGCGGGCAGGGTGATCGCCAGCGTCTGCGCGTCGAGCGGCACCGCGCTCATCGCGCGCTGCTGGCTGGTGGTGGTGATCGTGGCGGGCACGGGCTGGCCGGCGGCGCCGGCAATCCGCAGGGTGACCTGGCCCTGGCGGCATTCCATGGCAAAGACCGCACCGACGCCAGGCTGGCCGAACTGCGCCAAGCCATTGGCATAGCGCCAGGTGCCCGGCGTTTGCGGCAGATCGCGCCAATCAGCCGGCGCGCTGGCCATGGGCGGGGGTGCCGATGGTGGCGGCGCTGCCGGGGCAGAGCGCACCGGGGCAGGCGGGATCACCGCCTGCGAAGCGCAGCCGGCGGCCAGCAGCGCCAGCATGGCGGCGCCAAGCCCGGCCCAAGGGGAATTTCGCGGCGGAGAATTGCGCCCATGCCGGGCGGCGCGGTTGATCTTCATGCCCGGCTTATGGAAGGAAGCGGGCGTGACCACAACCCGAACGCCCTCGCCCGATCCGGCACCGCGTGCCAAACCTGCGTCCAAGCAGCGCATCGACCAGTTGCTGGTCGAGCGCGGCCTGGCGGAAAGCCGTGCCCGCGCCCAGGCGCTGATCCTGGCCGGCCTGGTCTATGTGGGCCAAGCCAAGGTGGCAAAAGCCGGGCAGGCCGTGCCCGCCGATGCGCAGATCGAGGTGCGCGGCCGCGATCATCCCTGGGTGTCGCGCGGCGGGATCAAGCTGGCCCATGCGATCGACCATTTCGGCCTCGATCCCACCGGGGTCATCGCGATGGACATCGGCAGTTCCACCGGCGGCTTTACCGATGTGCTGCTGCAAAAAGGCGCGGCCCATGTCTTTGCGGTGGATTCGGGCACCAACCAGCTGGCGTGGAAGCTGCGCCAGGACCCGCGTGTCACCGTTCTGGAGCAAACCAGCGCGCGTATCCTGACGCCTGCGCACATCGACCAGCCAGCGACCTGGGTGGTGTGCGATGCCAGCTTCATTGCCCTTGCCAAGGTGCTGGAAGCGCCACTGGCACTGGCGGCGCGGCCCACGCGCCTGGTCGCGCTGATCAAGCCGCAATTCGAAGTGGGCCGGGCCGAAGTGGGCAAGGGCGGGGTGGTGCGTGATCCCGCACTGCACGCGCGGGTCTGTGCCGAGGTGCGCGAATGGCTGGAAAGCGGCGGCTGGATCGTGGAAGGCATCGTCGAAAGCCCGATCACCGGGCCAGAGGGCAACGTAGAATTCCTTATAACTGCGTTTCGGAATGAGATTCCCTCGCCAATTGCCTAGAGCGACGACACTTGCCATACCGTTCACGGGGCCGGGCATCTTCCGGAACCATTTGCTTGAGGCAGACGTAAAACCACACCATGCGTTACCTTGCTTCACCCGCGCAGCTTCGCGCCAGCCTCGTGCGCTGGTCGCTGTTCACCATCCCCCTGGTGCTGGGGCTCGGCTTCCTGTCCGGCCGCTCGGCTGGCAGCGGGCCTGACAACCCGTGGTTTGCCGGGCTGGTCAAGCCGGCGATCTTCCCGCCGCCGGTAACCTTCGGCATCGTGTGGAGCGTGCTATACCTGGCGATGGGCCTGGCGCTGGCCATGGTCCTCGCCGCGCGTGGCGCCCCGGGGCGGCCGGTCGCGGTGGTGGCGTTCATCGTGCAACTGCTGCTCAACCTGTCGTGGAGCCCGGTGTTCTTTGCGCTGCATCGCATGGTCGTGGCACAGGGGATCATCCTGGCGCTGATCCCGCTGGTGGCGCTCACGCTCTATCTGTTCTGGCGCGTGCGGCCTGCGGCGGGGTGGCTCTTGGCGCCCTACCTGGCATGGGTGTGCTTTGCCGCGTTCCTCAATTTCCAGTTCATCCAGGCCAATCCCGGTGCCGATGGCGCCGTGGCGCCAGTGCCGGCGGCGGTGCACATCGATTTCCAGCAGGGATAACTGCATTGGGCGCTTGCGGTTCGCCGGCGCCCACACCATGTAGGCGGCAAGACGTTCAACCCCAGGATGGGCCGCCATGCAGACCGAAAACCCGATGATCGCCGATTTCGTCAAGGTGCTGAACAGCGCCGCCGGTACGCTGGCGGGGCTGGGCCGCGAAGCGGGCGAAACCGCCCGGGAAAAGGCGCGCGAAGTGTTTGGCGGGTTTGACTTCGTCAGCCGCGAAGAATTCGCCGCGGTCAAGGAAATGGCCGCCACTGCCCGCGAAGAAGCCGAGGCGCTCAAGGCCCGCATCGCCGCGCTCGAAGCGCGCCTTGCCGACAACTCCGGCAGCACCGACCAGGCCTGATCGCGCTGACAGCGGCGCGCTATGCGTGCCGCTGCCTTGCCCGCCGGGTAACGACTGGATCAGGACGTCAGGGTGCGCGCCAGCGTCGCGTCGCAGTCCAGGCGCCAGGCCAGGCCATCGGGCGCATAATCCAGCGTCACGTCTGCCTTGAGGCTGCGTGACGGGATATGCCGGATCAGCGTGGTACCAAAGCCCGAGCTTTGCGGCGGGGCCACGCGCGGTCCGCCACGTTCGCGCCAATCCACCACGAACCGATCGTCGCGATCCTCCCAATAGAGCCACACCTGCCCACCGGGCTGTGACAGCGCGCCATATTTGAGCGCATTGGTCGCCAGCTCGTGCAGCGCCATGCCGATGATTTCGGCCGTGCGCGGCGAGAGCAGCATGTCTGGCCCGCAAACCTTGACCAGCGCGCGGCTCTCGCGATCGAGGATTGCCAGCTGCGCATCGACCAGCTCGGCCATGGGAATGTGCTGCCAGCCGCGCTTGACCAGCAGATCCTGGTTGGCCGAGAGGCTCGACAGGCGGCTTTCAAAGCGACGCAGGAATTCCGGGTCACCCCCGCCAGAGCGGCGCGCCAGCGCCTGGACCACCGCCAGCATGTTCTTCGACCGGTGGTTCACTTCCATCAGGAGAAGGCGGATCTGCTCTTCCTTCTCCAGCATTTCGGTCACGTCGGTATTGGTGCCGAACCAGTTGACGATGCGGCCGGTCTCGTCGCGAATAGGCTTGGCCCGCGAGAGGAACCAGCGATAGTTGCCATCGCGCCCGCGCAAGGGGTAGGTGTCCTCCCATTCGCGGCCCGCAGCAATATCGCCGTAGAATTTGGTGACGACGCGTTCCCGGTGATCGGGATGGTGCACCGAAAGCCGGCGCTGCCCCACGCATTGGTCCTCGCTCAGCCCAGTGTAATCATACCAGCGCTTGTTGAACCACAGCAGGGTGCCGTCCGGATCGGTCACCCAGGTCAACTGCGAGATATTGTCGGCCAGCATCTGCAGGCGGTGTTCGCGCTCCGCCAGGGCAGTAAGCGCAGCGTGGCGCCGGGTCACGTCGCGGGCGATCTTGCTCGCGCCCACCACCGTGCCATCGGCGGCCAGGATCGGCGATACCGTCAGCGATACGCGGACCTGGCTGCCGTCCTTGCGCTGGCGGATCGTTTCGAAGCTCTGCACCTGTTCGCCGCGCGCGATGCGGGCGATGATTTCGTCTTCCTCGGCCTGCCGATCGGCCGGGATCACACGGCGAATCGACTGGCCGACCATCTCGGCCTCGGTAAAGCCGAAGATCCGGGTGGCCGCCGGGTTCCACGTGAGAACGGTGCCATCCAGCGCCTTGCTGATGATGGCATCGTTCGATGATTTCACGATGGCAGAAAGGTGGGCTTCCGCCAGCACACTGTCGCTCCGGTCCAAAGCCCCGTCCGCGGGCACCTTAGGCGGCAGCGCCAGCATGTCAAACGGCCGATGGGACAGGGAAAAAGGTGATCGTCACAGCCCCACCGCCCTGAGCGCCTGGTCGAGATCCTCAATCAGGTCATCCGGGTCTTCCAGGCCGACGTTGAGGCGCAGCATGCCTTCGCCCACGCCCATGTCGGCGCGGCCCTCGGGGCCCACGCCATGGTGGGTGGTGGTGGCGGGGTGGCACATCAGCGAGCGCGAATCCCCGATGTTGTTGGAGATGTCGATCAGCTTGAGCGCGTCGAGCAGGCCATGGGCCTGGCTGCGGCCGCCATCCAGCACGATCGAAAAGATCGTGCCGCCCGCGCTCATCTGGCGCATCGCCAGGTCATGCTGCGGATGGCTCTTGAGCCCGGGATAGAGGATCGTGGGCACCCGCGCTTCGACGAATTCGGCCACCTTCTGGGCATTCTGGCTCTGCCGCTGGATGCGCAGGTCGAGCGTTTCCAGGCCCTTGAGCACGACCCAAGCGTTGAACGGGGCGCAATTGGGCCCGGTGTTGCGCTGGAACGGCAAGAGCACGTTGTCGATGAAATCCTGGCTGCCGCAGACGGCGCCGGCCAGCACGCGGCCCTGGCCGTCCATCATCTTGGTGGCCGAATAGGCAACCACGTCGGCACCGAATTCCATCGGGCGCTGCAGGGCATAGGTGGCAAAGGCGTTGTCGACCACGGTAGTGATGCCGTGGGCCTTGGCCAGCGCGCAGACATGGCCCATGTCGACGATGCCCATGGTCGGGTTGGCCGGGCTTTCGAAGAAGAACACCTTGGTATTGGGCCGGATGGCCGCTTCCCAGGCGGCATTGTCGGTCGCATCGATCAGGGTGCCTTCCACGCCAAAGCGCGGCAGCAGGCTTTCGACCAGCCAGCGGCACGAACCGAATGCGGCCTTGGCCGCCACGATATGGTCTCCGGCCGAAAGCTGGCAGAGCAGGGCCGTGGTCATCGCCGCCATGCCGCTGGCCTGGGTGCGGCAGGCCTGCGCCCCTTCCATCAGGGCGATGCGTTCTTCCAGCATGGCCACGGTGGGGTTCTGCAGGCGGGAATAGGTCATCCCCGGCTGTTCGCCGGCAAAGCGCGCGGCCACGGTGGCGGCATCGTCATAGGCATAGCCCGAGGTCAGGAACAGCGCCTCGGACGTTTCGCCCATTTCCGAACGCCAGGTGCCACCGCGCACGGCCTTGGTGGCCGGGCGCCAGGATTGGGTGATCGAGCGGTCTTGTCCGGTGGTGCGTTTCATGGCCCGCAGCCTTAGTTTGGCCGGCCCGACCATGCAAGGCGTTGCACGGGCATGGGCAAGGCGTTGCACGGGCGTGGGCAAGGCGTTGCACGGGCGTGGGCAAGGCGTTGCACGGGCAGGGGCAAGGCGTTGCACGGGCAGGGGCAAGGTATTGCACGGGCAGGGGCCATTGCACCGGCGGGGGCATTTGGCGTATCGCGCCCGGTCAATGACCCAGCCGATCCCGCTGCCCCCGCGCGCATCCGAACCCGATCCGATCCGCGCCGTGCTGGCGATCGTCGCCTGCTTTGCCGTCCTGGTATTCTGGCGGCTGGGCACGCCGTCCAAGATCATGTTCGATGAAGTGCATTACCTGCCGGCGGCCCGCCACCTCATCGACCTGTCCAGCCGGCTCAATCCCGAACACCCCCTGCTGGGCAAGGAACTGATCGCGCTGGGCATGATGACCTGGGGCGACAATCCCTTTGGCTGGCGTTTCTTCAATGCGCTCTATGCCGTGATCGGGCTTTACGCCGCGATTCGCGCGTTCTGGTGGGCCAGCCTGTCGGCGCGCGGTACGGTGCTGTTCGGCCTGTTCATGGCCACCAACTTCATCTGGTTCGTGCTGGCGCGCATTGCCATTCTCGACATGGCGATGGCCGCCTCGCTGGCGCTGGCGTTCTGGCAGTGGGCGCTGGCGGCCCGGCGCGGCGCGCGGGTGCACCTGGTCCTGGCGGGCATGTTCATGGGCCTGTCGATGGGCGGCAAGTGGACCGGCGTGCCGCTGATGGTCTTTCCCGGCCTGTGGTATGCCTGGGCGCGCTGGCAGGCCAGTGCCGGCGTGGCTGGCCCGCGGCGGGCCCTGGCCTGGCTGATCGGCCGCCAGGGCGGGCCGGTGCCCGGCGTGTGCCTGGCAGAGGCGGCGGTGTGGCTGGGGATCTGGCCAGTGCTGGTCTATTTCGCCACGTTCACCCCGGCGATGTTCTACAAGATCAACCCGCTCAGCCCGTGGCACCTGATCGAATGGCAGCAGACCATGCTGAAACTGCAGGACAGCGTGGTGAAGCCGCACCGCTACATGAGCCACTGGTACCAGTGGATGTTCAACGCGCGGCCGATCTGGTTCTTCTATGAAAAGTGGGACGGCGCGCAGCGCGGCGTGCTGATGATCGGCAATCCCTACAGCATGTGGGCAGGCCTGCCGGCGCTGTTGTGGTGCGCTGCCGATGGGGTGCAGGCGCTGCTGCGGCGTGGCCTGGCCCTGCCGGGGCGGTGGTGGCCGACCGGGCGCGACCGGCTCTCCGCGCTCTCGGGCATGGCGGCGCTGCTTTATGTCGGGGCGCTGTTCTTCTGGGCGATCAATGGCAAGCCGGTGCAGTTCTATTACCACTACCAGCTTGCCGCGGTGTTCCTCGATGCCGCGCTTGCCCTGGTGCTGGCGCAGTTGTGGCGGCGCGGATTGCGCTGGCCGACCTGGGCCAGCGTGGCGCTGACGCTGGCGGGCTTTGTCTATTTCTTCCCGATTCTTGCCGCCCTGCCGCTGCCCGGCGTCAAGTCGTTCCGGCTGTTCACCTGGCTGCCGGTGTGGAAGTCATGATGGGCGCTGGATCCTGACGGCACGGGGCTTGGCTGCCAGGCGCCGCGCCGCGATGATCGCGGCCGCGACAATCGCTCCCACGCAGGCGCAGGCCATGTCCTTTTGCGAGTCCCACAGATCGCCCTGCTGCCCGTTGTAGGCGTCGGCATCCTGGCCAGCCAGGAACACGGTGAGCAGCCATTCGAAAATCTCGTAAAGGCAGCTTCCGGCCATCACGAACTCCACCGCGACATAGAGCGACAGGCGCGGGCCAACGCCGCCCTGCCGCATCAGCGCCTGGCGAATGGGGTGGACCATCAGCAGGCCGAACGAAAAGTGCACCAGCCGATCATAAGAATTGCGCGGCAGGCCAAGCAGGCGGTTGGGGCTGGGCAGGCCCAGACCCTGCGCCCAGTGTTCATAGGGCACGTAGGAATAGATGTATTTGCCGCCCAGCGCATGGAGGGCGAGAAAGCCGCAAAGGCAGGCCAGGGCCGACGTTGGCTGCGGGCGTCGCCACGCCCATATGGAAACGCCGCCCAGAATGGCCAGTGTCGGGCCATTCTGCAGCGGCGCATAATAGGGATAGGGTGAGGTCAGCAGGCAATAGATGGTCCAGATGCCGGTTGCCGCCACGATCGCCATCTGCAGGCGCGGCAGCACACGGGCACCGGTGCCATCAGCCATACTTGCCCCAGACGAACTTGTTCGACAGCGCGAAATTCCACACCGAGGCGAGCACGATGCCGACCAGCGCGGCCGAGATCGGGTGGAAGCCCACGCGCACCAGCGCGGTGGAGACGCCGATGTTGGCGAGCATGCCGAACGCGCAGGTCGCGGCGAACTTGAGCCAGCCGCGCGCCAGCGGGAAGAACCCGCGCAGGCGCTTGTCGGCATAGGTCAGTTCGTTGTTGAGCACGAAGTTGAAGGTCATCGCCGTGATCGCTGCCAGGGTCTGGCCGACGATGAACGCGGTTTCCTTGGGATAGTGGCTGAGCGCCAGTTCCTTGCCGAACAGGTGCAGCACCACGTAGAGCACCGCCAGGTGGACCAGCGCGCCCAAGGCCCCCACGGTGCCGAACAGGGCAAAGCGGGTGGGGATGATGCGGCCAAGCCACTTGTCGTAAAGGCCGATGAGAAATTCAAACACGACGGTCCGGTCCAGTTTCGATTCGCCTTCGGCCCGCGCGGCGAAGTGCAGGGGAAATTCCTTTACCCGCAGCGGCGCGTCAACCGTGGCGAGAATGTCGAGCAGGATCTTGAAGCCCACACCCGAAAGACGGTGCGCATCGGCGCGCAGCGTGGCGGCCGGCAGCATGAAGAACCCGCTCATCGGGTCAGACAGCTGCACGCCGGTCACCTTGCGGGCGATGGCATTGGCCAGGCCCGATGCCTTGACCCGGTCGGGCCGGCCCCACGCCTCGGTGCTGGCGCCTTCGGCAAAGCGCGAGGCATAGGCCACATCGCATTCGCCGCTGGTGATCGCCGCCAGCATCAGCGGCAGCAGCGCGGGATCGTGCTGGTGGTCGCTGTCCATCACCGCGACGATGGGGGCGGCGGTGGCGCACATCCCCTCGATCGCGGCAGAGGCCAGGCCCCGGCGCCCGATCCGTTCGATCACCCGGATGCGCGGATCGGTGCGCCCGATGGTCCGCGCTACATTGGCGGTGCCATCGGGGCTGTTATCGTCGACGAAGATCGCTTCCCAGGCGATGCCGGCAAGCGCCTTGTCGAGCCGTTCGACCATCGAGGCAATGTTCTTGCTCTCGTTGTAGGTCGGGAGAATGACTGCCAGTTGCAACATGGGGCGGGCGCTTACAGCTTTGCGAGCACCGCGTCACCAATTTCCGCAGTCCCGGCCGTCCCGCCCAGGTCTCCGCCCAGCACGCCATCGGCCAGCACGGCCGCCACGGCCGCCTCGATCCGGTCTGCCGCCTCGGCCAGGCCCAGCGAATGGCGCAGCAGCATGGCGGCCGACAGGATCGTCGCCATCGGGTTGGCCAGCCCCTTGCCGGCGATATCGGGCGCAGAGCCGTGGATCGGCTCATAGAGGCCGAAAGTGCCGTGCGCGGTCTGGCGTTCGCCCAACGAGGCCGAGGCGAGCAGGCCGATCGAACCCACGCACATGCTCGCCTGGTCAGACAGGATATCGCCGAACAGGTTGCCGGTGACGACCACGTCGAACTTGCCCGGCGCGCGCACCAGCTGCATCGCGGCATTGTCGACATACATGTGTTCGAGTTCGACCTGCGGATAGTCCTTGGCCACCTCCACGATCACGTCGCGCCACAGCTGCGAGGTTTCCAGCACGTTGGCCTTGTCCACCGAACACAGGCGCTTGCCCCGGCCCATGGCGGCGCGGAACGCGACGTGGGCGATGCGGCGTACTTCGCTCTCGCTGTACGACATGATGTCATAGCCTTCGCGCTCGCCCTTGGCGTTCTGGCGAAAGCCCTTTTCGCCAAAATAGACGTCGCCGTTCAATTCCCGCACGATCAGCAGGTCGATCGCGCCGGCCACTTCCGGGCGCAGCGCCGAATGGCTTTCCAGGCCGGCAAAGACCTTGGCCGGGCGCAGGTTGGCAAACAGCGTCAGTTCCTTGCGCAGGCCCAGGATCGCCTGTTCGGGGCGCAGGTGGCGTTCCAGCGCGTCGCAATCGGGATCGCCCACCGCGCCAAACAGGATGGCATCGGCCGCGCGCGCCAGGTCGAGCGTTTCGGCCGGCAGCGGGTGGCCCTTGGCCTTGTAGGCGCAGCCGCCCACCAGCGCTTCGTCCATCGCGATGCCAAGGTCGAGCGCCTCGATCACGCGGACCGCTTCACGCGTCACTTCGGGGCCGATGCCGTCACCGGGCAAAACCGCAATTTTCATGGTATGGGCCTTTTCAATCCGATCCGATGCGCTTCAGCCTGTCGAGCAGAATCGCGCGGGCCGCCATAACATCGCGCCGCCGTTCGGCAAGCAGTTGGCTTGCGATCGCCGGCCCCTGGGCATCGAGCAGGGCAAGCAGGCCGGGCCAATCTGCCGTGGTGCCGCGCGCCGGCGCGAGGCCATGGCCCGCCTCGCGCAGCAGCAGCGCTTCATAGCCGGCCAGCGCCCGCGCCCAGCCGCGCGCCGAGGGGGCCAGGCAGATGGCATCGAGCAGCGCGGCCAACGCGCCGTGGATCGCGGGCAGGGGCAGGCCTTCGGGCAGGGCGGCAGCGGTGAGCGCGCAGGCCCAGGCGATGCCCGCGCTGGCCAGCGGTTCGCCCAGCCAGGGGCCGCGGCTGGTGACCAGTTCCACCCGCGCGGTGGGCAGGCGGCTTTCGCTGCGCCGCGCCAGGTCTGCCGCCACCAGGTTCCCCGGGATCAGCACGGGCCGCAGCGTGCGGCCGCGCGCCCCGGCCACATAGGCCGCGACCAGGCCGGTCTCGCTGCCGAGCAGGCGCACCACCGCGCCGGTTTCGCCATGCGGCAGCACCGCGCAGACGATCTGCGGCAGTGGCCCGGCATCGGGAAGCGAAGGCGGCATTGCGTCATCCATCACCTGCCTGCCTGTGCCGCGTGGCGTCGTTCAGGGCAAGCGCCCTGCCGGGAAAGACCATTTCGGGCATTGGAACAAGGGCGCAAGTGCGTTAGGTTGCCAAGGATGAAGCAGCTATTCCAGCATGCCGCGATCACGCAGGGGATGACCGTCCGGGTGGCGGTCAATTTCCTGCCTGAGCAATCGCGCGTGGCGGCCGGCAAGTGGTTCTGGGTCTATCACATCCGCATCGAGAATGATTCGGCCGAGCCGGCCCAGTTGATCACGCGGCATTGGCGCATCACCGATGGGCGCGGCCATGTCAGCTTTGTCGATGGCGAAGGCGTGGTGGGCGAACAGCCCCGCCTGCTGCCCGGCCAGGCGCACGACTATGTCTCGGGCTGCCCGCTCGGCACGCCCACCGGCAGCATGGAGGGGCACTACACCATGCGCCGCGATGATGGCAGCGTGTTCGACGTGGCCATTCCGTTCTTTCCGCTGGCCGCCCCGGCCACGGCCAACTGACCGCCAAGCGAAGGGCGATACCACCAATGAAGCGGACCCATCTCCCGCTCAACGGGCTGCGCGTGCTCGACGCTGCGGCACGCCACCTGTCCTTTACCCGCGCCGCCGACGAGCTGGCGGTGACGCCTGCGGCCGTTGGCCAGCAGATCCGCGCGCTGGAAGACCTCTTGGGCGTGGTGCTGTTCCGCCGCACGTCCAAGGGGCTGGAGCTGACCGACGAAGCCGCGGCCGGCCTCGATGCCATCCGCGAGGGCTTCCTGCGCTTTGAAGAAGGCGTCCAGGCGATGCAGGCGGGGCAATCCAGCCACGTCTATACCATTGCCTGCCCGCGCGATTTCTTTGCCGCCTGGTTCAGCCAGCGGCTGGCCGCGTTCCGTGCCGAAAACCCGGCATTGCGCTTTTCGCTGGTCGGCGGCGATGGCGATATCGATTTTACCGAGGCCAATCTCGATCTGGCCGTGCGCTGGGCCGAAGGTCCGGGCGAACTGGAAGGCATTCCGCTCGGCGCGCCGCAAACCGTCATCGTTGCCGCACCCGGCTTTGCCGACGTGAGCGGCGACAACGGTGATGGCGCCTGGATCGGCTGGCCGGGTGATCCGGTGCCGGCCGGTGAGGGGCGCGAAGTGGCCTTTTCCGTGGGCGACGCCGGCACTGCGATCAGTGCCGCTGCAGCAGGCCTGGGCAAGGCGCGCGTGCCGCTGCTCCTGGCCGAATATGCCCTCTCCACCGGCCGCGTCGTCGCCCTGGGCGAGGTGGAGAACAGCCGGCGCGGCTATTGGCTGGTCGCGCCCTTGCCGCAGTGGCGCCAAAAAAAGGTCAAGGCCCTGGTCGCGGCCTTGGCGGAGGCCTGAATCCGCGCGATCCCGGCGTGACAGCGTTGGCAGACAAGCTGCTGTAACAAACCGTTGAAACGGCCACGCATACCACCTGTTAACCGCCTGGGCCCTATGCCCGCTAGATGGAACCCCTCAGTGGAAACCCTCAGGCGGAACAGGTTGGGATGGTCGCCGCCATCGCGGCCGAATCCTTGCCGCTGCGTCCGCGCCTGCGCGCCCGCAGCCGGGTGCTGGGGGCGCTGCTGGGCGCAATCATGGACGGGGCGCACCGGCGTGCGTACCGCGGTGAGGCGATGGTTGCGGCCTATACGCACAATCTCTCGCGTCGGCTGCCGCTGCTGTCGTTGCTGTCGTTGCTCGCGGTCGGGCTGGTGATCGTGCGCGTGGCCGGTACCGTGCCGTGGCCGGTGCTGGTGCCGGGCGTTGTCATGATGGTGTTCGTGGCAGAGCGCGGCTGGCACTGGTTGCCAGCACAGGTGGAGCGCCGGCCCCTGGCGCGGCGGCGCAAGGATCTTGATGCGCTGCCAACGAGCGTGGGCGTTTCTGTGCTGTTTGCGGTGCTGTGGGCGCTTTATCTCTATTGCGTCGGCGGCGAGGCACAGCGCGCGCTGCTCTGCGTGTTGCTCTCGGTGATTTCGGTGGCGGGGGTGCTGGGGCTGGCGCACGCCCCGGCGGCGGCGCTGCGACTGGTCTTTGCCTCCACCGTGCCGGCTTGCACCGTCTATCTCGTGGTGGATGGCGCGCATCTGTGGCCGGTGGTCGTGTTGTTGGTCATGGCCAATCTCACCGTTCTGGCCATGACATTCGGCTTCCATGCCGATTTCGTGCGGCTGGAGTTGTCGCGCCAGCAATTGGCGCGGCGCGAACGCCTGGCGGCACGGCTGGCGGAACGGAATTTCGAACAGGCCTCGCGCGATGCCTTGACCGGGGCGCTCAACCGCCGGGCGATCCTGGCGCGGTTGGATCAGGACGTTGGCCGGCATGAACTGGCGGCCCCTTGGCTGGCCCTGCTCGATCTCGACGGGTTCAAGCACGTCAACGATACCTATGGCCATGCCGCCGGTGACGATGTGCTGCGCGCGGTGGCCACGCGCATCGGGGCGATTTCCGGCGTGCTCGCGCATGGGCGCCTGGGCGGCGATGAATTCGCGATCCTGTTCGATGGCCGGCTCGATGCCACCGGCGTTACCGCTGCCGCGCAAGACCTGGCGCACTCGGTGCGCGCGCCGGTGATCCACAACGGGGTCAGCCTGCGCCTGCACGCGTCCACCGGGCTGCATCGCGTGCGCGGGCCCAGCGTGGGCGCCTGCCTCGAACGCGCCGACGCCGCGCTCTACAAGGCCAAGAAGCGGGGCGAGGGCGCCATCGTGCTGTTCGGCCCTGACGACGAAACCGCCCTGCAACTGCGTAGTGCGATGACCCGCCAGTTCAATGACTGCCAGTTGGATGATCGGCTGCGCCTGCTCTACCAGCCCTATTATGATGTCGACAGCCTGGCGGTTGTCGGGTTCGAAGCCTTTGCCCGCTGGTCGCCCGATGGACAGACCTGGCTGGCCCCGGGCGAGTTCATCGATCTGGCGACGGCTACCGGCCGCACCGGCGAGCTTACCCAGGCGGTGATGGGCCGGACGCTGGCTGAATGCGATGCCTGGCGCCAGGGTCTGACGGTGGCGATCAACCTGACCCCGCGCGATGTGACGCGCGAGGGCGCGGTCGAATCCCTGGCCCGGCTGGTGCACGATGCCGGCGCTGACCCGGCGCGCTTCATGCTGGAAGTGACCGAAGCGGCGCTGATCGCCGATCCGCGCCGCGCCCACGCCCAGCTCGAGGCGTTTCGCGCGGCGGGTTTCCGCCTCGCGCTCGACGATTTCGGGGCGGGCTGGTCAAGCCTGTCGCAATTACGCGATCTGCCGCTCGACATGGTCAAGATCGACCGCGGGCTGGCCGCCGCGCTCTCCAACGATCCCGGCGCTCGGGCGATCGTGGGCACGATCGTCTCGTTTGCCTGGCAGCTGGGCATCGAGTGCATGATCGAAGGTGTGGAAGATGAAGCGCAGGTTGCCATGGCCCGCGCGCTCGGCATCCGCCTGATGCAGGGCTATCACTTTGCCCGGCCCGAACGCGCCGACGTGGCCCTGGCTGCAATGGGCCGCGCCGTCGCCTGAGGCCCTTTCAGTGCATGTCGACCAGCACCCGCTCCCCGCCCGGGGGGATCAGGCGGCGGAACAGGCGGCCGCGTTCGGAATAGAGCACGAGGCATAGCGAGAGCAGCCCGCAGGTGACGAAGGCCAGCGACAAGGGCCGCGCCGTGCCGTCATAGACCTGGCCGATGGCGATCCCGATCAGCGAGCCGATCAGCGTGCGCATGAACATCTGCATCGAACTGGCCGCACCCGCCGTGCGGGCAAAGGGTTGCAGCGCGATCGAGCTGAAATTGGCGCCGATAAAGCCCATGGCGCAGATGTTGGCGGCCATCACCGGCATGAAGCGCAATAGCGTCTGGTGTGGGGTAAAGGCGAAATGCACCTGCAACAGGCTGAGGCAGATGCACGCCAAAAGCGCCGTCTGCGACACGCGCCGCGCGCCAAAGCGTTCGACGATGCGGGCGTTGAAGAAATTGGAGAACGACAGCGATAGCGCGGTCGCACCAAAGATCAGCGGGAAATAGCGACCTGCGCCAAAGTGTTCGGCCACCAGCTGTTGTGAGCAGTTGATATAGCCGAACATCGCCCCAAAGACGAGCGCTGCCCCCAGGACATAGCCGGCCGAAGACCGCTCGATCGCCGAATGGGCCATGTTGCGCGCAATGGTCATCGGCATGATCGGCTGGCGGTTGGCCGGATCGAGCGTTTCGGGCAGGCGGATGAACACCCACACGCCCATGATCGTCGCCAGCACCGCCAGAACCCCGAAGATCCAGCGCCAGCCGGCAAACAGCAGCACGAATTGCCCGACGCTGGGCGCCAGCATCGGCACGACCATGAACACGGTGGAGACGGTCGACAGGGTGCGCGCCATCTGGTCTCCGGCAAAGCGATCGCGCACGATCGCCGCCGGCAGCACCGCCACGCCGGCACTCGATACCGCGTGCAGCGCGCGCAGCACCAGCAGGGTATCGAAATCAGGCGCCATGGCGCAGCCCAGCGCCAGCGCGACATAAAGCACGATCGTGACCAGCAGCACCGGGCGCCGGCCATGGCGATCGGCCAGCGCGCCAGGCACCAGCGCGCCCACGCCGGCCGAAACCAGGAATATGCCCACTACCAGTTGGCGGCGATTGGGATCGCTGACACCCAGGTCTGCCGCAATCTGCCCGAGCCCCGGCAGCATGGCATCGATGGCCAGCGCCTGAAGCGCCATGAGCAGCGCCATCATGGCAATGAATTCGCGCCCACCCAGCGCCTTGATCGGGCGCCGTCGGGCTGGATTGTCAGGTTGCATAACGATCCTATGGCAGGCAGGGCGCGGCAATCCAAGGTTTTGTTGCAGCCCTTTACCCGTGTTTGTGGCATGACGGGCGCTGCGTTCATGCCGATGTCCGAATCCCCGCCTTCGCCCCCTTTTCCCGCGCCCGATGCCGATGAGGCGCCGGGCCTGCGCAAGATCATCCATGTCGACATGGATGCCTTCTATGCCAGCGTGGAGCAGCGCGACGCGCCCGAGCTGCGCGGCAAGCCCGTGGCCGTGGGCGGCAATGCCGCGCGCGGGGTGGTGGCCGCGGCCAGCTATGAGGCGCGCCGGTTTGGCGTGCGTTCCGCCATGCCATCGGCGCGGGCGGTGCAACTGTGCCCCGATCTGATCTTCCGCCGGCCGCGCTTCGATGTCTATCGCACGGTGTCGCAACAGATTCGCGCGATTTTCCTGGATTACACGCCCGCCGTGGAGCCGCTGTCGCTCGACGAGGCCTATCTCGATGTCACGCGTGATCTGCGCGGGATCGGATCGGCCACGCGCATCGCCGAACTCATTCGCCAGCGCATCCGCGCGCAGACCGGGCTGACCGCCAGCGCCGGGGTGTCCTACAACAAGTTCCTGGCCAAGCTGGCGAGTGACCAGAACAAGCCCGATGGCCTGTGCGTGATCCGCCCGGGCGAGGGCGCGGCCTTCGTCGCCACCCTGCCGGTGTCGCGCTTTCACGGGGTCGGCCCGCGCGGCGCGGAAAAGATGGCGGCGCTCGGCATCGCCACCGGGGCAGACCTGCGCGCGCAAAGCCTGGCCACCTTGCGCCAGCATTTTGGGGCCCAGGCCGATTACCTCTATCGCGCCGCGCGGGGGATCGATCTGCGCGCGGTAACCGCCGATCGCCCGCGCAAGTCTGTCGGCGCAGAGCGCACGTTCGATCGTGACCTGTCGTCGGGCCCGGTCCTGCGTGAAACGCTCGAAACGATCATCGACCTGGCGTGGGAGCGTGTGGCCCGGGCCGACGTGACGGGCCGCACCGTGACACTCAAGCTGAAATTCAAGGATTTTACGGCAATGAGCCGCGCCCGTTCGCTGGCAACCCCGGTGGCGAGCCGCGATGCCCTGGCCGATGTGGCGCGCGGCCTGCTCGACCAGGTCTTGCCGCTGCCACAGCCCGTGCGGCTGATGGGGGTTACGCTTTCGGCGCTGGACGAGCCGGGCCAGCCGGAAACTGTTGCCGCGCCGGCGGGGCAGGCGCAGCTGCCGTTTTGACGCCTATTGCTGCTGCTGGCGCGCGTAATCCTGCCACAAGGCGATCATCTCGCGCGTGGCGGGGCTGGCCGTCTCGGGCAAAGTCGTAATGGGAAAGAACGCGGCGTCGAGCAGTTCGCGGCCATCGGCGCGCGGGCTGCCTAGCGCGGTTCCGGCGACCAGGGCGATCTGGTTGAGCCAGCCGCCGCGATCGCGCAGGTGATCGGCAAAATGCACGGCGTCGTGCAGTGTGCAGCCGGTTTCCTCGGCCAGTTCGCGCGCCGCGGTTGCCACCGGGCTTTCTCCGCGCGCCAGGCCGCCGCCGGGCAGCATCCAAGCATGGCTGTGGTGATAGCTGTGCCGCACCAGCAGCACGTGCCCTTGCGCATTGCGCGCCACCACCATGCAGCCGGGCACCGGCACGCGGCGCCAGCGCCACCAGGCCACACGCACCCGGTGTGCCAACCGCAGCAGTGCGCGGTGCCAGGAGGATGGAAACCAGGCGGGCATGCCCCGGTCTAGCGCCTAGAGCCACCGAAATCGAGCCTTTCGCGCATCCTGACCGGCGCGCGGTGGCTTACCCTGGCTGCGGCAATGGGTGGGGCAGGCAATGGGCAAGCAGGCGCAGGGCATGGCGGGATCGGCATCGTGGGCGCGGCAGGCGTTGTGGCGCTGGCCAGACTGGCGCGCGCGCATGGCCTCACCGCCCTTTGGCAGACCACCGCTGGCCGCGCTCCTTGCCGAAGTGGCGCTCCTGGGCAGTGCGGCGGCGCTGCTCGCCATGCTCGGCTGGGTGCTCTTGGCGCCGCTCCCGCCTTCTGCGGCAGGCGATACTGCCGGCCTGGTGGTGCTCGATGCCCCGGCGCGCGCCGCGCTTTTTGCCCAATTCGATCCATTTGCGCGCGATGTGCCAGATGGCGGCGGCGATGGCGGTGAGGCGGGTTCGACGCTGCCGTTCACCCTGCTCGGCACCCGATCCACAGCCGATGGGCATGGCGGCGCCGCGATCCTGGCCGGTGTCGATGGGGTGCAGCGCGCCGTGTCGCAGGGGGCGGACATCGCCCCCGGCGTGCGCCTGGCGCAGGTGGCGTTCGATCATGTCGTGGTGCAGCGTGCGGGTGGATCGCTGGTGCTGCGCCTGGCCGCGCCGGAGGCTCGACCAGCTAAGCCACCCGCGCCCCGCCTCGGCTTTGCCGATGCCGCGCAGGGCGGGCCGGGTTTGGTCGTGTCTGGCGCGGTGGGCGAGGCGCAGTCTTTGGGACTGTTGCCCGGAGACCGGATCGTGGCGTTGCGCGGCAAGCCGGTGCGCGACGCGCGTGATGCGCGCGAGCTAGAGGCCATGCTCGCCGCCGGGCATGCCGTGGCGGTGACGGTGCGCCGCGCCGGGCACGATCTGGCGCTTTCGCTTGGCCCGGTCGGCGGTGGGCAATGATGGGGCGGATGTTGCGGCGTGAAGGCTTGGCCAGGCTAGCCGCGCTGGCGCTCGCGCTGGCCATAGCGCTGGTCTGGCCGCTGGCGGCGCAGGCGCAGTATCGCCTCAACGTGCGCGAGGCGGATATGCGCGCCTTCATCGCCGATGCCGCCGAAGTGACCGGCCGGACGTTCATCGTCGACGCGCGGGTGGTCGGCAAGGTCAGCGTGGCGAGCGAGCGGACCTTGAGCGCCAGTGAATACTTCGAGGTGTTCTTGGCCACGCTGCGTGCCAACGGCCTGGTCGCCGTGCCCACCGGCAACGGCGCATTTCGCATCCAGCCGGTGGAAGGGGCGGCCAGCCAGCCCACGGCAGTGCCTTCCGGGCGGGGCATGGCGGCGCGCAACCAGATGGTCACCGAAATCGTGCGCCTGCGCGCTGCCGATGCGGCCCAGGCGCTCGATACACTGCGCCCACTGGTCAGCAAGGATGGCGCGCTCACGGCCAACAAGGCGGGCAATTCGCTGGTCGTGGTCGATTATGCCGACAACGTGGCCCGCATTCGCGCGCTGGTGCGGCAGATCGACCAGGACCGCGCCGCCGTGCTTACCCTCGATCTCGCCCATGCCGGCGCGCGCGAGGTGGCCAGCGCTTTGGCGCAACTGGTCGCCGCAGGCGAAGGTGGCCGGAGCCCGGCCAGCGTAGTGGCGGTGGACAGTGCCAATGCCGTGGTGCTGCGCGGCGACCCCGCCACGCTGGCGCGGCTGGCCGATGTGGCGCGGCGCCTGGATGCGCGCGCCGGGCAGGGCGGGGCGATCCGGGTGATCTGGCTCGACCATGCCGATGCCGCACTGCTCGTGCCCGTGCTCGAAAGGCTGGTGGGCGGCAGTGGCGGAGAGGCCAGTGCCGGATCGGCCGCGCCGGTGTCGCTGGGCAACATGGGCAGCGGCACATCGGGCGGCGCTGCGGGCAGTGCGCCGGCGCCGGCTCAGGAGATGGGCGCGGCGGCCAATCCCTCCGGCGGCACCACCGGCGGCCTCGGCAATGGCCCCATCCGCCTCGATGGTGGGCGTGGCACGGCGACGATCACCCGCTATCCCGGCGCCAATGCCGTGATCATTGCCGCCCCGGCCGACGAGCAGCGCCGCCTGGCCGATCTGGTCCATGCCCTCGATCTGCCGCAGCAGCAGGTGCTGGTCGAGGCGATCATCGTCGAAGTGTCCGATGATGTGGCGCAAAAACTGGGTGTGCAGCTGCTTGTCGGCGGCAAGGATGCGCCCTTTGCGGTAACCAGCTTTTCCAACGGCGCGGCCAATATCCTTGATCTGGCCGGTGGTCTCTATGCCGATCGGCTGGACCAGACGACCACGGTGATCAATGGCGCCACCGTCACCACCAGCACGTCGGGCGGCACGGCCGATCTCTTGCGCCAGAATGCCGCGCAGGCCGCCCTGGCCGCGCGCGGCGGCGTTGCCGGTTGGGCCACCAGCCTGGGCGGATCGGGCTTTCTCGGCACCCTGATCGACGCCGTGCGGGCCGACAGCAAGTCCAACGTGTTGTCCACCCCGCATATCGTCACCAACAACAATGTCCCGGCCTCCATCCTGTTCGGCAAGGAAATCCCGGTGGCCACTGGCGAGGCGCTGTCCAATTCGCTGGCCGGCGCCTTCCGCACGATCCAGCGCCAGAACGTGGGGATAGAACTGGATGTGACGCCGCAGATCAACGCCGGCAATGCCGTGCGGCTCGATCTGCGGCAGCAGGTCAGCTCGGTGGCGGGGCCGGTCTCATCGAGCAACAGCGAACTGGTGGTCAACAAGCGTGAGATCCGCACCACGGTGACGGTTGGCGATGGCGAGATCATCGCGCTGGGCGGCCTGCTCGACGATGCCGAGCGGCGCACGCTGGAAAAGGTGCCACTGCTCGGCGATGTGCCGCTGCTGGGCGAACTGTTCCGTTCGCGCAGCAAAAGCCATGTGAAAACCAACCTCATGGTGTTCATCCGCCCCACCATCCTGCGTGACGGGGCAAGCCGTGCGGCGCTGACGGCGCGACGCATGGATGCCGTGCGCGGCGCGCAGGCAGCCTATGCCCCGGGGCAGGAACCGTCGATCGATGAACTGGTCCGCGATTACCTGGGTACAGCACGGCCGGGGCCAAGTGCTGTCGGCGACGTGGTGATCCCTCCGCCCTATCCGGCCGCGGCCCCGGCAGGGGCGCAGCCGTGATGGCGGTGGAGGACACCGCGATATGGCGCCCCGATTACGCTGCGGCGCGCGTCATGGGCGTGCTGGTGGAAGGGCGCGAGCCGGGCGGCCTGGCCGTGGTCTTGCGCGAAGGGGCGAGCGCGCTGGCCCTGCTCGACGTGCGGCGCCTGGGCGGGCCGATCGCCAGCTGGCGCCGCGTGCCACCCCCGGCGTTCGAGGCGCTGCTGGCGCAGGTCTATGCCGATGGGGCGATGGCCGCCGCCGATGCGCTGGCGCGCGACGATGCAGCGCCCGCCCCGCTCGATCTGCCCAGCGCGGAAGATCTCTTGGGCAGCAGCGACGATGCCCCGGTGATCCGCCTGATCAATGGCCTCTTGGCCGAGGGGCTGCGCCAGGGGGCGTCGGATATCCATCTGGAGCCCTATGAGCAGGCGCTGGTCGTGCGTTTGCGCCGCGATGGGCAACTGGGCGAAATGCTGCGCCTGCCTGCCCGGGTCGCGCCGCTGCTGGCCAGCCGGATCAAGGTGATGGCGCGGCTCGACATTGCCGAACGGCGCCTGCCCCAGGATGGCCGCATGGCGCTCGATCTCGCCGGGCGACTGGTGGACGTGCGCGTGTCCACGCTGCCGTCGCGCGCGGGGGAGCGGGTCGTGCTGCGCCTGCTCGACAAGGCGCGCGCCGGCATCGATCTGGCTGCGCTCGGGCTGGACCGGGCGGCCGATGCCGTGTTGCGCCGCGCGCTGGCCCAGCCCAACGGCATCGTGCTGGTCACCGGGCCAACCGGCTCGGGCAAGACCACCACGCTCTATGCCGCGCTTGGCCTGCTGCGCGATGGCGCGCGCAATATCCTGACAGTGGAAGACCCGGTGGAATATGCCATCGATGGCGTCGGGCAAACCCAGGTCAATCCGCGTCTTGGCCTGACCTTTGCCGCCGGGCTGCGGGCGATCTTGCGGCAAGACCCGGATGTGGTGATGGTGGGCGAAATTCGCGATGCGGAAACCGCGCAGATCGCCGTGCAGGCCGCGCTTACCGGGCATCTCGTGCTGGCGACGGTGCATACCAACGATGCGGTTGGGGCGGTCACCCGCCTGCGCGACATGGGGGTGGAGCCGTTCCTGCTGGCGGCCACGCTGCGCGCCGTGCTCGCACAGCGCCTGGTGCGCCGGCTGTGTCCGCAGTGCCGGGTTTCGGTGCCCCTCCCGCCGCGCCTCGCCGCGGCGCTGGGCCTGCCCGTTGATGCCATGGTCAGCGATGCCCCGGGCTGCGCGGCCTGTGGCGATAGCGGTCACCACGGCCGCATCGGCGTGTTCGAGGCGCTGTGGGCCGATGACGGCCTGCGCCGCCTGATCCACGATGACGCCGGCGAGGATGCGCTGATCGCCCATGCCTTTGCCACCAGCCCGCGCCTGGGTGATGCGGCGCGCGCTCTGGTGGTGGACGGCACGGTCGGCGCGGCAGAGGCGGCGCGAATTTTGCGGCAGCACGAGGGATGAGCCGCGCGGCCTTTCACTATCGCGCGCTCGATCGCCACGGACGGGAACGGCAGGGGCGCCTGGCCGCGCCGGATCCGGCAGCGGTGCGGCACAAGCTGGTGGCGCGGGGCTGGCACGTGCTGCGCATCGAGCCAGCGCCACTGGGGCAGGGGCAGGGGCAGGGGCACGCGGCGCGCACGCCGGTGGCGCGGCTGCGCCTGGGCCTCACCCGGCGCGCGCTGCTCACCCGGCAACTGGCTGCGCTCGTGGCCGTCAGCCCGGTGGAAGAGGCGCTGCGCACCATGCTGCGCCAGGCCGGCGCCACGCGCGAAGGCGCGGTGATCGGCGCCGTCCATGCCGGGGTGTGCGAAGGGCTTGGCCTGGCCGAGGCGATGGGCCGGGCGCCGCGGGCGTTCCCCCCGGTCTATCGCGCGATGATCGGCGCCGGGGAAAGCGCCGGGCGCCTGCCGCAGATCGCCGCGCGCCTCGCTGATCTGGCCGAGCGGCAGGCGCAGGTCCGCGCGCGCCTGGCGGGTGCGCTCGCCTATCCCCTGGCGCTGGCGGCGGTGGCCGTGGCCGTGGTTACCGGCCTGATGGTGGCCGTGGTGCCACGCGTGGTGGAGCAGTTCGACGCCGCCAGCCGGCAATTGCCGTGGTTGACGCGCGCGGTGATCGCGGTGTCGGGCTTTCTTGCCACCTGGGGTTGGGCGCTGCTGCTGGGCATCGTGCTCGCCGCGCTGGCCTTTGCCCGGGCCCTGGCCTGGCTGCCGTTTCGGGCGCGGGTGGATGACACGCTGTTGCGCCTGCCCGTGCTCGGGCCGCTGTGGCGCGATGCCCAGGCCGCTGCCCTGGCGCGCACGCTGGCAACCATGATCGCGGCGCAACTGCCGCTGCTCGAAGGCCTGCGCCTATCGGCGCGCACGGCGGCGAACCACAGCCATGCGCGTGCGCTGGCGCAGGTGGCGCAGGGCGTGCGCGAGGGCGGCTCGCTCGCGTCCGGGCTGGGGCAGGCCGGGCTGTTTCCGCCGCTGCTGGTCGCGATGGCAGCCAGTGGCGAGGCGTCGGGCCAGCTTGGCCCGCTGCTGGAAAGCGCGGCCGACGCGCTTGATCGCGCGTTCGAGGCCACGGCCGCCACCGCGCTCGCCCTGCTGGAGCCGGCGATCATCGTGGTGATGGGCGCGATCGTGGCGCTGATCATTCTCTCGATCCTGCTGCCGATCCTGCAACTGCAAACCCTTGTTGGAAATTGAACCATGGCCGTTGTGCTTGCCGATTCCCGCCGCCCTGCGCCGAATGGGTTCAGCCTGGTGGAATTGATGGTGGTGATCTTCATTCTGGGCCTGCTGACCACCGTCGTGCTGATCAACGTGATGCCCAGCCAGGATCGCGCCATGGCGGTGAAGGCGCAAAGCGATATCGCCACGCTCGAACAGGCGCTGGAGATGTTCCGGCTGGACCAAGGCAACTATCCCAGCCAGGCGCAAGGGCTCGCCGCGCTGCGTGACGCGCCGGCCGATCTTGCCGTGCCGGAAACCTGGCGCAAGGGTGGCTATATCAAGGACCTACCCAAAGACCCTTGGGGACGGCCCTATGTCTATCGCGTGCCCGGCCGCGATGGTGCGCCGTTTGCGCTGATGTCGCTGGGCGCTGATGGCCAGCCCGGCGGCACGGGCGCCAATGCCGATATCGTGGCGCAGGGGCAGGGCGGCTGAAGTGCCCGAGCAAGGCCTGATCCTGTTGCTGGCCGAAACCGGCGGGCCGCCAGTTGCCGCATGGCGCGTGGCCGATGGGCGCATCGACGCCCTGCCGGCTGGGCAAGACCTGGCCGGCTGGCGCGGCCGCATCACCGCGCTGGTGCCGGCCGCGCAGGCACCCGTGCGGACCCTGGCGGCGCAGGAAACCACGACCGCTGCTCAGGCGCTCGCCGTGGCGCGGCTGGCGGCGCAGGATCATGCCCTGGCGCCTGGCAGCATTGCAGTGGCGGGCGCGGTCGACGCGCAGATCGTGGCCACGCTGGTTGCCCCACAGGCCCTGGCCATCTGGCAGGCCCAGGTTGTGGCGCTGACTGGCCGCCATGCCGACGCGCTGCTGCCGGCCGGATTGCTGCTGCCGCCGCCGCCTGCGGGCAGCGTCCACCGTGTCAGCCTGTGGGGCGAGTTAGTGCTGGCGCGCACTGACCAGGCAGCGTTTGTTGACGAAGCGCCGCTGTGGCAGGCGCTCGTGCCTGAAGGCGCCCGGGTGGTAGACTGGGCAGAGGGTGACCTCGGCCAGCGCCTGCTGCAAGCCCATGGCGCGCCCTGGCTCGACCTGCAGGGGCGCGCGACGGAGCAGGCCGCCTGGCCAGTGCGCCGGCTGGCACGGCTGGCCGTCCTGGTCAGCGTGCTGGCGCTGGCCGTGCCGGTGGCACAGATCGTGCGATGGCAGTGGGATGCGGCGCGGATCGCGGCGGCCAGCGTGGCGCAGGTGCGCGCGCGCTTTCCCACGGTCACCGATCTGGCCAGCGCGGAACAGGCGGTCGGTGCGGCGCGCCGGCAGGCACAGGCCGGCGCCGATGGCTGGGCGCCGCCCACCGCCGCGTTGTGGCAGGCGCTGCGCACGGCGCCGGGGGTGCGGCTTGCCGGCCTGCAGCACACGGCGCAGGGCAGCTTGCGGTTTACCCTGGCGGCGCGCGAGACCGCGCCGATGGACGCGGTGCTGCTGGCGTTGCAGCGTGATGGCTGGCGCCTGGCCCAGCCACCGGCCCCGGTGCGCGATGGCGCCGGCATTGTCGCCACTATCACGATGCGGGCGCCATGATGGCGCGGATACAGGCGTGGCTCGCCACGCTGACCGCGCGCGAGCGCGGCATGGTCAGCCTGGCGGTGGGCCTGGCCTTGGCTCTCGCCCTGGCGCAGGGCGTGCTGGTGCCGCTGGCGCAGGCCTGGCAGGCGGCACGCGCCCAGCATCACGCCACCGCGCAACGCAGCGCGCATCTGCTGCGCCAGCTTGCCGATCTGGACGATGCCACCCGCCCGGCCACGAAGATCGATCCTGGTCGCCTGGTGGCGCTAGCGGGGCAGGGTGGGGTCAGCCTCGCCCCGGCAGAAACGCAGGGGCCATCGTTGCGGCTGGTCGGCCAGGGATCGAGCCGGGCAGTGCTTGCGTGGCTGGAATCCCTGCGCGGACAAGGGGTTATCGTGCAGCAGGTCACGCTTGCGCCACTGCCGGAAGGCGGCGTGAGCGTGGACGTGCGCCTGAATTTCACGCCTTAGGCGGCGCGGTCTTCCTTGCTGCGGGTATAGCCCACTTGCGGCACGTCCAGGTGGAAGGGGCGCAGCGGCTTGCCCAGGTTGCGTTCCATCGCCGGCACGATGCGGTTGCGGGCCTGCGCGGCGATGGCCTTGCGGCCGGGGCAATCGCGCGGATCGAACGGATCGAGGAAGTGGATATCAAGCCGGAACGAACCGCGCCGTGCCAGGATGCGCAGGGCATTGGCGATGCCGCCCTCGGTGCCGATCCAGCCGATCCATTCCGCCACGGCGCCGTAATCGAGCACAACCGGCTGCACCAGCACGCCTGGCGGCGGCGGCTCCAGCACGCGCAGCATCGATGTCTTGAACGGCAGCAGCGACTGGCCGTCGGTGGTGGTGCCTTCGGGAAAGACAGTGATCGCCCAGTTGTCGGCCAATGCCTCGCGCAGGCGGTTGATCTGGTCGGCCACGCCCAGCCGGTCTTCGCGGCTGACGAAGACCGTGCGGTTGAGCCGCGCCAGCCAGCCCACCACTGGCGCCTGGCCGATTTCAGACTTGGACACAAACGCCGTGCCGCTGGCGCCACCGAGGGCCAAGATATCCACCCACGACAGGTGGTTGCTGATGTAGAACACGTCGCGGCGCAGCGGCGTGCCGTGCACCCGCACGCGCGCGCCACACAGACGTGCCGCCAGGTACAGGAACACGCGCGGCAGCGGCGAGCCATAGTGCACCGTGCGCCACACATAGTGCAGCGGCACACAGATCAGCAGGGCGAGGAGAATGCCCACCGCGCGCCAGAACACGCGAAACTTGCCCAAGAGGCTGATCGGAGCATCGCGCTCGGGGCCGACGCTGCGCTGGCGGACCATGGTGGTGTTCAGCTTTCCCGGCCGAGCTTGACGCCGTAGAGTTCCATGCGGTGATCGACCAGGCGATAGCCGAGCTTTTCCGCGATCTGGCGCTGCAGCTGCTCAAGTTCGGGATCGACGAATTCGATCACGCGGCCGGTCTCCACGTCGATCAGGTGATCGTGGTGGGCTTCGGGCGTGGCTTCATAGCGGGCGCGGCCATCGCCGAAATCGTGGCGATCGAGAATGCCGGCCTCTTCGAACAGGCGCACGGTGCGATAGACCGTGGCAATCGAGATGCGCGGATCGCGCGCGGCCGCGCGTTCGTGCAGCTTTTCCACGTCCGGGTGGTCGGTGCTTTCCGACAGCACTTGCGCAATCACGCGGCGCTGGTCGGTAATACGCAGGCCGCGTTCGGCGCAAAGGGCTTCGAGATCGATCACTCGGTGCACGCTGTTCTCATCATTCTGGAAAGGTCTGCATGCCCATATAGGCGAATTGGCGCGGCTTGTTAACCGGCCAGACGCGTCCCGCCCCAAGCATGGGCCACGGCACTGTGGATGACCGGGTCAATCCGATGAACGGCATCATGCTGACAGGCATGCAAAGGCCCGGCAGGCATGCAACGCGGCGCGCTGCGGCCTGCCGGGCCGAATATGCAGGTGCGCGGCGCGCCAAGGTTGCCCTGGCGCCGCCAGCGTGCCGATCAGGCCGATGCGGCAGCCTTGCCGCGGCCGCGCTTGGCGGGAGCAGCGGCGGGCTTGCGACCCAGGCCGATCTTCTTGGCCAGTTCACGGCGCTTTTCGGCATAGGCCGGGGCGACCATCGGATAGTCGGCCGGCAGGTTCCAGCGCGCGCGATACTGTTCGGGCGTCATGTTGTAGCGGGTGGCAAGATGGCGCTTGAGCATCTTGAGCTTCTTGCCGTCTTCCAGGCAAACGATGTGGTCATTCTTGACCGAGGCGCGGATCGATACTGCCGGTTCGGGCGCGGGTTCTGCCACCGGTTCAGACGGCTTGAGCCCGGCGAGCGCCGAATAGACATTGGAAATGAGGACAGGAAGATCACCCACCGAGACGCTGTTGTTGCTCACATGGGCAGCCACGATGTCCGACGTCAGCGTGATAAGGGTTTCACGCATATCGTTTTCGATATCACTCATTGCGATCCGGCTTTCGTTCTATGTTGCTGTGCGACACGTTTTAGACCGCAACCCATTTTGTCGGGCGCGTTGGCTGTCTATACGCTTTTATATTCGATAAACAACCACGGGAATATGCGGTATTCGATAAAATGACCGAAATTTCATAAACAGCTGATTTGCCGGAATTTCAAATCACAGTTTAAGTTCCTGGCTGATTGCAGCAATCCTTTCGCCACTGGTGCTGCGATAGTAACCGGGCCTAATTCCAATGGGTTGGAATCCGTGTTTGCGATAGAGGTTCCCGGCTGGATTGCCCTCGCGCATTTCCAGGAACAGCCGCGCCATGCCCGCGGCGCGGGCCTGGGCGATGAATCGAGCCAACAGCGAATCGCCCAAGCCCCGGCGCCGGTATTGCGGTGCAACAGCGAACAACAGCAGTTCTTCTTCATCGAATATGCTGCGTGACAAGAAAAAGCCTGCGGTAGAGGCAAGGTCTTCGGGATGCTCGCTGCCGTCAGCGGCAATCAGGCCATAGCGGGTGCGCCCGATCAGCAGCGCGTCGCCCACCTGGCGGCGGTTCCAGGCTTCGCCATAGTCGGGCGGAAAGGCCGTGGTCATCACGGCCATGATGCGGTCGAGATCCTCGATCTGCTCCATCACGCCGGCAAGGCGCCGCCCGGCAACCGGGCATCTGGCGCGCGGCCATAGGCAGGCGCGGCGCCATCGGTAAGGGCTGATGGGTCTAGCAGATGGGCGCTGCGGGCATCGGGCCACAGCGGGCAGACCTGCACGGGAGGCTGCCCATCGGGCCGCGCGGCGGCGCAGGCGGCGGCCTGGCTGCCGGCGAGCAGCGGCGCGGTCAGCCGGGCCAGCGCCAGGTCGGGTGACAGCGAGGCCAGCGGCGCAGTCGGTCGGCCGGCCGCATCGAATGGGCGGAAGAACCATTCGCCGTGGCCGCCGGTCATCACCACATCGACCGCTTGCGGCGCCGGTCCGCCATGCTGCGCGCGCGCCATCGCCGCCACCAGTTCCAGGCTTTGATAGCCCAGCACCCGGGCATTCCAGGCAAGCGCCAGGGCGCGCGCTGCGGCCAGCCCCACGCGAATGCCGGTAAAGCTGCCCGGCCCGCTATCGACCAGGATCGTGGCGGCGCGGCCCTTGTCGGGCAGTGCGGCGATCATCGGCACCAGCCGTTCGGCATGGCCGCGGCCGAGCATCAGGCATTCGCCCGCGATCAGCGCATCGTCTTCGTAAAGGGCAACCGAACAGCTTTCCGTGGCACTGTCGATCACCAGGCGGCGGCGGGAAAAAGGGGCAGCCTGATGCACGGCCTGGCTCGGTCCGATCAGGCCGCGCGCACTTCGGTCACTTCGGGCACATAGTGCTTGAGCAGGCTTTCGATGCCGTGCTTGAGCGTGGCGGTTGAAGAAGGACAGCCCGAGCACGCGCCCTGCATCTTGAGATAGACCACGCCTTCGCGAAAGCCCTTGTAGATGATGTCGCCGCCATCGTTGGCCACCGCCGGGCGCACGCGGGTTTCGATCAGGTCCTTGATCTGGTCGACGATATCGGCGTCGGCCGGATCATCGCCGAAATCCTCGTCCTCGTCCGGCACCATGATGCCAGCGGCGCTGCCGGCGGCAAAGAGCGGCGCCTGCGACACGAAATGATCGAGCAGGATCGCCAGCACCTGCGGCTTGGCATCGGCCCATTGCGCGCCAGGGGCAATGGTCACCGCCACGAATTCCTGGCCGAACAGAACCTCGGTCACGTCGCCCAGCGAAAACAGCGCCTGCGCCAGCGGCGACGCCTCTGCCTCTTCAGGCGAGGTGAACGAGCGCGTACCGCTGGTCATGACCCGTTCGCCCGGCAGGAACTTGAGCGTGGCCGGATTCGGCGTGGTTTCGGTTTCGATGAACATGATCGTTGCATTTAGGACCGGGGGGGCAGGGGTCAAGGGGCGAGAAGGCCGGCAGGCCGTGATCGGCCATGTATTTCGCTGGAATGGGCGTGCCCGGCTGCTATGAACCGGGCCATGATCACTGCTCCTTCGCGCGCCGCGCGCTTCGCCATGCTTGTTTCGTCTGCCGTGCTCGCCGCCGCGGCCCTGGCTGCGCCCGTAGCCGCTGCCCCGGTCAAGCGGGCTGCGGCTCCGGCTGCTCGCCCGGCTGCGGCCGCTGCGCTGTCCACCGCCATCCTGCCGGTGCCGCTGATGCCGGTGGTGCCGGCCGGCCAGCGCCAGTGCAGCGCCAAGACCGCGTCGGGCCTGGGCACACTCACGCTCAAGCCGTCGGCCGATGCCGCGCATCCGGCCAAGGGCGATTACGTGCTGGTCAACTATATCGGCTATCTTGCCGCCGATGGCCGCGTGTTCGATCAGAACAACGCCGCTGCCTTTCCGGTCGAAGGGGTGATCCCCGGCTTTTCCGAAGGCCTGCAACTGATGGCCAAGGGCAGCACCTGGCGGTTCTGCGTGCCGGCCACGCTGGGCTATGGCGCGCAAGGGGCGGGTGAGACCATCCCGGCCAATGCCGATCTCGTGTTCCAGGTGGAACTGGTCGATTACAAGACCGCCGCCGACGTTGAAAAGATGCGTGCCGCCGCGGCTGCTGCCCAGCCGGGTGGCGATGGCCAGCCGGCCGCACCGGCGCAGCCCGCGGCTCCGGCGACGACACCCAAGCCGTAACGGCGTAATTGAGCGATATGAACTTGGTGAAGGGCCAGTCTATTCACTGGCCCTTCACAAACCCCCTCCCTATAGATGGGGCATGCGATCGAACACCTGGCGCTCGCGGCGCTTCGCTTTTCTCGTTCTTTCCCTGCTCGCCACTACGGCGCCCGCCGGCATTCCGGCCCCGGCGCTGGCACGGGCCGCGCCCATGGCGCTGGCCGTGGACAACACGGCGCAGAACTGGCTCTATGTCGGCAGCGACGTGCCGCAGGACAAGGAATGGATCTTTGGCCGCCTGCCCAATGGCCTGCGCTATGCCGTGCGCCACAATGGCGTGCCGCCGGACCAGGTTTCCGTGCGCGTGCTGGTCGATGCCGGATCGTTTTATGAAACCGATGCCCAACAGGGCTTTGCCCACCTGATCGAACACCTCACGTTCCGCGATTCCAAGTATCTCAAGTCTGGCGAGGCTATCCCCACCTGGCAGCGCCTGGGGGCAACGTTCGGCAGCGACACCAATGCCGAAACCAGCGGCACGCAAACCGTATACAAGCTCGACCTGCCCGATGCCACGCCGGCCAAGCTCGATGAAACGTTCAAGCTGCTCTCGGGCATGATCGCCGCGCCGATCTTCACGCCGCAGGGGGTGAAGACCGAAGTGCCGATCGTGCTGGCGGAAATGCGCGAGCGCTCCAATCCGCAGACCCGCGTGATGGACGCCACGCGCGAGCTGTTCTTTGCCGGGCAGCCGGCTGCCACGCGATCCCCGATCGGCACGGTGCAGACGCTCGAAGCCGCCACGCCCGACAGCATCAAGGCGTTTCACGACAAGTGGTATCGCCCCGACAACACGATCATCGTGGTGGCCGGAGACGCCGATCCCCAGGCGATGATCGGCCAGATCACCAAATGGTTCGGCCCGTGGACCGGCAATGGCCCCAAGCCGAAACCGGTCGATTTCGGCAAGCCGGTGGCGCCCAAGGGGTCCGATCCGGCCAATCCCGTCGATGGCGCGCGCGTGGTGGTGGAACCCAGCGTGCCGATGCAGTTCAACTATGCCGTGGTGCGGCCGTGGAAGCGGCATGCCGATACCATCGCCTATAACCAGGGGCTGATGATCGATCGCCTGGCCATGGCGCTGATCAACCGCCGCCTGGCCGTGCGCGCGCGCGCCGGCGGCAGCTTCCTCTCGGCCTCGATCGACCAGCAGAACTATGCCCGCTCGGCCGATACCACGCTGGTGTCGGTCACGCCGCTGGGCGATGACTGGAAGGCCGCCGTGGCCGATGTGCGCGCGGTGATTGCCGATGCGCTGGCTTCGCCGCCCTCCCAAGCCGATATCGATCGCGAGGTGGCCGAGTTCGACCTGTCGTTCAAGGTGCCGGTGGAAACCCAGCGCACCCAGGCCGGGTCTGACCTGGCCGACGATATCACCCAGGCGGTGGATATCCGCGAGACCGTGGCCAACCCCGAAACGGTCTATACCATCTTCAAGAAGTCGGTGCCGCTGTTCACGCCGCAGGCCGTGCTGGCCCACACCCGCGCCTTGTTCAAGGGCACCGTGGTGCGCGGCATGCTGACCACCCCGCGCGACATCGGCGCCACCGCGGCCGATGTGCGCGCCGCGCTGACGGCCAAGCCCGTGGTCACCGGCAGCGTCCGCCTGCCGACCGACAAGCTGACCTTTGCCCAGTTGCCGCCAATCGGCACGCCGGGCACGGTTGCCCAGGCCCAGCCCACCGGCGTGCTCGGGATCGAGCGGCTGACGCTGTCGAACGGGGTCAAGGCGCTGCTCTGGGCCAACGATGCCGAACCGGGGCGGATCATCATCCGCGTCCGCTTTGGCGGTGGCCTGGCCGCGATTGCGCCCAAGGATGCGGTCTATGCCTCGCTGGGTGACATGGCGCTGATGGAAACCGGCTTTGGCAAGGTTGATCGCAACGCGCTGGATGAACTGGCCACCGGCCGCAAGTTCAACCTCAATTTCAAGCTGGACGATACCGCGTTCGAGTTTGCGGCCGATACGCGCCCGTCCGATCTCAAGGACCAGCTCTATCTGTTTGCGGCCAAGCTGGCGCAGCCGCGCTGGGATGCCAACCCGATCCTGCGCGCGGTGGCCGCAGCCAAGCTGCAGTATGCCGCCAGCGGATCGTCGCCCCAGGCGGTGTTGCAGCGGGACATGGGCTGGCTGCTCAAGGACAAGGACCCGCGCTACAAGGTGCCCGATCCGGCCGCGCTCGACACCGTGACCCCGGCCGATTTCCGCCGCGTTTGGGAACCCTTGCTGGCGCAGGGCCCGATCGAGGTGGACATGTTCGGCGATTTCACGCGCGAGCAGGCGCTGGCCGCGCTCAACACCACGTTCGGCGCGCTGCCGCCGCGCAGTGCCGCCAATCCGCCGCCGCTCGATCCGCATCTGCCCGCGCACAACGAAACGCCCGTGGTGCTGACCCATACCGGCGATCCGAACACGGCGGCGGCGATGGTGGTGTGGCCCACCGGCGGCGGGCGCACCGGCGTGCACGAATCGCGCCAGCTCGAAATCCTGGCGCAGATCGTCAACAACCGCCTGTTCGACGAAATGCGCGAGAAGATCGGCGCCTCCTATGCGCCGCAGGTTGAATCGGTATGGCCGATGGATCTGCCGGCCGGCGGCTATCTCGGCGCCACGGTGCAGCTGCGCCCGCAGGATCTGCCCGCGTTCTTCACCGCGACCGACAAGATCGCGGCAGATCTCGTCGCCGCGCCGCCCACGCCCGATGAAATCGAACGCGTGACCGAGCCGCTCAAGCAGCTGATCACGCGCGCCAGCACCGGCAACAGCTTCTATATGTCGCTGCTCGAAGGTGGCGCGCTGGAACCGGGCAAGTTCGACGATATCCGTTCGATCCTGGTCGATTACAGCAAGACCTCGCCCCAGGCGATGCAGGCGCTTGCCGCCCGCTATCTCCAGCACGATCGCTCATGGCGCGTCGAGGTCGTCCCCGAAGCCAAGAAATGACCATGCTCCTCCCTTCGCACCGCGGGGGGAGGTGGCAGCCCAAAGGGCTGACCGAGGGGGTAAATCGCCCCCGCCAAGCAACAAAATGTCGATTACACTATGCGTAAGGCTTCCTTTGCAATCCTGCGCGCGTGCGCCTATGTCCGCCGGTCTTGAAAGGAATGAGGACAGTGGCACAGAACTGGAACGCAAAGAGCTGGCGGGATCACGAGGCGCGGCATCTGCCGGTCTATCCCGATGCGGACAAGCTGAACGCGGTGGAAGGCACCCTTGGCAGCTTTCCGCCGCTGGTCTTTGCCGGCGAGGCACGCGCGCTTAAGGCTGATCTGGCCCAGGTGGCGGCGGGCAAGGGTTTTCTGCTCCAGGGCGGGGATTGCGCTGAAAGCTTTGCCGAATTTCATCCCAACAACATCCGCGACACGTTCCGGGTGCTGTTGCAGATGGCCGTGGTCCTCACCTTTGCCAGCAAGCAGCCGGTGGTGAAGGTTGGCCGCATGGCCGGCCAGTTCGCCAAGCCGCGCTCGTCGCCGGTGGAACGCCAGGGTGATGTGGAACTGCCCAGCTACCTGGGTGACAACATCAACGGCATCGATTTCACGCCCGAACAGCGCATCCCCGATCCTGACCGCATGCTGCGCGCCTATAGCCAGGCGGCGGCGACGCTCAACCTGCTGCGCGCCTTTGCCGGCGGCGGCTATGCCAACCTGCGCCAGGTGCACGGCTGGACGCTCGACCACATCGCCAAGAGCCCCTGGGCCACCAAGTTTGGCGAAATGGCCGACAAGATCGGTGAAGCGCTGGACTTCATGGAAGCCTGCGGGGTCAACCCGTCGAACGTGCCGCAGCTTCAGGGCACCAGCTTCTACACCAGCCACGAAGCCCTGCTGCTGCCTTATGAAGAGGCGATGACGCGGCAGGATTCGCTGACCGGTGACTGGTACGATACCAGCGCGCACATGCTGTGGATCGGCGATCGCACCCGCTTCGAAGGATCGGCGCATGTCGAATTCCTGCGCGGCGTGGGCAATCCCATCGGCATGAAGTGCGGCCCCAGCCTGACGCCCGACGCGCTGCTGCGCATGCTCGACACGCTCAACCCCGCGCGCGAAGCCGGCCGCATCACCCTGATCAGCCGCTATGGCCACGACAAGGTGGAAGCTGGCCTGCCCGCATTGGTGCGCGCGGTGAAGCGCGAAGGCCATCCGGTGGTGTGGAGCTGCGACCCGATGCACGGAAACGTGATCAAGGCCGACAACGGCTACAAGACGCGGCCGTTCGACCGCATCCTGGCCGAAGTGAAGGGCTTCTTCGCCGTGCACCGCGCCGAAGGCACGCATGCGGGCGGCATCCATATCGAGATGACCGGCCGTGACGTGACCGAATGCACCGGCGGCGCCGTGGCGATCACCCAGGAAAGCCTCGCTGACCGCTACCACACCCACTGCGACCCGCGCCTCAACGCTGCGCAGTCGATCGAACTGGCGTTCCTGCTGGCCGAAATGCTCAACCTGGAACACGCCGACAAGAAGGCCGAAGCGGCCTGACCTGCGCAGACACCGCCCCTCCTTTTCGAACGAGGGGCGGTGTTGGTGCGGTACCGGGTGCTGAATCCAAGACAAGCGGGACCCCGGGTCAAGCCCGGGGTGACGAATGCCACAGCGTCAATTTACAACGTCACCCCGGGCTTGACCCGGGGTCCCGCTTTACTTCGAAATCGGCAGCAACCTGCATTGACGGCCCGCGTGCATCCGCGCGACGATGGGCCATGGATCGCGAAACCTGCGGCGGCTGGGTCTATATGATGACCGATCGCTATCGCGGCACGCTCTACGTCGGTGTGACAGCGGATCTTGCGAAACGGATCGATCAGCATCGCAACGGCGCCGGATCAGACTTCTGCGCGCGCTACGGTCTGAACCGGCTCGTCTGGGCCGAACGCGGCGATAGTATCTTGGCCTGCATTGCCCATGAAAAGCGGTTGAAGCGCTGGCGCCGGGACTGGAAGTTCGCGCTGGTTGAAACGGCCAATCCAGAGTGGAACGATCTGTTTCGGTTTCTGATCTGACCGGTTTCCAGGGAAAGCGGGACCCCGGGTCAAGCCCGGGGTGACGATTGAGGTAACATCAATCTGCAACGTCACCCCGGGCTTGACCCGGGGTCCCGCTTCCTGGCGAACAGCACCGCGCGTGCCACTTTTTCCGGGCACAACCCCACGGCGCCACTTCCCCCCGCGCGCGCCATCGCGCACAGTGGTGGGCATGAGCCAGCCCAACGCCCAAAAGCCCATGGACCCGCTTGCCCAACGCGCGCTGTTTGCCAAGGCGGTGGACCTGCTCGGCGGGATCAAGGCTGCTGGCCAGGCGATCGGCGAAAGCGAGTTGGGCATGGCCGCGCTGCTGTCGGGCGCCGAACCCTTGCATCCGCGCGTGCTGGAGCGGGCGAGCAAAGCCCTGATTGCGCATGCCGACGCCTGCCGCGCGATGGAGCGGCGGATTTCGCCGGCCTTTACCGCCAACCTGACCAACGCGCAGATCGGCAGGGGCTGACGGCGCTGCGGCTGGCGCGCAAGGCGGCCGAACGGATACCGTATAACGCTGATCGGCGCGGGTTTGTCGTTCGTCGAACGAGTGGGAACCCTTGCTTGACACGATCGCGCGGGCGCGGATTCGATGCGGCCGCCAAACCGGTTTCGCCTGTAAAGGAATTCACCCTTGCGCTCCGCCCTGTCGCTTGCCGCTGCCGTATCCCTGCTCGCTCTCAACCCCGCGCTGGCCCTGGCCAAGCCTGATGACGCCGCCAAGGCGGACAAGGCCGACAAGGATGCCAGGTCTGACGCCGCGCGCAACGATCCCGATGGCGTGCCCGATCCCGACAGTGCCACCACCACGCGCTTCTTCAAGCCGCGCAAGGTGCTCTCGTCCGGCGTCGTGACCGTGGGTGGCCAGAAGATCGACTATACCGCCGAAGCCGGCACCGTGGTGGTGCACCAGGCCGATTGGGACGATACCGATTGGCGCGAGACCGCCGCTGCGGGCAAGACCAAGGACGACGCCAAGGACGCGCCGGCCGAGGCCTCGATGTTCTACACCGCCTATTTCAAGAAGGGCGCGCCCTCGGCCGATCGACCGATCACGTTCCTGTTCAATGGCGGCCCGGGTTCTGCCACGGTCTGGCTGCATATGGGCGCGTTCGGCCCGCGCCGGGTGATCACTGCCAACGACAGCCACACCCCGCCGGCCCCCTACAACCTGGTGGACAACGCCTACAGCCTGCTCGACGCATCGGACCTGGTGTTCATCGATGCGCCGGGTGCGGGCTGGTCGCGCATTGCCGGCAAGAACAAGGAAAAGGCGTTCTGGGGCGTGGACCAGGATGTCCATGCCTTCCGCGAGTTCATCAAGGCGTTCCTGTCTGACCATGGCCGCTGGAATTCGCCCAAGTTCCTGCTCGGCGAAAGCTATGGCACGCCGCGCGCCTCGGCCCTGGTCAACGCGCTGCAATCCGACGATTCGGTCGATTTCAACGGGGTTGTCCTGCTTTCGGCGATCCTCAACTTCGATCTTTCGGCCGATGGCCCGGAACACAACCCGGGCGTGGATAGCGCCTATGTGGTGAGCCTGCCCACCGTGGCGGCGACGGCGTGGTATCATAACCGCCTGCCCGGCACGCGCCCGGCCGACCTGGAAACCTTCCTGCGCGAGGTGGAGCACTTTGCCACCACCGACTACGCGATGGCCCTGATGCAGGGCAGCACGCTGCCCGATGCCCAGCGCCAGGACATGGCCAAGCGCCTGGCTGGCTATACCGGCATTCCTGCCGAATACTGGCTGCGGTCGAACCTGCGCCTCAACGTGGGCCAGGTGATGCAGCACCTGCAGGAAGAGCAGGGCCTGACCACCGGCCGCCTCGATTCGCGCTTCTCGGGCCCGACGCTCGATCCCACGGCCAAGGAAGCCGGCTATGATCCGCAGAGCGCGGCGATCAGCTCGGCCTATATCTCGGCCTTCAACGCCTATGCGCGCGACAGCCTGCACTATGCCACGCAGGCGACCTACAAGCCGTTTGCCGGGCTGACCGAATGGGACATGACACACCGCCTGCCCGATGGCAGCCGGTCGGAAAGCGGCCCGCTCAACGTGATGCCCGATCTGGCCAACGCTATGAAGCAGAACCCGCAGCTCAAGATCCTGCTGGCCGGCGGCTATTACGATCTCGCCACGCCTTATTTTGAAGGGCTGTTCGAGACGCGCCACCTGCCCATGCCGCAATCGCTGCAGGGCAACATCAGCTTTGCCTATTACCCGTCGGGCCACATGGTCTATGCCAACGAGGCCTCGCTCAAGGGCTTCCACGATGCCACGGCGGCCTTCATTGCCCGCAACAGCGGGAAGCACTGATCGGGTTCAATAGAACGCGGTGACGTTGAACGAACCATAGGTGGTGGATTGCCCCGGCTGCGCATTGGGCGCAGTCTGCATGAAGCCACCTTTGGCGAGATAGACCCCATCGAATTCCAGGCGCAGCCGGCGGGGAACGGCCCAATAGCGCAGCCGGGAATCGAACTGGTGCCCGGCAAAGGTGCCGCTGGTGCCCGCCGCATTGCGCACGCCCGAACTGCCAAACGCATCGTGCGAATTCGCCAGCCACATCGGGTGCCACGTCAAGAGATAGTCAAACCGCTTGGACGGCGCGCCTTCCAGCCGCAGTCCGGGGGCGATGATGTTGGCGCGATAGGGCACGTTATAGAGCCCGGCCGGGGCGAAATCGTTGCGCCGCGTGGCATAGAGCGGATCATAGCGGGTGATCGTGCCGCCGGGCGTATCGCCGGTGGCATAGTCCAGCTCTGCCGTCAGATGCGTTTTCGCCTTGTCGGCAAAGGTATAGCCCAGGCGCATGTGCAGGTTGCCGGCGCTGACCGGCAGCAGCGGCGCGTTGGGCGCCATGATCATGGCTTCCTCGCCCCACTGATAATTGCCTTCCAGCTCGTAATCCAGGTGGGCCAGCGCCGGCTCTGCCGCCAGGCGCAGGCTGGTGGTGTTGAGCGAGCGGTCGCGCGTCGGGGTATCGGGCCGGTCGCGCTCGCCAAGGTGGAGCAGCCCGGCCTCGATCAGGGTGACGGGCGCGCCCTCGGCCGAGATCACCTTGCCGACAAAGCCGCCCCACAGCATCAGGTCAAAGCCTTCATGGTCCCAGGCAAAGCGGTGCACATGCATGCCGCGCCGGTCCAGCGGCAGGCGCTGGTCGGGCAGGGTGAAGACCAGTGACGCGCGCCATCCGCTGGGCCATTGGGCCTCGGCATGAAGGCCGGTATAGCTGTTGATGGTGTTGCGATAATCGTCGGCCGCGATCAGGCGGCGCGATCCGATGTTGAGCGTTTCGCGCCCCAGCTTGATGTTGAGCTTGCTGCCCTTGCCGAGGCGGCCGGGCAGGTCCAGCCCGACATAGCCTTGCACCAGCTCGAACGCGTTGACCTCTCCGGTGGTGATCGGCGTGCCGGGATTGTCGTTGAACACGCGCGCGTCCCACACCTCGCCCACCACCTGCCATGGGCCCTTGGTCCACGCGGCCTTGATCGTGGCGCGGGTGTTGATCAGCTGGTCGGTGCGGTTGGCATTGGGCCGCGCCTGGCCATCGATCGCTTCATAGCGCAGGCGGAACTGGCCAGAGATGGTGAGGCCATCGGCCGGCGGTGCTTCACCCGCCAAGGCCGGCGGGGCTGCTGCCAGGGCCGTGGCGGCAAGCAGGGCAGCGCCCGGCAGGCGGGCGCGGCGGCAAAGGGCGGGCATCGGCGGTTTCCCTCGTGGCATGGCAATGCCACCGGGACTAGCGCCGCGCCCGCCAAGCCGGCGTGAAAGCGGCCTTAAGCGGAACTACGCGACATCGAACAGCACCACCGCGCGGGCGCCATCGCCGCGGCGCAGCGCGGCAAAGCCATCGTTGACCTGATCGAGCGTGATCCGCGCGGTCAGCATGGTGTCGAGCTTGAGCTGCCCACCGAGGTAGAAATCAACCAGGCGCGGCAGGTCGATCGGAAAGCGGTTCATGCCCATCAGCCCGCCCTGCAGCGTCTTGCCCGAGAGCAGGTCCATCGCCGAAAGGCCGACCTTGTGATCGAGTGGCATCATGCCCAGGATCGTGGCCGTGCCACCCCGGCGCAAGACCTGCACCGCCAGATCGGCCGAAGCTGCGCGGCCCACGGCCTCGATCGCATGGTCCACGCCGCCGCGCGTCAGTTCGACGATCGTGCCGGCGGCGTCTTCTGCGCTGGCATCGATCGTGTCGGTCGCGCCCATTTCCTGCGCCAGCGCGCGCTTTTCGGGTGAAGGATCGGCGGCGATGATGCGGCCGGCCCCGGCAATGCGTGCGGCGTTCACCGCCGCCAGGCCCACGCCGCCGCAGCCGATCACCGCTACGCTGTCACCCGGCGTCGGCTTGCAGGCATTGAACACCGCGCCCGCCCCGGTGGTGACCGCGCAGCCCAGCAGCGCCGCGCGATCGAGCGGCATGTCGGGCCGGATGGCGACGCAGGCGTTTTCGTGCACCAGCATCATTTCGGCCAGCGCCGACAGGTTGAGCATCTGCTGCACCGGCGTGCCGTCTGCCCGGGCGAGGCGCGGGGTAGCGCCACGCGGGCGGCGGGTGCCGCTGCCCAGGCACAGCGCCATGCGGCCCGACAGGCAGAATTCACAGGTGCCGCAGAAGGCCGACAGGCAGGTGACCACGCGATCACCCTTCTTCACCCGCCGCACTTCCTCGCCCACGGCCTCGACAATGCCGGCGGCCTCGTGGCCCGGCACGGCGGGCAGCGCGTGGGGATAGGCGCCGTCGATGAAGTGCAGATCGGAATGGCACAGGCCGCAGGCCACCGTGCGGATCAGCACTTCATGCGGGCCGGGCCGGTCGACCACCAGATCGGCCAGGATCAGCGGCTGGCCCGCTTGTTCGAGAACGGCAGCTTTCATCGGTGGTCCTCTTCGTGGCGCCGGCGGATCGCGTTGCGGCTGCGCTGGTCCATTCGCGCAAATGCGCGGCCGGTCAACGCCCGGTAAGGGTGATCATCCAGAAATCGGGCCGCGTGCCGATGCGCAAGGGAAAGCTGCCCGATCCCACGCCGCTGCCGATCAACACGATCTGGTCTTGCCAGCGCACGATGCCACAGCGAAACCGCGCGTCGTAATAGCGGTTGCCGGTGATGGGATTGCCGGCAATGCTGATGCCGGGCAGGTGGATCTGTCCGCAATGCGTGTGGCCGGCCAGGATCAGCGGCACGCCGGGGATAACGCGCGGCACATGCTCCACCACGATCACCGGCTTGCCCGCGGCGCGCGCGGCGGGCAGCAGCGGCGCGGCGATCAGCCGGGCGCGGGGGGTATCGGCCAGGCCCAGCAGCGTGATCGGCCCCACGCCCTGGCTCTGGTTGTTGAGCACGGTGATCCCGGCGCGGCGCAGCAGCGCGGTAACCGCGCGCGGATCGGTCCACTGGTCGTGATTGCCCAGCACGGCATAGACGCCGAGCGGGGCATGCAGCCGCCCCAGCGCTTCGGGCAGAAGATCCAGCCGCACCGCCGGATCGTTGCGCCGGTCACCATTGACGAAATCGCCGGCCAGCAGGATGGCATCGGGGTGCTGCGCCATGACCTGGTCCACCACGCGGTCCAGCCGGGCGGCGCTCATCCCGTGGCTGCCGACATGGATATCGGACACCAGCGCCACATCGATCTTGCGGCCGGCCATTGCCGGTGTATCGAACACGATCACCGCGCGGCGCACCAGCGGCGGCCAGGTTTCCACCCAATAGCCCCAGCCGAGCAGCGCTGCGCCAGCCAGGATCAGGCCAAGCAGCGTCCAGGCCCACCACTTGCGGCGCTGGCTTGGCGGCGATGGTGCGATATCCACGGCCGCCACGCGATCAGTGCCGGGTCAATTCGCGGACAAAGCCGATCAGCCCGGTCTGGCGCGCGCGCTTGAGGCGCTCGGCCGCCAGGATCTGGCAGATCTGGGTATAGCAGGCATCGATATCGTCGTTGACCACGACATAGTCATAGCCGTCCCAGTGGCTGATTTCGGCCTGGGCACGGGCCATGCGCGCGGCAATCACCTCTGCGCTGTCGGTGCCGCGCCCGGTCAGGCGGCGGCGCAACTCCTCGATACTGGGCGGCAGGATGAACACGCGCACTACGTCGGCTTCGGCCTTTTGATAGAGCTGCTGCGTGCCCTGCCAGTCGATGTCGAACAAGGTGTCGCCGCCTTCCTTGAGGCGGGCGCGGATATGGGCCTTGGGCGTGCCATAGCAGTGGCCAAAGACTTCGGCCCACTCGTAGAATTCGTTGGCTTCGACCATGGCATCGAACGTGGCGCGATCGACGAAGTGGTAATCCTTGCCATCCACCTCGCCGGGGCGGATCGGGCGCGTGGTGGCCGATACCGATGCCTCGATCTGCGAATCATGCGCCAGCAGGCGCTTGGCGATAGTGGTCTTGCCCGCGCCCGAGGGCGAAGACAGGATCAGCATGAGCCCGCGGCGATGCAGGGCATCGGCACGGGGAAGGGGGGGGGTGGGGGGCAATGCGCTGTCGGCCATGGTCGCAGATGGACCATGGTGACCTGCGCGGTCAAGCCGCAGAGTGCTGCGCCTGCGAAGTTTGCCTCGCCCTGCCGCCACGTGGCGGCCAGGGCAGGGTCAGCGTGGCTTGGTCTTGGCCGCGTTGCGCACGCGGCGGCTCTTGCGCCGTTCGTAGAGCGCCTTGGCGACCAGGCCGCCGCCCACGACGATGGCGCCGGGCACCGAACGCGTCGCTACGCGCGCGATCGCTGTGCCGACCAGGCTGCCCACCAGCGAGGGGCCGCGGATCAGCCCGCCGGGCGTGCGGACGGGCAGGGCCTTGCCCAGCACGCGGCCAGCCAGGCCCTTGCCGGCAACGCCGCGGGCCAGCAGGGCGCTGCCCGCGCTCATCGCGATGTCGGTCAGGATCAGGGTGGTCAGCGGGCTGTTGAGCGGCTGGTCGTCCTTCACCGGTGCGGTCTTGGTCGGCTCAGCCTTGGCAGCTTCTGCCTTGGCCGGCACGGCCTGGGTGCCGTCCTCGTTGATATCCTGTTCCGACTTTGCCGCTTTGCCCTTGGAAACCATGTGCGGGTGCCCCGTGTGCCTTGCTGGCCTGCGGCAAACGCGATCGGACTGGGCCGGAATCGGGCCTGGCGCAGGCGGTTACTTCTTGCGGCCGAAATCGACCGTGACGACATTCGACCCGTCGTCGCTGCGTTCAACGGCGGGCTTGTCGGAAGTTTCCCCGGGATTTGCGGAAGAATCATTTTCCGCGTCCTCGTGGATGTCATCGTCCATCTCGTCGGCTGCCTGGAATTGCAGGCCGAAATCCACCGCGGGATCGACAAAGGCAGTGATGGCGCGGAACGGGATGACCAGCGTCGAAGGCACCTGGTTGAAGCTCAACCCGACCGAGAAGGTGTCTTCCTCCACCTTCAGGTCCCAGAACTTATTCTGGAGCACGATGGTCATCTCGTCGGGAAAGCGTTCTTTCAGCCGGTTGGGGATCGATACCCCCGGCGCCCCGGTGCGGAACGTGATGTAGAAATGGTGCTGGCCGGGAAGCATCCCGCCGGATGCCTCCACCTGGCCCAGGACGCGGCCTACCACGGCGCGCAGCGCTTCCTGCACGATTTCGTCATAGGGGATCAGGCTGTCGGGCGTTTCGCTCATATCCAGCACAACTGGCGCTGGCACGGGCGCGGGTCAAGAGGGAGTGATTGATTCTCGCATAACCGGGCGTATAGGCATGGCCCATGCGCACCGGATCGATCACCCGCACCACCGCCGAAACCGATATCAAGGTCAGCGTCAACCTCGATGGCACCGGGGTCTATGACGTGAACACCGGCATCGGCTTTCTCGATCACATGATCGAGCAGTTCTCGCGCCATTCGCTGATCGACGTGACGCTGTTCGTGAAGGGCGATCTCCACGTGGACGAGCACCACACCGTGGAAGACAGCGCCATCGCGCTGGGGCAGGCGATCGGCCAGGCGCTGGGCGACAAGAAGGGCATCACCCGCTACGGTTCGACCTACGCCCCGATGGACGAGGCGCTGGCCCGTGTCGCGCTCGACATTTCCGGGCGCCCGATCCTGGTGTGGAAGGCCGCGTTCAGCCAGCCGCGCCTGGGCACGATGGACACCGAGATGTTCGAGCACTGGTTCCAGTCGATCTCGCAGGCGGCTGGCATCACGCTGCACATCGAGTGCCTCTATGGCACCAACAACCACCACATCATCGAGGGCATCTACAAGGGCTTTGCCCGTGCCATGGCCCAGGCGATCGCCATCGATCCGCGCAAGGCCGATGCCGTGCCCTCCACCAAGGGCATGCTCGGTGGCTGAACGGCTGGCCCTGATCGACTATGGCGCCGGCAACCTGCGCTCTGTCGCCAATGCGCTGAAAGTGGCAGGCGCCGACAATGTCATCGTCACGGCCGATCCCGATGTGGTGCGCCGCGCCGATCGCATCGTCCTGCCCGGCGTTGGCGCCTATCGCGCCTGCGCCACGGCGCTGCGCGGCGTGACCGGCATGATCGATGCGCTGGAAGAACGCGTGCTGGCCGATGCCGTGCCGTTCCTGGGCATCTGCGTCGGCATGCAATTGCTCGCCTCGCGTGGGGTGGAACACGGCGTGACCGAGGGCCTGGACTGGATCGCGGGCGAGGTGCGCCTGATCGAGCGGACCGATCCGGCGATCAAGGTGCCGCACATGGGCTGGAACGATGTGTCGCCCATGCACCACGGCGATGGCGCCAGCCTGATCCGCGGCGGCGAAGCCTATTTCCTGCATTCCTACCACTTTGCGGCCGACGACGGCGCCGACGTGGCGGCGATGACCGACCATGGCGGCGGCCTGGTCGCGGCCGTGGCCCGCGACAATATCCTGGGCGTGCAGTTCCACCCCGAAAAGAGCCAGGCCTATGGCCTTGGTCTCTTGACCCGCTTCTTGGACTGGCATCCCTGAGCCGCAAAGCCTGAGGCGCACGGCCCCGCCAAAGGGGCAGGGCGCGGAACCAGCCGCGTCCCGAGGCTTTCCCTTTCCTGACACCGGCAGGAAAAGGACGCATCATGGCAACAGGTTACGCGGCAACCGGCGGGGCAGCGGGGCGCACCGCCCAGACCCCGTTGAGCGGACGGCGCATCGCCATCACCGGCGGCACCACCGGCATCGGCCGCGCCACGGCACTGCTGTTCGCCGGCGAAGGCGCGCAGATCTTCACCTGCGGACGCGATCCCGAGCACCTGGGCGATTGCCTTGCCGCGGTGCGCGATGCTGGCGGCACGATCGATGGCCTGGCGCTGGACCTGGCGCACGAAGGCGCGGTGGATCGCTTTTTCGGCGCGGCCGAGCAGGCGATGGGCGGGATTGACGTTGCGGTGATCAACGCCGCGGTGCCCGCCTCAGGCTTGACCGAGATGGACGAGGCCGGATTGCGCTATGCCATCGCGGCTGATTTCACCGCCTATCTCGTCTCGGCCTGGCGGGCAGCGGCAGCCCTTTCGGGCAAGGATGGCGATATCGTGCTGGTCGGCTCGATGAGCGCCCACGTGCTTGGCGGCCATTCCACCGTCTATGCCGGAATGAAGGCCGGGATTGCCGGCTTTGCCGAGGCGCTGCGCCGCGAAATGGGCGGCAAGGGCGTGCGGGTCGGCCTGGTGGAGCCGGGCCTGGTCGGCACCGATTTCCAATACCCCGATATCCCGGCCGACAAGCAGCGCGCGATGATCGCCGACGAGAAGATGCTGCGCGCCGAAGATATCGCCGTCGGCATCCATTATTTCCTCACCCAGCCGCGCCGCACCGTGGTGCAGCAGATGGTCATTGTTCCCAGGGTCAACGAAGAATGAAATTTCCCCACGACCGACTGGTCATCACCCCCCACGTCATCGATCTGTCGCGCTCCCCGTTGGCGGGCCATTTCGATGCGGAAACCTATGTGCTGGGGGCGTTCAACCCCGGCATGACCACGCTGCCCAACGGCAACGTGCTGTTGATGGTGCGCGTGGCCGAGGCGCTGCGCGAGCCGATCCGCGACGGCAAGGTGCACGCGATCCGCTGGGATGGCGATGGACGGCTGGTCGGCGGGCAGCCGTTCGGGCGTTTCGTGCTCGATGCCTGGCCGCTGGAACTCGCTGATACCCGCGATCCGCGCAAGTTCATGGTGCCCGGCGGCGGCTGGAAGGTCATGGCGCTCACCTCGCTATCGTGGCTGCTGCCGGTGGAAATGACGCCCGATGCCATGGAAATCGTGGCGATTCATTATGACAAGGCGATCGCGCCGGCCGGGCCCTGGGCCTGCTATGGCGTGGAAGATGCCCGCATTTCCCGCGTCGCCGACGGGCAATACCTGATGACAACCTGCTCGGTCAGCCCGGAACGGCACTCCACCACGCTCTACAGCTCGGCCAATGGCCTCGACTGGACGTTCGAAGGACTGGTGCTCGATCACCAGAACAAGGACATGCTGATTTTCGAAGGCCTGGTCGATGGCGCCTATTGGGCCCAGACGCGCCCCTTGGGCGATCTGTGGTTTGCCTATCCGCCGGGCAGCCCGTTTCGCGCCGGCCCGTCGATCAATCTGGCAACGTCGCCCGATGGCCGGCACTGGAAGCCCCACCTCTCGCCGCACATCCGGCCGCGCGTCGATCGCCCCGCCACGGCGCGGATGGGCGGCGGCGCCCCGCCGATCCTGACCGAAGTGGGAGGCCAGCGCGGCTGGCTCAGCCTGTGGCACGGGGTGGAGCCCAAGGAGATCGTCGGCATCTACCGCACGTTCTGGAGCCTGCTCGACGAAGCCGATCCCACCCGCATCCTCGCCGAAGGAGAAGTGCCGCTGCTCGAGCCCGAGCCGGCGTTGACCCAACCGCTCGAAGACCTGCTCTATCTGCGCGATGTGGTCTTCACCACCGGGGTGATCGACCAGGGCGACCGTTTCATCATCGCATCGGGCGAGGCCGATCTGGCATGCCGCATCACGCTTGTGCCCAAGGACGCGTTTGGGTGAGGTAAGGAAACGGGCTTCGCCGAAATCGGTCCTGCCTCCGTTCGCCCTGAGCTTGTCGAAGGGCGCCAAGCGCAACGCGCGCAAAACCCGTTGGACATGGCCGCGTGCGATGCTAGGCGCGGGGCCATGATCATATTTCCCGCCATCGACCTCAAGGGAGGTCAGGTCGTCCGCCTTGCAGAAGGCGATATGGATCGTGCCACCGTCTATGGCGATGATCCCGCGCACCAGGCCGGGCTGTTTGCCCAGGCCGGCTCGCAGTACCTGCACGTGGTCGATCTCGATGGCGCCTTTGCCGGCGAGGCGCGCAATGCCCGCGCGGTGGAAAGCATTCTCAAGGCCTTTCCGGGCCACGTGCAACTGGGTGGCGGCATCCGCAATGCCCGTGCGGTGGACGGCTGGTTCGATCTCGGCGTCTCGCGGGTGGTGATCGGCACCGCCGCGCTCAAGGACCCGCAGTTCGTCAAGGACATGGCCAAGGCCTATCCCGGCGGTATCGTGGTGGCGGTGGACGCGCGCGACGGCATGGTCGCCACGGCGGGCTGGGCCGATGTGTCCGACGTGTCGATCACCGACATGGCCCGCCGCTTCGAGGACGCCGGCGTCGCTTCGCTGCTGTTTACCGATGTCGGCCGCGATGGCCTGCTCAAGGGCTGCAACATCGAGGCCACGGTCAACCTGGCGCGCGCCACGCAATTGCCGGTGATTGCCAGCGGCGGGGTGAAGGGCATCGATGACATTGCCATGCTCAAGGTGCATGAAGCCGATGGCATCGAAGGCGTGATCACCGGCCGCGCGCTCTATGACGGGCGGCTCGACCTGGCCGCCGCGATCCAGATCGCGGAACGCTAAAAGCCGCACCAACGAAAGGCGCCTGTGTCATGACCGTCCGCGTCCGTGTCATTCCCTGCCTCGATGTGGCCGAAGGCCGCGTGGTCAAGGGCGTCAATTTCGTCGACCTGCGCGATGCCGGCGATCCGGTGGAGCAGGCCCGCGCCTATGACGCGGCCGGTGCCGACGAACTGTGCTTTCTCGATATTTCCGCCACGCACGAAGGGCGCGGCACGCTGCTCGATGTGGTCGCCCGCACGGCCGAGGTATGTTTCATGCCCCTGACCGTGGGCGGCGGCGTGCGCGCGGTGGAGGATGCCCGCGCGCTGTTGCTGGCTGGGGCGGACAAGGTTGCCGTCAACAGCGCGGCAGTGGCCCGGCCCGAACTGGTCCGCGAGATTGCCGAGAAATTCGGCGCGCAATGCGTGGTCGGCTCGGTCGATGCGCGGCGCGTGGGGCCAGGCAAGTGGGAAATCTTCACCCATGGCGGGCGCAAGGGCACGGGCATCGATGCCCTGGCCCATGCCGAGCGGCTGGCCAGCCTGGGGGCGGGCGAATTGCTTGTCACCTCGATGGACGGCGATGGCACCAAGGCCGGGTATGATCTGGAATTGACCCGCGCGATTGCCGATGCCGTGCCGGTGCCGGTGATCGCCAGCGGCGGGGTGGGCACGCTCGATCACCTGGTCGATGGCGTGACCAAGGGCCATGCCAGCGCGGTCCTCGCCGCCTCGATCTTTCACTTCGGCACCTATTCCATCGCCCAGGCCCACGCCGCCTTGCGCGCAGCCGGATTGCCCGCGCGCGGGTAAGCGCCGCTCCAGCCGCAGGCTGGTGGAGGGGCGGGGCAAGAGGCTTGACCCTCGGCCCGTGCCGTTCCATGCCGCGTGCCATGGACCAGAGCACGCTTGCCCGCCTCGAGGCGACCATCGCCGCCCGCCGCAGCGCCGATCCCGATGCCAGCTATGTGGCGCGCCTGCATGCCAAGGGGCTGGGCAAGATCGCGCAGAAAGTGGGCGAAGAAGGCGTGGAAACGGTGATCGCCGCACTCTCGGGCAGCGCCGATGAACTGGTGGGCGAAGCGGCCGACCTCTTGTTCCACCTCATGGTTCTGCTCGGCGCGCGCGACGTGCCGCTGGCCCGCGTGCTGGCCGAGCTTGACCGCCGCGAAGGCCTGTCGGGCCTCGCTGAAAAGGCCGCGCGCCCGCGCGATTGAGGCACGCTTCGCGCTCGTGAACTTTTCACCAGCGTGAAGGACTCTGTTCCCAGTATCCTAGCGAAAGCACTGTCCCATGCCGATCGATGCCACGCTGCCCTATGACGATCAGAACGTCTTTGCGAAGATCCTGCGCGGGGAAATCCCCTCGAAGAAGGTCTATGAAGACGATTTTGCCCTGGCATTCCATGATATTGCGCCCCAGGCGCCGGTGCATGTCCTGGTCATTCCCAAGGGCCCCTATGTCAGCTGGGACGATTTTTCCGCCCATGCCCCGGCCGATCTGATTGCCGGTTTCGTGCGCGCGGTGGGCAAGGTGGCGCGCGATCTGGGGCTGGTCGCGCCGGGCTATCGCCTGCTCGGCAATGTCGGCGGGCATGGCGGCCAGGAAGTGCCGCATCTCCATGTGCATCTGTTCGGCGGTGCGCCGCTCGGCCCGATGCTGGCGCGTTAATCCTTTCGCACCGCAGCAATATAGGGTAACACCTTAGTGTCATTCCGTCGCAAGGCAGGCACGCTTCGCCTATGATCGGCCCGGAAATCCCCTCTGGTTGTCTTAACGGCACGGTCCATCGCCTGGCCGTGCGGGTCTATTACGAAGACACCGATCTTTCCGGCGTTGTCTATCATGCCAATTACTTGCGCTGGTTCGAACGCGCGCGATCCGATCTTTTGCGCTTGATCGGCATCGACCAGCGCGCCGCCCACGAGGCGGGCGAGGGCGCCTTTGCCGTGGCCGACATGGCCTTGCGCTATGCCAGCCCGGCGCGCCTGGACGATGGCATCCTGGTCGAATCGCGCCTTTCTGCACTGCAAGGTGCCAGTTGCACGCTGCTTCAGCAGGCGTTCAGGCACGAGAGCCTTTTGTGCGCCGCGCGGGTTCGCGTCGCCTTTGTCACGCCGGGCGGACGACCACGCCGTCTGCCGCCGTCCTGGCGCGATGCATTTGCCGCCCTGATCGATCCAGCAATGGACCTTGAGAAAGCCTTTCCATGACCTTGGCCCTTCTAGCCGCCGCAGCAAGCGTGACTGCTGGCGCACCTACCCGGCTTAATCCTGTTGCCCTGTTCCTGCACGCCGACATCGTCGTGCAGCTTGTCATGAGCGCGCTGGTGCTTGCCAGCGTGTGGGTGTGGATGATCATCGTGTCGTTCAGCCTGCGCATGGCCGGCGCGTCGCGTCGCACCACCCGCTATGAGCAGGGGTTCTGGGAAGCGCGCGATATCGACGCCTATCACAAGGAAAACGGCAAGGGTGACGTGCCCGCCGCCCGGGTGGTGACCGCCGCGCTGGCCGAATGGCGCCGCTCCACCGCCGGCAAGAACGTTGACCGCGAAGGCACGCGCCAGCGCCTGCAAGTGGCGATGGACAGCGCCGTGGCAGCCGAGACCGACCGCCTTTCCGGCCGCCTCAATTTCCTTGCCACGGTGGGTTCGGTGGCGCCGTTCGTCGGCCTGTTCGGCACGGTGTGGGGCATCATGGACAGCTTCTTCAACATCGGGGCCCAGGCCAATTCCTCGCTCGCAGTGGTGGCGCCGGGCATTTCCGAAGCGCTGTTCGCCACGGCGATCGGCCTGGTCGCGGCGATCCCCTCGGTCATTGCCTACAACCGCTTCAGCAACACGGTGAACCGCTTCGAGGCGCGCCTGTTCCGCTTTGCCGACCGGTTTCACGCCACCTTGAGCCGCGAACTGGAGCAGTAAGCCATGGCCATGAACCTGGGCCAGAGCAGCGGCAGTGGCGGCGGACGCCGGCGCCGCTCTCGCGGGGCGCCGATGGCCGAAATCAACGTGACGCCGCTGGTCGACGTGATGCTGGTGCTGCTGATCATCTTCATGGTCACCGCCCCGATGCTGACCGCCGGCGTGCCGATCGACCTGCCTGACAGCAAGGCCGAGGCGCTGCAGGAAAAGAAGAACGAGATCACGGTGAGCATGGACGGCCAGGGCCGCCTGTTCCTCGATGACCAGGAACTCGCCCCGGGTGAACTGGCCGATCGGCTGGCTGCGGTGCAGCGCCCCAATGGCGAGGCGCCGCTGGTGACGCTGCGGGCCGACAAGGCGCTCGATTACGGCCGCGTGATCGCGGTGATGGGCGAATTGAACGCGGCTGGTTTCAAGCAGATTTCGCTGGTCAGCAATGGCGTGGGCGGTGGCGGTGAAGTGGCAGCCCAGGCGCCAGCACCGGCAGCGCCTGCCGCACCGGCGCAAGGCCAGCCCTGACGCCGATGGCCACGCGCGATCCTCTTGACCAATCCCCCGCTGGCTTGCGCCGGGAAGAAAAGCTGGCGCTGGGCGTGGCGGTGGTGGCCCACGCGGCGCTGATTGCCGCGCTGACGCTCTCGCCACCGGGCAAGTCGATCAAGCCGCCGCCCCAGCGCATGGTGGTGACGATCGCCGACGACGTGGCCGACAAGGCTACCTCGCCCGAACCCAACGCCCAGACCGCGCCCGACGTGGCGCCCGCGCTGGGCGAGCAGCAGCAGGCCGCCGAACCGAATACCGCGCCGCCGGCGCCGGTGCAAAAAGCCGAGCCTGCCCCGCCGCCGCCCGCGCCGGTGGAACGGCCGCAACCCCGGCCGGAGCCGAAGCCGCAACCCCAACCCCAACCCCAACCCAAGCCGCAGCCGGTGGTGCGGCACGAGCCGCGCCCGGAACCGCGCCCGCAGCCGCGGGCCGCGCCGCCACCGCCCAAGCCCGCCCCGGCGCGCCCAGCACCGCAACGCCCGGCACCTCCACATCCAGCGCCACCCCGGCCCGCTCCGGCGCACACGCCGGCAAAGCCGGCGCCGCGCCAGGCCGAGCATGCCCCGGGCCGCGACAAGCCCGCGCCCACCCCGCCGCGCAAGGCGCCGCAAGGCGGTGATCGCATCGGCAAGGATTTCCTGGCCGGCCTGCCCAGCAACAGCAATCCGGGTGCCTCGCACAATCCGCCCGCGCAAACCGCCGGGCCCGATGTGCGCGCCTCGTTGGGCATGGCACTGTCGCGGCAGATCAAGCCGCACTGGCAGGGGCCTTCAGGTGTCGAGGTGGACAAGCTCGTCACCGTGGTGGCCTGGAACCTCAATCCCGACGGGTCGTTGGCCGGAAAGCCGGTGATCGTCTCGCAAAGCGGGATTACCGACGCCAACCGTGCCCAGGCCCGCCGCCACGCCGAACTGGCGATCCGTGCGGTGGAACTGGCCGCGCCATTCACGTTGCCGCCGCAGTACTACAACAGCTGGAAGCGCGTTTCCGCGTTTCGCTTTGACTGGAAGCTGTCACAATGAAGCGAATTTCAACCGCTCTTCTTGGTGTCTTGCTGGCCGGCCTGGGTGCCGCACCGGCGCTTGCCCAGCAACAGACCCTGCCAGCCTCTAACGCGCCGCAGGCTGCGCCCACCACCGCCGCGCCCGATGACGGCGGCTTGACCGGCTCGGTCACCGGGGAGGGCGCCTGGCAGGATCTGGGCGTGGCCATTCCGGCGTTCCCCACCGACAATGCCGTGCCGACGGCGGCCGATGGTGGCAACACCGCGGCGCTGGGCAAGAACCTGGCGCGGGTGGTCTATAATGACCTCAAGAACAACGGCCTGTTCAAGCCGACCGGCCCCGATGCGCTGCCCGGCATCGCCTATCAGGAAGTGGCCGCCCCCAACTTCGGTGGCTGGCGTGCGCGCTCTGCCGAAATGCTGGTGCAGGGCTTTGTGCGCGCTGCCGCCGATGGCCGCCTGACGGTGGGCTGCTATCTCTATGACGTGGGGCTGGGCAGCGAACTGGCGCGCCAGGGCTATGTCGTGCAGCCGGCTGACTGGCGCCGTGCCGCGCACAAGTGCGCCGACATGGTCTATTCGCGCCTGTCGGGCGAGAGCCCGTTCTTCGACAGCAAGATCGCCTACATCGCCGAAACCGGGCCCAAGGATCACCGCCGCAAGCAGCTGGCGATCATGGATTCCGATGGCGCCAACCACCGCTTCATCACCAACGGCCAGGCCACCGCGCTGACCCCGCGCTATTCGCCCGATTACCAGCAGATCGCCTATCTGTCGTATCTCAACGGCAATCCGCGCATCTATGTCTATGACATCGGCTCGGGCACGCAGCATCTCGTGCTGCAAAGCCGCAACCCCACGTTTGCGCCGCGCTGGTCGCCCGATGGCAAGTCTTTGCTGTTCTCGATGGCGATTGGCGGCAACACCGATATCTATCGCATCCCCGCGACCGGCGGTGAGCCGGTGCGGCTGACCAATACGCCGGGCATCAACGTGGGCGGTTCCTATAGCCCCGATGGCAAGCGCATCGTGTTCGAAAGCGATCGTTCGGGCAGCCAGCAGGTCTATGTGATGAATGCCGATGGCACCGACCAGAAGCGCATCAGCTTCTTCGGCGGCCGCGCGGCCACCCCGGAATGGAGCCCGCGCGGCGACCAGATCGCGTTTACCTGCATCTGTGGCAACCTGCGCGTGGCGGTGATGAACCCGAGCGGTGGCGACATGCGCTTCCTGACCAACAGCTGGCAGGATGAAGCGCCCACCTGGTCTCCCAATGGCCGTATCGTGCAGTTCTTCCGCACGGAAAAGAACACGGGCCATACCTCCATCTGGCAGGTCGATCTGACCGGCCTCAACGAACGCAAGCTCAATACCCCGGTCGATGCTTCTGACCCGGCCTGGGGTCCTGTCTTGCCGTAACCGGTGCAGCCTGGTGGCTGCACCATTTCTCAGCCCCCCGACGTTTTGTGCAGTGCAAAACTTTCTCATCCGCCCTGAGGAGAATATGATGAAACGCACGCTACTTACCGTAACCCTTTTGGCTGGCAGCATTTCGCTGGCTGCCTGTTCGTCGAACTCGGCGAAGAACCGCACGGCCGCCGAACTGCCGCCGCCGCCGGCTTCGTCGACGACCACCACCCCGCCGCCGCCGCCGAGTGGCCCGGTTGCCGGCAGCCAGGCCGATTTCGTCGCCTCGGTGCAGTCCGACACCATCCACTTCGACACCGACCGCTACAACGTCGATGCACAAAGCCAGGCGATCCTGCAGAGCCAGGCGCAGTGGCTGGCGCGCTATCCGATGAAGCGTGTCACCATCGAAGGGCACTGCGACGAGCGCGGCACCCGTGATTACAACATCGCGCTGGGCGAACGCCGCGCCAATGCTGCCAAGAACTATCTGGTCAGCCTGGGTGTCGATGCCAGCCGCATCAGCACGGTCAGCTATGGCAAGGAACGCCCGATCGCGCTCGGCTCTGACGAAGCGGCCTGGGCCCAGAACCGCCGCGCGGTGACCGTCACCATACAGTAAGGGACAGCTTGCGCCGGGGGGCCGCCGGTGGTTAAGAGCGAATCCGTCTTCGAGGGGGCGCCTTGTGCGGCAATGGCCGTGCATGGCGCCCCATCCGCGTCAGGAGAAAGTGACCAGGCCGATGGCACGGCAAGGGCGATCAAGCGATTGGGGTTTTCCCCGCTGGCGCGGCTATGGCAGCGCCCGCGAGGCCGTGAACGTGCGCCTGTGCGATCGCGCCGGCTGCAACGAGCCGGGCAATTGCCCCGCGCCGAAATCACCCAACAGCCCTGACCGCTGGTACTTCTGCGAAAAGCATGCCGCCGAATACAACGCCGGCTGGGACTATTTCGCCGGGCTCGACAAGGAAGAAGCCGCCGCGCGCGAGCAGGCAGAGCGGCGCACCAACGAAGGCTATAGCGATTCGTCGTGGAAGGCCTGGGCCGGCCCTGGTGATGGCAGCCGCAGCCGCGACGAACTGCGCGCGCTGGAGGCCCTGGGCCTCGATCCCGATGCCGCGTTTGAAGACGTGCGCAAGGCCTGGCGCGCCCGTGCCAAGGAAGTGCACCCCGACGTGCGCCCGGGCGATGAAAAGGCCGCGGCCGAATTCCAGAAGTTGCAACTCGCCTACGAGGTCCTGCGTGCCGCCGAAGAGCGCCGCACGTGGAAGGGTTCGGGGATCTAGGTGGCGGTAGATTAGCGGGACCCCGGATCAAGTCCGGGGTGACAAAAAATGTCACTGATCTAATTACTTGCCGTCATCCCGGACTTGATCCGGGGTCCCGCTTCAGCGCGGCCACGACCCCCGGCGGAACATGCGCCCCGGCCAGGGTGACGAGATCGACCGTGCCGGCATGATCGGCCAGCGGGCGGAACACCAGCCCTTCGAGGTTCAGCCGCGCCAGGCTGGCCGGGGCCAGGATCACGCCCTGGCCGGCGGCAGCCAGGCTTGCGGCGGTGATGAAATCGGCCGTGCGGCGGATGCGCGGGGCAGGCAGGCGTGCCGCCTTGGCCAGCGCCATCACGGTTTGCGCCAGGCCCACTTCTTCGTGGAATTGGGGGGTGAGAAAGGTTTGCCCCGCCAGATCGGCCGCGTGAAGCGGGGCAGTGCCGGCAAGCGGGCTGGCCGCGCTCATCGCCAACAGCAGCCCCTCGCGATGGCGCGCCAGTTCCTGGCAATCGGCCGGCCAGGTGGGGCGCGGGCGCACGATTGCCAGGTCGATCCGCCCATCGGCCAGGGCCTTGAGCTGATCGGGCGTTTCCATCAGCGTGGGCATCACATCGATGCCCGGCAGCGCCTGGGCCACGGTAGCGATCAGGCGTGGCAGGACGCCGGCCATGGCCGCGGAAAAGACATAGCCGACCGTGAGCGGCCCGGCCTCTCCCCGCGCCAGGGCCATGCCGATGCGGCCGGTGCGCGCCAGGGTTTCGAGCGCGGCGCGCGCCTGGGGCAGGAATAGCGCCCCGGCGCGGGTGGGAGCCACGGCGGTGCGGCTGCCGCGCTCGATCAGCCGGGTGCCGAGCGCGTGCTCCAGCCGTTGCAGCCGCTTGCTGGCCACCGACTGGGCAATGCCGAGGGCATCGGCGGCGCGCTGGAAATGGCCGTGATCCGCCACGGCCACGAACACGGCAAGGGCATCGGGATCGAGCATCGCTTTTCATTCCCAAATGCGATCGAAAACCGTATGCAAGGCTGTTGATGCGATCGGCTGGCGCTGTCAACCTTGCGGGCAAGGAGAGCGCGCATGGCCAAGGTTCGTTTCGATTGGGAAGATGCCCTGGGGCTGGATAGCCAGCTGACCACCGACGAGCGGATGGTGCGCGATGCCGCGCGTGCCTTTGCCCAGGACCGGCTGCAACCGCGGGTGATCGATGCCTTTGCTGCCGAAACCACCGATCCTGCCATCTTTGCCGAAATGGGCGCGCAGGGCCTGTTGGGCGTGACGCTGCCCGAGCGGTTTGGCGGGGCGGGGGCTTCGTACGTTGCCTATGGCCTGGCCGCGCGCGAGGTGGAGCGGGTCGATTCCGGGTATCGTTCGATGATGAGCGTGCAATCGAGCCTGGTGATCCACCCGATCCATGCCTATGGCTCTGACGCGCAACGCGAAAAGTATCTGCACCGGCTGGCCAGCGGCGCGGCCATTGGCTGCTTTGGCCTGACCGAGCCCGATGCCGGATCAGACCCGGCGGGCATGCGCACCCGCGCGCAGAAAGTGGATGGCGGCTATCTGCTGAGCGGCACCAAGATGTGGATTTCCAACGCGCCGATTGCCGATGTCTTTGTGATCTGGGCCAAGAGCGATGCCCATGGCGGCGCCATTCGCGGTTTCGTGCTGGAAAAAGGCATGCCCGGCCTTTCGGCGCCCAAGATCGGCGGCAAGCTGTCGCTGCGTGCCTCGGTCACCGGGCAAGTGGTGATGGACCAGGTGCTGGTGCCTGAAGACGCGTTGCTGCCGGGGGTAGAGGGGCTGAAAGGGCCGTTCGGCTGCCTCAACCGCGCGCGCTATGGCATTGCCTGGGGGGCGATGGGTGCGGCCGAGTTCTGCTTTGCCGCCGCGCGGCAATATGGGCTGGACCGGCACCAGTTCGGCCGCCCGCTGGCCGCCACGCAGCTCTATCAGAAAAAGCTGGCCGACATGCTCACCGAAATCACCCTGGGTCTTCAGGCGGTGCTGCGGCTGGGCCACATGCTCGACGAGGATGGCGCCGCGCCCGAGGTGATCTCGATCCTCAAGCGCAACAATGTGGGCAAGGCGCTCGATATCGCCCGCATGGCGCGCGACATGCATGGCGGCAACGGCATTTCCGGGGAATACCAAGTGATCCGCCACATGGTGAACCTGGAAACGGTCAATACCTATGAAGGCACGCACGATGTGCATGCGCTGATCCTGGGCCGGGCGATCACCGGGATCGCCGCGTTTTGACCGGCGCGGCCGCTGCGGCGCCGCCGCTCGCCGGCCTGCGCGTGATCGAATTTGCGCGCGTGCTGGCCGGGCCCTGGGCGGGGCAGATCCTGGCGGACCTGGGGGCAGAGGTAATCAAGGTGGAAAGCACAGGCGGCGATGACACCCGCGCCTGGGGGCCGCCGTTCATCGCCAATCCCGATGGCAGTCAGGACGCGGCCTATTTCCACGCCACCAACCGCGGCAAGCGTTCGCTGGTGCTGGACCTCGGCACCGCGGCGGGGCAGGCGCAGGCCCGCGCACTGGTGGCCGATGCCGATGTGGTGATCGAGAATTTCAAGCTGGGCGGCATGGCGCGGTTCGGGCTGGATTATGCCAGCCTGTCCGCGCACAATCCGGGCCTGGTCTATTGCGCGATCACCGGGTTTGGCCAGGATGGGCCCTATGCCGCGCGTGCCGGTTATGATTTCATCGTCCAGGGGATGAGCGGGATCATGGACCTGACCGGCGCGCCCGATGGGCCGCCGCAAAAGATCGGCGTGGCCTTTGCCGATATCATGACCGGCCTTTATGCGGTGATCGCCATCCAGGCCGCCCTGGCAGAGCGCGCGCGATCCGGGCGCGGGCAGATGATCGACATGGCGCTGATGGACGTGATGACCGGGGTTCTGGCCAACCAGGCGATGAACTATCTCGCCTCGGGCGTGGCTCCGGTGCGCATGGGCAACGCCCATCCCAACATCGTGCCCTATGCGGTGTTTCCGGCCGCCGATGGCTGGCTGATCCTGGCGGTGGGCAACGACGGCCAGTTTGCCCGCCTTTGCGCGGTGCTGGGCCTGGCGCTGCAGCCGGGCTGGGCCTCCAACCCCGGGCGCCTCGCCGATCGGCCTGCGCTCACGGCCGCGATCGAGGCGGCGACAGTCGCCTGGGCGCGCGATGATCTGCTGGCCGCCCTGGAGCGGGAAGGCGTGCCGGCCGGGCCGATCAACACCGTGGCGCAGGCCTTTGCCGATCCGCAGGTGCGCCATCGCGGGCTGGAACTGGCCATGCCGCGCGGCGAGGGTGATGTGGTGCCCGGCGTTGCCCTGCCGATCCGCTTTTCCCGCTCGGCACTGGCCACCCCGCGCCCATCGCCGCAATTGGGCGAGATGAACCGCAACCATCTGCCGGGCGGTGCGCCCGTGCGGCAAAGCGCCGGGCCAAGTGATTGACAGCAGATGCGATTGCCGACGATTCTGCACCGCACAGGGATAGCGCGGGGGCGCATGAGCATGGGGTTGCGATGACGCGATATGGAATGGGTGCGGCGCTGGCAGTGGCGCTGCTGGCATGCCCGGCACTGGCACAGGCCAAGGGGCTGGGGGTTGAGGCCACTGGCGGCAAGGCCGATGGGCAATGGGGCGCCGAACTGGGCGCGAGCTACAGCATGGGCTTTGGCCCGTTCACCGTGCGGCCGGTGGTGGGGGCATTCATTCCCACGCAAGACGGTGCCAGCACCTCGGTCTATGCCAAGGGCGAGGCAACGTTCACCATTCCGGCCGTGGCCGAACTGGGCCTGGGCGCGCGCCTGGCCCATGAAAAGGTGCGGGCCTATGCCCTGGCGGCCTTTCCCATTCTGCCCAAGTTCAAGCTGACCCTGCAGGGTGGCGAGCACTATGGCGCGGCGGGCTTGCGGTTTTCATTCTGAGCCGCTGCCCTGGCTCTGGTTTTGATCCTGGCCCAGGCCGGGTTCGAACACCGACCAGCCGGTGTGCTGCACCAGCCGCTCCAGCGCCAGGGTGCCGGCCAGCGAATTGCCCCGCGCGTTGAGACCGGGCGACCACACGGCAATGCTGGCCACCCCCGGCGCGATCGCCAAGATGCCGCCGCCCACGCCGGATTTGCCCGGCAGGCCGGTGCGGAACGCGAATTCGCCCGATCCGTCATAGTGCCCGCAGGTGAGCATCAGGGCATTGATGCGCCGCGCCCGCTGGGGTGACACCACGCTGCGCCCGGTATCGGGATTGCGGCCCCGCGCCATCAGATAGCGCCCTGCCATGGCCAGCTGGCGGCAGTTCATCGCCAGGGCGCACTGGTGGAAATAGAGGCCCAGCACTTTTTCGACCGGGTGGTGGATGTTGCCGAACGCGCGCATGTAATTGGCCAGGGCCATGTTGCGATAGCCGGTTTCCTGCTCGCCGCGCGCCACCTCTTCATCCACCACGATGCTGTCATCACCGGCGAGCGCGCGCACGAAGCGCAGCATCTCGCCGATCGCCTCGCGCGGTTCATAGCGGCCGAGCAGGATATCGCTGACCACGATGGCCCCGGCATTGATGAACGGGTTGCGCGGGATGCCGTGCTCGCTTTCCAGCTGGACGATCGAGTTGAACGCGCTGCCCGAAGGTTCGCGCCCCACCCGCTGCCACAGCGCATCGCCCACCGCGCCCAGCGCCATGGTCAAGGCAAAGACCTTGGAAATGCTCTGGATCGAAAAGGCTTCCTGCGCGTCGCCGGCCATGTGGCAGGTGCCATCGGCCATGACCACCGCCATGCCGAAGCGATCGGCGGGAACCGTAGCCAGCGCCGGGATATAGTCGGCCACCGTGCCCTTTTCGGGGTGGTTGCGCATTTGCGCTGCAATCTCGTGCACGATGGCGCCCACGTCGGGCATGGCGATCTCCCTTTGCCTGCCTCCCTTTCACACCAGACGGGGCAAGGGCAAGTGCGGGATAGCCAGCGCCATGCTTAAGGGTTTATGGGGGCGCCGCCATGGACCCGATCACTGTTGCCGCGCTCTATCAGTTTGCCCCCTTTGCCGATCCGGCCGCCCTGCGCGCGCCGCTGCTGCAACTGTGCGATGCGCAGGGCGTGAAAGGCACGCTGCTGCTGGCGGGCGAAGGGATCAATGGCACCATCGCCGGCAGCGCGCCCGGGGTTGCCGCCGTGGTGGCACATGTGCGCGGCCTGCCCCATTGTGCCGGGCTCGACGTCAAGTATTCCACTGCCGCAACCATGCCGTTTGCCCGCATGAAAGTGCGCCTCAAGCGCGAGATCGTGACCATGGGCGTGGACGGGATCGATCCGCTGGCAAGCGTTGGCACCTATATCGATCCGCACGACTGGAATGCGCTGATCAGCGATCCCGACACCATCGTGATCGACACGCGCAACGATTACGAAGTGGCCGTGGGCACCTTTGCCGGGGCGATCGATCCGCACACGCGCAGCTTTCGCGAATTTCCCGAGTGGTTCCGCCGTGAGCGCGACGCCTTGCTGGGGCAGGGGCGCCAGCCGCGGGTGGCGATGTTCTGCACCGGCGGCATCCGTTGCGAGAAATCCACTGCCTTCCTCAAGGGCGAAGGCGTGGATGCGGTCTATCACCTCAAGGGCGGCATTCTCAATTACCTGGAAAAGGTGCCGGAGGCAGAAAGCCTTTGGCAGGGCGAATGCTTCGTGTTCGACGAACGCGTGGCGATCGGCCATGGCCTCAAGCCGGGCAGCCATGTGCTGTGCGGGCCATGCGGCCGGCCGGTCGATGCGGCGGGCCAGCAATCGCCGCTCTATCGCCCTGGGCTGTCCTGCCCAGCCTGCCATGACCAAGCCTGCCACGACCAAGCCGGTGGCAACGCCGCGGCCTGACGGCGGCTGCGCCCCTTGCCGAGCCGTGCCGCCAGGCGATAGCATCGCATGATACCGCAACAGGGCTGAGGATCTTTCCAGTTGAACGACATTCCGGGCATGCCGCAGGGCGAGGATGAAGGCCGTGGCACCGGCAACCGCTATCGCGCGCCGGCGCTGGAAAAGGGGCTCGACGTGATCGAGCTGCTGGTCAATTCCGGCCGGGCGATGACCATGACCGAAATCTGCCAGCGCCTGGGCCGCTCGCAGGGGGAAATGTTCCGCATGGTCCAGGTGCTGCAGGCGCGCGGCTTTGTCGAACAGGATGGCACCAACGACGGCTATTACCTGACCGACCTGCTCTTCACCATGGCGATGCGCCAGCCGCCCACGCAGAACCTGGTGGAAGTGGCGCTGCCGCGCATGCGCCAGCTGGCGATGGACATCGGCCAGTCGTGCCATCTGGTGTTCCACACCCGGGGCGAGATCGTGGTGGTGGCGCGCATGGAATCGAACGAGCAGATCGGCTTTTCGGTGCGCATCGGCCACCGCCTGGCGCTACACCGCTCGGTATCGGGGGTGGTGCTGTTCGGCCATCAGCCGGCCGATATCCAGCGGGCCTGGCTGGCGCAGCTTTCCCCCGCCACCGATCGCAGCGAGATTGCCGCTTTCGTCAAGGCCGCCAAGGCCGCGGCCGCGCAAGGGCACGCCCAGGCGCAAAGCACGTTCGTCAACGGCATCAGCGATATTTCCGCGCCGATCATGCGGGGTGATCGCGCAGCAGCAGCGCTGACCGTGCCCTTCATCCACCATGGCAACCTGCAAAAGACCATGGACGAGGCGACCGACCACCTGGTGGAAACCGCGCGGCAGATATCCGAGCTGCTTTCCACCGCCGACAGCCGGGTGTGAGCGCAAGGCGGGCGGTAAATATCGCCCTTGCAAATATGAAAGCTATTTTTGTATGTGAGAGGAGCGAGCTGGCCACCACGGCGCGGCGGTGGGAGTTTGGGCGGGATGCTGGGATTTGGCGGCGCAGCGCTGGGCAATCTCTATCGCGCCATTCCCGATGACCAGGCGCAGGCGACGCTGGCTGCGGCGTGGGACGGCGGTATCCGCCTGTTCGACACCGCACCCTATTATGGCCTGGGCCGTTCCGAACAGCGGCTGGGCGCGTTTCTGCGCGGTAAGCCACGCACCGACTATGTGATTTCCACCAAGGTCGGCCGCCTGCTGGACTACGACGCATCGCTGGAAGGCGCGGCCGAACGCCATGGCTTTGCCGACCCGCTGCCCTATCGCGTGCGCTTCGATTATTCCTATGACGGGGTGATGCGCGCGTTCGAAAGCAGCCGCGAGCGGCTGGGGCTGGACCGCATCGATATCCTGCTGGTCCACGATATCGGCGCGGTGACCCATGGCGAAGACGCCGCCCGCCATTTTCGCGATCTGGCCGAGGGCGGCTATCGCGCGCTGGCGCAACTGCGCGAGGCCGGCGTGGTGGGCGCGATCGGCCTGGGCGTCAATGAATGGGACGTGTGCCTGGCGGCCATGGCCATCGGGCGCTGGGACCGCTTTCTTCTGGCGGGCCGCTATACCCTGCTGGAGCAGGAGGCGCTGCACGCGTTCCTGCCGCAGTGCTTGGATCATGGCGCGCGGGTGCTGCTGGGCGGAGTGTTCAACAGCGGCATCCTGGCCAGCGGCACCAGCGGCCCAGGCCCGCACTATTACAACTATGCCCCGGCGCCGCCGGACGTGATTGCCCGCGTGGCGCGGATCGAGGCGGTCTGTGCCGCCCATGGTACAAGCCTGGCCGCCGCCGCGCTCGCCTTTCCCCAGGCGCATCCGGCGGTCGCAGCCGTGTTGCCGGGCCTGGCCAGCGCCGCCGAGGTGGCCAGCGCCCTGGCCCTGGCCGCCACGCCGATCCCGCCGGCACTGTGGGCCGATCTGGTGGCGCAGGGGCTGCTCGATCCTGCTGCGCCCGTGCCAGTGCCGGTGGTGGCAGGCCAGCCGGGCGTGCCGTCATGATCCTGGATGCCCACCAGCATTTCTGGGCGCTGGCCAATCCCTTCACCGCTTGGCCCACGGCCGATCTGGCGCCGATCCATCGCGATTTTCTGCCGGAGCATTTCCCCGCTGCGACGCCGGTCTGGGGCACAGTGCTGGTGCAGGCCGCGCCCGATCCGGCCGAAACCGCCTGGTTGATCGCGCTGGCGCGGCGCACCCCGCTGGTACGCGGCGTGGTTGGCTGGGCCGATCTCGCCGCGCCCCATGCGCCCGCGCAGATTGCCGCACTGGCGCAGGAACCACTGCTCAAGGCTTTGCGTCCGATGCTGCAGGGGCTCGACGATCCAGCCTGGATCTTGCGCGCTGATGTCGCCGCTGGCCTCGATGCCATGGCGCGCCATGGGCTGTGCCTCGATGCCCTGGTCCGCGTGCCGCAACTGCCCGTGATTGCCGAACTGGCCGCGCGCCATCCGGCGTTGCGCATCGCGCTCGACCATGCGGGCAAGCCGGATATCGCCGGCAACGACCGGGCCACCTGGGCGCGCGATCTGGCGGCGCTGTCGGGCCATGGCAATGTCTGGTGCAAGCTCTCTGGCCTGTGGACCGAAGCCGGTGGCGAGACCGACGATGCCACGATCGCGCCCTATGTCGATCATGTCCTGGCCTGCTTTGGCCCCGATCGCGTGATCTGGGGCAGCGATTGGCCGGTGCTGCAGCTGGCCGGGGACTATCACGGCTGGCTGGCGCAGTGTCGCCGGCTGCTTGCCGGCCTGAACGAAACGGAACAAGCGCAGGTTTTCCTGCACAACGGGGTTGGGTTTTATGGTCTCGCCACAAGCTGATCTGGTGCAGGAGGCGTTCCTGCTGCTCGACCCTGCAGACAACGTGCTGGTGTGTATCCGCGATGCCGTCCCTGGCGAGATCGTGACGATCGATGGCGTGGCCGTGCCGCTGCCCCAGGCCGTGCCGCTGGGCCACAAGATTGCCCGCCATGACCTTGCCGCCGGCGACAAGGTGCTGCGCTATGGCGCGCCGATCGGCAGCATCACGGTGGCAACACCGCGCGGCGGCCACGTGCATTCGCACAACCTCGCCAGCGATTACATTCCCGCTCATGGCCGCGACGCCAGCACGAAAGGCACCAAGTGATGCACCATCAACCCATCCAGGGGTTCCTGCGCGCCGATGGGCGCAAGGGCGTGCGCAATGTGGTGCTGGTCGCCTATCTGGTGGAATGCGCCCACCATGTGGCGCGCCGCATCGTCAGCGCGATCGACGATCCCGATGTGCAGCTCGCTGGCTTTCCCGGCTGCTATCCCAACAGCTATGCCGCGCAGATGATGGCGGCGATCGCCACCCACCCCAACGTGGGCGGCGTGCTGGTGGTTTCGCTGGGCTGCGAAGGTTTTGACCGCCAGACCCTGGCCGCGCAGGTGGCCGCCAGCGGCCGTCCGGTGGAAACCCTGGTGATCCAGCAGGCCGGCGGCACCCGCGCCACGATCGACGCTGGCCGGGAGGCAGTGGCCCGCCTGCGCGCCGCAGCCGAACAGGCCCCGCGCGTGCCCATGGCTGTGTCGGAACTGGTGGTCGGCACGATCTGCGGCGGGTCTGACGGCACCAGCGGCATCACCGCCAATCCGGCGGTGGGCCGCTGCTTCGACATGCTGGTGGCGCAAGGCGCGACCTGCATCTTCGAGGAAACCGGCGAGCTGATCGGGTGCGAGCAGGTCATGGCCGCGCGCGCGGTGACGCCCGAACTGGGTGACGAGATCGAGGCCTGCGTGGCCAAGGCCGCGCGCTATTACGCCACGCTCGGCTATGGCAGCTTTGCGCCCGGCAATGCCGATGGCGGGCTGACCACGCAGGAGGAAAAGTCGCTTGGCGCTTATTCCAAATCGGGCGCATCGCCGATTTCCGGGCTGATCCGCCCGGGCGAGCGGACCGGCGGGCCCGGGCTCTACCTCATGGACGTGGTGCCCGATGGCGAGGTGCGCTTTGGCTTTCCCAACATTTCCGACAATGCCGAAATCGTCGAGATGATCGCCTCGGGCTGCCACCTGATCCTGTTCACCACCGGGCGCGGTTCGGTGGTGGGATCGGCGGTTTCCCCGGTGATCAAGGTTTGCGCCAATCCCGAAACCTATGCCCGCCTGGCCGAAGACATGGACGTGGACGCCGGGCGCATCCTGCATGGCAAGGCCACGCTCGATGCCGTGGGCAGCGAGATCTTCGACCTGGTCGTGGCGGTTGCGGCCGGGGCACAGACGCGGTCGGAAGCGCTGGGCCACCAGGAATTCATTCTCACCTACAAGCAATTCGAGCCGAGCGGTCCGGGATGCCTGCCGCTGGCCCACCGTGCAGGAGCCCTGACATGACGCATCACCCGTTCGATCTTACCGGCAAGCGCGCGATCGTGACTGGCGCGGGCCAGGGGATCGGCCGCGCCAGTGTGGAAGCCTTTCGCGATGCCGGCGCCGATGTCCTCGCGCTCGATCGCAATCCGGCCGCGCTCGAAGGGCTGCCTGGCTGCCGCACGGCCGTGCTCGATGTGACCGACGCAGCGGCGATTGCCGCGCTGGCGGCGCAGGAAGATGGCTTTGACATCGTGTTCAACTGCGCCGGCGTGGTGCACGGCGGCACGATCCTCGACTGCAGCGACGATGACTGGGACTTTGCCTTTGATCTCAACGTCACGGCAATGTTCCGCCTGATCCGCGCGCTCTTGCCCGGCATGATTGCGCGTGGCGGCGGGTCGATCATCAACATGGCCTCTGTTGCCGGGTCGGTGATCGGCGTGCCCAACCGCTTTGCCTATGGCGCCAGCAAGGCGGCGGTGGTCGGGCTGACCAAGGCAGTCGCGGCCGATTTCGTGCAGCAGGGCATCCGCTGCAACGCGATCTGCCCGGGCACCGTGCACTCCCCTTCGCTGGAACAGCGCCTGGCCGCCACCGGTGATTTCGACGCGGCGATGGCTGCATTCAAGGCGCGCCAGCCGATGGGGCGCATTGGCGATCCGGCCGAAATCGCCGCCCTGGCGCTTTATCTCGCCAGCGATGCCGCCGCCTTTACCACCGGCCAGTGCCACATCATCGATGGCGGGTGGGCCAACAGCTGATCACCCGCAGCGGCACTGCCGCCCCCCTTCAAACCAGAACATAATCCAACGAGAGGTTACCATGGCCCCGATGACCATCGGCTTGAGCGAGCAGGAAGAGAGCGGCCCTGCCGACCGAGCATCTGCGGATACCGAGCGCGCGCTGCCGCTGGTGGCGCGCGGCGCGCGGGTGGCCTTCGCCGTGGTCTGCTCGATGTTCTTCCTCTGGGCACTGGCCAACAATTTCAACGATATCCTGATCAAGCAGTTTCAAAAGGCGCTCGATCTTTCGCGCATGCAGTCGGGCCTGGTGCAGACCGCGTTCTATTTCGGCTATTTCACCTTTGCCCTGCCGGCCGGATGGGTGATGAACCGCGTGGGCTATCGCAACGGGCTGTTGATCGGGCTGGTGCTTTATGCGCTGGGCGCCTTGCTGTTCTGGCCAGCCGCGCAGGTCCAGGCGTTCGGCTTTTTCCTGGGGGCGCTCTATATCATTGCGGCGGGCCTGGCTTTCCTGGAAACGGCGGCCAATCCGCTTATCACCGTGATGGGGCCAGCCAGCACGGCGGCGCGGCGGCTCAATCTGGCGCAAAGCTTCAACGGGCTGGGTGCCTTCGTGGCGCCGTTCGTGGGCGGGGCGCTGATCTTTTCCGGGGTGGAGCGCACGCCGGCACAACTGGCGGCGATGGCCCCGGCGCAAGTGGCAGCCTATCGCACGCAGGAAGCCTTGGCGGTACAATTGCCCTACCTCGGCCTTGGCCTGCTGGTGCTGTTCCTGGCGCTGGTGGTGCGGTTGACGCGGTTTCCTGCCGTCGATGAACCCGCCCGGGGCGAGGGCGGCAGCCTTGCCGCTGCGCCCTTGTTGCGCAAGGCGGTGATCGCGCAGTTCTTCTATGTCGGCGCGCAGGTGTCGATCTGGAGCTATTTCATCAACTTTGCCCAGGACGTCACGCGCATCGGCGAAATGCGCGCGGCGCACCTGCTGGGCTACAGCCTGATGGCGTTCATGGCCGGGCGCTTTGCCGGCACAGCGTTGATGAAGCGGGTGCCGCCGGTGCGGCTGCTGACGCTGTTTGCGCTGATCGCAGCGGGGCTCTGTGCCGTTGCCATTGCGGCGAGCGGGTGGACGGCGGTGATTGCGCTGGGCCTGTCGAGCTTCTTCATGTCGATCATGTTCCCCACGATCTTTGCCCTGGGTGTCTCTGGCCTGGGCAGCAAGACCAAGCTCGGTTCCTCGCTGCTGATCATGGCGATCATCGGCGGGGCGGTGTTTCCGCCGCTGGTCGGGCTGATCGGCGATCATCTCCATTCGCTCAAGACCGGCATGATCGTGCCGCTGGCCAGCTTCCTGGTGGTGGCATGGTTCGGCACCCAGGCGGCCCGCGCCGTGGCACAGGCAAGAGGCTGACATGCGCGAGGTTTTCCTGCTCGACCTGGCGGACGAGGGCGTGGCTGCCGCCTATGACGCCTGGCACCAGCCGGGCCGCGTGCCGGCGGGCGTGCTTTCCGACATTGTCGGATCGGGCGTGCGCGTGATGGAAATCTATCGCGTGGCCGATCGCCTGGTGATGATCACCGAAACCACTGGCGGCGCCCCTGCCACAGACCGCGTGGCCAGCGCCGCGTCGCACGCGTGGGAGCGCACCATGGACCCGTTGCAAAAGCCGCTGGACGCCGCCCCGCCGGGGATGAAATGGCTGGCGGCCCATCGCATTTTCAATCTGGCCGATCATCTAGAGACAAAGGACCAAGCATGAAGCTGCTGCGTTTTGGAACCCCGGGGGCAGAGCGCCCCGGCCTGCTCGATGCCGAAGGGGTGGTGCGTGATCTGTCGGGCGTGGTGACCGATATTGCCGGCGACACGCTGTCGCCCGCCGTGCTTGACCAGTTGCGCGCGATCGATCCTGCCACCCTGCCGGCGGTGGAGCAGCCCGGCCGCCTGGGGCCGTGCGTGTCCGGCGTGGGCAAGTTCGTGTGCATCGGCCTCAACTATTCCGACCACGCCGCCGAAACCGGTGCCACCGTGCCGGCCGAGCCGGTTGCCTTCATGAAGGCCACCAGCGCCATCTGCGGGCCGAACGATCCCGTGATCAAGCCACGCGGCAGCACCAAGCTCGATTGGGAAGTGGAACTGGCGTTCGTCGTGGGCAGCCATGTCAGCTATGCCAACGAGGACACCGCGCGCGCCGCGATCGCCGGCTATTTCGTGTGCCACGACGTGTCGGAGCGGGCGTTCCAGCTTGAACGCCACGGCCAGTGGATGAAGGGCAAGGGCTGTGACAGCTTTGGCCCGATCGGCCCCTGGCTGGTCACGGCCGACGAAGTGGGCGATCCCGGCGAGCTGGCCATGTGGCTCGAAGTCAACGGCAAGCGCTACCAGGACGGATCGACCCGCACCATGGTCTACAAGCCGGCTTTCCTGCTCAGCTACATGTCGCAATTCATGAGCTTCCAGCCGGGCGACATCATCACCACCGGCACGCCGGCCGGGGTGGGCCTGGGCCTCAACCCGCAGGTATTCCTCGACGTGGGCGATGTGGTGGAACTGGGCATCGAAAAGCTCGGCACCCAGCGCCAGGTGGTCGTCGCCGCACCCTGAACCGGGCTGGCGCGTCGATTATGCGCAACAAGCAAGCCGCGCCGGGCCTTCGCGCCTGGCGCGGCTTTTGCGTGGCGATGCGGCCCAATATGTAACCTATGATGCCAGTTGTCTCGAAAGGGTCCGTCCTCTAGTCTGCCCGGACAATACGAGCGCGTGGTTTCGAGGCGAACATGGTGTCCTTCGTGCAGAAAGTTGGTCGATTGCGCGAAGACCTGCGCGCGCCACTCTATTTGCAACTTCAGCAATTGGTGCGTCAGGCGATCCAGACCAAGGTCTTGACCCAGGACGACATGATCCCGGCCGAACGGGATCTGGCCCTCGAATATGGCGTGTCGCGCATTACGGTGCGCAAGGCCATTGATGGACTGGCGCAGGAAGGCCTGGTGGTGCGGCGGCGCGGTTCGGGCACCTATGTGGCCGCGCGCGTGGAAAAAAGCTTTTCCAAGCTCTCGTCCTTTTCCGAAGACATGCTGGCCCGTGGCCGCAAGCCGAGCAGCGAATGGCTGTCGCGCTCGGCCGGGCTGGTCACGCCCGAGGAATCGCTCTCGCTGGGGCTGTCGCCGGGGCGGCAGGTCTATCGCTTTCAACGCCTGCGCTTTGCCGATGACGTGCCGATGGCGATCGAAACCTCGACCATTGCCGCCGATTGCCTGGCCGGGATCGATGCCGTCAAGGATTCGCTCTATGCCGCGCTGGAGGCTGAGGGCAACCGCCCGGTGCGCGCGCTGCAACGGCTGCGCGCGATGCCGTTTCCTGGTGAGCAGGCGCGGCGCCTGGGCGTCGAAACCGGCCATGCGGGACTGCTGATCGAGCGGCGCGGGTTCCTGGGCGATGGGCGCGCGGTGGAATATACCCAGTCCTATTACCGGGGCGACGCCTATGACGTGGTAGCCGAACTCAACGCCGGTTGATCGCCGCCCAGCCGATCTCCCACAAAAAAGGCCCGCTTCCTGAAAGGGAAGCGGGCCATACCACGGGAGGGTTGTGGCTTTCAGGGTCTTAAAAGCGACCGGTCACGCTGGCAGAGAACACGCGGCCATTCTTGTAGACCGAGGTGGGCGCCTTGGGATCGGAGCTGTACTGGTAATAGGTTTCGTCCAGCAGGTTCGAGGCGGTCGCCGTCACCTGCACGTGATCGTTGATCGCGAACGAGATCTGCGCATCGAGCTGGCGATAGGCGTCGGTATAGTCCTGCGACTGCTGGCGACCGAAGCGGTAGAAGTACTTCGAACGACGGTTGTAGCTGACACGTGCCTGGAACGGCCCGTTCTCGTAATAGGGCGAGATCTGGATCGTGTTGCGCGACAGGAACGGCAGGCCGGTGGCAGCCTGGGTGTCTGCATCGGCAAACGTGTAGGCGGCCTGGATGCCGAAGCCCCAGATCAGGTTGGTATTGCCCGAGAGCGAGAAACCGGTGACGGTTGCCTTGCCGCCGTTGACCGGGCGCGAGATCGCATACGTGCGGGTCTGCCCGGTGATCGGGTTGGTCAGCGTGGTGTCGAGGGTTTCGTTGCCGACGTAGTTGCTGATATCGCGGTAGAACACTTCGCCCGAGAGGAAGCTGGACGGGGCGAAGTACCATTCGGCCGAAAGACCGAAGTTGGTCGCGAGGTAGGGCTTGAGGTCGGGGTTACCGCCGCCGCCGCTCAGCGTGCTGTCATCGAGCGAGAGATAGCCGGCAAGGTCGGAGTAGCGCGGACGCGCCATGACCTTGGCGACCGCACCGCGCAGCACCACGCTCTGCCCGGCATCGTAGATCACGTTGAGGGCCGGCAGGAAGCGGTTATCGGTCTTGTTGAACTGCACCAGGTTCACTGTCGCGCCGCTCTGGGCGTAGAAGTTGGATTCCACGCTCGTGCTGACGAAACGGCCGCCGATGTTGCCGCGCAGCTTGCCGCTTTCAAAGTTGGCCTGGATATAGGCCGCCTTGATGCGCTCGTTGACCAGCCAGTAATCGCCCTTGGACAGGCCGCGATCGTCGGTGAAGTTGCCATACTTTTTGAGCGTGGCGATGATCCCGTCCTTGTCCATGCCGACATAGGGCGCACCGTTGCCCGAGGTGCCCAGGCCGTTGTAAAGGCCCGAGTTCAGCACGTTGTAGTCAAGATCGGCCAGCGTGAAGTTCTGGTTGGTGAAGATCGCGTTGCTGTAGGTGGTGTTGCTGTTCTGGTGCGAGCTGTAGCGGCCACCGAACAGCAGCTTGTTGAACGGGCCGACGTTGATGTCGCGCACGAAGTTGGCTTCGCCGTACCATTCCTTGTCGACCGTGAAGCCCGACTGGGTGGGAATGCCGCCGATCTGGCGACCGAAGAACTTGCGACCGTCGGTGGCGGTGATGTTTTCGCCGCCCAGCGCGGTGTAGTTGCTCAGCCACTTGGTGGGATCGGTGGCCGGGCGGTCCCAGTTGACGATCGTGTTGCGGCCATTGGCGCCCGAGGTGAAGCCCTGCTGGGTGCGGAAATCGAGCAGGTATTCAGGGTCCTTGCCGCCCGAGGCGCGGGTGTAGCCGACGTTGCCGGTGATCGCCCAGCCTTCGGGCTTCCAGTCATAGGCCAGCGAGTAGGTGTCGTTCTTGATGCGCGTGCGGCGATAGAGCGTGTCGAGCTGGCCGGTGGCGCCGGTCTGCCCGGCGGGAATGCCGGCGAACGTCGCTTCGGTGACCAGGCCGTTGCCATACTTGGCCGAGATCAGGCGCGAACCTTCATACCCGTAGGTATACATCGAGTTCGACACGTTGTCGTAGTTGCCGCGAATGACCAGGCCCGTGGCGGTCAGCACCAGGTTGTCAGCCGGCTTGAGCTGGATCGCGCCGTTGAAGCCCAGGCGTTCGCGGTCCTGCTTGAAGAATTCGCGGGCCAGGAACGAGGCAAAGCGGGCGTCGGAGAAATCGGCGCGTTCGCTGGCCGACAGGGCCGAGATCGGCTTGCCGTTGACCGTGGCGGTAGCCGGCGCATTGTCGAGCAGGGCCTGACCGGTACGATACCAGTAGACGGCAACGCCGGCGCGGCTGAGCTGCTCCTTGTCGTAGTTCACCGCGGCCAGGATGCCGATGGTTTCGTCGGCATTCTTCCAGCTGTAGAGGCCGCCGCCGCGGAAGCTGCCGCGCTTGGCGCGATCGTTGTATTCATAGCCGCCGTTGAAGCGGATGGTGTTGGCAGCCAGATCGAGCGGCTTGCGCGTGACGACATCGACGGTGGCGCCGATGGCGCCTTCCTGCAGGCGCGCTTCGGGGGTCTTGTAGACCACGGCCTGGCTGATGATCGCCGGCGACAGCAGCGAGTAGTTGAAGCTGCGGCTCGAGCGGTCGGACGGGTTGCCGCCCCAGTCGGCCGAGGCGACCGAGTGGCCGTCGATCGTCAGGCGGTTGAGCGCGGGCTCCACGCCGGCGATGGACAGCTGTTCGCCTTCGCCGAACTGGCGGTCGACCGTGATGCCGGGCAGGCGCGACAGCGATTCCGCCACGTTGCTATCCGGGAACTTGCCCACGTCTTCGGCGCTGATCACGTCGACGATCGAGTTGGCGTTGCGCTTGATCTCGATGGCATTGCGCAAGCTGGCGCGGATGCCGGTGACAACGATGCCCGAACCATCGCCCGAAGTGCTGGAAGCGGTTTCGCCCGGTCCTTCCGCAGCGGTCTGCGCCTGTGCCGCAAGCGGCATCGCGACCATCGCGGTTGTGGCGATCAAAAGGAAGCGCCGCACGTTCATTCCCATTCCCCCAGTTTTTCAGCGCAACGCGCTGATCCCTCGCCGAAGCCTGGTTCGGCCACGTAACTTTTCCCGTCTGGGGATGAGGCCCATTTTGTTACCAAACCCCCATTTGGTTATGCATATGTTATATGTCACACTTCGAGAATCCAGGAAAAAATTGGAAATGTCTTCAATATGTTTCATATTCTCTCTATGAGAATGAAATTTATATATAAAAATTGGCGCCAAAAATGATGGACGGCGCTGTCATTCCGGCGGGTGAAACGCGCAAACGCCGATGGCACCGCGAATCAGCGCGGGGCGGCGCTGGCGGTGGGAATGCGAACCAGTTGTTGATTGGTACTGTTTTGCGCCGCAGCGCGCAGGGCGATCGCGCCAGTGCGCCTCACGCGTCAACGCGCGCCGCTATGGCGCCTGGCGCGCGACGGTATGGCTTGGCGATGTCAGATGATGGAAATGGTCGGGGAGACAGGATTCGAACCTGCGACCCTCTGCTCCCAAAGCAGATGCGCTACCAGGCTGCGCTACTCCCCGACACGAGCATGCCCTTAGGTTTGCAGGGCGTTGCGTGCAAGCGCGAAGTTGCGGTGGGGGACTATGCCGCCACGCTGAAGCGGGTGGCGTAGCGCTGGCTGATCTGTTCCACCGGCAGGACGACGCAGACGTCGACCGTGTTGAACGCATGATCGATGAAGGCGCCATCGCCAAAGCGCGCGCCGCACCGCAGATAGCCCTTGATCAGCGGGGGCAGCGCCAGCATCGCGCGGCGTTCGTCATAGCTGCCGCGCGGCAGGCGTTCGAGCGGCACGGCGCAGCGGGCATTGGGCCGCACCTGCGGGCGCTGTTCCGCCGGGGCAAGGCAGGTGTGTGCCAGCAACGACAGCGCGGCGGCATGGGCATCGGGATCGATGCCGGAAAACGAGGCGCAGCCGAACATCAGGCCGATATTGTGGGCGGCGATGTAATCGGCAATCCCGCGCCACAGCAGGGAAATCGTGGCGCTGGTGCGGAACGCGGGCAGCACGCAGGACCGGCCGAGTTCGAGCAGTTCGCCGCCGACACGGCCTTCACCGGCGATCAACGGGCCAAGATCGAATTCCCCGGCGCTGTAAAACCCGTCGGCCGCCCGCGCCACGCTTTCGCGCAGCAGGCGATAGGTGCCGACCACTTGGCCATCGGCCACAATGGTGCCCGGCTGGTCTTCATCGATCACCAGCAGGTGATCGCACAGCGCATCATAGGGATCGGCATCAAGCTGGCTGAGCAAGCCCTCTGCCTGGGCGCCCATTTCATCGAAAAAGACCTGCCAGCGCAGCTTCTGCACCGCCACGAGATCGGCGCTGTCGCGCGCCAACCGCACGGCCAGACGCCGCTGCCGCTTGTCCATTCCGATCACGTCACCCATTGAATGCGCCCTCCGTTCGGAACGCGGTAGCGCATGGGCATGACGCCGGTTTTGCAGAATGATGATGATCGTGGGTCAGTTGTGGCCCGCCTGTCGCGCGCCTGTCGCAATCGGTCGGGTGCCGGCAGGGCTTTGCCCAACGGGGTGGTGGTAGGCCCGGCAGGATTTGAACCCGCGACCTAGCCGTTATGAGCGGCCAGCTCTAACCACTGAGCTACGGGCCCCCGTTGCGCCCCATGCCGTTAAAGCGCCGCCGCGCACTTGGCAAGAAAGCGTATGCGGCGCAGCGCGATGGCGGTTTCAGATCACCGCCGCCTGCATGATTTCGGACACACTGGCCGGCTTGATGCCGCAGCAGGCCAGATGGGTGAACACCACGCGCCACCAGTCATAGAGCTGGTCGAGCTGGCGGGCATCGCGCACATAGGGGGTGTGCCCGGGGCGCAGCGACGGGCTGTGGAAGGAAAACACCAGGATCGGCAGGCCATCGGCCAGCGTCAGGTCGATGCAGCGGATCGCCTCGGCCGCAGTGACCCCTTCGGGCGTAAACGGCACGCGGTTCATCAGCCCGGCGCGCGCCATCGCCCCGCGCAGGCGCGGCACCCGCCACAGGCGCGGAAACAGCCATGGCCCCTGGCGCCGCAGCACGCCGGAAAACACCGTGGTCAGCGGCAATTCCATCAGCCCGCCCTGGCGATCGACCCACCAGGGATAGAGCGGCAGCGCGGTGAAATCGGGGCCGCCCTGGCTGGAATAATCGAAATGGCTGCGCACCGAGGTATCGATCGCAATGCCTGATTCCGCCAGGATCTGCGCGGTGGCTGGCCCCACGCCATAGCGCCCGGCGCGATAGATCCGGGGCGCCTGGCCAAACGCGGCCGCGATCGTGTCGCGCAGCTTGACCACTTTGGCGCGTTCCAGCGCCTGGGGCAGGTTGCCGGCAAAGCTGTTGAAAACGTTGAGCTGTTCCTGGTGCGGCGGATTGACCCAGGGATGCAACTGCACGCCGATTTCGGCGCGGCCGTGGCGAACCGCATCGCCCAGCGCCGTGCCCACGGCCGGATCACTGGCGATGGGATAATCGATCAGATAGATCGGCGCGACGCCGAACCCCTCGCAGAATTGCTGGAACTTGGCGAGGCGCGGCACGTGGCTTAGGCCATGGCCGGTCCGCTCGAACGGCTTGGCCCAGTCGAATTCCTCTTCGGTATCGACGGTGACGACGAAGCGCTGCCCGAATTCAGGGGCAAAGTGCACGCGTGCTTCGGGCGGGGGTGGGCGGGTGATCCGCGCCGGTGCGCCCTGGCGCGCGCCTTCGCCCCCAAGCCGCGATGGCACCGTGGTCAGCCCGCCTGCGCCGGGATGGCGCCATCGCTGCCGCCGAGATCGTGTGGCGAGAGAGCCGCGGGCAATTGTGCGAGCAGCCGTGCGCCCTCGCGGCGCAGGCCGCCGCCCATGGCGCGCAGTTCCGCCGCCGCCAGGCGCAGGGCAAAGCCGTTGCCCATCATGCCACCCGGGCCCAGGCCGCCGGCCTGATGGCCACTGCCCTGGCTGCGGGCGCCATCGGCGGCAAACAGCGTGGCATCGTCGCGCATGGCAAGCGTTGCCGGCAAGGGCAGGTCGAGCCGCACGGCTGCGGGCGCGCCATCGCCGGCGACGGGCGCGGCGAGCGTGATGGCCAGGCGTTCCCCGGGGGCTGCTGTGCTGGCGATCACCGCGAGCAGGCGCCACATCGCATGTTCAAGCTCGGCCACAGGGGCAGCAACCCACACCGGCTCGACCGGGGGCTGCCAGCGCAGGCGCACCTCGCGTGGGCCGATCACCGGATCGAGCTGGGCCAACTGCCGGCTGACCAGCGCGGCCAGATCGATGCCGCCTTCGGGCGCGGGCATATCGGCAGCGCCGGTTTCCAGCCGGGCCAGCCGCTCCAGATCCTCAAACCCGGCCAACATGCGCGCGGCATCGGCCGCGATGCTGGCTGCCAGGCTGCGGTATTGGTGCGGCGTGGCGCCAAACACCTGCTGCTGGATCATTTCGGCAAAGCCCTGGATCGCGTTGATCGGGGTGCGCAACTCGTGCAGCGTCTGGCGCAGGCGATCGGCGCCTTGGGCCACCGGCGCTTCAGCCGCAGCCGGAGCGCTGGCCAGGCCGGCAGCCGGGCGGCGCAGGCAGGCACGATAGCCGGCAAAGGCCCCGCCGGCGCGCGTGAATACCGGCACGGCATCGCATTGCCAGGCCCCGGCGACGGCCGGCGCACCATCGAGCACCAGCAGGCCGGCAGTGATCGGCAGTCGCGCGGCAAAGGCGCGGGTGCTGCGCGCATCGAGCCGTGCGGGCGCATGCGGCTGCACGGTGAAGGGGCGATGGCCGACCAGCATCGGCGCCCAATCAGCATCGGCGGCAACCACCGTGCCCAGCGCATCGATCGCGATAGCGATGCTTTCCGGGCGCAGCGTGGCGGCCGGCGGCTCATCGGCAAAAGGCAGGCGCGGGTGTGGATCAGCCGCGCTGGCCTGGGACGGTGCGCCGGGGCTGGCGGCACCGGCCGGACGCGCCTCGCGATCGCGGCGGAACGCCTCGATCCGCCGCACGATGGCGCCGATGCCTTCGCTCGCGCTGGCAGAGAGCAAGGGGGCGGGCGATTCGGGCGCAATGTCCTCTAGCGGCTCTGCAGGCGGCGCCTGCACCACGATCGGATCGACGTCGGGCAGGTGATCAACCGGCGCAGAGAGCGCAAAGTCATCGATGCCCAGCCGGGTCAGCAGGGCATCGACCGCCGGGCCCAGGTCGCGCCGGTGGCGCAGGAAGCCGCGCGCGTGGATCGGCAGGCGCGGCACGAGCGCGAGCCATTCCGCCTCGTCAAGCCGGGCGGCGCGGATCGCGGCCAGCGCCAGGCGCGGGGCCTGCGCGGCAAAATGGCTGACCAGGCGGGGATGGCCCAGCGGCGTGCCAGCGAGCAGGGTGGCGGCGCCGTCATGGCCGCCGGGCGCCGTGGCGATCTCTTGAAACAGGGCATCGAGCCGGGCGAGGGCGGCATCGTGCGGCGCGGCCCAGGCATCGGGCGCCACGCGGCCAAGCAGATCGGCCAGCTGCCGGAACTGCACCCGCATGCCCGCAGGCCCGGCCGCGCGGGTGCGCAGCACGGTTTCCAGCCGATCGTCCACGACCAAGGCGGCGCCAGCCGTTGCGGCATGCGCAGGCATCAGGGAAGGATCAAGTTCGGCAGGCATCGCTCTGGCGCCAAGGCATCCTGTTGTGCGGTCTTCTGCCATGGGGCAATGCCTGGCGAGAGGCAAGCCGGTTACGGACCGTTTCGGAACTCATCCTTGTGCCTTTATCGGTCAGGCTTTTAAGAAAGTGTGGCCAACCCGCCCGCGGTGCGGTGAACGGTGATCCGTTCATCGCGGAGCGGGTTTTTGCACACTATGCACCGGCTTTGGTGATGGTGCGTTGCATTGCAGGACAATTGCGATATGAGCTAATAATATTAGCTTCACTGCCAGCGGTGACGCACAATCTTGCGGGTCGAGCGGCTAAAGAACACGAACATGGCGACATTGGACGGAATTGACAGGCGGCTGCTGGCCGAGCTTCAGGATGAGGGCCGCGTGACCAACGTGGAACTGGCCCAGCGGGTGGGCCTCACGGCCCCGCCATGCCTGCGGCGCGTGCGCGCCCTGGAAGAGGCGGGCGTGATCCGCGGCTATCATGCCGATCTCGATCCGGCCAAGCTGGGCTTTGCGATCACGGTCTTTGCGCTCGTCAGCCTGAAAAGCCAGGCCGAGGAATCGCTGCGCCAGTTCGAAGAGCACATGCGCACGCTGCCCGAAGTGCGCGAATGCCACATGCTCAATGGCGAGATCGACTTCATCCTCAAGATCGTCAGCCGCGACCTGCAAAGCTTCCAGGAATTCCTGACCAGCAAGCTGACGCCCGCGCCCAACGTGGCCAGCGTCAAGACCTCGCTTACCATCCGCACCGCCAAGCAGGTGCCCGGGGTGCCGTTTACCGAGTAAACCGGGCCGATACTCCCCATCCTCGTTGTGAGGAGGGGAGAAGGTGGCAGGCGCCCTTTCGGGCAGGGAACCGCGCGTCGTGGTTACTGCCCGGCCTTGGCCTGCTTGTGGTGGCGGATCACTTCCTCGATGATGAAGCGCAGGAACTTTTCGGAAAATTCCGGATCGAGCCGGGCATCCTCGGCCAGCTTGCGCAGGCGCATGATCTGGCGCTCTTCGCGGCCAGGATCGCTGGCAGGCAAGGCTTTTTCGGCCTTGTAGGCGCCCACTGCCTGGGTGATGCGAAAGCGCTCGGCCAGGATGTGGATCATCGCGGCATCGATGTTGTCGATGCTCTGGCGATAGCCGGCGAGAACCGGATCGGTGCCTTCGGCGGATGCGCTCATGTGCTTTCGGGCCTTTGTCAGTGGGGTATGCAAAAGTGTCGCTCTGCCGCTACCGTGCAACTTGCGACTTGCCAAGCCGTGCACCACGCGCCAAGCGGGCAGCAATGACTGCTACCCTCCATACGCTCCCCCGCAAGGCCGAACCTTCGCTGGCGCCGCTGATGGCGCTGGTGGCCGACGGCATGAACAGCGTCAACGCCGTGATTCTCGACCGGATGCAATCGCGTATCCCGTTGATCCCGGCGCTGGCCGGCCACCTCATTGCCGGCGGTGGCAAGCGCATGCGCCCCATGCTCACCCTCGCCGGCGCGGCCCTGCTGGGCTATGGCGGCAGCCGCCATTTCAAGCTGGCCGCCGCGGTGGAGTTCATCCACACCGCCACCCTGCTGCACGACGACGTGGTCGACGGATCGGACATGCGCCGCGGCAAGAAGGCCGCCAACATCATCTATGGCAACCCTGCCACAGTGCTGGTGGGCGATTTTCTGTTCTCGCGCAGCTTTGAACTGATGGTCGAGGATGGCTCGATCAAGGTGCTGCGCATCCTGTCGGGCGCATCGGCCGTGATTGCCGAGGGCGAGGTGGACCAGCTGGTGGCGCAGCGGCAGGTGGAAACCAGCGAAGAACGCTATCTCTCGATCATCAACGCCAAGACCGCCGCGCTGTTTGCCGCGGCCTGCCGTATCGCTGCCGTGGTGGCCGAGCGGGACGAGGCGGACGAACTGGCACTCGATGCCTATGGCCGCAACCTGGGCATCGCGTTCCAGCTGGCGGACGATGCGATCGACTATGATTCCGATGCTTCGGAAATGGGCAAGGACCAGGGCGACGATTTCCGCGAGGGCAAGATGACCCTGCCGGTCATCCTGGCCTATGCCCGCGGCAACGAGGAAGAGCGCGGGTTCTGGCGCGATGCCATCGCCGGCAATCGCAACAGCGATGCGGACCTCGCCCATGCCATCACCTTGATTCGCAAGCACGACGCCGTGAATGCCACGCGCGAGCGGGCGCGCCATTATGCCCAGCGGGCGATCGATGCCATTGCCGGCTTCCCCGCCAGCGCGGCCAAGGCGGCGATGGGCGAAGCCGCTGAATTCGCCGTCGCGCGCCGCTATTGACCAGGTTGTAACGAAGGTTGGTGCTGCGCCGGTTCAGTGGAACGCGCGCACCAGCCCTTCGATCACCGATGATCCGGCCAGCGGACCGATCAGCATCATCAGCAGGTTGATCGCCACGAGCACCACCACGATGCGCTGCCGGCGCGGGGTGAGCCTGGGCGCCGGTTCGGGCTGCCGATTGGGTGGGGCTGGGGGCCACGGATCTTTCAGGTCAAGAAACATCGGTCCTCTCGGGGCAGGCCGTGCCGCGATCGGGCACCGTCAGGCATTGTGGTATCATGGATCTGACCGCGTCGCATCGGCCCTCATGGGAAGTTTGGCCCGATTCGGCGCTACCGGCTTGTTTCCCAACGCATAAAGGCATGGCTCATGACTGCGACCCCGTTCTGCCCGGTTCTCTATCTCAAGCGTTCCTGCCCGTTCTGCCTCAAGGCGGTTGCCTTCCTGGCCGAGGCCGGGCAGCTCGACAGCGTGGAACTGCGTGCATTCTGGCCCGGTGACGAGGATGAAGCACCGATCCGTGCCGCCCTGGCGCCGCATCTCGACAAGGTGACCTTTCCCACGCTGGAAGTGGAGCCGGGCCGCTTCATTGCCGATTCCGATGCCATCGTCGCGCTCTATGCGCAAAAGGCCGGGCTCGATCCCGCGACGGCGCCGTTCTACCAATATGTCATGGCCGGGCCGTTCCGCCGCCTGCGCGAGGCCTTTGCCGAGCAGCAGGAGCTGGAAAAGCTGCGCGCGCAAGGCTGAACGGGCAGGGCCGTGGCGCCCTGCCGCGCCGGCCCTCGCCAAGGCCGGGGCAAGGCGGTAAGGGCGGGCGGGTGACCGATCTGCCCATTCACGCCGTCTTGCCCGATCTGCTGGCTGCCCTGGCCGCCGGCCCCAATGCCGTGCTCATCGCACCGCCCGGCGCGGGCAAGACGACCACGGTGGCCACGGCCTTGCTGGGCGAGGCATGGTGCACCGGCACGGTGATCCTGCTCTCCCCCCGCCGCGTGGCAGCGCGCGCGGCGGCCGAGCGCATGGCCGACCTGCTGGGCGAGGCACCTGGCGAGACAGTCGGCTATCTCACCCGGCTCGACAGCAAGCGATCGGCCCGCACCCGCGTGATGGTGATGACCGAGGCGATCTTTGTCGCCACGATCCTGGCCGATCCCGAACTGACCGGCGTTTCGGCCGTGCTGTTCGACGAAGCGCACGAGCGGCACCTCGATTCAGACCTCGGCCTGGCCCTGGCCCTGGAGGCGCAAGGCGTGCTGCGCGAGGATCTGCGCGTGCTGGTGATGTCGGCCACGCTCGACGGCACGCGCTTTGCCGGGCTGATGGGCGCGGGTGCAAATGGCGAAGCGGCGGTGATCGAAAGCGCCGGCAAGGCCTATCCGTTGCGCATTCGCTGGCTGGGCAGCAACCCGCAGTTGCGCACCGAGCAGGCCGTGGCCAATGCCATTGCCCTGGCCTGGGCCGAAGAGACGGGCGACATTCTGGCGTTCCTGCCAGGGGTGCGCGATATCGACCGCACGGCCGAAATCCTGGCGCAGCGCCTGCCCCACGCGCTGGTGCTGCCGCTGCACGGACAGGTCGATCCCGCCGGGCAGCGCGCCGCGATCCGCCGCGATCGCGAGGGGCGCCGCCGCGTCGTGCTGGCCACCGCGATTGCCGAAACCTCGTTGACGCTGGATGGCGTGGCGGTGGTGGTCGATGCCGGGCTGTCGCGCCGCGCCGAGTTTGACAAGGTGGCCGGCGTGACCCGGCTGGTCACCACCCGCGCCAGCCAGGCCGCCGCCGCGCAGCGCGCCGGGCGTGCCGCGCGCCAGGGGCCAGGCGTGGCCTACCGCCTGTGGGAAGAGGCCGCCCACGCCGGACGCGCACCGTTCGATCCGCCCGAAATCCTCAACGCCGATCTGGCCCCCCTGGCGCTGACGCTGGCGCAATGGGGCGCGGGCGATCCGGCGGCGATGGCCTGGATCGATCCGCCGCCGGCTGCGGCAATGGCCGCAGCGCAAGCGAGCCTCGCCGCCTTGGGCGCGCTGGACGGGGCAGGGCGGATCACGCCGCATGGCCGCGCCATGGCGCGGCTGCCGATGGAGCCGGCGCTGGCGCACATGCTGCTGTTTGCCGCCGGCCATGGCGCGACGGAAGACGCCGCGCGTCTGGCGCTGCTGTTGCAGGAGCGCGGCCTGGGCGGCAGCGGCGAAGACTTGGGCCGCCGGTTCGACCGCTGGCGCAGCGAACGCGGCGGCCGGGCCGATGCTTCACGCAAGCTGGCGGCGCGCTGGGCGGGCCTGGCGGAACGGGCGGCGCGGGAGGGCTTCGACAAGCTCAGCCCGAACGGGGGTGAGGGCGTATCCCAAGGGTCCGTTCGCCCTGAGCTCAGCCCGAACGGGGTGGAGGGCGTGTCCCAAGGTTCCGTTCGCCCTGAGCCTGTCGAAGGGCGCCCGCGCAACGCAGGAAGGCCACCACTGGCCGTGCTGCTGGCCGAGGCGTTTCCCGATCGCATCGCCCGTGCGCGCAGTGCGAGCGGCGAGGAATGGCTTTCGGCCGGGGGGCGCGGCTATCGCCTCGATCCTGCTTCTCCGTTGGCCACGGCGCGCTGGCTGGTGATCGGCGACGCGCAAGGCGAAGCCAAGGGCGCCCGTATCATGAGCGCGCTGGCCATGGACGAGGACGACGTGACCACCTGGCTGGCGCACCGCATGGACCAGCGCCACACCCTGACATGGAACGCCGGCGAAGGGCGCGTGGAGGCGCGGCTGGAGCGGCGGCTGGGCGCGATCGTGCTGGCGCGCGTGCCCGATCCCACGCCATCGCCGGCCGCGGTAACCGCCCTGCTGCTTGATGTTGTGCGGCGCGAGGGGCTTGCCGCCCTGCCGCTTGGCGGCGCGGCGCAGGCGCTGCTGACCCGCGCCCGCTATGCCGGGCTGGCCGCGCTCGACGAAACGGCCCTGCTCAGCGATCTGGAGGCATGGCTGGCCCCGGTGCTGGCCGGCCGGCGCGATCTCGCGGCTAGCGCCGGCAAGCTGCATGACGCGCTGGAAAACCGGCTGGACTGGAACGAGCGGCAGACGCTCGATCGGCTGGCGCCACCGCACTATCGCTCGCCCGCCGGGACCAGCCATGCCATCGACTATGCCCACGAAGGCGGCCCGGCGGTGGAACTGCGGGTGCAGGCGCTGTTCGGGCTCGATCGCCATCCCATGATCGGCCAGCCGCCGCGCCCGCTGCTGCTGTCGTTGACCTCGCCCGCCGGCCGGCCGATCCAGACCACGGCCGATCTGCCCGCGTTCTGGCGCGGATCGTGGCGCGACGTGGTGAAGGACATGAAGGGCCGCTATCCCCGCCACCGCTGGCCCGAGCAGCCGTGGACCGAAGACCCCAGCCTCAAGACCCGCAACGCGTTCGAGGCGACGCGCAAGGGCTGAGCAAAATCAGCTTTCCTGGGCCTGCGGCTCGGTAATGATGCGGTCGCGCGCCGCGCGCAGGTCGCCGCCCTCGATCTGGATCTTGAGCCGCTCCTTGTCGCGCGCGCGGTACATGTCTTCGGCGCGGGTGATGATTTCCTCGCTCACCCCGGTTTCGGCCAGCGCCAGGCGCGCCATCTTCACCGCCGATTCCATCACTTCGCGGATCACCCACTTGGCGGGCGAGCCGCGCAGCCGCACCACTGCGCGCCGATCGAACGCGCGCACGAAGATTGCCGCCTGGGGAAAGGCCTGCTGCACCGCTTCCAACGCGGCGGCGTCCATCTGGTCGCCATCCATGCAGAACAGGATCAGCGCGGCCTCGTCCGCACCGGCCTGGCGCAGCAGGTCGAGCCGAGTGCCATCGCCGAAATAGACCTTGGCGCCAAAGCCGCCGGCCACGTCGATCATTTCCACATCGGTATCGATCAGCGTGACGGAAAGCCCGCTGGCATTGAGCATCTGCCCCACGGTCTGGCCAAAGCGGCCATAGCCCACGATCAGCGCATTCGCCGCGTCGCCGGTCGGGCCCTGGCGTTCGCCCTTCACAGCGCGCGGATCGTTGCGCAGGGGCTTGGCCAGCGCCATCAGGAACGGGGTGGTGGCCATCGACAGGGTCACGATCGCGCCAAACAGGCTGGCTGCCTCTGGCGCGATCAGCTGCGCATGCTGGGCCTGGGCAAACAGCACGAAGCCGAATTCGCCGCCCTGGCTCAGCAGCAGGCCCAGCGCCAGCGCGCCGCGCCAGGCCATGCGGAAGGCAAGGCCGATGCCCATGATCACCGCCGCCTTCACCGCCACCAGCGCCAGGGCCATGGCGATCACGAACAGCGGCCGCTCGGCAATGGCATGGAGATCGAGCATCATGCCCACGGCAAGGAAGAACAGGCCGAGCAGGATGGAGCGGAACGGCTCGACATCGGCTTCCAACTCGTGGCGATAGGGGCTGTCGGCGAGCATGACCCCGGCGATGAAGGCGCCGAGCGCGGTCGACAGGCCCAGCGCCTCCATCACCGCGGCCGAGGCCATCACGGTAAACAGCGCGGCCACCACGAACATCTCGCGCTCGCCCAGGTTGCCGATCAGGCGGAACAGCGGCCGGATGAGATAGCGCCCGGCCAGGATCAGCCCCGCGATCGCCAGCACGGTATAGAGGCCCAGCTGCCATCCCGGCGGGCCATTGGCATCGGCCGGATTGCGGCTGAGCGCAGCGATCAGCGTGATCATCGGAATGATCGAAAGGTCCTGGAACAGCAGGATGGCAAAGGTCCGCTCGCCAAACGGGGTGCGCAGCCGGCCCGAAGCCTGGAGCATCGGCAAGACCTGCGCGGTCGACGACAGTGCCAGCGGCAGGCCCAGCGCGATGGCGGCGGTGAGGCTGAAATCGGTGCCGAAGTTGATCACCGCGGTGATCGCCGCGCCGCACAGCACGACCTGCAACAGCCCCAGGCCGAGGATATCGCGTTTCATCCGCCACAGCCGCGCCGGGTTCAGTTCCAGCCCGACGAGGAACAGCAGCAGCGTGATGCCCAGTTCGGCAATGCCCAGCTTCTGCTCGGCCTCGCCCACCAGGCCCAGCACCTGTGGCCCGACCACGGCACCCGCCAGCAGGTAGCCCAGCGTGGCCCCCAGGCCGAGCCGGCGGAACACCAGCACGAAGACCATGGCAAAGCCAAGCAGCAGAAAACCATCGTGAAGCATCGAGGGGGGCTGGTTCATGCCCCCTGCCTCGCCTTCCCGGCCGCCCGCGTCAACCCATCGCGGGCCAGGCGCGGCAACAACGCGGCCGGGAAGGTGGCGCGTTGCGGGCGATCACTCCACGCGGTGGAACGTGGTGGTTTCAAGGCCGGGAATGGTGTTGCCCGGCCAGATGATCGTTTCGGTCATCGATCGCTGGTCCTTGGCGACGGCATAGACGCGCGTGGAAACCGGGGCGCCGTTCTTGCCCAGGGTCATCACCAGGGTATTGGGCGCAGGCTGACGCAGCGATACCGTGTCGATGAAATCCATCGTCCCCGTCACCGGCGCGGGCACGCCATCGAGCGCTGCCGTCGATTCCGCCTGGTGGGCGGTGCCATCAGGACCGACCATGTCGACCACGGTCGTCCAGCGGCCGTCGGCGGCCTTGGCAAAGGCAATGGTGACCTTTTGCGGCCGCTCCGCGGCGGGAATGCGCGCCACATCCAGCGACCAACGCCCGAGCAGCGGCATGGCCTTGGCGGGCGTCGCCTGCGCCACTGGAGCGGGCAGGGCGGCCCCGGTGCGGGGCGGCAGCACCTGTCCGGTGGTGACGAGCAGGCCGGCAGCGGCAAGCGAAAGCGCGGTAAGCATGGCAAGCAATCCTTTCGACCATCGGCGCCCGATGATGCGGGGCGCCGCTGCCGTATCGGATGGCGTGTCCGGCCCGGTAAGCTCAGGATTTCTGTCCCAATTTTTTTGGGCCGCCAGCATCCGCGCCAATTCCCGGCTGCTGCCCACCCCGGTCTTGCGCCGCGCATCGCGCAGCCGCTCGTTGATCGAGGCTTCCGACCGGCCCAGTTGCAGCGCGATGGATTTGACGGTGTGCCCCGCCGTCAACAGGCGCAGAACCTCGCGTTCCTTGTCATTCAATGCCGCAAGCGAGACGGGTGCAGGGTCCGGGGCTGCCATGCCCCTTGCTCACCACAGGCGCCCCACAGCGTCCATCCCAATTTTCTTGGGGGGCGATGGCATGCCTGACGCGGTGGGCTGGGTGGTTCGCAAAATGGTGCCGGCTAGAGGAATCGAACCCCTGACCCCCTGGTTACAAAGCAGGTGCTCTACCAACTGAGCTAAGCCGGCATCGGTGCGTGGGTTTCGCGCATAGCCTCAAGTGGCCCCGAACGTCCAGCCCTCGGTGCGGGCAATTTCGGGGGTGAGGGCGGCGGGCTGCCACAAGGCTGGGGTGTTGGCCACGGTGCGCAGCCAGGCGGCGGTGATCAGGGCGTCGCTCTGGTGATCGTCGATCGCGCCCGGGCGGCCAAAGGGGGCGCTGCCCAGCGTGGCAAGAGCGTGGTCGAGGCTGGCGCCGTCGCGGATCTTCGATCGGCTGGCGGGGCGGCCAGCTGCCATGGCGGCGATGGTGGTATAGATTTCGCAGACCACGCTGCCTTGTGCGGGCAGGGGATCGATCGGCCAGATGGCGATCTGGCCGCCAAGGCGGTGCAGCACGCGCATGCCCGAGAGGCTGGACTTGCCCACTTGCGCCGCGCCCACCAGGTTGAAATTGCTGTAGGGTTTGCAGCCCATCGCCTCCTGTGCGCGTTCGGTCACGCGCAGGCGGCCGCGCCCGGCTGGAAAGCGGTCGCCGCAGCGGCCGCCGTGGCGGCGGAAATGGCGCGAGGGCTCTGCGGCATCGACAAAGCGGTTGACGCCGAGGTGCGGCTCGTCTGCGCATAGCCGATCGACCATGGCCCACAGCGCGCGCGCGTTGGCAGGGCTGGCGTCCCAGCCGGGGAAGAAGGCGCCGCAATCGGCAAAGGGCAGGGACTGGCCCAGGTCCATCCCCACCAGGCTATCGGGCGGCAGGTGGTGCAGCAGCCAGTCGAGCACCTCTTGCCGCGACCAGCGATGGCCGGGCCGCACAAGCGCGGGGGCCGCGTTGCCTGTGGCGCATTGGGCAAGGGCGATGCCCTTGTGCCGTTCGCCCGCCGCGCCTGACCAGTCGATCGCCACGAAATGGGCAAAGCGGTTCATTCGTCCTCAGTCGGCGCGTCGCCCCGCCGCTCGCGTCGCTTGCGGTCCCACCAGTCCAGCCGCTTGACGATCTCGCGCTCGAACCCGCGCTCCACGGGACGGTAGAATGCCTGGGGGGCCATCTCTTCGGGCCAATAGTCCGCGCCGGAAAAGCCATCGGCGGCATCGTGGTCATAGGCATAGCCCTTGCCATAGCCGATATCCTTCATCAGCTTGGTCGGGGCGTTGAGGATATGGGCCGGTGGGCTGAGCGATCCGGTCTCGCGCGCGGCCTTCCATGCCGCCTTCATCCCGGCATAGGCGGCGTTGGATTTGGGCGCCGTGGCGCAATAGAGGCAGGCTTGCACGATCGCCAGCTCCCCTTCCGGCGAGCCGAGAAACGTATAGGCATCCTTGGCCGCGAGGCACTGGGTCAAGGCCTGGGGGTCAGCCAGGCCGATGTCTTCGCTGGCAAAGCGCACCAGGCGGCGCAGCACGTACATCGGGTCTTCGCCCGCCACGAGCATGCGCGCCATCCAATAGAGCGCGGCCTGGGGATCTGACCCGCGCAGCGATTTGTGCAGTGCGGAAATGAGATTGTAGTGCCCGTCGCGGTCCTTGTCGTAAACCGCCATGCGCCGCATCAGGAAGGCAGAAAGCCCTTCCGGATCGAGCGGCGCCGGCAGATCGACATCGAGCAGTGTCTCGACTTGGTTGAGCAGGAAGCGTCCATCGCCATCGGCCGAGGCAACCAGCGCCTCGCGCGCCGGGGGCGTCAGCGGCAGGGCAAGGCCGGTTTCCTCTTCCGCGCGGCGCAGCAGTTCTTCCAGCGCGGCTGCATCGAGGCGGTGCAGGATCAGCACCTGCGCGCGGCTGAGCAGCGCGGCGTTGAGTGCAAAGCTCGGGTTCTCGGTAGTGGCGCCGACCAGGGTGATCGTGCCGTTTTCCACCACCGGCAGGAAGCCATCCTGCTGCGCGCGGTTGAAGCGGTGAATCTCGTCCACGAACAGCAGCGTGCGCCGGCCGGCAAGCGCCATGGCCTCGGCTTCGGCAAACAGCTTCTTCAAATCGGCCACGCCGGAAAAGATAGCGCTGATCGCGATGAAGCGCATGCCCACGGCATCGGCAAGAAGGCGCGCGATCGAGGTCTTGCCGGTGCCCGGCGGCCCCCACAGGATCATCGACGAGAGCTTGCCGGCGGCAACCATGCGGCCGATCGCCCCTTCTGCCCCGGTGAGGTGGCCCTGGCCGATCACCTGGTCGAGCGCGCGCGGGCGCAGCCGATCGGCCAGCGGGCCGTGGTCAAGCGGCTGGGATCGTGGGGTTTCCTGGGGTGGCGGGGCAAACAGATCGGCCATGCCGCACCGAGATAGGGCCTGCGCGCGAAAATTTCCCGAAAAATTTTGGCGGGGGTCTTGCGTAGATGCTATTAAGATATATCTTAGCTGCATCGTGATGAAAGGAATATCGATGCGATTTGATAGTGAACGCCCCGGACGGGGCAAGTTCGGTGGCTGGCGCGGCAGCGCTGGCGAAGGCCATGGTGGCCACTGTGGCGGCGGCCGGTTCGGCGAACGCATGGCGCGCAAGGTTGCCGGCCGCTTTGACGATGAAGGTGGCCCGTTTGATGGTGGCCCCTTCGGTGGCGGCGGTCCGTTCGGCGGTGGCCCGTTTGGTGGCGGCCCCCTTGGTGGTGGCCGAGGCGGGCGCGGCGGCGGCGGGCCGTTTGGTCGCGGCCGGGGTGGCCGGGGGCGCATGTTTGCCACCGGCGAATTGCGCCTCTTGCTGCTGAGCCTGGTGGCCGAGCAGGACCGCCACGGTTACGAGCTGATCAAGGCGGTGGAAGACCTGACCGGCGGGCAATATGCCCCGAGCCCGGGCGTGGTCTATCCCACCCTGGCCTTGCTGGTGGACGAAGGCCTGATTGCCGAAGCTGCTGGCGAGGGCACCCGCAAGGCCTTTACCGTGACCGAGGCGGGCCGCAGCGAACTGGCCGGCAAGACCGAGGAACTCAAGGTCATCGTCGACCGGCTGACCAGCCTGGCCCAGGCCGGTGCGCGCGAGGCCAGCCCGCCGGTGCGCCGCGCCTTTGCCAACCTGGCCCTGGCGCTGCGCCAGCGCGTGGCGGGCGGTTCGTTCGACAACGACACCGCACTCGCCGTGGCCGACATCCTGGACGAGGCTGCGCGCAAGATCGAGCGGCTCTGAACGGCAGGCGCTGCGATAGCGCGGCGCCAACCCTTGCCCTGCCGCCCGCTGCATCCTGTTGTGCGCTGCGCGCAAAGCGCAGCAAACAGGCCGCGCGGCGGCAGGGCCAGCGCTCTTCGCAGTGCAGCATTTACAATTGACAGGCGCAGAGGGTTACTATAGGTTGCGGGGCAATCTATAGTAACGCGGTGGTTTCGTGGCCTTAACTGTAAATCATGCAAGCGCCCCTGTAAATGCCCCGCCTGTAGAAGGTGCTTTGGGCCTTTCTGTAGTAATCCCGTGTTACAATGAAGAAGCCGTAATCGACAATTTGATCGCCCGCGTTACGGCGGTTTGCGATGCCGAATTTCCCGGCAATTATGAAGTCGTTCTGGTCAACGATGGCTCTCGTGACGCAACCTGGCCGGCTATTTGCCGTCATTCCACGGTTCGCCCGGAAATCGTCGGCGTCGATCTCGCCCGCAACCATGGCCACCAGCTGGCGCTGACCGCCGGGCTGACGATTGCACGTGGCGAACTGGTGCTGGTGATCGATGCCGATCTGCAAGATCCGCCCGAACTGCTGCCGCAAATGGCCGCGCAAATTGCTGCGGGCTATGATGTCGTCTATGGCGTGCGCAAGACGCGCGCTGGCGAGACCGCGTTCAAGAAATGGAGCGCGGCGCTGTTCTATCGCATGCTGGGCCGCATGGTGGATATCACCATTCCCCAGGATACCGGCGATTTCCGCCTGATGACCCGCCGCGTGGTCGACCAGCTCAATGCCATGCCGGAACGCTATCGTTTCATCCGCGGCATGGTGGCCTGGGTCGGGTTCAACCAGATCGGCTTTCCCTATGAGCGGGACGCCCGCTTTGCCGGGGAAACGCACTATCCGTTCTCCAAGATGCTTTCGCTCGCGTTCGATGGCGTGACCGGGTTTTCCACCGTGCCGCTGCGCCTGGCCTCGCACCTGGGCATGCTGTTCGGCGTGGGCGGCCTGGCCATGCTGATGTGGGTGATCGGGCGCTATTTCGCGCATGGCACGGTCACCGGCTGGGCCAGTACCATCACCATCATCCTCGTCTTGGGATCGGCCCAGCTGCTGATGCTGGGCGTGATGGGCGAATACATGGGGCGGATGTACATGGAGAGCAAGAAGCGGCCCTTGTTCATCATTCGTGACGTGATCACCACGCGCAACATCGCCGCCGTCGCTCCGCCGCCGCATTCCGCGGCCGAATAAGGGCGCGGGACGTTGCGGATCGGCAAAATCGATTGGGCCACCATCGCGCTTCTGGCGCGATTTGTCGTGTCCGGGTTGATCAATACGGCGGTGGGCACCGGCATCATCATGCTGTGCCTGCATTTCGGCATGACGGACTATCCGGCCAATGCCTGCGGCTATGGCGTCGGGTTTGTCGTCTCGTATTTCCTGCAGCGCAAATTCACCTTTGCCGTGAAAGAGCGTGCCTCGTGGAACGAGGTGTGCCGCTTTGCCCTGGCCGTGTCGGTATCCTATGGCGTCAACCTGGTGATCCTGGCGCTGGGCCGCCATGCCGGCTATGCCGGGCAGCCGCTGCTCCATCTCGCCGGCATGGTCTGCTATTCCGTCACCTTCTTCCTGATGTCACGCTTTGTCGTGTTCGTGGCCCAGCCAGCAACCGCGGCGCCCGGCCAGCTCTGAAAGTCTGCTGATCATGACAGTCATGCCCTCGTCTTCGACTTCGCAAACGCAGGGCCCGGCCTGGTTGCAGTCTCCGCTGCTGTGGCTTGTCGTGCTGGTGCTGGCCGCCCTGCCGCTGGCGCTGCCGCCGGTGGCGCCGCTGACCGATCTGAGCGGGCACCTGGGCCGCTATGCGGTGCAGATCGATCACGGCAAGTCGGCCGATCTGGCGCAGTGGTACAGCTTTCAGTGGAACCTCATTCCCAACCTGGGGGTCGATCTGCTGGTCGAATGGCTCAGCCCTTATCTTGGGCTGGAGCCGTCGGTGCGGCTGGTGGCGACGGCCATTCCGGTGCTGCAGGTGCTGGGCATCCTGTGCCTGTCGCGCAGCGTGCACGGGCGCATCACGCCGCTGGCGCTGTTTGCCCTGCCGCTCGCCTATTCCTATCCGCTGCACTACGGCTTCGTGAACTTTGCGCTGGGCCAGGCACTGGCGACGCTGGCGCTGGCGCTGTGGATATTCATGGGGCGGCGCGCCAGCGGGCACAGCGGCTGGCTGGTGGCGCGCTGGATCGTGTTCCTGCCGATCGCCACCGGGCTGTGGGTGTGCCATCTGGTGGCCTGGGCGCTGCTGTGCCTGTTTGCCGCCGCACACGATCTCAATGCCTTGTTCCGCCGCGGCTTTTCGGTGCGGGGCCTGGTGATCGTCGCGGTTGGCGGGCTGTGCCTGATCGCGCCCTATCTCGTGCGTCTGCTGTGGCCCGCGGGCAGCGCCGGCCATGGCGATACGCATGACTTTTTCATGCCGCTCAAGCTGTTCTACCCGATCATGCCGCTGCGCGATCGCTGGATGGTGTGGGACGTGCTGGGCGCGCTGCTGCTGCTCGGGTTGATCGTGTGGGGCTGGCTCAACCGGCCGACCGATACGGCCAGCGATCCGGCATCCGATCCGGGGCAGGGCCTGCTGCGCGGCACCATGCTGCTGGCGGTGATCTATGCCGTGATGCCGGGCACGATCTTCGGCTCGGGCAGGGCCGACATGCGCCTGGTGCCGATCATCCTGATCGTGGCGCTGGTGGCCATGGCGCCGGTCTATCGCAAGTTTCCGGTGAAGCCGGCGGCCCTGGCCGCGGCTGGCGCGGCGTTCGTGCTGGCGCGTTTCCTGGGCAATGCGGTTGCCCTGTGGCTGACTGGCCATGCCATGGCGGCCGATCTCGTCGCGCTTGACAGCGTGGCGCGCGGCAGCCGGGTGGCGTCGATCGTGGTGGAACCCTGCACGGTCTCGCTGTTCCCGTGGCAGCGCGAGCGGCGCACGCATCTGGGCGGCTATGCCATTGCCCGGCGCCACGCCTTTTCCAACGAACAGTGGATCATTCCGGGCGGACAGCTGCTGCAGGTGCACGCACCGCTGGCCGGCGAATTCGCCACCGACGATTCCGAGATCGCCAAGCCCGACGGTTGCAACAAGCCCAACACCTTGACCAACCGCCTGGCCGTGGTGCCGCATGCCGCGTTCGATTACATCTGGATCATCGGCGATGGCAAGATGCGCGCGGTGCCGGGCACCGTGCCGGTCACGCAGACCCCGGGCAGCGTGCTCTATCGCATCGTCAAGGGCCCGGCCTGAGCCGGGTCAACCGCGCCACCCCGACTACCGGCAAGAACCACGGATTGTCGGGTGCCGGTTGCACAAACCGTTGCCACGCGCCAAGGGCGGTGATGTGGCGACGCGCACGGTAATCGTTCCTGGCAAACGATGACGCAGCCATCGCGGTGCAGGGGGCAAGAAGCAAGACGATGACGATGCGGGCCGATGATGCTGTCCATGGGGCTGCCCATGGCGCTGGCGATGGTCTTGTCTCCATCAAGCCAGACGCCAAGACCCCCCGATGGCTGCAATCGCGCTGGCTGTGGTGGGTGGTGGCGGTGCTGGCCGCCTTGCCACTGATCCTGCCGCCGGTGGCGCCGCTCACCGATCTCGGCGGCCACCTTGGCCGCTATGCCGTGCAGGTCGATCATGGCCGCTCGGCCGACCTGGCGCAGTGGTACGGCTTTCGCTGGAATCTCATCCCCAACCTGGGCGTGGATATCCTGGTCGAATGGCTGGCGCCGCTGCTGGGGCTGGAACAGGCGCTACGCCTGATCGTGGCAGCCATCCCGGTGCTGCAGGCGCTGGGCATCCTGGCGCTGTGCAAGGCCGTTCATCGCCGGATCACGCCGCTGGCGCTGTTCGCCCTGCCGCTGGCCTATTGCTATCCGCTGCATTTCGGCTTCCTCAATTTCGTGCTGGGGCAGGCGCTGGCGACCCTGGCGCTGGCGCTGTGGATCTTCATGGGGCGCCGGGCCATTGCGCACAGCGGCTGGCTGGTGGCGCGCTGGATCGTGTTCGTGCCGATCGCCTGTGCGCTGTGGACCTGCCATCTCGTCGCCTGGGCGCTGTTCTGCGCATTTGCCGGCATGGGCGAGGTGGCGCCGTGCGTGCAGGGGCAAAGGCCGGATTGGCGTGGGCTGGGCCGGGTGGCGGTGCGAGTCAGCTGCCTGCTCACGCCACAGCTGCTGCGCATGGTCTGGCCATTGCCGGCCAGCGGCCATGGCGCCACGCGCGATTTCTTCCTGCCCGAACTCAAGCTGCTCTATCCGCTCATGCCGCTGCGCGATCGCTGGCTGGCGTGGGACGTGGCCGCCGCCGCCGTGCTGCTGGCGCTGGTGGTGTGGGCGATGCGGCGCCGGGCGCCCGATACCGATGCACGCGATCCGCGTATCGGGTTGCGCCTGGGCGTGCTGGCGCTGGGGATCGTCTATCTCGCCATGCCGGGCACGATCTTCGGGTCGAGCCTGGCCGACATGCGCCTGGTGCCGTTCCTGCTGATGGTCGCGCTGGTATCGGCAAGGCCCCTCTATCGCCCGCAGGGCTGGCTATCGTGGGCGCGCCTGGCCTGGCTGGGCGCCGGCTTTGCCCTGGCGCGCCTGCTCGGCAACGTGCTCAGCCTGTGGCTGGCGGGGCAGGCCATGGCGGCCGATCTGGCCGCGCTCGACAGCGTGCCGCACGGCGCGCGCGTCGCCTCGCTGGTGGTGGAGGAATGCGTCGTGTCGATCCTGCCGTGGCAGCGGGAGCGGCGCACGCATCTGGGCGGCTATGCCATTGCCCGCCGCCACGCCTTTTCCAACGAGCAGTGGGTGATCCCGGGCGGGCAACTGTTGCAGGTGCACGCCCCGCAGGCCGGCGCGTTTGGCACCGACGAATCCCAGCTGGTCAAACCCGATGATTGCGCCAAGCCCAACACGATCAGCCGCCGCCTGGCGGAATTGCCACGCGCCGCGTTCGATTACGTGTGGATCATCGATAGCGATGCCGTGCGGGCGGTGGCCGGCGCGGTGCCGGTGCGCCGCACGCCCGGCAGCGTGCTCTATCGCATCGTGCGCTGAACGCGCCCCGGCGGCGCCTATTTGCGCGTGCGCTTCTGCCGCACCAGGCGCACGTAGGTATCGGCCACGGCCTGGTTGATGCGGTCCCAGCTGAATTCCTGGGCGCGCAGTTCACCCGCCGCGCCATGCTGCGCCCGCAACTGCGGATTTTCGACATAGGCGCGCAGCGCTTCGGCAAACTGGTGGACTGCGCCCGGCGTGATCAGGCGGCCTGAAACGTGGTCGTCGACCAGGCTCTGGCTGCCGGTGGCGGCCGATGCCACCACGGGCAGGGCACAGGCCATCGCCTCGAGCGTGACATTGCCGAACGTCTCGGTGACGGAGGGGAAAAACAGCACGTCCATGCTGGCCACGCCCCGGCCCAGATCCGCACCAGACAGGAAGCCGGCGAATACCGCGTCGGGCAGGCGGGTTTCCAGCCATTCGCGCGCCGGGCCTTCGCCGATCACCAGCACGCGGAACTTGGCGCCGCGCCGCTGCAACTCGTCGATCGCGTCGGAAAAGACGTCGAGCCCCTTTTCCATCACCAGGCGGCTGAAAATGCCGATCACCACGTCGTCATCGGCCAGGCCCAGCGATCGGCGCCATTCCATGCTGCGCCGCTCGGGCGTGAAGATGTCGCGATCCACGCCGCGTGACCAGATGCCGATGTCATAGTTCATGCGCTGCTCGCGCAGCACCTGGGCCATGGATTCCGATGGGGCGACCAGCGCGTCGCAGCGGCGATAGAAGCGGCGCAGCATCGCTTCGATCACCGGTTCCAGCCAGGCCATGTTGTAATAGCGGAAATAGGTTTCGAACCGGGTGTGCACCGATGCCAGCACCGGCAGGCCGCGCCGGCGGGCCCAGGTGACCACGCGGTGGGCGGCAACATCGGGCGACGAGACATGGACGACATGCGGATCGAACGCGGCCAGATCGCGCCGCACCCGGCCCGACAGCGCGATCGGCACGCGATATTCGCCACGGCCCGGCACGGCCAGGGCGGGAATGCCGATCAGCGTGCCGGTGGGTTCGAACGCCGGCTTTTCCACCTTGGGAGAATAGACCCGCACTTGCGCGCCCTGGCGCAGCAGGTGGCCGACCAGGCGATTGAGCGCCTGGTTCGCGCCATCGCGCACATAGTTGTAGTTGCCGCTGAACAGCGCAATGCGCAGCCCGTCGAGCCGGCCAGTGGCCGTCATGGTGCGAAGATCGAGGGCCTGAGGATCAGGTGTGGTGTGGTTCACGGGGTGGGAACTCGTCATGGCGGCGCCATAGCGGGCGCGGGGCGGGATGGCGAGAGGCCGGTGCCGACAAATGCCAGGATGCCAAATAACAACGCGCCCGCCGGACTGGTCCGACGGGCGCGCCTGTCAGGTTTTACGCTATGCGGGCGGCAGGCTTACCAGCCGCGGTGCCAGCGCGGATAGCCGCCATAGCCGTAATAGGCCGGGCCGCTGCGATAGACTTCGCGATAGACATAGGTCCGCGGGGGCGGCGGCGGCGGGGCGTAATAGCCGCCGTAATAGGCCGGGCCTTCATAATAGTAGGTCGGCGGCGGGGGCGGCGGGGCATAGCCTTCTTCCACCACATAGCCGCGGTGTGGGTGGTCCGATGCGATCGCGGCACCCACGGCCAGGCCCAGGATACCCGCGCCAATCGCCAGACCGGCGCCGCCGCCACCACGATGCCAGCCATGGGCCTCTGCCGGGGCGGCAGTGGCCATCACGGTGGCGCCCAGGGCGCCGGCCAGCAGAACCTTGCTCAAAAGCTTCATGGCTCGTCTCCAACCCGCTGCCTTGTCCAAAAGAGCCTCATGCTCGCAGCGGGGTTCGTTGCAGCAACCTTATGCAACACGCGCTGAACCGCTGATGAAACCTTTGTTCAGGCAATGACAGAAACGAAAAAAGGCGCCCCGTTGCCGGAGCGCCCCTTTTCCGCTGATCAAGCCTGGCCCGCAAAGGGCCGGAAAATCAGGCGTTTTCCTTCTTGCGGCTGGCCTTCTTGCGCTCGTTGGGATCAAGGATCGCCTTGCGCAGACGCACCGTCTGGGGGGTGACTTCGACCATTTCATCGTCGTCGATATAGGCGATGGCCTGCTCCAGCGTCATGATGCGCGGGGGCGTCAAGCGAATCGCGTCGTCCTTGCCGGTCGAACGGAAGTTCGTCAGCTGCTTGGACTTCATCGGGTTGACTTCGAGATCGTCGGGCTTGGCGTTTTCGCCGATGATCATGCCTTCATAGACCTTGTCCTGCGGGCGCACGAACAGCACGCCGCGGTCTTCCAGGCTGTTGAGGGCATAGGCCACCGCTTCGCCGGTCGCGTTCGAGATCAGCACGCCGTTCTGGCGGCCTTCGATCGCGCCTTTGTGCGGGCCATACTTTTCGAACAGGCGGTTCATGATCCCGGTGCCGCGCGTGTCGGACAGGAATTCGCCGTGGTAGCCGATCAACCCGCGCGACGGCGCCGAGAAGGTGATGCGGGTCTTGCCCGCGCCCGAGGGGCGCATGTCGGTCAGCTCGGCCTTGCGGCGCTGCATCTTTTCGACGACCGTGCCCGAGAACTCGTCGTCCACGTCGATCAGCACGGTTTCATACGGCTCGGTGCGGCCATGCTCGTCGGTGCCAAACAGCACGCGCGGGCGGCTGATGCCCAGTTCAAAGCCTTCGCGGCGCATCGTTTCGATCAGCACGCCCAGCTGCAGTTCGCCGCGGCCGGCCACTTCGAAGCTGTCCTTGTCGGCGCTTTCGGTGACGCGGATGGCGACGTTGGTTTCCGCTTCGCGCATCAGGCGGTCGCGGATCATGCGGCTCGTCACCTTGTCGCCTTCGCGGCCGGCAAACGGGCTGTCGTTCACCGAAAAGCGCATCGCCAGCGTCGGCGGGTCGATCGGCTGGGCGGCAATCGGGGTGGAAACCGACGGATCGGCCACGGTGTTGGCCACGGTCGCCTTTTCGAGGCCGGCCAGCGCGATGATGTCACCGGCGCGAGCTTCTTCCACCGGCACGCGTTCCAGGCCGCGGAACGACAGGATCTTCGAGGCGCGGCCCACTTCCAGCACCTTGCCATCGCGATCGAGCGCGTGGATCGGCTGGTTGAGCTTGATCGTGCCCGACTGCACGCGGCCGGTCAGCACGCGGCCCATGAAGTTGTCGCGATCGAGCAGCGTGGCAAGGAAGCTGAACGGACCATCAACGTCGAGCGACGGGGCCGGCACGTGGCTGACGATCTTTTCGAACAGCGGCAGCAGGTTGCCTTCGCGCACGGTTTCGTCGTTGCCGGCATAGCCGTTGCGGCCCGAGGCATAGAGCACGGGGAATTCAAGCTGCTCGTCGTTGGCATCGAGGCTGACGAACAGGTCGAACACTTCGTCGAGCACTTCCTGCGGGCGGCCATCGGGACGGTCGATCTTGTTGACCACCACGATCGGCTTGAGGCCCAGCGCCAGCGCCTTGCCGGTCACGAACTTGGTCTGCGGCATCGCGCCTTCCGAGCTGTCGACCAGCAGGATCACGCCATCGACCATCGAGAGGATGCGTTCCACTTCGCCGCCGAAGTCGGCGTGGCCCGGGGTGTCGACGATGTTGATTCGCGTCGTCTCGTTGGTGGCGGGGTTGGTCCATTCCACCGAGGTGCACTTGGCCAGAATGGTGATCCCACGTTCCTTTTCCAGGTCGTTGGAATCCATCGCGCGCTCTTCCACGCGCTGGTTGTCGCGGAACGTGCCGGACTGGCGGAAAAGCTGGTCAACCAGCGTGGTCTTGCCGTGGTCGACGTGGGCGATGATCGCAATATTGCGCAAGGGCAGTGACATGAAAGGCTTTCTTCGACAGACCGTAACGTGCGGCCGGGATACTGGAGCTTGCAGCAGGCGCTGTGTCGGGAAGATCCCGTCATCTCGGTTCTGGCCGCACTTGGGCGCGCGCTTACTCGTTATTGTGCGTTGCCACAAGGGCGACTGGCAAAAGACCCTGCCGCGATGATGTGGCGCAGGCGCAACAGTACCGCCAAAACGCCGCCATGAGCGGCCAGAATGCCCGGAAATGATACGGTTTGCAGTTTATGGCCGATTGTAACCGCGCTAGCAAAAGAGTGCGGCGCGGCTGCGCGACACGGGGGGTGTTGCCAGCCACGCCGTAAACAGGGCGCGCATACCACAAAGACATGCAGGGTCGGGGCGAACACAGCGATGACGTACGGCGTTGCCGGCAAATGGCCGCCCGCACGCGGCTGCTTGCCGCCGCGCTGCTGCCGCTCGGCCTGGTCACCGCGCCCCATGCCCATGCTGCCGATGCCCGCGCTGGCGACGATGGCGCGGCGGTGGATGGGGCCGCCGATGGGGCCGACGGCACTATCGTCGTTACCGCCACCAAGCGCGCGGCCAGCCTGGAAGTCGTGCCGGTGGCGGTCAGTGTCGCCAGTGCGGATACCATCGCCCGCGCGCAGATCCGCGATCTCAAAGACCTGACCAGCCTGGTGCCCTCGCTCTCGATGCAGCAGTTGCAGAGCCCGGCCAACGTCAACATCTATATCCGTGGCTTTGGCAACGGCGCCAACAACAGCGGGATCGAACCCTCGGTCGGGGTCTTTGTCGATGGCGTCTATCGCTCGCGCACGGCCGCGCAGATTGCCGATCTGCCCGATGTGGAGCAGGTCGAAGTCTTGCGCGGGCCGCAATCCACGCTGTTCGGCAAGAACGCGTCAGCCGGGGTGATCTCGATCATCACGCGCCTGCCGCAGTTTACGCCGGGCGCGGATTTCGAGGCAAGCTATGGCAATTACAACGCACTGGTATTCAAGGGCTTGGTCACCGGCCCCGTGACCGATACCCTGGCGGTGAGCGTGGCGGCCGGGCGCAACCGCCGCGATGGCTTCATCGTCGATCCCGATAGCGGCCAGCGCAGCAACGGCCGCAACCGCTGGTTCGTGCGCGGCCAGGCGCTGTGGCAGCCGGGGGACGATCTGTCGTTGCGGGTGATCGGCGATTACGGCCTGATCGACGAGGTGTGCTGCGCGCCGGTCAATGTCCAGTCCTCTGCCGCGACGCAGGCCGTCCTGGCGGTGGGCGGCAAGGTCAATGCGCCCGATGCGATCTATGCCGATCAGGCCTGGTGGAATTTCGATTCGACCAACCGCATCGCCAACTACGGCTTTTCCGGCCAGCTCGACTACAAGGCCAGCCGGTTCAAGCTGACGGCGATTTCGGCCTGGCGGCGGCTGACCTCGGCCACCAACCAGGATTCCGATTTCACCAGCGGCCAGATGCTGGCGCGCAATGCACAAGACCTTCGGCTGTCGACCTTTACCGAGGAACTGCGCCTGGCCACCGACTTTGCCGGGCCGTTCAACGCGCTGGCCGGGGTCTATTACTTCAACGAGACGCTGGACCAGCGCAACGCCATCGCCTTTGGCCAGGACATGCGCGCCTATGCCAACCTGCTGGTGCAGGGGGCGAGCGCCGGCGCGCTCAGCGTGCCGTTGCTGGAACAGGTGCTGGGCGGCCTGGACGGCAATCCGGCGCGCTATGCCGGGCGGCTTTTTGCCAGCGGGCAGGGGTCCAACGAGCGCTATCGCCTGCATAACGAGGCGTTTTCGGCGTTTTTCCAGGGCGATCTCAAGCTTGGTGGCGCGCTCACGCTGACGGCGGGCGCTGCCTTTACCAGCGATACCAAGCGCTATGCGATCGCCGGGACCACCACCGACGCCTTTGCCGGGGTGGACCTTGACGGGCGCGCCTATGCCCCGTTCCGGCAGCAGTTGCTGACTGCGGCCGGCTTTCGCGCGCGGGGTGTCAATCCGCAGAGCCCGGCGGCGATCGCGGCCTTTGCCCAGGCCGATCCCCAGGGCTATGCCGCCGTGCTGGGACGCGCTGCGGCCAATGCCAACAATCCCGCGGCGAACCCGCTGGCGCCGCTGCGCCGGCTGCAGCTGTTTCCGCCCTATGTCGACGTGCCCAACGCGGTGGAGCCGGGCCGCACGCATGACCAGCGGCTGACCTGGACGGCGCGCGCCACAGTCATGCTCAGCCGGCATGTCCACGCCTATGCCAGCGTCGCCACCGGGTTCAAGGCCAGCTCGATCAACCTCTCGCGCGACAGCCGCCCGTTTCCGGCGGACCAGGCCGCGTTGGAGGCCGCCGGCCTGGCCCAGGTCAACCAGACCTATGCCACCCGCTTTGCCGGGCCAGAGCGGACCACGGTCTATGAACTGGGCATCAAGGCGCAGTGGGGGCTGGCCACGGCCAACATCGCGGTGTTTGACCAGACCATCAGCGGGTTCCAGTCCAACGTCTTTACCGGCACCGGTTTCTCGCTGGTCAACGCCGGCAAGGAGCGCGTGCGCGGGGTGGAAGTGGAAACCGTGCTGCGCCCCGCGCCGGGCCTGACGCTTTCGGGCAGCGCCACCTGGCTTGATCCGCTGTATCAGGATTTCACGATGTCGGCCGTGGGCGATCTGTCAGGTCGGCGGCCGGCCGGCATTCCCGCGCTGTCGTTCACCCTGGCCGGGCAATACGAGCATCGCCTGGGCCGCACCGCGCGCCTGTTCGTGCGCGGCGATTTCCATCATGAAAGCCCGGTGGTCACGGAAGAGGGGCTGCCTGGCTTCCTCGATCTGGGCACGGCCGCCGCCATCGCCGCGTCGGCGCAATACAAGCGGCGCATCGACGAAGTGAATGCCGCGCTGGGCCTGGCCCCCGGCACCCGCACCGAGTTCACGCTGTGGGCGCGCAACCTGACCAACAACCGCACACTGACCAAGGTTTTCGATTCGGTGGCCCAGCCTCTGGCAATTTCGGGTTACACCAACCAGCCGCGCACCTATGGTGCATCGGTGCGTTATCGCTTCTAACCCGGACGCGAAGCGCAAGACTTGCAAGGGGGCTGCCTGGCGGCCCCCTTTTTCTTGTCATGTCGATATTTTTCTGGCTGTCTGCCCATGGCGACACGCCGGCACCGGCCGGTGGAGCGATGGGGGTGTTCGTGTACTGGCTGATCCTGCCCTACCGGCGCATGTTCGAGTTTCGCGGGCGCTCGCGCCGGCGCGAGTTCTTCTCGCTGGTGCTCTCGGGAATTGTCGTTTTCCTGGCGTTTTTCAGCGCATTCATTCCGCTGCATGTTTGGGACAAAGCCGCTGCAGCGGAAACAAACCGCGGGGATATCGTTGCAATCTTCGGGATGGCGATCCTGGTGCTGGTCTGGGCGTGGGCGCATATGGCGGTGTCTATTCGCCGCTTTCATGACCAGGACCGAACCGGGTGGCTCTACCTGATCAGCTTCGTGCCTTACGTTGGCGGGCTGATCGTGTTCGTGATGATGTGTCTGCCCGGCACGCCCGGGCCCAACCGCTATGGTGCCGATCCCAAGAACCGCGATCTGACCGACGTGTTTGGCTGAAACCGCCAGGAGAACTGCGCATGAATTGGATGCTGTTGCCCTATCGCCGCTATTTCCAGTTCGCGGGCCGATCGCGCCGCAAGGAATACTGGATGTTCACCCTGTTCGGCGTGCTGGTGAATCTGGCGCTGACCATCGTGTTCGGCCGCACAACCTATACCACGATGGGCTGGTATGCCGGGGTCAGCACCCAGCTCAACGGCGTGGGCGATGCACTGTCGGGCCTGTTCGCGCTGTTCAACTTCATTCCCAGCCTGGCGGTGAGTGTTCGCCGCCTGCACGATATCGATCGGTCAGGCTGGTGGCTGTTGCTGATTTTCCTGCCGATCCTGGGCTGGTTCGCGCTGCTGGTGTTCATGTGCCTGGAAGGCACGCGCGGGTCCAACGGCTATGGCCCCGATCCCAAGAACCCCTACGAAGCCGACGTTTTCCAGTAATCACAGTTCCCTGAGCGCCTGGGCGGGCCGCGTGCGCAAGACGCCGAGCGACCCGCCCAGCGCCATGGCCATGACCACGGCCAGCGCGCCGCCCAGCACGGCGAGGATCGTGCCCCAGCCCGGCAGCCAGGCAAAATCGAACAGGTGCGTCACCACGGCCCAGGCGCCGGCCGTGCCCAGCACCAGCGCGACCCCGGCCAGCAGCACCGCCAGCAGGGCCTGTTCGGCCAGCACCAGGAGCAGCAACTGGGCCGATCCCGCGCCCAGCACGCGCAGCACCACCGCATCATAGTGCCGCTGCGCCCGCGCGGCAGCGATCGCCCCGGCAAGCACCGCCATGCCGGCCAGGATCGCCACGCTGGCTGCAGCAAAGATCGCCAAGGCCATCTGCCCCAGAAGGTTGCGCGCCTGCGCCAGCACCGGCCCCACTTCGATCACCGAACTGGACGGCAGGGCCCGCACCAGGCCCGCCAGGATGGCGCGCGATACGGCGGGATCGCCCTGCGCCTTGCCCAGTTCGATCGTGGCAGCAAGGTTGTAGGGCGCATCGGCCAGGGCGTTGGGGCTGAACACCAGGACATAGTTGAAGCCAAAGCTGTCCCAGTCGATCCGCCGGAACGAGGCGACGCGCGCGCTGCGTTCCACCCCCAGCAGCGAGACCGTGATCGTGTCGCCCAGCTTGAGGTGGATGGCCTGCGCCAGCTTTTCATCCACCGACACCAGCGGTTCGCCGCGATAGCCGGCTGGCCACCAGCGCCCGGCGGTCAGGACGTTGCCTTCGGGCAGGGCATCGGCAAAGGTCAGCCCGCGATCGCCACGCAGCGCCCAGGCATCGTCGGGAATGCGCACCAGATCGGCAACGCGGATCAGGTGATCGGCCGGGCCGAACGCCACGATCGTGCCGCGCATGGCCGGCACGGTGCGGATGCGCGCCGCAGGCGCTGCGCTGCGCACCACGCGTTCGAACGCGGGCAGGCCGGCGGGCGGCACGTCGAGCACGAAATAATCGGGCGCGCGTTGCGGCACGCGGGCGGCGATATTGGCATCCAGGCTGGTCTGCACCCCGGCGAGCAGCACGAACGCGGCCATGCCAAAGCCCAGCGCGGTAACCAGTGCCCCGGTCTGCGCGCCCGGGCGGTGCAGGTTGGCCAGCGCCATGCGCGCGATCGGGTGGCGCGGGCGGGGCAGGCGGGCCGCCAGCCGCACCAGCGCCCAGCCCAGCGCGGCCAGCACGGCCAACACGCCGCCCGCCGCCGCCAGGAAGCCGGCGGCGAGCCAGGGCTGCTCTGCCCCGGCAATGGCGATGGCGGCAATCGTTGCCAGGCCAAGGCCCATGGCCAGCGCACGCATGCGCCAGCCTTCGCGCGGCGGCACCAGGCGGCCGCGCATCAGGGCCATGGCTGGCACGGCACGGGCGCGCAGCAGCGGCGGCGCGGCAAAGGTGGCGGCAATCAGCGCGCCCTGCAGCGCGGCCAGCGCCAGGGCGCCCGGCGCCAGCACCAGCCCTGCGGGAATGGGCAGCAGATCTTTCAGCGCCAGGCCGATCAGCGGCGTGGCGGCGAGCCCCAGGGCCAGGCCCAGGCCGATCGCCAGCACGGTGGCCAGGCCCAGCTGCAGGCAATAGATGCGCGCAATGTCGGCCCCGGTGGCGCCCAGGATCTTGAGCGTTGCGATCGCCCCGCGCCGCGCCTCGAGATAAGAGGCGACGCCATTGCCGATGCCGATCCCGGCAATGAGCAAGGCGGCCAGCGCCACCAGCGCCAGGAACTGCCCCATGCGGGACACAAAGCGATCGAGCCCGGGCGACGCCTTGTCGCGCGTGCGCAGCTCCAGGCCGGCATTGGGGAACCGGCGGGTCAGCGCGTCGGCCACGGCCTGGGGCTGCGCGGTGGGCGGCAGGCGCAGGCGGTATTTCCACCGCACCATCGCGCCGGGCTGGACCAGGCCGGTGGCATCAAGGCCGGCGCGGCTGATGATCACGGTGGGGCCAAGGCCAAAGCCTTCGCCCAGCCGATCGGGCTCGTCAGCGATCACCCCGCCGATGCGGAACGTGGCCTGGCCGATGCGCAAGGGCTGCCCCACTGCCACGCCCAGCCGCTGCGCCACGCCCGGTGCGATCCATGCGATGGCAGCGCCAGGCGCGCCGGCGGTGCGGCCATCGGCAAGCGTCAAGCGGCCGTACAGCGGCCAGGCGCCGTCCACCGCCTTGAGTTCGATCGGCACGGCGGTGCCATCGCTGCCGGGCACCGTGGCCATGGCCCGCATGCGCGCGCCGATCGACAGCGCGCCGGCCCGGGCAAAGGCGGCCTGTTCCGGGGCGAAGGCTTGGCGCCCGCCGAGTTCCACTTCCACATCGCCGCCCAGCATGGCCTGCCCGCGCCGATCGAGTTCGCTGCGCACCGCATCGGTCAAGGTGCCGATCGCCGCCAGCGCCGCCACGCCCAGCACCAGGCACACCACCAGCAGGCGCAGGCCGCGGAATTTCCAGTCCAGCCCGCGCCGGGCCAGGGTCCATGCCATGCCCCAGCTGAGGCCTCGTGTTTGGGTATCGCCGGCCAGCGGCGTGGCGGTCATTGGGTTTCGTCCGCCACGATGCGCCCATCGGCCAGGCGCAGGATGCGGCCACAGCGCTGCGCCAGCGCTTCATCGTGGGTGACCATCAGCAGCGTTGCCCCGGCCTCGCGCGCGCGATCGAACAGCAGATCGGCCACGGCCGTGCCGGTGGTGGTATCGAGGTTGCCGGTCGGTTCATCGGCAAACAGCAGGGCCGGGCGCGGGGCCAGCGCGCGGGCGATCGCCACGCGCTGCTGCTCTCCGCCCGAAAGCTGGCCGGGATAGTGATCGAGCCGATGCGCCAGGCCCACGGCGGCCAGTTCCGCTTCGGCCCGCTGCATGGCATCGGCGATGCCGGCCAGTTCCATTGGCGTGGCGACATTCTCGCGCGCGGTCATCGTCGGCAGCAGGTGAAACGCTTGGAGCACGATGCCGATGCGCCCCCGTCGCGCCGTGGCAAGGCCATCTTCATCGAGCGCGGAAAAATCCGATCCGGCCACGGACAGCGCGCCGCCGCTGGCGCGTTCCAACCCCGCCAGCACGGCGAGCAGCGATGACTTGCCCGAGCCGGAAGGGCCGAGCAGGGCCACGGTTTCCCCCGCCATCACAGCAAGGTCCAGGCTCTTGAGAATATCGACACGGGCGGCGTCACGACCAAGGGACAGCGTGAGCGCGCGGGCGGAAATGAGCGGGGCAGGGCTGGTCACCGCGCGGGAGTGGCATAGACCGCAAGCATCTTGCAACCGGCCATTCCACCAACGACATGGGGGCAGCACCTGCCTTTATGGGAAACCCGATGCGCGCGCCTGTTCCTGCTGTTCCGCTTCTTGCTGCCCTGGTCTTGCTGCCGCTGGCCGGCTGTTCGCGCGACAAGGCGCCCGATGCGCTGGAAACCCGCGGGGCGAGCACGGCCGACACCGCGCCAGGGGCTGCCCCGGCAGCAGCGCCCGTGCCGGCCGATGCCCCGGTGATCCTGGCGTTCGGGGACAGCCTCTATGCCGGATACCAGCTGGATCAGGGGCAAAGCTATCCTGCCCGGCTGGAGGCGGCACTCAACGCCGCCGGGGTCAAGGCGCGGGTGATCAATGCCGGCGTTTCGGGCGATACCACCGCCGCCGCGCGGCAGCGCCTGGCCTTCACGCTCGACAACCAGCCGCGCAAGCCGGCGCTGGTGATGGTCGGCCTGGGGGGCAACGACATGCTGCGCGGCCTGCCGCCGGCCCAGACGCGGGCCAACCTCGATGCGATCCTTGCCGAACTCAAGCGGCGGGGCATCCCCGTGATGCTTACCGGCATGCTCGCCGCGCCCAATCTGGGGGCCGATTACGTGGCTGCGTTCAACCCGATCTGGCCAACCCTGGCGAAAAAGTATGACGCGGCGCTGGTGCCGTTCTTCCTGCAGCCGATCATCGCGCAGCCAGCGCTGCAACTGCCCGATCACATGCACCCCAATGCGCAAGGGGTCGATGCGATCGTTGCCGCAACCCAGCCGGCCGTGACCCAGGCCCTGGCCAAGGCGCTGAAGGGTTAGGCATTCAGGCGCGCCGCTGCTCCATCGTGCACGCGCCATATCGCCGCTTCGCCGGCAATGTCGGCAAAAGGGGCGGCTTCGGTGCCGGTCATCCACACTTGCGCGCCCGAGGCGGCGAGTCGCTCATAGAGCGCGGCGCGGCGCAGCGGGTCGAGATGGGCGGCAATTTCATCGAGCAGCAGCAGGCGCGGGCGCGGGCCGGCGGTCAGTTCGGCATGGGCCAGCACGATGGCGATGAGCATCGCCTTCTGCTCTCCGGTGGAGCAATCGGCGGCCGGGGCATCCTTGGTGGCAAGGCGCACGGCAAGGTCATCGCGGTGCGGGCCGATCAGCGTGCGCCCGGCGGCGCGATCGCGGCGTCGGCCCTGGCGCAGGGCGCTGCGCAGCGCCGCTTCATCGGCCGGGGTTTCGCTGGCATAGGCCAGCGAGGGCCGGGCAAAGGGCTGTTCGGGAACGGTTTCCAGCACGGCGCCAAGATCGGCCACCAGGTCTGCACGGGCCGCGACGATCGCCGCGCCGGTTTGCGCAAGCTGCGTTTCCAGCGCGTCGAGCCAGGCGGGATCGGGTTCGCGGTCGTCTGCCAGCAGGCGGTTGCGTTCGCGCAGCCCGTTTTCATAGCGGGCGCTGGTCTGGGCATGGCCGGGCAGGCGGGCCAGCACCAGGCGATCGAGGAAACGCCGGCGGTTGCCCGCGCTTTCGGCAAACAGCCGATCCATCGCCGGGGTCAGCCAGGTGAGCGAGAGCCACTCCCCCAGCCGCGCGGCAGGTGCCTGCGCGCCGTTGACCTTGACCAAGCGGCGCCCGGGCGCGGCCGGCTGGGTATGGGTGCCGAGCACCACTTCGCCCGCTTCCATCTCGGCCGCCACGGCAAAGCTGCCGTCACCATGGCGCGCGGCCATTTCGGCCGGCTGGGCGCGGCGCAGGCCCCGGCCCGGCGCCAGCAGCGACAGCGCTTCGAGCACGTTGGTCTTGCCCGCGCCGTTTTCCCCCACCAGCACGTTGAAGCGCGCCATGCCATCAAGCCGGGTCGCCGCATGGTTGCGGAAATCGCGCAGGGTCAGGCGGGTTAGCGGCATGGGTTTTGCCGGCGGTGCATGGTTTTCACCACCCCCCGACCCTCTCCTCTCAAGAGGAGGGGGAGAGCCACTACAAAAGCCCCCTCCTCTGAAGAGGAGGGGGTTGGGGGTGGTGCGAAACCGGAAACAACGTCGGCCAGCATCACCCCTGCCCACGCTCCAGCAGCCCGTGCTTTTTCAGGCAGTGGCGCAGCTGGTCATAGGTCACGCCCAGCGCCTTGGCGGTCTGCCGCTGGTTATAGCGGTTGCGGCCCAGGTGATGCTCGAGGATGGCGCGCTCGTGGGCGTCGACCGCGGCGCGCAGATCCTGGATCGTGTCGAAATCGGCAGCGCTCGCCGCGTGCTGCATCACCGTGGTGCAGACATCGCTGGGCGGCGCCATCGTGGTTGCGGGTTTCCACGGGCTTTCAAACGGATCAAACTGCACATGGGCGATCGGCCGGTCGGGATCGTCCCAGCGATAGACCGCGCGTTCCACCACGTTGCGCAATTCGCGCACGTTGCCGGGCCAGGCGTGCGTTTCCAACTGCTGCTGCGCATGGGCGGCAAAGCCCGGCCAGGCATCCCATTGCAACTCGGCCGCCATGCGCCGCCCGAAATAGTCGGCCAGCACGGCCACGTCCCCTTCGCGCACGCGCAGCGGGGGCAGGGTGATCACCTCAAAGCTGAGGCGATCGAGCAGGTCGGGGCGAAAGCGGCCCTGCGCCGCCATCTTGGGCAGATCCTCGTTGGTGGCAGCGACGATGCGCACGTCGACGCGCAGCGGTCGGCTGGCGCCGATGCGCGTCACCTCGCCATATTCCACCGCGCGCAGCAGGCGTTCCTGCGCACCCATCGACAGCGTGCCCAACTCGTCCAGGAACAGCGTGCCCTTGTCCGCCTCTTCAAAGCGGCCGGCACGGGCGCGGGTGGCGCCGGTAAAGGCGCCGGCCTCGTGCCCGAACAGTTCGGCCTCGATCAGGGTTTCGGGCAGGGCGGCGCAGTTCATCGTCACCAGCGGTTCCTGCCAGCGCGTAGACAGGCGGTGCAGGCGTTCGGCGATCAGTTCCTTGCCGGTGCCGCGTTCACCGATCACCAGCACCGGGCGGCGCATCGGCGCGGCGCGGCTGGCCCGTTCGACCGCGTCGAGAAAGGCGCTGGATTGGCCGATGAACTGAACTTCGCGATCCATGGCCCAACATTTGGCATATTTTCCCAAGTGCGGGCAAGATGTGCCAATCCATGGCGCCGAGAATTTTGATAAAGCGGCCGAAATCAGCCATTTTTTGAAAATGGCACGGGCCTTGCTGAACATGGGACAACCGCTTTGGAGTAACCCCGATGACCACCGCCCCGTTCTTCTCCACCCGTCTTGGCCGCGCCGCCCTGGTCAGCATTGCCGCGATGCTGGCGATGAACGCCGTGGTCCTCGCCAACCACATGCCGGAACTGCCCGGCCTGGGCCACGTGGTTCACGCCGCGCCCGGCGCCCACACCGGCATCACCCGCTCGGTTTCGGCGATCACCGGGGGCCTGGCATGAATTCCATTCTCGAACCCGTGCCGGCTGGCCGGCAGTCTTTGGGCGGCTCCTCGCGCTTTGACGATGCGTTGCGGGCCGCGCGGATGCGGCCCTCGCCGGGGACCGGCCAAAGTGATACGAACGCCGCAAGGCCCTTTTTCAACGGAGCAAACCTGATGGGCATCTTTTCGCGCACGCGCGATATCATTGCCGCCAATTTCAACGATCTGTTGGACAAGGCCGATGACCCGGCCAAGATGATCCGCATGATCATCCTGGAAATGGAAGAGACGCTGGTAGATGTGCGTGCCTCGGCCGCGCGGACCATTGCCGACCAGAAGGAAATGCTGCGCCACGTAGCCAAGCTGGACCGCCTGCAGGCCGATTGGGCCGACAAGGCGCAACTCGCCCTGTCGAAGGACCGCGAGGATCTGGCCCGCTCCGCGCTGGTCGAGCGCAAGAAGGCGGCCGACATGGCCGACCAGCTGCGCAGCGAAGTGGCCGTGCTCGACGATTCGATGCGCGCCTATGAACAGGACATCGAAAAGCTCCAGACCCGCCTGCGCGAGGCCCGCAGCCGCCAGACCGCCATTGCCGCCCGCCTGGAAAGCGCGGAAAACCGCGTGCGCCTGCGCGCCCTGATGACCAGCGAACGCGTGGACGAAGCGCTGGCGCGGTTCGACCAGCTCGAACGCCGCGTCGATTATGCCGAAGGCCGCGCCGACGCGCTGAGCATTGCCGAAAGCGGGCCGCCGAGCCTGGCCGATGAAATCGCCGCGCTCGCCGGGCAGGACAAGATCGACGAGGAACTGGCCGCGATGAAGCGCGCCATGGGCAAGGAGGGCTGATCACAATGGGCGACATGGACCTGACGCCGTTCTTTGCCTTGGTAACGCTGTTCGTCGCGCTGCCGTGGATCGTGCTGCACTACATGACGAAGTGGAAGACCGCCGCGACCCTGACCAGCGGCGATGAACAGCTGCTGGAAGAGCTCTATCGCGTCGCCCGCCGCCTGGAAGAGCGGATGGACACCGTGGAACGCCTCGTCGCCAGCGAAAATCCGCAATTCCGCCCGGCCAGCCTGGCAGCCGAGCGCGCCAACCACCAGGCCGACCTGTCTGAACTCGATCGGCTGATGATGCAGAGCAAGGGGACCGTGAAATGAGCGCTGTCCGTACCCGTTTCTATCGCGACAAGGTCAACGGCAAGTTCATGGGCGTGTGCGCCGGGATTGCCGACTACACCGGGGTTGACGTGCTGTGGGTGCGGCTGGCGCTGATCGTCGGCACCTGCTGCGGGCTCGGCTTCCTGCCGATCATCTACCTGGCGCTGGGCTTCCTGGGTGAAAAGAAGCCCGCCGCGCTCTATGCCGATCGGCAGGAGCAGAAGTTCTGGCAGGGCGTGCGCCAATCGCCCGCCCGTTCGGCCCGCGAAGTGCGCGCCTCGCTGCGCGACATCGATCGCCGCCTGGCTGAAGTCGAACACTTCTACGTCTCGAGCAACCCGCGCCTGGCCCAGGAAATCGAAAGCCTGCGCTAAACCGCCATCCCGTCTTACATCCTATCCCATCCCGGCACTTCGAAGGGGACTGCTGCCATGGATCACGGAACACTTGCCCTGCTTATCCCGCTTGCCCCGTTCATGATCGCGGGCCTTGCGATCTGGACCCGGCACAGCCGGCGGATGGCGGAAATCCAGGCCAACGCCACGGCCGAAAAGGCGGCGCAATATGCCGTCCAGAACCAGGCGCTGGAAGATCGCGTGCGCGTTCTGGAACGCATCGTCACCGACGGTGGCTATGACGTGGCGCTGCAGATCGAGGCCCTGCGCGATGTCAACCGCATCGAAGGCGGCCAGCACGATGGCGCCACCCGCGCGCCGGTTTCGGACAAGCTGCAATGACTGCCGCCGGTGCCATCGTCCTGCTGGCCTTTGCCACCCTGGCCACCTTGCTGGTCGGCCTGGCCATGGCAGCGCAGGCCTGGTCGCGCCGGATGGATCAGCGCGAGCGGGAAATCATCGCCACCACCCGCGCCACGGCCGAGCAGGCCGCGCAATATGCCGCCCAGACCGCCCGTCTGGAACAGCGCGTGCGCGTGCTGGAAGGCATGATGCAGGGGCGCGAGGCTTCGGCCATGCCCCAGTTCAACTGACCGCGTTTACCCGCCCCGCACACCCCACCCGCCGGTTTCCCCCCGTCCAGCCAAGGATGTCCTACCCGTGAGCTTTGGAGCCACTCTTGTTGCCATCGTCGCGATCCTGGCCTGGGCCAGCCTGCGCCATCGCCGCCACAGCGCCCATCAGGATAGCTATCCCATCGCCGATGCGGCGGAAAATGCCGCTCTCGCGCGCGAAGTGGCGGCGCTGCGCAGCCGGGTAGAAGTGCTGGAGCGCATCCTGACCGATCAGCGTGGATCGACCGACCTTGCCCGCGAAATCGAATCCCTGCGCGATCGTTGAGGCTTGAGGTGGGCTGGTTCCCGCTTTAGGCGGCGTGGACAAATTCCGCAGGGCCTCTTGCAGGGCAACCGTGGCATTGCGGAATTTGTCCACGCCGCCTAAGGCCCAGCCCATGCGCACTCTTGCCGACATTCTCGAAGAATACGAGTTCAGCGATGGCGACGAACGCTATCGCCTGCTGATCGACCTTGGGCGAGAGCTTGAGCCGATGCCCGATGCGCTGAAGACCGATGCCACGCTGGTGCGCGGCTGTTCGGCCGCGGTGTGGGTCTATCCCACCGAAGGGGAGGGCGGCGCCCTGCATTTCCTGGCCGACAGCAACGCGGCGATCACCAAGGGCATCATCGCCCTGGTGCTGGCCGCCGTGCAGGACCGGCCCGCCGCAGACGTGGCGGGCATGGACATTGCCGAGGCGCTGGCGCCGTTCAATCTCAAGAACCAGCTTTCGTCCAACCGCACGCAGGGCCTGCCCAACATGATCGCGCTGGTGCGCGAACACGCCGCGCGCCTGGCCGCGGCGGGCTGACGGCGGGCATGGTCCGCCGCCATCTCTGGACGGCTGCGGGCCTGTTCTTTGTCGGGCTGGGCACGGTGGGCGCGTTCCTGCCGCTGCTGCCGACGGTGCCGTTCCTGCTGCTCGCGGTGTTCTGCTTTGCGCGCGGCAATCCCGCGTGGGAGCAACGCCTGCTCGATCATCCCAAGTGGGGCCCGCCCTTGCGCGAATGGCGCACCCGGCGCGCGATCCCCCGCCGCGCCAAGAAGGCGGCCCTGGCCACCATGGCGCTGAGCGTGGGGGTAACCGCATTCACCGCCGGCTGGCCCTGGGTGCTGATCCCGGCAGCGGTCATGGTCTTGAGCGGCACCTGGATCTGGACCCGCGCGGAATAGGACATCGCATGCAGCTTGCCGCCATCCATCGCTATCCGGTCAAGTCCCTGGGCGGGCAGTCGTTGAACCGCGCCACGATCACCGCGCAGGGCGTGGCGGGTGATCGGCGGTGGATGGTCGTCAATCCGCAAGGGCGATTTCTCACCCGCCGCGAACTGCCGGCGATGGCCCTGCTGCAGGCCGTGCCCCATGCCGATGGCGGCCTTACGCTGCGCCATCCGGCGGCACCGGCTGTGGATGTGGCCGTGCCGACCACGGCCGAGCGCCGCGCCGTGAACGTGTGGGGAGACAGCCTGGCAGCAACGCCCGCTGGCGCCGTGGCCGATGCCTGGCTTTCGGCGCGCCTGGGGCAGCCGGTTCACCTGGTCCACATGGGCGATGACGTGATCCGCCCGGTCGATCCGCGCTATGGCCAGCCGGGCGACGCAGTGGGCTTTGCCGATGGCTTTCCGCTGCTCGTCACCACGCAGGAATCGCTCGATGCGCTCAACGCGCAATTGCCGGCGCCGATCGCCATGGCGCGCTTTCGCCCCAGCCTGGTGATCGCCGGGGCGCCGGCCGCCTTTGCCGAGGAAGGCTGGAGCATGCTGCGCATCGGTGCGCTCACCCTGCGGCTGGTCAAGCCCTGCACGCGCTGCGTGATCACCACGCAAGACCCGGAAACGGGAGAAAGCCATGACCGCGAGCCGCTGGCCACGCTGCGCCGCATGGGGCGGCTGTGGCAGCGCCAGCCGGTGTTCGGCATGAATGCCATTCCCGATGGCGCCGCCGACCTGGCGGTGGGGGATCGGGTGGAACTGGCCTGAGCCGGCCTATTCCACCGCTTCACGCAGCACGGCAATGCCGGCGGCGCGCTGTTCGCGCAATTCGCGCTTGAGCACCACGGGATCGCGCGCGATGACAAAGCCGAAGCTGACCCCGCCTTCCTTGCCGATCGTGGCATGGTGCAGCTTGTGCGCCTGGACCAGCCGCTTGGCATAGCCACGCTTGGGCACCCAGCGGAACCAGCGCTGGTGTACCAGGCCATCGTGGATGAAGGTATAGATCAGGCCATAGACCAAGACGCCCATGCCGATCCAGGTGCCCGGCCACCAGGCATGCGCGCCCAGCACCACCGGGCTGCCGATGGCGAACATCGAGATCGAAATGGCCGCGCCGACCACGGCATAGAGATCGTTCTTTTCCAGGAAACCATCGTGCGGTTCGTGGTGATCGCGGTGCCACGCCCAGCCAAAGCCGTGCATGATGTACTTGTGGCTGGACCACGCGACCAGTTCCATGGTGGCCGCAGCGCCCAGCACGATCAGGATGGCAAGCAGGATATCCATGGCCAGCGCCCATAGCGCAATGCGCGCGCGGCGGCGATGCGTTTTATCGGGCAGCGCTTGGGCGGCGTTGGCGGACGTGTCGGGCGGGACCCCGGATCAAGTCCGGGGTGACGAAGAAGGAAAGAAAATACATCTACTTATCGTCACCCCGGACTTGATCCGGGGTCCCGCTGCTCTACAGGCGCACTCCACCATCTATGGGCGCTGCTGCCGTCAGAATTCTCGCCCACTTGAGCGCGCTAGGCGTTCCTTGCTGAAACCCGAACGCGTGGATGGCGTTTGGTTCAGGATCACTTTGTCAGACCCTGATCATGAAACGGTGCCGGCGTTCCATCGGCAGGCGCCGCTGACAAGCAAGGAGTAAAGCCCATGAAAAAGCTCATTCTCGCCGCGCTGCTTCCGGCCACGGTGGGCCTGGCTGCCCCGGCCATGGCACAGCCCGCGCCGCCGCCGCCCGGTGGCTGGCACCACGGCCCTGGTTCGGCGATGGGCGGCTGGATGACGCCGCGTCGCGATGCGGCGATCCGCCAGGATATCGGCCAGCTGCGCTTTGCCATCGATCGCGCCGTGCGCAACCGCACGACCTCCCCGCGCGAGGCCGCACCGCTGCGGCGCCAGGCGATGGTCGTGCAGCGCCAGTACCAGATGTATGCCCGCGATGGCCTGAGCCGCGATGAAGTGCGCTGGCTGGCCAGCCGGGTCAACCAGATCCGCCAGCAGCTGCGCATGGAGCGCGCCGACTGGGATCGCGATCGCTGGTGATCGCCGCTACCCGGCGCACCCTGGGCCTTGCGCCAACCCCGCTTTGGGCAAGGCCAGGCACAGTCGGGACAGAAAATGACGCATGCCCCCGCGTGTTCTTGCCGTTTGGTGCTTGAAATGCGCGGGGGCGATGCTTAACCGCACTGCATGACCAGCACCGGCAAGACGCTCTACGAAAAGATCTGGGATGCCCACGTCGTGGAAAACCGCGAGGATGGCACCAGCCTGATCTATATCGACCGCCATCTCGTTCACGAAGTGACGAGCCCGCAGGCGTTCGAGGCGCTGCGCATGGCGGGGCGCAAGGTGCGCCGCCCCGATCTCACGCTGGCCGTTCCCGATCACAACCTGCCCACCACCGCGCGCCGCGATGCCGCAGGCGGGCGCATTCCCATTGCCGATCCCGAAAGCGCGCAGCAACTCGCCGCGCTGGAGCGCAACGCGCCGGAATTCGGCATCCGCTACATCGGTGATGCTGATGCGGCCCAGGGCATCGTCCATGTCGTTGGGCCAGAGCAGGGCTTTTCCCTCCCCGGCGCCACGATCGTGTGCGGTGACAGCCACACCGCCTGCCACGGTGGCCTGGGGGCGCTGGCCTTCGGCATCGGCACGTCGGAAGTGGAGCATGTGCTGGCGACGCAGACCCTGCTGCTCAAGCGCAGCAAGACCATGGAAGTGCGCGTCGAAGGCACGCTCACGCCGGGCGTCTCGGCCAAGGACGTGGTGCTGCATATCACCGGCGTGCTCGGTGCGGCGGGCGGCACCGGCTATGTCATCGAATATACCGGCCAGGTCATCCGTGACCTGTCGATCGAGGGCCGCCTGACGGTTTCGAACATGGCGATTGAGCATGGCGCGCGTGCCGGCCTGATCGCGCCCGATGACAAGACCTTCGCCTATGTGAAGGGCCGCCCCTATGCGCCCAAGGGCGCCGATTGGGACAAGGCCGTGGCCTGGTGGAAGAGCCTGGCCACCGATGCGGGTGCGCAGTACGACAAGGTCGTGGTGATCGATGCGGCCGATATCGCCCCGTCCGTCACCTGGGGCACCAGCCCCGAAGACGTGCTGCCGATCACCGCCACGGTGCCTGCGCCGGAAAGCTTTGCTGATCCGTCGAAGCAGGATGCTGCGCGCAAGTCTTTGGAATACATGGGCTTGGCGCCGGGCACCGCGCTCAACACGGTGGAAATCCAGAACGTCTTCATCGGTAGCTGCACCAACAGCCGGATCGAAGACCTGCGCGCCGCCGCCGCGATCCTCAAGGGCCGCAGGAAAGCCGACAACGTGCGCTGGGCGATCGTCGTGCCCGGATCGGGCCTGGTCAAGGCCATGGCCGAGGACGAGGGGCTGGACGTGATCTTCAAGGACGCAGGCCTTGAATGGCGTGAGCCGGGCTGCTCGGCATGCCTGGGCATGAACCCCGACAAGGTTCCGGCCGGCGAGCGCTGCGCCTCGACCTCGAACCGCAATTTCGTCGGTCGCCAGGGCCCCGGCGCCCGCACCCATCTGGTCAGCCCGGCCATGGCTGCTGCGGCGGCAGTGACCGGGCGATTGACGGACGTGCGCGAACTGGCCTGACCGCACCGGTTTGAACGACCTGCGCAAATCCGCCTTTGCCCCGGTAGTCGATGCGCAGACCCGCGTACTGGTCTGCGGTAGCCTGCCGGGGGAGGCATCGCTCGCGGCGGGCCGTTACTATGCCCATCCTGCCAACCAGTTCTGGCACCTGGTGGGTGGGGTGATCGGGCAGGACCTGGTCACGCTTGACTATCCGCAGCGGCTCAATGCGCTGCGCGGCGCGGGCATCGGCCTGTGGGATACGGTGGCCAGTGCCACGCGCCAGGGCAGCCTCGATACCGCGATCAGAGAAGCCCGGCTGGCGCCGCTGGCCGAACTCGCCGCCCGCCTGCCGGCCTTGCGCGCGATCGGCTTCAACGGGGCGACAGCAGCGCGCCATGGCCGGGCGCAAATGGCCGATCTTGCTGAAATTTCATTCATTCAACTGCCGTCAAGCAGCCCGGCCTATTGTGCCGTCACACGCGCGCAAAAGCAGCTCGAATGGAATTGTCTGCGGAAATTCCTCGATTGAGCGTTGCATTGTGCGGCAAGCGGGCCAATTCTTGCAGCCCATAAAAAGGAGGAAGGCGTGTCCAAGAAGGAAAACTGGGCCGGAACGGCTGTCCTGGCAGGAGCGGCGGCCGTCGGGTCTGCGGCACTGGCGGCGGCGCTGCTCTATACCAACCGCCGCAAGGAACGCGCCCAGAAGGTGGCCGACAAGACCCCGCTGGGCGATGCCCCCGAAACCGATTGAGGCGCGAACGCCGGGCGACAGCAGGCAGGGCTGATCGTTTCCTGCCCGCACAGGCTATTTCCGCCGTTGCGCAGGGCGCGGCGGCGGCTATAGCGGGGGCATGGAACCGGTAAACCACATCGAAGGCCGCGCCATTCCGTTCGGCCGCAAGAACATCGACACCGACGTGATCATCCCGGCCAAGTGGCTCAAGACGATCAGTCGCGAGGGGCTCGGCCGTGGCGCGTTCGAAACGCTGCGCGCAGACCCGGACAACCTGTTCGACAGCGAAACCTTCAAGGGCGCGCCGATCCTGATCGCGGGCGACAATTTCGGCTGTGGTTCCAGCCGCGAACATGCCGCCTGGGCGCTGCTCGACCTGGGCATCAAGGCGGTGATCGCGCCGTCGTTTTCCGATATCTTTTCCGGCAACGCGTTCAAGAACGGCATCCTTACCGTGGTGATGCCGCAGGAACAGGTCGATCGCCTGCTCGACGTGGCGCAGACCGATCCGATCGCGATCGATCTTGATGCGCAGACCGTGACCACGCCGTTCCAGGACCGCTTCACGTTCGAGATCGACGCGTTCCGCAAGCACTGCCTGATCAACGGGCTGGATGAAGTGGGCCTGACCCTGGCGCGCAGCGACGCGATCGGTGCGTTCGAAGGCCAGGTGGCCGAGGCCCGCCCGTTCCTGGCGCACGGCACCGGCGCTGCGGCCTGATCGCGGCCGTCAGCCGACCGGCGCTGTCACCGGCGCCACATCCACCGAGACGCCAACGGTCTGACCGCCGCCGCCGTGGAACACGCCGTCCATCGGCGCGACATCGGCATAGTCGCGGCCCATCGCGGTGAACACATGGTCGGTTGAGGCGAGCATGGCATTGGTGGGATCGAAACCCACCCAGCCCAGCGCATCGCCACACCACAGCGCGGCCCAGGCATGCGTCGCATCGGCACCCACCAGGCGCGGCTGGCCCGGCGGGGGCAGGGTGCGCAGATAGCCGCTGACATAGGCTGCCGGCAGCCCATGGCCACGCGCCGCCACGATCATCACATGGGCAAAATCCTGGCACACCCCGTGGCGCGCGCGGAACGCGTCGAGCGGCGGGGTTTCCGCCGTGGTGGCGCTGCCGTCATAGGTGAATTCATCGTGGATGGCGTGCATCAGCGCCCGCCCCGCATCCATCACGCTGCGCGCGCCGGCCAGGATCGGGCTGGCCCAGCCAACGATCTCGGGCGAAAGCGGCGTCATCGACGAGGGATAGATATAGCTGGCCGGGCCCAGCGCGGACAGATCGCGGTGGGCGGCTGCGCGCGCGCCGATCTCGGCCACGCTGGGCGTCTTGGCCAGCGCCAGTTCGGGATCGGGCGCGCGCACTTCCACGCGGAAACTGCTTTCCACTTCCAGCGCGTCGAGCGGCTCGCGAATGAACAGGCGGCTGCGGTTGACCAGGAACGGCCCGGCTTCTTCCTCCATCGTCCATGGCACGGGTGCCACGGCCAGGCGAAAGTCGCTGACCCTTTGCGTGGGCCAGGGCGCCGGGCGCAGGCGCAGGTTGAAGCGGGCGAGCCGCACCGGCGCGGCATAATCGACGCGGGTCTTGTGGCGAATATCGTAGATCATGCGAGCAGGCTGCTGCTGGCGCCGCCGCCAGACTTTTCGAACTGCAGGAAATAGCGGGTGGAAATCGTGTCGGACAGCGTCAGCAGGCGCTGTTCCACCTCGGCCAGGCGCGCCAGGTTCCACGCTTCCACCGGCAGGCTGGACAGCGGCGCCAGGATCGCGCGCGCTTCCAGCAGCGGGGCTTCGGGCAGGTTGTCCTCGCGCAGCGCGGGCAGCGCCTCGATATGGCTGACCAGGGCCTGCGCCTGAAACGCCAGGGAGCGCGGGTTGGTGGGATCGAGCAGCAGCAGATCGAGCACCGGCGCCGTGCTGGGCGCGGCAAGATAGCGCGCGCGATAGGTGATCTGGCTGTCCGACAGATCGAGCAGCACGCCCAGCGCCTCTGGCGTTTCGATCCGGGCCGACAGCGCGCGCAGCGTCTGGCACAGCGCCACCGCGCGTTCCAGGCGGCGGCCCATGTCGAGGAAATGGCGCGAGGGGCCGAGCGTGAAGTTTTCCGCCAAAAGGCCCGACAGCGCCGACAGCCGCTCGATCAGTTCGCGCGCGGCACGCAGCAAGGCGCCGGCGCGGTGCCCATCCACCGGCGGCAGCGGCCGGCTGGCGATGCGCCAGAAATCGGTGGTGAAGCGGTCGCGCAGGGTCAGCGCGGTGGCGCGGATCGCGGCAAACAGCGCGCCGACAGAGCCGTTCATCACCGTGTCCGACAGCGCGGCGGCGCAGGCCTGGGGCATCGGCAGCGCCGCATCCTCGCGCGAGAGGGCACCCCAGGTGACCATCAGGTCCACCAGGCGGTTGATCACCTCGGGGCTGTGGCCGCCGGCGGCATCGACTTCGATCGAATTGCCCAGCACTGCGCGGATGATCCGCACCGTGGCTTCTGCGCGTTCGACATAGCGGCCGAACCAGAACAGGTTGTCAGCCGCCTGGCTGGCGAGAATGCCACCGCCGCGCCGCACCGGGGGCGGCGCGCCCAGCACCGAGGGCGTGGCGGTAACGGCGGCGGCATCGGCCTGGGTATCCACCACGCAGACATCGGCGGAAATATCGCCTTCGCCCATCATGGTGTTGACCATTTCGCCCGAGGAGGACAGCCGGGCAAAGCCGCCGGGCATTACCGTCCATTCCCCCGCCGCGTTGCGCGCCACGAAGGCGCGGACGGTAAAGGCGCGCGGCACGAATGCTTCGTCGATCAGCGCCGGGGTGGTCGACAGGGTAACGATTTCCTGGCCGCAATAGTCCACCGGCCGCCGCGCCATGGCGGCGAGCAGAGCGCTGCGCTGGGCCTTGTCGAGGCTGCGCCCGGCCACGGCGCGGCCATGGGGCAGGCCTTCCACCCCGCTGCCGAACGCGGGGGTGATCATCAACTGGTCGAGCCGCGCGGCCACGTCCTGCGCCTCGCGCGGCTGGCCGCACCACCAGGTGGCGACATTGGGAAGGATCGGCTCTTCGCCCAGCAGCACCGAAAACAGGCGCGGCATGAACGCGGCAAAGGCCGGTGCTTCGAGCACTTCGGCGCCGGGCCAGTTGGCCAGCGTCAACCCGCCACGGGCCAATGCCTCGAACAGGTCGGGCACGCCGATCTCTGACCGGGCGTCAAAGCGCAGCGGATCGAGCGCGTTGGTATCGATCCAGCGCCACACCGCATCCACGCGCTTGGGCCCGGCGATGGTGCGCACATAGACGCGATCGTCGCTGACGGTCAGATCGCGCCCTTCCACCAGCGGAAAGCCAAGGTAGCGCGCCAGATGCGCCTGTTCGGGATAGGACTGGTTGAAGCGGCCGGGGGTGAGCAGGGCGATGCGCGGGTTTTCGCGCTGGCATTCGCGGGCAATGCCGCCGCGCAGATCGGAAAAGAACTGCGCCAGGCGGCGCGCGCGCATGTCGGTCAACAAGCCGCCGGTGACGCGCGACAGCGCCAGGCGGTTTTCGAGGGCATAGCCGATGCCGTTGGCCAGCCGCAGCCGATCGCCCAGCACGCGCCATTGCCCGCGGGGGCCGCGCGCCAGATCGACGGCATAGACATGGATATGCGGCCCGCTGCGCGGCGCCACCCCCACCATCGAGCGCGCGAAATAGCGACTGCCGGCGATCAGTGCGGCGGGCAGGTGGCCATCGGCCACCAAGCGCCCTTCGCCATAGATATCGTCCACCACCGCTTCGAGCAGGCGCGCACGCTGCACCAGGCCGCGCTCCACCTCGGCCCATTCCTGCGCGCCGACGATCAGCGGCATGGGCGACAGCGGCCAGTCGCGCTCGTCGTCCTCGCCGGTGAGGCGGAACGACATGCCCAGGTCCAGGATCTGGCGCCCGACCAGTTCCTGCACGGCCACCCCGGCCTCTTCGCGCAGCGCCAGCAGGCTTTGCGCCGCGGTCTGCCAGGTTTGCGCCACATCGGGGGCGGCATCGCGATAGAGATCGCCCGCGCCCACATCCACCGGATAGGCAGCCAGGCCCGGCGCCACGCCGGCGGCAGGTTTTGCCACTGTCGTCGCGGCCGCCATCGCGGTCAGGCCAGCCCGGCCGGGCGGCGCAGATCGAGTGTCATGGGAAATTCCCCGGGCAATTCCGCTGGCGGCACGGGCAGGTTGCCGGGCGAGTGGCCATGATCCTGGAACCGCGCCTTGCGCCGCGCCTGTGCTTCATAGCCGTTGACCGGTACCGAATCGTAATTGCGCCCGCCCGGATGCGCCACATGATAGACGCAGCCGCCCAGCGAGCGCTGGTTCCAGCTGTCGAAGATATCGAAAGTCAGCGGGGCATGGGGCGGCAGCATCGGATGCATGCAGTTGGCCGGCAGCCAGGCCTTGTAGCGCACGCCGCCCACGGCTTCGCCCGGCGTGCCGGTGAAGTTCAGCGGCACGCGGCGGCCGTTGCAGGTGATGACATGGCGCCCCGGCACCAGGCCGCTGGCGCGCACCTGCAACCGCTCGGTCGAGCTGTCGACATAGCGCACGGTGCCGCCGATCGCGCCGGTTTCGCCCAGCACGTTCCATGGTTCCAGCGCGTGGCTCACTTCCAGGTGCACCCCGCCGCCTTCCACCGTGCCGTGCACGGGAAAGCGGAACTGGCGCTGCGCCTCGAACCAGACGGGATCGAAATCGTAGCCCGCGCCGCGCAGGTCAGCCAGCACATCGAGGAAATCGGCCCAGACGAAGTGGGGCAGCATGAACTTGTCATGCAGTTGCGTGCCCCAGCGCACCAGCGGGCCATCGACCGGCTGGCGCCAGAACCAGGCGCACAGCGCGCGCAGCAGCAGTTGCTGGGCCAGCGACATGCGCGCGTCGGGCGGCATCTCGAACCCGCGAAATTCCACCAGGCCCAGCCGGCCGGTGGGGCCATCGGGCGAAAACAGCTTGTCGATGCAGATTTCGGTGCGGTGGGTATTGCCCGTCACGTCGACCAGCAGGTTGCGGAACAGGCGATCGACCACCCAGGCCAGCGGCTGGGGCTGATCGGGGCCGGGCACCTGCGACAGCGCGATTTCCAGCTCGTACAGCCCGTCGTGCCGCGCCTCGTCGATGCGTGGGGCCTGGCAGGTGGGGCCGATGAACAGGCCGGAAAACAGGTAGGACAGGCTGGGATGGCGCTGCCAATAGATCACGAACGACTTGAGCAGGTCGGGCCGGCGGATGAACGGGCTGTCGAGCAGGGTAGGGCCGCCCAGCACGATGTGGTTGCCGCCGCCGGTGCCGATGGCGCGCCCGTCGACCATGAACTTGTCGGCTGTCAGCCCCACCTCGCGCGCGCAGTCATAGAGCGTTTGGGTGATCTCCACCGATTCCGCCCACGATGCGGCGGGCTGGATGTTCACCTCGATCACGCCGGGATCGGGCGTGACTTTCAGCACCATCAGGCGCGGATCGGGCGGCGGGGGATAGCCTTCGATGCGCACGGGCAGGCGGGTTTCCTCGGCCACCGCCTCGACGCTGGCGATCAGGTCGAGATAGTCTTCCAGCGTTTCGACCGGCGGGATGAACACGCACAGGTGATCGCCCTTGGGCTCTACCGTGATTGCCGTGCGCACCGCGCCTTCGATGGCGATGGTCTGTTCCACGCGGGCCTGCCGCGCCGGGCTGGCGCTGTGCAGGTCATGGCCTTGGGCGCGCGCCTCGCGGCTGCGGTCCTCGTGCGACATGGCGTCGGGCGTTGCGGCATCGCGCGTCTGCACCGCCCGCTCGATCGCCTGGGCACGGAAATCGGCCAGGGGTTCGCGCGGCTCGGCCGTGTCGCGCGGGTGGATGTAGGGATAGGCGGCCGGCGGCACGTGGGGCAGGGAATTGAGCGGCAGGCGATAGCCCAGCGCGCTATCACCCGGCACGGCAAACAGCGCGCCGCGGCGCAGCTTCCACTTTTCCGAATACCACTGCCGCAGCGCATGGGCACGGCGCGCCTGCCACGGCTGCTGGCGCTGGATCGGCAGGACATGGCCCACCGGCTTGGTCAAGCCGCGCTGGAACGTGCGGACAAAGCGCTGGCGCACTTCGGGATCGTCCAGCTTGGGATCGGTCGGCTCGGTATTTTCCGGCAGGTCGGCCTCGCGCACGATCCATTCCAGCGCGTCTTCATAGACCGGGGCGACGTTGTCCGGCGCCACCCCCAGCATCGTCGCGGTTTCGCGCAGGAACAGCGCGGCATCATCGGCATTCACCGTGTCCGGGATTTCTCCCGTGGGGCGATCTGGCGCGATCAGGCTGTCGTCGCGCCAGATCGGCACGCCATCCTTGCGCCAATAGATCGAATAGCCCCAGCGCGGCAGGCTTTCCCCCGGATACCACTTGCCCTGGCCATGGTGCAGCAGCGAGCCGGGCGCGAAGTGGCCGCGCAGCTTGCGGATCAGGCGATCGGCATACCACGCCTTGGTCGGCCCCACGGCGCTGCTGTTCCATTCCGGTGCCTCGAAATCGCCATCGGCGACGAAGGTCGGCTCTCCACCGATGGTCAAGCGCACGTCTTGCGCGGCAAGATCGGCATCCACCTGCTGGCCCAGCGCGTCGAGCGCGTCCCAGCGGGCATCGGTGAACGGCTTGGTGATGCGCACCGCCTCGGCCAGGCGCGAAACCTGCATCTCGAAATGGAAATCGGAATGGACCGGCTCCATCACCACGCCTTCGATCGGAGCGGCGGTGCGGTAATGCGGCGTGGCGCATAGCGGAATGTGCCCTTCACCGGCAAACAGCCCCCAGGTGGCGTCCAGCCCGATCCAGCCAGCGCCGGGCAAATAAACTTCCGTCCAGGCGTGGAGATCGCACACGTCCTGCGCCACGCCCGCCGGGCCATCGACGGCTGCGACATCGGGGGTCAGCTGGATCGAATAGCCCGAGACAAAGCGTGCGGCAAACCCCAGGCGGCGCAGCAGATGCACCAGCAGCCAGGCCGAATCGCGGCACGATCCGGTGCCCACTTCCAGGGTTTCTTCCGGGCTTTGCACGCCCGGCTCCATGCGGATGACATAGCCGACGCGCTGGTTCACCGCCTGGTTGATCGCCACCAGGAAATCGATGGTGCGGCCCTCGTGCCCGGTGAACCGGGCCAGCATCTCCTCGAACAGCGGGCCCTGCGCTTCGGTTTCGCGGCAGGCGGCCAGGTCTGTCTGCAATTCCTCTGCATAGGCAAAGGGATAGGTTTCGGCATAGTCTTCGACAAAGAAGTCGAACGGGTTGATCACGACGAGATCGGCCAAAAGATCGACGGCAATCTCGAAATGATCGATCGGATCGGGAAAAACGATCCGGGCCAGCCAGTTGCCGTAGGGGTCCTGCTGCCAGTTGATGAAGTGATTGGCCGGGCTGATCTTCAAGGAATAGTTGGGCACTGCGGTGCGGCTATGCGCCGCTGGCCGCAATCGGATCACCTGCGGCCCCAATCGAACCGGCTTGGCATAGGAATAGCGCGTGAGGTGATGGAGGCCCGCCTTGATCATGGCTGTGGAGGTTGCCCCAATTCATGCTGCGCTGCAACGCACAATCGTGGGGCGCGCGTAGCCTCGCACCACCCCCAGCCCCTCCTCTGAAGAGGAGGGGGAGCCAAGCGTCTATTCTCCCCCTCCTCTTCAGAGGAGGGGGGCGGGGGGTGGTGGAAATCCCTCGCCAACGTCCGCCTTCTTGCCGCCACCATAGGCCGGGATTGCCAGTTTCCAGCGGATCGCCGCCGCGCGCAGGGCAAATCCGGCGAGCGCCGATACCGCCCAGACCCAGCCCTTGGGCAGGTGCAGCGCCTGCCCGGCTGAACACAGCGCGGCAGCCAGTGCGGCGGCGGTTACATAGAGTTCGGGGCGCATGATGATCGATGGGCGCCCGGCCACGCAATCGCGGATCACGCCGCCGACGCAGCCGGTGATCACCCCCATCATGAAGGCCGGCACCGGCGGAATACCATAGGCCAGCGCCTTGGTCGTGCCCAGCACGGCATAGGCGCCCAGGCCCACCGCATCGGCCCATTCCAGCGCCGCGCCGCGCCACCAGCGGTGTGGCGTGAGCCAGCACAATACCGCCATGCCCAGGCACACCAGCGCCACCCAGCGATCATGCACCCAGAACACTGGCGCACCGATCAGCAGATCGCGCACCGAACCGCCGCCCACCCCGGTGATCACCGCGAAAAAGCACATGGTCACCAGGGTCTGCCGCATCCGCGCGGCCACCAGCGCGCCCGACAGCGCAAACACCGCGATCCCGGCAAGATCGGCAAGGCCGATCACGGCGGGCAGGGCAGGCGCCACGGCATGGGGCAGCGAAGCTGGCAGGGGCGGAACCAGGGGCATGGCGCTACCCTTGCCGTGCCGGTCAGCGCATGTCGAGGCTGACCATCGCGGTTCCGGTGCCTTCGACCGGGAGATACAGGCCCTGGCCTGCTGCCTTGAGCTGGCCGGTGCGCACATCCTCGATCCGCGCGCGGATGATGAAATCGCCGGTGCGCTTTTCGGTCAGCGCACGGTCGATCTTGCCCATCAGCTTGGCGTAGTCGTTCTCGAAATTCTGCGCGAGCGCCGCCGCGATCGTTTCGGAAAGGCCCGGCGCATTGGCCAGGCCCAGCAGGACATCGGTGCCGGTGCTGTCGGTCACACCCGAGACGGCCAGATCGGCAAAGCCCACGTTGCGCGAATTGGGCGCGTTGACCGGCGTGCCGGTCAGCCACACCGTGCCGTGTGCGGTGTGGGGCGCGGCATCGACGGCAAACTGCACGCCCACCGCCACCTTGCCGCCGCGCGTGCCATAGCACGTCACCTTGCCAAAGCGGGCGGTGATCGGCCCCAGGCCGGGCACGTCGAACGGCCGGGCCGAACGCTTGACCAGGGCCCGCGCGATCACCGGCTCCAGTTCGCGATAGTCGGCAATCACCGGGATGACGAACAGCATCCGCCCCGGCGTGGTTTCCAGCTTGCGCACCGGCGGCAGCGGCGCCACCGCAGGATCGGGCGGCCGGTTGCCGACAAAGGTTTCGGTCTGCGCATGCATGCCCAGGCGCAGCACCAGCCGCTGCCCTTCCACGGCATAGCCGCCATAGCGCAGGTCGTGCGGGGTTACCCGCATCCACACCGGCGGATTGGCGTGGTTGAGTTCCAGCGAGGTGAACGCGCTGGCCCAGGCCTTGCCGATCTCGCGCTCGAGATGCAGCTTGTCCAACTCGCGCGGCAGCGTGCGCTCCAGCCGGGCGACCACGTCCTTGAGCTTGGCATCGGCCTTGCTGGTAAAGGTGATGCGCTGGCCCAGGAAATCGATGCCGGGCGCGTTGGTCCAGTCATAGTGGATGTCGAGCGTGGCGCGCGGTTTCCAGTCGTTGGCCAGCGACAGCCGCACATGGGCGCGCACCACGGCATCGCCGGTGGCGGTTTCCTGCTTGAATATGCCGGCAATGTCCTTGGCGCGCAGCGTGGCATGCAGCGGCAGCGTGACCACCAGATCCTGCCCCTGGCCTGCCAGCGTGATCGGCCCGCGCACCACATCGCCCACGATGCGGCATTCCACGCGCGGGGTCTTGAGCTTGACCCCCAGCACCTTGACTCGCTGCGAGGCGAGGCAATCCTGCCCCGGCTTGTCGATCGACCACAGCTGGCGCGGCACCTCGCGTTCGAGCGCGGCGCTCAGTTCATCCAGCCGTGCAACGATCGGCACCGCAATGGTGGAGGCCTGGGGCGGCACGGCGATGGCATCGCTGGCGCGCGGCGGCGCCTCGGTCACCGGGCTGTGGTGGCAGCCGGCAAGCAGGATCGATGCGGTCAGCGCCGCTGCGCTGCCGATCATGCGAGAAAGTGTCATGTGCTCTTGCCCCGTTTGGGCGCACTACGCGCCAGACGGGGGCAAAGTTCCCGGCGCCATGATGGCGCCACATTGCCCATTCATTCTCAATGTGTTGAGTAAGGAAGTCGCCCCCGCCATGCCAGCCAGCCTGCCGCCGCCCGTGCCGATCCCCACTCCTGCTGCGCCCGTGGCGTTTGATCTGGCGCGGCTGGCGCCAAGCAAGGCGCGCTGTGGTGAGCCGGCTGCCGATGGCGCGATCGTGGTTTGCGCGGTCGATCGCGAAAAGTTTCGCGTGCATGGACTGGCTGGCCCGTTCGCCGATCCGGCACCGCCCATGGCGCGGCTGAGCCTGGCGCCGGGTATCACTGCCTTTGCCGAAGGCGAACAGCGCGGCTTGGGCGGTGGGGTTAGTGTTCCAGCTGCGATGGTGCGCCTGAAGTTCAAGTTTTAGCCACGCCAGGCGGTGGGGCATAACCCATGAAAAAGGCCGCGCCCGGTTGCGCTGGCGCGGCCCTGTTTCATCGGCGGTGCAAACCGGCGATCAGATGTGGATCGGCTTTTCGCGGATGCCCATTGCCGCTTCCTTGAGCGCTTCCGAATGGGTCGGGTGCGCGTGGCAGGTATAGGCGATGTCTTCCGAGGTGGCGCCGAATTCCAGCGCCAGCGCGGCTTCGGCGATCATCGTGCCGGCCACCGAGGCAATCGCCCACACGCCCAGCACGCGGTCGGTCTGCGCATCGGCAATGACCTTCACGAAGCCGTCGGGCTCGTGGTTGGTCTTGGCGCGGCTGTTGGCCAGCATGGGGAACTTGCTGACCTTGATCTTCGACTGGTCGCCGCCGGCCTTTTCCAGCGCGGCTTCCTGCGTCAGGCCCACGCCGGCAAATTCGGGGAAGGTATAGACCACGCCGGGGATCACGTCGTGGTTGACGATGCCCGTCAGGCCCGCGATGTTTTCAGCCACGGCAATGCCTTCGTCCTCGGCCTTGTGCGCCAGCATCGGACCCGGGATCACGTCGCCGATCGCCCACACGCCGTCCACCTTGGTGCGGAAATCGTGGTCGGTTTCGATCTGGCCGCGGCCATTCAGTTCCAGGCCGATCTTGTCGAGGCCCAGGCCATCGGTGTTGGGCTTGCGGCCGATGGCCACCAGCACGCAATCGGCTTCGATCGTTTCGGGATTGCCGCCGGCCGAAGGCTCGACCGTGAGCGTCGCCTTGCTGCCTTCCACGGCCACGCCGGTGACCTTGGTGGAAAGCTTGAGCGCCATGCCCTGCTTCTTGAAGATCTTGGCGGCTTCGCGGCGCACGTCGCCGTCCATGCCGGGCAGCAGCTGGTCAAGGTATTCCACCACGGTGACCTTGGCACCCAGGCGGCGCCAGACCGAACCCAGTTCCAGGCCGATCACGCCGCCGCCGATCACCACCAGGTGTTCGGGCACGCGATCGAGCGCGAGGGCACCGGTCGAATCGACCACCACGCCGGCGTCATTGTCCACGGTCACGCCCGGCAGCGGGGTGACCGACGAACCGGTGGCGATGACGATGTGCTTGGCCGAAACCTTTTGCCCGGCCACGGTCACGCTGTGCGCGTCTTCGAACGTGGCATAGCCCTTGAGCCAGGTGATCTTGTTCTTCTTGAACAGGAATTCGATGCCGCCGGTCAGGCCCTTGACCGAGTCGAGCTTCTGCGCCTGCATGGCAGAGAGGTCCAGTTCCACCGGGCCGGTCTTGATGCCATAGTTGGCAAAGGTGCCGTTGACGGCTTCCTCGAACTTTTCCGACCCGTGCAGCAGCGCCTTGGAGGGAATGCAACCCACGTTGAGGCAGGTGCCGCCCAGCGTTTCGCGCCCTTCGGCGCACGCGGTCTTGAGGCCCAGCTGGGCCGCGCGGATCGCCGCGACATAGCCGCCCGGGCCAGCGCCGATCACCAGGACATCATAATCATATTCAGCCATTGCGGCCTCCTGTTCGCGCGTTCCCGAAACACTGTGGCGGGGACTGGCGCGACTTATCACACAAGTTCGCGTGGATGCACGGTGGCGTGCCCGGCTTTCGTTACCGGGCGCGCCACCTTGCGTCGATCACAGATCGATCAGCAGACGGGTGGGATCTTCGATCGCTTCCTTGATGGTCTTGAGCGCGGTAACCGCCTCGCGACCGTCGATGATGCGGTGGTCATATGACAGGGCGATGTACATCATCGGGCGGATCACGATCTCGCCGTTGCGCACGACGGGGCGATCCTCGATGCGGTGCAGGCCCAGCACGGCCGACTGCGGCGGGTTGATGATCGGGGTGGACATCAGGCCACCGAACACACCGCCGTTGGAGATGGTGAAGGTGCCGCCCTTCATGTCTTCCATGGTCAGCGCGCCTTCGCGGGCCTTCTTGCCGAATTCGCCGATCGCCTTTTCGATGCCGGCGAACGAGAGCTTGTCAGCATCGCGCACCACCGGAACGACCAGGCCGTTCGGCGCCGACACGGCCACCGAGATATCGACATAGTCGTGATAGACGATTTCATCGCCCTGGATCTGGGCGTTGACGGCCGGGATGTCCTTGAGCGCCAGGCACGAAGCCTTGGCGAAGAACGACATGAAGCCCAGCTTCACGCCGTGCTTCTTCTCGAACACGTCCTTGTACTTTTCGCGCGCGGCCATCACCGCCGACATGTCCACGTCGTTGAACGTGGTGAGCAGGGCGGCGTTTTCCTGCGCGCTCTTGAGGCGCTTGGCGATCGTCTGGCGGAGGCGCGTCATCTTGACGCGTTCCTCGTTGCGGCCCGGGGCAGCAACGGCGGCAGGCACGGCGGCCGTGGCGGCCGGCGCGGGCGAGGCGGCCTTGGCCTGGGCGGCGGCGAGCACGTCTTCCTTGGTCAGGCGGCCGTCCTTGCCGGTGCCCTTGACGGTGGAAGGATCGATGCCGTGCTCCAGCACTGCGCGGCGCACCGCCGGCGAAAGCGCGGCTGCGCCGGCATCGTCACCAGCCGGGGCAGGCGCAGCAGCAGCAGCCGGGGCTGGCGCGGCGGCCGGGGCCACCGTGTCGGACGCGGGCGGCACGGGCTTTTCCTCGCGCGGGGCAACCGGCACGTTGCCGGCTGCGGCCACGCCGTCTTCGACGGTGCCGAGCAGCGCGCCAACCGTGACGGTTTCGCCTTCGGCAACCAGGATCTGGCCCAGAACGCCGGCAACGGGCGAGGGCACTTCAACGGCAACCTTGTCGGTTTCGAGGCTGACGATGGGCTCGTCCAGAGCCACCGTTTCGCCGGGCTTCTTCAGCCACTGGCCGACCGTCGCTTCGCTGACGCTTTCACCGAGCGTCGGAACCTTGACTTCGATGGACATGACTTGGTGTTCCTTGGGGAGAATTCAGGTGGACGAAACGGCCGGTCAGGCCTTCTTCTTGCGGCGGATTTCCTCGCGCACCGACAGGGCCAGCGCGTCGGCCACCAGGGCGGCCTGCTCGGCATTGTGGCGCTTGGCCAGGCCCGTGGCGGGCGAGGCCGAGGCGGAACGGCCGGCATAGCGGGGGCGCGTGACCTTGCCCTTGGCAGCCTTGAGCGATTCCTCGATCAGCGGTTCGGCAAAGAACCACGAACCGTTGTTCTTCGGCTCTTCCTGGCACCACACCACGTCTTCCAGGTTGGTCATGCGCGACAGGCGCAGGGCCAGCGGCTCGCCCGGGAAGGGATAGAGCTGCTCGATCCGGATGATCTGGGTATCGGTGATGCCGGCCGCATCGCGTGCCTCGATCAGGTCATAGGCGACCTTGCCCGAGCACAGCACCACGCGGCGGGTGTCGCGGTCTTCCGGTGCCGAAGGATCGGACAGGATGCGCTTGAACTGCGCGTCGCCAAGGAAATCGGCCGCGGTCGACTTGGCCAGCGGGTGGCGCAGCAGCGACTTGGGCGTCATGATGATCAGCGGCTTGCGGAACGAGCGGTGCATCTGCCGGCGCAGCACGTGGAAGTAGTTGGCCGGGCTGGTGATGTTGCACACCTGCAGGTTGTCTTCCGCGCAGAGCTGGAGATAGCGCTCGAGGCGGGCCGAGGAGTGTTCCGGGCCCTGGCCTTCATAGCCGTGCGGCAGCAGCATGACGAGGCCGTTGGCGCGCAGCCACTTGGCTTCCGATGCGGCGACGTACTGGTCGATCACGATCTGGGCGCCGTTGGCAAAGTCACCGAACTGCGCTTCCCACAGCACCAGCGTCTTGGGATCGGCGCTGGCATAGCCGTATTCGAAACCGAGCACGCCATATTCCGACAGCGGGCTGTCGAGCACTTCGAAGCGGCCGTGCGGCAGCGTCGCCAGCGGCACGTACTTGTGCTCGTCGGTCTGGTCGACCCACACCGCGTGGCGCTGGCTGAACGTGCCGCGGCCGCAATCCTGGCCCGACAGGCGCACGTTGTAGCCTTCGGTGACCAGGCTGCCATAGGCGAGCGCTTCGGCCGTGGCCCAGTCGAACCCGTTGCCGGTGTTGAACATCTCGCGCTTGGCGTCGAGCACGCGGCCTAGCGTCTTGTGGACAGTGAGGCCCTCGGGAACCGAGGTCAGCGTGCGGCCCAGGCTGTCGAACAGCTTCTGTTCGATGCCGGTGGCCACGTTGCGGCGCGCTGTCACCGGGTCGGCCGGCTTGTTGAGGCCCGCCCAGCGGCCGCCGAACCAGTCGGCCTCGTTGGCCTTGTAGCTCTTGGCGGCTTCGAACTCGTTTTCGAGCGTGGCGGTGAAGTGGTCTTCCACCTCGCCCTTCCAGCTCTTGTCGATCACGCCCTCGGCAGCCAGACGCTCGGCATAGAGCGTCGAGACGGCCGGATGCTTCTTGATCTGGGCATACATCAGCGGCTGCGTGAACGAGGGCTCGTCGCCTTCGTTGTGGCCGAAGCGACGGTAGCACCACATGTCGATCACGATGTCGCGGCCGAACTGCTGGCGATAGTCGATCGCCAGCTTGCACGCGAAGGTCACCGCTTCGGGATCATCGCCGTTGACGTGGATGATCGGCGCCTGGACACCCTTGGCCACGTCGGACGGGTAGGGCGAGCCGCGCGAGAACTGCGGGCTGGTGGTGAAGCCGATCTGGTTGTTGATGATGAAGTGGATGCAACCGCCGGTGTTGTAGCCCTGCACGCCGGAAAAGCCGAAGCATTCCCAGACGATGCCCTGGCCGGCAAAGGCGGCGTCACCGTGGATCAGCACCGGCAGCACCTGCTTGTGCTTGCCCGGGCCCACGTCATCGCGGAACTGCTGCTGGGCCAGCGTCTTGCCCAGCACGATGGGGTCCACCGTTTCCAGGTGCGACGGGTTGGGCAGCAGGCTCATGTGCACCTTGGTGCCGTCGAACTCGCGGTCGGTGCTGGTGCCCAGGTGATACTTCACGTCGCCCGAGCCGCCCACGTCTTCGGGGTTGGCGCTGCCGCCCGAGAATTCGTGAAAGATCACGCGATAGGGCTTGGCCATCACGTTGGCGAGGATGTTCAGGCGGCCGCGGTGGGCCATGCCGTAGATGATTTCCTTCACCCCGCGCTGGCCGCCGTACTTGATCACCGCTTCGAGCGCGGGGATCATCGACTCGCCGCCGTCCAGGCCAAAGCGCTTGGTGCCGACATACTTCTTGCCGAGGAACTTCTCGTACTGCTCGCCGCGCACCACGGCCGACAGGATCGCCTTCTTGCCCTCGGGCGTGAAGTCGATCGACTTGTCGCCGCCTTCGATGCGGTCCTGCAGGAACTTGCGCTCCTCCACGTCGGAGATGTGCATGTATTCGAGGCCGACCTTGCCGCAATAGTTCTTGCGCAGGATCTCGACCACTTCGCGCACGGTGCCCCACTGCAGGCCCAGCGTGCCGCCGAGGTAGATCTTGCGATCCATGTCCTTGGGCAGGAAGCCGTGGTATTCGGGGCTGAGGTCAGCAGGCAGGAACTGCTTGGACAGGCCCAGCGGATCAAGGTCTGCCGCCAGGTGGCCGCGCACGCGATAGGTGCGCACCAGCAGCATCACGCGCAGGCTGTCGCTGGCCGCCTGTTCCAGCGCGGCTTCGTCCAGCGCGGCGCCGGCCTTCTTGGCGGCCTTGGCGACCTCGACCTTGATGGTCATGGGATCGAGCGCACGGGTCAGATCATCGCCGGCGAGCGGGTCGGAAATCGGCCAGCGCTTGGACTGCCAGGACGGGCCCTGCTGCGGCGATTCCTGTGAAGGATCAACTTCGTACTCGTGCACGTCCTGTGCCATGGTCAATTCACTCCTGTGCCCCCGGGGAGGGGAGGGGCTTCGGAAAAAGGTTGTGGGCAGATCGCATACCGGTGCAGCCTGCCTGTGACTGTCATCGCTTTCCCGTCGCCATGGCCGGATCGGCCGCCCTGCGCATGCCTTGCGCGCCATGGGCCAGGTATCCTTAATGGCGTCTGGTCAGCGCCCTTCGCAAAGGGTCTTATCGCTTTTGCCGGGCCGAAAAACAGCCCGGTAGAAGGTGCCGCGGCCGTCCGGGAAAGGACGGCCGCGAACCATGCTGCCATCAGGCGAGCGAGGGATCGATGCCCTTGCACGCCACCAGCAATTCCTTGACCGCGTCGACCGAGACCTGGAGGTTGGCCTTGGCGGTTTCATCGAGGTTGATTTCGATGACCTTTTCCACGCCGCCAGCGCCGATCACCACCGGCACGCCAACATAGAGGCCGTCAACGCCATAGGCGCCGTCGACATGGGCGGCGCAGGGCAGGATGCGCTTCTGGTCGTTGAGGTAGGCTTCGGCCATGGCGATGCCCGAGGCGGCGGGCGCATAGAACGCCGAACCGGTCTTGAGCAGGCCCACGATCTCGCCGCCGCCCGAACGGGTGCGGGCCACGATCGCGTCGATCTTTTCCTGGGTCGAAGCGCCCATCTTGATCAGGTCGGTGACGGGGATGCCGGCAACGGTCGAGTATTCGACCACCGGAACCATGGTGTCGCCGTGGCCGCCGAGCACGAACGAGTTCACGTCGCGCACCGAAACGCCGAATTCCCAGGCGAGGAACGTGCTGAAGCGCGCCGAGTCGAGCACGCCGGCCATGCCGACGACCTTGTTGGCGGGCAGGCCGGAGAATTCGCGCAGCGCCCAGACCATCGCGTCGAGCGGGTTGGTGATGCAGATCACGAAGGCGTCGGGCGCGTTGTCGCGAATGCCTTCGCCCACGGCCTTCATCACCTTGAGGTTGATGCCGAGCAGGTCATCGCGGCTCATGCCGGGCTTGCGCGCCACGCCAGCCGTCACGATGATGACGTCTGCGCCGGCGATGTCCTTGTAATCGTTGGTGCCGATGATCTTGGCGTCAAAGCCTTCCACCGGGCCGCACTGCGAGAGATCGAGGGCCTTGCCCTGCGGAACGCCTTCCACCACGTCGAACAGGACGATGTCGCCCAGTTCCTTCTGCGCGGCCAGATGCGCCAGAGTGCCACCGATGTTACCCGCGCCGATCAGCGCGATCTTCTTGCGTGCCATGTGCTTTACGGTCCTTTCCCGGAGTCGTCGCGGGACAAGCGTTCAAGCGTTGCCGACTCAAGCCCCCGGAAGGAGGTCCCCCCGCGCCCGCGAGACGGGAAGGGTTGCCGGCAAGTGGAGGGGCACGTAGGCCTGCCCGAGAGGGATTGCAACCGCAAAAAACCCCGCATCTGCGGGTTTCTTTGATATCAGTTCGCAATAGCGTTAAGTGGTAAATCTAGCGTTCATACGAATGCAGCGGCGATGCCCATGCCCACGTTTCAGAACGACGCGGCCACGGGGTTTTTCAGGCGCGCCGCGATAGGGCGGCGGGCCGCCCAGCTGCTCGCAGGACGGCTGAGCTCACGGCGTGAAATTCATCCAAGCCCGGCAAGTTCCCGCCGCAGGGCAATGGCCTTGCGGCGATCGAGCGTGTGGCACACCTGTGCCCACCAATCGGCCTGTTCACTGTCCCCGGCCATCGCCGCGCGGGTGGCGGCGCGGGCAGCCTGTCCGGCGGCGGCATGGCCATGGCTGGCAAACAGGCGCAGCGCCTCGGCCAGCAGGGCGTCTTCGGCCAGCCGGTCCGCCAGGCGCCCGGCCATGGCGCGCACCGGCGATGGATAGTCTTGCGCGGCCTGGAGCGACCAGGCCGGATTGTCGTTGGCAGGGCGCGGCACGCGGCCGGCGGGCCGGCGGAGACAGGGCGAGATCATGCCATAGCGAGGGGCGAAACGCAGCATGCGCGGGTGGTCTCCGTTCTTCATCGCGACACCGAAACTTCGGCTTTATTCGTGTTCAAAGCCGATTTCGGGGTAAACTTCCTGGCGGCTCTGCCGTCCTTCTACGGGGCGGTGCGCTAACAGGGCGTGAGATGAGACGGTAAACGGGACATTGATGTTCCCGCCAACGCGGCCAAGCGTGCCCATGGCGCGCCTGGCTGGCGTCAATCAGCCTTCAGCCATGCGGCTGGGCAATCCATTTTCCGGCATTTTCATAGGTTTCCCGTGCTTCGGGGCGAACCTGCGGATTGGGCGCGCCGGGCAGGGGCGCGGCCAGTTGCGGCGCGGCGCTGGCCGGGACGGCGCGCTGGGGCGATTCGCCCAGGCCTGCGGTGCCGTTGCCGATCGTGGCCACCGCCGGCGCGCCGGTATGCTCCAGCGCGCTGATGCGGCCGTCCTCGAACGCCTTTTCCAGAGTGACCGGATCGGCCACGTCGGCCGCGGCTGGCACCCAGCTGCGCGGATGAGGCGCGGCCAGCGGCTCGCCGCCGCGATAGCTGGCGTTGAAGGCGGCGGGCTGTCCGGCCGATCCGGCCCAGCGATAGAAGCGATGCGCCCCGATCGTGCCGATGAAGGCGAGCTTGTCCGACCACAGCGGATGGACCGCGCTGGTGTGGTAATGCGTGGCGAGGCCCACCGGGGCAAAGACGTTGCCGGCCAGGGCATCGGCCGCCACGCGCCGGGCGCGGTCCCAGAACTGTTGCACCGGGCGGCGCGCCATGGCGCCGTCGCAGGCAAAGCTGAACTGGCAGCCGGGGCGTTCCGATCCCTGGAACACCACGCCGCACACCGTCTTGGGAAAGGCCGGGTGCGCCACGCGGTTGAGCACGACCTGCGCCACCGCGCGCTGCCCGGTATCGGGTTCGGACGCGGCCTCGTAATAGATCGCGGTGGTCAGGCATTGCAGCGCGCGCCAGCGGTCTTCGCTGCTGCCGGTGGCAAACAGCGGCCGCGCCGCCGGATTGGCCGACCAGGGTGCGGTGGCAGTGCCATCATCGGCATCGCTGCGGATGGCTGCCACTTGCCGGTCCCAGGCACGGGCGGCGTCTTGCGGGGCAAGCAGGCCGCTGTCTTGCGCCGACACATAATAGAACGCCGAGCCGGGAAAGCTTTCCCCAGCGCGTTCGAAGGGTTGCAGCCCGCCGTTGCGATCCTGCGCGGCGGCGGCATCGCTGCCGGGCGAACCCCAGCCGATCGCGCCGAGCACCAGGCCCAATGCGCCGATCGCGGCGATGCCGGCGGCCCGCTCGGCCAGGCGCGAGGGCGCGCGATGCTGGTGGCGCCACGAGGTCATGTCGCGGCGGCGGATGCGGGCGGCAAAATCGCGGGGGCGCACCGGCGGCAGCGTCAGCGCCGCGATCAGCGCGCCATCGGCCTGCCGTTGCCCAGCCAGGGCAACGCGTTCTTCCGGCCCCGGCGGCGGCATCAGCGCCTCGGGCGGAAGGGTGGGCGTGGCGCCGGTGAAGGGAATCGGGTCTGGCATAGGCGTGAAACTGGGCAGGCTTGGTCTGCGCCATGGTGCGTTACGCGTTGCACTGCAACCATGCACGGCAGGAATCGTCCTCGTCCCGATAAGGCACAGGCTGCTACCCCTTGGTTAATCACGGCTGCGGGCTTGCCCCTTGGTGCAGGTGTCGCTATCCGCCCGGCCTGACGCCACCGGTGCCCGCAGCGATGCGGGCTAAGAGGGAAGCCGGAACCAGCCGGCGCTGCCCCCGCAACTGTTTCCGGACGAGCGCCGCGCCCTTGTGCGCCACTGGCCCCTTGGCGGGCTGGGAAGGCCGGCGTGTCGCGTTGACTTCGGATGAGCCAGGAAACCTGCCGGTGTGTGGTCGTTCCGCGGCCGGGCGGGGTGTACCGGGCGCAAGCGTGACGAGTTTTCCGCCAGGGCCCGGCGGACCCTCGCGCCATGGACGGCAAGACTGTCCATGGGCCGGGAGGAATAGAATCATGAAGACATCGCTTGTTGCCCTGGCCACCGCAGTGATGCTGGCTACGCCGGCCCATGCCGATGAAGCCCCTGCCACCGATGGCGCGCAGATCACCGTGCTTGCCACCGGCAACGACCTCTCGCTCGACCAGACCGGCCAGGCGATCACCGTGCTGCCGTTGCAGACGATCGAGGCGGTGCAGGGCGTTGACCTGACCCGCGTGCTCGATCGCGTGCCGGGCCTGACCTGGTCGCGCACCGGCGGGCTGGGCGCGCAAACCGCCGTGCGCCTGCGCGGCGGGGAAGGGCAGCACACCCTGGTGCTGGTCGATGGCGTGCGGGTGGAAGACCCTTCGGCGCCGTCGGGCGGATTTGACTTCGGCACGCTGACCAGCGGCGGGATCGAGCGCATCGAAGTGCTGCGCGGCTCCAACTCGGTGGTGTGGGGCAGCGCGGCGATCGGCGGGGTGATCGCGGTGACCACGCGCGAGATCGACGGCGTCGAAGCCTCGGCCGAGGCCGGCTCGCGCCGCAGCTATGATGCCGATGCCGCAGCCGGCGTGAAGCGCGATCGCTATGCGTTCTCGATCGATGGCGGCTATGCCACCACCAATGGCGTTTCAGCCGCTGCGAGCGGGACCGAGCCCGATGGCTATGACCAGTGGCGCGTGGGCGGCAAGGCGCGGGTCAACCTCACCGATACGCTCTCGCTGGTCGCCAATGCCCGCTATGCCGACGGCAAGACCCAGATCGATGGCTATCCCGCGCCCGACTATGTCTTTGCCGATACCCCGGAATATACCACCACGCGGCAGTTCTTCGGCCGTGCCGGGCTGCACTATGCCGGCGGGCCGCTGACCCTTGATGCTGGCTATGCCCTGTCCGACACGCGCCGCCGCTATTACACCGGCGGGGCCGACGACACCTTCGAATATGGCTACAACGGCCGCAGCGAGCGGGTGGAATTGAACGGTCGCTACAGCCTGCCTGCCGATTTCGCGCTCGATTTCGGGGCGGATCGCGAATGGACCCGGTTCGACAGCACCTATGACACGCGCCAGAACGCGCACCTGACCAGCGGCCACGCCATGCTCGGCTGGTACACCGCCAAGGCCAGCCTGGCCGCCGGCGTGCGCTATGATGAACAGAGCCAGTTCGGCAGCAATGTCAGCCTGGGGGCCAACGGCACGATGGAACTGGTGCGCGGCCTGCGCCTCAATGCCAGCTATGGCGAAGGCTTTCGCGCGCCCACGCTCTATCAGCTGCTCTCGCCCGATTATGGCAATGCCGCGCTCGATCCCGAACGCAGCCGCAGCTATGACCTGGGCCTTGCCTTCACCAGCCAGGATGGCGGGTTCCATGCCGGGGTCACGCTGTTCCGCCGCGATACCCGCAACCTGATCGCCTATGTCTCGTGCTTCATGGTCGACAGCGCGCTGTGCCAGGGCCATGCCTATGGCGTCTATGACAATGTCGGCAAGGCGCGCGCGCAAGGGGTGGAGCTGGACGTGGGCGCCACGCTCAGCCGCCAGGTCAAGGGCACGATCGCCTATGCCTATACCGAAGCGACCGATCGCACGCCGGGCGCGGCCACGTTCGGCAACGACCTGGCGCGCCGCCCGCGCCATGCGCTGACCACGTCGCTCGACTGGACCACGCCCTGGGCTGGCCTGGCCCTGGCCGCAGACCTGCGCTTCCAGTCGGAAAGTTTTGACAACGCGGCCAATTCGATCAAGTTGGCGGGCGGCAGCGTCACCACCGTGCGCGCCAGTTTGCCGATCCTTCGTCAGGCCGAACTTTTCGGCCGGGTGGAAAATGTGTTCGATCGGCCGCTGGTGACGGCAGCGGGCTATGGCGCGCTGGGTCGTTCCGTGTTCGGTGGGGTGCGCCTGCGGTACTGATGGCGTGGCGCCGGTGGGAGGAATGGCTTTGCCGTGAGCGGCCGCAACGTGCCTGACTTTGCCTTGCCCTGCCGGCCTGGCGGGCGCGTTGCCGCAGCGGCGCGCGCCCTTGCCGGTGCGCTGGGGCTCGGCCTCGCGCTGGTGCTGGGCGCCTGCGCGCAAGGTGCCCCGGCCGATCCGCCGGCGAAGGTGGCCGGACGTCTGCCGCGGATCGTGTCGCTCAATCCCTGCAGCGACGCGATCCTGGCAGAGGTGGCCGATCCGGCACAGATCCTGGCCCTGTCTTCTTACAGCCGCGATCCGGCGCAGACCTCGATGGATGTGGCGCAGGCCATGCGCTTTGCCACCACCGATGGCGCGGTGGAAAGCGTGCTGGCGCTGCACCCCGATGTGGTGGTGACCAGCACTTATGCCGATCCGGCGACGCTGGCCGCGCTGCGTGGGCTGGGCCTGCACGTGGAGACGGTGGGCATTGCTGCCTCGCTCGATGCCGCGCGCGCCCAGGTGCGCAGCCTGGCCGGCTGGGCCGGGCAGCCCGCGCACGGGGCGGCACTGATCGCGCGGATCGATCGCGCGGTTGCCGCCGCAGCGCCGCCGCCGGGCATGGCGCCGATCCCGGCCGTGCTGTGGGAGCCGGGTGGCCTGGTGCCTGGCCACAACACGCTGGTGTCAGACCTGATGACGCGCGCCGGCTTTGCCAATTTCAGCGCGCAACGCGGGCTGGGCCAATCCGAACGCCTGGCGCTGGAGCGCATGCTGGCCGATCCGCCGCGCGTGATCATGGCCGTGGGCACGCCGCGTGGCGCGCTGGCTGATCAATCCGCGCCCGAGCAAGATCGCCTGCTGTTCCATCCCGCGCTTGCGGCGCTGCGCCACACCGCGCGCGTGCCGATTTCCCCCAACCTGATCTATTGCGGCGGCCCGACCATTCCCCGGTTTCTCGACCGCCTGGTGGCGGTGCGCCAAGAGCTGGAAGCGATGCCATGAACCGTGCTGCCTTGCCCCTGGTGCTGGGTGGCTTGCTGCTCGTGCTGTTTCCGCTGTGCCTGCTGGCAGGCCAGGTGTGGATCAATCCGTTCGATCCGGTCGGTGCCAATGCCACCGTGATCCTGGCGCAACTGCGCCTGCCGCGCGCGGTGCTGGCGGTTATCGTCGGGGCCGGGCTGGGCGCGGCGGGTGCGGCGATGCAGGGCTATCTGCGCAATCCCCTGGCCGATCCCGGCCTGTTCGGCGTGGCGCCCCTGGCCGCGCTGGGCGCCGTGCTGTCGCTGTTCGCCGGCTATGCCGTGCAGCCCTTTGCCCTGCCGGCGATGGCGCTGGCTGGGGCGGCAGGCGGCATGGTGCTGCTGGCGCTGATCGCATCTGGCCCCCGCACCGGGCTGGCCGGGGGCGTCGCGCTGTTTACGCTGGCGGGCATGATGCTCTCGAGCCTCGCCGGCGCGCTGACCAGCCTGGCGATCAGCCTGGCGCCCAATCCCTTTGCGCTGACCGAGATCGTCACCTGGCTGATGGGCGCGCTGACCGATCGCAGCTGGCACGACGTGGCGCTGGCCGCGCCGCTTACCGCGCTCGGGCTGGTGCTGCTGTGGCGCGCCGGGCCGGCACTCGATGCGCTTACCCTGGGCGAACTGGCGGCGCGCTCGATGGGCCTCGATCCGGCGGCCTTGCGCACCATGATGGTGCTGGGCGTGGGGCTGGTGGTAGGCGCCGGGGTTTCGGCAGCCGGCGTCATCGGCTTTGTCGGGCTGATGGTGCCGCATATCGTGCGCCCGTTCACCGATCGCCGCCCGTCCAGCCTGCTGCTACCCAGCGCACTGGCCGGGGCGCTGTTGCTGTTGCTGGCCGATACGCTGTGCCGCTGCCTGCCGCTGGCCGGTGGTGAGCTGCGCCTGGGCATCGCGCTCAGCCTGCTGGGCACGCCGTTCTTCCTGCATCTTCTGCTGCGCCTGCGGCGCGGCCTGGCTTGAGAGGCGCCCGCGCCCATGGATCTTGTTGCCGATGCCGTCACCATGGTGGGCCGCCTGCGCGATGTGCGCGTGGGCCTGTCGCCGGGCCGCCTGACCGTGATCTGCGGGCCCAACGGGGCGGGCAAGTCCACGCTGCTCTCTGCGCTTGCCGGCCTGGAAGAGCCCGATGGCGGGCACGTATCCCTGGGGCAGCACCGCCTTTCCGAACTGACCGCACGCGAACGCGCCGTGGCCATCGGCTATCTGCCGCAGGCGGGCGAGGTGGCATGGAACGTGACCGTGGAAACGCTGGTGCGGCTCGGCCGTCTGCCGCACCGCACACCGCTGCGGATCGATGCTGCCGCAACCATGGCAGCCTTGCAGGCGCTTGACCTGACCGGCCTTGCCGGGCGCGAGGTGGGCACGCTATCGGGCGGGGAGCGGGCCCGTGCGCTGCTGGCGCGGGTCCTGGCCGGGCAGCCGCGCTGGATTCTGGCGGACGAGCCGCTGGCCGCGCTCGACCTGGCGCACCAGCAGGCGCTGCTGGCGCATTTCCGCCGCCTGGCGGGGCAGGGCGTGGGCGTGGTAGTGGTGCTGCACGATCTTGCCCTGGCGATGAACCATGCCGATCATGTCATCGTGCTCGATCGTGGCACCGTGGCCGCCAATGGCGCGCCGCACCTGGCGCTGGCCGAAGGCGTGCTGGCCGGGGTCTGGGGGGTCAAGGCACGCTGGGTGGGAGACGGGCGCACCCGCGCGCTTGCGATCGGCTGATCGGCACCCCACATCAACGGTCAACCGTCCTTGCCCACCGAGCCATCTTGCGCGGTTCTTGCTGCGCTGCGACAGGCTTGCGTGAATCGAACAAATCTGGAACATTGCCCTTCATGTCGACCGCCCCCACACGTGCGCCCGGTGCCGCTCGCTCCGCGCTGACCACCCTTTCCGTGCGCGGCGCGCGGGAGCACAACCTCAAGGGGATCGACGTCGATCTGCCGCGTGACAGCCTGGTGGTGATCACCGGCCTGTCTGGTTCGGGCAAGTCCAGCCTGGCGTTCGACACGATCTATGCCGAAGGGCAGCGGCGCTATGTCGAATCCCTGTCGGCCTATGCCCGCCAGTTCCTGGAGATGATGCAGAAGCCCGATGTGGAGCACATCGACGGCCTCTCGCCGGCGATCTCGATCGAGCAGAAGACCACCAGCCGCAACCCGCGCTCGACCGTGGCGACGGTCACCGAAATCTATGACTACATGCGCCTGCTTTGGGCGCGGATCGGCGTGCCCTATTCGCCGGCTACCGGCCTGCCGATCAGCGCGCAGACGGTAAGCCAGATGGTTGATCGCGTGATGGCCCTGCCCGAGGGCACGCGCGCCTATCTGCTGGCGCCGGTGGTGCGCGGCCGCAAGGGCGAATACCGCAAGGAACTCGCCGAGTGGCAGAAGGCGGGCTACACCCGCGTGCGCATCGATGGCGAACTCTACGCGATCGAGGATGCCCCCGCGCTCGACAAGAAGTACAAGCACGATATCGAGGTCGTGGTCGACCGCATCGCGGTGAAGGACGGCATCCAGACGCGCCTGGCCGACAGTTTCGAGCAGGCGCTCAAGCTGGCGGACGGGCTGGTCTATATCGACCTTGCCGACAAGACCGTGGCCGAACTCAATGGCGAGGCGCCGACCGAAAAGCCCAAGGGCAGCACCACCAAAAGCGTCAAGGGGGGGCAGCTCAAGGGCGCCGGCCTGCCCGACAACCGCATCGTCCTGTCGGAAAAGTTTGCCTGCCCGGTCTCGGGCTTCACGCTCGACGCGCTCGAACCGCGGCTGTTCTCGTTCAACGCCCCGCAGGGCGCCTGCCCGGCCTGCGACGGGCTGGGCGAAAAGCTGCTGTTCGACCCGCAACTGGTCGTGCCGAACGAGCATTTGAGCCTCAAGCAGGGGGCGATCGTGCCCTGGGCCAAGTCCAACCCGCCCAGCCCCTATTACATGCAGGTGCTGGCAAGCCTGGCCGACCATTTCGGCTTCAGCCTCGATACCCCGTGGGACAAGCTGTCGGGCGAAGTGAAGATCGTGATCCTGCATGGCACTGCGGGCAAGGCCGTGCCGCTGACCTTCATCGACGGCAAGAAGAGCTACACCGTTTCCAAGGCGTTCGAAGGCGTGATCGGCAATCTCAACCGCCGCATGCTGCAAACCGAAAGCGCCTGGATGCGCGAGGAACTGGGCAAGTTCCAGACCGCGCAGCCCTGCGAAACCTGCAACGGCGCGCGGTTGAAGCCCGAAGCCTTGAGCGTGAAAGTGGCTGGCAATGACATTTCCGCCAGCACGCGCCTCTCGGTCAGCGATGCACTGGAATGGTTCGCCAATCTCGATGGCAAGCTGACCAGCCAGCAGAGCCAGATCGCCAAGGCGATCCTCAAGGAAATCAACGAGCGGCTTGGCTTCCTCAACAATGTCGGGCTCGATTACCTCAACCTCGATCGCACCTCGGGCACGCTCTCGGGCGGGGAATCGCAGCGCATTCGCCTGGCCAGCCAGATCGGTTCGGGCCTGTCGGGCGTGCTCTACGTGCTCGATGAACCGTCGATCGGCCTGCACCAGCGCGACAACGACCGCCTGCTCGAAACCTTGAAGCGCCTGCGCGACCTCGGCAACACCGTGATCGTGGTGGAGCATGACGAGGACGCGATCCGCGCGGCGGACTATGTCGTCGATCTTGGCCCCGGCGCGGGCGTCCACGGCGGCGAGATCGTTGCCCAGGGCACGCTCGACGATATCCTGGCCAATCCCGACAGCCTGACCGGGCAATACCTGACCGGCGCGCGCCGGATCGAAGTGCCCAAGAAGCGCCGCAAGGGCAATGGCTTGTCCCTGGTGGTGGAAGGCGCGCGGGCCAACAATCTCAAGAACGTGACGGCCAAGATCCCGCTCGGCACGTTCTGCTGCGTCACCGGTGTGTCGGGCTCGGGCAAGTCCAGCCTTACCATCGATACGCTGCAGGCCGGTGCTTCCCGCGTGCTCAATGGCGCGCGCGTGGTGGCTGGCGCGCATGACGCGATCAAGGGCCTGGAACACTGCGACAAGGTGATCGAGATCGACCAGTCGCCGATCGGCCGCACCCCGCGCTCTAACCCCGCGACCTACACCGGTTCGTTCACCCTGATCCGTGACTGGTTTGCCGGTCTGCCCGAGGCGCAGGCGCGCGGCTACAAGGCCGGGCGGTTCAGCTTCAACGTCAAGGGCGGGCGCTGCGAGGCGTGCCAGGGCGATGGCCTGATCAAGATCGAGATGCACTTCCTCCCCGACGTCTATGTGACGTGCGAGGAATGCGGCGGCAAGCGCTACAACCGCGAAACGCTGGAAGTGAAGTTCAAGGGCCACTCGATCGCCGACGTGCTCGACATGACGATCGAAGACGCGGTGGAGTTCTTCAAGGCCGTGCCCCCGATCCGCGATCGCATGGCCATGCTGGGCGAAGTGGGCCTGGGCTACGTCAAGGTGGGGCAGCAGGCCACCACGCTATCGGGCGGCGAAGCGCAGCGCGTGAAGCTGGCCAAGGAACTCGCCCGCCGCTCCACCGGCAAGACGCTCTACATCCTCGATGAACCCACCACCGGCCTGCATTTCGAAGACGTGCGCAAGCTGTTGGAAGTGCTGCACCGCCTGGTGGAGCAGGGCAACAGCGTGGTGGTGATCGAACACAACCTCGATGTGATCAAGACCGCCGACTGGATCATCGACATGGGCCCCGAAGGCGGCGTGCGTGGCGGTGAAGTGGTGGCCGAAGGCACGCCTGAACAGGTCGCCAAGAACAAGGCGAGCTTTACCGGGCATTACCTGGCGCCGCTGCTCAAGCGTTGAGCGACCAGCCCCTCGCCGCCGTGCGGGGAGGGGCTACGCCGCAGGCCGCCCGATCACGCGCCCAGCCAGGCGGCGCCAAGTTGGCCCCGGTGCCCTTCCGGGGCCAGCGCGGTGCGCAGCGCTTCGAGCATGGGCGGCAGTGCCTGGGTAAAGGCGTAAGGCGGGTTGACGATGAACAGCCCGGCGCCGTTGTAGATGCCCGGCTGGTCTGCATCATAGAGCCAATGCTCGATGGTCAGCAGTTTCGGGATGCGCAGCTTGCGCAGCTGGTCCTTCCACCGGACATGCGCGGCGCGGTCCTTGAGCGGATACCAGATCACCGTCACGCCATGGGCCCATTTGCGCTGGGCCGCGGCAAGCGTGGTGACGATCCGCGCGCGTTCGTCGGTCTGCTCATAGGGCGGGTCAACCACCACCATGCCGCGCGCGGTGCGGGGCGGCACCATCGCCAGCCATAGCTCATAGGCATCGCGCTGATGCACGGCGGCGGGGGTATCGCGCATCGCGCCGCGCAGGGCCCGGGCATCCTCTGGGTGTTTTTCGTTCAGGATCAGCAGATCCTGCGGGCGCAGCAGCTGCGCCAGAAACCGGGGCGAACCGGGATAGAGCTGCGGCTCGGCGCCGTCGTTCACCGCCTTCACGGCGGCGCGATAGTCGTCCAGCAGGGGGTTCTGGTCGGTGAAAGCCCGCATCACCCCTTGCGTGGCTTCGCCAGTGCGCTGGGCGGCATCGCCGCGCAGGTCGTAAATCCCGCAGCCGGCATGGGTGTCGATCAGGGTCAGCGCGCCGTCTTTTTGCTGCAAGGCCCGCACCAGCGCGATCAGCAGGGCATGCTTCACGACATCGGCGCTGTTGCCCGCATGGAAAGAATGGCGGTAATTCATGCTGCTTCACAATCCTGACGGTCTGTCGTGACGCGGGCGCGCGAGCCGGCAAGCCCCAGCCGCATCGCCGCGACAGCGCCCTTAGCCTGCGTCGGCATTCTTCGCCAGACCAGCCGTGTCAGTCGCGCAGCGGCTTGTCCCGGCGCACGAACCACAGCGCCACGACCGCGAGCGCGACCAGCACGCCGCACAGCAGCCATGCGGCATTGACCGCGGGAACGAGCGCGGCCTTTTCCACCAGGGGGCGCACCATTTCGGTGGTGAAATCGTCGAGCGGCTGGCCGCGCTGCTCCAGGAAGGCGTCGCGCGGAATGCCGATGCGAACGGCAGTGGCCACCTCACCGGCGCGCAGCTGGTCGGCGATGTGGTTGCCGGCGGTGGCAGCGCGGCTGAAAATCGTGGTGTCGATCAGCGCCAGGCCAACCGCGCCGCCCAGGTTGCGCATCATGTTGAACAGCCCGCTGGCATCGGCCACCAACCGGTCGGGCAGCCGCCCCAGCGCCATGCGGGTTGGCGGCAGCAGGCAGAACATGATCGCCGCGCCGCGCACGATCTGGGGCAGGATCATCGCATGGAAATCGGTCTGCTCGGTTTGCCCGGTGCTGAGCAGCAGGCCGACGGCAAACAGCACGAAGCCAAAGCCGGTGAGCAGGCGCGGGTCCATCCGGCGTTCGGCATAGACCGCGATCGGCGCGACCAGCAGCTGGGTGCAGCCGGTCACCAGCATGATCTCGCCAATGCGCAGGGGCCCATGTTCGCGCACCAGGCCCAGGAAGAACGGCATGAGATAAGTAGAGCCGAACAGCCCGAAGCCGAGCACGAAGCTGAGCAGGCAGCCGATGGTGAAGTTGCGATCGGCAAAGCAGCGCAGTTCCACCAGCGGGGCAGAGGATCTGACCGTGCGCCAGACAAAGCCGATCGCGCTGATGGCCGAGGCGCCGAGCAGCGCCACCACGCGCAGGTCTGCCCACCCGCGCGACGGCGCATCCTTGAGGCCGAGTTGCAGCGCCACCAGCGCGGCGGCCAGCAGCACCAGCGCCAGCGCGTCGATCGGCCGGCCAGGCTGGCGCCCGGTTTCCTTGCCGCGCAGGAACAGCAGCACGCCCAGGCTGGCAACGATGCCGGGCACGATGTTGACGCGGAACAGCCAGTGCCAGGAATAGGATTGGGTGATCCATCCGCCCACGATCGGGCCGATGGTGGGCGCCAGCACGGCCGCCACGCCGGCGATCGTGGTGGCAAGGCCCTGGCTGCGTGGCGGGAACAGCAGGAACACCGCAGCGAACACCGCCGGGATCAGCGTTCCGCCGGCAAAACCCTGGACCACGCGCCAGGCGATCAGCTGGGCAAAGCCGCTGCTCGCCGCGCAGCCGGCTGATGCCAGCGTGAACAGGCAGGCCGCTGCCACGAACAGCCAGCGCATGCCGAGCCGCGCGGTTAGAAATCCGGTCAGCGGAATCGCGACGATTTCGGCGGTGAGATAGGCGGTTTGCACCCACACCATGCGATCGGGCGCAATGCCGATCGCCGCCTGGATGGCGGGCAGCGACGTGGCGACGATCTGGATATCGAGGATGGCCATGAACATGCCCAGGCACATCAGGATGAAGCCGATCCATTCGCGATAGCTTGCGCCGTCTCTTTCGCCTAGGCTCGGGGCGTCCGTGCCAACCATGCGTCCAGCCATCGATTCTCCTGTGCGAATGTGCCCCTGTCCTATCGCAGGCAAGGAACTCGCTCTCGTCAAAATCGTTTCGGGCTGCACCTTTTTCACCGGTTCGCCGGTCTTGCAGGCGATACCGTAGATGCTGCCCGTTTCGATTCTCTCGCTTGCCACCCAAACTCCCCCGAATATCCTGCCCCAGGAAGAGGCGATCGCCACCGCGCGTTCGCTGATCGGCGGGCATTTCGCCGATTTCGAGCGGCTGGCAGCGGTCTATACCAACGCCGGCGTCCACACCCGCCAGCTGGCCCGGCCGGTCGCCTGGTATCGCCAGGAACGCAGCTTTGCCGAACGCAGCGCGGTCTATCTCGAGGTGGCGCTTGATCTGTGGGTCGCGGCGGCGGAGCAGGCGCTGGCCCAGGCCGGTCTGTGTGCCGAGCAGGTGGATACCATCGTCACCGTGTCGTCCACCGGCATCGCCACGCCCAGCCTGGAGGCGCGCGCCATGGCGCACCTGCCCTTCCGCACCGACGTGGTGCGCGTGCCGGTGTTCGGCCTGGGCTGCGCCGGCGGCACCACCGGGCTGGGCCTGGCCAGCAAGCTCGCCCGTGCCACGCCCGGCGCGCACGTGCTGTTCGTGACGGTGGAATTGTGCAGCATGGCCTTGCGCACCGATCGGGCGGACAAGGCCGATATCGTATCGACCGCGCTGTTCGGCGATGGCGCGGCGGCCTGCGTGCTGCGCAGTGGCGAGGGCGGCTTTGCCCAGATCACCGCCAGCGCCGAAAAGACCTGGCCCGATACGCTCGATATCATGGGCTGGCAGGCCGAGCCAACCGGCCTGGGCGTCGTGCTGAACCGGGCGATCCCCGCCTTTGCCCGGCAGGAAATGCGCCAGGCGATGGAAGAGATGCTTGCCCCGCAAGGCCTGCGGATCGAAGAGGTTGATCGCTTCATCTGCCATCCCGGCGGGGCCAAGGTGGTCGATGCATTGGAAAGCGCCCTGACTCTGAACCAGGGCGCACTGGTCAAGGAGCGCGAGGTTTTGCGGGATCACGGCAATATGTCTGCGCCAACGGTGCTGTTCGTGCTCGATCGCTATCGGCAAGAAGGGCTGCCGCCGCTTTGCGTGATGAGCGCGCTGGGGCCGGGGTTTACCGCGTCGTCGCTCACGCTGCGGTGCCCGGCATGAACGCGGCCTATGCCATCATGGCCTTTGTCACGCTGCAACGCCTGAGCGAACTGGTGATCGCCCGGCGCAACACCGCGCGCCTGATGGCGGCCGGTGCGCGCGAAGTGGGCGCCAATCACTATCCGGTGATGGTGGCCATGCATACCGCGTGGCTGGCGGTCTTGTGGTTTACGGTGGGTGGCCGCCCGATCTTTCTGCCGTTGCTGGCGGTATTTGCCGTGTTGCAACTGCTACGGGTGTGGGTGCTGGCCACGCTGGGGCCGCGCTGGACCACGCGCATCATCGTCACCCCGCAAGCGCCGCTGGTAAAGCGCGGGCCGTTCCGTTTCGTGCGCCACCCCAACTACATGGTGGTGACCGCCGAAATCGCGGTGCTGCCGTTGACGTTTGGCCTGGTCTGGGTGGCGCTGCTGTTTACCGTGCTCAACGCCGCCATGCTGGCGGTGCGGATCAGGGCGGAAAACAGCGCGCTCTATGGCAACGCCGGGATCAGCGCTTAGCGGCTGCCTGGCGTTCTGCCCGGATGCGCAACATCGCGGCGTGGCACACGGGGGAAGTCTGGTCGATCTTGGCGATCATGCAGGCTTCCACTTTCTTGCGGCTCAGCGATTTCATCTCGGCCGGGCACAGCCGCCGCGCTTCCTGCACGCAGGCCTTCTTGCCCGGATCGGCATCGGGCGCGGCAACGGCCTGGCCCATGCCGATGAGCATGGCACCAAGACCAAGAGCAATGCGGGCGGCACGTGAGATCATGGGCGCGTTCCTTAAGGGCAGAAGGGGCAATTCTGGTTGCCGATACCCTATCGCTTGAACTGCCTGAACCCAGCCTTGTCAACGCTTTGCCCCTTGGGGCGGGGCGCGTTCAGCGCAGCTTGGCAATGCTCAGGCCATCGGCCTTGGCCCGATCCTTGACCGATTCCTCGGTGCGGGTCAGCGCCTTGGCAATGGATTTGAGGCCCATGCCCTTTTTGGCGAGGGTGTGAAGCTTCTGGATTTCCACGGGAGTCCAGGGCTGGCGATGACGTTCGAACTTTTCGGCCATGGCCGGGCGGTAGGCCATGGCGGGGCGCCTGTCCAAGAAAACGGTGCTGCGCGGAAAGCGGCGTGGCCCAGAAAACGGGGGCCGGCATCGCTGCCGGCCCCCAATGCGCCTGTGGCCGTTTCAACGGCGTTGGGTGCTGCCATGGCCAACGGGCTGCGGGCGGGGGCCTTCCAGGGCACGAAGCCCCTGGGCCGTCGGCGGCGTCCGGCATGGCCAAGCGGCGCCAAAGCTCCCGTGCGCGGTCCGTATCGCCCGCTCGGGGAAGAGCGGAGGCCTGACCTGCTGCGCAACGCCGCTTGCGGGCGGCATCACGGGCGTGGCCTTTGCCTCGAAGCACCGCTCCCACGCGCGCCGATCATGAACGCACGGGACGGACCCCACCGGGGCAAAGGGCAGGCATATGGTGGTTGCGAAGCCGTTCCAGGCCGCGTGTCCAGACACCAGCCAAGGCGGAATTGCTGCGCACAAAACCATTGCCGCAAGCCCCCTCGCGGGCGCCGTCACACCCGCTCACCATGCCGTGAAGGCACGAGCGGACATCGCCGGTGTTCCGTTTGGCAAAAGGCTTGCACTTCAAGAAAATAGCGCCGTAAATCATCGGCTTGTACCAGCTGATCTGCGGCACGTTTTCCTGTCGATGAAGGGATGCTGCGCCTGTCTTTCGAGTCGCGCAAGAGGGAATTTTGCGGATGGTTTGACAGGCGGGACGAGCGGTTCAACCCGTCACAAACCATCGCGCCAGGCGGCGAGTTGATCGACCGCGGCCTGCAGCATGGCTGGTGGCTTGCAGTGGCACAGCCGCACGATATGGCGCGGGGCGGGCGGTCCTTCCCACAGCGCGGAAAGCGGAATGGTCGCCACGCCCGCTTCGGCCACGGCGCGCGTGGCAAAGGTGCGATCGTCCAGGGGCACGCCGCTCTGCGGCAGATCGATGCAGGAAAACCAGGTGGCAGCGCCGGGCAGGGTGGCAAAGCAATGCGCCGAAAGCGCGGCCAGCAGCGCCTGGCGCGACAGGGCCCAGTCGGCGACCTGGGCATCGATCAGGGCATCGTCGGCCAATCCCTCTGCCACGGCCCATTGCAGCATCGGCGGGGTGGTGAAGGTCAGGAACTGGTGGGCACGGGCAACCACCGTGGCCAGTGCAGGATCGGCCACGAGCCAGCCCACCTTCCACCCCGTGGCGCCAAAGATCTTGCCCGCCGAGCCGATCTTGATCGTGCGCGCGGCCATGCCCGGCTCTGCCATCAGCGAGGCATGGGGCAGGCCATCGAACCGCACCACCTCCCACACCTCGTCACAGATGGCGATCAGGTTGGCGGACAGGCACAGCTGCGCCAGGGCCGCCCGCTCTGCCGCGCTGGTCACCGTGCCGGTGGGATTGAGCGGATCGTTGAGGATCAGCGCGCGGGTGCGCGGCGTGATCGCGGCGCGCAGCGCGTCGATCGGCATGGCCCAGTCCGGCGGCGTGAGGGCCACGAACACCGGCACGCCGCCCGCCCGGCGCACCAGCGGGGCATAGGCATCATAGGCCGGCGCCAGCACCAGCACCTCGTCTCCCGCGCGGACGGTGGCGAGGATCGCCGCCGCCACCGCCTCGGTCGCGCCCGAGGTGACCACGACATGCTCCCGGGCCAGAGCCAGGCCTTGCCGCCGGGCATAGAATGCGGCCACCGCATCGCGCAGTTCGGGCACTCCGGCCATGGGCGGATATTGCTGCGACCGTTCCGCCATGGCCCGCGCGGCGGCCTGCGCCAGGGCAGGTGGCGGCGGACCATCGGGAAAGCCTTGGCCCAGGTTGATCGCGCCATGCTCACGCGCAAGTGCCGACATCGCCTCGAAAATCGTGGTGGGCATCGCGGCGTAGAGCGGGTTGAGCGAAGGCGTGGTCATCCCGCGATCTTAGGCAGCAGATGCGCCGAGGCAAAGCCTTCCGGGCGCGCAGCGTGCGGCCGCAAGGATCAATGCGCCGTGGCGGGGTTGTAGCCGGGGTAGAGCAGGGTGATATCCTGCGGGGCGTGGCACTGCTTTACCGCTGTCGTGGCATGGCGCAGCCGCTCTGCGGTGAGCGAGGCGTTGGATAGCGCATGCTGCCGTTCGCGGCCCACTTCCTCGGCCGTGAACGGGCGGGTGCCTGCCGGCACGCTATGGCCGCCCAGCACGAAGACCACGTAGTTCATCAGATCGGCCAGCTCGGCATTGTCGCGAATGCGGCTGTGCGCCACGTTGGGCAGGCGCAGCAGATAGGCGCGGCTATCGGGCGTGCACATGAACCAGCCGACGCGGCCCAAGAGTTCGGGCAGTTGTGCCGGCACCGTGCTGCCGGTCACGCCGTGGCAGCCGCCGCAATTCTCGATGTAATCCACCCGCGCCTGGTTGGGATCTTCCATCACCGCTTGCGCGGGGGTGGCCGTCGCGGGCGCGGGGTCGTGCGCCGCGCTCAGCCGCGTGGCCAGGCTGGCGCTGAGCAATGCCGTGGCCGCGAGCAGGGACAGACGCGCGATGTTCATGGTCGCTGCGCTCAGGCCGCGCCGACCAGCACGGCGGTCGAGCAGTGGTACTCCATGCTCTGCGTGCCGAAACACCAGATGATATCGTTGTTGAGCTGCGGCACGTAGATCTGCGTTTCGCGATCGGCATTGTCGCAATTGCATTTGTTGCAATAGGATTTGCCGCAGCAATCGCGATAGGCGATGAGGTACGACTTGCCGTCTTCGGGATTGACGCAGGTGCCCACCCAGGAAACCGGCGAGGGTTCGGCCCCGGCCGGGCAGGTGTGCACCCCGCCGCCGCAGCAGGTGCACAGCGCACCGTCGATCGCGCAATAGCGCCAGTAATCGCACTTGGTGTTGTCGGTTACCTGCGCGCCACGGGCAAACGTCGTCTTGGCCTCGGGCCCGCGATCGGGCTTGGCCGGCGCGGCATTGGCGCGGCTCACCGGCAGCACGGGGAACAGCGGCGCGGCCACCAGCGCGGTGCCGAGCCGGGCGAGGATGCCCCGGCGCGACGTGCCGCCGGCAAAGCGCCGCAAGACCTTTTCGCCCAGGCTGTCAGCATCGAAATGGATCATGGTCGTTGCCCCTAGAACTTATCTCGTAGCGTTTGCGTCAGGCCACCGCGCCATGCATGCGGGCGACATAGTCCTGCACCGAATGAACCCCCATTTCGTGGGCAATCACCAGGCTTTCGAGGTGCTCGCGGCTGTTGACCAGCCCCTTGGACAGCACCACGCCCTTGTCATCGAGCAGCACGGCAAACGGCAGCTTGCCCACGGCAAAGGCCTGGCCCACTTCCGGCCCATTGACGAAGGGATAGGCTTCCAGGCCATGGCGGGCGATCATCGCGCGCTGCGCGTCGATGGTATCGTCTCCCACGAAGGTCAGCGCCACGCGCTCGTCGCGGGCGAAGGACTTGGCCATGGGGATCAGGTTCTTGCACAGCGGGCACGAGGCCGAAACGAACATCAGCAGGCGCAGCGGCGTGCCGGGGGCGGCGCCGCCCACGCTGATCGCCGCGCCATCGAGCGTGTGGCTGGCCACGGCCTGGCTGGCCGCCCCGACAGCGGGGCCGCCCGCCGTGGTCAGCGCGCCGGCCGGGGCCACGCGCATGTGCAGCACGCCCACCTGGCGGGCCAGGGCCAGCAGCGCCACCACCAGCAGCGCGATGATCACCCAGGAAATGCCTTGTGAAACGATCAGAGCCGTCATCATCGCCCGCTACCCTTTTCGCGCCGGGGCCAGCGGAGAACCCGCCAGGGCCACGATCGCATTGAACAATTGCACCAACAGAAACAGCACGATCCCGCCAGCCGCGCCCAGCAGCCAGGCCTGGCCCGGCAGCGGCGCCGTGGCCAAGGCGGGCAGCAGCAGCGCGGCCAGCGCCACGTTGCGCAGGACCAATGGCCAGGCGAGCGGCTGGCGCAGCGCGGCATGGCCGCACCCGCAATCGATATTCCCACGCCCGCGCCGCAGGTTAACCGCCATGGCCCAAGCGAAAATGCCCAGCAGCAGCGCGGCAAGCGCGGCCGCTGGCGGCGGGAGCAGGCCAGACAGCAGCCAGGCGCTCAGGGCCAGTTCTGCCCAGGGCAGGGCGCTCGCCACGGGCCCCACCAGCGCTGGCGGCAAGAGGCGGTAATTGGCAATCACGCCGGGCAGCAAGGCCCGATGGCGCAGCTTGCCCGCTGCTGCAGAAACGAACACCAGCCCCACGCCCACCGTGGCAATGCGCCCGGTCAGCGCCACGGCCATCAGGCCGATCGCCGCAGGGGCCGCATCCGGGGCGCCCAGCGCGATCACTGCGGCTGCGCCACCGTGATCACACCATTGCCGGCATGATCCAGCTTCCACGCCTGCTTGCCGGTGGCCAGGTCATAGACGTAGACCGTCTCGTCCTCGCCGGCGAAGATCAGGTGAGGGGCGGCTTCCTGCGTCACGGCGATCATGCGCGGTTCGCCGGGCACGGCCATGCGCTTGACCACCTTGTGGCTGGCCAGGTCGAGCTGCCAGATTTCGCTGGCGCCGGCCTTGTGCGACCAGAACTCGCCCATGTGCATCAGGATGTAGACCTGGCCGGTGGCGCGGTGCAGGGCCATCTGCTGCACCCCGCCCGGAAACCAGTTGACCTGGTTGGGCGCGGCCGATCCGGCCGGCACGCCGGCGGCTTCCTGCAACGAGAACGGCGCGGCGATCACCGGCTTGGCCCCCAGCGTGGCGGTATAGACCTTGCCGGTATAGCTAAGCATCACGATCTGGTTGTGCCCGCGATCGACCTCGAAATTGTCGAAGATCGGATCGTCGGTGGCCGAAAAGAACGGATCGCTGCGGGTGATCTGGCTTTTTCCGCCGGCCAGGCTCAACGTGGCGAGCGAGCCATCGGAACACAGCGCCGACAGGCCCACGCCGGGCACCGGCACCAGGCTGGCGCAGCCGGGCAGTTCCACCGTCTTGACGAACTTGCGCGCCACAAGATCGATCACGTTGACCGACGAGGCCGGGCTCATGTTGTAGACATAGCCGAACTTGCCATCGGGGCTGACCACGAAGTTGTTCATGCGGCCGCCCACCAGCAGGCGGCCCGGCATGGCAATATCGGCCTGCAGCTTGAGGTCGATGCTGTCGAACACCGAGACATAGTCCTGCCGCGTGCCGCGCAGGCCCTTGGTCCACAAGGTGGACGACACATAATAGAACTTGCCCGCCGGATCGAGCGCCAGGTCGGTCAACTGCGGGGTTTCGACGTGGCCGATCAGCTTGCCACTGACGGTATCGTAGATCACCGAGGAATTGGACGTGAAGCCGCCGTTGATGAAGAACCAGCTGGTCTTGGGCGGCGTCAACTGCGCCACGTCGGACTGTTCGGGTTCCACCGACGCGATCGGTGCGGCCACCGGGGCCGCCATGGCCGCAGGCGCCAGCGCCCCGGGCAGGCCGCCGGCCAGCGCCACGGCCAGTGTTGCAGTTGCGAGAAAACGCCCCTTGATGGCAGCAAACGTCATCGTGGCCGGCCCCTGTTCGAATGTGACAGCCCGTGGTGATCGCGGCATTGGCAAGGGCGCGAAGGATCGGGCATTTGCCCGAGTCCGGCATGCCCCCACATGCCGTTGCGATCTCAAGATTTGACGAATGTCCTATTTCAGTCAAGCGACATTCGCAGGTGCCGCAAAACTTTTCGCGCTATCTGGCATCACATGGATCGCAGGCGGGCATGCCCAGCCCGGCAATGTCGTCCGGCGTGATGGTACAGGCCAGTTCCACCAGCGCCTTGCCGGCGATGGCGATGAACGCGGGCATGCGATCGGCCCAGGGCTTGCGATAGCCGAGAAACGGTGTAGCCCCTTCCATCGAGGCGCTGATGTAGAGCGCCACGGTCTGGGTTTCGGCGGCAGACAGCGCGGGATTCAACGCGCTGACATATTCGCAGATCACCGCGTGGACGCGGGCATAGAACTGCGCCACCCGCTCTGCCACCACCGGGTTGTGGTTGGCCATGGCCCACAGCTCGGTAAACAGCCGCGTGGTGCGCATGCCGGCAATATCTTCCAGGCACAGCGCGATCACACGGCGCAGCCGTTCTTGCGCGGTCAGGCCGGGCTGGCGCACTTCGTTGTCGAGCACCTTGTCATAGCTTTCCAGCATCTCGTCGAGCATGAGCTGGACCAGCATTTCCTTGCGCGGGAAATGATAGCTGACATTGCCCACTTTCATCCCGCATTCGGCGGCGATGCGGCGCACGGTGAACTGCGCGGCGCCTTCCTCGATCAGCACCTTGTGCGCGGCCTTGACGATGGCTTCGGCCGTGGCTGCGCCACGGGCATAGCCACCGGGGCGCGGAGTGGTGATGGCACGGTCTGCAGGTGTCATTCCCGCTAGGCTACCACGGGCAGAGCGAAACGGCCAGTTGCCCTTGGCGGTTGTGCCGGCGGATAAAACGACCCCCGCCGTGCCGGGGCACGACGGGGGCAAGGGTGGAAAGTGCTCTGGCGGATGGCGAGAGCGCCGCGTCAATAGTGCATGGAATATTTCAGCCCGAAATACTGAGGCTTGATCGGCATGGTGCGCGAAGAGCCGGAACAGTATTCGATCGCGCAGAAGGTGTTCTTGGACAGCTCACCACGGCGGTCGAACACGTTTTCGATGAAGGCGGTGAGCGTCCAGTTGTCCTTCGACACACCCGTGGAGAAGTCGAAGCTGACGAAGCCCGGCGTGTTGCCCAGGAGGCTGTTCTTGTAGGTGTCGAGGTTGGAGGTCGACAACGTCTGGGCGTGCATCGTCACTTGCGCGAAATCGTTGAGCGAGCCCAGATCGCCTTCGTAGCGTGCCGAAATCTGGCCCTTGAAGCGCGGCTGGCGCGGCAGGCGGGTGCCCTTGGCGGCGGCGATCTCGTCGGGCTGGCCGGTGCAATTGCTGATCGGAGTGAGCGTCGTGGGATCGAGCTTGCAGAAATCCTGCGTCAGCTTGGCGTCGTTGTAGGAGCCCGAACCACTGATCGTGAAATGGCCCAGCTTGAGGTCGAAATCGGATTCGACGCCGAACACCCGTGCTGCGCCGGCATTGACCGTGCCGCCATTGCCGAAATACCCCAAGGGGATGACGGTGTATTGCACGCCGGTCCACTTTTCATAATAGACCGCCGCGTTCCAGCGCAGCTTGTTGTTCCAGCTGGTCTTGAAGCCGACTTCGTAGTTGCTCAGCCGGTCGGCCTTGTAGGTGCCCATGGCCGGCAACTGGTTGGTGCCGCCGGGGCGGAAGCCGGTGGAATAGGTGGCATAGACCATCTTGTCGGACGTGACCTGCCAGGTCACGCTCGCCTTGTGGGTTTCGCCGGTCTCGTTGTAGGCGGGCTTGTTGTTGTTGACGCAGGAAAACCGCTGGTCGGCCGGGAACGGCACGGTGCAGCCCAGCTTGAGCGCGGTGGAAGCAACCCCGCTGAACCCATAGACCGAGTTGTTGGCCTTGAACACGCGGATGCCGCCCGTCACCTTGATCTGCGACGTAACCGGCACGGTGCCTTCGGCAAAGACCGCATAGTCGCGGAATTTCTGGTCAAGATCCTGGTTGTAGAATGCGTCACGCTTGATCGCCGGGTTCCATTGGCAGCCATCGGCGCACGAGGTGGCAAGGTCGATCTGGCTCAGCCCCGGGATCTGGTAATCGTCGTCCTGCGACATCTTCTGGAACTGGAAGAAGCCGCCCAGGGTCAGGTCGAAACCCCATTCCTTGGGCACGGACAGGCGCAGTTCCTGCGTCGCCTTGGTCTGGGTCAGGCGGCCGATGTAGGACTGGGTGGGATTGATGAAGTTGCCGCTCTTGTCGCGGAACTTGAGGTAGTTTTCATAGCCCGGGCCAAGCTGGTCATAGTGGACCGAGTAATAGGTGTAGTCGCTGGTGTTGTGAATCTTGCGGCGGAAATAGCCCGAGGACGATACCAGGTCGAAATCGCCGATCTTGCCCTGGATGGTCAGCGAGGCCTGGACCCACTTGTCGATATTCTCGGTCGGGCTGTAGTCATGGACTTCCAGGTCGCCGACGCGGGGATCATAGTTGAAGAAGCCCTTGGCATCGAGATACTGGTAGGTGACGGAAGGATAGAGCTTCCAGTCGCCCGCCTCGATCGTGGCGTTGATGCGCCCGCCATAGCTGTCGACCGGGTTGTAGTTCTTCTGCACCAGCGTGGCGTTGTCGACCGTGTAGGTCGTGGTGGGATCATCGTCGCCCAACTGGTAGGTGTACTTGCCGTGGGTGTTGTCGATGTAGCCGCCCTCGTGATCGTAGAAGCCCATCATGCGCACGGCGATGTGCTCGTTCACCGGGATGTTGACGAAGCCTTCGACCATCGCCCCGGCCGCGCCCTTGCCATAGGCATCGACCTGCACATCGGTGCCGGCCTCGAACTTGTCGATCTTGGCCTTGTTGGTGATGATGCGCAGCGTTCCGGCCAGCGAGCCGGCGCCATAGAGCGTGCCTTGCGGGCCAGACAGCGCCTCGACACGCTCGATATCGTAGATGTGCACTTCGGGCATGCGCGAGGGCGCGGAGATCGGCACGTCATCGAGATAGGTGCCGCTGGTCGAGAGTGCGCCGCCATCCACGGCGATGCCGCGGAAATAGACCTCGCTCTGTCCCGGGCCAAGGCCGGAAAAGCTGACCGAGGGCAGCATGCCGGCGTAATCGGCAAACGTGCTGACCTGGTGCTGCTCCAGCTTTTCCTGGCCCAGCGCCTGGATCGAGATCGGCACTTTCTGCACGCTTTCGGCCTTGCGCGTGGCGGTGACCACGATTTCGCCAAGGCCGCCAGTGCCATTGTCTGCAGCGGCCGCATCGGGGGCCGGGGCGGGCGCTGGGGCCGATTGGGCCAGGGCCGCAACCGGCAGCGCCATACTGGAAAGGACGGTCGAGGCGCCGAGAATGCCCAGTGCACGCCTCATCTGCGACCGTTGTTCACACACCATTGTTCATGCCCCCTGATGGCCTGAAGTTCTTTTTCTGCCGTCTTCCTGCGAACGCTTGTTTTTTGTGATTATCGCTTGGTGATGATCTTGGCGGCGGTGTTGTAATTATGCCGCTTTTTGTGCAGTCGCCGTGCCGATTTTCGCACCTGTGCGATCAAACCCTTGCGGCGCCCTATTGCGCGTGGCGCACATGCCGCCCATAGCGCGGGTGCTCTGCATTATTGCAGCGCAGCGATTGCAAGCTGTTGATTCCACACAATAGTGCCGCGATGCGGCGCGGTCTCAATCACTATCTTGTTGCCGATAGTGCCAGCAAAACGTGGCCTGTCAACAAAATTCAGCGATCTGGCATCGCAGATTATGCGCGTGATCGTTCGGGGGTGAGGGAGGCGCTGTTCGCAGTTGCGTAATCGCGAGGGCGTGGCATGTTTCCCGTCATGGTGATCAGGGCAAACCCGCAAGGCAGGATCTGTGATGGCAAATGACGTGGCCGGCCGGCATGGCGTGGGAACCGCACCTGCTGATGCGGGTGGTTCGGCCAGCGGATCGGTCGACGCAGCGCTGGGGCATGCGGCCCGCTTGATGGCGCGCCAGCCGGCGCTCGCCCTGGCCCAGGCGCGCGAGATCCTGCGCGCGGTGCCGGGCCACCCGCATGCCGTCCTGCTCGAAGGCCAGGCCCTGCGCGTGCTGGGCCACCTGGCCGAGGCGCGCAGCGTGCTTGCCGCGCTGGTGGCCAGCCAGCCGCGCGCGGCGGCTGCGGCAGCCGAACTGGGGCTGACGCTGGCCGCGCTGGGCGAAGATGCCGCCGCGATGGCACAATTGCGCCGCGCCGTGGCGCTCAAGCCCGATCTCGCCCATGTCTGGCAGGCGCTGGCCACCTTGCTGCGCGCCAGTGGTGACGAAACCGGCGCCGGCCAGGCCGAAGTTGCCGGTATCGAGGCCGCCGCCAAGGACCCCGTGCTGCTGCGGGCGGCGCTGGCCATGGGGGAAGGGCGGCTGGACGAGGCGGAAACCCACGTGCGCGCACGCCTGGCGATGATCCCCACCGATCCCGCCGCGCTGCGCCTGCTGGGCGAAGTGCTGTGGCGGCAGGGAGAGATCGAGGCGGCGCTGCCGCTGCTGCGTGCCGCCGTGGCGCGCGCGCCGGCGTTCGTGGCGGCGCGCGAATTGCTGGTGCGGATCCTGGCCATGGGGCCCGACGTGGCCGAGGCGCTGGACCACGCCAGCCGCCTGGTGGCCGATGATCCCGAACATGGCGGCCATGCCATGCTCAAGGCGTCGCTGCTGGTGCGCATCGGTGACCAGGAGGGCGCACGCGATCTCTATCGCGCCATCCTGGCGCGCGATCCGGGGCGGCCCCGGGTTTGGCTCAATCTCGGCCACGTCGAAAAGACCATCGGCAACCAGGCGGTTGCGATCGAAGCCTATCGCCGTGCCGCCGCGCTCGATCCGGCAACGGGCGAGGCGTGGTGGAGCCTTGCCAACCTCAAGACCGTGCGGCTGGAGCAGGCCGATATCGCCGCGATGCGCGCGGCCCTGCCGCACGATGCCGTGGGGGATAAGCGTGCCGAAGACGTGGCGCAGATGCACTTTGCCCTGGGCAAGGCCTTTGAAGACCTGAGCCGTGACGAGCCCGCCGCGGCCGAAAGCGCCTTTGCCCATTATGCGCGCGGCAATGCGCTGCGCCGTAGCGTGCTCGATTATGATCCAGCGCGCACCGCCGCCGCGGTCGATCGCCATGCCGCCCTGTTCACGCCAGACTTTCTGGCAGAGCGGGCCGACTGGGGCTGCCCGGCCGCCGATCCGATCTTCGTGGTGGGCCTGCCGCGCAGCGGATCGACGCTGGTCGAGCAGATCCTGGCCAGCCATTCGCAGATCGAGGGCACGATGGAACTGCCCGACATGATGCTGATCGCCGATCGCCTGCAATCGCGCGTGGACGCCAACGATGGCAAAGCCGGCGGCGAGGGCGGCGAGTTTCCCGACCTGGCCGCGCTGCTCGCCGCGCTTGGACCGGACGAGTGCCGCCGCATGGGCGAGGAATACCTCGAGCGCACGCGCATCCACCGCAAGACCGATCGCCCCTACTTCGTCGACAAGATGCCCAACAACTGGCAGCATGTCGGGCTGATCCGCCTGATCCTGCCCAACGCGACAGTGATCGATGCGCGGCGCCATCCGCTCGGCTGCTGCTTTTCGGGGTGGAAGCAGTATTTCGCCGGCGGCCAGGTGTTCAGCTATGACCTGAGCGAGATCGGCCACTATTATGCCGCCTATGTGCGGCAGATGGCCGCGTTCGATCGGGCCGCGCCCGGCGCGGTGCACCGTGTGATCTATGAAGCAATGGTGGCCGATACGCCCGGCCAGGTGCGCGCGCTGCTCGGCGCCGTGGGTGTGCCGTTCGAAGAGGGCTGCCTGGCGTTCTGGCAAAATCGCCGCGCCGTGCGCACTGCCAGTTCGGAGCAGGTGCGCCAGCCGATCTACACCGACGCGGTCGAGCACTGGAAGCGGTTCGAGCCCTGGCTCGATCCGCTGCGCGCGGCGCTTGGCCCGGTGCTCGACAGCTATCCCGACGTGCCGGCGGGGTGGTGACCCCGCCGGCGCTCGGCATCGTCACGCAACGCTGAGCGTGACATCGATGTTGCCGCGCGTGGCGTGGCTGTAGGGGCAGATTTCATCAGCCTTGGCCACCAGCGCTTCGGCTGCTGCGCGGTCCACGCCGGGCAGGTGCACGGTCAGGGCCACGGTCAGGCCAAAGCCGCCATCGCTGCGCGGACCGATGCCGACGGCCGAATCCACCGCGATGTCAGCCGGAACGCGGGGCAGGGCCTTGTCCTGGCTGGCGGCGAACTTCATTGCGCCGATAAAGCAGGCGGCATAGCCGGCGGCAAACAGCTGCTCGGGGTTGTTGCCGGCGCCATTGCCACCCAGTTCCTTGGGCGTGGCCAGCGTCACGTCCAGACCATTGTTGACGCCGTCTTCGGCAATCGTGGCGCGGCCATCGCGTCCACCAGTGGCCTTGGCATGGGCAGTGTAAAGCGGCTTGATCGACATGGCAGGGTTCCTTTCGCGGAATAATATCGGAAACGATTAAATCGTGTGCGATCTAAATAGGCGAGTCGGAGGAAAAGGTCAAGCACTTGCGATTTGATCGCATGCGATTTATCTTGCGAGCATGGAACAGACCCCGTCAGATCCGCTCGATATCGCGCTTTCCGGCCCCCAGGCGGCGGCCCAGCTGGCAGCGCAGATGGCGGCCGGCGGGGCGCCGCTGCCGACCGGCACGGCGGACAAACCCTTTGCCAACATGCTGTGCTTTTCGGTCTATGCGGCGCAACTGGCGTTCAACCGGCTCTACAAGCAGCTGCTGGCGCCCCACGGCCTTACCTATCTGCAATACCTGGTGTTGGTCGCCTTGGCCCAGGCGGAAGACCGTACCGTGGGCGAACTGGGCGACGTGCTGTTCCTGGAATCCAATACGCTGACCCCGCTGCTCAAGCGGATGGAAGCGGCCGGGCTGGTGGTGCGCCGGCGCGACGCGGAGGATGAACGCGTGGTTCGCGTGGCACTCGCCCCGGCTGGGGCAGAGGTGGTGGCCCAGGTCGAATGCGTGCCGCTCGATGTGTTGTCGGCGCTCGACATGCCCTTGGGCGATTTGCAGCAGATGAAGGCGGCGATCGACCGGCTGGGCAGCGAGTTGCGCAAGTCCACCGCCTGATATCACGTCTGGTTGTCAGCATGAGCAGGGCCACACGATCACGCGCGGCCCTGCTCAACAGCGTGATCACGCAGGCAGGCCGCTGATCGCCTTCATTTCCATGAAGTCCTTCAGGCCATAGAGCCCACCTTCGCGGCCGTTGCCCGATTGCTTGTACCCGCCGAACGGGGCGCCGGGGGTGGGGCCCCAGTTGTTGATCGCCACCATGCCGGCGCGCAGGGCCGGCACCACGTCTGCTGCCTTGGCCGGATCGCCGGTGATGCAGGCGGAAAGGCCATAGCTGGTGTCGTTGGCGATCTCGATCGCCTCGTCCAAGCTGTCATAGGGAATGATCGTGGCCACCGGGCCAAAGATCTCTTCCTTGGCAATCCGCATATCTGGCGTGACATTGGAAAATAGCGTGGGCGCAATGTAATAGCCACGGTTGACCTCGGCCGGCAGATCGGGGCCGCCGCATTCCAGCGTGGCGCCTTCATCGATCGCGGATTGGATCAGCCCGCGAATCTTGTCGTGCTGCGCCTTGTTGACCACCGGACCGAGATGGCTGCCTTCCTCCAGCGGATTGCCGACCTTGGCGGCGGAATACATTGCCTTGATGAACGCGGCAGCCTCGGCCTGGCGCTCGCGCGGGACCAGGATGCGCGACGGGCAGATGCAGCTTTGGCCCGAATTGACCAGTGGGCCAGACGCGGTGGCCGGCAGCTGGCTGGCAAAGTCGGCATCGGGCAGCACAAGGTTGGGCGACTTGCCACCCAGTTCCTGGTGCACGCGCTTGACCGTGTCGGCCGCGGCCTTGGCCACCATGATGCCGGCGCGGGTCGAGCCGGTGAAGCTGACCATGTCGATATCGGGATGGCTGCTGATCGCCGTGCCCACGCCCGGGCCATCGCCCTGGACCAGGTTGAACACGCCTGCCGGAACGCCGGCGGCGTCCATGATTTCAGCGAGGATGGCAGCGCAAGTGGGGCATTCTTCCGACGGCTTGAGCACCATCGTGTTGCCGGCGGCCAGGGCTGGCGCCACCTTGAGCGCGATCTGGTTGAGCGGCCAGTTCCACGGGGTGATCAGGCCGACCACGCCGATCGGTTCATAGGCCACTTTGAAAGCGCCATTGTCTTCGACGAACTGGAAATTCTTGAGCGCCGCGATCGTCCCCATGAAGCCGCCAATGCCGGCGCCAACCTGGGCCGTGCTGGCAAAGCTCAAGGGCGCGCCCATTTCCTCGGCCATGGCCTGGGCGAGATCGGGAATGCGCTTCTTGTATTCCGCCACGACGCGGTCGAGCAGCGCGAGGCGCTCTTCGCGAGTCGTCCGGCTGAAGGTCTTGAAGGCGCGCCGCGCGGCGGCAACAGCGGCGTCGACGTCTGCAGCGGTGCCGAGCGTGATGGCGGCGCAGGGTTCTTCGGTCGCCGGGTTGATCACCTCGTGGCGGCGGCCACCCTGGCTGTTGACCCATTGGCCGTCGATATAGTGCTGAAGGCGTTCGCGCATCGCGCTTCTCCAATCAATAAGTTAGGTAAGCTAACCTTTACGGAGCGCAGGCGGCGATGGCAAGCAGAGGAATTGTGCGGATTTGCAAGCATTTCACGCCGTGCACCATCATGACGATGGTGCACGGCGGCTTGTCCTGAAAAGGCGTCTGTTAGACGGTTCGGCGGCCGGTAAACAGCTGCACCAGGCCGATGATCAGCGCGAGCACCAGCAGGATGTGGATGACGCCGGCGGTCACCTTGAAGGCGAAGACGCCCAGCGCCCAGAGCACGAGCAGAACGAGAGCGATGGTCAAAAGCATGGCGGGGCTCCTGGAACGGGTGGCGCCCCGCCTGTGGGCGGTGGCGCGGATTGGCATCCTTGTGTGGCTGGTAAACGGTGCACCAAAGGGCTGGTTCCCGAATTTGAAATTCGCCGGGAATAGGCGATTCACCCTATGCCTGGGGCGGGCGCTAACCATTTATTGGTAATATTCCTCCACGCTTCCCAAGTGGTTGGTGCGTGCCGCGCCAGATCCACGGGCCGGGGGACACGAGGTTGAGCGAGGAACAGCGCACAGGCTGGATTGTCGGTGCCACGTTCGCGGCGCTGCTGGCCTTGTCGGGCGCGCTGATGGCGGCGCTCAATCATTCGATCCATGTCGCCGATGCGTTTACCCGCAAGGACGAGCGCGAGATGGTGGCGCGCTATCTCGATGGCCGCGTGCGTACGGTGATCATCGGGCAGACCGGGCAGCTGGTGTGGGATGATTCGGTGCAGCACGCCGTGCGGCGCACCGATCTGGCGTGGATGGACCGCGAACTCGGCATGTTCCCGTGGACCAACCAGGGCGCCGAAGAAACCATGTTGGTAGAGCCCAACGGCACGCTGGTGCGCGGCTGGCGCCATGGCCAGTTGGTACCCAACTATCCCTATGCGAATTCGCGCTGGCAGGTTGAAGCCGCGCTGGCCCAGGCGCGCAGCAATCGCCGCATTTATGGCACCGCGGCCCAGTTCCGCCGCGTGGGCGGGGTGCTCTGGCCATTCGACGCGCGCGGCGCGCCGCTATCACGCTGGGGGTCTTCGCTGCTCTGGCACGATGGCAAGCTCATGCTGCTCACCGTTGCGGCAATCGTGCCCGATCGCAACTATGGCCTGCTCACCGCAGAGCCGCGCTATCTGGCGTCGCTGCGCCTCATCGATGATCGCGTGATGCATGCCCTGGGCGCGGATCTGCTCCTGCCCGATTTCCGGTTCGTGCGCACGCTGCCCGCGGGCAGCGCCAACAATTCGCTGGCACGGTTCAGTGCCGATGGCACGCGGGTCGGCTATTTCGTGTGGACGCCGCAATTGCCCGGCCCGGCCATCTGGCGCGGCACGGCCCCGCTGCTGGCCACCTGGATTTTCCTGTTCATGGCCGTGCTGGCCGGCGGCGTGGTGATCGTGCGGCGCATGCGCGCCACCACGCAGCATCTGCAGTTGAGCGAGGCGCAGGCGCAATACAACGCGCTGCACGATCCGATGTCGGGCCTGGCCAACCGCCTGCACTTTGCCGAACGCCTGCGCGAGGAGCTTGCCGATGCCAATCTCCAGCGCCAGGCCGGCGGGCAGGGCGACGTGTTCGTCGGCTATATCGATCTCGATGCGTTCAAGACCGTGAACGACACGATGGGGCACCATGTCGGCGACGAACTGGTCACCCAGGTGGCGCAACGCCTGCGCGATGGATTGCTGCAGACCGACCTCATCGCACGGTTTGGCGGCGACGAGTTCGTGGTGCTGCGCCGTACCACCGGCGGGCTGGGCGCGGCCAATGCGCTGGGCCGGCAGATCGTGGGCCTGATGGCCGATCCGTTCATCATCGCCGGGCACAGCCTGGGCGTGACATGCTCGTGCGGGATCAGCTGGGGGCCCGGGCAAACCGACGATGCCGCCGAACTGCTGCGCCGCGCCGATATCGCGCTCTACCGCGCCAAGCAGGGCGGCCGCGCGCGCTATCGCTGCTATACCAACGGCATGGACGCGACGGAGCGGCTGGCGCGCGAACTGGAGCTGGAGCTGCGCCGCGCCATCGCCAACGACGAGCTTGAGGCGCACTTCCAGCCGATCGTCGATCTTGCCACCTGGCAGATCGAAGGGTTCGAGGCGCTGCTGCGCTGGCCGCACCCCGAGCGTGGCGATATCGGGCCGGGCGTGTTCGTGCCGATTGCCGAACAATCCGGGCTGATGGTGCCGCTCGGCACCTGGATGCTGCGCCGCGTGTTCATGCAGTGCCGGCACTGGCCTGCTGCCGATATCTCGATCAATCTTTCGCCGATCCAGATCATGGCCCAGGGCTTTATCGAAACCATCGCGGCGTTGGTGCAGGAAACCGGCATTTCGCCACGCCGGGTGATCCTGGAAGTGACCGAGGGCGTGATGCTCGATCGCAGCGACCACGTGGCGCAAACCCTCACAGCGCTTCAGGACATGGGCTTCCGCATCGCGCTCGACGATTTCGGCATCGGCTATTCTTCGCTGAGCTACCTGCGCTCGTTCCAGTTCGACCGCATCAAGATCGATCGCTCGTTCGTGCAGAACATCGAAAGCGATCTTGATGCCCAGGCCATTCTCGGCGCGATCGTCGCGCTGGGGCAGACCCTGCGCATGAAAGTGGTCGCCGAAGGGGTGGAAACCGAGCTGCAACGCCGCCTGGTCCACGCCGCCGGGTGCGAGTTCGTGCAAGGACACCTGTTCTGGCCCGCGCTGCCCGCCGATCAAGCCTGCGCTCTCTTGGCTCGCAATGCTGCCCAGCACATGCAGCAGGCGATCTGATACCCGAGATCCTCCCCCAGCTCGTGGGGGAGGTGGCGGACCGCAGGTCCGTCGGAGGGGGGAGACTATGCGCTTGGCCAGTTGCTGGCGCAGAATAGCGGGACCCCGGATCAAGTCCGGGGTGACAGTAAGTGTCTAACACCTATGTGAAATTCGTCACCCCGGACTTGATCCGGGGTCCCGCTTCCTGATCGCTTCCTGATCATCCTGCCCAACAAAAAACCGCCCCAAAAAGGGCGGCTCTGTTGCTTCGGCGTGGCGCGGAGGGTTCAGCCCTGCGCCTTGTCCACTATGGCCAGTTCGATCGCGGCGGTCTGGGTGACCGGGGCGGCGCTGGCCGGGGCGCCGTGCGGGTAGATGAAGCCGAAGGCGGGCGAGGGGCGCATGCCGAGCGATTGGGTCGGGCCGTACCACACGCGCACTTCCGACCAGTCGCCAGCGGCCGACACGTCAACTGCCATCACGCCGCGTTCGACCATGCCCGGGCGCGACCAGTTGGCATGGTTGATCATCACGTGGCGGGCATCGACCACCTTGCTGACCACGGCGACGTGGCCATAGGGCATCGAGCGCGAGGCGCGGAACGCGAGGACGGCACCGGCCTTGGGCTCTTGCCCGCGGGCATAGGTGCCAGCCGCATTGCCCCACCAATCGCGCGCATTGCCCGAAAGCTGCACGTCGGAAACCTGGCGGGCATAGGTCACGCACTGGAGCCGGGCATGGGCCACGTTCGGCAGTGCAGCAAGCGAAGCGAAGGCGGCCAGGGCGGTGAGTGCGGTGCGAAGCATGGCCTGCACCTTAGGGTTTGCGGCGGATTCTGGAACCGGGGGTTCCCACGCTTCACCGCTCGCGACGGGCCGTTTATCCTGCATTCATCCAGGCTGTGGATAACTTTTGCAATGCAGCATGGCGGACACGAAAAACGCCCGGACCGCGTGGGGTCCGGGCGCCTGTCTTTCGTGCCTGCCGCATCGCTGCGGCAAGGCCAACTCGCTTACGAGCTGTAGTACATGTCGAATTCGACGGCCGAAGGCGTGGTTTCCCAACGGAACACTTCGGGCCACTTGAGTTCGATGTAGCTTTCGATCTGGTCCTTGGTGAACACGCCGCCATCGAGCAGGAAGTCGTGGTCAGCGGCCAGCGAGTCCAGCGCTTCGCGCAGCGAACCGCACACGGTCGGCACGGCGGCGAGTTCGGCCGGCGGCAGGTCGTAGAGGTTCTTGTCCATGGCTTCGCCCGGGTGGATCTTGTTCTTGATCCCGTCGAGGCCAGCCATCAGCAGCGCAGCATAGGCGAGGTAGGGGTTGGCCATCGCGTCGGGGAAACGGAATTCCACGCGCTTGGCCTTGGCGCCGGCGCCATAGGGGATGCGGCACGAGGCCGAACGGTTGCGGGCCGAATAGGCCAGCAGCACCGGCGCTTCATAACCCGGCACCAGGCGCTTGTAGCTGTTGGTGGTGGGGTTGGTGAAGGCGTTCAGCGCCTTGGCATGCTTGATCACGCCACCGATGAAGTACAGGCACATGTCCGACAGGCCGGCATAGCCATTGCCGGCGAACAGCGGCTTGCCCGAATCCCAGATCGAGATGTGGGTGTGCATGCCCGAGCCGTTGTCCTTCATGATCGGCTTGGGCATGAACGTGGCGGTCTTGCCATAGGCCTGGGCAACCTGCTGCACGACATACTTGTAGATCTGCATGCGGTCGGCGGTCTGCACCAGGGTGCCGAAGGTCAGGCCCAGTTCGTGCTGTGCCGAGGCCACTTCGTGGTGGTGCTTGTCGCAGGGCAGGCCCATTTCGAGCATGGTCGAAACCATTTCGCCGCGGATGTCGACGCAGCTGTCGACCGGGGCGACGGGGAAGTAGCCACCCTTGGCACGCGGACGGTGCGCCAGGTTGCCGGCTTCATAGTCCTTGTTCGAGTTGGTCGGCAGCTCGATGTCGTCGATCTTGAAGCCGTTGCCGTCATAGCCGTCATAGAACTTGACGTCGTCGAACAGGAAGAATTCCGCTTCCGGGCCGACATAGACGGTGTCACCGATGCCGGTCGACTTGAGGAAGGCTTCGGCGCGCTTGGCGGTCGAACGCGGATCGCGCGAATAGAGTTCGCCGGTCGACGGTTCGACGATGTCGCAGTTGATGATCAGCATCGGCGTGGCCGAGAACGGATCGACAAAGACCGAGTCGAGGTCGGGCTTGAGGATCATGTCCGACTCGTTGATGGCCTTCCAGCCCTCGATCGACGAGCCGTCGAACATCAGGCCGTCTTCCAGTTCGTCTTCGCCCAGGACCGACGACACCATGGTGAGGTGCTGCCACTTGCCCTTGGGGTCGGTGAAGCGGAGATCAACCCACTCGATTTCCTCTTCCTTGATACGGGCGAGGATGTCCTTTGCACTTGCCATCGCTGGTCCTTCTGTTTGCCCGCTGGATAAGTGGCGCGGGCTTCAGGGGTGGTTGGAAAAGGAGGCCGCCCGTCCCAAGGCCACCCCCGCTTCACCCGCCGCACCGCCGGTCTGCCCTCCACCCAAAGTGGAGGCCAGGCGCACGCTGCGGCGAAATTCGTTCAGATCGCGTCGTTGTCGCGTTCGCCGGTGCGGATGCGCAGGGCGCTTTCGATGGGGATCACGAAGATCTTGCCATCGCCGATGCGGCCGGTCTGTGCAGCAGCCGCCACGGCTTCCACCACGCGCTCCACCAGGGCGTCGGCCACGACGACCTCGAGCTTCACCTTGGGCAGGAAATCGACGACGTATTCCGCGCCGCGATAGAGCTCGGTATGGCCCTTCTGGCGGCCGAAACCCTTGGCTTCGGTCACGGTGATGCCCGAAACGCCGATTTCGTGCAGCGCTTCCTTCACTTCGTCGAGCTTGAAGGGTTTGATGATCGCTTCGATCTTCTTCACCGGTTCCTGACCCCTGCACTTGATGCCGCGCTGCACCACGAAAGTGTGGGCAGGCGCATGTTCCTCGTGTCCGCAGAGCCGATCCTAACAAGAATCGTGCCACTGTTAAGCACATTGCCCTAGGCCATTGCCGCCCGGTGCGAAAGCGGGAAATGCACGGGGAAAGAAAGAATGCAACCCAACATTGTGCAAAATCATGCGGGTTGTTGCGCAGACGCGACGTAAAAGTGCTTAAATAAAAGGCAGGGGCTGCCTGTTTTTTGGGCAGACCCTGCCTTGGCAGATCATGGGCTCAGGCGGCGTAGGGCGGCTTGTGCAGGCCCTTGGGGCTGGTCGTGAAGATCTCGCAGCCGTCTTCGGTGATGCCGATCGAATGTTCGAACTGAGCAGACAGCGAACGGTCGCGCGTCACGGCCGTCCAGCCATCGTCGAGGATTTTCACGGCAGGCTTGCCCAGGTTGATCATCGGCTCGATCGTGAAGAACATGCCGGGCTTGAGCACCGGGCCAGTGCCCGCGCGGGCGGCGTGCACCACTTCGGGGGCATCGTGGAACAGGCGGCCCAAGCCATGCCCGCAGAAATCGCGCACCACGCCATAGCGCTGCTTTTCGGCATGGGCCTGGATCGCCGCGCCGATATCGCCCAGCCGCGCGCCAGGCTTGGCCTGCTCGATGCCGATCATCAGGCATTCGTACGTCACGTCGACCAGGCGGCGCGCCTTGAGCGGCACGTCACCCACCAGATACATCCGGCTGGAATCGCCATGCCAGCCATCGAGCAGCGGCGTCACGTCGATATTGACGATGTCGCCGTCCTTGAACGTCTTGTCCGACGGAATGCCGTGGCACACCACATGGTTGATCGAGATGCAGCACGAATGGGCATAGCCGCGATAGCCCAGCGTCGCCGGCACAGCGCCGGCGTCCAGCGTCATCTGGCGCACGACATCGTCGATCGCGGCCGTGGTCACGCCCGGCTGCACCAGCGGCGCTACGGCATCGAGGATCTCGGCCGCGAGGCGCCCGGCCTTGCGCATGCCCTCGAACCCGGCCGGGCCATGGAGCTTGATCGTTCCGTCGCGCAGGACGGTTTCGGTGTCGTCAACGGTCACATATTCGGTCATCGCGCCTAGATAGCGCGGGCGGGGCGAAATTGCGAGGTTGGATCGCGCGTGATGGGCCGCCGCGTGGGCTACGCCGGTTGTGGAATGGTTTCGCTATTTGGCTTGGTGAGGATTTCCGGGAAAGATTAGGTGGCCGTTGCGCGGGATGGCGGGTGTGACGCAACGCATCGAGCGGGACCCCGGATCAAGTCCGGGGTGACGATAAGTACATAAATTATTTTCAAATTCTTCGTCACCCCGGACTTGATCCGGGGTCCCGCTGCCTTTTTTCTGCAGCTGCGACCACCCCCCTCAGCCTATTGCGCCACAAACGCCCCGCGCCATTCCGGCTTCACCGCCGCCAGCACGGCTGGCGTGACCGGCAGCGTCACTTCATACGATCCTTCCGCATAAGGCCCGGCTTCATAGGGCGCGATCAGGAAGCCGATGCGGTCGAACGCCTTCTTGCCGCGCGAGCCCAGGATCACCGTCTGCGCCAAGGGATCGACGCAGGCGTCAAAGCCGCTGTCGCCGCCCAGGCTGGCATGGCCGCCGCGCTTCTTGGTACGTTGTGCATCGAGCGCCTTGCAGAAATCGGCGTGGATCGCGCCCATCAGCGCGGCGCGGGCAGTGAACAGGTCGAGCGCATTGCGGGCCTGGCCGGCGCGCTTGTCCCACAGGATCGTGGCATAGCCATAGTTGGGATGGGCGCCGCCGCTGTCGTTGCCGACCAGGCTCGACAGGCTGAGCCAATCGGGCAAGTCGGCGACGACCTGCCATTCCTGCCAATGGCCAAAGGCATGGAACGGATACTTGTCGCGCGCCGCATCCTTCTGGCCCTGCTCGGCATCATGCTTGAGCGTGGCGCGCTGGGCGGCCTCGTCTGCCGCCAGGCGGGCGCGCAGCGCCGGCTGGGCATCGGCCGCGGCAGGCCAGGAATAACTGAATTCATAGGCATCGGTGCTTTCCTTCACCGCATGCCCGGTGGTGGAGGATTGCGTTGCCTGGGCGCTGGCGTGGCTGGTGGTGGCGCTGGCCGTGGTCGTGGTCGTGTCCGCCGCCGCGGCCTGGCTGGCCGGGGCGGGCGTTGCCGGCTGCCGGTTGCAGGCGGCAAGCACGGCCAGTGTCATCAGGGCGGGCAGCAGGGCAGGGTGGCGGGGGGCTGGCATAAGGGGCAGGGGCATCGCGGGGCATTTTCCTCTCGATCTTGGCGCCGTCCTGCGCCAAGGTCTCGCCCAAGATGACCGACAAGAACGCGTTGATCCAGCCCGATCGCGACCAGAGCGCGATTGCCCTGCACATTGTCGACAAGGCAGGCCTGCCCGAATGGCTGCGCGCCCGCAGCGGCCAGGCGCGCGCCCTGCTGACGGCGCAGGCCTTTGCTGGCGCTGCCGGCGAGGTGGCTGTCGTGCCCGAGGGGGATGGCGATGGCTGGATCGCGGTGGCGGGCGTCGCCGATCGCGCCAGGCTGGGCACCTGGTGCCTGGCCCGCGCGGCGGAGCGGCTGCCTGCCGGCACCTATCGCCTGGTCGGCGCAGGCGATGCCGCACCCGCGCTGCATGGGTGGGTCACCGCGCAATACCGGTTCGATCGCTATCGCAGCCAGGGCAGCGAGCCTGGCCCGCGCGTGCTGCTGACCAGCGCCGTGCGCGCCCTGCCGCTCGCGCTGGCCGAGGCGGCGGCGGTGACCATGGTGCGCGATCTGGTCAATACCCCCGCCGAAGACATGGGCCCGGCGCAGCTGGAGGCCGAAGCCCGCGCGCTGGGCAAGGCGCACCACGCCACGATCCACGTGATTGCCGGCGATGTGCTGGAGCGGGACTATCCGATGGTCCACGCCGTGGGCCGCGCCGCCGCGCGCAGCCATGCCCCGCGCCTGATCGAGCTGGAATGGGGCGATCCGCGCCATCCCCGCGTGGCCGTGGTGGGCAAGGGCGTGTGCTTTGATTCCGGCGGCCTCGATATCAAGCCGGCTTCGGGCATGGCGCTGATGAAGAAGGACATGGGCGGCGCGGCCCATGCCCTGGCGCTGGCCGGGCTGATCATGGGACAGAATCTGCCGGTGCGATTGCACCTGCTGGTCCCGGCGGTGGAAAACGCCATTTCCGGCAACGCCTTCCGTCCGGGAGACATCCTGCGCACCCGCCAAGGCTTGAGCGTGGAAGTGACCAACACCGATGCCGAAGGGCGCCTGGTGCTGGGCGACGCGCTGACCCGTGCGAGCGAGGCCAAGCCGGAACTGGTGATTGACTTTGCCACGCTGACCGGTGCGGCGCGGGTGGCATTGGGCCCCGATCTGCCGGCGATGTTTGCCCGGCGGGCGGAGACGGCGCAGGCCCTGCTTGCCGCCGGGATCGTGCGCGATGATCCGTGCTGGCAATTGCCGCTGCACGATGCCTATCGCGAATGGCTGAAATCCGATGTCGCCGATCTGCAGAATTCGCCCAGCAATGGCTTTGCCGGGTCGAGCGTGGCGGCGCTGTTCCTCGATCGCTTTGTTGGCGAAGGGATCGATTGGCTGCATTTCGATACCTTTGCCTGGCGCCCGGTGGGCAAGCCGGGCCGGCCCAAGGGTGGTGAAGCGCTGGGGCTGCGCGCGGCCTGGGGCCTGCTGCAGGGGCGCTACGCGGCGGGCTGAACGCGGCGCAGATGGCGCAAAACTTGAATCCCGGGGCAAGGGCGGCTAAGCGCGCGCCTTTGCGAATGTCCGGGAACCCGCCTTGTCTGCCGAATCCGATCTTGCCCTTGTCGTTTCCCCGGCCCTGGCGCCCGAGGGAGAACTGGCTCTTTCCGGCCCTTCGGCCAAGGTCGATCCGCTGCGCCTGCCGGTCCGCGGCGATCTGGCGCACATCCGTCTCGCCGGCCGCGTCTTCGTGCCGCACTATGCCGTGCCGATGCCGCATCGCGTGATCGCTGAAACAGCCTTGCTCAAGGCCGGGCGCAGCGATGCCGAAGCTCTGGCGCAGCTGCCGGCGGGCGAAACCTTTGCCGTGCTCGACATGGCCGGCGGCTGGGCCTGGGGCCAGGCGTCGGATGAAGGTGGCCTCGTGGGCTACCTGCCGCTCACCGCGCTGGAGCTGCTCGCATGACGACGCAGGTGTTCATCGATGGCGCTGCTGGCACCACCGGCCTGGAAATCGCCGAGCGGCTTGCCGGCCGCCGCGAATTTGCGCTGATCACGCTGGACGAAGCCCGCCGCAAGGACGATGCCGCCCGGGCCGAGGCGATCAACGCCGCCGACGTGGTGATCCTGTGCCTGCCCGATGATGCCGCGCGCGCGGCCGTGGCGATGATCGCCAACGATACCACGCGGGTGATCGATGCCTCCACCGCGCACCGTGTGGCCGATGGCTGGACCTATGGCCTGCCCGAAGTGGTCGGCCGCGATGCCGTGGCGAATGCGCGCCGCGTCGCCAATCCCGGCTGCTATCCCACCGGCTTCATCGCCCTGGTCGCGCCGCTGGTGCGCGCTGGCCTCTTGCCGGCCAACTGGCCCTATGTGGTGCATGCCGTCTCGGGCTATTCGGGTGGCGGCAAGGCGCTGATCGCCCGGTTCGAGGATGATACCGACATTGCCTGGCGCGGCTATGGCCTGGCATTCGGGCACAAGCACGTGCCGGAAATGACTGCCTATGCCGGGCTGTCGGTGGCCCCGCTGTTCAGCCCGGCAGTGGTGCCGGCGCTGCGCGGCATGGTGGTGGAAGTGCCGCTGTCGCTGGAAGCGATGCCTGGCGCCGGTTCGGCAGAGGCGATGTTCACGGCGCTGGCCGCGTTCTATGCCGGCAGCCCGATCGTCAGCGTCACGCAAGGCGCACCGGCCGAGGGCGAGTTCCTGATGCGCCGCAGCGCCCAGGCCTGGGACGGCCTTGCGCTCAGCGTGATCGGCAGCAAGGATGGCACCCAGGCGCGCCTCGTCGCCCGGCTCGACAATCTGGGCAAGGGCGCCAGCGGCGCGGCGGTGCAGACGCTCAATCTGATGGCGGGCCTGCCGGAAACCGCGGGGCTGTCGCTGTAAATCGCCATCCCTAGCCGCAAAAAAGGCGCCGGAGCGATGCCCCGGCGCCCTTTTTGTGCGTCAACGCGCGAAAGATCAGTCTTCCGGCGCGATGGTGACCTTGAGGCCATCGACCACCGGCAGCTGGCACGACAGGCGCGACGTGGCGGTGCGGTGGTCCGAGCTGTCGAGCAGGTCGTTCTCGTCTTCGCTCATCGTCGGCAGCGCGTCGGCGCCATCATCGACATAGACATGGCACGTGGCGCACGAGCAGCACCCGCCGCACAGGGCAAGCAATTCGTCAAAGCCGTTATCGCGGATGGCTTCCATCACGGTAAGGCCGCTATCCACCTCGATGGCCTTTTCGGCACCGGCACGATCGACGACAACAAGCTTCGGCATTGTCAAAAGCTCCTCATGGTGGGCGGGATTCGCATCGATCTCTGTTCGCCCTTCGTCCCGGCTGCTAATGCCCCGGGAAAATATTGGCCAGAAAAATTTGAGCATGTGCGAAGGGATGCAGCGCCCCATGGGACTTTCTAACCAGGCGATCACGGCGGGCCTCGATCATCTTGCCACGCAGAACCCGGCTTTTGCCGCGGCTTTGGGTAAAGTCGGCTATCCCGAGGCGCGCATTCGCGAAACCGGCTACCGTACGCTGCTGCGCACCATCGTCGGGCAGCAGGTGAGCGTGGCGGCGGCGGCATCGGTATGGGCGCGGCTCGAAGCGCTGCTGGGGCCAGACATGCCGCCGGCCGATCTGCTCGCGGCCGATTTCGATGCGCTGCGCAGCTGCGGTCTGTCGCGCCAGAAGCAGGGCTATGCCCGCTCGCTGTGCGAACTGGTGGTATCGGGCGCGCTCGATCTGGAAGCCTTGCCCGATGATGACGAGGCGGCCATTGCCCAACTGGTGCAGATCAAGGGCGTGGGCCGCTGGTCTGCCGAAATCTATCTGCTGTTTGCCGAAGGGCGGCCCGATATCTGGCCGGCTGGAGACCTTGCCGTGCAGGTTGGCCTGGGCAAGCTGCTCGGCCTGCCGGAACGGCCGAGCGAGAAGGAGACGCGCGCCCTGGCCGAGCCGTGGCGCCCGCATCGCGGCGCCCTCGCGCTGTTTACCTGGCATTGCTATGCCAATCCCGCGCTATGACGAAATGCATCTTCATCACCGGTGGCGCGTCGGGCATCGGCCGGGCGATGGCCATCCGCTTTGCCCGTGATGGCTGGTTTGTGGCGCTGGCCGATGTCGATAGCGCCGGCATGGCCCAGACCGGGGCACTGCTGCCGGCCGGGCGCTGGTCTGCCCACCTGCTCGACGTGCGCGATGCCGCTGCGTGGGACAGCGCCTTGGGCTTGGCCGCAGCCGCAGGGGGCGGCGTGATCCATGTCGTGGCCAACAACGCCGGCGTGCCGCTGGGCGGCGCCCTGGCGCAGTGCACGGTGGACGAAATCGAACGCGTGATCGGGATCAACCTGACCGGCGCCACGCTCGGCGCGCGGGCCGCCTATCCCTGGCTAAAGGCTGCAGCGGGGCAGGGCGCGTGCCTGCTCAACACTGCCAGCGCGGCCGCGCTTTATGGCACGCCGGGCACGTCGGTCTATGCCGCCACCAAGGCCGGCCTGCGCGCGCTGACCGAGGCGCTCGACGCCGAATGGGCGCGTGACGGCATTGCCGTGCGCAGCCTGATGCCCGGCTTCATCGCCACGCCGCTGCTCGATCATGCCCCCAATGCCGCCACGCCTGGCACGATCACCGATGTCGTGGTGCGCCAGGGGCTGGAGATCGGCACGCCCGATGCCGTGGCCGAGGCGGCGTGGCAGGCGGTGCATGGGTCGCGCCTGCATGTGCTGGTTGGCCCCACCGCCCGACGCCTGGCTTTTGCTGCGCGGTGGCTGCCGGGCTCCCTGCGCCGCCGGTTGCGGCGCTGATGCGTGGCGGTTAGGAGTTGGCAGCTGGCGAGTTTCGTCACCCCGGGCTTGATCCGGGGTCCCGCTGCTTTTGCCTGCTGGTGCTGCGGGTTCACAAGGAAAGCGGGACCCCGGGTCAAGCCCGGGGTGACGCCGGTCGTGGGGGATGTGGTGAACTTGAGAGTTGCATGACCAAGGTTGATCACATGACCGCGCCCCATCTTGCCGCCCGTGACCTTGCCTGCCGGCGCGGCGATCGCGTGCTGTTTCGCGGCGTGGGCTTTGCGCTGGAAGCGGGGCAGGCGCTGCATCTGGCCGGCGCCAATGGCATTGGAAAATCCAGCCTGATCCGCATCCTGGCGGGGCTGATGCGGCCCTTTGCCGGCAATGTGGAGCGCGCCGGCAACGTGGCCCTGGTGGACGAGCGGCTCGCGCTCGATCCGCATCAGCCGCTGGGCCGGGCGCTGGCGTTCTGGCATGCGATCGATGGCACCGCGGCCACGCCGGATGATCCCTTTGGCCTGGCTGATCTGGCCGACGTGCCGGTGCGCTATCTTTCCACCGGGCAGAAGAAGCGCGCGGCGCTGGCGCGGCTGGCTGCGGCGCAGGCGCCGATCTGGCTGCTCGACGAGCCGCTCAATGGCCTCGACACGGCCTGGGCAGCCCGGGCGCAGGCTGCGATCGAGGCGCACCGCGCCGCCGGGGGCGTGGTGGTCATCGCCTCGCACCAGCCGCTCGCGCTCGCCGGCATGCAGACGCTGGCCATGGCCGATCACGTCCCCGCGCCGCCTGCCGACGATGGCGACGGCGATGGCGATGGAGATTGGGCATGATCGCGCGCATCTGGCCGATTTTCCGCCGCGATCTCGCGCTGCTGCTGCGCGGCGCGCAGGGGCGGGGCGGGGCGGCGCTGCCGCTGCTGTTCTTCCTTGCCGTGGCGATGCTCTATCCCTTTGCCGTGGGGCCCGATGCACGCCTGCTGGGCCGCACCGGGGCGGGCGTGATCTGGGTGGCGGCGCTGCTGGCCGCGATCCTGCCGCTTGACCGGCTGGTGGAGCCCGATGTCGAAGCCGGGCTGTTCGACCAGTGGGCGTTGCGCGGCCTTTCGGAAGAAGTGCTGCTGATGGTGCGGATCGTGGCCCACTGGATCAGCTTTGGCGTGCCGCTGCTTTTGGCAGCACCCTTGGCTGCCGGCTTGCTCTCGCTCGATGCCGGGCAATTGGCCATGGTCGAATGGGGTCTGCTGCTCGGCACGCCGGGTCTTGCCGCGATCGGCGTGACGATCGCCGCGCTCACCGCCGGCCTGCGCGCCGGTGCGGCACTGGGCGGATTGCTGGCCATTCCGCTGACGGTGCCGCTGCTGATTTTCGGGGCCGGTTCGCTGCAACCGGGCGGCGAGGGCGGGCTTGGCCTCTTGGCGGCGTGCAGCCTGGTGGCCCTGGCCGTGGCGCCGTTTGCCGGGGCGGCGGCGATCCGGGCGGCGCGCGAATAGCTTTGCCGGCCCCAAGCGCAATTGGGTTGCCGTTTGCGTCACGGCGCCTTACCTCGCAAGGCATGACTGCTTCCGCGATCGTCCCTGATAGCCTCTCCCTGATCGGCAACACGCCGCTCGTGCGCCTCGCCGGCCCGAGCGAGGCGGCGGGCGCCGAAATCTATGGCAAGTGCGAATTTGCCAACCCCGGTGCCTCGGTCAAGGATCGCGCCGCCCTGTGGATCGTGCGCGATGCCGAGGAACGCGGCGCGCTGCAGCCCGGCGGCACGATCGTCGAAGGCACGGCGGGCAACACCGGCATCGGCCTGGCGCTGGTCGCCAATGCGCTGGGCTATAAAAGCGTGATCGTCATGCCCGAGACGCAGTCGCGCGAAAAGATGGACACGCTGCGCGCGCTGCGGGCCGAGCTGGTGCTGGTGCCGGCCGCGCCCTTTTCCAATCCCAACCACTTCGTCCACACCTCGCGCCGCATTGCCGAGGAAACCGAAGGCGCGATCTGGGCCAACCAGTTCGACAACATCGCCAACCGCCGCGCCCATATCGAAAGCACCGCGCCCGAAATCTGGGCGCAGATGGATGGCCGCGTCGATGGCTTCATCTGCGCCGCCGGCACCGGCGGCACGATCGCGGGCACCGGCATGGGCCTCAAGGCCTTTGACGAAAAGATCACCGTCGGCCTGGCCGATCCCCACGGCGCCGCGCTCTACAACTATTACGCCCACGGCGAGCTCAAGGCCGAAGGATCGTCGGTCGCCGAAGGCATCGGCCAGGGCCGCATTACCGCCAACCTCGAAGGCGCGCCGATCGATACCCAGTTCCGCATTTCCGACCAGGAAGGCCTCTATTGGGTCGAGCGCCTCCTGGCCGAGGAAGGGCTGTGCCTGGGCCTGTCGAGCGGGATCAACGTGGCCGGGGCAGTGGCGCTGGCCAAGCAACTGGGCCCTGGCGCGCGCGTGGCGACGATCCTGTGCGACACCGGCTTCCGCTATCTCTCGTCGCTCTACAATCCCGAATGGCTGCGCGCCAAGGGGCTGCCCATCTTCCCGTGGCTTGAGCAATAAGCTATAGCCGCGCGATGGCGCTGTTCCGATTGCATCGCGAACGCAAGATCTCTCCGTTCGGGGCGGCTTCGGCTGCGCCGATCGCGCCGGTGCACCATCTCCCGCTGTCGCCCCGTGAATTGCGCGCGCAGGCGGTCTATCGCCTGCAGGTGGGGCTGTTCGGCCTGGGCGGGATCATCCTGCTGATCAGCCTGGCCAACGTGGTGATGGAGCGGGTGACCCTGGCCAATCGTGCCGCCGCGCTCGATCCCACGGTGCAGGCAAGTGCCACGGCTGCCAACGATCCGCTGGTCGACATGGGCGTCGCGCCGGAACTGCCGGTGGGCGCCGCCCCCGCGCAGCAAAATCCGCCCAGTCCCAGCCCCACGCCCAACCCGCCGCAGCACTGATCATCGCTGCACCGCCGCCCGGCCGCGCCTGGCGCGCGCGGGGAGGCATGCGTTGCATCCGGGAAATTGCGGGACGGGATGGCGCTGTGCCCCGTTTCATCACGGGAAAGCGCGGGAAAAAGCATCTCCAAAACGGGCGTGATTCGGAAACTGGCGGAATTCCAAGGGCTTCAATGTGAAACATAAAGTGAACATATCTATGGTTAAGCGTAAAATACCATAAAAAACCTCAATCGAATCAGGTTTTGACCGTTCTTTCCCGCAATTTCCCCTTTTCGCCCGGGGCGTCCCGCGATAGCATGGCGCCATCGGGACAAGCTTTCATGTCGCATCCGTGGGGGATGGTTCGGCTGGTGTGCGCACATCAGCCGTCGACGGGGAGCTTTTGTCCGGCGGGCAAGGTGGTGACGGGACGTGGCGGGAGCACCGTCAAACTATTGGGGGCAGGGCTTCTCGCCGCGTGGCGAGAAGAACCGCTTCGTCCTGCCCGCAGACTTCCGCGCCACCGTGAAAGACGCCTCGCAGGGCCAGCGCCTGCTGTGCCTCGATCGCCATCACAAATTCCCCTGCCTCACCGGTTTCGGGCTGTCCCGCGTGGAAACCTTTCCCGCCCGCATTGCCCGGGAAGAGGAAATGGCCTTCAAGCGCGGCGACGACTTCGACCCTGACACCCGTGCCGCCCAGCTTTATGGTTTCCTGCGTGCCAGCTTTGACGAATCCGGTCGTTTCATCCTGCCCGATCACCTGGGCGAGCAGGCCAGCGTGAACGACGCGCTCTATTTCCACGGCGGCGGGGAATTCTTCACCATCTGGGCGCCCGAGGTGCTGTTCACGATGGACAGCGGCTGGGACAGCGCCAAGGCGACCTGCCGCGCGCTGATGGCCGAAGCCGCGCAAAAGGCGAAGCGCAAGTGAGCGCGCAGCTGCCCTCCGACCTGCCGCCTTCGGCCGCCGTGCCGGCGCAGGCCCCGCACATTCCCGTGCTGCTCGATGAAGTGATCGCCGCGCTGGCGCCCCAGCCGGGCGACGTGATCGTCGATGGCACGTTCGGCGCGGGCGGCTATACCCGCGCGATCCTGGCGCAGGGTGCCACGGTCCATGCCTTTGATCGCGATCCCGATGCGATCGCGGCTGGCCGCCTCTGGCCCGAAACCCAGGGCGATGCGCCGGCCCTCGTGCTGCATCCGCGCCGCTTTTCGGAAATGGCCACCGCCCTTGCCGAAGCCGGGGTGGGCCAGGTGCAGGGCGTGGTGCTCGATATCGGGGTCAGCTCGATGCAGCTTGACCAGCGCGAACGTGGCTTTGCCTTTTCCAGCGATGGACCGCTCGACATGCGCATGTCGCAGGACGGGATGAGCGCGGCGGATTTCCTCAACGAGGCCGACGAGGCCGAGATCGCCGACGTGCTGTATATCTATGGCGAAGAGCGGCAATCGCGCCGGGTGGCGCGCGCGGTGGTCGCGGCGCGCCCGCTGACCACCACCGGGCAGTTTGCTGCCGTGGTGCGCAAGGCGCTGGGCTATCGCCCGGGTGCGGCCAAGGACCCGGCCACGCGCAGCTTCCAGGCGGTGCGCATCCACGTGAACGGCGAACTGGACGAATTGCGCGCCGCGCTCGACGCGGCAGAGCGCCTGCTGGCGCCGGGCGGGCGGCTGGCCGTGGTCAGCTTCCACAGCCTGGAAGACCGCATCGTCAAGCAGTTCCTGCGCGAAGCGGCGGGCGCCACGCCTGCCGGCTCGCGCCATCTGCCGCCCCAGGCACAAGCCTTTGCGGCCGTGTTCGAAAAGCCATCGGCGGCGATCCGCCCTGGCCCGGATGAAGAGGCGCGCAACCCGCGCGCCAGGTCTGCCACCTTGCGCTGGGCGGTGCGTACCGCTGCCCCGGCGCGCGCGCTTGCGGGGAACCTGTCGGCATGATCCTGTCTGCTCAACGCCTGCGTTCGATCGGTTGGCTCGCCCTGCTTGCAGTGTGCGGCGCGCTGGTCATGATCCTGTCGTTCCGGGTCAATGCGCTGCGCAGCCAGGTGCACCGCGCGGAAAGCCAGATCGTCGCGCTCAAGCAGCAGAAGATGTACCTCGAAACCGAGTTCGAAACCCGCGCCAACCAGCAGCAGCTCAAGGCATGGAACGATCTCGAATTCGGCTATGTCGCCCCGGTGGCCGGGCAATACCTGGAAAACGAACGCCAGCTTGCGGTCTTGAGCAAGCCGGCCGAACCCGATGCGCCCGCGCCGATCCGCGTGGCGACGGTGGATGACAGCGTGATTGCCGCTGCCGCGTTCCCGGCACTCTCGGGCGATCACCCGGCAGTGCGCCCGCTGTCGGAAACGCACGAGGCGGAAAGCGATGATGCCGGCGCCGGCAAGCCGCGCAGCCGCCCGCTCGATCATGCCGCAGCGACCGCGACCCTGGCAGAAAAGCTCGGCACGCTGCATGCCGCCGGTGCGCACACCGTGGCCGCCCGCGACGAAAAGCGCGAAAAGCACGACAAGAGCGCGGCCAAGCGCACGGCAGGTGTGGAGAAGACGGCCTCCAAGGCTTCCCGCGAGACGGCTGCGCGGACTAAGGCTGGCACCAAGTCTGCCGTGGCAGACGCCAGGGATGGCAAAGGCGGCAAGGACAAGGCGAAAGCCAAGGCCAAGCCGCCCGTGAAGACTGCGCAGAAGAGTGCCCGCGGGGATCGCAAGACAGGAGTGAAGACGAGCCGGTGAACCAGCTTACCGCCTCGGCCGCCATCGCCACCGGCCGCGTCCAGCTGGCCAGCGTGCGCCAGCGTTCGCTGGTCACCGCCAAGGTTCGCGTCCTGGTGGTCGCGGTCGGCTTTGTCTTCCTTACGCTGACGGCGCTGGTGCGCCTGACGCAGCTGGGCCTGTTCGAGCAGGCGCCCGATCGCCGCTCGCTGGCCGAGGCGCTGCTTCCCCCGCGTGGCGAGATCACCGATCGCAACGGCGTTCCGCTCGCCCGGGCGTTTCCGTCCTATTCGCTGTGGTTCAATCCCAAGGCGCTGGGCGAAAAGGGCAATCCCCTGGTCAAGACGCCCGAGGAAGTGGCCCGCGCGCTGGTCCAGATCTTTCCCGATGCGGATTACAACGATCTGGTCGCCCGGCTGAAATCGGGCAAGGGCAGCTATCTGCGCAAGCGCGTGCTGCCCGAAGAGGCCAACCGCGTGTTCGCGCTGGGCGAACCGGCGCTGGAATTCCCGCGCGAAAACCAGCGCTATTATCCGCAAGGCTCGCTCGCGGCCAACGTGCTCGGCTATGTCGATGAAGAGGGCAAGGGCCACGTCGGGATGGAGCAGGTGCTCGAACCGCGCCTGCTCGATCCGGCGCAGCGCGGCACCCCGGTGGAACTCTCGCTCGATTCGCGCGCCCAGGGTGCGCTGGAGGACGAACTGCTGCGCGGCATGCAGGAAAGCAATGCCAAGGGCGCGGCGGGCATCGTGCTCGACGTCGACAGCGGCGAAGTGATCGCGCTCGCCTCGCTGCCCTCGTTCAATCCCAACCGGTCAGACCGCGCGTTCAACGACCTGGTGTTCAACCGCGTGTCGAACCAGGTGTACGAGCTTGGCTCGACCTTCAAGCCGATCACCATCGCGGCCGCGATCGATGCCGGCGTGGTGACCGACCTGTCGGTGCGCTATCCGGCCGCACCGCTGCACATTGCCGGGCGCACGATCCACGACAGCCACAACTTCGGCGCCTCGCTCAACGTGCCCGAGGCGCTGATCCACTCGTCCAACATCGTTACCGCGCAAGTGGCCGACAAGCTGGGTGGACCGCTGCTCAAGCAGACGATGATGGCGCTGCACATGAACCAGCGCCCCACGATCGAGCTGCCGGCGCGCGGTTTCCCGCTGTGGCCGCGCGGCGAAAACAAGGCTGGCGACTGGAGCCGGATCACCACCATGACGGTCAGCTATGGCCACGGCATCGCCGTCACGCCGCTGCACCTGGCCTGCGCCTATGCCGCGCTGGTCAACGGTGGCATCTGGCGCCCGGCCACGCTGTTCAAGGTCGATCCGGCGCACATTCCGGCCGGCACCCGCGTATTCAAGGCATCGACCAGCGCGCGCATCCGCCAGTTGCTGCGCATGATCGTGGCCGATGGCACGGGCCGCAAGGCCGATGCCTCGGGCTTCCGCGTGGGTGGCAAGACCGGCTCGGCCGAAAAGCCGGGCAATGGCGGCTATCGCAAGACCTCGCTGGTCGCGACCTTTGCCGCTGCGTTCCCGATGGACAAGCCGCGCTATGTGGTCATCGCCATGCTCGATGAACCGCAAGGCACGGCGGCCACCTCGGGCCAGCGCACCGCGGCCTGGAACGCGGCGCCGATCGTGGGCCGCGTGGTGCCGCGCATCGGGCCGCTGCTGGGCGTGGTGCCCGATGGCAGCCGCGACGTGGATATTTCGGATCTTTCGCCGTTGATCGGCAATGGAGAAGGTGAATGAAGCTGGGTGTGCTGGCACGGTCTGCCGGCGTTGCGCTGCCCGATGCGGCCGCTGACATCAATGTGACCGGCTTTGCCATCGATAACCGCAAGGTCGCGCCGGGCACGGTGTTTGGCGCCTTTGCCGGTGCGCAGGTGAATGGCGAGGATTTCATTCCCGCCGCGATCGCTGCCGGTGCCGTGGCCGTGGTGGCCCGTCCCGAGGCGCGCGTGGAGGGGGCCGTGCACATTGCCGACGCCAATCCGCGCCGCCTGTTCGCGCATCTTGGCGCGCCGTTCTTTGCCCCCGTGCCCGAAACCGTGGTGGCCGTCACCGGCACCAACGGCAAGACGTCCACCGTGGAAATGACGCGCCAGCTGTGGCGCATGGCCGGCCATGCCGCTGCCTCGATCGGCACGCTGGGCGTCACCACCGCCGATGAAAGCGTCTCGACCGGGCTGACCACGCCCGATATCGTCACGTTCCTGGCCAACATGCATGGCCTGGCCCGCGAGGGCGTGAGCCACGTGGCCTATGAGGCGTCGAGCCACGGCCTGTCGCAGTTTCGCAACGAAGGGCTGCGCGTGGTGGCCGGCGGCTTTACCAACCTGAGCCGCGACCATCTCGATTACCACGAGACCATGGACGCCTATTTCGCGGCCAAGATGCGCCTGTTCGACGAAGTCGTGGCCGAGGGCGGCACGGCGGTGGTCTGGGCCGACGATGCCTGGAGCGACAAGGCCCTGGCCCATGTCGCCGCGCGCGGCCTCAAGGCCCTGACCGTGGGCGAAAAGGGCGAGGCGATCCGCCTGGCTGGCCGCACGCCGACCCAGCTGGGCCAGGTGCTGGAGCTGGTGCACGATGGCGGTACGCGCAAGGTCACGCTGCCGTTGATCGGGGCCTATCAGGCGGCCAACGCGCTGGTGGCGGCCGGGCTGGTCATTGCCAGCGGCGGCGCGGCGGCGGCAACGCTCGATGCCCTGGCCCGCCTGCAACCGGTGCGCGGCCGGCTGGAACGCGCGGCGATCAACCGCGCCGGGGCGCCGGTCTATGTCGACTATGCGCACACCCCCGACGCCATCGAGGCGGCGATTGCCGCGCTGCGCCCGCATGTGGGCGCGCGGCTGATCACGGTGATCGGCGCGGGCGGCGATCGTGATGCCGGCAAGCGCGCGCCGATGGGCGCGGCGGCCTGCGCCGGGTCTGACCTGGTGATCGTGACCGATGACAATCCCCGTGGCGAAGATCCCGCCGCGATCCGCGCCGCCGTGATGGCCGGGTGCGATGGCCGCGCCGTGGAAGTGGCCGATCGCCGCGCGGCGATTGCCCATGCCGTGGGCCAGGCGGGCAAGGGGGATATCGTGCTGGTGGCCGGCAAGGGCCACGAACAGGGACAGATCGTGGGGCGTGGAGAGGCCATGCGGGTGCTGCCGTTCGATGACGTGCAGGTGGCCCGCGAATGCGTGGGAGAAATAACCGGATGACCGCAGCCGCCGCCCTGATCGATTGGCCGCTCGAGGCCGAGGACGACACGCCGCTGGCCTTGTGGAGTGCCCAGGAGATCGCGGCGGCAACCGGCGGCAAGGCGTCTGCGGCCTTTGCCGTGAACGGCGTGGCGTTCGACAGCCGCGAGGTGATGGAGGGCGACCTGTTCCTCGCCCTGCGCGGCGAGAGCGCCGATGGCCATCGCTTTGTCACCGGCGCTTTCGGCAAGGGCGCGGCGGCGGCGGTGGTGGAACATCCCGTGCTGCACCCGCATGTGCTGGTCAATGATACCACCGCCGCGCTCGATGCCCTGGGCCGCGCGGCGCGTGCGCGTCTGGCGCCCGAAGCACGGGTGATCGGGGTCACCGGGTCGGCCGGCAAGACCTCGGTCAAGGAAGCGCTGTTTGCCGCGCTCGATCGCGGCAGCCGGGGCCGGGCGCACCGATCGGTGAAAAGCTACAACAACCACGTCGGCGTGCCGCTCAGCCTGGCGCGCATGCCCGCGCGCACCCAGTTCGGCGTGTTCGAAATGGGCATGAACCATGCCGGAGAGCTGTCGGCGCTCACCCGCCTGGTGCGCCCGCACGTGGCCATCGTCACCACCATCGCGCCTGCGCACATCGGCCATTTCAGCGGCGAGGAAGCGATCGCCGATGCCAAGGGCGAAATCTTTGAAGGGCTGGAGCAGGGCGGCATCGCGATCATTCCGGCCGACAGCCCGCATTATGAACGCCTGCGGGCCAAGGCGGCGCAGCATGCCGGCATGATCATCGCCTTCGGCCGCGCGCCCCATGCCGACGTGCGCCTGCTCGATGTGGTGCCGGCGTCCGGCGGTGGCTCGCTCGTCACGGCCGATTTGGGCGGTTTTGGCGAGGGCGGCGGCAAGCTGTGCTATACCGTGGCGCAGCCGGGCGACCATTGGGTGATCAATTCGCTGGCCGTGATGGCTGCCGTGCGCGCCGTGGGTGGAGACCTGGGCGCAGCCGGCCTTGCCCTGGCGGAAATGGCCGGGCTCGCCGGGCGCGGGGCGCGCCATGTCGTGGCCGCAGCGGGCGGCGATGGCAGCGGCACCGCGCTGGTGATCGACGAAAGTTATAATGCCAACCCTGCCTCCATGGCGGTGACGCTGGCCGGCCTTGGCGCAACGGCAGCGGCGCGGCGCATCGCCGTGCTGGGCGCGATGCGCGAGCTGGGCGCGGACGAGGATCGCTATCACGCCGAACTGGCCGGCCCGGTCATCGCAGCGGGCATTGCCCATGCCGTGCTGGTTGGCCCCGAAATGGCGGCATTGGCCGCCGCATTGGGGAAAAGCGAGGGGCCTGCGCTTGCAGCGCCCCTGCAAGTCGATCATGTGCAAACGAGTGCCGAGGCAGCAGACGTGCTGGCGCGGATCGGCATTGCGGGCGGGGACGCCATCCTCGTAAAGGGTTCGAATTCGGTTGGTCTGGGCGCGCTGGTTGACCTCTTGGGGTCAGGGCGCTGGCCTGACAAGGAACGGTGAATGCTCTATCTCCTGGCTCACTGGCTGCATTATGAAGGCCTGACCAATCTCTTTCGCTATCAGTCGTTCCGGGCCGGGGCGTCGCTGCTGACCGCGCTGTTGATCGGGCTGCTGATCGGGCCGCGCTTCATCAACATGCTGCGCATGCGCCAGGGCAAGGGTCAGCCGATCCGCGAGGATGGGCCGCAAAGCCACCTGGCCAAGCGCGGCACGCCAACGATGGGCGGGCTGATGATCGTGACGGCGCTGGTGCTGGGCCTGCTGCTGTGGATGGACCTGTCCAGCCGCTATGTCTGGGCCTGCCTCATCGTCACGCTCGGGTTTGGCCTGATCGGCTTCATGGACGATTACGACAAGGTCACGAAATACGCTCACCAGGGCGTGCCGGCCAAGGTGCGCCTGCTGCTGGAATTCGTGATCGCCGGGATCGCCGCGTGGCTGGTGGTGACCGAAACCAACCTCTACGTGCCCGTGTTCAGCAACCTCTTTATCCCGCTCGGGCCGTTCTATTTCGTGTTTGCCGCGTTCGTCATCGTGGGCGCGGGCAATGCCGTGAACCTGACCGATGGGCTCGATGGCCTGGCGATCATGCCGGTGATCATTGCCTGCGGTACCTTTGCGATCATCGCCTATCTGGCGGGCCGCGCCGACTATGCCCATTACCTGGGCATTCCCCACGTGCCCGGCGCGGGCGAACTGGCGATCTATTGCGCCGCCGTGATGGGCGCGGGCCTTGCGTTCCTGTGGTTCAACGCGCCGCCGGCCGCCGTGTTCATGGGCGATACCGGCAGCCTGGCGCTGGGCGGCACGCTGGGCGTGATCGCGGTGGCCGCGCACCATGAAATCGTGCTGGCGATCGTGGGCGGGCTGTTCGTGATGGAAGCCGTGTCGGTGATCGTGCAGGTCTTCGTCTACAAGCGCACGGGCAAGCGGGTGTTCCGCATGGCCCCGATCCACCACCATTTCGAGCAGCTTGGCTGGAAGGAATCGACCGTGGTGATCCGCTTCTGGATCGTCTCGATCGTGCTGGCGCTGCTTGGCCTTGCCACGCTGAAGGTGCGATGATCGTCTCGCCTGCCTTTGCAAACAAGAAATATGCCGTGCTCGGCCTGGCACGCTCGGGCATGGCCACGGTGGAATGCCTGCTGGCCAGCGGCGCCCAGGTCACGGCGTGGGACGCGCGCGAGGAACCGCGCGCCGCGCTGGAAGGGCGCGTGACCCTGGCCGATCCGCTGGCGATCGATCTTGCCGGCTTTGCCGGGGTGGTCGTTTCCCCCGGCGTGCCGCTCAACCGCCACCCGATCGCTGCCCATGCCCGCGCTGCCGGCGTGCCGGTGATCGGCGATATCGAACTGTTTGCCCAGGCGCGGGGCGATCTGCCGCCGCACCGCGTGGTGGCGATCACCGGCACCAACGGCAAGTCCACCACCACGGCGCTGACGCACCACCTGTTGCAGCAGGCGGGCGTGCCCACGTTGATGGGCGGCAATATCGGCAAGCCGATCCTGGAGCAGCAGCCGCTGGCTGACGGCGGCGTCTATGTGTTGGAATTGTCGAGCTATCAGATCGACCTGACGCAGCGGCTCGATGCCGATGTCGCGATCCTGCTCAATCTCAGCCCCGATCACCTCGATCGCTATGACGGCTATGATGGCTATGTCGCGTCCAAGGCGCGGCTGTTCGGCATGCAGGCGCCGGGCCACCTGGCGCTGGTGGACATGCGGGCAGAGCTTGACGACGACGTGCTGCGCTTTGCCCCCGAAGGCGCCAACTTCACGTTCATCAACGCAATCGATCTGCCCGGCGATCCGGCGCAGTGGCCATCGCTGCAAGGCCCGCACAACCGCGCCAATGCCGCCGCCGCGGTCGGCGCGGCGCGCTATCTCGGGCTGGACGAGCCGACGATCGAGGCGGGCCTTGCCAGCTTCGTGGGTCTGCCCCACCGCATGGAACGCGTGGCGCAAAAGGATGGCGTGCTGTTCGTGAACGACAGCAAGGCCACCAATCCGGCTTCCACTGCCCCGGCGCTGGCCGCGTTCCCGCGCATCCACTGGATCGTCGGCGGCCTGCCCAAGGGCGATGACTTGGACGAATGCGCACCGCACTTCAGCCACGTCGTGCGCGCCTATACCATTGGCGAGGCTGGCCCCCGCTTTGCCGAAATCCTTGAGCCGGTCTTGCCGGTGACGCGCGCCGAAATGCTGGGCGACGCCGTGCGCGCGGCCATGGCCCAGGCCGTGCCGGGCGATGTGATCATGCTGTCGCCGGCCTGCGCCAGCTTCGACCAGTTCCGCGATTTCGAGGCGCGCGGCGAATGCTTCCGCCAGATCGTCGCCGCCCTCACGGCAGGGAGTTGACCGGCATGGCTTCCGGCGGCCCCGTCCTGCCCCCGGCATCGGGCACCGCGCCTGCCGCCAACGCGGCTTCGGCATCGGCGATGCAGCGCTTTCGGCGCACCCGGCGCAGCGAGCTGGTGATCTGGTGGCGCGAGATCGATCGCGTGCTGCTGGGCCTGATCCTGGTCTTGATGATCGTGGGGGCGATTGCCGTGGCGGCCGCCTCGCCGGCCAGCGCGCATCGCCTCTCCACCCATCAAAAGGCGTTGGGCGATCTCTATTTCTTCTGGCGCCAGCTGGAAATGCAGGGGCTTGGCCTGCTGGGCATGTTCGCCGTCTCGCTCTTGCCCAAGGACACGGCGCGGCGCGCGGCGATCATGCTGGCCGGCGTGATGGTGGTGGCCCTGATCCTGGTGCCGATCATGGGCACCGAGGTGAAGGGCGCCAAGCGCTGGGTGCTGGGCATCCAGCCATCCGAATTCCTCAAGCCCGGCTTTGCCATCGCGGTGGCCTGGATACTGTCATGGAAAGTGCGCGATCCGCACATGCCGGTGATCCGCCTGTCGATGGTGCCGATGCTGGTGGTGGCGGTGCTGCTGATGGCCCAGCCCGATTTCGGCTCCACCGTGCTGTTTGCCGGGGTGTGGTTCGTGCTCGTCCTGCTCTCGGGCCTGCCCTTGGCACGGGTTGGCTGGGCGATGGGCGGGGGCATCGCCGCGGTGATCCTGGCCTATCTGTTCTATCCCAACGCCACGCACCGCATCGACAACTTCCTGTCGGGCGGGGCAGAATTCGACCAGGTTGACCTGGCCATGCGCACGCTGGTGGCCGGCGGTTGGAGCGGCACCGGCCTGTGGCTCGGCGCGCGCAAGAACGCGCTGCCCGAGGCGCATACCGACTATATCTTTTCGGTGATCGGCGAAGAGTTCGGCCTGATCTCCTGCGCCATCGTGGTGATCCTCTATTGCGCCATCGTGCTGCGCGTGTTGCTGCGCCTGGTGGACGAGGAAGACCTGTTCACGGTGCTTGCCGCCACCGGGTTGACCGCGCAGTTGGCCGGGCAGGCGTTCATCAACATCCTGGTCAACCTGCAGCTGTTCCCGTCCAAGGGGATGACGCTGCCGCTGATCAGCTATGGCGGTTCGTCCACCATCGCGCTGTTGCTCGGCGTTGGTTTCCTGCTCGCCATCACGCGCCGCAACCCCTATCTGACGCGCGAAACCTTCCATCTGGGCGAATTGACGCGCAAATGACTGCACAACCTCAACCCGGCGTATCGCGCCATTTCGTGCTGGCCGCCGGCGGCACTGGCGGGCACCTGATTCCCGCCTTTGCCCTGGCCACCGAACTGCACGCGCGCGGCCATCACGTGGCGCTGATCACCGATGCGCGCGGCGCCAAGATTCCCGGCAAGCCCGATTTCCTCACCGCCCATGTGCTGCCCGCCGGGCGCCTGGGCAAGAATCCGGTTGCGCTGGTGAGGGGCCTGCGCGCGATCTGGCAGGGCCGCTCGATGGCGCTGCGCCTGTTTGAAAGCTTCGCGCCGTCGTGCGTGATCGGCTTTGGCGGCTATCCGGCGCTGCCCGCGCTGCTGGCGGCGCGCGCGGCGGGCATTCCTACCGTGATCCACGAACAGAACGCCGTGCTGGGCCGGGTCAACCGCTACCTGGCCAAGGGCGTCGACGCCATCGCCACCGCCTATCCCGAGGTGGACCGCCTCGATCCGCGCTGGTGGGGCAAGGTGCACCTGGTGGGCAATCCCGTGCGCCCCGAAGTGCTGGCGTTGCGCGGGGAGCCATTCCCGGAATTTTCCGAAGACAGCCTGTTCCGCGTGCTGGTCACCGGGGGCAGCCAGGGCGCGTCGGTGCTGGCGCAGGTCGTGCCCGATGGCCTGGCCATGCTGCCGCCCGCCTTGCGCCATCGCCTGCAGGTAACGCAGCAATGCCGCCCGGAAGACCTTGAGGCGGTGCGCGCACGCTATGCCGCGCATGAAATTCCTGCCGAACTGGGCACCTATTTCGAAGACATGGCGGGCCGGCTGGCCGGCGCCCACCTGTTCGTCGGCCGCGCCGGCGCATCGACCATTGCCGAACTGACTGCCGTGGGCCGCCCGGCGATCCTGGTGCCGCTGCCCATCGCCACGGACGATCACCAGGCCGCCAACACCCGCGAGATGGTCAAGGCCGGTGGCGCCCGCGCGATCCGCCAGCCCGGCTTCACGCCCAAGGAACTGGCCAAGCAGATCCAGGCCATGGCGATGAACCCGGTGGGGCTGGGCAATGCCGCCCATGCCGCATGGAACTGCGGCCTGCCGCGCGCGGTGGAAGATCTGGCCGATCTGGTCGAAGGGTTTGGCGGCGCGCCGCTGATGGATGTGATCCGGGTTGACGGCAAGGCGGCCGCCCCGGCAACGGCTGGCGGCGAAGCGCTGGCGCTGGAGAATGAAGCATGAAGGGTGTCGGCGTCGAAATCGGCACGATCCATTTCGTCGGCATCGGCGGCATCGGCATGTCGGGCATTGCCGAAGTGATGCACAACATGGGCTATGCCGTGCAAGGGTCCGACATGGCGGAAAGCTATGTCGTCGAAGGGCTGCGCGCACGCGGCATCCCGGTGATGATCGGCCAGTGCACGGAAAACGTCGCCAATGCGCAGGTGGTCGTCACGTCCACGGCCGTGAAGCGCGACAATCCCGAAGTGGTGGCGGCGCTGGAAGCGCGCATTCCCGTGGTGCGCCGCGCGGAAATGCTGGCCGAACTGATGCGCCTGAAAAACACCGTCGCGGTGGCGGGCACCCATGGCAAGACTACCACGACTTCGCTGGTCGCCTGCCTGCTCGATGCTGGCGGCGTCGATCCCACGGTGATCAACGGCGGCATCATCAACTCCTACGGCTCCAACGCGCGCCTGGGTGACAGCGACTGGATGGTGGTGGAGGCCGACGAGAGCGATGGCTCGTTCCTGCGGCTCGATGGCACGATCGCGGTGGTTACCAACATCGATCCCGAGCACCTCGATCACTATGGCTCGTTCGACAAGGTCAAGCGTGCCTTTGTCGAATTTATCGAGAACGTGCCGTTCTATGGCGCGGCGATGCTGTGCATCGACCATCCCGAAGTGCAGGCGATCATCCCGCAGGTGCGCGATCGCCGCGTGGTGACGTATGGCTTTTCCGCCCAGGCCGACGTGCGCGGCGAAGGCGTGACGCCCGAACCGGGCGGCAACCGCTTCACCGCCGTGCTCCGCCAGCGCGATGGCTCGTTCCAGCGGATCGAGGACATTCACCTGCCGATGCCCGGCCGCCACAACGTGCAGAACGCGCTGGCCGCGATTGCCGTGGCGGTGGAAATGGGCGTGCCGCACGATCTGGTGCGCACCGGCTTTGCCAAGTTCGGCGGGGTCAAGCGTCGCTTTACCAAGGTGGGCGCGATTGCCGTGCCCGGCGGCGAAGTGGCGGTGATCGACGACTATGGCCATCACCCGGTGGAAATCCGCGCCGTGCTGGCCGCCGCGCGCGAGGGCGTGCGCGGCCGCGTGATCGCCGTGGTCCAGCCGCACCGCTTCACCCGCCTGCGCGACCACATGGAAGATTTCCAGGCGGCCTTCAACGACGCTGACGTGGTCTATGCCGCGCCGGTCTATCCGGCCGGAGAACAGCCGATCGAGGGCGTGGACAGCGCGGCGATGGTCGAAGGCATCAAGGCGCGCGGCCACCGCAGCGCGCATCTCATTGCCGGGCCAGAGGCCCTGGCCGCCGAACTGGCGCCGCAGCTTCAGGCCGGCGACATGGTCGTGTGCCTGGGGGCTGGCGATATCACCAAGTGGGCGGCCGGCCTGGCGCCGGCGATCGTGGCGTTGCGGGGTGAGGGGTGATGTCGGCGCCGCAACACCACCCCCAAACCCCCTCCTCTGAAGAGGAGGGAGAGCACAATGCCAGTCCCCCCCTCCTCTTCAGAGAAGGGGGCTGGGGTGTGGTGGAAGCCACACCCGAGCTTCGCGGCAAACTCACGCCAAACGCCCCGCTCGCCCCGCTCGTGTGGTTCAAGTCTGGCGGCAACGCCGACTGGCTCTATGAACCCAAGGACGTGGCCGATCTGCAGGCTTTCCTCGCCGCGCTCGACGGCCAAGTGCCGGTCATGGCGCTGGGCCTGGGTTCCAACCTCATCGTGCGCGATGGCGGGGTGCCGGGCGTGGTGGTGCGGCTGGGCAAGCCCTTTGCCAAAGTGGCAGCGATCGATGCCGTTACGCTCGATTGCGGAGGCGGGGCCTCGGGTATCCTGGTCTCGTCGACCGCGCGCGATGCGGGAATTGCCGGCTTGGAATTCCTGCGCTCGATCCCCGGCACGGTTGGCGGCTTCGTGCGCATGAACGGGGGCGCCTATGGCCGCGAGGTCAAGGACATCCTGGTCGATTGCGACGTGGTGCTGCGCGATGGCGAGGTGGCGCGCCTGCCGGTTGCAGAGTTGGGCTATGCCTATCGCCATTCCGAGCTGACCGATGGCAGCATCGTGGTCTCGGCGCGTTTTCGTGGGCAACCGGGCGAGCCGGCGGCGATCCAGGCCGAGATGGACCGTATTTCCGCCGCGCGCGAGGCGAGCCAGCCGCTGCGCAGCAAGACCGGCGGGTCCACGTTCAAGAATCCCGACGGGCACAAGGCCTGGGCACTGGTCGATGCGGCCGGCTGCCGGGGCCTGAGCCTGGGCGGCGCGCAGGTGAGCGAGAAGCACACCAACTTCCTGATCAACACCGGAACCGCCACCAGCGCCGAGATCGAGGCGCTGGGCGAAGACGTGCGGGCCCGCGTGAAACAGACACAAGGCGTGGAGTTGCAGTGGGAAATCAAGCGGGTAGGCCGAATCAAGCACAAGGATCTACCATGACAGATCTGCCCCGGCTTCATGTGGCGGTGCTGATGGGCGGCTGGTCGAGCGAACGGCCGGTCTCGCTGACCAGCGGCGAAGGCGTGGCCGGCGCGCTGGAGGCGCGCGGGCACACCGTGACGCGGATCGACATGGGCCGCGACGTGGCGCTGCGCCTGGCCGAGGCTGCGCCCGACGTGGTGTTCAACGCGCTGCACGGCACGCCTGGCGAAGATGGCACGGTGCAGGGCATGATGGACCTGATGGGGCTGACCTATACCCATTCCGGCCTTGCCACTTCGGTCATCGCCATCGACAAGGAATTGACCAAGCAGGCCCTGGTGCCCCACGGCATTCCCATGCCCGGTGGCCGCGTGGTCAAGACGGCCGAGCTCTACAGCCACGATCCGCTGCCGCGGCCCTATGTGTTGAAGCCGGTGAACGAAGGATCATCGGTGGGCGTGGCGATCGTCACGGCCGATGGCAACTATGGCAATCCGATCAGCCCGGATGCGCGCGGCCCCTGGCAGGAGTTCGACGAACTGCTGGCCGAACCCTTCATCCGTGGCCGCGAACTGACCACGGCAGTGCTGGGCGACCAGGCGCTGATGGTCACCGAACTCAAGCCCAAGACCGGCTTTTACGATTTCGACGCGAAATATACCGACGGGTTGACCGAGCATGTCTGCCCCGCCGAAATCCCCGATGACATCGCCCAGGCGTGCAAGGACATCGCCTTGCGCGCGCACAAGCTGCTGGGCTGCAAGGGCACCAGCCGTTCCGATTTCCGCTGGGACGACGAGCGCGGGGTCGAGGGGCTGTTCCTGCTCGAGGTCAATACCCAGCCGGGCATGACCCCGCTCAGCCTGGTGCCCGAACAGGCGCGCCATCTGGGGATGGACTATCCCGACCTGGTCGAGGCGATCGTGGCCGAAGCGATCAAGGATGCCGCTGCGGCCAAGACCAGGAAGGGGGCTGGCTGATCATGGCGCAGACGATCCGGCGTGGTGGCAAGGGCGTGCGGCGGGTGGCCGCACAGCGCGGGGCCAAGGCCAAGGTGCAGACGGCGCGCAAGCAGACCGGCTCTGCCATCGGCCATGTCATGCGCGTGCAGCCTTTCAGCGAGGAAACGCTGCACCGGATCCTGTTGACCGTGATCCTGGGCACCGCTGCCGTGGCGGTGTGGACCGTGGCCAATATCGCCGGGGTTCCCGCGCTGATGGAAAGCGAAGTCGCCCGGCTTTCGCATGGCGCCGGCTTTGACGTGAAGCGGGTGGAAGTGCGCGGGGTCAAGCGCATGAACGAGCAGACCATCTATGAAAAGGTGCTCGGCCAGCGTGACCAGGCGATGTCGCGGGTTGACGTGGCGGGCTTGCGCGAAACGCTGCTCGACCTGCCCTGGGTCAAGGATGCGCGCGTCTCGCGCCAGTTGCCCGATACGCTGGTGGTCGACGTGGTGGAGCGCACCCCGCATGGCGTGCTGCGCAAGGGCGACCAGCTGATGCTGATCGACGAAACCGGGCACGAGCTCGAGCCGGTGAGCCCGGCCCGGGCCAAGGGCATGTTCGTGCTTTCGGGCGATGGCGCCGCGGCGCGGGTGCCCGATCTCAACCACCTGCTCGATGCCGCGCCCGCGCTCAAGCCACAGGTGGCCGAGGCCGAATGGATCGGCAATCGCCGCTGGAACCTGACATTCAAGACCGGCCAGGTCCTGGCCCTGCCCGAAGGCGCCGACGAATCCGCCGCCGCGCTGCTCGAATTTGCGCGCATGGATGGGGTCAATCGCCTGCTCGGCGGCAAGGTGGCGAGCTTTGACATGCGCGCCAAGGATCGCACCTATCTGCTCGTGCCCGGCCATGCCGATGAACTGGCGCAGGAACAGCGCGACAAGGCCAAGGCCAAGGCCGCCGCCAAGGCGAAGGACTGAATCGCCCGTGGCCGCCCCCCGCATCACCAAGGTCTTTGCCGCCGTCAATCTTGGCTCGTTCCGCACCTCGGCGATGATCGCCGGCTTGTCGGAGTCGGGTGATCTCTTGGTCCTGGGCTCGGGCCATCGCGCCTCGCAGGGGATCAAGCGCGGCTATGTGGTCGATATGCTGGCCGCCACCCATTCGGTGCGCGACGCGATCGAGCGCGCCGAAAAGATGGCCAATACCTCGGTCACTCAGGTGCTGGTCGGCTGCGCCGGGGCGGGCCTGGCCAGTTCCACCGCGCAGGTCGAGGTGGAGATCGGCGGCCGACGGATCGAGGACGATGATATCCAGCACCTGCTGGTGGCCGCGCGCGACGTGATCCAGCCCGACGGGCGCACCGTCCTGCATGCCCAGCCGGCGCACTACACGCTCGATGGCGCGCATGGCGTGCCCAATCCCAAGGGGCTGCATGCCGATCGCCTGGCGGTCGATATCCACGTCATGCTCGCCGATGGCGCGCCGATCCGCAATATCCGCGAAACGGTGGAGAACGCCCACCTCAAGGTCGATGGCGTGGTGGCAGCGCCCGTCGCCGCCGGCCTTGCCTGCCTGATGCCCGAAGAGCGCGATCTGGGCGTGGCCCTGGTGGATTTCGGCGCGGAAGTGACGACGGTGTCGGTCCATGCCGGCGGGATGCTGCTGGGCATGCAGGTGCTGCCGTTCGGCTCGGGCGATATCACCGATGCGGTCGCCTCGGCCTTTGGCATTCGCCGCTACCAGGCAGAGCGGCTCAAGTGCATGTCGGGATCGGCGATTGCCAGCCCGGCCGATCATCGCGAGATGATTCCCGTCAACGCCCCGGGCGATCCCGAAGGGGCAGGGCCGGTGGCGCGCCACGCCGACGACAAGAACCGCATTCCCCGTGCCGAGCTGATTTCGGTGATCACCCAGCAGCTTGGCCATTTCACCGACGAGCTGGGCCGCTGCCTCAAGACCATGGGCTTTACCGGCACGCGCGGCCAGCAGGTGGTGCTGACCGGCGGCGGCGCACAGCTGCCCGGCCTGGCTGACTATGCCCAGTCGGCGCTGGGGCGGCCGGTGCGCATCGGTGCGCCGCCGGCCATGCTCGGCCTGCCGCAGGGCCATGCCACGCCCAGTTCCTCCACGCTGGTGGGCCTGGTATTGCACGCAGCGTCCGATCCGATCGATATCCGCAAGCTGACGCTGGCGGCGCAGGGCGGCGGTTCCACCACGCTGTGGGGCTGGGGGCGGCGGATCGTGCGCGCGCTCAAGGAATATTTTTAACGGTTATGGCACCGATCCCGGCCTTTCGTCGCACGAAGCAACCGGATCGGCCGATTTCGGCGCGAAATAGGCGATCGATCTTGTGGAAAAGCGCCGATCGCCTTTGATTCGATGAAACGTTCCGTGCCAAAGCTGGAAAATCCGCATTTCGGCCGTTCCGGCCTCCGACCCGTCCCAACCGCCCGACCCGCAAGGGCCAACCCGTAAGGGAGACCGACATGAGCATCAACATCGGACCGCCGGCCATCGACGAGCTTCGGCCCCGTATCACGGTGATCGGGGTGGGTGGCGCCGGCGGCAACGCCATCGCCAACATGATCGGCGCCAATATCGAAGGCGTCGATTTCGTCGTGTGCAACACCGACGCGCAGGCGCTGAACAATTCGATCGCGGAAAACCGCATCCAGCTTGGGCCGGCGATCACGCAGGGCCTGGGTGCCGGCGCCCGCCCCGAAGTGGGTCGCGCCGCTGCCGAAGAAACCCTGCCTGAGCTTGAGCGCATTCTCGACGGCGTGCACATGGTGTTCATCGCCGCCGGCATGGGCGGCGGCACCGGCACCGGCGCCGCGCCGGTGATTGCCGAGGCGGCGCGCCGCAAGGGCGTGCTCACCGTGGGCGTGGTCAGCAAGCCGTTCCTGTTCGAAGGCACGCGCCGCATGCGCTCGGCCGAGGCGGGTATCGAGGAACTGCAAAAGCACGTTGATACGCTGATCGTCATTCCCAACCAGAACCTGTTCCTGGTGGCCAAGGCGGAAACCACGTTCAAGGAAGCGTTCCAGCTCGCCGACGAAGTGCTCCAGCAGGGCGTGCGCTCGATCACCGACCTGATGATCATGCCGGGCCTCATCAACCTCGACTTTGCCGACGTGCGCTCTGTCATGGGCGAAATGGGCAAGGCGATGATGGGCACGGGCGAGGGCGAAGGCCCCAACCGCGCTCTCGAAGCGGCCGAACGCGCCATTGCCAATCCGCTGCTCGATGGCGTGTCGATGCAGGGCGCCAAGGGCGTGATCATCTCGATCATCGGCGGCGACGACATGAAGCTCCTGGAAGTGGACGAAGCGGCCAACCACATCCGCGAACTGGTCGATCCCAACGCCAACATCATCTGGGGTTCGGCGTTCAATCCCGATCTCAACGGCAAGATCCGCGTGTCGGTGGTGGCCACCGGGATCGAGCAGAGCATGGAACAGGCCGAACAGGCTGCTCGCCCGGTGAACCTGCCGGGCGGCACGCGTGGCCCGGCTTTCACCCCGGCCGCCGCGCCGCGTCCGGCGATCGCCATGCCCACGGCTGCGCCGGCACCTGCTGCCGCCACGCCGCCGCCCGCCGCCCCGGCCACGCCGCCGGCTGCGCCGGCCCAGGCCTGGGCGCCTGAACCCGAAGCCGCGCCGCCGGCTGACGAGCCGCTGGACCTGACGTTCGATCTTGGTGCCGATCCGGCCCAGGATTACACGATCGATCCTGCGCCGGCCGCCCCCACGCCGCGCCTTGGCCTTGGTGCCGGGGCAGAGCCGGAGCGCCCGACCCCGCGCGTTGGCGGTGGGGCAGGTGGCAGCACCCTGTTCGAACGCATGGCCAATCTCTCGCGCGGGGCGGCCCGCACGGAAGATGCGGAAGAGAGCGAGGATACCGCTTCGCTCAGCATCCCGCGCTTCCTGGGTCGCCAGAACAACCAGTGATCGGCACGGGCGGTCGTCTGCCATGACCGCCCGCCACCCTGCCATTTTTACGATGCCATCTTCCCGATGCCGTCATCAGGCCGCCACTTTCGCCAGTGAGAGTGGCGGCTTGTTGTTCTGGCTTAAGACGCAATAGACTAAGGCGGCGCCACGATGACATTCCCCACTTGCCCCGCTCGCCCGAATCAGCTTCGCGGCGCCGCGCGCACCGCCCTGGCGCTCGCCCTCGTGATCGGGGCGGCCGCGCCGCTGATGGCGCAGGATCTTTCGCAGATGCCGCAGCAATCGGTGCTCGATACGCCGGGCAGCCGCACGACCCGACCGGTCGCGCGCCCGGTAGCCCCACTGCCGATGGTATCGAGCCCGGTGGTGCAGCCGCTGCCCACCGGCAGCGCCGCATCGGCCGATGGCAGCGTGTCGCGGCCGGTCGTGCAACCGGTGCCAACCGGCGATGGCCAGACGCTCGATGCCGCGCTGGCCCGCCTGGCGCGCGATCCGCGCAATGCCGATGCGCTGCTCGATGCCGGCAATGCCGCGATGGCGCTGGGTGACGTGGATGCCGCGCTTGGCTTCCTGCGCCGCGCTGACGAGGTTTCGCCCGGCAATGGCCGCATCAAGGCACAGATCGGCAAGGCGATGCTGCGCCATAATGACCCCGTGGCGGCAATCCGCGCCTTTGACGAGGCGGAACGTGCCGGCGCCGATCAGGCAGCGATGGCCGGTGACCGCGGCCTGGCCCACGATCTGGTGGGCGATAACGCGATGGCCCAACGCTATTACCAGCAGGCCCTGGCCCGGGCGCCCGATGCCGAGGTGACCCGTCGCCTGGCCTTGAGCCTAGCCATCGGTGGCGATCGCGCCGGTGCCGAGCGGGTGCTGGCGCCGCAGATCGCGCAGTCCGATCGCGCCGCCTGGCGCGTGCGCACGTTCATTCTTGCCATTGCCGGCCAGCCTGACGAAGCGGTGACGGTGGCCAATGCGTCCATGCCGCCGCAACTGGCCGCCGGCATTGCGCCCTATCTGCGCTATCTCACGCGGTTGACCCCGGCGCAGCAGGCCGCTGCGGCCAATTTCGGGCGTTTCCCGCGCGCGGCCGATATCGGCCGTGATGATCCGCAGATCGTGCAATATGCGTTGAGCCATCCGCGCCAGGCGCCGATCGTGCTGGCCCAGGCTGCCCCGGCCGCACCGGCAGCCGCCACCCCGGTGATCCGCCGTGATCGTCGCGGCCGCATCATCCCTGCGCCCACGCCGGCTGCGCCCATGCCCACCGCCACGGCCCGCACGCCAGCTCCGACCCAACCGGCGCCGACCCAACTGGCGCAAAGCAGCGTGGCGCAACCCCTGCCAAGCATTCCGACCACATCCCGCCCGGCAGCCGCGCCCGCGCCGGCACCCACCTATGCGCCTGCGCCCGCGCCCAGCAGTGCGCCAACACCGGCTATCGTTCTGCCCCCGGTGCCGCCGGCGTCGCGGCCTGCAACCAGCGCCCCGGTCTATACCCCGCCGGCACCGGTGCAGACCGCCATGGCCCAGCCGGCCGCAGCACCGCTGCCGCAACCCCAACCGCAGCCTCAGCTCCAGCCGCAACCGGTGGCGCAGGCGCCCGCGCAGCCAGCGCCAGCTCCGGTGGGCGCCGCGCCTTCGCCCGATGGCTTTGCCACGCTCTTTGCCGGCTTTACAGCGCCTGCCGAAGAACAGCAGCGCCCGACCGTCGCGGTCGATCTTGCCGCGATCCAGGCGGCCAACGAACGCGCGGCGGCCGAACGCGCCGCGATCGAGGCGCGCAAGGCGGCCGAGGCCAAGAAGCTGGCCGATGCCAGGAAGGCCGCTGCCGAAAAGAAGGCCGCCGCCGAAAAGAAGCTGGCCGATGCCAAGAAGGCCGAGGAAGCGCGCAAGGCCAAGGAAGAGGCCAAGCGCCTTGCTGCCAATCCGGCGCGCACCTGGGTACAGGTGCTGACCGGCGGCAACCGCGCCAAGATGGGCAAGGAATGGGCCGGGCTTCAGGCCAAGGCGCCAGAGCTGCACGGGCGCAAGGCCTATGTCACGTCGTGGAACCGGGTCTATCGCTTGGTCACCGGCCCGTTCCCGAGCGATGCCGCCGCGCAGGAATTTGTCGCCAAGCTCAAGGCCAAGGGCGTGGGCGCGTTCCAGTTCGACAGCCCTGCCGGCCAGGCGATGGACAGCGTTTCCGCCAAGTGATTCTGCCGCGCCTGCCCCGCATCACGCTGCCGGGGCGGGCGCGGTGGCGCTTGTCCACAAGTTTTGCACAGCGTTATCGAGTTTTGCCCAAGGCTGGGCTAACGGTCGATTGTCGGCGGCCAATCGCTCCGCGATGGAACGAATGGAAACCACGGTCGCCGGATACGGCGCCGGCATTGTCGCCGGCAAGGGCACCGTGTGAGGGGGCGTGATGATGCGAACCGGCCACGACGACAGCGACCGCGACGACGCCGCGCCGGTGGACATGCTCGCCTCGCTGTTCGAAGCGCGCGGCTGGCCCTGCGAATTCGTGTCGGACGACGAGATCCATGGCGAAGTGCAGGGCTCCTGGGCCACCTACCAGTTGCGCTGCATCTGGCGCCCCGAAGACCACGTGCTGCAAATCCTTTCGCTGCCCGACATCCGCGTGCCCGATGACAAGCGTGGCGCGATGTTCGAGGTCATGGCCCTGATCAACGAACAGGTCTGGCTGGGGCATTTCGATATCTGGTCCAACGGCAGCGTGCTGCTCTATCGCCACGGGCTGATGCTGGGCGACGATGGCCTGCTCAGCCTGCACCAGGCGCAGGTGGCGATCGAGGCGGCGGTGGACGAATGCGACCGTTTCTATCCCGCCTTCCAGTTCATCCTGTGGGGTGACAAGAGCCCGGCCGATGCGCTGGCCAGCGCGCTGGTCGATGCTGCCGGCGAAGCCTGATCGGAGCCCTGTGCTGATGACCTATTCCTTCCTCCAGTTCGGCTGTGGCAACATGGGCGGCGCGATGCTGTCCGGCTGGCTGGCCAGTGGCATTGCCCCGGCCGCCTTTACCGTGGTCGATCCGCATCTGCCCCAAGCGCCGGCAGGCGTGCGCCTGCTGCGCACCGCGCCGACCGGCGAAGCGCCGCCCCGTTTCGTGCTGCTGGGCTTCAAGCCGCAGGGCCTGACCACCGCCACCCCGGCGATCGCGCCCCTGGTGGGGCCGGGCACCATCGTGCTGTCGATCCTGGCCGGCGTCGACATCGCCACCTTGCGCGCGCGCTTTCCCCAGGCCGGCGCGGTGGTGCGGGTCATGCCCAACCTGGCGGCGGCCATGGGCAAGTCGCCCATCGCGCTGGTGGGTGATGGCGATGCGGCGATCAATGCCGAAGTCACGCAGCTGATGGCCCCGCTCGGCACGGCAGAATGGCTTTCTGGCGAAGCGGAGATGGACCTGGTCACCGCGCTGGCCGGGTCTGGCCCGGCATTCATCTATCGCGTGATCGATGCCCTGGCGTCCGGTGCTGCCGATCTCGGCCTGCCGCGGGCGCAGGCCGATCGCCTGGCGCTGGCGATGGTCGATGGCGCGGCGGCGCTGGCCGCTGCATCGGAACATGGCCCGGGCGAACTGGCCCGCCGCGTTGCCAGCCCGGGCGGAACCACGCAAAAGGGGCTCGACGTGCTCGATGCCGACGATCGGCTGGCCAACCTGATGCGCGATACGCTGCGCGCGGCCCGCGATCGCAGCGCGGAAATGACCGAGGAAGCCCGCGTCGCCGGCTGACCGGCGGGCCCGGCCCAGGAATACATTTTGTCACATTTTCGCGGCACCGGTTTCGCTTGAAAGCGGGGCGCGGAAGGCCGATATTGCCGGCATGGGCGATTGTTGCCCGCAATGGAGAAAGTGCAAGCACATGGCAAACTGGAACGATCCTCGGCCCTCGCAGACGGGCTTCGGCGCGTCTCCGAGCCTGTCGGACGCCTATGGCCGTGGCGACGTGTTTGACGCCGGCCTGCGCCGCTACATGCTTTCGATCTACAACTACATGGCCTCGGGCGTCCTGCTTTCGGGCATCGTCGCGCTCGTGTTCGCCACCAGCGGCATGGCTGCCGCCGTGTTCGGCACCCCGCTGCGCTGGGTTGTCGCGCTGGCGCCGCTCGCGTTCGTCATGGTGATGAGCTTTGGCATCAACAAGATTTCCACCGGCACGCTCAAGGCGCTGTTCTGGGCGTTCAGCGTGGCGATGGGCCTGTCGCTCTCGTCGATCTTCTTCGTCTATACCGGCGCGTCGATCGCGGCGACGTTCTTTGCCACCGCCGGCGCTTTTGCGGGGCTTAGCCTGTTTGGCTATACCACGCGCAAGAGCCTGTCGGGCATGGGCACGTTCCTGATCATGGGCCTGTTCGGCCTGATCATCGCCTCGGTGATCAACCTGTTCCTCGCGTCGCCGGGCCTGGCCTGGGGCATCAGCTTCCTCGGCGTGCTGATCTTCGCCGGTCTCACGGCCTATGACACGCAGCGCCTCAAGGAGCAGTATGCCTATGTCGCGGGTACGGCGATGGCGGAAAAGGTCGTGGTGATGGGCGCGCTGACGCTCTACCTCGACTTCATCAACATGTTCACTTCGCTTTTGCAACTGATGGGCGATCGTCGCTGATCACCCCATTGCCTGCGCGGCTGCGCATACGGTAGACTACATGCCCGGCAACCTTTTTGGTTGTCGGGCATTTTCCTTTCCGGGAAAGCAGGTTACCAATTCCAGTCAGCTTGCAGTAAGGTTTGGCGCTCCACCAACGGGCGCCACGCACGTGATCCGGGGTCTATCCATGGTGGGAATGCCGCGCGCCAGCGCCAATAACGTTTTGAAAGTTCATGAGGGGGATATGGCCATGTCGCATACGCACCACTCTGCGCGGCCCACACGGGCGCTTGCCTATGCATTGACCGCCACGCTCGGCCTGGTCCTTGCCGGGTGTGCCGCCAAGGCACCGCCACCCCCCCCGCCACCGCCGCCGCCGCCACCCAAGGTGGTGATCGTCCCGGCGCGGCCGACCCCGCCCAATGGCGCCAGCGCCAACCTGACGGTGCCGCCCATGGCCGCCACGGGCCTGCGGGAATCGGTCAACCGCAACATCACGCCCGCGCAAATGGTGTGGAACCTGCGCTCGGCCTACAACGTCGCCGCGCTCAACTGCACCGGGCCACGCCATGTCGAGCTGCTGCCGCTGTACCGCGCGTTCCTCAAGTCGCAGGCCAAGTCCCTCGACAAGGCGAACCGCACGGTCGATCAGGAGTTCAAGGCCAAGTTCGGCGGCCAGTACGTCGCCCCGCGCGAGCAGTACATGACCTCGGTCTACAACCACTATGCCTTGCCGGCGACCATGGGCGATTTCTGCGACGCAACGCTCGCGGTCGCCCGCGATGGCGCCACGGTGCCCGCCGCCGAGCTGGAAGCCTTTGCCGTGCGCAGCCTGCCCAACATCGAAATCGTGTTCGATGCGTTCTATCGCCGGTACGACCAGTATCGCGCCGATCTGGCGGCGTGGCAGGCCCAATATGGCAATGCCCAGCCTGGTTCCACGATCGTCATTCCGACGGTGGCCAGCGGCACCACCACCGCCGGCACGCCCACTGTCCAGGCGACCGGCGCGCTCTAAAAAATATCACTTTTGCTCTTGGCGCCGCCATGGCTCTGCGCTAATGGCGGCGCTCCCGAAGCAAGGGGCGCCTTGGTGGCCCTGCTCTGGACGATACTGGAACGGGGCCGTAGCTCAGCTGGGAGAGCGCGTCGTTCGCAATGACGAGGTCAGGGGTTCGATCCCCCTCGGCTCCACCAGTATGAAATTGAACGGATCGGTTCCATTTCCGATCCCCATGCTCGCCAGCCTGCTGCCAGCCTGAATTCCGACGCGCCATCAGCCGACGGGCCGGGTGGGCAAAGCGGGCCTTGGCGCAATCGGCGTTTGCTGCAAAGGCGCCGGCTGCGCCCCTTCAGGACTGCCGGACGCCAACGCCATGCACTTTCTCGATCAGGCCAAGATCTTCATCCGCTCGGGGCAGGGTGGCCCCGGCGCGGTCAGCTTCCGGCGCGAGAAGTATGTCGAATACGGCGGCCCCGATGGCGGCGACGGTGGCAAGGGCGGCGACATCATTTTCGAGGCGGTAACCGGCCTCAACACCCTGATCGACTTCCGCTATACCCAGCACTTCAAGGCCCAGCGCGGCCATGGCGGCGCGGGCAAGAACCGCACGGGCGCGGGTGGCAACGATCTGGTGATCAAGGTGCCGCTGGGCACCCAGGTGCTGGACGATGACCGCGAAACCGTGCTGGCCGACCTGACCGAAGTGGGCCAGCGCGTTGTCCTGCTGCGCGGCGGCGATGGCGGGCGCGGCAACCTGTCGTTCAAATCCTCGACCAACCGTGCGCCGCGCCAGTGCGGGCCGGGCTGGCCGGGGGACGAGATGTATGTCTGGCTGCGGCTCAAGCTGCTGGCCGATGCCGGGCTGGTCGGCCTGCCCAATGCGGGCAAGTCTACCTTCATCAACCAGATCACCAACACCAAGGCCAAGGTGGGCGATTATGCCTTTACCACCACGCGGCCGCAGCTGGGCGTGGTGCGCCACCGCGCGCGCGAATTCGTGCTGGCCGACATTCCCGGCCTGATCGCCGGCGCGGCGGAAGGCGCGGGCATTGGCGATCGCTTCCTGGGCCATATCGAGCGCTGCCGCGTGCTGATCCACCTGATCGACATTCACGGCACCGATCCGGCCGAGGCGCTGGCGATCGTGGAAGAGGAACTGGCGGCCTATGGCGCCGGGCTGGAAGACAAGCCCCGCGTGGTGGCGCTCAACAAGATCGACCTGGTCGATGCCGAACTGGTCCGCGCCTTTTCGCGCGAACTGATCGAGGCGGGCGCCGCGCGCGTGTTCCCGATTTCGGGCGCAACGGGCCGGGGCATGGACGATCTGCTCGACGCCGTGCTCGATTACCTGCCGGCTGCCACGACCACCGAGCGGCCGACCGGCGAAGTGGAAGACGAAGCCGACGCCAAGCCCTGGTCGCCGATCTGAGGCTGGTTTTCTGTGGCTTTTCTTCGGTTTCTATAGGGTTCCACCACCCCAAAACCCCCTCCTTTAGAGAGGATGGGGCTTACCATCTTACTTCTCCCCATCCTCTTTAGAGGTGGGGGTCGGGGGGTGGTGCAGGCTTGGCACGACACCGCAGTTTAACCCCCGCGCCAAAGCGTGTCACAATTCCTTCAAGCGCCCTTCACCTGCCCGGCCATTTGGCCTAAGCCGCGCCGATCATGCGCATTGCCCAGCTTTCCCATCTCGCCGATCCTGCCGTGTGCCCCCGCCTTGTCATCAAGGTTGGCTCGGCGCTGCTGGTGGGCAAGGACGGGCAGCCGCGCCGCGCCTGGCTGGCCGCGCTGGTGGCCGAAATCGCCGCCGCTCGCGCCGCCGGGCAGCAGGTCATCGTGGTATCGTCGGGCGCGATTGCGCTGGGCGCGCGCAAGCTGGGCCTGGCCAAGGGCGGCCGCGGCAGCCTGGCCGACGCGCAGGCCAGCGCCTCTGTCGGGCAAATCGCACTGGCGGGCCTGTGGGCCGAACTCCTGGCCAGCCACGGCATCACCGCGGCGCAGATCCTGTTGACGCTGGAAGACCTCGAAGACCGTCGCCGCTATCTCAATGTCACGGCAACGCTAGGGCGCTTGCTGGCGGCCGGTGCAGTGCCGGTGATCAATGAAAACGATTCGGTCGCCACGCAGGAAATCCGCTTTGGCGATAATGACCGCCTGGCGGCGCGCGTGGGCCAGGCGGCGGCGGCGCAGGGCGTGCTGCTCTTGTCGGATATCGACGGGCTGTATGACCGCGATCCGCGCTTGCCCGATGCGGTGCGCATTCCGGTGGTGCAGGGCGTCACGCCGGAAATCCATGCCATGGCCACGGGCGGATCGTCGTCCGGCCTGGGATCGGGCGGCATGACATCGAAGCTGCAGGCGGCCGAGATTGCCGAAATGGCCGGCATGGCCCTGGCGATCATCGATGGCCAGCCGGTTTCCCCCATCGCCACCGCCTTTGGCGCCACGCGCGGCACGCTGTTCGTGCCGCGCCGTCGCCACACCGCGCGCAAGGCCTGGCTGGGCGGGCGCCTGCGCATGCGCGGCACGGTGACGGTCGATGCTGGTGCCGCCGCTGCCCTGGCGCGCGGGTCGAGCCTGCTGGCCGCCGGCGTCACCGCGATCGATGGGGATTTTGGTCGTGGCGATGCGGTGGCGGTGATCGGCCCGGATGGCCAGACCCTGGCGCGCGGCCTGGCGGAATACGATGCGGCAGAGGCAGCGCGGCTGCTGGGCCATCCCTCGTCCGCGCATGAGGCGATCCTGGGCTACGCCCCGCGCTCTGCGTTGATCCACCGGGACCAGATGGTGCTGTTGTGAGGCTGCTGGTGTCGAGGATCGGCGCATGATGGCGCTTCGCCAAAGACCGGGGGAATTGCTGGCCGTGACCGGGGCAACCGGGTTCGTCGGCCAGGCGCTGCTGGAGCAGGCGGCGCGCGCCGGGATGGACGTGCGCGCGCTGACGCGCCGCCCGCAACCCGCGCGCGAGGGTATCGAATGGGTGCAGGGCGACCTGCACGATCCCGCCGCGCTCAAGCGGCTGGTGCATCGTGCCGGCGTGGTGCTGCACATTGCCGGCGTGGTCAACGCGCCGGACGACGCCGGCTTTCACGCCGGCAACGTGACCGGCACGCTCAACGTGGTCAATGCCGCGCTGGCCGGCGGGGTGGAGCGCTTCGTCCACGTTTCGTCGCTCTCTGCGCGCGAGCCGCAGCTGTCGGTCTATGGCGCCAGCAAGCGCAAGGGCGAGATGATCGTGCGCGCTTCGAGCCTGGATTGGACCGTGGTGCGTCCGCCGGCGGTCTATGGTCCGCGCGACACCGAGATGTTCGAGCTGTTCAAGCTGGCGCGCAAGGGCATCGTGCCGCTGCCGCCCGAGGGGCGCGCCTCGATCATCCACGTCAACGACCTGGCGCGCCTGCTGATCGCGCTGGTGCCCGGTGGCGAGGACGTCACCAGCCAGACGTTCGAGCCCGACGATGGCACGCCTGGCGGGTGGAGCCATCCAGACCTGGCCCGGGCCATCGGCATGGCCATGGGCAAGCGGGTCAAGCCGCTGCCGCTGCCGCGCGGCGTGCTGGAATGGGCGGCCAAGGCCGATCGCTGGGCCCGAAAGGACAAGGCCAAGCTGACTCTCGATCGCGTGGGCTATATGTGCCACCCCGACTGGACGGTGAGCGACGGCGCCCGCCCGCCCGCCAGCCTGTGGGAGCCGCAGGTGGAAACCACGCTGGGCCTCCACGCCACGGCTGCGTGGTACAAGGAAGAGGGCTGGCTGTAGGCGCTCGTCTGGCGCGTCGACGTGAGATCGCGCGCCGGCCTCATTGGCGGGGGGAAGTGCGCTGGCTGCTGCATGGCGCGGCAAGCGCGCCGCGGTGCGTTATCCCGCCGTCAGCGTGCGGCCCGCTTCATGCGGCAGTTTCAGCGCGCTGAGCACGCCGCCCAGCGACAGCACGGCCATGGCCACGAAGGCAAAGCGGTAATCCGCGCCAGCGCCGGAAAGGCCGACGGCGCCGGCCAGCGCGTCGCCGGCATGCACGCTCATCGCCGCGGCGGTGATCCCGGCCGCGGCGCCGAGTTGCAGGATCGTGTTGAACAGTCCGTTGGCATCGCCCATCGCGGCCCGATCCACGTCGGCAAAGGCGAGGGTGGACAGGGTCGAGAACTGGAGCGAGCGGCCAAGGCCGTTGACGAACAGCAGGGCAGCCACCAACGGCCCGGGCGAGGTGGGGCCGATGGCGGCGAGGGACAGCAGCGAGGCGGCGCAGATCAGCCCGTTGACGATCAGCACCGGGCGGTGCCCGAAGCGCCGCAGGATGCGCTCCACCATCGATTTCATGGTGATGTCACCGGCAAACAGGGCGACCACGAACAGGCCGGCGTGCACCGCGCCAAAGCCGAAGCCGGCCTGCATCATCAGCGGCAAGAGGAATGGCACCGCGCCAATCGCCATGCGGGTGAGCGTGCCCCCGCTGACCGCGGCGCGAAACGAGGGGGTGGCAAGCGCGCCGAGATGGAGCAGCGGGTTGGGGCTGCGGCGCAGATGCGCCATGGTCACGGCCAACACGGCCAGGCCGGCGGCGACAAGGCCCAGGCCCAGCGCATCGATGCGGCGGGCGCTGTGTTCCAGGCCGATCTGCAGCGCGAACACGCCCACCGCGGTGAGTGCAAAGCCGGTCCAGTCAAACCGGCGGCGCGGGCCGCGCACATCGGGGATCAGCCACAGCGCCGCGAGCAGGGCGAGGATGCCCAGCGGCACGTTGAAATAGAAGATCCAGCGCCAGCCCAGGTGCTCGGTGATGAAGCCGCCCACTGGCGGACCGACCACCGGCGCGAACAGCGCCGGCCAGATCAACGCCGAAAGGGTGGCGATAAGCTGGTCACGCGGGGTGTGGCGCATCACCACCAGGCGCCCCACCGGCGTCATCATCGCGCCGCCGATCCCCTGCAGCACGCGCAGGGCGACGAATTCCGGCACCGATTGCGCCTGTCCGCACAGCGCCGATGCCACCGTGAAGATCGCAATCGCGGTCACGAAAATGCGGCGTGAGCCAAAGCGATCGGCCAGCCAGCTGCTGGCCGGGATCAGCACGCCAAGCGCCAGCATGTAGGCCGAAATGCCGATGTCGAGCGCGACCGCCGTGGTGCCAAACGTGCGCGCCATCGAGGGCAGCGCGGTGGTCAGGATCGTGCCGTCGAGGATTTCCATGAACAGCGCGCCGGTGACCAGCCACATGATCAGGCGGCGGCGCAGCGGGGTGATCGGGGCGATCTCGTCGGTCAAGGGCAGGGCTTTCCGGGCAGGCAGGTTTGGCCTGCCTTGACGAAAGCACGCGCCCGGATCAACCCTGCCAGGCCGATCAAATTTTGCACGGAACCATAAGGAAAGCGCAGGTTTCTGCGCCGGTCAGAACACCGGTTCGTAGCCGGGGGGCAGTTCGCCGCCGTCGCCCTCATCGCTGCTGCCGGGCACGTGGATGCCGCATTCGGTCTTGTCCCACCCCTTCCAGCGGCCCGAGCGCGGGTCTTCACCCGGTGCCACCTTGCTGGTGCAGGGGGCGCAGCCGATCGAGGGATAGCCCTGCGCCACCAGCGGGTGGTGCGGCAGGCCATGGACGGTGAAATAGGCGTCCAGCGCGTCCTTGGTCCAGCTGGCGAGCGGATTGATCTTGAGGCGGCCGGCTGCGTCGCTGCTGTCCAGCTCGAAGCGGGGCAGGCCAGCGCGGGTGGACGACTGGAAGCCCTTGCGCCCGGTGATCGTGGCATCCAGGCCCGTCATGGCCTTCGCCAGCGGGATCACCTTGCGGATTTCGCAGCAGCCATCCGGGTCCCACGACCAGCGCAGGCCCGCTTCGTCCTTCTTGGCCACCGTGGCGGCATCGGGTTCCAGCACGACCAGGTTGGTCAGCCCCAGTTGCGCCACCAGGGCATCGCGATAGGCCAGCGTTTCGGGAAAATGCTTGTGCGTATCGAGGAACAGCACCGGGGTTGCCGGATCGACCTGCGCCACCAGGTGCAGCAGCACCGCGCTTTCCGCGCCAAAGCTGGAGACCACGGCCACGCGCCCCGCCAGCCCTTCGCCCAGCACCGCCGCCAGCATGTCCTGCGTGGAGGCATCGGCAAACCGCGCGTTGAGCGCGGCCACCTCGGCCGCGGTGAAGCGCGGGCCAAGGTCGAGCGTGTCGGGTGTGCGGGCGGGGCTGGCCATGGTATCAGGCTTTCGCGGCCGGGTGGCGCGCGGCCCAGATCGGGGCGCGGCGATCGACGGTCTGCTGATAGACTTCCGGCCAGGTGGCAAAGGCGGCTTCGGCGGCCTCGGCGCTGATCGGCTTGTCAGGGGCGAAGGAATCGAACCCGCAGCGGCGCATGTGCGAAAGCTGGTCAACCAGCACATCGCCCACCGCGCGCAGTTCGCCGGTATAGCCGCGTTCGCGCAACGACCGCGCGGCAGAATAGCCGCGGCCATCGGCGAACGAGGGGAAATTGACCTCGACCAGGGCGATGCGTTCCAGGTGCGGCAAGAGCGCCAGGGCATCGTCGCCCGGTTCGATCCGCACGGCGGTGGCATTGCCCTGCGCGGCGAAGGCATCCACCGTCACGGCGGGGTCACCCACCGGCTCGTCGGTGCGATAGCGCAGCACGGTCTCAACCATAGATCGCCTCCTTGAACGGGGCCATGCCGATGCGGCGATAGGTATCGAGGAAGCGCTCCCCGGCGTCGCGCTGGGCGAGATAGACGTCGGTCACCTTTTCGATGGCATCGACCACGCCGTCTTCGGAAAAGCCCGGGCCGGTGATCGTGCCGAGCGAGGTGTCGGCGCTTTCGGCCCCACCGAGCAGCAGCTGGTAGTTTTCCACGCCCTTGCGATCCACCCCCAGGATGCCGATGTGGCCGGCGTGGTGGTGCCCGCAGGCATTGATGCAGCCCGAAATCTTGAGCTTCAATTCGCCCAATTCGCGTTGGCGGCCGATATCGGCAAAGCGATCGGTGATCTTCTGCGCCAGCGGGATCGAACGCGCATTGGCCAGCGCGCAATAATCCAGGCCAGGGCAGGCGATGATATCGGTGATGAGGTCAAGGTTGGGCGTGGCCAGGCCCGCTGCATCGAGCGCCTGCCACACGCGATAGAGATCGGCCTTCTTCACATGCGGCAGCACGATGTTCTGCGCATGGCTGACGCGCAGTTCATCAAGGCTGTAATCACGCGCGAGATCGGCCATCAGGCGGATCTGGTCGGCCGTGGCATCGCCCGGAATGCCGCCCACCGGCTTCAAGCTGATCGTGACGATCGCATAGCCGGCTTGCTTGTGGGCGTGTACGTTCTGATCGACCCACAGCGCGAAATCGGGATCGCTGCGATCGAGATCGTCAGCCAGCCCGCTTTCGAGGCCGGGATCGGCGAACATCGCCTTGATCCGCTCCAGCTCGGCCGGCGGCGGTTCGAGGCCGAGAGTGAGGATATGGGCGAATTCTTCCTGCACCTGGCGGCTGTATTCGGCGACGCCGATTTCGTGGACCAGGATCTTGATCCGCGCCTTGTACTTGTTGTCGCGGCGGCCGTGGCGGTTGTAGACGCGCAGCGCCGCTTCGAGGAAGCTGATCATCTGAAGCGCGGGCACGAATTCGGCAATGCACGGCGCGATCATCGGGGTGCGGCCCATGCCGCCGCCGGCAAAGAACTTGCAGCCGATTTCGCCGGCCTCGTTCTTGACGATCTGGATGCCGATATCGTGCAGGCGCATCGCGGCGCGGTCGGTCTCGCTGGCGATGATCGCCACCTTGAACTTGCGCGGCAGGTAATCGAATTCCGGGTGGAACGTCGACCACTGGCGCAGCAGTTCGGCATAGGGGCGCGGATCGGCCACTTCATCGGCGGCGGCGCCGGCAAAGTGATCGGCCGTGGTGTTGCGGATGCAGTTGCCGCTGGTCTGGATCGCGTGCAGCTGCACCTTGGCGAGATCGGCCAGGATATCGGGCGCATCGGCCAGCTTGATCCAGTTGTACTGGATGTTCTGCCGCGTGGTGAAGTGGCCATAGCCACGGTCATACTTGTCGGCAATGTCGCCCAGCACGCGCATCTGCGCGGAATTGAGCGTGCCATAGGGCACCGCTACGCGCAGCATGTAGGCGTGCAGCTGGAGGTAGAGCCCGTTCTTGAGGCGCAGCGGCTTGAACTGGTCTTCGGTCAGTTCGCCCGAGAGGCGGCGGGCAACCTGGCCGCGAAATTCGGCCACGCGCGCATCGACCATCGCCTGGTCGTGTTGATCGTATTGATACATGGTCAGATTACCCAGCTGCCGGCCTGCGGATCGGCAGGCTTGAGCGAAAGATCGAGGCGCACGGTGGGCCCCAGCGCGCGGATGCGGTCCTTGATGTGGGCCGGGCGCACCGCGCCGTCGGCAGCGACGGCGTCGATCACGTGCGTGTCGGCCACCACCTGCTTGGCGTTTTCGCGCGCGATGATGGCATCGGCGTCGTGCGTCACCGCCACGGCATTGTCGACATGGCGCGACCAGCCTTCGCCGGTCCACCAGATCACGTCACCCGTGCGCAAGTCGTTGCCCGTGATGATCTTGATCTTCTCGCTCATCGGGCTGCCTCCACAACCGCTTGCAATTCCATGATGTCTCCCCGTGCGGTCACTTCGCCGATGACGATCAGTGCCGGGCTCTTGATGCGTTCGCGCTCGACCAGATCGGCCAGCCCCGCCAGCGCGCCCCTTACCACGCGCATCTGCGGGCGCGAGGCATTTTCGATCACCGCGACCGGCATCGTCGGGGCCAGGCCATCGGCCATCAGCTTTTCGGCGATGGCGGCGGCGGTAGCGACGCCCATGTAGATCACCAGGGTGCGGCCAACGCCGGCCAGGCCCGCCCAGTTCTGATCGGCAAGGCCCTTGCACTGCCCGGCCACGAACGAGACGATCGAGGCATTCTCGCGATGGGTCAGCGGGATCTGTGCCGAAGCGGCTGCGCCCAGTGCGGCGCTGACACCGGGCACCACCTGCACCGGCACGCCGGCGGCATGGCAGGCCTCTGCCTCTTCCCCGCCGCGGCCGAAAATGAACGGATCGCCGCCCTTCAGGCGCACGACGTCGTGCCCGGCCAGCGCCTCTGCCACCAGCAGGGCGTTGATCTCTTCCTGCGGCATGGTGTGGCGCGCACGCTGCTTGGCCACCGACACGAAGCGGGCGCCGCGCGGGGCCATGGCCAGAACGGCCGGATCGACCAGGCCGTCGTGCACCACGACCTTGGCCTTCATCAGCAGGCGCGCGGCGCGCAGCGTGAGCAGATCGGGATCGCCGGGGCCGGCGCCGACCAGAAACACGGTTCCGGGGAGGGGGGCATGACTCATGCTGGGGCATGTGGGCGCGCGGGCGCCATCGTGCCAGCGAGAATCGATTGGGCGGGGGCTAGGTCAGCTTTAGCGCGAACATTCCCGCGTTCATCCCTGCCTGCATTCGCCGCCATCTGCATTCGGCCGCGACGGAAATCGCGTCATGCCCCGTTAAAGGGCCAGACTCGATGGAGGTCGTATGAAAACACTTGGCTTGGCATCCCTGTTCCTGGCGCTCACCCCGGCGATGCCGGCCCTGGCGCAGGACACCACCCAATCTCCGCCGCCTGCTGGGCAGGGCATTACCCGCGACGCCTTTGTCGCGCGGCAAATGGGGCGAATCATGGCGGCCGATACCGATGGCGATGGCCGCGTGAGCAAGGCCGAACTGACCGCGATGATGGCGGGGCGGGGTGACCCCGACCGGCAGTTCACGCGCATGGACAGCAATGGCGATGGCTATCTCGACAAGGCGGAAATCACCGCTGCCCTGACCGAGCGCTTCAACCGCATGGACCGCAACGGCGATGGCGTGCTGACGCCGGACGAACGCATGCGGCCTGGCGGCGGCATGCGCGGCGGCATGCATGGCGAGGGCGGTGCTGGTGGGCAGGAAGGCATGGGCGATCACGCCATGCAGGGTGACGGCCAGCAAAGCCCGTCTTGAGGCTGATGCCACCGTGCCCATCATCCCCGGGACACTGGCCTGCGAGGCCCTGGCTTGAGCGAGGCAGATCCCGACGCCGCATTGCTGGCGCGCATGGCCCAGGGCGAGGATGGCGCGGTACGCCAGTTCGTCGGCGCCAAGCTGCCGCGCCTGCAGGCCCTGGCCAGCCGCCTGCTGCACGACCGGCACGAGGCCGAGGACGTGGCGCAGGAGGTGTTCGTGCGGGCCTGGCGACAGGCGGGACGGTGGCGCCCGGGGCAGGCGCGCTTCGACACCTGGCTGCACCTCGTCACGCTCAACCTGTGCCGCGATCGGATGCGGCGGCGGCGCGGCGTGGTGGTGGCAGAGCCGCCGGAACAGGCCGATACCGCGCCGCTGGCCGATGCCGCCCTGGCGGCGCAAGCCCAGGCGCGTGCGGTGGCCGATGCGGTGGCGGCCTTGCCCGAACGGCAGCGCGAGGCGATCGTGCTGGTCCATTACCAGGAACTGGGCAATATCGAGGCGGCCGCCGTGCTGGGGGTGAGCGTGGAGGCGTTGGAAAGCCTGCTGTCGCGCGGCCGCCGCGCGTTGCGGCAGCGCTTTGCGCAAGAGGAAGGGGCCGATCATGACTGAACCGATGAGCCCGGAGCGCTTTGTCGCGCTGGCCCACGCCTATGGCGGGATCGACCGTTGGCCGTCCGCGCTGCGGACCGCCGGCTGGCACCTGGCTGCCGCCGATCCCGCCTGCGCCCGGGCACTGGCCCAGGCAGAGGCCCTGGACCGCACGCTGGATGCCTGGACGGTGGCGGCGCCCACCCCGGCGTTGCGCCAGCGCATGGTGGCGGCGCGCCGACGCAGCTGGATGGTGCGGGCGCGGCTGTGGTGGTCGGCGATCGGCGTGGGCACGGTGCTGGCCGGGGCCGTGGCGGGGCTGGGCGCAGCCGTGGTGATCGGGCCAGAGCGCGTGGCGCCGCGGCTTGATGCCAGCGTGTTTGAAAGCGCAGGGGAAGAAGGATGAAAGCATCGCCGCGCCTGCGCATCCTGTTGACCGGCTCGATCCTGCTCAACGCTTTCCTGCTGGCCGGTGCCGGTGCCGCCTGGTGGAGCATGCACAACCAGCACCCCGCGATCGGCATGGGCGCCTTGCGCGTGCCGGGTGCGGAGCTGGCGCCCGAACAGCGCCGCGGCCTGCGCCAGGTGGTGCGCCAGGCACGGGCGGAAGTGCGCCCGCAGATGGACGGCAACCGCGCGCTGCGCCATCAGATTGCTGCGCTGCTGCGCGCCCCGGTGGTGGATCAGCCGGCGCTGCTGGCCCAGCTTGAACAGCTGCGCGCGGGCGATGCCATGGTGCGCGCCCACGTGGAAATGCAGGTTGTGCCCTATGTGGCCAAGCTGCCGCAGGCCGATCGCAACCGTATTGCCGATCGGCTGGAGCCCAAAAGCGCGAAATAGCCCGCGACGGAATCGACCGACCCCTGCGTTCAAGCCCTGGACGAAGGAACGGAAAAAAGGGTTTCCGTTTCAAAGGGCTTTGCCATGGTCTCGGAACAACCCCTGTCTCCTGCAGCAATTGCGCTCAATCGCTTTGGCCTGGGCGCCACGCCCGATGGCACCAGCGCCGCGGCGCTTGCCGATCCGCACGGCTGGCTGATCGCGCAGTTCGATCGCTTCGATGTCACGCCGCCGGCCTGGGCGGCGCTGGCCGATGCCCGCGCGCTTCTTTCCGCCTATCAGGAACAGCAGCGCGCCTTGCGGCAGGCACGCGCTGCAGCGCCGGCACCCGCGCCGGTGGCCGCGGCCACGCCCCCGCTGCCGGCTGGCCCGGTCATGGCGCCCGCGCTGCCGATGGCGGGAAAGCCCGCCGCAAAGCCGGCGCGCACGCCAGAGCAGAAGCTGGCCCGCCGCGATCTGGGTGAGGACATTCACGCGCTCTATCGCCAGGGCGTGCAGGCGCGGGCACAAAGCGCGCTGGAAACGCAGGCGCCGTTCGTGGAGCGGTTGGTGCATTTCTGGTCCAACCATTTCTGCGTCTCGGTTGACAACCTGCCCGTCACCGCACTGGCTGCCTCGTTCGAACGCGATGCCATTCGCCCCCACGTTCTGGGCCGGTTCGAAGACATGCTGCTGGCGGTAGAGCGCCATCCGGCGATGCTGCTCTATCTCAACCAGAACCAGTCGATCGGGCCCAACAGCCCGGCGGCGCTGCGCGCGCGCGCCAAGGGCGGGGCCGATCGCCAGCGCGGCCTCAACGAAAACCTCGCGCGCGAGATCATGGAACTGCACACCCTGGGGGTGCGCAGCGGCTATAGCCAGGCCGACGTGACCGAATTTGCCCGCGCGCTGACCGGCTGGACCGTGGGCGGGATCAACGACGATGCGCCGGGCGATTTTGCGTTTCATCCCCAGCAGCACGAACCCGGCACGCGCACGATCGTGGGCAAGACCTATGCCCAGAACGGGGTGGACCAGGCGCGGGCCGTGCTGGTCGATCTTGCCCATGCGCCGGCCACGGCCAGCCATGTCGCCACCAAGCTCGCCCGTCACTTTGCCGGCGACGTGCCGCCCCAGGCGCTGGTCGATCGGCTGGCCGATGCCTTTGCCCGCAGCCGGGGCGATCTCCCCACGGTCTATCGCGCGCTGGTGGCCAGCCCCGAACCGTGGGAGCCGCGCCCGCTCAAGGCCAAGACCCCGTGGGAGTGGACGATATCGTCGCTGCGCGCGCTGGGCGTGGGCGATCTGGGCACGCTGCAGGTGGCCACGATCACCCAGCAGCTGGGCCAGCCGGTGTGGAAGCCCGGTTCTCCCGCCGGGTGGGACGATACCGCGGCCAGTTGGATCGCGCCCGATGCGCTGATGCGGCGGGTGGAGTTCGCGCAGCGGCTTGCCGGCCCCCGCGCCGCGCAGATCGATGCCCGCCAGCGTGCGCCACAAGTGCTGCCCGGCGCGCTGTCTGCGGCAACCGCCGAACAGATCGCCCATGCCGAAAGCCCGGCCAGCGCGCTGGCGCTGATGCTCGTCTCGCCCGATTTCCTGCGGAGGTAATCATGCTTCATCGCCGAAACTTTCTTCACCTTGCCGGCGGCGCTGCCGGCAGCCTACTCGTTGCGCCGGGGATCGTGCTGGCTGCGGCCGAGACCGAGCGCCGCTTTGTCTTCGTGATCCAGCGCGGTGCGGCCGACGGCCTCAACATCGTCGTGCCCTATGCCGATCCCGGCTATGCCCGCCTGCGCGGCGCGCTGGCGATCGATCCGGCAGCGGCAACACGGCTCGATGGCACGTTTGCCCTGCATCCCGCGCTCAAGGAAACGGCGGCGATGTATGCCCGCGGCCAGGCGCTATTCGTGCATGCGGTGGCGTCGCCCTATCGCGACCGCTCGCATTTCGATGGGCAGAACGTGCTGGAAACCGGGGGCAGCCAGCCCTACCAGGCGCGCGATGGCTGGCTCAACCGCCTGGTGGCGATGCTGCCGCGCGCCAGCGACGCGGCGATCGCGATTGCCCCCACCGTGCCGCCGGCGCTGCGCGGGCCGGTGCAGGTGACGTCTTATGCGCCGTCCGGCCTGCCCGGCCCGACCGAAGACCTGATGATGCGGGTGGGTGCGCTCTATGCGCCAGACCGGCAATTGCAGGCCGCCTGGAGCGCGGCGCTCGATACCCGCCAGCTGGCCCAGGGCAGCGGCGCCCGGCAAGATCCCGCATCGCTGGGCAAGCTGACCGCCACGTTCCTGACCAAGCCGCACGGGCCGCGCATCGCCATGCTGGAAACCGAAGGGTGGGATACCCACAGCGGCCAGGATGGCCGGCTGGCCACGCAGTTGCGCGGGCTCGATACGCTGCTGGCCGCGCTGCGCGACGGGATGGGGCCGGCCTGGGCGCAGACCACCGTGCTCGTCGCTACCGAATTTGGCCGCACGGCTGCGGCCAACGGCACGGGTGGCACCGATCATGGCACCGCCTCGGTCGCCTGGGTGCTGGGCGGCGGGGTTAAGGGCGGACGCGTGGTCGCCGATTGGCCGGGATTGGGCAATGGCCAGCTGTACGAAGGACGCGACCTGGCGCCCACCAGCCAGCTTGACGCGCTGCTGGCCGGCGTTGCTGCCGAAAGCCTTGGCCTTGATCCGGCGCAGGTGGCACGGCGCCTGTTTCCGCTCGCCGGCGCGCCACGGCCGATGACTGGCCTGTTGGTCTAGGCCGTAAACTCCTAAATGGCGCCCCCGAGGCGCCAAAATGGCGAACATCTCGGCCCAAAGTGACCGCCGCGAAGGCTGGTGGCCTTTGCAAGGGCACTTTGGGCCAAGATGGAAGCCATTTTGGCGTCCCTTCGGGATTTAGCTTCGCTGGCCTTCGGCTGACCCAAAGGCCCCCTCGCAGCGTCGAAAGCACTCGAAATATTGCCGATATTCCTGCGCGCTTTCTCCTTGCGACGGGGCCTTTGGCCACAAACCTCGGGGGTGCCATCTAGGAGTTTACGGCCGAAATTTGCGACGAACCGACAGACGGAAACACCGGCGGTCATCGTTCAAGTTATGTCAGGCAATGATGAACAGCCTGCAGCAACGACAAGTGAGGTCGATATGAAAAAGATCCTGCTGAGCGTGGCGATCGCCACGGCTGCACTCGCCACTGCGGCGCCGGCCATGGCACGCGATGGTTGTGGTGGCGGATGGTATCGCGCCTATGATGGCCGCTGCTATCCCATGGGGCGCACGGTCGTGGTCGAACGCCCGGTGTTTGGCGGCTATTATGGCCATGGCTACTGGGGTGGCCGGCCCTATTGGGTCCACCACTATTACTGGCACCGTGGCTGGGGCCACCGCTGGTAATTCGCCGCTGGCAATCCATCCGGCAGGGGCCCTTGCGGCCCCTGCCGATCATGCCCAGCCCAGACCGCGGCGTCTGTCGGGTGAGGGCAGCGGTTGATCGAAGGCGGCGTGTATCGACCTGGCCAGGCGGGCAGGGTGATCGCTTGTGTCGCATTCGAGGAAAATCACGCCGATGTCTGTTCTCCGCCATGCTCTGCCGCTGGCTGCCATGCTGGCCATGTCCGGCGCACTTGGCGGATGCCATCACCATGGTTCCCGCGATGCCGCGGCAGACGGCACCGCCATCGGCGGCGATTATCGCCTGGAAGGCAAACGCACGTTTCGCGGCATGATCGGTGGCAATGCCACGGTTGCGGCCGGCGCCGATGTCACCATTGCCGGCATGATCGGCGGCGACCTGATCGTGGAGCAGGGTGCCCGCGTCACGGTCAAGGGCCTGGTCGGCGGCCGCATCATCAACAACGGCGGGCATGTGGACGTGCGCGGCACCGTGGGCGGCCCGTGATTCGCACAATCTTGACGTGACGTGCCGCGCACGGCATAGGCGCGGCCAAGGCGATGGATTTCCGCCGGGCATTTTGCCGAACCGCCCGCTGCGCCAAACGGCGCCAGGGCTGATGATTCCTACCTGAAACCAGCTGCCCCACCGGGCACATGCAACAGGAGGAATCGTGCGCGCTTTTTTCACCCGTTCGTTTATCACCCCGGCCCGCATCCGCTTCGTGCTGGCGCTCTTGGCCATGGCACTTGCCGTGGGCACGGCCTGCGCCGGGTTCCTCTGGTCCCTCGATGCGGTCACGCGGCTGCGCTTTGCCGCGCCGTGGCTGCTCTATGGCCTGCCGTTGTGTGGCCTGGGCGTGGCCTTGCTCTATCGCCGCTTTGGCGCGCGGGCAGAGGGCGGCAACAACCTGATCCTCGATGAAATTCACGAGCCGGGCGGCGGGGTGCCGCTGGCCATGGCGCCGCTGGTGCTGATCGGCACGTTGGCCACGCACCTGTTCGGCGGATCGGCCGGGCGCGAAGGCACTGCGGTGCAGCTGGGTGGCAGCCTGGCGCATGGCCTGGTCGATCGCCTGGGACTGACCGGCAAGGCGCGGCGCCTGCTGCTGATGGGCGGGGTTGCGGCCGGCTTTGGCGCGGTGTTCGGGACGCCGCTTGCCGGCGCGATGTTCGCGATCGAGGTGCTGGCGCTGGGCGGGCTGGATCTGGCCGCGCTGGTGCCTTGCCTGGTGGCGGCGCTGGTGGGTGATTTCGGCTGCCGGCTGTGGGGCGCGCACCATACGCTCTATCCCCATGTCGGCCTGCCGCAAACCGATCTGGCGGGGTTTGCCGTGCTCCTCGCCAAGGCCGCGCTGCTCGGCATGGCCAGCGGCGTGGTGGCGCGCCTGTTTGCCGAGGCGAACCATGGCCTGGCTGATCTCTACAAACGCTTTGTTGCCAATCCGCTGGCGCGCCCGGTGATCGGCGGCGTGCTGGTCATCGCGCTGACCTTTGCCTTTGGCACGCAGGACTATCTCGGGCTCGGTGTCCTCTCTGCCCATCCCGGCGCGCCGACGCTGCCGGGCTTTTTCGTGGCAGCGCCTGATCGGTGGAGCTGGCTGATCAAGCTGGTGTTCACGGTCGCGACGCTCAGCGCCGGGTTCAAGGGCGGGGAAGTGACCCCGCTGTTCTTCATCGGCGCGGGTTTGGGCAGCGCGCTCTCGCTCGTGCTGGGCCTGCCGGTGCCGCTGGCTGCCGCAGTGGGCATGGTGGCGCTGTTCGGGGCGGCGGCCAACACGCCGGTGGCCTGCGCGGTGATGGGGCTGGAACTGTTCGGCATCGATGCTGCCCCGGCGCTGATCGTCGCCTGCGTCGCCGGCTATCTCGCCTCGGGCCACGGCGGCATCTATCTCTCGCAGCGTATCGCCCGGCCCAAGTGGCCGCGCCACACCGGCGGGGCATCACTGCGGGCGGTGCGGCGCGTCTGGCTCTGATCGCGGGCTGGCGGCAAGCACGGCGCGCAGGGCGGCGGTATCGCGCAGGCGCACTTCCTGCTGCGGACAGGGCACTTCCACGCCGTGTTCCTGGAACAGCTGCCACAGCGCGCGCAGCACCTGGCTGCGCACGTTGCCGGTGCCATCCTGCGGGTCTTCGATCGTCACGTAGATCGCCATGTCGATGCCGCTGGCGCCCAGCGCGGTCATCGCCACCGATGGTCCGGGATCGCTCAGCACGCGCGGGGCGGCGCGGGCGGCCTGCAGCATCAGCTTTTCCGCCATGTCGATATCGGTACCATAGGCCACGCTGACCGGGATGGTCAGCACGATCTGGGTGTTGGAATAGGACCAGTTCTCGACCTGGGTGGTCATGAGGATTTCGTTGGGGATCAGGTATTCGCGGTTGTCGCGCGTCGCCACCGATACCGCGCGGATGCCGATCTTGCGCACCTGGCCCACGGTGTTGCCCTTGCCATCGTTGATGGCGATCACGTCACCGGGCTTGATCGAGCGATCCATCAGCAGGATCAGCCCGGCAATCAGGTTGCCGAACGTCTTTTGCAGGCCAAAGCCGATGGCGAGGCCAAAGGCGCCGGAAAACACCGTCAGCGCGGTGAAGTTGATCCCCAGCAGGTCGATGCCCATGAAGAACGCCAGCGCCCATACCATGAGCGAGACGATCTTTTCACCCAGCACCTGCTGCACCGGATCGAGACTGGTGGCACGGGCAAAGAAATAGCGGGCCAGCCGGCTGCCCAGCCGCGCCAGCATGAACATGGCAAAGACCACCAGGATCATCTTGCCGGCGTTGAACACCGAGATGTGGTAGTGGCCGATGTCAAACCCGAGATCGTCGAGCGACTGGAGGAAGTCGGTGACCTGGCGGTGGGTCTTGTGGCTGACCCAGCTGCTCATCGTGCTGCCGCCCAGGCGGCCAGCGCCTGTTCCAGATCGGCGATCAGGTCGTCGGCGTCTTCCAGTCCGATGGCCAGGCGCACGCCAAAGCGATCGGCCGAGTCCATGTCGGGCCGGGGCCAGGGGCTGGCCGTGCGGATCGTGGCGGGATCGACCGGCGTGGCCAGGCTTTCGAACCCGCCAAAGCTGTAGCCGATGCCGAACAGCGCCAGCGCATCGATCAGGGCATCGCGCGCCTTGGCCGTGCCGCCCTTGAGCACGAAGCTGAACAATCCGCAGCCACCGGTGAAATCGCGGCGCCAGTGATCGTGGCCGGGCGATCCCGGCAGCATCGGGCACAGCACGCGCGCCACCTCGGGCCGGGTATCGAGCCACTGGGCCACGCGCAGCGCCGCGGCGGTGGCCGCATCGAGCCGCAGGGCCATGGTGCGCAGGCCGCGCAGCATGATCGCGGCATCGTCTGGCGAAACCACCAGGCCCAGGTTCTGGCTGCGCAGGCGCAGCTTGCCATACCAGTGCGCCCCGGCCGTGGCGCTGCCCATCACCACGTCGGAATGGCCGCTGACATGCTTGGTCAGCGACATGATGCTGATATCCGCGCCATGCGCCAGGGGCGCAAAGCCAAGCGGGGAGGCCCAGGTATTGTCCACCAGCACGGCCAGCCCCTGCGCCTTGGCCGCGCCGATCAGGGCAGGCATGTCGGGCACTTCCATTGTCAGGCTGCCGGGCGCTTCCAGCAGGACGGCGGTGGCGCCCGGGCACAGCGCGGCAAAGCCGGCGGTGTCCATGGGATCGAACCAGATCGTCTTCACGCCAAAATCGGCCAATAGCCCACGCGCCATGGCGCGGCTGGGCTCATAGGCATTGTCGGTCAGCAGCAGCGTATCGCCGGGGCGCAGCACGGTAAGCAGCGCGCCGCAGATCGCGCTGACGCCAGAGGGATAAAGCACGGTGCCGCCGCCCGCGGCGCCCGGTTCCAGCCCGGTCAATGCCTCGGCCAGGGCCCATTGCGTGGGCGCGCCGCGCCGGCCGTAATAGAAATGCCCATCGGCGTTGCCGGGGTGGCTGCGCAGGGCGGCCATGTCGGGATAGAGGTGCGTGCTGGCGCGCCACACCGCCGGATTGACGACCGCGCCGGGCTGGCCGGGCGTGCCGGTCCATTCCGGCCGGCGCCCGGCGGCAACGATGCGGGTGGCGGTCTTGAGCGGCTTGTCGGAAGGGGCAGTCATGCCCGCGTGCAAAGCACAGATGCGCCGTTTCCGAAAGCCCGCAAACGGATGCGTCGCGCCCGGCCGATCACTCTACCAGGCAGGTAGCCGGGCCGGTTTCCTTGGGCGTGGCCGGGTCGGCGCCCCATTCGCTCCAGCTGCCATCGTATAGCGCGACATCGCTCTTGCCGAGCAGATGCAGGGCAAAGATCACGACATTGGCCGTCATCCCCGAACCACAGCTGGCGATCACTGGGCGATCGAGATCGACCCCGGCGTCGGCAAAGGCGGCGCGCAGGCCATCGGGCTTTTTCCAGGTGCCGTCGGCGGCAAACAGGCTGGCATAGGGCACGTTGCGCGCGCCGGGAATGTGGCCACTGGCAAGCGCCGGGTTGGTTTCCTTGACATCGCCGGTAAAGCGGCCGGCGCCGCGCGCGTCGATCAGCTGTTCGGCGTGGCTGGACAGGTTGTCCATGACCTGCGCCTTGGAACGCAACGCGCTCAGGTCGCTCCATGCGGTGAAATGGCGATGGCGCAGGGTTTCGCGCCCTTGGGCGCAGGGGCGCCCTTCGGCCTTCCACTTGGCGATGCCGCCGTCGAGCAGGGCCACGTTCTGCGCACCGAACAGCGTCAGCATGAACCAGGCACGGGTGGACGATTTGATCGGGCTGTCATCGTATAGCACGATGCGGCTGCCATCGCCCAAGCCCAGGCTTTGCATGCGGCTGGCGAATTTTTCCGCCGATGGCAGGGTGTTGGGCAGGCCCGTGGCGCTGTCCACCAGGTTGCCCAGATCCATGAAGACGGTGCCGGGAATGTGGCACGCCTCATACTCCAGCGCGGCATCGCGCTTGTGTTCGGGCAAAAAGCAACTGGCATCGACGATGCGCAGATCGCTCGCACCCATCTCGTTGGCGAGCCATTGGGTGGAGACCAGCGGTTCCATGAATTTCTCCTGCCTGCGTGCGACCCGTCTGGCGCGGGTTGATTTTGGACGCTGAACTTAATGCCGCGGGGCGATGGCGTCGATTGCAAAAATGGTCAATCGACGCCCGTTTCGTTTCACTCTTGGCCGCGGCCTGTCACAGCGCCGGCAGGGGCATGGGCCGCTGATCGAGCGTTTCGAACACGCGTGGCCCCTGATCGAGGCGGAAGGGTTGCAGCCGCGCGGCCGGATCGCCCGGCGTTGCCGGCTGGCCAACCAGAAACGCGTTGTGGGCATGGGCCGCGCCGCCATCATCCTCGCGCGTGGCCCAGACGCCGGCGCGCACGATCGGCACGAACAACTGCGCGGCGCCGGCGCGAATCGTCAGGATGGTGGACAGCGGCAGGCGCATTTCGGCCGGCACTGTCACGCTCTGGCCTGGCTCGAGCCGGGCAATCGTGCGCAGCGGCGGCAGTTCGGGCCCGGCCAGGCCCAGCTGCTCATCCATCGGGCGCGAGGCATGGGCCGAGGTCATGTCTCCCGACAGGGCGAGATCGCTCAGCGCATAGGGCGCATGGTTGGTCAGCACCAGTCGGCACGAGAGCGTGGCGTTGACCAGCGTGGCGCTGAGGCGATCGGCGTGGAGCGTCAATTCCAGCCCGCGCGGCAGAGTGGCGGCGGGAAGGTCGCTGGGCGGCGTTTCCACCGGCGGCACCGGCGCGGGGCGCGGCGCTGGGCGATAAGGCGCGGGCGGCGGGGCAACCGGCACAGGTTCCGCGATCTCCGGTTCGGGCGCGACCATATCGGCAGGGCGACGACGGCGCCGGGCAAACAGCACGATCACCACGGCCAGTGCCGCGATGCCGGCGGCCCAGGGCCACCAGGCGTTTTCGCTGCTGCTTGCGCCGGTGTCCGGTGCGGGCGTGTCGCTGGCCAGCGGCGCCGGTTCGCTGGCGGTGCTGGCATCGGGCAGCGGGGTTGCCGCCGGCAGATCGGGAGTCGGGCTGGCTGCGGGAGACGGCGTGGCACTGGGCGTTGCGGTATCCTGCGGCAGCGGGACGAGGCGTGGTGCTGGTGCTGGCGCTGCCGCCGGGGCTTCTGCCCGTGCGGCGGGCCGGCGCGCGGGCGTGGGCGCGGCGCGGGTGGGCCTGGCCTGCGGCACGGTGATCACGGTGGGCGCTGCGGTTGGCGCGGTCGGCAACAGGTTCGATCCCGCCGGGGCCGCCGGTTTGATCACCGGGGCGGGGCTGGGTGAATTGAGCGTGGGCAGCGTGGGCGCGGGCACGGCCGGGGTGATCGGCTGGGTGGTTGCCGGTTGGCCGGTGGGCGCGGCCGTCTGGGCCTGGGCCGGGGCAGCGGGTGCCGCGATGACCAGCGCCGATGCCAGCAGGGCGGCGTGCGGTGACCCGGTTGCCGATGAACGTGAGAGGAAAATGCCGCGCATGGCCTGGCCTGAACTGCCTCGTTTCATGATGTGTCGCACTGGCCGGATACGGCCGGATGGCGTTGAATAGTGCCTGAACGGGCAGGCGCAAGCCGCCGGGTTGCGTCATCGCCGGGTTTCGGTGCATGGCGCGCGCAACAGAAAGGATTTTCCCGCCATGTCAGATCCCCATCGTCCGGCTGCCGGCCATCCGGCCCCGCTGCACCTGGGCCAGACCAGCGCCCTGCCGGCATCGCCCGAAGAAGCGGTGCTGGACTATGTGCCCAACCCGCGCAGCGGCACGCTCTATCTCGTGCGCTTTGCCGCGCCGGAATTCACCTCGCTGTGCCCGGTCACCGGCCAGCCCGACTTTGCCCACCTGGTGATCGACTATGCACCGGGCGAAACCATCGTCGAATCCAAGTCGCTCAAGCTCTTCCTTGGCGCGTTCCGCAACCACAACGGCTTCCACGAAGACGTCACCGTGGGTATCGGCCAGCGCCTGTTTGACGAGATGAAGCCGCAGTGGCTGCGCATTGGTGGTTACTGGTATCCGCGTGGCGGCATTCCGATCGACGTGTTCTGGCAATCCGGCCCGCCGCCAGCGGCGCTGTGGCTGCCCGACCAGGGCGTGCCGGGCTATCGCGGCCGCGGCTGACGCTTGCCTTCCACGGATGGATGCAAAAGGGGCGATTCGGCCCCTTTTGTTTTGCGCGGCTGTTAAGCGCAGCGCCGATTAACCATCATCGCGCGCGGTTGAGCCGGCTTTATCCGCATGGATGCAGCACGTTGCCCGCGTCATTTACCATTGCTTAGGATGCTTTTGCCAAAAGCGCTGCAGGGGGCCGGAAACAGGAGACTTGGACATGACCTTTTTCCGCCAGTTGATCACCGACACCGAAGGCGCCACGGCCATTGAATATGGCCTGATCGCCGCTCTGATCTCCGTTGCCGCGATCACCGCCATGGGTACGCTCGGCAACTCACTGTCCACCACGTTCAATCTCGTGTCGAACGACATGAACAACGCCTCGGACGGTCACCTCTAAGGCGCCAGCGCAATGGCCGTGATCGGCCGGGCCAGGCCTGTGCACGGTTTGGGGTAATCGTGCACAGGCTGTGCTGCCTGCCTGGCCAAAGGCCCTTTCAAAAATTAATCCTATACCTGGCCGAAAGTTAGTGTTTCGGCCGGTTCCGCTACGCAAAAATGCGTAGGCCATTTACCATTGGTTAGGGGGAGTTTGCGAAAAGAGCAGCGGGGTTACTCAAACAGGAGACTTGGACATGACCTTCTTCCGCAAGCTCATCAAGGACACCGAAGGCGCCACCGCCATCGAATACGGCCTGATCGCTGCTCTCATCGCCGTTGCCGCCATCACCGCCATGGGCGCGCTGGGCAACTCGCTTGGCAACACCTTCAACCTCGTGTCGAACGACATGAACAACGCTTCGGACGGCCACCTCTAAGGGCCTGATTCTGGCGCGATCGCCCGGGCCACGCCGATGCGGCGGCCGGGGCGGTCCCCAGGTTTGCGACGATCGCCAACGATCGGGGCGCAAACCATCCACGGTAGAGGGAAAGGGGGGCGGAAACGTCCCCCTTTCTTTTTGTGTTACGGGCAGGGATCGGGCAGCACGGCGTGCACCGCCTCGATTGCGGCCAGTGCTTCGGGCGGCAGCGTCACATCGGCACTGGCGATGGCCAGCGCCAGCTGTTCCGGCGTGGTGGCGCCAATGATGTTCGCGGCCACGAACGGGCGGCTGTTGACATAGGCCAGCGCCAGGGTGGCCGGATCGAGGCCAAAGGCATGGGCGATGGCGACATAGCGCGCGATCGCGTCGTTGGCGTTGGGCGTGTTGTAGCGGGTAAACTGGTTGGCCACGTCGCGCCGCGATCCGGGGGGAATCACCCCGCCCAGATACTTGCCGGTAAGATTGCCCGCTGCCAGCGGCGAATAGGCCAGCAGCGGCACGTTTTCACGCAGCGCCACTTCGGCCAGGCTACCTTCGAACAGGCGGTTGACCAGGTTGTAGGCATTCTGGATCGAGGCCACGCGCGGCAGGCCCTTGTCGCGCGCCAAGCGAAGATATTCGCCCACGCCCCACGCCGTTTCGTTCGATACGCCGATGTGGCGCACCTTGCCGGCCTTGACCAGTTCGCCCAGCGTATCGAGCGTTTCCTCCAGCGGGGTCAGGTTTTCAGGATCGTGAATATCGGCCAGGCCGCGTCCGCCGAACATCGGCACATGGCGTTCGGGCCAGTGAACCTGGTAGAGATCGATATGGTCGGTGCGCAGGCGCGCCAGGCTGCCGTCGACGGCGGACAGGATATTGCGCCGATCGAGCTTGTTGTCGCCGCCGCGGAACTTGCGCACCATGTCGCGCGCCGGGCCGGCCACCTTGGTCGCCAGGATCACTTTCTCGCGCTTGCCGGGCTGGGCCAGCCAGGTGCCGATATATTCCTCGGTGCGGCCGATCGTGTCGTTGTGGAACGGCGTGACCGGATAGGCTTCGGCCGTGTCGATGAAATTGACGCCATGATCGATCGCGTAGTCGAGCTGGGCGTGTGCCTCGGCCTGGGTGTTCTGCGATCCATAGGTCATCGTGCCCAGGCAGATCAGGCTGACATCAAGGCCGGTCGTGCCAAGTTTGCGGGTTTGCAAGGGATTGCTCCATTCGTTGCGGCTTGCGCCTTCTTGCCGATGAATTGCGCAAATGCACATGAGGATTTTTCATCGGCCGAATGGCCAATGGGCAAGGGCCGAAATGCCTTGCAAATGGAGGCAATGGAGCCAGATAAACCCGCCGCACGAGGAGCCCTGCCGCACAAACGCCGGCGCCGGCCCGCGTCTGCAGCAGGCGCACCACGATGCGGCGCCACAGCCGATGGAGAGGCACAGGCCATGGCCGTTTTGCAACCCAGTCTCGATCCCGATCCCGATCACGCCGCACGGGTGTTGAATGCGGTGCAATCCTCACGCGCGGCGGTTTCGGCGGTGGCGGCATCGTGGTGCCGGTCGGCGCTGCACCATGGGCTTGATCCGGCCGCGCCGCGCAGCGTGGCAGAGCGCTTGGGCGGGGCCGAGCTCAAGGCCCTGCGTGCTGGCAATGGCGAACTGCTGGCCGTGGCCGCGCCGGTGCTCGATCGGCTGTTTGGCAGCGTGGGCCTGGCGGGCGCCTGCGTGATCATTGCCGATACCGGCGGCGTGGTGCTGGATTGGCGCGCAGGCGATGCCGACGCCAGCCTGTTCGAGGAACTGGGCCTGGCGCCCGGTGCATCGTGGGCAGAGGCGGCCCAGGGCACCAATGGCATCGGCACCTGCCTGGTGGAGGGCCGCGCCGTGACGATCCACCGCGACGAACACTTTGCCAGCCGCAACGTGGGCGTAAGTTGCATGGATGCCCCGATTTTCGACGCCGAGGGGCGGCTGATCGCCGCGCTCGACATCTCGTCGGCACGTGGCGACCACGATCGCGCGATGGCCGCGCTGATCGCCGCGCTGGTGCAGGATGCCGCCCGCCACATAGAGCGCGACCTGTTCTGCCGTCGTTATGCCGATGCGCGCATCGTGCTGGCCGGCACCGATCCGGCCGCGCGTGGGCATGCCCTGCTGGCGGTGGACCGTGATGATCTGGTGATCGGCGCCACGCGGGCAGCGCGGCAGCATTTCCGCCTGGGCTCGGGCACGGCGATCTGCCCGCGCCCGTTGGGTGAGTTCCTGGGCGATGGCCAGCCCGCCAGCTTTGACGACGGCGATCGCGCCGTGCTGCGCCAGGCGCTGGCGCGCGCTGGCGGCAATGTCAGCAGCGCGGCGCGCCTGCTCGGCATCGGCCGCGCCACGTTCTATCGCCGGATGGAGCGAGTCGGCCTGTCGCTGCGCCACTGACGAATCGCTGTCGGTGCATTGCTAAAATGCCGCTTCGCCGCGCTGTGTCGGCCGCTTCTGCGGCGGGGGAGGCTGGCGCGTGCGAAATTTTTTGGGGTAGCACCGCGCGCAATGCAAATTGTGCAACTGCCCGGCGCGGGACAAATTGCCATATCGTGCCGGGCACTTGTGCTGGTTAGACGATCGCCATGATCCGCACCCGCCTCGTTGCCGTCGCGCTTGCCGCGCTTGCCGTTTCTGCCTGTGGCGGGGACAAGACCCACGATGCCCGCCTGGCCAAGGCAGGCCCCAACCCTTCGCTGGCCGCGCTGATGAAAGTGGCCGATCCGCGGATCGGAGACCGCAAGGCCGCCTCGTGCAAGGCCTGCCATACGTTCGATGCCGGCGCCCCGGATATCGCCGGGCCGAACCTGCACGGCGTCTATGGCCAGCAAATGGGGCGCAACCGCCCCGGCTTCGGCTATTCCGCCGCGCTGCGCGATGCCGGCGGCAAGTGGGACGATGCCACGCTCGATGCCTGGCTGAAGAACCCGCAGGCAGTGGTGCCGCACACCGCGATGATGTTCGGCGGCATTGCCGATCCGCTCAACCGGGCAGACGTGATCGCCTATTTGCGGTCGCAGCGGCGGTGAAATGCTCTCTGCGCGACAGCACGGCTGCATGCACACAGCATTTCTCGTCGCCCCGTGCTCGACACGGGGCTTGGCTACTTTGCGTTCTCGCTTTGCGGCGCTGTCCCGGGATACCATTGATCCCAGAGATCTAGCCAATCGGGATTGTTTGCCTCGATCAACGCGAATTTCCATTCTCGCCGCCATTTTTTGACGAGTTTCTCACGGGCAATGGCGGGTTCGATTTCCGCGTGGCGCTCGGCATAGACCAGCTTTGTCTTGTCAAAGTCTCTTACGTGGATCGAGCCACGACCATCGCGATGCTGCCAGACGCGTCGGATCAAATCCGATGTGACGCCAACATAGATGCCGCCGCGATAGCGGTTCGCCATGATGTAGACCCAGCCGCCTTTTTCCATCGTGCCAGCATGCCAAATGCAGGGTCGCAAGGGAAGCCGAGCCCCGTGTCAAGCACGGGGCGACGGGTGTTTGGCTTAAACCCGCGCGCCAGGCATCCCCCACAAAACCCTCTTCCGGTGAAGGGGAGAGGGCTTTTGTGGGTGCGGTTTATTTGCCCGGATGAAGGCGGATGGCGGTGCCGCCGCCGGGGGCGAGCCACACGTCGAGGGTGTCGCCCTTCTTCACCTGACGGGTGTCGTAGGCGATCTTGTGGCGCGCTTCGGTTTCATAGGTCGCGCCTTCGCCGTCCTTGTAGATCGTGGCGGTATAGGTCTTGCCCGGATCGAGCATGTCGAAGTGCAGCGTCACGGTGCGCGCCGTGGCGTCGTTGACGCCGCCGGCGTACCAGTCGTCGCTCTTGCGGTCCTTGCGCGCAAAGATCGCGTATTCGCCCACTTCGCCCGCGATCAGGTGGCTTTCCGACCAATCGGCCGGCACCTGGCGGATAAAGGCCAGTTCCTTGGGGTGGGCGGCCAGCGTTTCGATGAAATCGGCCGCCATCTGGATCGGCGAATAGATCGCCAGGTAAAGGCCCAGCTGCTTGGCCAGCGTCGAGGCCAGCGGCACGTGCTTGGCGCCTTCGAGGCTCAGCACACCGGGGGTGAAGTCCATCGGGCCCGACAGCATGCGGGTATAGACCAGCGTCGGCTCGTGGCTTGGCCCGTTGGCGAACTGGCCCCAGGCATTGTATTCCATGCCGCGCGCGCCTTCGCGGTCGATCCAGTTGGGATAGGTGCGGCGCAGGCCGGTGTCCTTGACCGGTTCGTGGGAATCGATCGCGATGTGATACTTGGCTGCGGTTTCCACCACCTTGAGGTGGTGTTCCACCTGCCGCTGGCCGTCGTGATAGGCCATGGCATAAGTACCCGGCGTGGCGCCAGGCGCGCGAATGCCGCCGGCATCGGCGACATAGCCGGTCTTGACCGAATGCACGCCCAGTGCGGCATACATCTTCATCGCATCGTCAAGCTGCGCTTCGTAATTGGCGATGTTGCCACCGGTTTCGTGGTGGCCGATCAGCTCAACGCCCTTCTTGCGGGCATAGTCGGTGACGGCCTTGATATCGAAATCGGGCGTCGCCTGGGTATAGCTGAAATCCTCGCCATTGCCGAACCAGTTGCCGTTCCAGCCCTTGTCCCAGCCTTCGACGAGCACACCGCCAAAGCCGTTCTTGGCAGCGAAATCGATGTATTGCTTGGTGCGCGCGGTCGTCGCGCCATGGTTTGGCCCTTCGGCCCAGGTCCAGTCGCCGCGGATCATGCCCCACCAGATGCCGATGTACTTCATCGGCTTGACCCAGCTGACATCGCCGAGCTTGTTGGGTTCGTTCAGGTTCAGCTCCAGGTCGTTTTCGACGAGGCCGGCGGCATTGTCGGCAATGCGGATGGTGCGCCAGGGGGTGTTGAACGGCAGGTCACGCACGACCTTGGGGCCGCCGGGATTGGGCGCCAGCGTGGAGCGGAAGCTGGTGCCGTCGATCCGCTTGAACCACATGGCCGAATAGTCGACCAGCGCGGCTTCGTGGAACGCAAGGTGCGTGCCATCGGCCAGCTTCATGGTGATCGGCGTGTGCGCGGTGGACACGCCATCGATCGGGGTCTTTTGATAGACCTGTTCATAGCGGTTCCATTCGCCGCCGCGAATCCACCAGGCCGTGCCGTTCTGCGCCAGGTTGAACTCGGTCAGCTCGTCGGCGATCTTCATCGTCGTCATCGCGGCTTGCGTCGGCAGTTCATAGCGCAGGCCGAAGCCATCGTTGAACAGGCGGAAGCGCACGTTCATTTCGCGGCCGCCCCATTCGGGCACCTGCTTGAACTTGACCAGCAATTCGGTGTGGTTGTCGGTGACGAAGCGACGTTCGCCCCAGGGCTGTTCCCAGGTGGTGGGCGCCGGCTTGCTGGTTTCGCTGCCGATGATGTGGTTGCCGCGCACCATGGTGGGGCCATCGGTGAGGATGAAGCCAAGCGAGGATGCGCCGATCAGCAGCTTGCCCTTGCGCGACAGGCTGTAGGTGGGGCGGCCATCGCCATCGATCGCCACGGTCAGCACCAGGCTGCCATCGGGCGAAGCGGCGGTGATCGGGCCGTCGTTGACCGCGCCGGGCACACTGGCGATCTGGGCCAGCGCCGGCAGCGGGGCGCACGCGAGGGTCAGCGCCAGCGGCGCTGCGAGACGGGTGAGAACGGACATTGGGGGGTCAGATCCTCTCTTCGATAATCAGAGCGGCAAAGCCGGGCAGATAGCCCAGGCTCGCATCGTTTTCGGCGACCAGCACGGTGCCGTCCTGCGGCAGGTCCTGCGGCCAGGCGACTCGCTGGTTGCCCATGTTGATCACCACCAGCAGCGACTGGCCGCCAAACTGGCGCCGCGCCACGAGCAGGCTGGCATCGGCGTGCAGCACGGCAAAGCTGCCGTGGCGCAGGGCGGGGTTTTGCCGGCGCAGGTGCAGCAGGCGGGTGGTGAGCGCCAGCAGCGAGGCCGGATCGGCTTCCTGGCGGTCGACCGCGCGCGCGAGATTTTCCTCGCCTAGCGGCAGCCAGGGGGCAGGGCCGGCAGTGAAGCCGCCCATCGCGCTTTGCGCCTGCCAGGGCAGCGGCGTGCGCGCGCCATCGCGCGACAGCGTCAGCGGCCAGTTGGCGATCGCTTCGGGGTCCTGCAGCTGCTCGAACGGGATGTCCACTTGCGTGAGGCCGAGTTCCTCGCCTTGGTAGACGATGATGTTGCCGCGCAGCGCGGCAAACAGCACGGCCTTCATCCGGGCATAGGCATCGCGCGCCTCGGGCGTGGCCCAGCGCGACAGGGCGCGCGGCGCATCGTGGTTTTCAAAGGCCCAGCTGGGCCAGCCGATGCCCGGCTCATCCGGCCACTTGGCCAGCACATCGCGCACCATCACCGGCGTAATCTGCGGGGCATAGAGGAAATCAAAGCCATAGGCGCTGTTGAGGCGCGCCGATCCGGCGGTGTATTCCTTCATCTCGGTCTCGGCGAGATCGCCACCCACCTCGGCCACGGTGAACACCGCGCCATAGCTATCGCACAGCGCGCGCAGCCGCTCGATGAAGGTCACGATGCCGGGGTGCGACTGGTTGTAGATCTTGAGCTGGTAATCGAACGGGCGGGTGCGGCGACGGCCATCCTCGGGCGCGGGCGGATTGTCGCGCAGCGTGGGGTCGTGCATCAGGAAGTTGAGCGCATCGATGCGGAAGCCATCGACCCCGCGATCGAGCCAGAACTTCATCACCCCCAAGAGCGCTTCCTGCACGGCAGGGTTGTGCGCATTGATCTGCGGCTGCTCGGCCAGGAAATTGTGCAGGTAATACTGGCAGCGCCGCGCGTCCCAGCGCCAGGCCGGGCCACCGAACACCGATTGCCAGTTCGAAGGGGGCGAGCCATCGGGCTTGGGATCGGCCCAGACATACCAATCGGCGTGCGGATTGTCGCGGCTTTGCCGGCTTTCCACGAACCATGGGTGCAGGTCAGAGGTGTGGGCATAGACCTGGTCGATGGTGACCTTGAGGCCCAGCTCGTGCGCGCGCGCGACCAAGGCATCGAAATCGTCGAGCGTGCCGAACACCGGATCGACATCGCAGTAGTCCGAGACGTCATAGCCGAAATCGCGCATCGGCGACTTGAAGAACGGGGAGATCCAGATGGCATCGGCGCCCAGCCGCGCGACGTGCTCGAGCCGGGCAGTGATGCCGGCCAGATCGCCCACCCCATCGCCGTTGGAATCGGCAAAGCTGCGCGGATAGATCTGGTAGATCGCCGCGCCGTGCCACCAGGGCAGGTCTAGGGCGGAAGACGGGGGGGTATCCTGGATCATTGGCCTTGCTTGGAAGAAGAAGAGGGAAGGACGCGGCAGACAGCGCTGCCGTAAGCGGGCAAGTCAAGCACGATCGAGCCGGGCGCGGCCACCGTGGCCGGGCACTGGCCCAGCAGGCTTTCCAGTTGCTGGGCACTGGTGCCGATCGTGCTGGCCACCTTGATCGGCTGGCCAGAGGTGTTGAAGGCGATGAGATATTCGGCGCCTGTTACAGGATCGAACCGCGATACGCTGAACAACCCGGGCTTTTCGCCATAGCTTCGCGTCAATTGTGCCCCCCGCGCCAGTGCCGGGTGCGCCGCGCGCAGCGCGTTGAGCCGGGCGATCAGCGTGTAGAGCGGGTGCGCGGGATTGAAATTGTCCTGCGCGGTGGTGCGCGTGGTGCCGAGCAATGGCTGGTCGTTGTAGCTGGCCACCTTGCTGGCGAACATGTCCTGGCGGGCGGCCTGGTCGTTGCCGTGGCCGATCATGCCCTGTTCGTCGCCATAATAGACCACCGGGCTGCCGCGCAGTGTCAGCAGCATGGTATGGGCCAGCGCGGTGCGGGCCAGCAGTTCGTCCTGGCCGATGCCGGGGCGGTCATGCTCGACCAGCCAGGCAAAGCGGCCGATGTCGTGGTTGTCGATGAAGGTCGGCTGGGCAAGCGCGGCCTTGTCGCCGCCCTCATAAAGCACGTCGCCGTCGAACAGGTCGGCCAGGACATCGGTGCCCTTGTCCTGCGCCAGCACGGCGCGCACGGCGGCGTGGAAGGCAAAGTCGAGCACGTGGGGATAGCCGTCGCGCCGGGTGAAGCGGGCGATATAGCCGTTGTCGGGGTTTTCCCGCGCCACTTCGCCAAAGATGGTGAAGTTGGGAATGCCTTCGCCCCGTGCAACCGCTTCCATCGCGGGGATGAACACCTGCCAGAAACCGGGATCGACATGGCGCGCGGTGTCGATGCGGTAGCCGTCGATATGGAACTTGCGAATCCAGTCGCCATAGATGGCGATCATGCCCTGGCGCACGCGCGGGTGTTCGGTGAACACGTCGTCCAGCCCGCCAAAATCGCCGAAGCGGCTGTTTTCGCCGCTGAACGTGCTGTCACCGCGGTTGTGGTAATAGATCGGATCGTTGAGCCAATCGGGCACCTTCACATGTTCTTCCCCCTTGGGAATGAACGGGGTGTAGGCATAGGATGGATCGGTCAATGCCTTGAAATTGGCGGGGCTGGAATCGCTGTCGCCAGCAAAGCCGGGATTGATCGCCGGGCCGGCCAACCCGCCCTTGCGGCTGTAGGGATAATTGGCCTTGTCGCGATAGGGGGCGGCCGTGCCGGGCGGAACTTCGCGGTACTGGATCACGTCGGCGGTGTGGTTGACGACGATATCCATATAGACCTTGAGGCCGCGGGCGTGGGCCGCATTCACCAAGGCGGCAAATTCGGCGTTGGTGCCGAAATGCGGATCGACCTGGGTGAAATCGGTGATCCAATAGCCGTGATAGCCCGCGCTTTCCTGACCCGGCGCGCCCTGGACGGCCTTGTTCTTGAAGATCGGGCCAACCCACAGCGCGGTAAAGCCCATGCCCTTGATATAGTCGAGCTTGGCGATCAGGCCCTTGATGTCACCACCGTGGTAAAAGCCCTTGTCCGCCGGATCAAAGCCCGACTGGAGACGGCCTCCGGCAATGCCGCCGGTGTCGTTGGCCGTGTCGCCATTGGCAAAGCGATCGGGCAGCACGAAATAGATGGACTCCCCTGCTGCCGGCCGTGTCGCCACGGCCGAGGCGGCGGGAACGGGGGCAGGGGCGGCCATGGCCGGGGCGAGTGCGGTGGTCAGCAGGGCCGCGGCAAGGGCACTGGCAAGGCGGGCTTTCATGCGACAAGTCCTTTGGGGGAAGGCGCCGCGCAATGGCGGGCGATATAGTCGGCGTGGGTGGAGTAGGCTGCCACCTCGCGGGAAAAGAGCGCGTGCAGCGTATCTAGCCAGCCGGCCAGATCGGCTTCGGAAACCGCCTCGGCCAGGGCGTGGCTGGTCGCAGGGACGATCCCCTGGCCAACCAGGACCTGAAGCCAGCCCACTTCGCTGAACAGGTCCGCCTGATCGCGGAACAGGTGGCCGCTGCTTTGGAACAGCGCGATCTTTTCGGCCAGGCTGGCGGGCAGGGGCAGGTTGCGGCAGGCCTGCCAGAACGGCTCTTCGCGCGCGTTGGCCCAGTAGTGCAGCACGATGAAATCGCGAATGCGCGCCATCTCGTCGGCAAACTGGCGGTTGAACGTGTCGCGCACGGCGGCAGCGGGGCGGCAGGTTGGGCCGAAGGTCATGATCCGGGCGATCATCGACTGGATCAGATGGATCGAGGTGGATTCCAGCGGCTCGAGAAAGCCGCTGGCCAGGCCCATGGCAATGACATTGTGCGACCAGGCCTGCTGGCGGCAGCCGGTGGTGAAGCGGATCACGCGCGGATCAGCGAGCGGCGCACCATCGAGGTGGGCAAGCAGGCTGGCGGTCGCCTCGTCGTCTGACAGGAAGGCATCGCAATAGACGCGGCCATTGCCGGTGCGGTGCTGCAACGGGATGCGCCATTGCCAGCCCACGGCATGGGCAGTGGAGCGGGTGTACGGCGTGAGCGGCGCTGCGCTGGCGCAGGGAACGGCCACGGCGCGGTTGGCCGGCAACAGGTGCGACCAATCCTCGAACGCCACGCCCAGGGTTTCGCCGATGAGCAAGGCGCGCAGGCCCGAGCAATCGATGAACAATTCGCCGTCGACCACGCGGCCATCGTCAAGGCGGACAGCGGTGACATCGCCACTGGCGCCGTCGCGATCGACCGTCACGATCAGGCCTTCCTCGCGGATCACGCCCTTGGCCTCGGCATAGCGGCGCAGATAGGCGGCATAGAGCCCGGCATCGAAATGGAAGGCGTGCGGCATCTGCGGCACGTTGCGGTTGGTGACCGGCGCGCCATCGTGCATCTTGCCGGCGCGGGCGGCGAGATCGTTGAGGCTGTAATCGCCCAGCGGCCGCGCCAGGCCAAGCCGATGCGCGCGGGACCAGAAATGGCGGAAGGCGCCCAGGCCAATATCGCGGCCCACGTCACCAAAGGCGTGCAGATAGCTGTGGCCGGGGCGCAGCCAGCCGGCAAATTCGATGCCCAGCTTGAACGTGGCGCCGGTCGCGCGAATGAAATCGGTTTCGTCGATGCCCAACGCCTGGTTGAACATGCGGATCTGGGGAATGGTGGCCTCGCCCACGCCGATCGTGCCGATCGCGTCGCTTTCCACCAGGGTAATGCGGGTATTCTCACCCAGGAAATGGCCCAATGCGGCCGCGCACATCCAGCCTGCCGTGCCACCGCCAACAATGGTGATCGAACGTGCTACTTGGCTGTCCATGGCCCTGTGCCCCCGCATCAAAGGATCGGGCGCGCAAACAACGCCCTGCAATCCAATGCAATCGTGTCATGGCGGCGGCAGACGGTCCAGCCTGGACCGCCTGCCGCCTGAGGGAACTTACAGCTTGTAGCTCAGCGTCAGGTAGAAATCGCGACCATAGCGCTGATAGTCGATTACCTGGCGCGGATCGTTGTTCTGGTAGGTGATGAACGGACGATCGGTGAGGTTCTTGGCCTGGAACATCACGGCCAGACCGGCAAAGCGCGAACCAGGCTGGAATTCATACCCGATCTGTGCGTCGAGAATGCCTTCCGACTTGGCAGTGCGGTAGGTCGGGTTGGCCGAGAGGCCCGCCACTTCAGCCAGGAAGCTGGAGCGGAAGCGGTAGTTGGCGCGGGCCTGGAAACCGGCCTTTTCATAATAGACCGAACCGTTGGCCACCCAATCCGACAGACCCGGCAGCGTGATCGGCGCATCGGGCGCCTTGGCAAACACGATACGGCTGTCGGTATAGCTTGCCGAAGCGAAGATGCCGAAGCCATCGAGCGCCGGGGCAAACAGGCCGAACGGCAGCGACGCGGTCACTTCCGCACCCTTGACCGAACCCTTGCCGGTGTTGCCGGGCGAGGCGACCGGGCCGATGGTGGTGCCGATCTGATCGCGGATGCTGGCGGGCAGATTGGCAACAACGGCCTTGAAGTCATACGGGTAGGAGTTGTTGGGATCGACGAAATCGGTCAGGCGCTTGTAATAGAGCGCTGCCGAAACATAGCCACCCTTGGCGAAGTAATGCTCGGCCGAGAAGTCCACGTTGGCCGACTTGTAGGGACGCAGCGCGGCGTTGCCGCCATTGGAGCTGAACAGCGGGCGCGTCGGGTCGGTCGAACCCAGGTTGGCCGTGTTGATCGAGAACTCCTGGTTGACGCGTTCCTGGTCAAGACGCGGGCGCACCATGGTCAGCGAGCCGGCGAGCTTGAGGTAGGTGGCCGGAGCCACTTCCAGGGCGAAAGCGGCGCTGGGCAGCACGTTCCAGTACTTGGCGCCGCCAGTGGCCGGCGTCACGATCACGGTGCCGGTCGTGCTGTCGAAGTTCGAGAGCGAACCGGTCGAGCTCTGGTCGGTGTAGATGCCCTGCACGCCGAACGTGCCGGTCAGGTGCTTGCCGCCCAGGTTGCCGTCGAGGTTGATCATGGCATAGCCGGTCCAGACCTTTTCGGTCACGGTGTTGTCACGCACCAGCGAGACCGGGCGGTTGTCGTAAACCGAGTTGTACGCGTTGTTGTAGAGGTACATCGGATCGAGCGCGAGCATGCGCGGCACGCCGAGGTAGGCGAGCGGAACCGTGCCGATGATCGCGGCCTGAGGGATCGGGGCAAAGGTGGTGGTGCCGCTGCCCGGGGTGCAGCCGGTGCCGCCGCCCTTGGGGCACAGGAAGTACGACGTGAACGCCGAGGTCTTCTTGCGGTAGCTGTAGTTGGCGCCGATTTCCCAGCCCTTGAGCAGGCCGCCCTGGGCAAATTCGCCATCAAGGCTGGCGCGCAGCGAGGCGAGGTCGTCCTTGAAGCTGGGCTTGTTGAGGAAGCCGGCCTGGACCACGGCGGTGGTGCCGTTGTAGCCCCAGCCGCGCGGATCGGTGATGCCGAAGTTGGCCGCATTGCCATAGTCGAGCGTGGGCACGATATCGAACGTGCCGTTGCCGTTCTGCGAGATGTGCAGCGTGTCGCGCGCGCCGGCGTTGATGTAGCCGGTGCCCGAGTAGTTTTCGAGCAGGAAGTCGGTGCGCTTGGCGTGGCTGTAGCTGGCGTCCAGCGTCAGGTGCATCGTGTCGCCCAGGCCGATCACGTTGTTCCAGCCGATCGACAGGTTGTCTGCCTTGCGCTGGTTGTAATCGTTGCGCATCACGGCCTTGACGTTGCTGATCGTCGCGTCGGTGACGAAGCCGTTGTTCACCTTGTAGCCCGGCTGGATCACCGTGGTGTCACCACCGCCCAGGCCCGACCAATCGGGGAAGATCGGGAATTCGATGCCGCGCAGGTGCTGCGTTTCCTTGAAGTGCGAATAGAGCACGTCGAGCGTCGAATGCCAGTTGTCGTTCGGCTGGTATTCCAGGGTGGCAACGGCGCCATAGCGGTCCAGCATGTTGGACTGCACATAGGGCTTGGCGCCGCCCAGCATCAGCGTCTTGCCATCGGCCAGGGTGGGGAAGCCCCAGGCGTTGTAGCGTTCGTCCTGCGACGGGGCCGAGGTGGCCGAAACGCCGATGGCGATGCCGAAGGTATCGTCGGCGAACTTGTCGACATAGGTGGCCGAGGCGCGATAGCCGTAGCGCTTGCCGTCGGGGTTGAGCTTCTGCATGCCGTTCATCTGGCCGCGCAGCTGCACGGCGATGACGCGGCCGGCCTGGGCCAGCGGGCGCAGCATGCGCAGGTCGACCGTGCCCGAAATGCCCGCCGCGATCAGCGAGGGATCGGCGGCCTTGTGCACCACCACGTTCTTGAAGAATTCGGAAGGATACTGGTCGTATTCCACGCCGCGGTTGTCACCAACGGTGACCTGCTCGCGGCCGTTGAGCAGCGTGGTCGAGAAATCCGGGCCAAGGCCGCGGATCGACAGGCGCTGGTCGCGGCCTTCGAGGCGCTGCGCGGTGACGCCGGGCAGGCGGGCCAGCGAGTCTGCAATCGACACGTCGGGCAGCTTGCCGATATCTTCGGCCGAAACCGCTTCGACAATGCCGATCGCGTTGCGCTTGATCGAGGCCGAGGCATTGAGCGAGGCGCGAATGCCCGAAACCACGATGGCGCCCTGTTCGGGCGTGGCATCGGCAGCAGCCTGAGGAGCCTGCGATGCCGGGGTTTCCTGGGCGAGGGCCGGGCTGCTGCCGGCCAGAACGGTCGCCAGCGCGACCAGCGAGCAGCGCAAGCCGCCCGCAGAAACTGCGTGATGTGCCATGATACCTTCCACTCCCCCAGCCGGGCGGTTGCCGGCTACGAACCTTGTTGGCGTGCCCATCGCCACGACGGCGATCGGCGGAATGCGCGACACCCGCCAGATGCGTCATCCCGTCATGCGGGGATGTGACACCTGGTTCCACCGGATCTCGCTTGGTTACAAATTACGCCGAATGGGGCTTGGAGCGAATATGGCATACGTATACCATGCATTGCGCATGCCTTTGCTGATGCGGAAAATTCCGTTTGTGTACATGCGTATAGATTGATGTATCATGCATTTCGATAGGCATTTTATCCGGCATCGTTGCATAATTTTGTTCTTATGCATAATAATGGTAGCGATAATGCAGTCGCGAATCTCGGCTGCAGGGAGAGCCGGCCATGGGGCGCAAGCCATCCAACAAGCCCACCAGCTTTGAAATTGCCTATCTTGCCGGGGTGTCGCAGCCGACGGTCAGTCGTGCCCTGCGCGGCAGCAAGTCGGTCAGCAAGGCCACGCGCGAAAAGATCGAGGCGATCGCCCGGCAGTTGAACTACACCGTCGACAAGAACGCCTCTTCGCTGCGCACGCAGCGCTCCAACACGCTGGCGCTGCTGTTCTTCGAAGATCCCACACCTGATGAATCCAACATCAACCCGTTCTTCCTGTCGATGCTGGGATCGATCACCCGGCATTGCGCGGCCAAGGGGCTGGATCTGCTGGTATCGTTCCAGAAGCTGGAGGACGATTGGCACCGCCGCTATCAGGAAAGCCACAGGGCCGATGGGCTGATCCTGCTCGGCTATGGCGACTACACCTTGTATGAAAGCCGCCTGCGCCAGCTGGTCAAGGCAGGCACGCATTTCGTGCGCTGGGGATCGGTTGACCAGGGCACGATCGGCGCCACGGTGGGATCGGACAATTTCGGCGCCGGGCGCCTGGCGGGCGAGCATCTGATTGCGCGCGGCCGGCGGCGCATTGCCTTCCTCGGCCAGGCAGACAGCCATTATCCCGAATTCGAGCAGCGCCACGCCGGCCTGCTGCGCGCGCTGGCTGCTGCCGGGCTGTCGCAGGACCCCGAACTGGTGGTCGATGCCATCAGTTCCGAGGAATCGGGCCATGGCGCGGCGCGCGTGCTGCTGTCGCGCGGGGTGCCGTTCGATGCGATCTTTGCGGCAAGCGACCTGATCGCGATCGGCGCCCAGCGCGTGCTCGCCGATGCCGGGCTGGCCGTGCCCGGCGACGTGGCGCTCGTCGGCTTTGACGACATTCCCGCCGCCGGTTTTGCCAATCCCCCGCTCACCACCGTGGTGCAGGACATCCGCCTGGCGGGCGAGGCCTTGGTGGAATCGGTGCTGGCGCAGATCGAAGAACGCATTCCGCCGCCCGCGATCCTGCCCACCCGGCTGGTGGTCCGCGCCAGCACGGGGGGATAAGATGTTCTGGGTCGTTCACCACCCCCCGACCCCCTCCTCTGAAGAGGAGGGGGAGCAGGAAAAAATAGCCCTCTCCTCTTCAGAGGAGGGGGTTGGGGGTGGTGGAAGCCTCAAGCAAAGCGAGCAATGCATAGCATTCGTATGCATCTCGCCCCGGCCGGCGCGCTGGCGCATCGCGGCGGGCAGCGAATGAAAAGAGAGGACGCCATGAACACGGCACAAAAGCCCGCGCAAACCTTCTGGGGGCTGTGGAACACGAGCTTTGGCTTTTTCGGCATCCAGCTGGCCTTTGCGCTGCAGAATGCCAATGTCAGCCGCATCTTCCAGGCGCTGGGCAGCAAGGTGGACGATCTGGCGTTCCTGTGGATCGCCGGGCCGGTAACCGGCCTGGTGGTGCAGCCGCTGATCGGGCACTGGTCCGATCGCACCTGGGGCCGCTTTGGCCGGCGCCGGCCCTATTTCGTCACGGGTGCCGTGCTCGCGGCGCTGGCACTGCTGGGCTTGCCCAACACCCCGCTGTTGATCGCGGCGGCGCTGTTCCTCTGGCTGCTTGATGCCTCGCTCAACGTGGCGATGGAGCCATTCCGCGCCTTTGTCGGAGACATGACCCCGCCGCACCAGCGCGCGCAGGGGTTTGCCCTGCAAACCTGGTTCATCGGCGCGGGTGCCGTGCTGGGCAGCCTAGCCCCGGCGGCCTTCAACGCCCTGGGCATTGCCAATACCGCGCCCGAAGGCGTGATCCCGCCTTCGGTACGCTACAGCTTTTACCTGGGCGCATTCGCGATGGTGGCGGCCGTGGCATGGACGGCGCTGCGCGTGCGCGAATACAGCCCTGCGGAAATGGCCGCCTTTGCCGACGAACCCGAAGCAGCCGCGGGCCACGAGCCGCTGGTCTATCCGGCGCGTGGACCATTGTGGATGCTGGGCGGCGCGGCGCTGCTGGGCGTGGTCCTGGCCCTGGGGCTCGACAAGCAACTGCTCGTGCTGGGCGGCGGCCTGGTGGCATTCGGGCTGTTGCAGGTGATCGTGCGGGCGCGGGCCAGCACCGGCACGCTGGCCCAGGTGATCAGCGACCTGGCGCAGATGCCGCGTGCCATGCGGCAACTGGCCCTGGCCCAGTTCTTTACCTGGGTGGCGCTGTTCATACTGTGGATCTACACCACGCCGGTGGTTACGCGTGAAGTGTTCCACGCCACCGATACCAGCGGCGCGGCCTATAATGCCGGCGCAGACTGGGTGGGCGTGATGTTTGCGTTCTACAATGGTGTGGCCGCGCTCGCCGCATTCGCCCTGCCAGTGCTGGCGCGGCGCATCGGCAACGTGCGCACGCACATGGTCGGGCTGGGGGCAGGGGCGCTGGCATTCCTGCTGCTGCTGGTGATCCGCGATGCCCATCTGTTGTTGCTGCCGATGGCGCTGGTGGGCGTGGCCTGGGCATCGATCCTGGGCATGCCCTACGTGATCCTCACCCGGGTGTTGCCGGCGCGCAAGTTCGGCATCTACATCGGCCTGTTCAACCTGTTCATCGTGATCCCGCAATTGATCGTGGCCACGGCGATGGGCGGGGTGATGCGCAGCTTCTTCCCCGACCAGCCGAAGTGGACGATGCTGGTGGCGGCGCTGGTCATGGCCGGCGCCGTGATCGCCATGGCCCGCGTCGAAGAGGAGTGATCAGGCGCGCAGCGCGGCTTCCATCGGGGCCGCCAGGCGCTGGTGGTCGCCCCAGTTGGTCGCCAGCGCCCTGACGCCTTCGGGCTGCACCAGCACCTGGGCGGTCCACAGGTTATTGCTGCCATCGTGCCACAGGCTGCCATCCGCGCCGATCACCCAGCCCAGCGCATAGCTGCCGCCAAACGGCGGGGCGTGCAGGCGCTGCCATGTTTCACTGCGCAGCATGGCGGCGCGGGTGCGGTGTGCATCCAGAAACGCCAGCATGGCCGCCATCGGCGCATGCAGCCGCGCGGCGGGCCCGGCCACGGCGGGGTTGTCCGTCGGCGGCACGCCCGGGGGATGCGGCACGCCATGTTCTCCCGGCCACCAGGCATGACCCACCGGCTGGTCGAGCAGCCCCGGCGTGCCAGGCGCGCCAAAGCCGGCGCCAGCCATGCCAAGCGGGCCGAGCAGGCGCTGCTGCAACAGCACTTCCCACGGCGCGCCGCACGCCGCTTCCAGCATCGCGGCGGCGGCGACATAGTTGCGGTTGGAATAGATGAACCGCGCGCCCGGCGCTGCCTGTGGCGCGCGGGCCAGGGTCATGCCCGTCAACGCCAGTCGGCTGGCGCGGGGATCGGCCTCTTCGGCGGGAAAGGCATCCATCTCGGCATCGATATCAAGCCGGGCAAAGCCGCTGGTGTGCGACAGCAGGTGCAGCAGCGTAACCCCGCGCCAGGGCGCTGCCTCGGCTTCGCGCAGGGCCAGCCGTTCCACCAGCGCCTCGTCCCACGCCAGTTCGCCGGCCTCGACCGCCAGGGCGATCAGCGTGGCCGTGACCGGCTTGGTGATGGAGCCCCAGTGCCAGCTGTCAGCCGGCGTCGCTGCGACGTCACTGCCCTCCATGCGGCGGCCTGCGCATGCCACGCCGCTGCCAGCCGCCGTCTCGCGCCAGCCGGCGGCCAAGGCAGGCACGTCAAGCCGGCGGCGCAGGCGTGCCGCAGCGTCGATGCTGCGGGGAAAGGACGGCGCGGCAGCCAGGGCGCGGCCCGACCAGGCAAGCCCGGCCAAGAGCCCGATCACCCCGCGCCGCGCCATGATCATCGCGCCGCGAGAGCCTGGGCCAACCTGGCGCGTTCAGCCCAGGGCATAGCCGTTCCACGCCTTGATCGGGCGGATCACAAAGCTGGTGTGCATCGTGCTGACGCCGGGCAGGCGCGCCAGGCAATCGCGGTGCAGGCGATCGTAATCGGCCATGTCATGCGCGGCGATGCGCAGGCGGTAATCCGCCACGCCCGAGATTAGATAGCATTCGAGGATTTCGGTGGAATCGAGCGCGGCCCGCTCGAACCGCTCCATAGCTTCGCGGCTTTGGCTTTCCAGCGTGATATCGATCAAGGCATGCAGGTTGAGGCCGATCTTGCCGGCATCGACCCGCGCGCCATAGCCGGTGATCGCCCCGCTCTCTTCCAGCGCGCGCATGCGGCGGTGGCAGGCAGAGCTGGAAAGCCCCACCCGATCGGCCAATTGTGCCAGCGAACTTTGCGAATCTGCCTGCAACGCGGCCAGCAGCTTGCGATCTATGCGGTCCATCAATGCCGTCTAGCGCAAAATCTTCGCGGATAAAGTCAGATTCGCGGGAAGCCTTGGCTCGTTTCGGATCAACGCGAATAATCCGCCGGCGGGGCACCGCGATGCTTGCTGCGCGAAGCCATCAGCGCGATCGCCTGGTCGAGCGTTTCGCCATCGATCGCCCCATCGACCATGATTGTCTCGCCGGTCAGGTTGTTGCGCACTGCCACGGCCGGCGTGCCCTGCACGGTGGCGCGTTCGGCAGCATCGCCTTCGGCGGCGACGCGGCCCAAGGTGTCATCGCTGCGCAGGCAGGCGTCGAGCTTGGCGCCATCGGCCGCGCCATCCTGCTTGGCAAGGGCAACCACGGCCGGGCGGCCACCTTCCAGGCCGCGGCCATTGCCGCCGGTGCGGGCAAAGTAATCGTTGAGAAAGCGATAGAACGCGGCCGCGCCGCCCTGATCGGCCACGCACAGCGCGGCCATGCTGCCCAGCACCGCCGGCGCGCCGTGGAAGGGCAGGGGCAGCATGCGGATCGCCAGGTTGGCCTTGCCTTGGGCGCGCGCGATGGCGGCATCGGGCACGCCGGCAAACTGCTTGCAATAGGGGCATTCCGGGTCGGACCAGACCACCACGCTGACCGGCGCCTGCGCCGGCCCGGCCAGGCGGTCCTGCGCCAGCAGCGCGCCGACATCGGGCACGGTGCGCCATGGGGCGGGAATATCGGGCGTCTGCACGGCGGCCTGCGCCATGGCCGGCGCGGCCAGCAGGGGCGCAGAGGCCGTGATCGTTGCCGCCAGGGCGATCGCCCAGAACCGTGCGCGCATTGCTGTTCCTTGTCCTTTGCAAACCTTGGCCGTGCTGTTGCGCAATCCGGCGCGGGCGGCAAGCCTTGCCGTGTGGGCAGTGCACGCTTTGCATTTCGCCGCGGCTGGCTGTAGGGCAGCTGAATATATCCCGCCAAATACAGCCTGCGGGCTGCGGAGTTGCCATGGCCCGCCTTGTGCTTCGTGTTCTTGCCCTGTGTTGCCTGGTTGCGGCTGCCCTCTTGCCGACCATGGCACCGGCTGCGGAAAATCCCGGTGGGCGGGGGCCGCTGGTGCTGGCAGCGGCGAGCCTACAGGAATCGATGAACGCGGCGGCCGACCGCTGGGCATCGCTGGGCCATCCGCGCCCGGTGCTTTCGTTCGCGGCCTCGTCCGGCCTGGCCCGCCAGATCGAGGCGCATGCCCCGGCAGACCTGTTCGTGTCGGCCGATGAAGACTGGATGGACGACGTCGCCCGCGCCGGCCTTGTCGCCCCGCGCACGCGGGCGCGGTTGGTGACCAATGCTCTGGTCATCGTGGCGCCGGCGGGCAGCCCGCTGCGGCTCTATCCGGCACCGGGCTTTGCCCTGGCGCAGGCCCTGGCCGGGGGCAAGCTGGCCATGGGCGATCCCGCCGCCGTGCCGGCTGGCCGCTACGGCAAGGCCGCGCTGGAGCGGCTGGGCGTGTGGAGCCAGGTGCAGGGCCAGGTGGCGCGCGCGGAAAACGTGCGCGCCGCCCTGGCGCTGGTGGCCCATGGCGCCGCGCCGCTGGGCGTGGTCTATGCCACCGATGCGCGCGCGGAACCGGGGGTGAAAGTCGTTGGGGTGTTCCCGGCCGGCAGCCACGCGCCGATCACCTATCCGGTGGCGCGGCTGACCGCCTCCACCCATCCCGACGCCGAAGGGTTCCGCCGCTTCCTGCTCTCGGCCGAAGGCAAGGCGATCTTCCGCCGCTTCGGCTTTGTCGCGCACTGAGCCGCGCGTGCTGCTTTCCGCGCAGGAATGGGGCGTGGTCGCGCTGTCGGCCAAGGTCAGCGGGGTGGCGATCCTGGGCGTGCTGCCGCTGGCCTTTGCGCTCGCCTGGGCGCTGGCGCGCGGGCGGTTTCGCGGGCGGGTGCTGCTTGATGCCTTGGTGCATCTGCCCCTGGTGCTGCCGCCGGTGGTGATCGGCTGGATGCTGCTGGTGGCGTTCGCCCCGGCTGGCCCGATCGGCGCCTGGCTGTGGCGCCTGTTCGGCGTGACGCTGCTGTTCCGCTGGACCGGCGCGGCGCTGGCGGCGGCGATCATGGCATTGCCGCTGATGGTGCGGGCGATCCGCCTGTCGCTCGAAGCGGTCGATCCCCGGCTGGAACAGGCCGCGCGCACGCTTGGCGCCGGGCCGTGGGCCACGTTCTGGCGCGTGACCCTGCCTCTGTGCGCACCTGGCATCGTGGCCGGCGCGGTGCTGGGCTTTGCCCGCTCGCTGGGCGAATTTGGTGCGACCATCACCTTTGTGTCCAACATCCCCGGCGAAACCCAGACCCTGCCGCTGGCGATCTATGCCGCGCTGCAGGTGCCGGGCAGCGATGCCACGGTCTGGCGCCTGGCCGGCGTGGCGGTGCTGCTGTCGGTGCTGGCGCTGGTCGCCTCGGAACTGCTCGCCCGTCGGCAGGGCGGAAAGGGCGCGCATGTCCTTTGAAGCGGCCCCATCCTTTGACATCGATGTGGTGCTGGCGCGGGGGCAGCGCGAATTTCCCGTGCGGGTGGCCGGTGGCGGCGGGATCACCGCGCTGGTCGGGCCGTCGGGGCAGGGCAAGACCAGCACGCTCGATGCCGTGGCCGGGCTGCTGCGCCCGCTGTCGGGCCATATCGCGGTGGGCGGCACAGTGCTGTTCGACGCCGCGCGGGGCATAGACCTGCCGCCCGAACGGCGCGCGGCCGGCTATGTGTTTCAGGACCTGCGCCTGTTTCCGCACCTGAGCGTGGCGGACAACCTGCTGTTCGGCTGGCGCCAGGCCGCGCCCGAGCGACGCACTTTGGCGCTCGATGACGTGGCCGGTTTTCTCGACATCGCGCCCTTGCTGGGGCGGCGGCCGCACACGCTGTCGGGCGGAGAGGCGCAGCGCGTGGCGATCGGCCGCGCGCTGCTGTCGGGCCCACGCTTTCTCTTGATGGACGAGCCGCTGACCGCGCTCGATCCGGCGCGGCGCGAGGGCGTGATCGCCCTGATCGCCCGCATCCGCGATGCCTTTGCCCTGCCGGTCCTGCTGGTCTCGCACCAGCAGGACGAGGTGGCACGGCTCGCCGATGCAGTGGTGGAAATCTAGAGCATTTTCAAGGCAGGTGGAATAACCTGCCGACTCGGAAAATGCGGCAAATCAAAAAGCTAGATTTCCAGCTGGCTGCCCAGTTCGATCACGCGGTTGGTGGGCAGGCGGAAGAACTGCATCGGGCTTTCCGAATTGCGCACCATCCAGGCAAACAGCTTTTCCCGCCAGATCGCCATGCCCGGCCGCTTGGACGCGATCAGCGTCTGCCGCGCCAGGAAATAGCTGGTTTCCATCGGCTTGAACGGACCGGCCGCCCGCGTTTCGGCGGCGAGTTCGGCGGGAATATCCGCCTCGTCCATAAAGCCGGTGCGGATGATCATGCGGTAAAAGCCATGGCCCATGTCTTCCACCTCGCGCCGCTTGTGATCGGGCACGTGCGGCACGCCGGCAGTCATCACCGTCAGAACCACGACGCGTTCGTGCAGGATGTGGTTGTGCTTCAAGTTGTGCAGCAGCGCGGGCGGAATGCCTTCGACGGTAGAGGCCATGAACACCGCCGTGCCCTTGACCCGGCGCACGCGTTCGCACACCGAACCCAGGAACAGTTCGAACGGCATGGCATCTTCGGCCAGGCGTTCGCGCACGATGCGCCGGCCGGTGGCCCAGGTGGTGAGCGCGGTGAAGGTGATCGCCGCGACCAGCAGCGGGAACCAGCCGCCATCGGGGATCTTGGTTGCGTTCGATGCGAAATAGGCACCATCGATCACCAGGAACGTGCCGGTAACGATCCCGGCCACCAGCGGATGCCATTTCCACACGGCAAACGTCAGCACGCCCAGCATGCAGGCGGTGATGAACATCGTGCCGGTCACCGCGATGCCATAGGCCGAAGCCAGGTTGCTCGACGTGCGGAACGCCAGCACCAGCAGGATGACCATGGCCAGCAAGACCCAGTTGACGAACGGCACATAGACCTGGCCGGCCGCGCTGGCGCTCGTATGCAGGATGCGGATGCGCGGCAGGAAGCCCAGCTGCACCGCCTGCTGCGAGACCGAAAACGCGCCAGAGATCACCGCCTGGCTGGCGATCACCGTGGCGAGCGTTGCCAGGATGACCAGCGGCAGGCGCGCCCAATCCGGCGCCATCAGGAAGAACGGATTTTCCACAAGGGCCGGGTTGCGCAGCAGCAGCGCCGATTGCCCGGCATAGTTGATGAGCAGGCACGGAAACGCCACCCACAGCCACGCCACCATGATCGCGCGGCGGCCGAAATGGCCCATATCTGCATAGAGCGCCTCTGCCCCGGTCACGGCCAGCACGACAGAGCCCAGCGCCAGGAACGCCAGCAGCGGATCGAGCGTGAAGAACTTGACGGCATACCAGGGATTGGCTGCCAGCAGGATTTCCGGCGCGCGGGCAATGCCGTTCAGGCCAAGCACGGCAATGACCAGGAAATAGACCAGCATCACCGGGCCAAACAGCTTGCCCACCGCCGCCGTCCCGCGCGACTGGATGGCAAACAGGCCGATGAGGATCGCGATCGAGATCGGCAGCACCACCTCGGCAAAGGCCGGGTGCACCACGGTCAACCCTTCCACCGCCGAAAGCACCGAAACCGCCGGCGTGATGATCGCGTCGCCATAGAACAGCGCTGTGGCCACGATGCCCAGCACCACGGTGAAGGCGGTCCAGCGCCCGGGCTTGAGCTGGCGCCCGATCAGCGCGAGCAGCGCCAGGCTGCCGCCTTCGCCCTTGTTGTCGGCCCGCAGGATCACGAAGACGTACTTGACCGTGACGATCAGCGTCATCGTCCAGAACATCAGCGAGAGCACGCCGAAGATATGATCGGCATCCACCGCCAGGCGGTGATGGCCGATGAAGCTTTCCTTCAGCGAATAGAGCGGCGAGGTGCCGATATCGCCAAACACCACGCCGATCGCGCCCACGGCGAGCGGCACAAGGCCCTGCGCCTCGTGGCCCTCATGGTGATCGGCTCCGGCGGTGTCAGGGGCGGGGGAAGCGTCAGCAGCGGCAGCGGCAGGCGCGGATTCGGGCGCGGCCGGATAGGACATGGCGGTCATGCCCGCGCCGCTACGCCCGGCAATATCCCGATGCGACGAAATTTATGCATTCTTTACGCGACCGCCCGCCAATCTCGTCGCGCCGGCATGACACGGTGCGACAGCCTTGGCTCTCGACAGAGGGGGCCCTGCTGCGGCATCCCCATGGCATGACACTGGCCCTTGCCCATCGTATCGCACCTGCGCCCGGCGCTGACGGGGATGGTGGGCTGGTTGCCGGCCTGCTGGCCACGGCCGCGCTGATCGGCTTGGCCAGCCTGGTCGGCATGACGCTGCTGGCGCGGGGGGACGTGGCTGATATCGGCCTGCTCTATCTGGTGCCGGTGATGTTTGCCGCGATCCGCCTTGGCCTGCGCCCGGGGCTTGCGGCGGGGCTGCTGTCGTCGCTGTGTTATAACTATTTCTTTATTCCGCCGCGTTTCACGCTGGCGGTGGCCGATCCCTCGCACCTCATCACCCTGGTCATCCTCCTGGGCGTGGCGCTGGTGGGCAGCCACATGGCCGCACGCCTGCGCCACCAGGCCTCGCTGGCGCAGGCACAGGCCGGGCGCGACGCGCTGTTGGCCGGGTTTGCCGGGCGCTTGATGGGGGTGACGCGGCGCGATGCGCTGTGGGCCTTGCTGGCCGAGGAAGTGGCGCGCCAGTTTGGCCTGCGCGTGGTGGTGGCGGCAGCCGATGCCCAGGGCATTGCCACGCTGGTGGCCGCACATCCCGCGCACGACCGGCTCGATCTGCTCGAGGCGGCCGCCGCGCAATGGTGCCTCGACAGCGGGCGCTCGGCCGGGCCGGGCGGACAAGTGCCGACCGCATCGGAATGGTTGTTCCTGCCGGTGCCGGGCAGCCAGGGCCCGCTGGCCGTGGTCGGGGTGGGCAATCCCGATGGCGATCTGCCGCTGCACGGCGGGCAGACCCCGCTGCTGGAAAGCCTTCTGGCCCAGGCCGGCCTTGCTCTCGCACGGATTGCCCTCGAAGAGGAAAAGCTGGCGCTGGGCCGCGTGCAAGAGCGCGAGCGGCTGCGCAGCGCCCTGCTGTCGTCGATCGGGCATGATCTGCGCACTCCGCTCACCACCGTGCTGGGAACACTGCGCGCGCTGCGCCCGCTGACGCCAGAGCAGGCGGCCGCCCTGGCCAGCGCCCGCGGCGAGGCCGAGCGGCTGGATCGTTTCGTTGCCAACCTGATCGAGATGGTGCGCCTGGAAATCGGCGCCTTGCAGCGCGAGCCAGAGCCGGTTGACCTGGCCGAAGCGTGCGACGCCGCGCTCGATCATCTCGCGCCGGGCGGCCTGGTTGGCCCGCTGGAGCTGGCCGTGCCCCAAGACCTGCCGCTGGTGTTGGCCGATCCGCGCCTGCTGCACCACTGCCTGATCAATCTGATCGACAATGCCGTGCGCCATGGCGGCCATGGCGGCATTCGCATAGAGGCGCTGGCCGATCCGCAGGGCGGGGTGGAACTGGCGGTGTGCGATCGCGGGCCAGGCCTGCCGCCGGGCGAAGAGGAGCGCATTTTCGGCATGTTCACGCGGCTCGAAGGGTCTGACCGGCAAGGCGGCACCGGGCTGGGCCTTGCCATCGTCAAGGGTTTTGCCGAGGCGATGGGCCTTGCCGTGACGGCCGCCAATCGCGCTGGCGGCGGGGCGCGCTTTGCCCTGCATGTGCCGCCCGCGCTGGTTCGCCCCGTGGCTGTTCCGGCATGAGCGGCGCGGCAGAGCAGGCCGGCCCCGGCGTGCTGGTGGTGGACGATGATCCGGCGATCCGCGCGCTGTTGCGCCAGACGCTGGCCCAGGCCGGCTATGGCGTGAGCGAGGCCGCCACGGCGACCCAGGCCCTGGCCCAGCGCGCCGCGCAGGCGCCCGACCTCGCCCTGCTCGATCTGGGGCTGCCCGATCGCGATGGCCTGGAAATCCTGCCGCAACTGGTCGCTGCGGGACTTGCCGTGGTGGTGCTCTCTGCGCGCGATGCCACCGCGGAAAAGGTGGCCGCGCTCGATCTGGGCGCCAGCGATTATGTCACCAAGCCGTTCGATCCCGAAGAGATCCTGGCGCGCGTGCGCACCGCGCTGCGCCATCGTGCGCGGCTGGCTGGGGTGCCGGGCGGGCAGGCGGTCTTGCGCTTTGCCGATGTGGAGATCGACCTTGCCGCGCGGCAGGTGCGCAAGGCCGGTGCCGAGGTACACCTTGCCCCCAAGGAGTATGCGTTCCTGGCCGAACTGGCGGGCAATGCCGGCCGCGTGGTGACGCATGCCCAGCTTTTGCGCACGATCTGGGGGCCGGGGCACGAGACCGACGTGGAATATCTGCGCGTGGCGGCGCGTGGCATCCGGCGCAAGCTGGAAAGCGATCGCCCGCCCGGCCAATCCGCGCTGCGCAACGAACCCGGCATTGGCTATCGCCTTGACCTGGCGCGCGGCTAACCCAAGCCTGCACTGCCCCACGCAGGTTTACGTGGTTGCAGCTTAAACGCCATTTGAGCAGGCCGATGATAGCGCCTGTCCCGGTCAATTCCGCCATCAGGACCGGGGAAAGATTGCATGTTCAAAAGGCGCGTTGTCGTTCCACTCGAAACCCGTTTCGCGCAGGTGGTGTTCGAGCAGGCGGCCGATGGCTTCCTGCTGATGCAGAATGGCCGGTTTACCCTGTGCAACGCGGCGGCAGAGCGCGTCTATCAGCGCCCGCGGCATGAGATCATCGGCGCTTCGCCCGACATGCTGGCCGCGCCCTGCCAGATGGATGGCCGCCCCACAAGCGAGCATGTGCCGGAACGGATCGCCGAGGCGCAGCGCAATGGCTTTGCCCGCTTCGAATGGCTCAACCTCGATGGCAAGGGGCAGCCGTTGCGCATGCTGGTAACGCTGACGCCAATGATGATCGATGGCGGCGATGCCCTGATGATCCAGGTGCAGAGCCAGGCGGAAACCTCGGCCGTGGTCGATGCCCTGCGTGAAGGGCTGGAGAAATTGGCCGGTGGCGATCTCGATTGCCAGCTGACCCGCGCGTTCCGCCACGATTACGAATGCCTGCGCACCGCGTTCAATGCGACGGTCGACGCCATGGCCGGCGCCATGCGCTCGGTCGGCGTGATTGCCGAACAGGTGGCCAATGGCTCGGCCGAAATCCTCGCCGGGTCCGAAGATCTTTCCACCCGAACCGAACAGCAGGCCGCTGCCGTGGAGGAGGCTGCCGCCGCGCTGCGCCAGATCAACGAAAGCGTGCAGAAATCGGTGCAGGAGGCGGGCAATGCCAGCACCATGGTGCAAACCACGCTGGATGAGGCCCGCCAATCGGGCGACGTGGTGGGCCGCGCGATCGAGGCCATGGCGACGATCGAGAAATCCTCCCAGGAAATTGCCGAGATCGTGGGCGTGATCGATGCCATCGCGTTTCAGACCAACCTGCTGGCGCTCAATGCCGGGGTCGAGGCGGCGCGCGCGGGCGATGCGGGCAAGGGCTTTGCCGTGGTGGCGAGCGAGGTGCGCGCCCTGGCGCAGCGCGCGGGCGATGCCGCGCGCGATATCCGCGCCCGCATCGGCAGCTCGACCGAACAGGTTTCCAACGGCGTCGGGCTGGTTACCGCCACGGGAGACGCGCTGGAACGGATTGCGGACAGCGTTGGCGAAATCAACGAGGTGATGCAGCGGATCACCGGCACGTCGAGCAACCAGGCCACGACCCTGGGTCAGATCAACGCCACTGTGCGCGATGTCGATGCGATCACCCAGCAGAACGCCGCCATGGCCGAGCAAGCCACCGCCACCGCCCGCAACCTGGCCGACCAGGCCAATGTCATGGCCCGCGAACTGGCCAAGTTCCGCTTTGCCGGCAACCAGGCGATGGCCCGCGCCACGCCTGCGCCGCGCCCGACTGCTCCACTGCGACCGGCGCCGGTGCAATCGGCGGCTACGGACGCAAAACCCCGGCTGGTGCCGGCTGTGGTGCCAGTGGCATCAGCGCCGCCAGCGCCAGCGCCAGTCCCGGCACCCGCCCCTCGGCCGCGACCAGCGGCTGCCCCGCGCAGTTCCGGCAATGCAGCCGCGGCCGAGGATGACTGGTCCGAATTTTGAGCGGCTTGAACGCCAGCGGCGGCGTCCTTCAGTCGTCGCCACGCGACAGCTCTGCCGCGGGCGTCAGCGTGCGCGCGGCCGGATCACGCATCGGGCGCAAGGGCGCGCTGCCTTCGACCAGCCCGTCGAGTGCGCGCACGGCGTCGGTCACGAGCGGGACATCGGCCTTGCCAGCCACGCGCCAGGCATCGCTCTGCGCATCACGGCGCGGCGCATCGGGCAGGAGCCACGCGGCATCAAGCGCGCCCAGTGCCGCCAGCACCTGCACCTTGGCGAGGTAGGCGCCAGCCACCCCATCGTTGTGGGCGCTGCGCGCCTGGAGCAGTTCGCGGGCGAGTTGCAGCACGTCAAGCGTGGTGAACATGCCCGCCCGCTCTTGCAGCACGGCGCCATCATAGGCTTTTTGCGCAGAGGCCACCGCTTTGGCGAGCGTGTCGATCGCGCTGGTCTGGGCCTGCCAATCGTTCCATGCGCCGGCAAGGGCCGCGCGATTCTCGCGCAGGGTGGCATCCATCAGGCGCCAATCGGCATCATTGGCGGCTTGCGCGGCGTGCACGCGCGCGGCGCGCTCGCCACTGTCAAACAGGGGGCCAGACAGCGTGACCACGCCTTTGATCTCGGTCTGGCGCAGGGTATCGGAATAGTTGGAAAAGCCGGCGGAGTAGGGCAGCAGTGCCGCCGTCCCCTGGAAATCGACGCGCGGTCGGCGCTCAGCCTGGGCCGCTTCCACGCTGGCGCGCGAGGCGCGCTCGCGTTCCTGCGCGGCATGGATCAGCGGGTTATGCGTTTCGGCATAGGCATAGGCTTCTTCCAGATCGGCCACCGGCAGTTGCAGCGGCGGTGGCGGCGCCAGGTCGCCCGGCCGCGTGCCGACCATGCGCAGGAAGGCAGCCTCGGCCGTGCCGGCGTCACGCTGCGCGGCGAGCAGTTGCACGCGGCCCAGTTCCACCCTGGTTTCCACCTGCTGGATATCGGTGGCCGTCACCTCGTGCGCGGCCAGGCGCGCGCGGTTGTCGGTCAATTCGCGGGTCAGCGCGGCCAGGTTGTCTGCGGCGATGGCCACCGCCGTGCGGGTCCGCCGCAGGCCGACAAAGGCATCCGCGGCATCGAGCAGGGCCTGCTGCTCGGCCGATTGCAGCACTGCCTGCTGATAGGCGGCCTGGGCGCGGGCACCGCGTTCGTTGGCAAACGACCGGCCAAAGCTGAACAAGGGTTGGGTCAACACGGCCGTGGCGGTGGAGGTCCAGCCGCTGCGGCCCAGAAACACGCCCTTGGCAATTTCGAACCGGTCGCGGGTCCAGCCATATGTCAGCGCATAGTCCAGCTTGGGGCCATAGGCGGCGCGGGCCTGTGCCACGCCCCATGCGCTGCTTTGCGTGCTGCTGCGCTGGGCGAGCAGGGCCGGCGATGTCCAATAGGCATAGCGCAGGGCATCGGTCAGCGTGGAGACCGGCCGGCCCGACAGCGCGCCTTCGGCAATGTCTGCCGGCGTTTCGGGCGGCAGGCCGGCGCTGCGATCGATGTCGGACGCCTCCTGCGCCTGGGCGGTGGGCACGAGCAGGGTCAGCACTGCCGTGGCGCAGGCCATGGGCAGAGTTAGCCGCAGGCATGACCGGCGCACGAAAACGGGGCGCAGATGGCGCAAGGTAGGGCGCATGGCGAAATTCCCCCTCAGTTGTCGCGGAATGCGCGCATGAACTGGTCACGCAGCGGCTTGGTGACGTAGGACAGCAGTGACCGGTTGCCGGTCTCGATATAGGTTTCGGCGGGCATTCCGCTGCGCAGCGCCAGCCCCTCGCGCGCCACGGCGGCCTGGTCCACCGCGATGCGCACGGTGTAATAGGTCTGGCGCGTTTCCTGGTTGTCTGTCCGATCGGTGGCGACATAGATCACCCGGCCAGGAATTTCCGGGGTTGCCGCGCGGTTGAAGGCGGAAAACCGCACCCGCGCCCCCTGGCCTACGCGCACCTGGTCGATATCGGTGGGGCTGACCGAGGCTTCGACGACCATGACATCGTGATCGGGCACGATTTCCATGATCGGCTCGGCTGGCCGCACCACATCGCCGATCGCGGCAAAGGCGATCTTTTCGATCGTGCCGGAATAGGGCGCGCGAATCTCGCTGCGGTCCTTCTGGTCTGCTGCGCTGACCTTGCGCAGCTGCTGCTGGTTGAGCGCGGTGTTGACCTGCGCCAGATCGGTGCCGGCCTGGACGCGGCGGGTCTGCACCGTCTGGATCGATTGCTCCTGCGCCTCGGTAATGCGGGCGCGGGTCTGGGCGATCTGCGCCTGCAACTGCGCCACTTGCCCGTCGATATCCACCGCCGTGCGTTCCAGCTGGTTAAGCCGGTTGATCGTGACCAACTGCTTGTCCCACAGATCGCGCACGCCCTGCCGTTCCGGCTCGATCAGGTGGCGTTGCTGGCGCAGGGCATCGATCTGGGCCTGAAGCCCGGTGATCTGCTGGTCGTATTGCGCCACGCGCGCGGCAAGCTGGGCGCGCAGCTGGCCTTCCTCGGTCTGGCGCATGGCGAACAGGTGCTGCTCGTCGGCCATGGCCTTGGCCGCGCTGGGGTTGCCCGATCGCACAAGGTCGGCCGGGAAGACGATCTGGCCGAGGCCCAGTCGCTCTGCCTCCAGCCTGGCTTTCTGCGCCAGCAGCTGTTCCACGGTGAGGTTGGAATAGGTGGCATCGGCGCCGGTTACCCGGTCATCCAGCCGCATTAGCAGTTCGCCCTGGCGCACGTGCTGGCCGTTGATCACCGCGATCGTGGTGATCACGCCGCCGGTCGGATGGGCAATCCGCTTTACCCGGCTTTCCACGCCCACTTGGCCGCCGCCGATCACCGCGCCACCGATCGGCACGATCGCGGCCAGGGCAAACAGCAAGGCCATCAGCCCGGCCAAGGCAAATATCAGCCGCACCAGCAGGCGCGGGGCATGGGGGCGCGGCGCGCTAGGCTGGTCGATCCACAGTGCCGGCAGCAGTTGCCTGACGGCTTCGGGAGAAAGCGGGGCGTTCATCGTGCGGCCTCCTGCGCCAAGCGGCCTGCGGCTGGGGCACTGGCCATGGCGGTGCTGTCACTGGCCTGCAGGGTGCGCTGCATCACCGCGTCGCGCTCGCCAAAATCAACCAGGCGGCCATTCTGCATCACCGCGACATGGCTGATCGGACCAAGCGTGGCCGGGCGATGGGTGATCATGATGACGATGCCGCCACGCTGGCGCATGTCCATCACCGCGCGGTTGAGCGCGGCATCACCCACGGCGTCGAGGTTGGAATTCGCCTCGTCCAGGATCAGCAGGTGGGGATTGCCATAGAGCGCGCGGGCCAGGCCCACCCGCTGGCGCTGCCCGGCGGAAAGCTCGCTGCCCCCGGCGGAAACCTGGGTGTCATAGCCATCGGGTAGCGCCAGGATCGCCTCATGCAGGCTGGCGGCGCGCGCCGCCGCCATCACCCCGTCAGACGTTGCGGCCGGATCGAACCGGGCAATGTTCTGGCCCACCGTGCCATCGATCAGGTCGACCGTTTGCGGGACATAGCCAAAGGCACTGCCCAGCGCTTCGGCATCCCATTGGTCGGGCGTGGCGCCATCGAGGCGCACCTCGCCACGCTGCGGTTTCCAGATGCCCAGGATACCGCGCACCAGCGAGGTTTTGCCCGCCGCGCTCGGGCCGATCAAGGCCAGGGCCTGGCCAGGTTGCAGCGACAGCGACACGCCCTGGACGGTAAAGCGCTGCGTTCCCGGTGGCGCCACCCACAGATCGCGCAGGGCCAGCTCTCCGCGCGGGCGATCGAGCGTCACCTGGCGTTCGGGCGGGCGGCGGAACGTGGTGATCGCCTGGACGATGCGGCCCCAGCCGCTGCGTGCGGCCACCAGGCCTTTCCAGTTGGCAATGGCGGAATCGACCGGCGCCAGGGCGCGGCCCGAGAGCACCGAGGATGCCAGGATCACGCCGCCGCTGGCCTTGTCATCGATAAACAGCAGCGCGCCTACGGTCAGGATGATCGATTGCAGCAGCATGCGGAACGTGCGGCTCGCCCCGCCGAGGCGCGAGACGGTGCGCGCCAGCGCCGATTGCGCGGCAATGAACTGGCTTTCCCAGCCAGAGGTGCGCGCCACCAGACGATCCTGCATGCCCATGGCAAAGGCGGATTCGGCAAAGCGGATTTCCGACAGCGTGGCCGCGCTGCGCTGCCCGGTGATCATCGCCAACTCGCGCGAGGCGGTTTGCGTGCGGCGGTTGGACAGCAGCGCCAGCACCGCCATCACCATGACACCGGCCAGCGCGGTCAACCCCAGCCACCAGTGCAGCGCGGCCAGCACCACCAGAAACATCACCACCCAGGGCAGGTCGATCAGCGCAACCGGCCCGGCGCCAGCCAGAAACGTGTGCACCGAATCCAGGTCGCGGGCGAACTGCAGGCCATCGCCCTTGTCCGGCCCCGCGCGCAGCGGGCGGGCGACCGTGGCATAGTGGACCGCACCGAACAGATCATCGTGCACGCCGTTGGCCACGCCGAGCAGCGCCTCTGCCCGAATTGCCTCGAAAACCGCTTGAAATACGTAGATCAGCACTAGCATCACAAACAGACCCACCAGAGTGGGAATGCTTCGGCTGGGCAGAACCGAATCGTAAACCAGCATCATGTAGCCCGACCCGGCAAAGACCAGAACGTTCAACAGCAGGCTGGCCACGGCGACCAATCCAAGATTTCCGCGATATCTGCGCAGGAACAGGCGCAGCATTTGCCGATCCACGTTGAAACACCCCCACAAGGCCCTTGTTGCCTTGTGGGTATAGCAGCGTGGCATCAGGCCATTTCGGCAGATGCTTCCGGCTCGGAACTATAGCGCGGCGATCAGGCCCATCGCGCGGCGTTTCAGGTGGCTTCGGCCGGCGTGCAGGCACGCGCGCCGACGATCAGCATCTCGCACCAGACCCCGCGCGGATCGAACATGAGATCCACCGCTTCGAGCCCCGGCTGCACGCGCAGCAGGTGCGATCCCGTACCCTGGTGGACCGGTGGGCTGACCAGCGGCCCACCCGATTCCTTCCACAGCAGGTAGAGCCGGTCCGCATCGGGTGCCAGGAACCAGCGCAGATCGACCCAGCCGGCGGGATCGGACAGTGCGCCGTGCTTGATCGCATTGGTGCACAGCTCGTGCACCGCCATGATCAGCGGAATGCAGCTTGGCTCGGGCACCGTGCATGGGGTGCCGCTCAGGCGGATGCGCGAGCCTTGGCCAAAGGGGCCGATGGTGCGCTCGATCAGTTCGGGAAGCTGCCCTTCGGCTTCGGTGCCGATGCGCAGCAGGTCGCTGGCCTTGGCCAGGCTGTCCAGGCGGTGGGAAAACTCGCGGAAGAAATCGAGCGGGTTTTCGGCACGTGGCCCACGCGCCGACAGCGCTTGGATGATCGACAGCAAGTTGCGGCAGCGGTGGCGCAATTCGCGGTTGAAGGTGTCCTGCTGGCGGGTGAGGGCATCAAGCTCGCGCACGGTGGTGCGCGCCACGATCGCCATGCCCATGACCAGGACCACGCATGCGGCGCCCAGCAGCAGCGAAACGAGCGGGCGACCGTGCCAGGCGATGCCCATGATCGACCCGGCAAACAGCCACTGCGCCACGGCAAATGAGCCGAGCACGGCCAGAATGGCAAAGCCCTGTTCCAGGAGCAGCGCGGCGATCAGCACAGTGGGCCAGAATGCCAGGAACGGCATAACGGCAGGTTGCGGCTCTATCACCAGGCGCAGGAGCGACGGCACGAACATCAGGAGCGCGCACAGGATCGCCTGCTGCAACGCGCTGCTCTGCCGGATCAGCGCGGCGCGCATCATGCCGGAAACCCCGGTCAGAACCTTCATCTGCGCCCCTTTGACCCTGGCCGCGACGGGCGAATCCCTGTGGCGGGTCTTTGTAAAACAGTGTTAACGCCATCGCCTGCGAACCGCAGCCCCTTTTCCCAACGTGCGTGGGCAATTGCCTCAAATACCTACGGCTGGCGGGGGGCGGACAGCCTTAATGCCGCCTCGATCTCCAGCAGGCTGGCAAGCAAGGCGCGCTCTTCCGGGCCGAGTGCCTGGCTGCGTTGCAGGGTGGTGCGGCACAGTGCCAGCAGGCTGGCGGGATGGCGCGCGAGCGTGGCGCGGAATGCGTGGAGCGAGGGCGGCGTGGTCGGCAGGTCTGCCGGCGGCCCGGCCGGAACGATCAAGGCGTCTTCGGGGGCGGGGGCGGCGCGCAGGCGCCACAGCACGGCAACCGCCCGTTCGACCATCGCACGCACCAGGTCTCCTGCCGCCTCTCCCGATGCGCGGGCTTTGAGTTTCTGGCGATAGCGGCGTTGCCGTTCGGCATTGGTCAGGGCCATGGACCTGCCTAGACGGGGTTTGGCACGGCTTGAAAAGCCCGGTCAGCCCCTTGCGTAACCATCCCTATCGATGGCTCCTGCGCCGATTATCGCGCACTTTTGTCGCTTTTGACATGCGTCAAGGAGGCGGCGCGCGGCTGGGCTATCCTGCACAGGTGGCCCGATCCGTCACCGGACCAGAGCGGATGGGCATGGAGGATGCAGCGATGACCAACCCTGAAAGTATGGCACTGCGGCGCGGGATCGCCGGCACGCTGCTGTTCGATGGAGAACTCGCCAGCCGCGGCTTCGAACTCAACGCCATGTGCTTTTCATTCAACGACACGGCCAATCGCGCCGCATTCCTGGCCGATGAAGATGCCTATTGCCGGCAGTATAACCTCACGCCCGAACAGCGCGATGCGGTGGCGCGGCGCGATGTGCTTGCGATGATCGAGGCAGGTGGCAATGTCTATTACCTGGCCAAGCTGGCAGGCATTTTCGGCCTTAACGTGCAAGATCTGGGCGCCTTGCAGACCGGCATGAGCGTGGCCGAATTCAAGCAATATCTGCTCGACCAAGGCGAGGCGGCGGGCTGTGCCCCGGCCAGCCATGACGTGGGAGTGGCGGCATGAGCGCGCAGATCATCGGTGGCTATTTCAGCAGCCACGTTCCCGGCATCGGCGGCGCGATTGCGCGTGGCGCCCAGGAAGAGCCCTATTGGAAGCCGTTCTTCGATGGCTATCCGCCGGTGCGCACCTGGCTGGCGCAGGCGCAGCCCGATGTGGCCATCGTGTTCTACAACGATCACGGGCTCAACTTCTTCCTCGATGCGATGCCCACCTTTGCAGTGGGCGCCGCGGCAGCCTATCCCAACGAGGATGAAGGCTGGGGCCTGCCGGTTTACAAGACATTCCAGGGCGATCCCGGGCTTTCCTGGCACATCATCGAGGAACTGGTCGGCAGCGGGTTCGACATCACGATGTGCCAGAAGATGAAGGTTGACCACGCCCTGTCGATCCCGTTCGAGCTGGCCTATCCCGATGTGGCGGCCTGGCCGGTGAAGATCGTGCCGATTGCAATCAACACCGTGCAATATCCGCTGCCTTCGCCGCAGCGCTGCTATGATCTGGGCCGTGCCGTGCACCGCGCGCTGCAATCCTGGCAGGATGATACCCGCGTGGTGGTAATCGGATCGGGCGGCCTGTCGCATCAACTGGATGGCGCGCGCGCCGGGTTCATCAATGCCGACTATGACCGCTTCTGCCTCGATCACCTGGCCAACGATCCCGAGGCGCTACTGCGCCATTCGACCGAAGAGGTGGCCGCGATCGCCGGCACGCAAGGGGTGGAGATCGTCAACTGGATCGCCGCGCGTGGCGCGCTGGGCCAAGGGCCCCATGCCGAAGTGACGCGGAACTATCACATCCCGATCAGCAATACGGCCGCAGCAACGCTGGTGTTGACCCCGGCCTGACAGCTTGGCAGGTTTGGCCCGTGCCCGTGGCGTACGGGCCGATAGGCCGGCGCGTCTTCCTGGGGGGGAGGGCGCGCCGGTTCGCGTTGATAGCCTTGGCAGGTAGGTAGCTCAGTCGGCCATGTCGTTGACGGCCATCAGGGCCAGCTCGGTGCGGTTGTCGATGCCCAGCTTCTGGTACATGGCGTGAAGGTAAACCTTCACGGTGCCTTCGCCGATATTCAGTTCCGCGCCGATATCGCGATTGCGCATGCCGCGCGCCACCAGGCGGGCGATGCGCCGCTCGCGCGGGTTGAGGCGATCGAGCGGCCCGGCGCCCTCGGGATGCAGCGACAGGTCCAGCGCCCGCTGCAGAAGGTCTGCCGAAATGGCCCGTTCGCCTCCCTCCACCTTGGCCAGCACATCGATCAGTTCATCGCCGGCGCCATCCTTGGAGACGATGCCCTCGACACCCGCGCGCATCACCGCCAGCAGATTGCGATCGGTGAGCTCGGCGGTCAGCAGTACCACCCGCCGCCGATCGCCCCGCGCCCGCAGCGTTTCAAGCACCTGGACCCCGTTCATGCCGGGCATGTTGATATCCAGCACGACGATTTCGGGATCGTGGGTGGCGATCGCGTCCAGCGTTTCCTCGCCGCTGGCCGTGGCCGCGACCACTTTGAAGCGGCTGTCACGCAGCACGGCGGCAACGCCGGCGCGGATGAAGCCGTGGTCGTCAGCAACAAGGATCGTGGTCATGCCTTCAGGCCTGTCATGCATTGATGCGGGTGGGCACTTCGATATCGAGGCGGGCGCCCGGGCGCAGATGGTTGTTGGAATGGTCGGCGATGCGCACGCGGCCACCCAGGGCCGCCACGCGCTCGGTGATCGAGCGCGGCTGGCACAACTGGCCCGCCCCGGGAAAGCCCACGCCGTCGTCTGCGATCGTCACGGTCAGCTTGGACCCGTCATGGTCGAGCGAAATCATCACTTCGCTGCACTGGCCATGTCGGGCGGCATTGGCAACTGCCTCGCGCACCATTTGTCGCAATTCATAGGCAAGATGGATCGGCACGAGCAGCGGGCCGGTCTGCCCGCCAAAGCGGATCTGGATGCGCCAGTGGGCCGACATTTCCTCGACCAGGCTGCGCAATTCCTCGGTCACGTCGGCGGCGCGATCACCGTCCTCGCCGCGGCGCAAGCGGTCGATCATCACGCGCAGCTGCGCCTGTTCGCGGCGCAGCGCGTCCTTCATCGCCACGATTTCGCCCTCGGGGTCCTTGCCGTCGCGCAGGCGGCGGCGCAGCGCCTCGAGCCGGAACATCGTGCCGGCCAGGAATTGGACCACGCTGTCGTGCAGGTCGCGCGCCAGGGCATTGCGCACTTCGGCCACGGCCGAGCTCTTGGCCAGGGTGGCCATTTCCTCGCGATCGAGCGCAAGGCCGATCTCGCGAACCAGCGCGCTCATCCATGGCAGGTCGTCCACCGCCATGGCGGGAATGCCCCAGACCAGCAGCTGCCCCTGGCTGGAAACGGAACTGAACGTGGCAAGAATGCCTTCGTTGATGCCGCAGATCTCGGCCAGTGGAATGGCGGCGGTGCTGCGCTCGATCACCAGCTGGTGTTCCGCCGGCAGGCCGATGCGGCGCGCGCGCCGGCGGTCGAACAGGGTGGGCGGGGCAGGCGTGGCCAGGGCCGTGGAGAGGGCGCCCGGGCCCTGGCGCTCGCTCGTGATGCGGCCATCGTCCTCGATCAGCAGATCGATCCAGGGCTCGTCACCCCAGGCCACCGCAAGGGCCGCGCCGCGCGCGCCCATGGTAACACAGGCCTGGCGCAAGGCGCCGGCCAATACGCGGTTGCGGCGCGCGCCGGGCGGGCCGGCTGGTTCGGGCAGGGCCACCACGCGCCGCCCGCGCTGGCGGCTGGCCAGCCACAGCATCAACATCGACACCACGACCATGCAGATCAGCCCGCGTACGAAGCGCAGCGGATCAGGGGCGGCCCCGCCAAGCGTCAGCATCCCGGCCGGCACGATCGCGGCAAAGAACAGGCCCATGCCGGTCGTCGCCACGCCGATCGTGCCCCAGCGCACCAGGGCAACCAGCAGCAGAAACGTGCCGAACACCAGAAACGGCCCGGTGAGCACGCCTTGCGGGCGCTCGGTGAAATAGATCGCGCCGGCAAACGCCACGAAATCGATTACCTGCGCTGCCGGCGCCAGGCGGCAATCGTACCACCAATCCGTCCAGGCCGCGCAGGCAAGGACGATGACCCACAAGACATAGCCACCCGCCAGTATCGGGGTGATGCCGGGATTGCGCAGCGTCAATTCGGGAGAGAACACGATGCCCGCCATGAACATCGCGGCCATCGTCAGCCGGCACAACGCCAATACCTTGCCGCTGCGCCGCGCATACATGTGACGGATCTCCAACCCTGCGGCCTCCCTATGGGAAAAGATATGTGGCGCCCTTTGCGGATATGCAATCGGATTGCGCTCCCGGCGGGTGGGCTTTTGCGTTAACCATTGTTAGAGGGGGGCTATGCCATCGACCATGCTTGCCGGTTCATGAATACCGCTACGGGGCACCGACCTGGCCCGGCGCTGATTCGCATCCTGTGGGTTGCGGGCTGGCATGCGTGTGGCGCTGCGGATAGGATGGAAGGCAAGTCATGACCGGATCGCCTTCCTCTTTCTCCCCGCTCGAAGCGCTGACGGCCAAGCAGCGCGAGGTGCTGGACCTTCTGATCCAGCACAAGACGTCTAAGGAGATATCCCGGATACTGGGTATCTCCCCCTATACGGTCGATCAGCGCATCCTGCTGGCGCGGGGCAAGCTGGGCGTCACCTCGCGCGGCGAAGTGGCTCAGGCATATAGGCTTTTGCTGGAAGAAACCGGGTCTGCCGGGGTATCCGTAAAACCCGTATATGGTTCACCGGATGTCGCCAAGGTCATCATTCCGCCGCACAAGGACAGCGAAGGACAAGACGAGCCCGAAGCCCCGGTAGACGAAGGTGGCGATGATGGGGATCATCCCACCACGCAGGCGCCTGCCACCATGGACCAAGGGTATCATCGTGTCCTTCCGGAGATGTTCGACGGACCTTACGGGACGATGATGCGACTGGGGGCAACGGCCCTTATCGCGATGGTCCTGATCCTCACCGTCCTGGGTGGGCTGACGATGTTCTCGCAGTTGTCCCGGATCGTGGATCGTTAACCTGTCGGATTTCCTCCGCTTCAACATGGGGACGGCACCGGTGGTGTCGTGTGGAGGCAGACGACGATGACCAATACCAAGCACAACAATACGGTTCGCGCTGCGGTGGCTGGCGCGATGACGCCGGCGGTGGCGCAGCTGCGCGTGACCCGCGATCTGCACGAAGCGGAAGCAGCGCTGGACGAGGCGCTGATCCGCCAGGCCAACCTGCTTTCGTCGATGGTGTCAGCGCGGCGTGAGGCGGGGCTGCCGCCGTTCCTGGGGCAGGATGCGCTGATGCGCCTGCTCAAGAGCCAGCAGGCGACGATCGACGCGGGCGGCGAATTGGCGCGCGTGCATGGCCGGCTCAGCGCCATTGCCGTCGAAACCATGGGTGGCAATGACGAATGCCCCAAGACCGCGACGTTGGTCAATCCGGCTGATGCGTCCGGCGGCGTGATGGCGCCCCTGGCGCACGCAGCCTGAGCTTGTCTCCGGCATGGGTATGGAGGATGTGACGGCCGATGCTCTCGCTCTGGCTCCCCCGCATTCTCCTGGCCTGCGCCGTTCTGTTCGCCGCCCGCAAGGGCGGCGAACCTGAACAGTCGGTGGCAGCGATCCTGGTCGCGACATTCGCGCTCGACGTTGCCAACCACGCTATCTTCGGAGATCCCGCATGGTTTGCGGTCAATCCCGGTCACCTGGTGATCGATCTTTGGGCGTTCATCGTCCTGCTGTGGGTGGCCATGCGCGCCAACCGCGCCTGGCCATTGGCCGTCAGCGCGGCGCAGGCGCTGGTGGTGCTGGGCCACGTCGCCAAGCTGTGGGAACTGGCCATGGTGCGCAAGGCGTACTGGGTGATGACGCAGGTTCCCTTTTCGTTGCAGCTGCTGCTGCTGATGTTCGGAACGGCCGCGCACATGCACCGGGCGCGCCGGCTGGGCGACTATCACGGCTGGCGGCTGACCTGATCGCTGTCGCCGTTTCGGCTGGCGATGTTTCGACACGATCGGGGAGGGCGGCATGACGGTGCGATCGATGCGTGCTGCCGCGCGCCGCAGTGATGGAGGGCAGGGCATGACCTTTCGAAACGAGCAGATCGTCGCTGCAGCACCCACCGCGGGTCCGCCGCGCCCGGCCGTCCCGGCCTCCGCCCTGGCGATGGCTCGGGAAGTCTATGCGGCGCGGCGCCGGCGCGAACGTTTCTTGGCGGCAGACCTGTTTGGCGAGCCGACCTGGGATATCCTGCTCGACCTGTTCATCGCCGCGGCAGAGGCGCGCCGCGTGCCGACGACCAGCGCCTGCATCGGTGCCAATGTTCCGCCGACCACGGCGCTGCGCTGGCTGCGCATCCTGGAAGCGCGCGGCCTGGTGGAGCGCGAGGACGATGGCCGCGATGGCCGGCGCACGTTCGTGTGCCTGACCGCGCGCGGCCTGGCGGCGATGACCGATCTCATGCTCAACTGGCAGGCGGCGATGGGCGCGGTCGTCCAGTCCACGCTCGCAACCGACCAGCCACGCCCGGCGGCGGCCTTTTCCTTTGAAATGACCGCTGATTGAGTGACCGCTGACGAAGGGGCTGGCAGGCCTATCTCAAAGCCCGGCTGCGTGCATGCAGCCGGGCTTTGATGGCTTATTCATCCAGCTCCCAGCGGATCGAGCCGAGGTAGATGCCGGTGGTGGCCGCACCATTGGCATCGGTGGCGACGGTGAACCGCGCACGGCTGGCGATGCGTGCACAGGCCGTTGCGTCCAATAGGTCGTGCCCACTGCTGGCGGTGATCGCGCAATCGGCCACGCGCCCGTCACGGCCGATCATCAGCCGGAACCGGGTTACGCCGGTCCAGCCCTCGCGCACCGCCTGGCCAGGATAATCGTTGCGCGTGACCCAGTCACCGGGGTTGCCCTTCGGTATCGCGCGCTGCGGCGTGGCTTGGGTCTGCGGTTCGGGCGGGGGCGGGGTGAATGGTTCCAACGGCCGGATCACCACCGGCCCATCGTTGATCGGCGGCAGCGTGCTCGGTCCAACCTCGGGCAATGGATTGGCTGGAAGCAGCCTGTCGATCACCGGTGGTGTGGTATCCACGTGCGTGGGTGCGGTTGGGGGCGGCTTGCGCACAGGCGTCGTGGTTGGTTTGGTCGGCGGGGGTGGCACATAGGTCCAGTCGTTCCCCTGGAGGGTGTGGTGGATCACGGCCGTGATCGCGCCGCCGGCGAACGTGGTGAGAAGCGCGGCGCCGACTCCCAAATGGAGCAGGCCGACCGCAAGGCCGATGCGCAGCGAAGGACGACGGGCAGTCTGATCGACGTAAGCCATGCGTTTCTCCTCTCAGCCATGTGCCGGCGGCCTGATTGTGCCTGCCGGGCAACGCCTGCGCGCTTCAAGCGCGTGGGTAGGCGGTGCAGGGGTGATGGTATCACATGCCCTGGCATGACAAAGTGAAATCTCAACCGCGCTGGTAGTAATTGCACTGTGGCGCCTGCCTTGACCGGATCGGCCCTTTGGCGTAGGGGCGCACTCGTTCCGGCGGCATTTGCGTGCTGCCGGCAAGTTAAAGAGCTGAACATTGCCGGTGCGCATGGGGCTGCAAGTGGCGGTAATCCGCCATGGGTGGCCCTTTTCCCTTTGGGTTGGATCTTGCCGAATCGGCAAGGGCGCCTGCCGGGATGCCAGCCGTCAAAGTAACCCGGTGCCGTTGGCCTGGGTGGAGTGTTTTCGGCTCATTCGATGCGTCATGCGCTGCGGCCTCGTGCCGAGCAGCGCCGGCCCATTGCATGAGGCGTCTTTCCTTCACCTGTTCCGGCGTTGCCATAACCAAGGTGAAGAGTACTTCATGCCTACGATCAACCAGCTGATCCGCAAGGGTCGCGTCCCGCAGAAGGCCAAGAGCAAGGTCCCTGCGATGGAGCAGAACCCGCAGAAGCGCGGCGTTTGCACCCGCGTCTACACGACCACCCCGAAGAAGCCGAACTCGGCTCTCCGCAAGGTCGCCAAGATCCGTCTGACCAACAGCCGCGAAGTCATTTCGTACATTCCCGGCGAAGGCCACAACCTGCAGGAACACTCCGTGGTGCTGATCCGCGGCGGCCGTGTGCGCGACCTTCCCGGCGTGCGCTACCACGTGCTGCGCGGCGTGCTCGACACGCAGGGCGTGAAGGACCGCAAGCAGAGCCGTTCGAAGTACGGCGCCAAGCGTCCGAAGTAATGGTGGCCGCAAGCGCGGCGGGCAGGGGCAGGTGATGCTCCGCCAGGCCGCCTTGCCGGAATGAGCGGCTAGCCTCGAAGCTGGCCCGATCAGAAGGAATTCAACATGTCACGTCGTCGTCGTCCGGAAAAGCGGGTCATCCTGCCCGATCCGAAGTTCGGTGATCAGGTTCTGTCGAAGTTCATGAACAACCTCATGCTCGATGGTAAGAAGTCGGTTGCCGAAAGCATCGTCTATGGCGCTCTCGACACCATGCAGACCCGCGCCAAGGCTGACCCGGTTCAGCTGTTCCACGATGCGCTCAACAATGTGAAGCCGCACATCGAAGTGCGCTCGCGCCGCGTTGGTGGTGCCACCTACCAGGTTCCCGTGGAAGTGCGCCCCGAGCGCGCCCAGGCCCTGGCGATTCGCTGGTTGATCACGGCCGCCCGCAACCGTTCGGAAACCACCATGTCGGCCCGCCTGTCGGCCGAACTGCTGGATGCCGCCAACAACCGTGGCAACGCCGTGAAGAAGCGCGAAGACACCCACCGCATGGCCGACGCCAACCGCGCGTTCAGCCACTACCGCTGGTAAGCTTCCGAAAAACTGGTCACGTGGCCGTCTTCAAACGGTCACAGCAGTAACCATATGGGGTGGGCTGGAGCAATCCGGCCCTTCCCGAACCCAAGGAACACACCATGGCCCGCAGCCATCCGCTCGAGCGTTACCGCAACATCGGTATCATGGCGCACATCGACGCCGGCAAGACGACGACGACCGAGCGCATCCTTTACTACACCGGCAAGTCCTACAAGATCGGCGAAGTGCACGACGGCGCTGCGACGATGGACTGGATGGAACAGGAACAGGAACGCGGCATCACGATCACGTCGGCCGCGACGACCTGCTTCTGGAACGACCACCGCATCAACATCATCGACACCCCCGGCCACGTCGACTTCACCATCGAAGTCGAACGTTCGCTGCGCGTGCTCGACGGTGCGGTTGCGTGCTTCGACGGCGTTGCCGGCGTTGAGCCGCAGTCGGAAACCGTGTGGCGCCAGGCCGACAAGTACGGCGTGCCGCGCATGTGCTTCATCAACAAGCTCGACCGCACCGGCGCCAACTTCAAGTACTGCGTGCAGTCGATCATCGACCGCCTCGGTGCCAAGCCCGCCGTGCTCTACATTCCAATCGGCCTCGAATCGGAACTCAAGGGCCTGGTCGACCTGGTCAACAACCGCGCGATCATCTGGAAGGACGAATCGCTCGGCGCCGAATTCTTCTACGAAGAAATCCCGGCTGACCTGGCTGACGAAGCCGCGATCTACCGCTCGGAACTGATCGAACTCGCCGTCGAACAGGACGACGAGGCGATGGAAGCCTATCTCGAAGGCAACGAGCCTGACGCAGCGACGCTCAAGAAGCTGATCCGCAAGGGCACGCTGAACCACTCGTTCGTGCCGGTGTGCTGCGGCTCGGCGTTCAAGAACAAGGGCGTGCAGCCCCTGCTCGACGCCGTGGTCGACTACCTGCCTTCGCCGCTCGACATCGAAGACGTCCAGGGCGTCAAGGTCGACAGCGACGAGAAGGACAGCCGTCCGCCCAAGGACGACGCGCCGTTCTCGGCTCTGGCGTTCAAGGTCATGAACGACCCGTTCGTGGGCTCGCTCACCTTCATCCGCATCTACTCGGGTACGCTCACCAAGGGCAGCTACCTGAACTCGGTGAAGCAGAAGAAGGAAAAGGTCGGCCGCATGCTCGAAATGCATGCCAACGACCGCAAGGACGTCGAAGAAGCCTTCGCTGGCGACATCATCGCGCTGGCCGGCATGAAGGAAACCACCACGGGCGACACGCTCTGCGCCGAACGCGCGCCGATCGTGCTTGAACGCATGGAATTCCCCGAGCCGGTCATCGAACTGTCGGTGGAGCCCAAGACCAAGGCCGACCAGGAAAAGATGGGCATCGCGCTCAATCGCCTGTCTGCCGAAGATCCCTCGTTCCGCGTCTCGACCGATCACGAATCGGGCCAGACGATCATCAAGGGCATGGGCGAACTGCACCTCGACATCATCGTCGATCGCATGCGTCGCGAATTCAAGGTGGAAGCCAACGTGGGCGCGCCCCAGGTGGCCTACCGCGAATACCTCGCCAAGCCGGTGGACCTCGACTACACGCACAAGAAGCAGTCCGGTGGTACCGGTCAGTTCGGCCGCGTGAAGGTCAAGATCACGCCGGGTGAGCGCGGTTCGGGCATCATCTTCAAGGATGAAATCAAGGGCGGTAATATTCCCAAGGAATATATCCCCGCGATTGAAAAGGGCATGCGCGAAACGGCAGCCACCGGTTCGCTGGTCGGCTTCCCGATCATCGACTTCGAAATCCTGCTTTACGACGGTGCTTACCACGACGTCGACTCGTCGGCCCTGGCCTTCGAGATCGCCGGTCGCGGTGCCATGCGTGAAGCGGCCCAGAAGTCGGGCATCAAGCTGCTCGAGCCGATCATGAGCGTCGAGGTCGTGACCCCTGAGGAATTCATGGGTGACGTGATCGGCGACTTGAACTCGCGTCGTGGCCAGATCCAGGGCACCGACAGCCGGGGCAATGCCCAGGTCGTCGAAGCCATGGTGCCGCTCGCGAACATGTTCGGCTACGTGAACCAGCTGCGTTCTTTCACGCAGGGTCGCGCGCAGTACACCATGCAGTTCTCTCACTATGACGAAGTTCCGGCGAATGTCGCGGCTGAGGTCAAGGAGAAGCTTGCCTGATCACTCTGATCAGGCTAGGGGCGGCGCCTGATTCCGTCGGGTGCCGTACCCCGCAGAATTCACAGACAAGCGAATAGAAGGTTTGAACAATGGCCAAGGCTAAGTTTGAGCGGAACAAGCCGCACTGCAACATCGGCACCATCGGTCACGTTGACCATGGCAAGACCACGCTGACCGCAGCGATCACCAAGGTCCTGTCGGAAACCGGCGGCGCCCAGTTCACCGATTATGCCAACATCGACAAGGCTCCCGAAGAGCGCGAACGCGGCATCACCATCTCGACCGCACACGTCGAGTATGAAACTGCCAACCGTCACTACGCGCACGTCGACTGCCCGGGTCACGCTGACTATGTGAAGAACATGATCACCGGTGCCGCCCAGATGGACGGCGCGATCCTGGTGGTGAACGCTGCTGACGGCCCGATGCCGCAGACCCGCGAACACATCCTGCTCGCCCGCCAGGTCGGCGTGCCGGCTCTGGTCGTGTACATGAACAAGGTCGACCAGGTCGACGACGAGGAAATCCTCGAGCTCGTCGAACTCGAAGTTCGCGAACTGCTGTCGTCGTACGACTTCCCGGGCGACGATATTCCGATCGTCAAGGGTTCGGCTCTGGCCGCTCTCGAAGGTCGCGACGACGCCATCGGCAAGAACTCGATCAACGCCCTGATGGAAGCTGTCGACAGCTACATCCCGCAGCCGCCGCGTCCGACCGACAAGCCCTTCCTGATGCCCGTCGAAGACGTGTTCTCGATCTCGGGTCGTGGTACGGTTGTGACCGGCCGCGTCGAAACCGGCATCGTCAAGGTGGGTGAAGAAGTCGAAATCATCGGCCTCAAGGACACCCAGAAGACCACCGTCACCGGCGTGGAAATGTTCCGCAAGCTGCTCGACCAGGGCGAAGCTGGCGACAACATCGGTGCCCTGATCCGTGGCATCAAGCGTGAAGAAGTCGAGCGTGGCCAGGTTCTCGCCAAGCCCGGTTCGGTGACCCCGCACACCGAATTCGCCGCCGAAGTCTACGTGCTGTCGAAGGACGAAGGTGGCCGTCACACGCCGTTCTTCGCCAACTACCGCCCGCAGTTCTACTTCCGCACCACCGACGTCACCGGTGAAGTGGTTCTCCCCGAAGGCACCGAAATGGTGATGCCGGGCGACAACCTCACCCTGTCGGTCAAGCTGATCGCGCCGATCGCCATGGACGAAGGTCTTCGCTTCGCCATCCGCGAAGGCGGCCGGACCGTCGGTTCGGGGGTTGTCAGCAAGATCACGAAGTAATATAGGCGCCGGACCGGCGGGAGATTCGCTCTCCCGCCGGACGGTCTTTTTGATCAGTCGCCCCGCTTTCTCCCCATCCATCGGGAGGGGATCAGAGGGTAGGGCGGCTGGTTTTTGTTTTCGCTCTTTCGCATCGGTAAACGGACATGGAAGCCCAGAACATCCGCATTCGCCTCAAGGCCTTCGATCATCGCGTACTGGACCAGGCCACTGGTGAAATCGCGGACACCGCCCGCCGCACCGGCGCCCTGATTCGTGGTCCCATTCCGCTGCCGACCCGCATCGAGAAGTTCTGCGTCAACCGCGGTCCGCACATCGACAAGAAGTCGCGCGAACAGTTTGAAGTCCGCACCTACAAGCGCCTGCTTGACATCGTGCAGCCCAACGCTGCCACTGTCGACGCGCTGATGAAGCTGGACCTCGCTGCCGGCGTGAACGTCGAGATCAAGCTGGCCTGATGCCAGCGCCCTGGCCCCGCCCCCACATGTGTGGCGGGCAGGGCGGCCTGACCGAGCCTCATCGGTTTCCAGTTACGGATCACTCGTGATCCACCATCTCTTCCGGCCCTGAGGCTGGCTTGGCGGAAAATTCGTTCTGCCGCGACAAAAGGGATACCTCCGGCCTCCTGCCGCTGCCTTCGGGCGCGGCGCCAAGGGTCGGGAAAGCGTCCCCCGTTCGCTCCTGTTCAGGCAGGGGCACTCAGCCCGGACGGGGCATGCTTCTTATACGGGCTGAACACGCCTTTGGGGGATGGGCCCTCGAAGGCCTCTGTGAGGAGTATGAGATCATGCGCACCGGCGTGATCGCGAAGAAGGTGGGTATGACCCGCCTGTTCCAGGAAGATGGTCGGCACGTGCCGGTCACCGTCCTTTCGCTTGAAGATTGCCAGGTGGTTTCGGTCCGCACTGCCGAACGTGACGGTTACGTCGCGCTTCAACTGGGTGCTGGCGAAGCCAAGCAGAAGAACGTTGCCAAGCCGCAGCGCGAGCACTTCGCCAAGGCAGAAGTGCCGCTGAAGATGCAGGTCGCCGAGTTCCGCGTCGCTGATGACGCGCTGCTCGATGTCGGTGCCAGCATCGCCGCTTCGCACTTCGTTGCTGGCCAGTACGTGGACATCACCGGCCACACCCAGGGCAAGGGCTTTGCCGGCGCCATGAAGCGTTGGGGCTTCGGCGGTATGCGCGCCACGCACGGCGTGTCGATCTCGCACCGTGCCCACGGTTCGACCGGTAACCGCCAGGACCCGGGTCGCGTCTTCAAGAACAAGAAGATGGCCGGCCACATGGGCGACCGTCAGCGCACCCAGCAGAACCTCGAAATCGTTCGCACCGACGATGCGCGCGGCCTGATCTTCGTCAAGGGCTCGGTCCCGGGCGCGAAGAACGGCTGGCTGCTCGTTCGTGACGCGGTCAAGGTCGCTCGCCACGCTGAAGCGCCCTATCCCGCTGGCCTCAAGGCCGCCAACACCAACGAACAGGCCGCTCCCGAAGCCGCCGCTGGCCAGGAGGGCTAAGTCGTGAAGGTTCAAGTCCTCAATCTGGACGGTTCGGCCGCCGGCGACGTGGAACTCGCAGATGACGTGTTCGGTCTCGAACCGCGCGCCGACATCCTGCACCGCGTTGTGACCTGGCAGCTGGAAAACCGTCGTGGCACGGCCCGTGGCGCTCGCGAGCGTTCGGACGTTGCCCGCACCGGCAAGAAGTTCGGCCGTCAGAAGGGTGGTGGTACCGCTCGTCACGGCGACCGCAAGGCCCCGATCTTCATCGGCGGTGGCAAGGCCCATGGTCCGCGCGTTCGTGATTTCAGCGTTTCGCTGAACAAGAAGGTGCGCGCACTCGGTCTCAAGATGGCGCTCTCGTCGAAGGCCCAGAACGGCCTCGTCGTGGTCGACACCCTGGAACTGACCGATGCCAAGACCAAGGCGCTGGCCGGTACGCTGGCCAAGGCCGGCTTCGGCAAGAAGGTGCTCGTCGTGGATGGTGAGCAGGTCAACGAGGGCTTTGCCCGCGCGGCCCGCAACATCGTTGGCGTCAACGTGCTCCCCGCGATCGGCGCCAACGTCTACGACATCCTGAAGCATGATACGCTGGTGCTGACGCGCGCCGCGGTCGAGAAGCTGGAGGCGCGTTTCAATGGCTAAGGACGCAATCGACACGCGTCACTATGACGTGATCGTGGCTCCCCACATCACCGAAAAGGCGACGCTGCTGAGCGAAAACAATGCCGTGGTCTTCAAGGTTGCCGAAAAGGCGACCAAGCCGGAGATCAAGGCGGCGGTGGAAGCCCTCTTCAATGTCACGGTCACCAAGGTGAACACGCTGACCCAGAAGGGGAAGACCAAGCGCTGGAAGGGCAAGCCCTACAAGCGCACCGACGTCAAGAAGGCCGTCGTGACCCTGGCCGCGGGCCAGTCGATCGACGTCACCAGCGGTATCTGAGGCGAAGGCATAGACCATGGCACTCAAGAGCTATAACCCGACCAGCCCCGCACGCCGCGGCCTGGTCCTCGTCGACAAGTCGGCTCTGTGGAAGGGCAAGCCTGTCAAGGCTTTGACCGAAGGCAAGAGCAAGACCGGCGGCCGCAACAACAAGGGCCACGTGACCAGCCGCGGTATCGCGGGCGGCCACAAGCAGAAGTACCGCTTCATCGACTTCAAGCGTCGTAAGTGGGACATGCCGGCCACTGTCGAGCGTCTGGAATACGATCCCAACCGCACCGCGTTCATCGCCCTCGTCACGTACGAAGACGGTGAGCAGGCCTACATCCTGGCGCCGCAGCGCCTAGCCGTGGGCGACGTGGTGGTTGCCGGTGAGAAGACCGACGTGAAGCCTGGCAATGCGATGCTCCTGTCGCAGATGCCGGTCGGTACCATCATCCACAACGTGGAAATGAAGCCGGGCAAGGGCGGTCAGATCGCCCGTTCGGCCGGTACCTACGTCCAGCTCGTCGGTCGTGACCGCGGCATGGTGATCGTTCGCCTGAACTCGGGCGAGCAGCGCTACCTGCGTGGCGACTGCATGGGCACCGTCGGCGCCGTGTCGAACCCCGACAACTCGAACCAGAATCTTGCCAAGGCCGGTCGTAACCGCTGGCTTGGCCGTCGTCCGTTGACGCGCGGTGTGGCAAAGAACCCGGTCGACCACCCGCACGGTGGTGGTGAAGGTCGCACCTCGGGCGGCCGTCATCCGGTCACTCCGTGGGGCAAGCCGACCAAGGGCGCCCGCACCCGTCACAACAAGAAGACGGACAAGTTCATCATTCGTTCGCGCCACGCGAAGAAGAAGAGGTAAGACCCCATGGCACGTTCCGTCTGGAAGGGCCCCTTCGTCGACCTGCACCTCCTGAAGAAGGCCGAAGTGGCCCAGGATGCTGGCAGCCGCGCTGGCCCGATCAAGACCTGGTCGCGTCGTTCGACCATCATTCCGCAGTTCGTTGGTCTGACGTTCAACGTCTACAACGGGCAGAAGTTCATCCCCGTCTCCGTGAGCGAAGAGATGGTCGGCCACAAGCTTGGTGAATTTGCGCCGACGCGCAACTTCCCCGGCCACGCCGCTGACAAGAAGGGCAAGCGCTGATGAGCAAGTCTGCTGCTCCCCGCCGCGTTGGCGAAAAGGAAGCTCTGGCCGTCAACACGAACATTCGTGGTTCGGCCCAGAAGCTCAACCTCGTCGCCGCGCTCATCCGTGGCATGAAGGCCGAAGACGCCCTCAATGTCCTGTCCTTCTCCAAGAAGGCCATGGCGGTTGACGCCCGCAAGGTGCTCGCTTCGGCGATCGCCAACGCGGAAAACAACCACAACCTGGACGTCGACGCACTGGTCGTGGCGGAAGCCTCGGTCGGCAAGTCGATCACGATGAAGCGCTTCCACACCCGTGGTCGTGGCAAGTCGACCCGCATCCTGAAGCCGTTCTCGCGCCTTCGGATCGTCGTCCGTGAAGTCGAGGAGGCCTGAGCCATGGGTCACAAGTCGAACCCCATCGGTCTGCGTCTGCAGATCAACCGCACCTGGGACAGCCGCTGGTACGCCGAAGGGCGCAACTACCAGCAGCTGCTGAAGGAAGACCTTCAGATCCGCAAGTTCATCGTCGAGAGCCTGCCGCAGGCAGCGATCTCGAAGGTGGTGATCGAGCGTCCGGCCAAGCTGTGCCGCATCTCGATCTACGCGGCCCGTCCGGGTGTGATCATCGGCAAGAAGGGCGCGGACATTGAAAAGCTCCGCGCCAAGCTTGCCAAGCTGACCAACAGCGACGTGAAGCTGAACATCGTTGAAATCCGCAAGCCGGAAATCGATGCCAAGCTCGTTGCCCAGGGCATTGCCGACCAGCTCGTTCGTCGCGTGGCGTTCCGCCGTGCGATGAAGCGCGCCGTTCAGTCGGCCCTGCGTCTTGGTGCCGAAGGCATCAAGATCACCTGCGGCGGCCGTCTCGGCGGGGCGGAAATCGCCCGCGTCGAATGGTACCGTGAAGGTCGCGTTCCGCTGCACACCCTGCGCGCGAACATCGACTACGCCGAAGCCGAAGCCCACACCGCCTACGGCGTGATCGGCATCAAGACCTGGATCTTCAAGGGCGAGATCCTGGGTCATGACCCGCTGGCGCAGGACCGCCTGATGCTTGAGGCACAGACCTCTGGCGTCCGTCCGGCGCGCTGAGGCTTGAGGATAGGCTAGCACCATGCTGCAACCCAAGAAGACCAAGTTCCGCAAGGCGTTCAAGGGCCGTCTCCACGGCAACGCCAAGGGCGGCACCGACCTCAACTTCGGCTCCTACGGCCTCAAGGCCCTGGAACCGGAGCGGGTCACCGCTCGTCAGATCGAAGCGGCTCGCCGCGCGATCACCCGCCACATCAAGCGCCAGGGCCGTCTCTGGATCCGCATCTTCCCTGACCTTCCGGTGACCAAGAAGCCGGCAGAAGTCCGTCAGGGTAAGGGCAAGGGTTCGGTGGAATACTGGGCTGCCCGCGTGAAGCCCGGCAAGATCCTGTTCGAGCTCGACGGCGTCGCCGGCCCCCTGGCCGCCGAAGCTTTCAGCCGCGCTGCGATGAAGCTGCCGATCAAGACCAAGGTTGTGGCTCGCCTCGGCGACACGTCGCACCTTGGTGGCGAGTAAGGAGTAGGAATGATGGCTAAGTTCGAAGACCTCCGCGTCAAGAGCGACGACCAGCTGACTGCTGACCTCGCCGAGCTGAAGCGCGAACAGTTCAACCTGCGCTTCCAGGCGGCGACCAGCCAGCTGGAGCGTCCGGCGCGCATCAAGGAAGTGCGCCGCGACATCGCGCGGATCAAGACCTTGCAGGGCGAGCGTGCTCGCACTGCCAAGGCTTAAGGAGACACACGATGCCCAAGCGTATCCTGATCGGGACCGTGGTTTCCGACAAGACCGACAAGACCGTGGTCGTGAAGGTCGAGCGCAAGGTGAAGCACCCGCTGTACGGGAAGATCATCCGCCGCTCGAAGAAGTATCACGCCCACGATGAGGCGAATGCCTTCAAGACCGGCGAGACGGTGCGGATCGAAGAGACCGCACCTTACTCCAAGCTCAAGACCTGGAAGGTTATCGACCGGGTTCTGGCTGGGAAGACCGCCGCGATCGAAGCGGACGTTTGACAAAACGTCCGTTCTCGGTCTTAGGGAGCGTCACGTTTTTGGAACTGCCGGACTGGTTCCGGCAAGCCAGTGAGAAGGAACCGGATCAATGATCCAGATGCAATCCAATCTCGACGTCGCGGACAACAGCGGCGCCAAGCGCGTCCAGTGCATCAAGGTGCTGGGCGGGTCGAAGCGTCGTACCGCGAGCGTCGGCGACATCATCGTGGTGTCGGTGAAGGAGGCGCAGCCCCGCGCCCGTGTCAAGAAGGGCGACGTCCATCGCGCGGTGATCGTGCGCACCAAGAAGGACGTTCGTCGTCCCGATGGCAGCGTGATCCGCTTTGACGGCAACGCCGCCGTGCTCGTCGGCAAGAACGAAGAGCCCATCGGCACCCGTATCTTCGGCCCCGTGGTGCGCGAACTGCGCGGCAAGGGCTTCATGAAGATCATCTCGCTTGCCCCGGAGGTGCTGTAATGGCTGCCGCCAAGATCAAGAAGGGCGATAACGTCGTCGTTCGCTCGGGCAAGGACAAGGGTCGTACCGGCACCGTCCTTCAGGTTCTTCCCAAGGAAGACAAGGTCGTCGTGGCCGGCGTGAACGTCGCTGCCCGTCACCGCAAGCCCAGCCAGCAGAACCCGCAGGGTGGCATCGATCGCTTTGAAGCGCCGATGCACATCTCGAAGGTTGCCGTGGCCGACAAGGATGGCAAGCCCACCCGCGTCCGCTTCGAAACCCGCGATGGCAAGAAGGTTCGCGTGGCCGTCAAGTCCGGGGAGGCCATCGATGGCTGACAAGTACACTCCGCGCCTCAAGGGCAAGTACGACGCTGAAATCGCCGCGGCGATGAAGGCGAAGTTCGGCTACAAGAACGACCTGGAAATTCCGCGGATCGACAAGATCACGCTGAACATGGGCGTTGGCGAAGCGAGCCAGGACAAGAAGAAGGTCCAGACCGCCGCTGCCGAAATGGAACTGATCGCCGGCCAGAAGCCCGTGATCACCAAGGCCAAGAAGTCGATCGCGCAGTTCAAGCTGCGCGAAGGCATGCCGATCGGTTGCAAGGTCACCCTGCGCCGCGAACGCATGTACGAATTCCTTGACCGCCTGATCACCATCGCGATGCCCCGCATCCGCGACTTCCGGGGCCTGAACCCGAAGTCGTTCGACGGCCGTGGCAACTATGCGATGGGTCTCAAGGAACAGATCATTTTCCCTGAGATCAGCTACGATCAGATCGACAAGGTGCGCGGTCTCGACATCATCGTGACCACCACCGCCAAGACCGACGACGAGGCACGTGAACTGCTTCGCCTGTTCGGTTTCCCGTTCCCGCAGGAAGCCGCCGAACAGGCGCAGGCCGCCTGAAGCCAGTCATAGGAAAGAGCTTAAGTCCATGGCGAAACTGAGTTCGATCAACAAGAACGAGCGTCGTAAGAAGCTCGTTGAAAAGTTTGCGGCCAAGTACGCCGCGCTCAAGGCCCAGGCCGACGACGAATCGCTCGACGAAACCGAGCGCCTCATCGCCCGTCTGAAGATGGCCGAGCTGCCGCGTAACGCGAATCCCACGCGTGTCCGCAACCGTTGCAACACCACCGGCCGCCCGCGTGGCTACTACCGCAAGTTCGGCCTCTGCCGCGTCGAACTGCGCGATCTCGCCAACAAGGGGCTCATCCCCGGCGTGACGAAGTCGAGCTGGTAAGGAGCCTCAACGATGGCATTGACCGACCCCCTGGGTGATATGCTCACCCGCATCCGCAACGGCCAGCAGGCGAAGAAGGACTCGGTCCTCTCGCCCGCTTCCAAGCTGCGTGCACACGTTCTCGAAGTTCTCCAGCGCGAAGGCTATATCCGTGGCTTCAGCGAGGACGCCACCGGCGCCCACCCGCAGCTGCGCATCGAGCTGAAGTACTTCGAAGGCCAGCCCGCGATCAAGCATGTGGCCCGCGTCTCCAAGCCTGGTCGCCGCGTCTACTCGGGTTCCAAGGAACTCCCGGTGGTGCGCAACGGCCTTGGCATCACCATCGTCTCGACGCCCAAGGGCGTGCTTTCGGATGCCGAAGCGCGCGCTGCCAACGTCGGTGGCGAAGTGCTGGCGGAGGTGTTCTGATGAGCCGCATCGGCAAAAAGCCGGTGGCGATCCCGAGTGGCGTCACCGCTAACATCGCGAACGGCGTGCTGACCGTGAAGGGCCCCAAGGGCACCCTCACGCTCTCGCTCGTCGACGAGATCAACTATGCCGTCGAAGACGGTGCGATCTCGGTGCAGCCTGCCAACGACACCAAGCGCGCTCGCGCGTTCTGGGGCATGCAGCGCACGCTCGTTTCCAACCTCGTTACCGGCGTGACCGAAGGCTATACCAAGGTCCTTCTGATCACCGGCGTCGGCTACCGCGCCAATGCTCAGGGCAAGAACCTGAAGCTGCAGCTCGGCTACAGCCACGACGTCGATTTCGCCGTGCCGGAAGGCATCGAGATCAAGACCCCGGATAACACCACGGTCGAAATCTCGGGTATCGACAAGCAGAAGGTCGGCCAGGTTGCGGCCGAAATTCGCCGCTGGCGCAAGCCCGAACCCTACAAGGGCAAGGGTATCAAGTACCGTGGCGAGTTCATCTTCCGCAAGGAAGGGAAGAAGAAGTAATGGCCAAGCTGTCTCTCTTCGATCGCCGCCGTCGCCGCGTCCGCACTGCCCTCAAGGCACGTGCTGGCGGCCGTCCGCGTCTCTCCGTGCACCGCACGGGCCGCCACATCTACGCGCAGATCATCGACGATGCTGCCGGCCGTACCCTGGCCGCCGCTTCGTCGCTGGTGAAGGGCGAGAAGTCGATCGGCGCCAACATCGACGCCGCTGCCCTGGTGGGCAAGCAGATCGCCGAACGGGCCAAGGAAGCCGGTGTCACCACCGTCGTCTTCGACCGTGGCGGTTACCTGTTCCATGGCCGCGTCAAGGCGCTGGCTGACGCTGCCCGTGAAGGCGGCCTGGAGTTCTGATCATGGCTGACGAAACCAACCTGCAGGGCGATGCCGCTGCCCCCGTCGAACAGACCGGTGGCGAGCAGCGCGAAGGTCGCGGTCGCGGTCGTGGCCGTGGCGGCGAGCGTGGCGAACGCGGTGAGCGTGGCGGCCGTGGCCGTCGCGACGACCGTCGTGGCCGCAACAACAACGACGAGGAACAGGGTGAAGAGCTGATCGAAAAGCTCGTTCACATCAACCGCGTCTCCAAGACCGTGAAGGGCGGCAAGCGCTTCGGCTTTGCTGCTCTGGTCGTGGTCGGCGATGGCAAGGGTCGCGTGGGCTTCGGCCACGGCAAGGCCCGCGAAGTGCCGGAAGCCATCACCAAGGCCACCGCTTCTGCCAAGAAGAAGATGGTTCGCGTTCCGCTCAAGGAAGGCCGCACCCTTCACCACGACGGCAAGGGCCGTTTCGGTGCAGGCAAGGTCAATGTGCGTTCGGCCCCGGCCGGTACGGGCATCATCGCGGGCGGCCCGATGCGCGCCGTCTTCGAAAGCCTGGGCGTGCATGACGTGGTGACCAAGTCGGTCGGCACGTCGAACCCCTACAACATGATCCGCGCCACCTTCGACGCGCTGCAGGACCAGACTTCGCCGAAGTCTGTGGCCCAGCGTCGCGGCAAGAAGGTCGCTGATCTGCTCGGTCGTGGTGGTGCTTCGCAGGTCGAAGCCGAAGCCGCTGCCGAAGCCATCGCGGAGTAATCGGTCATGGCTAAGATCAAGATCAAGCAGATCGGTTCGCCGATCCGTCGCCCGGAACACCAGAAGAAGATTCTGGTCGGCCTGGGCCTGGGCAAGATGAACCGCGTGGTTGAAGTGGAAGATACCGCTGAAACCCGTGGCGCCATTGCCAAGCTGCCGCACATGGTGGCCGTGGTCGACTGACCATAGCTTCCTGAGCCAAGCTTTCAGAATAAGCCCCGCGCATCGCCTGATGCGCGGGGCTTTTCGTTTGGGGCGTACGGTGAAGGGCTGGGACCTGGCACGCGGCTCTGCCCTTCCTGTCCATCGGCTCCGCGATCTCCGTTATGATTCGCCCTGAGGGGGTGACAAGCCGGCCTCAAGCCACTAAGGGCGCCTCTTCCTATCAGCGCGACTCAAAGCGAAAGCGAGTGCATCTCATGAAGCTTAACCAGATTTCCGACAATGGCGGCGCCCGCAAGGGCCGCATGCGCGTGGGCCGTGGCATCGGCTCGGGCAAGGGCAAGACCGCTGGCCGCGGCCAGAAGGGTGCCAAGGCGCGTTCGGGCGTTTCGATCAACGGGTTCGAAGGCGGCCAGATGCCGCTGCACATGCGCATCCCGAAGCGCGGCTTCAACAACATCTTCGCCAAGGACTATGCCGAGGTGAACCTGGGCCTCATCCAGAAGATGATCGACGCCGGCAAGCTCGACGTGTCGGGCGTGGTCGATCACGCCGCGCTCAAGGCCGCTGGCCTGGCCCGTGGCGGCAAGCACGGCGTGCGTCTGCTCGCCAAGGGCGAACTGACCACCAAGGTCAGCTTCAAGGTTGCCGGTGCCTCCAAGGGTGCCGTGGCTGCGGTGGAAAAGCTGGGTGGCGCGGTTGAAGTGACCGTCGTCAAGGCGGCCGCCGAAGCCTGAGACCTTTTAATTATCGCGTAAAACGGGCGCAGGGGTTATTGCATCCCTGCGCCCGTCCTATATGGCCCGTACTGAATTGAACGCACCATATTGACGCGCAGCCCGCCGGGCGGGGCCTGACACATCCGAAGCGCAATGCGCGTCGGGCGTCGGCCGGACCGGGCCACAGCAAGGCTTGATACCCGACCATGGCATCCCGCGCCGATAACATCGCCAGCAATCTCAACCTGTCGAACTTCTCGAAGGCGACCGAACTGAAGAACCGCATCTGGTTCACGGTCGGTGCGCTGATCGTGTTCCGCTTCTTGAGCTTCGTGCCGTTGCCCGGCGTGAACCCGCTGATCCTCGAAACGCTCTACAACCAGACGCGTGGCGGGATCCTGGATATCTTCAACGCCTTTTCGGGCGGTTCGCTCCAGCGCATGAGCCTCATCGCGCTGGGCGTGATGCCCTACATCACGGCCTCGATCGTGGTGCAGCTGGCCGCCTCGCTTCATCCCGCGCTCGCCGCCCTCAAGAAGGAAGGCGAAAGCGGCCGCAAGAAGCTCAACCAGTACACCCGCTATGGTGCCGTGTTCCTCACTGCGGTGCAGGGCTATGCCATTGCGACGGGCCTTGAGGCCTATGGCGCGTCGAGCGGTATCCAGGCGGTTGTGCTGCCGGGCTTCCTGTTCCGCATCACCGCCGTGATCAGCCTGATCGGTGGCACCATGTTCCTGCTGTGGCTGGGTGAACAGATCACCGCACGCGGCATCGGCAATGGCACCTCGCTGATCATCATGGCCGGTATCGTGGCGCAGATGCCCAAGTTCGTGGGCAACCTGTTCGAACAGGGGCGCTCGGGCCAGCTCAACGGCTTTGTCATCGCCGGCGTGATCGGCCTGATCCTGGGCGTCGTCGTGCTGATCTGCTTCTTCGAGCGCGCCACGCGCCGCCTGCTGATCCAGTATCCCAAGCGCGCCACGCAGCGCGGGATGATGGCCGCCGATCGCAGCCACCTGCCGCTCAAGCTCAACACTGCCGGCGTGATCCCGCCGATCTTCGCCAGCTCGCTGCTGCTGCTGCCGCTGACCATCACCCAGTTCGCCGGCAAGTCGATCTCGCCCGACACGACGACGGGCAAGATCATCATCGGCCTCAACCAGTACCTGGGCCACGGCAAGCCGCTCTACATGCTGCTCTATGCCCTGGGCATCGTGTTCTTCAGCTTCTTCTACACCGCCGTGGTGTTCAATCCGGAAGAAACGGCCGAGAACCTCAAGCGCAATGGCGGCTTCATTCCCGGCATCCGTCCCGGCAAGAACACCGAGAAGTATCTCGATTATGTGCTGACCCGCATCACGGTGTTGGGCGCGGCCTATATCACCTTTGTCTGCGTCATCCCGGAATGGATCATGTCCGAGACAGGCATGGGAACGCTGTTCTTCGGTGGTACCAGCTTGCTGATTGTGGTCAACGTCACGGTTGATACGATCACCCAGATCCAGTCGCACCTGCTGGCGCACCAGTATGGCGACCTGATCAAGAAGGCCAAGCTCAAGGGCCGACTGCGCTGATCGCGCAGGTGTCGAAGAGGGGGACTGCCAAAGTGAATATCATTCTTCTCGGCCCGCCGGGCGCCGGCAAGGGCACCCAGGCCCAACGCCTGGTCGAACGCCATGGCCTCAAGCAGCTTTCCACTGGCGACATGCTGCGCGCCGCGGTCAAGGCCGGCACGCCGGTTGGCCTCAAGGCCAAGGCCGTGATGGAAGCGGGCCAGCTGGTTTCTGACGAGATCGTCTCGGCGCTGATCGGCGACGAACTCGATGCGATGGGCGCTGGCACCGGCGCGATCTTCGATGGCTATCCGCGCACCGCGGCGCAGGCCGAATCGCTCGATGCGATCCTGGCCAGCCGTGGCCGCCAGCTCGATCACGTGATCGAGCTCGACGTGAACGAGGATGCCCTGGTCGAGCGGATCACCGGCCGCTACACCTGTGCCACCTGCGGCAAGGGCTATCACGACACGTTCGAGCAGCCCAAGGTGGCCGGCACCTGCGACAAGTGCGGTGGCCACGAGTTCAAGCGCCGCCCCGACGATAACGAGGAAACCGTGCGCACGCGCATGGCCGAGTATCGCGCCAAGACGGCGCCGATTCTGCCGATCTATGAAGCGCGCGGCATCGTGGCGCGCGTGGACGGCATGGCAGACATGGATGCCGTAACGGCCTCGATCGAGGCGATTCTGGCTTAAAGCGGCCAGGCTTTCCGACTATCGTGGAAAGCCTGGCAACGGTGCGGCGAAAAGGAGTGTGCCCAGTGCGATCACGGCTTGCAGGCAGGGTCGCGGGGCTGCTCTTCGCCGCCGTGGCGGGCAGCGCGGCATCGGCCGTACCCGCCCATGCCGAGATCGTCGCGCGCGACGACAACGGCTTTGTCATTCGCCAGACCGTCGATGTCGGCGCGTCGCCGGCAGAGGCCTGGCGCACCCTGGTCAAGCCGGCGACCTGGTGGTCGAGCGAGCATACCTTTTCGGGCGAAGCAGCAAACCTGACGCTCGATCCCGTTCCCGGCGGCTGTTTCTGTGAAAAGCTGCCGGCGAGCAAGCAAGGCGGGGCAGGGGCCCTGGCCGGCGGCGTCCAGCACATGCGCGTGGTCTATGTCGAACCCGGGCGCGCGCTGCGCATGACCGGCGCGCTCGGCCCGTTGCAGAGCGAGGCCGTGCTTGGCTCCATGACGATCACGCTGAAAGCGGGTGATCGCGGCACGCGCATTCTCTTCGAATATGTCGTGGGCGGCTATATGCGCTATCGCATGGATCAGATCGCGCCGGCGGTCGATCGCATGCTGGGGCAGCAGATCGCCGGCCTGGCCGACAAGCTGGGCGGCGCACTGGCCGGCGATGGCGCCGTGCCGATCATCACGCCCAAGACCCCGGCCGATCGTTCCGGTAACGACGATGCCGCGCCGGTCTCGCGCGGCGCACCGCAGGGCCCCTCGCTCGATCCCGATGGCGCACCGGTGAGTGGCCGTCCGGTCGGTACCCTGCGTGGTCTGCCCAGCCTGCCGCCGGGCCCCGCGCGCAGCCGCACGACGGCGCCGGCAGTCTCCGAAGACGATGGGTTGGTCGTTTCCGACGATACCCCCGCGCCGGTTGCCAGGCCCGTCCCGGCCAGGCCTCCAGCGACCAAGGCCGCACCGGGCAAGCCGGTAGCGGCCAAGGCAGCCAAGAAGGCTGCGCCAGCCAAGCCGGCCCCTGCCAAACCCAGCCCTGCCAAAGCCAAGCCCGCTCCCGCCGCGCCGCGTGATGAAGCGACCGCGCAAAAGGATGCGCAGGCCGCATTCGATGCCGCGATGGGGCCCGGTAGCGATCATTGATGCTGCGTGCCGTGGTGGGGCAACGGGCTGCGCGCGGAATGGCGAATCGTGCTTTGCGACGCGGTGGTTGTGGCGTATAAGGATGGTGTCACCACAGCTGGCCCCCGTGCTCATGGAGGGCCGCACGTTCACCACGTCTGCGCGGGGAACGTGCCCTTTGTGGTTGACCTTTCCCAGCAAAAAGCTTAAGCGCGCCTTTCACTCGAACGAGAAGGGTCATTTGAAGTCCGGGGCAAGTGCTTGCGCGGGCTGCAATTTGGCGTTTTTCAGCGGGTGTTGTCGCGATGAGATAGGGCGCCAATTTCGATTCGGCGCTCTGTGGAGCAAACGGAGAAACAAGTGGCTCGTATTGCCGGGGTCAATATCCCCACCAACAAGCGCGTGATCGTGGCGCTGACCTACATTCATGGCATTGGCCCGTTCAAGGCCCGCCAGATTGCCGACAAGCTCGGCATCGATCATGCCCGTCGCGTTCAGGATCTGTCGGACGCCGAAGTGCTCCAAATCCGTGAAGCGATCGACGCTGAACACACCGTGGAAGGCGATCTGCGTCGCGAAACCGCGATGAACATCAAGCGCCTGATGGACCTGGCCTGCTACCGTGGCCTGCGCCACCGCAAGGGTCTGCCGGTCCGTGGCCAGCGCACGCACACCAATGCGCGCACCCGCAAGGGCAAGGCCAAGCCGATCGCCGGCAAGAAGAAGTAAGATCGGGCCTTTGAGGCTCTGATCTTCCCAACGGTTTCTCGACAGGAATTCAACACATGGCACGCGAACCTCAGCGCATTAAGCGCCGCGAGCGCAAGAACATCACCAGCGGTGTTGCGCACGTTAACGCCAGCTTCAACAACACCATGATCACCATCACCGATGCCCAGGGCAACGCCATCTCGTGGTCGTCTGCCGGCATGATGGGCTTCAAGGGCAGCCGCAAGTCGACCCCCTATGCCGCTCAGGTGGCTGCGGACGACGCCGGCAAGAAGGCCGCCGAACACGGCGTGCGCACCCTTGAAGTGGAAGTGAAGGGTCCGGGTTCGGGCCGCGAAAGCGCCCTGCGCGCTCTGCAGGCGGTGGGTTTCACCATCACTGCGATCCGCGATGTGACCCCGATCCCGCACAACGGCGTGCGTCCTTCCAAGCGCCGTCGCGTCTGACCTGCCTTTTGGCGAGTGGCGCGCGAGGTACCACGCGCGCCACACCCGCCCAATATCTTGACCGGTTGCGGCTTCCTTCTGGCCGACTGCCGGCGCTCTCGAAAAACCCTAGGGGAATTCCATGACTGTCAACATCAAGAACTGGCAGGAACTGAAGAAGCCCAACAATCTCGACATCAAGCCCGGCCACGATCCGAAGCGTCGCGCGACTTTCGTTGCCGAACCGCTTGAGCGTGGCTTTGGTCTTACCCTCGGCAATGCGCTGCGCCGGGTGCTGCTCTCTTCGCTTCAGGGAGCCGCGGTTACGTCGATCAAGATCGAGAACGTGCTGCACGAATTCTCGTCGCTTGCCGGCGTGCGTGAAGACGTCACCGACATCGTGCTCAACGTCAAGCAGATCGCGCTCAAGATGCAGGGCGAAGGCCCCAAGCGTCTTCAGCTGTCCGCGATCGGGCCGGGCGAAGTCAAGGCCGGCGATATCGCCGTGACCGGCGACATCGAGGTGATGAACAAGGATCTGGTGATCTGCCATCTGGATGAAGGCGCGACCTTCAACATGGAACTCACCTGCGACACCGGCAAGGGCTATGTCCCGGCCGTGTCGAACCGCCCGGTGGATGCACCGATCGGCCTGATCCCGGTGGACTCGCTCTACTCGCCCGTGCGCCAGGTGTCCTACAAGGTGGACAACGCCCGCATCGGCCAGGAGCTTGACTACGACAAGCTCAGCCTCTCGGTCGAAACCGATGGCACCGTCACCCCGGAAGACGCCGTGGCCTATGCCGCGCGCATCCTTCAGGACCAGCTGGCGCTGTTCGTCCACTTCGACGACCAGGTCCCGACCGGCCACGTGCCGTCGCTGGCCGGCGTTGCCGCCCATGCGCCGGAAGAAAGCGACGCCAACCAGCTCAACCGCTACCTCCTCAAGAAGGTGGACGAGCTGGAACTGTCGGTGCGTTCGGCCAACTGCCTGAAGAACGACAACATCATCTACATCGGCGACCTGGTCCAGAAGACCGAGGCCGAGATGCTCCGCACGCCGAACTTCGGCCGCAAGTCGCTAAACGAGATCAAGGAAGTGCTCTCGTCGATGGGTCTGCGCCTCGGCATGGACATCCCTGGCTGGCCGCCGGAAAACATCGAGGAAATGGCCAAGAAGCTCGAGCAGGAACTGCTCGGCTGATTGGGTGGGCAGGGCCGGCACGGAACGCGTTCCGTACCGGCCTGGCCGCAGCAGAGCGCTGCAACCTCGCACGAAAGGGAACGGGCTGCCCCTCAAGTCGGCCTGGATCGGGGTACCTCACACGGCCCCCCTACAAACGGAGAATGAGTTATGCGTCATAAGCTGGGCCAGCGTAAGCTGGGTCGTACCTCGTCGCACCGTATTGCGCTGCTGCGCAATCTGGCTGCCGCGCTGATCAAGCACGAGCAGATCACCACCACCACGCCCAAGGCGAAGGAACTGCGTCCCTACGTCGAAAAGCTGATCACGCTGGCCAAGCATGGTGGCCTGTCGAACCGTCGCCTTGCCCACGCCCGTCTGCTCGACGAAGCGCAGGAAAAGAAGCTGTTCGAAGTTCTGGCTGCGCGCTACGCCGACCGTGAAGGTGGCTACACCCGCATCATCAAGGCCGGCTACCGCGCCTCGGACGCCGCCCCGATCGCCGTGATCGAGCTGGTGGACCGTGACACGTCGGCCAAGGGCCTCGATTCGGGTCCGGTGCTGACTGCCGACGAAGACGAACTCGAAAACGCCTGATCGGGCGGGGCACCGCGCCCCACCATCGGACGACCGGATCACGGGCGGGGCCGCAAGGCTCCGCCCGTTTTTCGTGCGCCGTGATGGCCTTGCCCACACCGCGCCGCGGCGGCATAGAACGGCCCATGATCGTATGGCGTCTGGTCAAGGCCGGGGAACACGCGTTGGACGGGGCAGGGACGCTGCGTTTTGGCGGGCGCTATTGTTCGCCCGGGCAGCGCATCGTGCACTTTGCCAGCGAGGCGGGCCTCGCCGTGCTGGTGCAGCAGCGCTATCTGGCAGAGCCGGCAGAATCCTGTGAAACGCCGTTCGACTTGGGCTGGACCGAGATTGCCGCCACGCCCGAACGCGTGCCCGATGGGCTTGATCGCGCCGCCACGATCGCATTTGTCGATGCCTGGGCTGCCTCTGCGCGCGGGCTCTTGCTTGCCGTGCGGTCAGCTGTCCTGCCCGAGGCCGACGTGATCCTGATGAACGCCGCCCATCCCGACGCGGGCGGTGTGCCACCCCTTGCGGTACGGCCGTTCCGCTTTGCCCAATGCCTGCACCGCCCACCCATGCTGGGCCGTTATTCCTGACGGTTGCAAAGGCAGTTGCACTGGCGCGATCCTGCGGTAGTTTCCTGCGAAACCACCCCCCGTCTTGTCAGGATGTCGCGATGAAGAACCGCTTGTGGCTGGCCATGGCCGCCCCGCTTGCGCTTGCCACCCCGGTTGCGTTTGCCCAGACGCCGCCCACCCTTGCCAAGGACCAGGCCATGCCGACACTGCCGCCCTATCCCGCCAGCCCGCAGGTGCCGCTGGTGGAGGACCATTTCGGCGAAAAGGTGTCCGATCCCTGGCGCTGGCTGGAAGCCGACGTGCGCACCGATCCCAAGGTTGCGGCCTGGGTGCAGGCACAAAGCGCCTATACCGCCGCCTATCTCAAGCAGCTGCCGGAGCGGGCGGCCTTCGAAAAGCGGATGAAGGCGCTGATCGATTACGAACGCTTTGGCCTGCCGCAGCGCCGGGGCGCCTCGGTCTTCTACAGCTGGAACAGCGGCTTGATGAACCAGTCGCAGCTGCTGGTGCGTCCTGCCGATGCGCCAGTGGGGACCAAGGGCCGCGTGCTGCTCGATCCCAATACCTGGGCCAAGGATGGTGCTACTGCGCTCGATGCCTGGGCGCCGTCGGATGACGGGCGCCTGCTCGCCTATTCAGTGCAGGATGGCGGTTCGGACTGGCGCACGGTGAAGTTTGTCGGCGTGGCCGATGGCAAGCCGCTGGCCGACGAACTCAAGTGGGTGAAGTTTTCCGGCCTGGCCTGGCTGGGCAACGATGCGCTGCTTTATTCGCGCTTTGCCGAACCCAAGGAGGGCCAGGCCTTCCAGGCGCTGAACTATAACCAGACCGTGTGGCTCCACCGCCTGGGCACGCCGCAAAGCGCCGACCAGCCGGTGTTTGCCACGCCCGATCTGCCCAAGCGCGGCCATGGCGCCAGCGTGTCGAGCGACGGACGCTGGGTGGTGATCACCAGCAGCGAGGGCACCGATCCGGTCAACACCGTCCACGTTGCACGCGTCACCAACGGCAAGATTGGCCCGGTCACTGCACTGATCCCGGATCTCAAGGCGCAGTGGGATTTCGTCGATGGCGTGGGCGATCAGCTGTGGTTCGTTTCGGGCGACGGCGCGCCGCTCAAGAAGATCGTGCGGGTCGATCTGTCGGGCAGCACCCCGCGCTTCGACACCGTGGTGCCCGAAAGCAAGGACAACCTTGAATCCGTCGGCATTGCCGGCAACCGCCTGTTCGCCAGCTATATCCACGATGCCAAGAGCCAGGTCCTGGCGTTCGATCTCGATGGGAAGCCGGCCGGCACGGTGAGCCTGCCGGGCATCGGCAGCGCCTCGGGCCTGAGCGGCCGGCCTGGCGATCGCCATGCCTATCTCTCGTTCAGCAGCTTTACCCAGCCGGCTACGGTCCTTGCGCTCGATCCGGCCACGGCGAAAACCACGCCTTGGGAACCGGTGCACCTCACGTTCGATCCGGCCGATTTCCGGGTGGAACAGGTGTTCTACCCTAGCAAGGATGGCACCAAGGTGCCGATGTTCATCGTGCGCCGCAAGGATGCCAAGGGCCCGCTGCCTACGCTGCTCTATGGCTATGGCGGCTTCAACATTGCGCTCACCCCGTGGTTTTCGGCCGGCTTCATGACCTGGATCGACAGCGGCGGCGCCTTTGCCCTGGCCAACCTGCGCGGCGGCGGGGAATATGGCGATGCGTGGCACGATGCCGGCCGGCGCGACAAGAAGCAGAACGTGTTCGACGATTTCATCGCGGCGGGCGAATGGCTGATCGCCAATGGCGTGACACCGCGCCATGGCCTGGCGATCGAGGGCGGCTCCAACGGTGGCCTCCTGATCGGCGCGGTGACCAACCAGCGGCCCGATCTGTTTGCAGCGGCGAGCCCTGCCGTGGGCGTGATGGACATGCTGCGCTTCGACCAGTTCACCGCCGGACGCTATTGGGTGGATGACTACGGCTATCCCGAAAAGGAAGCCGATTGGCGCGTGCTGCGGCGCTATTCCCCCTATCACAATGTGCGTTCCGGGGTGGACTATCCTGCCATCCTGGTGACCACGGCCGATACCGACGATCGCGTCGTGCCCGGGCACAGCTTCAAATACACCGCTGCGCTGCAGACCGCTGCGATCGGGCCCAAGCCGCACCTGATCCGCATCGAGACGCGCGCTGGCCACGGTTCGGGCAAGCCAATCGACAAGCAGATCGAGGAAACCGCCGATGTCCAGGCGTTCCTGGCGCATTTCACCGGCCTGACGCCGCGCCCCTGAAGCCCGGGTCTTTGAGGGTGCAATCTCTGGCGCCGGCGCTGCGCCGGTGCTAGAGATTCCCGAACAATGACAAGGTTTGGGACAGGATGGCGCAAGGCGCTGCTGGCGGGCACGCTGGCCGGGCTGATGGCAGGTGGTGGCCAGGCCACCGCCGCCACCGCGCCTGCCCCTGCGCCCTTGGCCGATGGCGCCGGGGAGGGCGCAGTTGACGTTGTCCGCAGCGAGCGGGCCGGAACATCTGCACAGACGCCGCTGACCCCGCCGATCGCCCCCGGCGCCAGCCTGGTCCTGCCCCGCGAACTCTATCCCCTGGCACGGCGCGATGCGGTGGTGGACAAGCCGTTTGGCCAGGCCGTGGCCGATCCCTGGCGCTGGCTCGAAGCCGATCTGCGCACCAGCCCTGAGGTGGCCGATTGGGTGGCGCGCGAAAACCGCCTGACCGGCGCATTCCTCAAGGCTCTGCCCGAGCGCGCCGATTTTGCCGCGCGCATCCGCACGCTGCTGGATTATCCGCGCGTTTCGCTGCCGCGCAAGGCCGGGCACAGCTACTTCTATCTGCGCAACACCGGCTTGCAGAATCAGCCCGTGCTCTATGTGCAAGAGGGCGATAGCGGCGCGCCGCGGCTGCTGATCGATCCCAATAGCTGGTCGGCCGATGGCACGCAGGCGCTGGACCTGTGGGTTCCCTCGCGCAGCGGCCGCTTCCTGGCGTTCGGGCGCCAGCGCGATGGCAGCGATTGGCGCACGCTGGGCGTGGTCGATGCGCGCAATGGCCGCATGCTCGATGATCGCCTGGAATGGGCCAACGATACGCTGATCGGGTGGCTGGGTGACGAGGGCTTTCTCTATTCGCGCTATCCCGCCCCGGCCCAGGGGCAGGCCTATCGCGCGGTGCTTTCGGGAAAAGCGGTGTGGTTCCACCGCGTGGGCACGCCGCAGTCGGCTGACGAACTGGTCTTTGCCACGCCCGATCACCCCGAATGGGGGCACAAGGCGTTCGTCACCTCTGACGGCCGCTGGGCGGTCCTCACCACCGAGGCCAGCACCGACGCGCGCCGCATGGTCCATCTGGTTGACCTGCGCGGCGATGGCTGGCGCCGCGGCGAGTGGCGCGTGCTACCGCTCGTCACCGATTTCGATCACGAATGGAAGCCGATCGAGGGGCTGGGCGATCGCCTATGGTTCATCACCAATTCGGGCGCGCCCAACGGCGTGGTGGCAGAACTCGATCTGTCCGGTGCCGCGCCGCGCTGGCGGGTCGTCGTGCCCGAACGCAGCCAGACGCTGGCCGGTGGCAATGTAGTGGGGGACCGGCTGATCCTGTCCTATCAGCACGATGGCGCGACCACCGCCGTGGTTACCGATCTGCGCGGCAAGCCGGCGCGGGCGATCACGCTCAACGGCATCGGCGTAGCCTCGGGCTTTGCCGGGCGGCCGGGCGACAACGAGACGTTCTACCAGTTTTCCAGTTTCAACCTGCCGCCCACGATCTTTCGCCTCAATCTGAAAACCGGGCAGGCGACGCCCTTTGCCCAGCCGCGCCTGTCGTTCGATCCGGCCGACTATGTGGTGGAACAGCGCCGCTATCGCTCCAAGGATGGCACGATGGTGCCGCTCTATCTGGTGCGCAGCCGCCGCGCTGCCCTGGCGGGCCAGGCGCTGCCGACGCTGCTCTATGGCTATGGCGGGTTCGATGTCGCGCTCACCCCGGGCTGGTCGCCGGTGCGCATGGCGTGGATTGCCGCCGGCGGTGCCTTTGCCCTGGCCAATATTCGCGGGGGCGGCGAATTCGGCCAGGCATGGCACGATGGCGGCCGGCTTGCCGCCAAGCAGAACAGCTTCGACGATTTCATCGCCGCGGGCGAATATCTCATCGCGCAGGGCATCACGCCCAAGGGCGGCCTGGCGATCCAGGGCAGTTCCAACGGCGGCCTGCTGGTGGGCGCGGTGGTCAACCAGCGCCCCGATCTGTTTGCCGCGGCCAACCCCGATGTCGGGGTGATGGACATGCTGCGCTTTGACCAGTTCACCGCCGGCCGGTTTTGGGTCGATGACTATGGCAATCCCGCGCGCGCCGCCGATTGGCAGGTGCTGCGCGCCTATTCGCCTTATCACAACATCCGCGATGGCGTGCGCTATCCCGCCATCCTCGTCACCACCGCCGATACCGACGATCGCGTCGTGCCCGCGCACAGCTTCAAATATGCCGCCGCGCTCCAGGCGGCCGACATCGGCCCGCTGCCGCATCTCTTGCGGGTGGAGCAGGGCGCAGGCCATGGTGGCGGCAAGAGCGTGGACAAGGTGATCGCTGGCGGCGCCGATGTGCTGGCGTTCCTGGCGGCCTATACCGGGTTGGCGCCGCAACCGCTGGCGCCATCGGCACCCGCCCCATAGGTTCCCCTTGCAGGCCGGGCAGTGGCTGACTATCCGCAAAGGCGGGACCACAACGGGATCGACCACAATGACCATGTTCGATGATCGCGAGCGCGCGTTCGAAGCCAAGTTCGCCCACGACGAGGAAATGCTGTTCCGCGTGCATGCGCGTCGCAACCGTCTGCTGGGACAATGGGCGGCCGAGCGCATGAAGCTCACCCAGGCGGAGGCGGAAGCCTATGCCAAGTCCGTGGTTCACACCGATTTCGAGGAAGCCGGTGACGAAGACGTGGTGCGCAAGCTGCTCGGTGACCTGATCGCCGCCGGCGTGGACGTGAGCGAGGAAGAAATCCGCACCGCGCTCGATGCCAAGGCGGTTGACGCGCGCCGCCAGCTGATGGGCGAAGTCTGATGGCCATGGCTGCTGCCGAGATCGAGGCGATGATCCGCGCTGCGCTGCCCGATGCAGACGTGACCATTACCGATCTTGCCGGGGACGGCGATCATTATGCCGCCCATGTCGTTTCGCCCGCCTTTGCCGGGATGAGCCGCGTGGCCCAGCACAAGGCGGTCTATGCCGCACTCGGTGGCCGCATGGGCGGCGTGCTTCATGCCTTGCAACTGACCACCGCCGCCCCCAAATAAGGGGCCGAAAGGAATTCATCCCACCATGTCTACCGAGCAGCGCATCGACGAAATCGTCAAGGGCAACGACGTTGTCCTGTTCATGAAGGGTACGCCGCTGTTCCCGCAATGCGGCTTTTCCAGCCGCGCGGTGGCGATCCTCGAACACCTCGGGGTGGAATATGCCAGCGTCGATGTCTTGCAGGACATGGAAATCCGTCAGGGCATCAAGTCCTATTCCGATTGGCCGACGATTCCCCAGCTCTATGTAAAGGGTGAGTTCGTCGGTGGTTCGGACATCATGATGGAAATGTACGAAGCGGGCGAACTCGCCCAGCTGATGGAAGAGGCCGAGGTAAAGCCGGCCTGACGGTGCAACCCCCGGCACGCGATTGCCGGGGCGCAACCTGCGGAACAACGCGGTTTCCCGATCGGGAGGCCGCGTTTTTTCGTTGTATCCTGCGATGTTGGGAACCCCGGGGGAGGCGGAGCCGGGGAGACTTGGGGTGTCCGGCTCCGCCTCTCGAAGAAAGAAGTCTTCGGGGTATGCAAAACAAAGCACAGACCGTGCCAGTTTCCCGAATGGCCGTCTTTCAGGGAGAAGCCCACAGCCTTCGCATGACGCCAAACCAGCAAATTGTAAAATATGCCGACGGTTCTTGCGGGCACTTGGCAAGGCTCGCCAGCAACCGCATGGTGGCGCGATGCCCGATCCACTCCATGCCTCTGAACCGACCGACACTGCCTTGGGAGAGCCAGCCGCCACGCTGATCGTCTTTCGCAAGGGCGCGGCGGGCGGTCCGGCGCAGATCCTGCTGGTCGAGCGTTCGGCCCAGTTGCGGTTTGCCGGCGGCGCCACCGTGTTCCCCGGTGGCAAGGTGGATGCGGCCGATCATGCCCTGGTGGCACAAAGGCCTGCCTGGGCATCCGGGCTGGAAGCAGATGATGCTGCCGCGCGCGTCGCCGCTGTGCGGGAAACGCTGGAAGAAACGGGTTTGCTCGTCGGCTTGGCGCCCGCCCGGCCTGACGCTGCCGCACTCGATGCGCCGGCCGCACGGCAAGCCCGGGCGATGTTGGCCCAGACCGGGGCCCTGGCGCCCGTGCTGACGCACTTTGGCTGGCAGCCCGATCCTGCCGCCCTGGTGCCATGGGCACGCTGGTGGCCGCAGGGGAAGCCGGGGCGCGTGTTCGATACGCGGTTCTACTTGGCTGATCTTGGCAGCGGCATGGTCGACTTGGCCGTGGATCGCACCGAAAACTGCCATCTGTTCTGGGCCAGCGCGGCAGAGGCGCTGGACGCGGCCGCGCGGGGCGATCTTCGCGTCATCTTTCCCACCCGGCGCAATCTTGAACGCCTGGCTTTGTTCGCCGATTTCGCCACGGCCAGCCAGCATGCCGCGGCCCATCCTGTGGTGCCGATCGTGCCGCAAACCATTCTGCGCGATGGGGAGCCGTGGTTGGCCATTCCCGATGGGCATGGCTATCCGGTGCTGGGAGAACCCTTGGCCAAGGCGCACCGCGCCTGACCGGCGCCCGGCGCACTTGCATCCACATTCGAGAATATCCGGCCGCGCCAGTTCGCCAAATCGGATAAGGGTATTTCCTGAGGGCAATACGTATACCCCCCGATGCTCCGGCGCACGTGCCAGTAATCTGGCGGGCGTAAAGCCCGGGCGGAGGTAATCGCCCATGCCCCTGTTACAGCCGCGTCACAGCGTCCTGCCCGATCCGCCACCGGCCGATGATACTCCGGCGCCGCGGCTTGTATCTGGTGAGGAAGATCCTGTTTTTTCACCGGTTCATGCGTTGCAGCAAGAGCTGCTGCCGTTGGCGCAGGGCAGCGCCCAGGCGGTGGAAGCACTCTATCCGCTGTGGCTGCGGGTGGCGATCATTGGCGGCTCTTCGGCATTCGCCTGGGCAGTGATCATCTGGGGCATGATGCACCTCCGCTAGGTGATTCGCTTTCGCTGCGTCAGCTAACGAACCATCTCGGCTGTATCGCTCGCTGACGGCATCTGCGGGCTGTTCCTATCATCCCTGCCATGGGCGCCGGACATGCGGCGTCGCCCGGTGTGGGGACCAGCTCAGGTGAATCATCAACACAATGTCGCTGCGCGACCCGAGGGTGTCCGCAATTCTGCCGGCACCTGGCATGGGCCGGCGCTTGCTTCCGCCGCCGATTTTTCCGCCGCGCCGCGTGCAGCGCGGGCGCGCTGGCGCCATCCCGCCGCCGATCCGCGTATTGCGCGGGCGGAAGCGTGGACGCGTGCGATCGACGTGATCATGGCCTTTGGCGCATTGGCCTTGTTCCTGCCCCTCATGCTCGCCATCGCCGCGCTCGTGCGGTTTTCAGATGGTGGCCCGGTGCTGTTCCGCCATCGCCGGGTGGGGGCAGGGGGGCGACACTTCGCCTGCCTCAAGTTTCGCTCGATGTGCGTGGACGCTGATGCGCGGCTGCGCCATGTCTTGGAAACCGATCCAGTTGCACGGGCAGAATGGGACGCGACGCACAAACTGCAAAACGATCCCCGGATCACGGCAGTCGGCCGGCTGCTGCGCAAGAGCAGCCTGGACGAGTTGCCCCAGCTGATCAACGTGCTGCGCGGTGATATGAGCCTGGTGGGGCCGCGCCCGATCGTCGATGCCGAAGTCGTGCGCTATGGGCGCCATTTTGCCGCCTACTGCGCGGTGCGGCCGGGCGTGACCGGCCTGTGGCAGGTCGCACGGCGCCACGATACCACCTATCGCCGCCGCGTCGCCTGTGACCGGCTCTATCGCCGGGCCCGGTCGTTGCGGCTCTATTTCCGCATTCTGATCCTGACCGTTCCCAGCGTAATCCTCGCACGTGGGGCGTATTGACCGGACTGGGCCAGTGTATCTGTCAGGAAACGCAAACGGGAGAAGCGCCAGCTGGTGCTTCTCCCGTCACGCGCAAGTCAAAGACAGCGGCCAAGAACGCTCGGCAAATTATGTTATGATCAAAAGATGAGCAGCGCCAGTCCGATCCAGAAGACCTGGCTCAACGCCAAGCCGATCAGCAGTCCCTTGGCGGCAGCGGTGCCTTCGCCAACAGGGGCATCATGGAACGAGACGAAACCATCTTCGCGGAAAGACTGAGTAGACATCCTGCAACCCTTTTAACCAGTGTTCTTGGCCTTGGCGGCAGCAACCGCTGTTACCATTTTCAAACGCGTTTCAGGGCCAGCTTGTTCCCGCTTCGCTCCTGTTGATACGGCCATTGTTATGGGCGTTTTTCCCGTCCCGCCTGACCGTCCTGCATAGGCTTTTCATAGCAGCGATTGGTTGTAAACCCGTGAATACCACCGTTTTTACACACGATTGCAGCGCAACAGGTTCGCTGTTGCGTCGCACGGCCCCCAGCTATTGGTGATGGGTTTGGTTCTTGCTGCGCCGCACCCCGTTTGCGCTGCGCTGCAACGTTGATGATGGTTTGACAGCGCAGCCAAGCCGAGTGGCGCGCTGGGATGCCGATGATCCGTCACGATTGTCGCTAAATTGAAATAAAAACAGCGGCCTGGCCGGGTGATAGGGTCGCTTTCGAGATTGCCTCGTGTGCGCCGGAGCGAGGCGCAGGTGCGACCGGCTGCAAAACGTCGCGCCGTAACGCCGATGGTGCCGATTTTGCCGATGCGAAGATGCCGAAATGGCACCATGGCGTGGCAAACCCCTAGCAGACGAACAGCTGTCATCTCGCACTGCAAAAATGCAATTTTTTCGATGAATTGCGCTCGCCTGCCGATTTTGCCCCGCTTCCGCCCCACGAACCGCCTGGCTTAGTCTCTCGGTAACGGAGCCAACGCGCGTGGACCGGCGGTGTCGCCGTCTTACCAATAGGGGAAATCCACCAGGGGGACAGCGCCAGAGCATGCTGCGAATCCATGTTGCCATCGCCACGGTCGGCCGCGCCAGTCTGGCGCGCCAGACGATCGATCTTCTTGCCGGGCAATCGCGGCAGCCCGATGGCGTGATCGTCGTGGGTGCGGCAGACGCCGATCTTGCCGGTATCGCGCAAAGCCCGCTCGCGCCCGAACTGGCGGTAGCGGAGCGTGGCCTGTGCCGCCAGCGCAACCGCGCGCTCGATCTGCTTTCTGGCCGGGCCGACGTGGTGATCTTCTTCGATGATGATTTCGTGCCAGCGCCTGACTACCTGGCGGCGGTGGAACGCCTGTTTCTCGCCCATCCCGATGTCGCCGGGATCACCGGCAACCTGGTGGGCGATGGTGTGCGCCACGGCGGCTATGGCATTGCCCAGGCCCAGGCGATGATCGCCGCGCAGACCCTGCTGCTCGATCCGGCGATTATCCCGCGCGAGGCGCTCTATGGCTGCAACATGGCGCTGCGCATGGCCCATGTTGGCGATCTGCGCTTTGACGAGGCGCTGCCGCTGTATGGCTGGCAGGAGGACATCGATTTCACCATGCGCCTGTCCCGGCATGGGCGGTTGGTATCCACCGGGTTGGTTTCCGGCGTGCACCTGGGGGTAAAGGGCGGGCGCACCTCGGGCCGGCGCCTGGGCTATTCGCAGGTGGCCAACATCGTCTACCTGCGCCGCAAGGGCACCATGCCTGGCCCACTCGGGCGCAAGCTGCTGTGGCACAACGTTTTGGCCAACCTGCTGCGCGCGCCGTTTCCCGAACCCCATGTCGATCGCTGGGGGCGCCTGCGCGGCAATGCCTTGGCGCTGGCCGATCTGTGGCGCGGGCGGATCGATCCGCGCAAGATCGAAAGCATGTGATCCCGTGCGGAGAATCGCATTCAATGGCAAGTTTCGCGCCGGCAAGCACAATGGGGTGTGGCGCGTTTCCGATCGCCTGATCCGCGAGGTGGACAGCCTGCTCGCCGCCATGCCCCGTGCTGCCTGTCCCGATGTGCGGCTGATCGTCCCCGCCGGGTGCCCGGCGGCCGATCCCTATGCCGCCATCCGGGTGGAGGAAGACGTGCATGGCCCCAGTCAAAGCTGGGAGCAGCGCCGCCTGCCGGCGCTGGCGCGGGGCAGCCTGCTGGTCAACCTCGCCAACCTGGCGCCGGTGCTGCACCGGCCCAAAGTGACCATGCTGCACGATGCGCAGTTCTGCCGGCCAGACTGTTCCTATCCCTGGCGCCAGCGCATGGGCTATCGCCTGCTGGCGCCGCTCATGGCCCGGTCCAGCAACCTCGTGCTCACCGTGTCTGACTACTCGCGTCGCGACCTGGCGGGATACGGCGTGATTGGCGGCGGGCGGGTGGAAATCGTCCACAACGGCGCTGATCATATTCTTGAGGTGGCGCCCGATCCTGCCGCTCTGCCGCGCCTGGGCCTGGTGCCGGGCGAATACCTGCTGATGTTCGGCAGCGTGAAAGCCTACAAGAACAATGCCGTGGTGTTCGAGGCGCTCGACCTGGCGCTTGCCGCCCATCGCGCCGGGCAGGGCTGGCCACCGCGCCGGCTGGTCATCGTCGGGCCTGGCCGCGATGCCTTGCTGGCGGCGGGCCTGCGCCCGCCGGCAGATGCCGTGTTTGCCGGGGGCTGCGACGATGCGGCACTGCGCGCGCTCTATGAAAGCGCCCAGGCACTGCTTTTCCCGTCGCGGACCGAGGGGTTTGGCCTGCCGCCGGTCGAGGCCATGCTGTGCCGCTGCCCGGTCATTGCCGCGCCCTGTGGTGCCGTGCCAGAAGTGTGCGGCGCGGCGGCCTTGATGGCCGATCCCGATGATCCCACGGCCTGGCTGGATCAGATTGCCGCGCTGGAACAGGCCGATACCCGCGCCACGATGGTGGCCGCCGGGCTGGCCCGCGCCGGCCGCTACACCTGGGCCGGCGCGGGGCGCACGCTGCTCGATCTGTTGATCGCCTGCGCGGCATGACGCCGGCGATGCACGAGGCTTTGCCACCGCCCATCCACCGCGGCCTGGCCGTTCGGATCGCGGCGTGGTGGCGCGGAGGCAGCTTCACGGCGGTGATCGCCATGGCGGCGCGGGCGAGCAGCCAGTTGGCGCTGCTCGGCGTAACGCTGGTGGCCACGCGCACTCTGGCACCGGCTGATTTCGGCGTGTTCGCGATCGCCGCCGCGTTCCTGACCCTTTCGCGCACCATGCTCTATACCGGACCGTTCGAATACGTGCTCAAGGCGGCCGAGGCAGACAGCGCCACCGTCGCCAGCGCGGGGCTTGCCGCCAACCTTATCATGGCGCTGGTCTGGGTCGTGCTGCTGTGCGGCTGTGGCCTGGCCGCGCCGTTCGTGTTTCGCGGATCGGGCGTGGCGCTGCTGCTGTTCTGCCTTGCCCCATCCAACTTGCTGGCGGCGCTGGCGGGCTGGGAAGAGGCCATGCTGCTGCGCGGTCAGCAGGTGCGCCGCTATTACGCGATCACCGTGATCACGGAAATCGCCGCTGGCCTGGGCGCTGCCGTCTTGTTGCTGATGGGCTGGGGCCTGTGGGCGCTGGTGGCGCAGGTCTATGCCCGCCTGGCGATCTTCATCGTCGCCTATCGTGCCGTGCTGGTGCTCCCCGGCATGGCCCGGCCTTGTGTGCAGGAAACCCGGCGCGTGCTGGCGTGGTCGTGGAGCCGGTACGGTTCGGTCATGGTCGGCTTCCTGGCCAATTATAGCGGAGACCTGCTGCTGGGCGCGGTGTTTTCGCCGGCGGCCTCGGGCCTTTATCGTGCCGGCAATCGCGTGGTTTCCGCGCTCGCCGATATGTTCGTGCAGCCGGCCGGGCTGCTGGTCACCACCGGCCTTGCGGCAGAGCGGGCGCGGGGCAGGGCAGGCGATGGCGGCTGGTTGCGCCTGTCCGGCCTGTTTGGCGCGCTATGCTGGCCGGCGCTGGCCGGCCTTGCCGTTGTCGCTGACGAGATTGCCCCGCTCATGCTGGGGCCGGCCTGGCGCGGCGCCGGGCCGATCATCGCGGTGTTTTGCGCAGCGCGCATGGCCGCCTTGCCGATTGCAGTGGCCTCGGCCGTGCTGGTGATCGAGGATCGGCAGCATCGCGTGCTGTGGGTGCAGTCCGTGGCCGCGGTTGCCACGGCAGCGCTCACGCTGGCGTTGGCCAGCCATGGCCCGCTCGCGGCGGCCCTGGCCACAACGCTGGTCGCGCTGGGCTGGGCGCTCGCCCTGGGCGTGGCAGCATGGCAGGCGCGTCCCTTGGCCGGCGCGGCGCTGGGCGACCTGGCGCGGCTGGTGCTGTGGCCCACGCTCGCCACGCTCGGCTTGGCCTGGGGCGCGCGGCTGGCGGCGCTGCACGGGCACTTCACCCCCGGGCAGACGCTGGCCATGGTCATTCCCGTCGGCCTTGCCGGCTGGGCACTCTCGCTCCATGCGGTGCGACGGCCCCTGCGCGCAGGCCTCGCCGCGCTGTCTGACCGCCAGGCCTAAGGCGATGTGGGCCGATGCGAATGCCCGGGATGGCCCAGTTGCGGACGTTGAGCTAGCTATGATAAATTGTCGCTAGAAACGGCAAACGAGAAATTGATGAATAGAGTCGCAGCGATGGCACGGGTGGCGGCCATGATAGTATCTTTCCTCTATATGCTGATGCTCTTACCACATTTTGGCGAAGCCAAGATCGAATCCTTGCGTTCTCCTTGGTTTCTCGGGGCCCTGTTTGTTGCTCTATCCTGGATGCCGATCTGGGCTTTGCATCAGCGATTGGATCGAGGTGGAAATTTCCCTGTCGTAATGCTGTCGTTTGCGCCCCTTGCCCTCTTTGGCATCTTCTTTAGCCTGCTCTTCACAAACGCCTGACAAACGGCCGGTTCCGACCACCTCCAGCCCATTCGCTCGTCATTCCCGCGCAGGCGGGAATCCAGTTGTGGGGTGGCGGGGAAAACGGCGGCTATGCTTCTAGCGCAGCATTCACTGGATTCCCGCTTGCGCGGCGATGACGAAGTTGGAGATGGCGTAGGCAGCTTTCCGCCCGTTACGCTCGGTCCCGAACTGCTGATTTCGGCCACGCGCCCTTGTTCACGCTTTAGCGATCCACGCGGCCGCGGCCTGCATCGTGGGGTCAGTTCCGGCGGCGATGGTGGCGGCGGTTTGCGGGACGAGATGGTCGGGCATGATGCCGGCGTCGGGCTGCGTCGTGGGTGGGAAATAGCCGATCAGCGGCAGGTCGAACTCGATGCCGCTGCCCGGCAGGCGCGTGAAGAAGAAGCCCCCGCCGTTGATGCCACGCCGGTTGCCGCCGGTTGGCTCACCAAACAGGGTGATCTTGCCGCTGGCGCGCGCCGCGCTGAGAAATCCGAATGTGGCCGAACTGTTGGCCGGGCCGATCAGCGCGGCCACCGGCACGGTCAGCCGCTTGGCATCGGGGCGCACCGGCTGCGGCGCATGGGTTTGCGGCAGGGCGATCCAGCCCCCGCCCAAGTCTGCGCCGCCTTCGCCAATTTGGCGATAGCTGTCGTCCCACGTCGAAACATGCTCGGCCAGGCTGGCAGGCAGGGTGCGAAATCGCACGCGGCCGCTGAACGGCCAGTTCATGGTGTCGCGATCGACCAGGCGCGCCAGGATCTGATCGCCGCAATCGTCGCCGCCTTCGTTGCGCCGGATATCGATGATCAGGCCGCGGGCGTGCGCTGCATCGTCTAACCGGTTTGCCAGCCAGCCGCGCCAATCCCATTTGCTGTTCCACATGCCCCAATCGGGCATGGTCAGCACGGCAATGCCATCGCTGCGCACCTGATAGGTCCAGCGCGGCGCATCGCTGTTTGCGGGCAAGCGGACCATGGTGGCGCGCCGCGCGGCAAGGTCGATTGCTGGCACCTCGATCCGGGTGGGGCGCCCATCGGGCAGGACGGCCTCAAGCGCGTGGCGCCCGGCTGCTGGTGGCAGCAACAGGCCCTGGAACACGTCGAAGGTTTCGATAGTGGCGTCGCCCCGAACACCCAGCAAAGAGCGACGCTTGGCATCGTTGTGCCCATCGGCACGGACATACGGCATCAGCCGGGCCAGGATCTGCCCGCTCGACACCCCGTTCACCGCGGTGATCTGCGTGCCACGCGGCAACGCCCCGGTGCCGGTGTGATCGGCGGTGACGACCATGGCCTCTTCGATCCATTCGAAATGGAACGGCAGCCGCGTCGGCCGGTCGAACAGCGCCTTGGCCACGGCATCTGACTGGTTGAAGAAATTGGCGTAGCTGTGCCCGCAGCGCAGCGTCGCCAGCAGCCGTGACAGCGCCAGATAGCAGCGATCGCGGTTGCCGGCGTTTAACCCCGCGCCATAATCCTGCGCGAACCGGTCAAGGTTGCGGGCCAGGTCTGCGGGCGAAAGATAGCGATCGCGGCCCGGATGGATCGCCAATGCCGCACGCAAGACGGCCAGATCCGCCTCCAGCGGGGCCTGCGCCGCGTGGGCCGATGGAGCGGGGCACAGGGGCAGGGCCGCCAAGCCCGCCAGCACGCTGCGGCGCTCCATCATATGCTTCCCCCTCAGCCAGTCATCATCCTGCGTCGGGTGTATCGGATTTTTACGGGGCTGTCTGTGCCGGTGTCTGCCTTGGCATGCAGCACGCCCATTTGGGCAGGCGCGATCACGGCACCGCTGGTTTTGCGGGCGCAGGCGACTGCCCCACGATGAAGCGCGCGACCAGGCGGCGCGTGGTGGCGACCGGAACGCCTGCCTTATCGGTAACGACCGCCAATTTCCCGCTTCCGGCCAAGGTCTTGCAAGCGGCCCTGGTGAGTGGCGCAGAAAGGATCTCGGTTGCCAGCGGCTGTGTCTTGGGGGCGGCCACGCATGCGCCGGGCGTACCGTCTGCCGCCACGAACTGGGCGACCGCCACACGCGCGCGGTCTGCTATGCCGGCTGGCAGGCCGGCGACGTAAACGTCCAGATCGACCTGGTCTGGGCTCTTGGCGTTGACCAAGTTCTCGATCGTAAAGCTGATCCAGGTGCGAAAGACCCCATAGACTGGCTGACCTTCGACGTCCCGCGCTGGTTCAAAATGCGCGCGCCGTTTGATCAACGCGCATGTCATGGCCACGGGGGGCTTCTCGGCAAAGCCAGGCCCATGCACAAAGCCGATCATGCGGCAGGATTCGGTTAGCCCAGCGGGGTTGACCACCACCTCTACGTTGAGCATCGCGCTTTGCAGGGTCTGTGTCATGCGGCTTGGATAATCGTCGGCCGTGACAACTCTTTCGCCGTGCAGGAGATCTGGCGCGGCAAGGCCAAGCGCAAGTGCAGCAATCAACACGGGCATTCACGCTCTCCACCGGACCATGCCCAGTGTTATGCCGTTATGGCGCCCTTGCCAACTGCGCCTATTCGCCCAGCAATTGCTTGCGCAGGCGGGTTTTCACCAGTTTCGCCTCAAGGATGCGGCCGATCACGTAAAGCACGGCAAAGAAGCTGGCAAAGACATAGGCCGATGTCGGGGAATAGCGATCGCCCTTGCGGTCGGGCTTCTTGCCGTCCTTTTCAGGAGCGGGGGCGCCCAGGGCCTTGTCGATGGGGTTCATCGGCAGGGCGTGGTCCTTGCTGGCGTCTTTCTTCTTGTCGGCCTTGGCCTTTTCTGCCGCCTCTGCCGCCGGCTTCTGCCAGTGGCCCACGGCGATCGTCAGTTGGGCAAAGGCCAGGAACAGCAGCGGCGCCAGGAAGCACAGCAAGAGCGCGCGGCTGATCAGGTGATAACGCAGCACCGGGCCGGCGCTGCCTTGTTCCACCTGCAGCACGCCGTTTTCGAACACCGCCAGCTTGTCTTGCGCGGCTGGGTCGATCTTGGTGAAGCGCAGGGCATCGGCGGCGCGCTGCTGGCTGGTGCCGGGTTGGCGCAACAGCGGTTGCAGCCGGGCAAAGGCTTCCTCGCCGGTCTGGCCGGCGGGCAGGTCCAGGCTGCCGCGCACGTGCCAGATCCAATCGATGAAGCGCAGGTTCACGGGCGATTTCCGCTGGGTGTGGTGGGGCGCGCGGCCGGCGAGGGAGGCGATGCTGCTGCTCATTCCCGGATCACTCGGCCGGAACGGCGGTGGTGGCGGCGGGGCGGGCGAACTTCGCCTTGATCGTGCGCCAGCCATCGGTGAACGGATAGGTCATCTGTTCGCGAATGCTCATGCGGCGGCCACCTTCCATGCCCAGCAGTTCGGCTTCGCCATCGACGCAGGTGCCGAACATGCGATCGATGAAGATGTAAGTATTGGTGAAGTTGCTGCGGCTGGCTTCAAAGTCCTGAGAATGGTGCAGGCTGTGATGTTCCGTGGTGTGGAACAGGAAGCGCCACCAGCGCGGCGAATTGAACCGCACGTTGATGTGCTGATAGCTGCCCACCGCCATGCCGATTGCCCCGGCCAAAAGGAACGCGCGCGGCACGAAATCGAAGAAGCCACCCACGCCCAAACCGATCAGGAACAGCTCCACCGGATTGCCGACAGCACCCTTGTTGATGTTGAGCTGGGTGATGTAGTGGTGCACCGAATGGGGCAGCCACAGCGGATACCAGTTGTGCATGCCGCGGTGCATCCAGTATTGCCCGAAATCGAAAATGAACGAAATCAGGAAGGCCTGGACCAATATCGGCAGCGTGATGAACCAATTGAACTTGTCCCAGTGCAAGGCATCCTGGATCGCGCCCACCATGACATCCGAACCGATGAAGCCATCGACCAGGCGCAATACAGTGTAACCCAGGCCAACATAGAACAAGTCGGTAGTCACTTCCTTCCACGTCAACTGCCAGCTTTCGTGGCGCGGAAAGAAGAACTCCATCGCCATCAACAAGACACGGAAGCCGATGCCGATGCCGATCGCGGTGGATGCCTTGGCGATCGAGTTTGGCGCATAGTACCAGAACAGGATCATGGCGAAGAGCACGGTGGGCTGAAACCAGGTGAAGAACAGGCGCTTGAATGGCCCACCTTCCACCCGCGGGACGTTTTCCCAGCCCACCGTCACCGGTGCCTGGGTGCCTATCCGCCGCTTGCCGACCAGAACGCCTTCCATAAGCCTGACCTCGTAATACTTGGGTACCCGGTCTAGTAATACTAATTGAAGACATGGTAATACGGATCGAATGCTTCGTCTATACCATATTGCACCTGCTTATTGCCTAAATCGCCCGGTAAAACCGGCATTTTGGCCGATTCCCCGGCAGTGCGATGGTGCGATGCACCGTCAGCGTGCGCTCTGCCGCACCGGCATTCGCGACAAGGCCACCCGATTCGCGACAGGAAATGAACTTGCCTCCACGGCGTTTCCCGCCCAGACCGGCGCCCCCGGTGGGTAGAGAAAGGGCACGGCGATCATGGCACGGTTGCAGGACAAGACATGCGTGGTCACCGGCGCTGCCAGCGGCATCGGCCTGGCCATCGCCAGGCAGTTCCATGCCGAGGGGGCACAGGTGATCCTGACCGATTGCGACAGTGCCGCAGGTGTCGCTGCGGCCGCCACGATCGGCTGCCGGTTTGCCGTGCTCGACGTGCGGGAAGAGGGCGATTGGGCCGCGCTCGCCACGCAGGCGCCCGTGATCGATGTGCTGGTCAACAATGCCGGCGTTACCGGGTTCGAGCATGGCGCCGTGGCGCATGATCCCGAACACGCCAGCCTGGCCGATTGGCGGGCGGTCCATGCCGTCAACCTTGATGGCACGTTCCTGGGCTGCCGCTATGCGATCGGCGCGATGAAAGAGCAGGGCACGGGCTCGATCATCAATATCTCGTCGCGCTCGGGTCTGGTTGGCATCCCCTTTGCCGCAGCCTATGCCGCGTCAAAGGCGGCGGTGCGCAACCACACCAAGTCGGTCGCGCTCTATTGCGCGCAGGCCGGCTGGCAGATCCGCTGCAATTCGATCCATCCCGGTGCAATCCTGACCCCGCTGTGGGAGCCGATGCTGGGCACCGGCCCCGATCGCGAAGCGCGCATGCGGGCGCTGGTCGCCGATACCCCGCTCAAGCGTTTTGGCATGCCCGAGGAAGTGGCGGCGCTGGCCGTGATGCTCGCCAGCGACGAGGCCACCTATGTGACCGGCGCCGAATTCAACATCGATGGCGGGCTGCTCGCCGGATCGGCCGCAACGCCGGGGTGAGGCGGCCGGCGGGCCTCACCCGTCGACCTGTTCGCTCCACGCCAGCCACTGCGCTTCCACGCGGGCGAGTTCGGCTTCCAGGTCGTCGCGCAGCTTGCCCATGGCGCCCAGGTTCATGCCCTTGAGCGGCCCGGTCGCCTTGGCCGGATCGGCGAGGGCGGCGTCGATGTCGGCGATGCGGGCCTGGAGCTTGGCCATGTCCTTTTCGGCCTTGGCAATCTGCTTGCCCAGTTCGCGGCGCGCCTGCCACGCCGCCTGGGTGGCCGCTTTCTCCGCCTCGGTCTTGGGGCTCGCGGCCGGCTTGGCGGGGGCATCGGCCTTGGGCTGGTTCCGGCCCAGCACGAAGTCGATGTAATCCTCCATGCTGCCGTCATAGGGCACGGCTGCGCCGTCATCGACGAGCACCAAGCGGTCGGCGGTCAATTCCACCATGTGGCGATCGTGGCTGATCAGGATGACCGCGCCCTGATAGGCGTTGAGCGCCTGGACCAGCGCCTCGCGCGCGTCGACATCGAGGTGGTTGGTCGGTTCGTCGAGGATGAGCAGGTGCGGCGCATCGCGGGTGACCAGCGCCAGCGCAAGCCGCGCGCGCTCCCCGCCCGAAAGGCGCGAAACCTCGGTCGTCGCCTTGTTGCCGGAAAAGCCGAATCGACCCAGTTGCGCGCGCACGGCGGCCTGGGTCTTGCCCTCCATGGCGCGGGTCATGTGCAGCAGCGGCGTATCGCTGCCGGCCAGCTCTTCCACCTGGTACTGCGTGAAATAGCCGATGGCGAGCTTGCCCGAGGTGGTCATGCCGCCTTCCATCGCCGGCAGTTGGCCGGCCAGCAGCCGCGCGAGCGTGGTCTTGCCGTTGCCGTTGCGGCCCAGCAGAGCAATGCGGTCATCGGGATCGATGCGCAGGTTCAGCCGCTTGAGGATCGGCTGGCCGGGCGCATAGCCCACTGCCGCCATGTCCAGCGTGATGAGCGGCGGGCGCAGTTCATCGGGGCTGGGGAAATCGAACGTCAGGCTGGGATCTTCCAGCATGGCCACCACCGGCTGCATCTTGGCCAGCATCTTGGCGCGCGATTGTGCCTGCTTGGCGGTAGAGGCGCGGGCGCTGTTGCGGCGGACATAGTCTTCCAGCTTGGCGCGCTGGCTGGCCTGGGCGGCTTGGGCGGCGGCGGCCTGCGCCGCGCGTTCGGCGCGCTGCCGCTCGAAACTGTCATAGCCGCCGGGATAGAGCGTGACCTTGCCGCCCTGCAGGTGCAGGATATTGTCCACCACGTTGTTGAGCAGGTCGCGCTCGTGGCTGATCACGATCAGCGTGCCGGGATAGCTGCGCAGAAAGTTTTCCAGCCACAGCGTCGCTTCCAGGTCGAGGTGGTTGGACGGTTCGTCGAGCAGCAGCACGTCGGGCTGGGAAAACAGCAGCGAGGCCAAGGCCACGCGCATTTTCCAGCCACCCGAAAAGCTGTCGAGCGGGCTGGCCTGCATCGCTTCGTCAAAACCCAGGCCGATGAGGATGCGTGCCGCACGCGCCGGGGCGGTGTAGGCATCGATGGCGATCAGCCGCTCGTGCACGTCGGCCAGGCGATCAGGGTCGGTGCAGGTGTCGGCCTCGATCAGCAGCGCGGCGCGTTCGGTATCGGCAGCCAGCACGGTGTCAAACGGCGTGGCCGTGCCGTTGGGCGCTTCCTGCGCGATATAGCCGAGGCGCGCGCGGCGCGGCATGTCCACGCTGCCTTCATCGGGCTCGATCTCGCCGATCAGCACTTTCATCAGCGTGGACTTGCCCGCGCCGTTGCGCCCGATCAGGCCGACGCGGGCGCCGGTGGGAACGGTGGCCGAGGCGCGATCGATGATGGTGCGGCCGCCCAGGCGCACGGTGATGCCGGAAATGGTGAGCATGCCCGTGCGCCTAGCCGGCTGCGCCCGTCAGAACAAGCCGCGATAGGCCCCGCCATCCAGCGTCAGGCATTGGCCAGAGATATAGCCGGCCTGTGCCGCACAGAGAAAGGCGCAGGCATCGCCAAATTCATGCGGCTGGCCCACCCGGCCCGAGGGTCCGCGTGCACCGATGCGGGCATAGGCCTGTTCCAGCGTGATGCCCTCCTGCGCCACTTGCTGCTGCGCCAGTGAGGCCAGGCGATCGGTGTCGAACGGGCCGGGCAACAGGTTGTTGACCGTCACGTTGTCGGCCACGCAATCGAACTGCAAGACCTTGGCCATAGCCATCAGCCCGGCGCGCGCCGAAACCGACAGGCCCATTTCCGGTGCCGGCATCAGCACCTGGGCCGACGTGATGTTGACGATGCGGCCAAACTTGCGCGCGCGCATGCCGCCCACCACCGCCTTGATCAGTGCCAGCGGGCTCAACATGTTGGCATGCAGCGCCGCCAGGAAATCGGCCTCGTCCAGCGTGTCGAGCTTGCCTGGGCGCGGGCCGTGGTTGTTGTTGACCAGGATATCGGGATCGGGGCAGGCGGCGAGCAGCGCCGCGCGCCCTTCTGCCGTGTCGAGATCGCCCACCACCGGTGTTACGCTGGCGCCGGTTTCGCGGGCGATCCGCGCTTGCGCCGCCTCTAGCCGCGCGGCGTCACGCCCGTTGATCCACACTTGCGCGCCTTCGCGGGCCAGGGCCGTGGCGCAGGCCAGGCCCAGCCCCTTGGATGACGCGCAAACCACTGCCTTGCGTCCGTTGATGCCCAGATCCATCGCCTGTTCCTTGTGCCGGGGCGGGGGCTTTGTCGCACCCGCCACTGTGTTCGGAAATATGCCGCCCGCTCTATCGCAAACACCGCGGGGAACAAGCCGGGGCGATGATGCGTTCGCACAGGAGCCCAACCGCCCCATCCTTGCGCCGAAATGCGGGATACGGCTGCGGCGATCCGCCCTTCGCCCGTCATTCGATTGCCACACGGTGATATTTTGCTAATCGCCAGCCGGTGTTCTGCGTGAAACCATTCCATCCTGGCCGCGGGGTAGCCGCCCTGGCCCTTGCGCTGGCTTGCGCGGCCTGCGCCGTGCCCGCGCCGCGCGTGGTCGATCCCGGCCTGGCCCCGGCAGACGACGTGCGCGCCGATGCCATGCCATGGTGGACGCAGGCCGGCGACCCGGTGCTGGCGCAAGTCATTGCCCAGGGCCTGGCGCATGATGCGCGGCTGGCTTGCGATGCCTGGCAGTTGCAGGCGCAGGCCGATCGCCTCGCGGCGCGGCGCCGGCACCTTGGCGGCCGGCTGACCGGCTTGATGGCGGGAGAGCGCGTGGCCGATGGCATGGCGCCCGGCGCCTATGCCCACGCCGCACTGGTCAATCGCCGCGCCGCTGCCATGGCCGAGGCTTACCTCGCTGTGCGCCTCGCCCAGGCGCGCCTCGCTGCCCGGCGCAGTGCCGCCGCGCCTTGGCAGGACAACACCGAAATCGCGCGCTTCCGGCGCGAGGCCGGACTGGTTTCGGCGATCGACGGCGCGCTTGGCGGCGTGATGGTCGATCTCGATGCCGATGCCGTGACCCAGGCCGAAACCGACGTATCGCAGGCCATGGCGCACCTGGCCGAGGAAACCGGCCTTGCCGGCGATGCGCTGGTTGCCCTGATGGGGCAGGGCGGCACCGTGCCCGCGCTCAACGATATCGCCGCGCCCGACACCCGCCGTGCTGGCGTGATGCTGGTGCGCCAGGAACAGGGCCAGGCCGTGGTTGCCGGCACCGCCTCCGTCGATCAGGCCCGCGCCGCCCTGGCCAGCGCCGCGGCGGCCAATGCCGAAGACATGGATAGCGCGGCCAAGGCGCTGGAGGCGGCACGCCAGCTTGCCCAGGCGAGTGCGCGCACCCTGGCGCAGGCCGATCACACGGTGCGCGATGCCCGTGCCGGCTATCGCGCCGGCGCTGAACCGTTCGCCACGCTCTATGTGGCCGAAGCCTCGGCGCTGGCTGCGGGTGAGGCCGACGCCACGGCGCGCGCCGGGCTGGCGCGCGCGCAAGTGCGGCTGTGGACCGCCCATGGCCTGGGTTGGACCGCCGCCGATCTTGCCCCGGCGGCACCTGCCCAGGCACCATCGCAATGCCCGGCAACGCCATGACCGATGGCGATCTCGATGCCTTTCTTGGCGCCCGCCCGCGCGCCGGGTTGACGCGCTGGGCCATGATCCTGGCACTGCTGGTGGCTGGCGTGGCGGCGTTCTGGCTGCTGCTGCGCTTTGTCGATGGGCCCGACATGCCCTATTACAGCGTGCCGCTGGAACGCGGCAGCCTGACCCCGGTGATGAGCGCGAGCGGAACCCTGCACGCCGAAGACGAAGTGATCCTGCGCGCGCCCGAAGGCGGCGTGGTGCACAGCCTGCTCGGGCCGGGCGATGGCGTGGTCCGCACCGGCCAGCCCATCGCCGTGCTTGATACCGCGCCGCTTCAGGCCGCGCTCGCCAGTGCCGAGGCCACGCGCGCTGCGGCCGAAGGCACGCTGCTGGCGGCCCAGTCCGATCTTGACGGCGCCCGTGCCCGGCTCGATCGCTATGAGGGCGTGTGGCGCAAGTCTGGCGGACGTGTGCCATCGGTCAACGAAATGGACGGCGCGCGCGCCGAACTTTCGCGCACGGCGGCTGCCTTGGCCAGCGCCACGGCGGCCCTGGCCAAGGCGGGCAACGATGAAGTTCTGGCCCGGCGCCAACTCGCCGATGGCACGATCCGCGCGCCGTTCGATGGCGTGGTGGTTTCCCGCGCGGTGGCGCCGGGGCAATTGGTGGCGCCGGGCACCCCGCTGCTGTCGCTCGCCACCGGGCTCGATCGCCTGGTGGTGACGGTGCCGCTGCCCACGGCCGACGCCCAGCGGCTGGCCACCAATGCCCGCGCCCACGTGCTGCTGGCCGGCATGGCCGACAAGGTGCGCACTGCGCGGCTGGTGCGGATCGATCCCACCGACGATACGCGCGGGCTCGATCGCCTGGCCGTCTTCGCGCTCGATCCGCCGGCCGCTGGCGATGGTGCCATGGTGCAATTGCGCCCCGGCATGGCCGCCACCGTGGAAATCGATCTGCCCGCGCGCGAAAAGGTGCTGCTCGTGCCCAATGCGGCGCTGGGCTTTACGCCCGATGGCGTGCCGCCGCGCCGCAGCGCGATCTATATCCTGTCAGACGACAATGAACCGCGCCAGGTGGCGGTGGCCACGGGCGCCAGTGACGGCAAGCGAACCGAGATCCTGGCGAGCGGGCTCGAGCCCGGCGTGCAGGTGATCATCGGGCGGCGCGCCGGCCCGGCCAAGCCGTGACAGGACGAAACCCAGGCGGGGCAGGCCGTGGAACGCGTCGGCCGTCCGCCGAAACCGAACGACGGGGGCTGCGTTAGGCAGGCATGATCGATCCTTCCAACCCTTCCGATGCCGCCGCTGGCGCGGCCGTGTCGCGCCGCGGTTTTGCCGCGATGGCGCTCACCCTGGCAGGCCTGGCGGCGCTGCCGGCGCGGCTTGTGGCCCAGGGTGCGGCGGGCAATTTCGGCCCGGCCCAGCCATTTTCATGGGATATCCTGGTGGCCCGCGCCCAGGCATCTGCGCGCCGGCCCTATTCGGCCCGCACCGCCTCGCGCCGGGCCGCGCCGACCTTCGATGATGCTGCCCGGCTCACCTATGGCGAGGCGCAAAGCCTGCCGGGCCACGTGCGGCTGTTTCCCACCCGGCTGGAAACCGCCCCCTTTGCCGTGGGCATCAACGTGGTCTCGGCCGGGCAGGCGCGCCCGCTGGTCAACACCCAGGGGCTGTTCGGCGCGGCGCAGAATGTCGATCCCGCCGGCTTTCGCGTGATGCACGCCGATGGCCATGGCGATTGGCTGGCGTTCCTGGGCGCATCCTATTTCCGTGCGGCGGGCGAGAAAGACCAGTTCGGCCTTTCTGCGCGGGGCATTGCCGTCGATACCGGCACGATGCCTGGGGCAGAGGAATTTCCCGAATTCACTGCGTTCTGGATCGAGGATCTGGGTGGACCGGAAGGGCGCCAGCGCCTGGTGATCCATGCGCTGCTCGAAGGGCCTTCGCTCACCGGTGCCTATGCCTTCGATACCCGCCAGACCGAGGCGGGCGTGGTGCAAGAGGTGAAATCAGCCCTGTTCCTGCGCAAGGATGTCGCCCGGCTCGGCATCGCGCCGATGACCAGCATGTTCTGCTTTGACGAGGCGACCAAGATGGATCGCCGCGACTGGCGGCCCGAAGTGCACGATTCCGATGGCCTGGCGATCTGGATGGCCGATGGCGAGCGGATCTGGCGCCCGCTGGAAAACCCGCCCGAGCCGCGCACCAACACTTTCCGTGCCAATTCGTTGCGCGGCTTTGCCCTGGTGCAGCGCGACCAGGTGTTCGATCACTATCAGGATGACTTGGCTTTCTACGATCGCCGGCCCTCGCTGTGGGTAGAGCCGCAGGGCGATTGGGGCGCGGGCGCGGTCGTGCTCTATGCCTTTTCGACGATCTCGGAAAACGTCGACAATGTGGCGGCCTTCTGGCTCAGCGATCGGCCGGCCAAGGCAGGCCAGCGCCAGGACTTTGCCTATCGGCTGACCTGGACCAACCGCGATCTGGCCGCCAACGCCAATGCCCGCTGCATCAAGGTCTTTGCCGGGCCGGGCGGCGTGCCGGGCGGCGATCCGATCCCCGGTGCCACGCGCTACGTCCTCGATTTCCAGGGGGATTCGCTTGCCGGATTGAACCGCAGCAGCGGCGTCACCGCCGAACTCGACCTGCCGCCAGAGGCCGTGCTGCACAAGGCGGTTGGCCCCGTGGCCGGGCGCGACAAGCAATGGCGCGTCACGCTCGATATCAAGACGCAAGGTCTCGCCGCTCGTGAATTTCGCCTGTTCCTCAAGCGTGGCGGTGGCGCGCTCAGCGAAACCGTGATCAAGGCCATCCAGCCATGACCCCGGGCGGTTCCCCCGGCACCCCGCCGCCGATGCTGCCGGCGCCAGCGCCGCTCGACATGCCGGTGCAGCGCCTGTTCGGCAATGCGCCGGCGCGGCGCGAGGTGGAAACACGCCCCCACGGCCTCTTGGTCAAGCGCTGGCTGTTGATCGCGCTGACGGCGGTGCTCGGCCTCGCCGCATCGAGCGAAGTGCGCGTCGCCTTTTCGCGCGATGGCCTCAATGCGATCGAGGTGGCGCTGCTCGTGTTCTTCGTGCCGCTGTTCAGCTGGGTGGCATTCGGCTTCGTCAGTTCGACGATCGGCTTTGTCCAGTTGATCAGCGGCGCGCATCCCGGCTTCGTGCCGGTGCCATCGCCCGCCGCCAGCCTGGCGCATCGCACCGCCGTGCTGATGCCGGTCTATAACGAAGATGTCGACGCGGTATTCGCCCGAGTGGAAGCCATGGCCTATGCCATCGATCGGTCGGGCGGGGCGCCGTGGATCGATTTCTTCGTGCTCAGCGATTCCAGCGCCCTGCATGGCAAGCGCGAGGAGGCTGCCTGGGCCGAGCTGGCTGCGCGGGCGCCGATCGCCATCTATTACCGCCGGCGCGAGGAAAACACCGCGCGCAAGCCTGGCAACATCGCCGAATGGGTCCGCCGCTTTGGCGCCGCTTATGAAAACATGCTGGTCCTCGATGCCGATAGCGTGATGACCGGCGCGGCCATCGTCGGCCTTGCCTCGCTGATGGAGGCGCGGCCCTCGATCGGCCTGCTCCAGACCGTGCCGATGATCACCAACGCGCGCACCCTGTTCCAGCGCTGGATGCAGTTTGCCAGCGAGGCCTATGGCCCGATCGCATCGGCCGGGCTGCTGTGGTGGAGCGGGGCAGAGGCCAATTTCTGGGGCCACAACGCCATCGTGCGCACCCGCGCCTTTGCCGAAAGCTGCGGCCTGCCCGATCTGCCGGGCAAGCCTCCGTTCGGTGGCCATATCCTCAGCCACGACATGGTCGAATCCGCGCTGCTGCGGCGGCGCGGCTGGGCCGTGCACATGGTGATGATCGGTGGCAGCTATGAAGAATATCCCCCCACCATCGTCGATCACGCGCTGCGCGATCGTCGCTGGATGCAGGGCAACCTCCAGCACTTGCGCCTGATCGGTGCCTCTGGCCTCGCCAGCACCAGCCGCTTGCACCTGCTGATCGGCGCGTCTGCCTATCTTACCTCGCCGGGATGGCTGCTGCTGCTGCTCGCCACGATTGCCCAGGTGGCCATGGCGCGCATTGGTGGCGGCATCGAAGGCAATGTCCTGATGACCGTGCCGCCGGGCGTTCTGGCGCTGACCGTGCTGCTGCTGTTCGGGCCAAAGGTGATGGGCCTGGTGTGGATTCTGGCCGACGCCCGGCGCTGCGCGGCCTTTGGCGGGCCGTGGCGCGCGCTCCGCTCCGTTCTGGTCGAGCTTGTGCTCTCCACCCTGTTTGCGCCGGTGTCGATGGTCTTGCAGATCAAGGCATTGCTTGGCCTGCTGCTCGGCATTCCGTCGCAGTGGAACGCGCAGAACCGCGATGCCCAGGCCATCGCCGTGCGCGCAATCCTGCCGGCGATGCGCGACCATATCCTGCTCGGCCTGGCGTTTGCCGCCACGGTGTGGCTCGATCCCGTCACCGCGTTGTGGCTCTCGCCGATCACGCTGGGCCTGTTGACCGCGCCGTGGCTGGTCAGCCTGACCTCGCGCGAGGACTTGGGCGAATCCGCCGCCCGGCGCGGCCTGTTCCGCGTCCCCGCCCGCACCATGCGCGTCGGCCGCGCCGAAGTGCCCGATCCCGCGGCAGAGGCAGCGCCCGGCGGCATGGGCTCAACGCAAGCGCAGCCGGTTTCTGCAAAGGCGGTTGGTGCCTGAGGGGGCGGGCTAGCGTTTGGGACGGCGAAGGGGGTGTTTGCGGTGCGTTGAAGTCAAAGCGTATCAGCAAGAAATTACTACGTCAGAGGTTTAACGATCAGACGTAGCCACGCCGTGCAAGCAAGATAGCTGAACCCCGGATCAAGTCCGGGGTGACTTAGATTTCAAGCCATACATTTAATTACCGTCACCCCGGACTTGATCCGGGGTCCAGCTTGACGATGCAAGCTTACGTGTCAGGCAACGAACCAGCTAAAACCCATGAACTCCGCGCTGCGTCGTTCTTTAGACGAATTCTTCCAGATATACCTGAAATTATTAGACCTACTTCGTCATTGCCGATCTCTTCAGGCGGTCGTTACAGCCAACCCGCTGATCCGACGAACACAGCCAAAGCTGCACGCAAGCGTTCGGCGAATGCGCAGCGGGTGTTTGGTCGTCTCGGTTTCGAAACGATTTCACACGAAGCCACGAAGCCACAAAGAAGCCTCTTGCCATCTACCTTTGTGTCTTCGTGGCTTCGTGTGAATTTTAAAGACGCCGAGCAGCCCAAGCTACGGCGCCTATCACGTGCAAATCGCTCAACCGCACCCGTGCCCGGATCGGCGGAGACGGCTGGAAAGTGGCCTTTGCCACCTCCAACATCGTCATTCCCGCGAAGGCGGGAATCCAGCGACTGCTGCGCGAGAAGGACAGCCTCCGAGTTTTGCCGCCGCCCCACAACTGGACTCCCGCCTGCGCGGGAATGACGAAAGAATTGGCTGGAGCAGGTGGTTAGCGGTCTTTCCTTGCAGGCGGCATCTGTCCTCCGTACGGATGCGACTGTGGAGGGCCTGACGTTGCGCACTTACTTTAATCGTGTGAGTTTGGCGCTCGGCGGGGTTCTCGGGGCCGTCCTGATCGGCATCGCCCTGGAGAACGACGTCGGGATACCCTTGGCAACGACATACCGCATTGCGTGCGCTGTCGGGTGCCTCGTATTCATCTTCAAGCTGGCAAAGGATTATCCCGGCGAAAGATGGCCCCGCACTGCGTTTTTCGTTTGTCTACTCGCTAACACCGTACTGTTTTTTACTCCGATTGTCGACCGCCCCGCCTCTCGCGGAGAGCTTATGATTTTCGCTTTACCCGACGCTGTTATAGTCTTGGTGGCACTCATCTCGTCATACAAGGCCGTTGATGTTCATCAGCGCGCCGTTCGTCAGCAGATGATATTTGGCCTGTTCGTGGCCGTGTTATTCTGTTCCGTACTATTTCCTCTGATACTCGTTACCCCACACCGCTAAAGGCTTGACCGCGTCATGGCCAGTTATGGGGCTCAATCTGTCGCTTGGATGCATCCGCCAATCCAGCGCGCGATGGCGTGTTGCGACTGGTGTCTGCTAATCAGCCAGTTGACCGTGCCGCCTTATGCGCATTTGGTGGCAACCGGCGGGCGTAGCGCTCCGCCGTCCGCGCCGTTAATCCCTCCCCCCAAACCGATACCCTCACTCCGCCGGCTGTGTCGAAAACGCCGGCTCGGGCATGGCGCTGCCGAGTGCCATCGCGGGGGAGAGCTGCAACGGCGGCAAGCGACGCACCGGGCCGCGCCATGGCGTCAGGCGCGGTACGATCGGGCGCAGGGCCAGTGCGGCGCCGGTCAGGATGGCAAAGTCCGTTCCCGGATCGCAGGTGGGAGACGATAGCGAGGCGACGACCGCGTCGACCACCGCTGCCCAGGCGCAGGCCGCCCCGGTCGACAGCGCCATGTCGGGCGAGGGGACATAGGTCGATAGCCGCGTTGGTTTGAACGCGCTGGTCAGGTGCACGATCATTGCCGTCGCGCCGATCAGGCCGGTGCAGCCCAGGATTGCCGTCGCCAGGCTGGAGGAGCGGAAGCTGCCCGGGCCGATGCCGATGCCATGCGTTGCGACAAAGGCATGCCAGCCTTGCCAGGCCCAGAATCCGCGCTGCTCGCCAGATAGCGACTGGCCTTTGTCCACCGTCATGTGGCGCAGCAGTTCCGTGGCATCGTTGACCAGCACCGGGTGGGCGATCATCAGCCCGGTGATCAAGACGGTCATGGCGAGGCCCGCGCCGGCGATGATCAGGGCGCGATCGGCCGGCATGGCGCCTGGCAGCAGCAGGCTGCGCCCCAATACCAGCGCGCCATAGATGCCCAGGCCGACATAGGCCGTGGTTGCCGTGCTGCACAGCAGCGCCGCCGCCAGTACGAAGGCTGCCGGTCCGGTGTAGCGGCTGTCCACCCGGCGCAGCCAGCATTCGAACAGGAACACGAACCAGTTGATTCCGAACCAGGCAAAGCCCGATGCCTCGGGCCAAAGCCCGGCCATGCGCACGAATCCGCGATAGCTGTGATCGAGCTGGGCATAAGACCCGTTGCGGAACAGGGTGAGCAGGCTGTCCACCGGCGTGCCCTTGGCCGCCACGCTGAGAAAGCCGATCAGGCCGTGGACCAGGCCGGCGATCGCCATGGTGCGCACGAACACACGGCGCCCGCGCTCCCTGCTGCACACCACGTGCGCTGCCATCGCGGTCAGCAATGTGCCGACGAGGTAGACTGTCGTGGTGATGTTCTGGGTGGAAAAGCTCAACGGCCGGGTGGAATAGATATAGGCGCGCATGGAAATATAGCGCGCCTCCACCTTGCCGCGCATCGGCGTCACGTCGATCTGCCCGGCAAACAGGCGTGGCCCGATAAACGCCAGCGCCGCGCCATAAAGGATGAACGTCGCCAACCAGATATTGGCCCGCGCGGCCTGGCCCACGGCCCCGCCATGGCCGGCACCGGGCACCAGCAGGCGCAGTGCCATGAACACCAGGGCAAACTGCACCGGCGGGATCGACGATCCGCCCAGCATCGGCAGCACGATCGCGGCCGAGCCGCCAAACAGCGCCGAAACCAGCAGGAACGCAAACATCGCCTCGATCGAACCGGCGAGAAACAGGCCCAGCCCAAACAGCACCTGGACCGCGCCGATGAAGGTCAATTGCATCGCAGGCTCCGCACAAGCAGGACGACAGGAAGGAAATAGGGCGACGGCTTCATGGCCTGACGAAATCGGCCGCGCAGCGCACCGCCTTGGCAAAGCTGGCCGGATTGCCGCGCCATACCTGGGCGGCCGGAATATCCTGGGTGACCACGGCGCCGGCGGCGACCACGGCATGATCGCCGATGGTCACGCCGGGCAGCACGATGACCCCGCGCCCCAGCCACACATTGCGACCCAGGCGGATCGGCGCCACGCGAACGCTATCGCCCTGATGCACCGGGTGGTGGTTGGTGTCGCACAGCACGCAATCGGGGCCGATCCGGCAATGCGGGCCGATTTCGATCGCGCTGTGGCAAATCACCTGCACCCCGGTGTTGAGGAACGCGCGATCGGCCAGCGTGACCACCGCGCCCGGCGCCACCTCGATGCGCACCGGCGCCACGTCTCCGCGCAGGTTGACCCGTGCCCCGATGCGGATCTGGCCCTGGCCGATAAGGCGCGGACGATGGCCGTGCACGAAAAAGCGCGGCCCGGGCACGATGCCACGCCGCCGCAGCGCGATGCGGGTGGCCAGCGTGGCGAGCCGGTTGCGCGGCTGGAGCGCGGCAAGCCAGCGGGCCAGCCGCCGGCTGGAGCCATCAACAGGCGGGGCATCGACCGCAGCGCGCGGTGCGGCTTGCCAGTCTTGCGGGCCCGGCGCGGGGTGCAGTGGCAAGGCCGGGGCATCACGATCGGTAGAAGCAGGAGAGAGATACGTGGCCATGGGTATCCCCTGGTCAGAAAGTGGCAGACGATTTTGCCAGTACGATGGCAGTGGGCCGCGGCGCTCTATTCCAGCGCATGCAGCAGCCCCTTGTCGAACTGGTCGGGCGCAAAGCGGCGGGCATCGGCCATGGCCGCGGCGGGATCGAAATGCGGCAGCCATGCCTCCATCGCCTCAACCCCGGCGATGAGCGAGTCGACAGTCTGGCTGGCAAAGAACTGGCCGGTCAGGTCTTGCGTCACGCTGTCGAGCGCGCCGCCCCCGGCATAGGCCAGCACCGGCCGGCCCGAGGCGATCACCTCTACCGGCACGATGCCGAAATCCTCCTCTGCCGGAAATACCAGCGCACGGCACTGCGCATAGGCGCGGCGCAGCGCGGGGAAGGGCAGGCGGGGCAGGATCGTGATGTTCGGCCCGGCGCGGCGGCGCATGGCGGTGGCCAGCGGCCCATCGCCCACCATCACCAGCGGCAGGCCCAGCGCATTGAACGCGTCGATCGCCAGGTCGGGCCGCTTGTAGGGCACCATCTGCCCCACCCACAGATAGGCCGGGCCCACTGCATCGGCGCGATCGAACAGATCGATCTCCACCGGCGGGTGCACCACATCGGCCTCGCGCCGCCAGGCCTTGGCAATGCGCCGCTGGATGAAGCGGGAATTGGCCACGATCCGGTCCACCCGCGCGGCAGAGCTGGCATCCCAGGCACGCAGGCGGTGGCACAGCAGCGGCATCACCGTGCGGCTGACCATCCCGGCGGCATCGCGATAATCGTGATAATGGTCCCACAGATAGCGCATGGGCGAGTGCACATAGCTGAGATGCAGGGCGTCGGGCGCGGTGATCACGCCCTTGGCCGGGCCGCTTTCGCTGCTGATCACCAGGTCATAGCCGCGCAGGTCCAACTGCTCGAGCGCCATGGGCATGAGCGGCAGATAGCTTTGGTAATGGCGCCGCGCGCCGGGCAGATGCTGGATGAAGCTGGTTGTTACCTTGTGGCGGCGGATCGTGTCGGAAACGGCGGCCGGGTCATAGACATGGGTAAAGATATCGGCCTGCGGAAACAGGCGCAGCAACCGCTCCAGCACGCGTTCGCCGCCGCGCATCGTCACCAGCCAATAGTGCACGATGGCCACCCGACAATAGCGCCGGCGCGGGTCCGCATTGGGATAGGTGGCTGGTGCCGCCACCTGGTCTGGCTTGGCTCGTTGCACCAGCGCCGCCGCATGGTCCTGGCGCAACCGCCCCGTTTCCGCAGGGTGTAGTGGCAGCGCCGGCGCATTCCCAGCGGGCAGAGCATCGCCATCAGGCGCCGGGGAATGCGCGAGATCATCCCCCGCCACCGCCGGCTCAACAAGGGCCGCGTTGGATTTTCCCGCCAGGCGCCGCCGCCGGTCAGGCATAATAGCTCTCATAGCTGCGGTAGAATGCGGTTTCGCCATAGTCGAAGCGCGGCTGCTTGCGCATGTCCACCCGGGTGAGGGCGACGCCGGCCAGTTGCACGCGGTCAATCGGCAGCAGGCGCAGCGCGGCGCGCAGCGCTTGCTCGGGCGTCTTGCGCCAGCGCACCACGAAGACCGAAGCATCGGCCTTGCCCAGCAAGAGCCGCGCGTCGGCGATCGGCAGGACGGGTGCCGTATCGATGATCACCGCATCGAACCGTTCGCGCGCGGTGGCGAGCAGGCGGTCCATTTCCATCCCGGTCATCAGTTCGGCGCGGTCCCCCGCTTCGGCGCAGAGCGGCAGGATCGACAGGCCCGTGCCAGGATCGACAACCAGCGCATCGTCGAGACTGGCCGTGCCATGCAGCACTTCCATCAGGCCGGGGCGCCCTTCGCCCCCGCGCAGGAACCGGCTGACGCCCTGGTGGCGCAGATCGCCATCGATCAGCAGGATGCGGTCTCCCGCTGCCGCCATGGAGCGCGCCAGGCAGATCGACGTGGTGGTCTTGCCTTCCTCTGGCAGGGCAGAGGTGATGGCAATGATCCGCGCCTCGGTGGTGTTCATCGCGATCGAGGCGCGCAACGAGCGGAAGCTTTCGGCAAAGACCGAGCGGGGATCTTCCAGCAGGGCACTGGCCGGCACCCGCTCGCCGCGCCGCGCCACCGATTGCAGCGTGGGAATGGCGCAAAGATAGCGCACGCCCATGCGCTCTTCGATGTCCTCGCCCGTGGTCAGGCCGGTGAAGGTCATTTCCGCCAGGAACGCGGCGGCGATGCCAAGGCCAGTGCCCAGCGCCAGGGCCAGCACGCCATTGATCAGGATGTGCGGGCTGTTGGGGTGGCGCGGAACATCGGCGCGGTGCAGCATGTCGGCGTCGGCCTGCTCGGTGCCTTCGCGCGCGGTCAGTTCCTTGAAGCGGTTGAGATAGCTTTCATAGAGCGCGTTGGAGGTTTCGGCGCGCTTCTGCAGGTCATCCAGCCCCACTTGCGCTGCATTGTTCTGCGCCAGCGCCCCGCGTGAGGCATCGAGCGAACCGGCAAGCGACGACAGCCGCTGCTGCGATACCCGCGCCTTGGCTTCAAGGCTGGCAAGCACGCGCTGGGTTTCCGCTGCGATCTGCCGGTTTACGGCATCGAGCTGCGCCTTGGAACGCAGCACTTCGGGATGCTGCGGGCCATAGCGGGACGACATCGCGGCAAATTCGGCGGCAAGGCCGGCCTGCTGCGCGCGCATCTGGCCGATTACCGGCGAAAGCGAGGCTTCGCCCACGCCGCCGCTGCCACCGGCCTGCAACTGGCGCTGGGCCGCTTCCAGGCGTGCGGCATCCTCGCTCGCCTGCGCGCGGGCCGACGTCACTTCCTGGTTGTAGGACGAGATTTCCTGCTCGGTCAGCGTCCCTTGCGTGGTGCTGAGCAGGTTGTGGGCAATGCGATAGCGTTGCACCGCGGCGCTATCGGCCAGGGCCTGCTGGCGCAGCTGTTCCAGCCGGTTGGCGATCACCGCAGTGGTTTCGCGTGCGCCGCTGCGCTTGTTTGCCAGCGCGCCCAGCGTGTATTGCTCGGCAAAGGCGTTGGCGATGCGTGCCGCCTCCTGCGGGTCGCTGCTTTCGAACGTGATGGCGATGCCATAGGTCGTGCCGATGCGCTGCGCCGCCACGTTCTTGGCGAGGTAGGCAATGGCTGCCTCGCGCGCGCTTGGCTGGGCACCGGCAGCGTTGGTCTTGGCGGCTTTCCCATCGTCGGGCGATGGAGCAAAACGCGGATCGCGCGCCAGGCCAAGGGCATCGGCAACCGCAGCCGTGTTGGCTTCCGAGGTGATTACCGAAACCTGCGTATCGACAAAGCTCTCGCTGGGGATCGCCGGCTGGTCCGTCCGGTCGTTGGTGCTGGTCGGGGCAACGGGTTGCAACTTGCTGTTGAGCGTGACTTCGGCGCGGGCCTGGTAGGTGCGCGGCTGCAACGCCGTGATCACCACGCCAATCGCCAGGACGCCCAGCAACACGCCCAGGAACACGCCGATGCGCCGGCGGAACATGGCCATCAGGCGCCGCAGATCGATGCGGTCGCTTGCCGCTGCGCTGTTGGCCCGCGGCTCGGCCGGCGTGGCCGGCACGATACCGGCTGGCGCGCGATAAAAGTCGATTGCGGTGTTCACCATTGCCCCCTTCGGCCAAGTCAAGCTCTGCACCCGGCGTGCAGGATGGCGGCGCCATTGGCGTCCCCGGCCTTGCCCGCTCCCGGTATGACCTCAGCCTGTGGCGGTTCGCCCGCGCAAGGAAGGCCAAGCATATCCGCAGCGGAGCAATAGCGCGGGGGCGCTTGGCACGCCTCGTTGCCCCATGATCCGGGCCGGGGAGAGGGGGGCGGCGGGAGGCGCAGGCCGGGTGGCAATCGCGCCGCCGGCTATCGGTAAATCCGCGTATGGCACCGGAAAAATGCGTAGCATTTGCCCGCATGCGTGGCGCGTGGAGCGGCGCCGCCGGACGACACGCGATTGGTCATGGCCAAGCCTTCCGCCCAGCCTGGCCGGCGATTCCGATCGTTCCGGAAAGCCTCCAAGTCGGAGTTTTCATCCCGGGCCGCTGCATTGTCTTCGCAAGGGCGCGGCATAGAACAACCGGAAACGAACGCACACGGAGGGTGTAACGTGATTCCCCATATCGATCATGGCCTCTCGCGCCATTCTGCCATGGCCCGGGCGGCCCGGCCGGCCATGCTGGCGGCCGTGCTGGGCTTTGCCCTGTTGCTGCCGGGCTGCGCGGGCACCACCGCGCAGCCATTATCGGCGGTGGACCGCGCCACTGGCCTCGCGGGCTATCGCGTGGGCGCGGGTGACAAGCTGCGCATCACCGTGTTCAACGAGCCGACGCTGACCGGGGAATACAACGTCACCTCCACCGGCGCGGTGGCCTTTCCCCTCATCGGCGTGGTCCAGGCCGGAAACCACACGATCGACGACGTCACGCGCGAGATTACCGGCCGCCTGTCGGGCGCCTATGTCAACGATCCGCGCGTCAGTGTGGAAGTGCTCAACTATCGCCCGTTCTACATTCTGGGGGAGGTCAACAAGCCGGGAGAATATCCCTATGCCTCGGGCATGACGGTGGAGCAGGCGATCGCCAAGGCCGGCGGATTTACCTATCGCGCCAACGAAAAGACGGCATTCCTGCGCCGGCAGACCACCTCGGCCGAACACAGCGTGTCGCTGCGCAGCGGCGCGCCAGTGGCGGTCTTGCCCGGCGACACGATCCGCGTGGGCGAGCGCTATTTCTGAAGCGGGGTCAACTGTCGGCAACGTCTTGCCACCGCAGCCGGATCGTCTTGCCGGCATTTGCGCCAGGGCAGACGATCCAACGCGATGCGGTCACCCCAGGATGCCGGGCAGGTCCAACCCCTTTTCGCGGGCGCAATCCTGGGCGATGGCATAGCCGGCATCGGCGTGGCGCATCACGCCGGTGGCCGGGTCGTTCCACAGCACGCGTTCCAGGCGGCGCGCTGCCTCTGGCGTGCCGTCGGCCACGATCACCATGCCCGAATGCTGGGAATAGCCCATGCCCACGCCGCCGCCGTGGTGCAGTGACACCCAGGTGGCGCCGCTGGCGGTGTTGAGCAGGGCATTGAGCAGCGGCCAGTCCGATACCGCATCCGATCCATCCTGCATGGCCTCGGTCTCGCGGTTGGGGCTGGCGACCGAACCGCTGTCGAGGTGATCGCGCCCGATCACCACCGGCGCCTTGAGTTCGCCCTTGGCGACCATCTCGTTGAACGCCAGGCCCAGGCGGTGGCGGTCACCCAGGCCCACCCAGCAGATGCGCGCCGGCAGGCCCTGGAAGTGAATACGCTCGCGCGCCATGTCCAGCCAGTTGTGGAGATGGGCGTTGTCGGGCAGCAGCTCCTTCACCTTCTGGTCGGTCTTGTAGATGTCTTCGGGATCGCCGGACAGCGCCGCCCAGCGGAACGGGCCGATGCCGCGGCAGAACAGCGGGCGGATGTAGGCCGGCACGAATCCGGGAAAATCAAAGGCGTTTTCAACGCCTTCATCAAAGGCGACCTGGCGGATGTTGTTGCCATAGTCGGTGGTGGGCACACCGCGCGCCTGAAAATCGAGCAGGGCGCGCACGTGCGTGGCCATGCTGGCGCGGGCGGCCTTGGCAACGCTTTCCGGCTCGCGCTCGCGCTTTTCGATCCATTCCGCAACGGTCCATCCGGCGGGCAGATAGCCATTGATGGGATCGTGGGCGCTGGTCTGGTCGGTCAAGAGGTCGGGCAGGATGCCGGCGTCGAGCATCTGCGGCAGGATTTCGGCAGCATTGCCGATCAGGCCCACCGACACCGGCTTCTTGTCGGCGCAGGACTGGCGGATGATGGCCATCGCTTCGTCCAGGGTTTCGGCGGCGTGATCGAGGTAGCCGGTGCGCAGGCGCATCTCGATCCGGCTGCGCTGGCATTCGATCGCCAGGCACGATGCGCCGGCCATGACGGCGGCCAGCGGCTGCGCGCCGCCCATGCCACCCAGGCCCGCGGTCAGCAGCCACTTGCCGGAAAGATCGCCACCATGGTGCTGGCGGCCCATCTCGACGAAGGTTTCATACGTTCCCTGAACGATGCCCTGGGTGCCGATGTAGATCCACGAGCCGGCAGTCATCTGGCCGTACATCGCCAGGCCCTTGCGATCGAGCTCGTTGAAATGCTCCCAATTGGCCCATTCCGGCACCAGGTTTGAGTTGGCGATCAGCACGCGCGGGGCATCGGCGTGGGTGCGGAACACGCCCACCGGCTTGCCCGATTGCACCAGCAGCGTCTGATCGTCTTCCAGGCGGCGCAGGGTTTCGACAATCTTGTCATAGCTTTCCCAATCGCGCGCGGCGCGGCCGATCCCGCCATAGACCACCAGTTCCTCGGGCCGTTCGGCCACATCGGGGTGGAGGTTGTTCATCAGCATGCGCAGCGGCGCTTCGGTCAGCCATGACTTGGCGGTCAGGTCCGTGCCCGTGGCGGGGCGGATCACGCGGCTGTTGTCCAAACGGGTCATCGTCATTCTCCAGCAAAGGCAAGGCAGGCGCCGAGCACGCGCTTCAGGATCGGTTGCAGGTGGGCAAGGCGCTGTGCATCGGGGCGGGGCGGCCAGTTTTCCGCGGTCGGCTCGGCCGGTTCCGCCAGATAGCCGCGCATCGCCAGTTCCATCTGCACGGCATGGATGCCGCGCGCGGGATTGCCATGGTGGCGCGTGGTCCAGCCGCCCTTGAAGCGGCCGTTGACGACATGGCTTTCGCCGCTGGCGGCGCAGACGGTGGCAATCGCGGTTTCCAGCTCTGGCGCGCAAGAGCGGCCATCGTTGGTGCCGATGTTGAACAGCGGCAGTTCCCCATCGAACAGGCGCGGCACGTGGCTGCGGATCGAATGCGCATCATAGAGCACGACGCGCGGGTGAATGGAACGAAGCCGTTCCATTTCCGCGACCAATGCCGCGTGATAGGGCGCGTGCCAGGTTGCACGGCGGCGGGCGATTTCATCCTCTGCCAGCGGGGCAGGGATCAGTGGTTCGCCGTCGAACGTGGTTTCCGGGCACAGTCCGGTGGTGGCCATGCCGGGGTAGAGCGATGCGCCCGAAGGATCGCGGTTGGCATCGATCACGCTGCGCGAGATGCGCGTGGAAACCAGCGTGGCGCCAAGATCGCGGGCAAAGTCATAGACCTCTTCGATCCACCAATCGGTATCGCGTCGGGCGAGCCACTCCGATCCAAAGGCGCAGCCGGCAAGATCGGTGCCGCCGTGGGGAAAAGCCACGATCAGCGGCGCGGTGCCGCGCTGGACCGTGAGCCAGTCCATCAGCCCAGCACCGGCAGGGGCAGCGGGCACGCCGCAAGCACGGCCCCGCGTTCGACCATGCCACGCGCAATGGCAATGTCCGGCGCGAAGTGCCGGTCTTCGACCAGCGCGGGAATGACGCCGCGCAACATCGCGCGCACGGCCTCCAGCGCGTCGCTCGATCGCAGGGGGGCGTGAAACTCGATGCCCTGCACGGCGGCGAGCAGTTCGAGGCCGAGGATGGCGTCAAGGTTGCCCGCCATGTCGAGCAGGCGGCGCGCGCCGTGCGCGGCCATCGACACGTGGTCTTCCTGGTTGGCCGAGGTGGGAATGGAATCGACGCTGCACGGCGCGGCGCGCTGCTTGTTTTCCGAAACCAGCGCCGCGGCGGTCACCTGCGGGATCATGAAGCCGGAATGCAGCCCCGGCAGCGGGGTGAGGAACGCGGGCAGGCCCGACAGCGCGGGATCGACCAGCATGGCAAGGCGCCGTTCCGACAGCGAGCCGATTTCGGCCAGCGCCAGGGCGATCATGTCGGCGGCAAATGCCACCGGCTCGGCATGGAAATTCCCGCCTGACAGCGCTTCATCGGCATCGGGGAAGATCAACGGATTGTCGGTGACGCCATTGGCCTCGATTTCGAGCGTACGCGCGGCCTGGCGCAACACGTCGAGCGCGGCGCCCATCACCTGGGGCTGGCAGCGCAGGCAATAGGGGTCTTGCACGCGCGGATCATCCACCGCGTGGCTGGCGCGGATGGCGCTGCCGGCCATCAGCGCGCGCAAAGTGGCGGCGGTTTCGATCTGGCCGCCATGGCCGCGCAGCGCATGGATGCGATGATCGAACGGAGTATCGGTGCCGCGCGCCGCCTCGGTTGACAGCGCGCCGGTGACAAGCCCGGTGGCGAGCAGGCGTTCGGCAGCAAACAGCCCGGCCAGCGCGTTGGCCGTGGAAAACTGCGTGCCGTTGAGCAGCGCCAGGCCTTCCTTGGGGCCCAGCGCGATCGGCGCCAGGCCATGGTCAGCCAGGGCCTGGGCGGCGGGCACGGCAATGCCATCGACGAAAATCTCGCCGACGCCCAACATGGTGGCGGTCATGTGCGAAAGCGGGGCAAGATCGCCGCTGGCGCCCACCGAACCCTGGCACGGCACCACCGGCACCAGGCCGCGCGCCAGCATGGCTTCGAGCAGGCGCACGGTGGCGGCCTGCACGCCCGAGGCGCCCTGCGCCAGGCTGGCGAGCTTGAGCGCCATCATCAGCCGCACCACAGGGACGGGGGAGGGGGCGCCAGTGCCGGCGGCATGGCTGAGCACGATATTGCGTTGCAGGGCGGCAAGGTCTTCATCGGCGATGCGCACGCTGGCAAGTTTGCCAAAGCCGGTGTTGATGCCATAGACCGCCTCGCCCTTGGCCAGAATGCGTGCCACGGCAGCCGCGCTGGCCGCGATCGCGCCCCATGCGTCGGCATGTAGCACGACATCGGCGCCACCATGGATCGCGCGCCAATCGGCCAGCGTGGCCGCGCCAGGGGTGAGGACGATTTGGGTCATTTTCCACTCCAGATGCGGGCATGGAGCGGCGCAGCGCCCATCCCGTGAACAAGATCGGCCGGGCGCGCGATATTCCAGATCGCCAGGTCGGCGCGCTGGCCTGGCACGAGCTGGCCCAGCGTGCCGGCCAGGCCCAGCGCGCGGGCAGCGTGGACCGTGGCGCCGGCCAGGCATTCGTCCACCGTCAGGCCGAACAGCGTGGCGCCCATGTTCATGGCCAGCAGCAGGTCGGTGAGCGGGGCAGTGCCGGGATTGCAGTCGGTGGCAATGGCCATGGGCACGCCGGCAGCGCGCAGCGCGGCAATCGGCGGCTTCATGGTTTCGCGCATGAAATAGAACGCGCCGGGCAGCAGCATCGCCACGGTGCCGGCCTGGGCCATCGCCGCGATGCCCGCTTCGTCGAGATGTTCGAGATGATCGGCGCAGAGCGCGCCGTGGCTGGCGGCCAGCGCCGCGCCGCCAAGGTTGGACAGCTGTTCGGCATGCAGCCGCACCGGCAGGCCCAGCGCGCGGGCGGCGCGGAACAGGCGATCGACCTGGGCCGGCGAAAAGGCAATGCCTTCGCAAAAGGCATCGACCGCATCGACCAGCCCCTCTGCCGCCAGCGTGGGCAACCAATCGTCGGCCAGTTGCGCGATATAGCCATCGGCATTGCCGGCCCATTCGGGCGGCAGCGCGTGGGCACCCAGGAACGTGGTGACGATGCGCACGGGGCGCACCTGGCCGAGGTGCCGTGCGGCCAGCAGCATCGTGCGTTCGGCCTCCAGTGTCAGGCCATAGCCCGATTTGATTTCGATGCTGGTAACGCCTTGTGCCAGCAGCGCGTCGAGGCGCGGCAGCGCGGCCCGCACCAGATCATCGATACTGGCGCCGCGCGTGGCGCGCACGGTGGCCATGATCCCGCCGCCAGCGCGGGCGATGTCCTGGTAGGTGGCGCCGGCCAGGCGTGCTTCCCACTCGTCGGAACGGTTGCCGGCGAACACCAGGTGGGTGTGCGCATCGATCAGGCCCGGGGTGATCCAGCGGCCCTGGCAATCAATCGTTGCGGCCGCCTCCAGCGCCGGCGCCGCCGCGGCCGGCCCGGCATAGACGATAACCCCGTCACGCGCGGCGATTAGGCCGTTTTCAATGCGCCCCAGCGCGTCAGCATCGGGGCCTTGCCTTGCCATCGTGGCAAGGTGCGCATTGGTCCAGATCGTGTCGCAGCGCATGCTGGGTTGGTCCTTGCCGGGGGTGCAATAATGTATATACATAATCACGCAAGGAGCGTGGCGATGCAAGCGGATTCTCAAACCCTGTTCTTCGATGCGGCCTGGCTGGCCGGGGGCTGGGCGCGCCACGTGCGGATCACCGTGGCCGACGGGCAGATTGCCACGATCACGGCTGATCAAGCCCCTATCGCCGGAGAGACGCGGCACGGTTGGGCCATGCCGGGCCTGCCCAATCTGCACAGCCACGCCTTTCAGCGGGCCATGGCTGGCCTGGCGGAACGCGCCGGGCCAAGCGCCGACAGTTTCTGGACCTGGCGCGAGGCGATGTATCGCTTTGTCGGGCAGGTTACGCCCGAAGACCTGCTGGCCATTGCCGCGCAGGCGCAGGTGGAAATGCTGGAAACCGGCTTTACCCGCGTGGGTGAGTTTCACTATCTGCACCACGATGCGGCGGGGCAGCCCTATGCCGATCGGGCGCAGATGGCCGCGGCCGTTGTCGCCGCGGCGCAGGAAACCGGCATCGGCCTGACGCTGCTGCCCGTGCTCTACAGCCATTCCGGGTTTGGCGGGCAAGCGCCCAGCGCCGGGCAAGCGCGTTTCATCACCGATCTCGATAGCTTTGCCCGGCTGATGGAGGCGGCGCGCGGCCATGCTGCGGCCTTGCCCGATGCGGTGGTGGGGGTGGCGCCGCACAGTCTGCGCGCGGTGACGCTTGGCCAGTTGGCGCAGGTGCCCGCGCTGGCGCAGGGCGCGCCGATCCATATCCACATTGCCGAACAGGTGAAGGAAGTGGCCGATTGCCTGGCGTGGAGCGGGCAGCGCCCGGTGGAACTGCTGCTCGACCGCGCCCAAGTGGATGCGCAGTGGTGCCTGGTCCATGCCACGCACATGACGCCGGCAGAAACCCAGGCGCTTGCGCGCAGTGGCGCGGTCGCCGGCCTGTGCCCGATTACCGAGGCGAACCTGGGCGATGGGCTGTTTCCCGCTGGCGCCTTTCTCGCCGCTGGTGGCCGCATCGGCGTGGGCAGCGATTCCAACGTGCGCATCGATGCGGCCGAGGAATTGCGCCTGCTGGAATATGGCCAGCGCCTGGACCAGCGCGGCCGGGCCGTGCTGGCGCAAGGGCCGGGGGCATCGACCGGGGAAACGCTGTTGCGCGCCTGCCTTGCCGGTGGGGCGCAAGCGCTGGGGCAAGCATGTACGGGCCTGGCGGTGGGCGCACCGGCCGATTTCGTCACGCTCGATCCCGCCCATCCCGCGCTGGCGGGCCATGGGCCGGACAGTGCGATCGATGCCTGGATCTTTGCCGGCGGCAGCGGTCTGGTCGATGGTGTGTGGCGCCGGGGACGGCAGGTGGTGCAGGGCGGGCGCCACATCGCCCGCGATGCCATCGCCGCGCGCTATCGCGCCACGATGGCGGCGCTGTTGCGCGGCTAAGCCGGTTCAGCGCGGCGCGTGGGCAGCGATGCGCGCCAGCCGGATGACCGGGCGCGCCAGGTTGTCGTGTTGATCGAGGAACAGCACGTCGCGCTTGCCGGTGCGGCGCACCAGGCGCGTCTGCCGATCGGCCGGGCCCTGCCAATCGAGCACGTAGAGCGTGGCATCGCGATCATTTTTCCAGCCGCGTTCGGTATTGAGATCGCCCTCGCGCACATGGCCGTTCAGGCGCAGCCGATAGCGCGTGCCATGATCTTCAAAGCGGATCGGCCGGCCATCGCGGCCCGTGCCGGCGAACACCGCATAGGCTGGCTGCGCAGCACTGCTTGGCTGGGCGTGCACGGTGATGGGCGCTGCGGCCAGCACAGCAAGCACGATGGTGGCGGGGCGAATGAACATGGCGGCGATGGTGTCCGGCAATGGCAATGATTGCCGCAGCATGCTGCGATCCAGGCCTGGCCGCAATATGTCGTGCTGAAAAGGGTGGCTCCCTGAGTAGGATTCGAACCTACGGCCGCTCGATTAACAGTCGAGAGCTCTACCGCTGAGCTATCAGGGAACAGGCCCGGCGTGGCCGGGGCAAGGCGGTGTTCTGCCCATCGGCAGAAGAAGATGGCTCCCTGAGTAGGATTCGAACCTACGGCCGCTCGATTAACAGTCGAGAGCTCTACCGCTGAGCTATCAGGGAGCAGTCCCGGTTGCCCAGGACAGGTGCGCGCTAATAGCACTCATTTCGTGCATGGCAACCCGCCGCCGGGCAAATTTTTCCACAGCGCGCGGGTTGGCGATCAGCTCATGAACTGTTCGGCAAAGATGCGTTCGTCCAGGCTGCGGCCGCGGTCGAACAGCAGCGTCAGCTGGTGCTCGCGCCAGGCGCTCACGCGCACTTCGCTGATATCGCGCACCTCTTTCTGGTCGGCCACGACCAATACCGGCCGCTTGACCGATTCGAGCACGCGAAACACGATTTCGGCGGTATCGGGCAGAATCGCCCCGCGCCAGCGACGGGGGCGGAACGGGCTGATCGGGGTAAGCGCCAGGATATTGGCGCCCAGCGGCAGGATTGGGCCATTGGCCGAAAGGTTGTAGGCGGTGGAACCGGCCGGCGTTGCCACCAGCACGCCATCGCACGACAGCTCGGGAATGCGGGTCTTGCCGTTGACCACCACTTCCAGCTTGGCGGTCTGGCGGGTTTCGCGCAGCAGCGAGACCTCGTTGATGGCATAGCAGCTTTGCGTTTCGCCGCTGGCGGTGATCGCCTCCATGCGCAGCGGGCTGATCGCCACCGGGCGGGCGCGGGCGATGCGCTCTTCCAGGGTGCGGCTGCTCTTGTGCTTGTTCATCAGAAAGCCGACTGTGCCGAGGTTCAAGCCATAGGCGGGCAACACGCGATCGTTGTCGAGCATGTAGTGCAGCACCTGCAGCATATAGCCATCGCCGCCCAGCACGACGACCGCCTCTGCTTCGGCAAAGGGCACCCAGTCGCGGCTTTTCTTGAGCACGGCTGCCTCTGCCTGCGCCCGATCGGTGGGAGACGCCAGCAGCGCGAGCTTTTCATATGTGGCACTGTTTGCCGAACCGATCGCAGCCATTGTCATCCATTCCCGGCCGCAGGAATCGCGGCGCATGTCGCTTTCGCCGCGATGACGCGGCAAAGGTGGGGGGCGTGATATGGGGCGCCCCATAATGGCGCAACGCGAAAATGTCCCAGGTGTGCCCGGGGGCAGACAGCCAGCGCGCGGCTTTGCTAGGGCGGGGGGAAGATGACCATGCCTGCCAGCCCCGATGTGCCGCCCGTTCTCCCTGCGATCGCCCCTGAAAAGGACGGTTTGCCGCAGGATGGCCTAACTGGACTGGCCACGGCCGCTCAGGCGCGCGACTGGCTCGATCGGGCGGGCGCGCAGGGAACGGTGCAGGCCATGCTGATCGGCCTCAACCGGTTCCAGGCGGTGAACCTGGCATTCGGCCATGGCGGCGGCGATCGTGTGCTGGCCGAAGTGGCGCGGCGCATTGCCCATTTCGCCGCCGAGGAACTGGCGCCGGGCGAGGGTGGCGATGGGCCGCCGCTGGTCGCGCGGGTTTCGGGCGGGGAGTTTCTCGTTGCCTCGGCCAGCCGCCTCAGCCGCGAACGCTGGCAGGTTCTGGCCCAGGGGCTGGGGCGCAGCATTGCCCGGCCGCTGGCGCTGGGCGGCGATGCCGTGCGGCTGTTGCCGCGCATCGCGTTGCTGCGCGGCCAGGCGCTTGAGGGTGGCAGCGCGCTGCTCGATCGGCTGGACCAGGCCCTGGCGCAGCTCATGGTGGGTGGCGCGCGCCGCCTGGCCTGGGCCGATGGTCGCCATCGTGCCGGCCGCCGCAGCGTCGCCCGGCTGGAGGCCGACCTGATCGGCGCGCTGCACCGGCAAGAGATTGCGGTACTCTATCAACCCCAATTCCGCGTGGGCGATGGCATGCTGGCGGGGGCCGAGGCACTGGCGCGGTGGGAGCATCCTGGCCTCGGCCGGATCGGCGCGGAAACGCTGTTTGCCGTGGCCGAGCGGGCGGACCAGATGGCGCCGCTGTCACATGCGATTGCCAGCACCGCGCTGGCCGGCGCCCAGGCCTGGCCGGCGCCGCTGCGCCTGTCGCTCAACGTGACGGCCGAGGATTTCGCACTGCCCGATTTTGCGCCCGTCCTGCTGGCGCGGGCCGCCGATGCCGGCTTTGCCCCCGAACGCCTCACGATCGAGATTACCGAACAGACCCTGATTGCCGATTTCGATGCCTGTGCGGCGGCGCTGCGCACGCTGGCGGCACGCGGCGTGGCGGTGGCGCTCGATGATTTCGGCACCGGCTTTTCCAACTTCCGCACGCTCAAGGCACTGCCGCTCGATACGCTCAAGCTCGATCGCTCGTTGGTGCGCGATGTGGCGCATGATGGGCGCGATCGGGCGATCCTGGCCGCGATGGTAGCCATGGCGCGCGCGCTGTCGCTCAGTGTCGTGGCCGAAGGCGTGGAAAACGATGCGCAGCTGGCCGTGCTGGCGCAGGAAGGGGTGGATCTGTTCCAGGGCTTCCTGCGCGCCGGGCCGCTGGATGGCGCGGCAATGGCGCGCCTGGCGTCCGGGGCGCCGTAACAGCGCCCCGGCACAACCGATCAGAAGCGCGTGACGAGCGCGGCGACCACCTGGTGGCGACGCACCGAAATGCCGGTGTTCTGACCTTCGATGTAGGTGTGGCCATAGTCGGAATAGCGATATTCCACGCGGGCCACGATCGGCTGGCTCACGGCCACTTCCACGCCGCCGCCCAGGCGGAAGCCGCCGTTGTTGAAGCCATAGCCGGTGTTGCCATAGTCAAGGTGCAGGCGGGCGTTGGTGTAGCCGCCCTTGGCATAGACCGAAACCTGCGGGTTGACGGCATAGGCCGCACGCACGCCGGCATAGAGGTCACGGCCGGCCTTGAGCGCCACTGTGCCATCGCTTTCCTTGACGGTCGAGCCATCGGCTTCCAGTTCGACGCCAACGCTGCCCTGGCCCATGGCATAGTCATAGCCGGCGACGACGCCATAGACGAAGCCGTCCTTGCTACCCTTGTCGCCCTGAACAGCCAGGGTCACGTGATCGTAACCACCAACAACGCCAACGGTGAAGCCGCTGTGATTGGCAACTTCCTGGGCCATGGCGGGAGCGGCGCAAGCAAAAGCCACCGTGGCGGCGCCAAGGGCAAAGATCTTCTTCATTATGGTAAAGTCCTGCAATATGATTTTTTGGTGCTGACAACATCACCGGGATGTGATCGCCCCGTGCCGATAGTTTTTGTTCGGCAGGATGGTCAACGCATGGTCATGAATGGCACGGATTTGTAACAAAAGGTGTGGCAAAATAGCCGCATGAACACGATTGCCGGCCGCCTTCTGGCTGGGCGCCTGAAAAATCGGCACTTTTCGTGCGCTGCCGCAGGCTTGGCAGTGGAGGGGGCAGCGGACGGGACAGCGGACGGAACTGGCGCTGCGGTCAGGCGGCCTTCTTGGCCGCCCGCCGCGCGATGGTGGACAGGCCCTTGGTCAACTGCACCAGGCCGTTCAAGCGCCCTTGCGGATCGCCCCAGGCGCGCTGGATCACCAGTTTGTTGTCAGGCCGCAGCTTGGCCGTGCCCTTGAGCCGCTCGACATAGGCGATCAGCCCCATGGGATCGGGGAAATCGTCGTTGTGGAACGAGACGAGCACGCCCTTTGGCCCGACGTCGATCTTGGCGATGCGCGCCTCGATCGCCTGGCGCTTTACCTCGATCAGCTTCAAGAGGTTCTGCGTGGGCGGGGGCAGCGGGCCAAAGCGGTCGATCATCTCGGCGGCCAGCGCTTCGACCGCATCGGCGCCTTCGGCATCGTTCATGCGGCGATAGAGCGCCATGCGCACGGCCAGATCGGGCACATAGTCTTCCGGGATCATGATCGGCGCATCGAGCGTAATCTGCGGGCTGAGCGCGTCACGTTCGCGCGCCATGCCGATATCGCCCGCCTTGGCCGCCATGATCGCGTCTTCCAGCATCGACTGGTAGAGTTCGAAGCCCACTTCCTTGATATGGCCCGATTGCTCGTCGCCCAAGAGGTTGCCGGCGCCGCGCAGGTCGAGATCGTGGCTGGCAAGCTGGAACCCGGCGCCCAGCGAATCCAGATCGCCCAGCACTTTCAGGCGCTTTTCCGCCACTTCCGACAGGGCCTGGTCTTCGGGATAGGTGAGATAGGCATAGGCGCGCAGCTTGCCCCGGCCAACGCGGCCGCGCAGCTGGTAGAGCTGCGCCAGGCCAAAGCGATCGGCGCGGTGCAGCACGATGGTATTGGCGCTGGGAATGTCGATGCCGCTTTCGATGATCGTGGTCGACAGCAGCACTTCGTACTTCTTTTCGTAGAAGGCGCTCATGCGGTCTTCCACCTCGGTCGGGCTCATCTGCCCGTGCGCGGTGACAAAGCGGATTTCCGGCACGTTGAGGCGCAGCCAGTCTTCCACTTCGGCCATGTCGGCAATGCGCGGCACGACGATGAAGCTTTGCCCACCGCGCTGGTGTTCGCGCAGCAGTGCCTCGCGCATGGTCACGTCGTCCCATGGCATGACATAGGTGCGCACTGCCAGGCGATCGACCGGCGGGGTCTGGATGGTAGAGAGTTCGCGCAGGCCCGACATCGCCATCTGCAGGGTGCGCGGGATCGGCGTGGCGGTAAGCGTGAGGACGTGGACGTCGGTCTTGAGCTCCTTGAGCTTTTCCTTGTGCGTCACGCCAAAGCGCTGTTCCTCGTCGACGATGACCAGGCCCAGGCGCTTGAATTCCACCGACTTGGACAGGAGCGCGTGGGTGCCGACCACGATATCGACCGTGCCGGCGGAGAGGCCGGCGCGGGTTTCGGCGGCTTCCTTGGCCGGCACCAGCCGCGAGAGGCGGCCGATCTGGATGGGAAAGCCGGAAAAGCGCTCGACGAAGTTGGCATAGTGCTGGCGCGCCAGCAGGGTGGTTGGCGCGATGACCGCCACCTGGTGCCCGGCCATGGCCGCCACGAACGCGGCACGCAGCGCCACCTCGGTCTTGCCAAAGCCAACGTCGCCACACACCAGGCGGTCCATCGGCTTGCCTTCGGCCATGTCGCCCAGCACGTCGTCGATGGCGCGGTCCTGGTCCTCGGTCTCGTCCCAGGGGAAGCGGTCGACGAACGGGCCATAGCTGGCGGGATCGACCGCCAGCACATCGGCCTGGCGCAGCGCGCGCAGCGCCGCTGTTGCCATGAGTTGCCCGGCCATTTCCAGGATGCGCTCGCGCATGCGCGCCTTGCGCCGCTGCCAGCCTTCGCCGCCCAGCTTGTCGAGCGCGACGTTCTCGCTTTCGGCGCCATAGCGCGACAGCACGTCGAGGTTTTCGACCGGGATGTAGAGCTTGTCGCCGCCGGCATAGGTCAGCTGTACGCAATCGTGCGGGCTCTTGCCCACGGTGATCGCTTCCAGCCCTTCATAGCGGCCGATGCCATGGTCCATGTGGACGACAAGATCACCCGGAGTCAGCGCGGAAAGCTCGGCCAGGAAGGCGTCGGCGTCCTTGCGCTTCTTCTTGCGGCGCACCAGGCGGTCGCCCAGGATGTCCTGCTCGGTCAGCAGTTCCAGGGTATCGTTGGCAAAGCCCTGCTCGAGCGGCAGGACCACGGCCACCGGACGGCCGCTGGCAGCCAGGCCCAGTGCTTCCTGCCAGGTGTCGGCCAGGGCCGGGGCCTGCTTGCCCGCTTCGGCCAGCAGGGACGCCAGCCGCGCGCGTGACCCGGTGGTATAGGCCGCGACAATCGGCTTCAACCCGCGCGTGCCAAGTGCGGCCAGGTGCTTGGCCGCGGCTTCATAGATGTTGACGCCCTGGGCGCGGTCAGGGGTGAAATCGCGCGCGCTGGAAAAGCCGAAGTCGATGACGCTGGCGCTTTCCGGCTCGGCAAAGATGGTGGCGCGGTGCACCGGCCAGCCGGCCAGCGCGCGATCGAGTTCGTCGCGCGTCAGATAGAGCGCGTCGGGCTTCAACGGGCGATAGGTGCCGGCCTGGCGGGCCGCCGCCTCGGTGCGGGCGGCATAGTAATCGGCAATATCGGCAAGGCGGCTTTCAGCGGCCTTGGCCGCGCCGGCATCGAGGACGACGAGATCGCCTTCCCCAAGGTGATCGAACAGCGTGACCATGCGCTCTTCGAACAGCGGCAGCCAATGCTCCATGCCGGCCAGGCGCCGGCCTTCGCTGACCGCCTGGTACAGCGCATCGCTGGTGGCATTGGCACCAAAGATTTCGCGATAGCGGCTGCGGAACCGCTTGATCGAGGTTTCATCGAGCAGCGCCTCGCTGGCGGGCAGCAGCAGGTGGGTTTCCACCGGCTGCACCGAACGCTGCGTGCTGGGGTCGAACAGGCGCAGCGTTTCCAGCTCGTCGCCGAAGAAATCGAGGCGCAGCCCGTGATCGAGCCCGGTGGGATAGATATCGAAGACCGAACCGCGCACGGCATATTCGCCGGCATCGACCACGGTGTCGGTGCGCGAATAGCCCTGGCGTTGCAGCAGGGCGATCAGGCTTTCACGGCCGATTTCCACGCCCGGCGTCAACAGCCGCGTGGATTCGCGAATGCGGAACGGGGAAAGCGTGCGCTGGAGCACGGCATTGATCGTGGTGACCAGCAGTTGCGGCCGCGCGTCACGCTTGTGCTGCAGCTTTTGCAGCGCCGCCAGCCGCCGCGCGCTGATCGACAGGGCAGGGGAGGCACGGTCGAACGGCAGGCAATCCCAGGCCGGAAAATCGATCACGTCCAGCTCGGGCGCAAAGAAACCGGCGCTTTCGACCACGGCCCGCAGCGCGGCATCGTCGGGCGTGATGAACACGCAGCGGCCCTGCGCCTTGGCTGCGGCCGCCGCGCGGGCCAGGTCGGCCATGACCAGCGGCTGGGCACCGCGCGCCACGCTGGCAAGCGTCAGCGGGCTGCGGGCGGAAAGGATGCGGGACAGGTCGGGCATGGGCGGTTCTTTAAAGCGTGCGTTGCGTGCGCGCCCTTCGACAGGCTCAGGGCGAACGGAGATTGGTATGCGGGGCGGGGACAAGCTCAGCCCGAACGGACAAAACACGAAACATTGCAATAACGTTCCGTTCGCCCTCAGTGTGTCGAAGGGCGGCTGGCGCAACGTCAGCGCGGAATTTCGACGTAGTCCAGCTGGCGCATGCGGTCCATCAATGGTCCGGCATATTCTTCCGGCACCGACAGCGTGCCCAGCGCCCAGCCGAGGATATCGACGTCTTCCTCGTCCATCAGCGTTTCGAACCACACGGCCTCGGCCTCGCCCCAGGTGGCGTGGAAGCGGTCGAAAAAGCAGCCGATCATGTAATCGGCCTCGCGCGTGCCGCGGTGCCAGGCACGGAATTTCATGCGGCGCAGGCGCGCCTCGTCCAGCTTGGCGGAGTCGGGAGTCGCGGTCGTTTCGGTCATGACGGCTGCGGGTAAGCCAGCTTGCCCCATGGCGCAACGGCCCGATGGTGATTATGGAGCCGCCATGCGCCCTGATCTGCTCAATCCCCTGTTTGCCGAGGCCACCAGCCTGAAGGGCGTGGGTGCCGGCCTTGCCCGCCCGCTCGACAAGCTGGGGCTGACACGGGTGCGCGACTTTCTCTATCACCTGCCCGATCGGTTCGTGCAGCGGCGCGCGGTCCAGACGCTGGACGAGGCCGCGCTGGGCGAGCAGATCATCGTGGCGCTGACCGTGCGCGAGCATCGCCAGCCGGCCGGGCGCGGGCCGTTTCGGGTGATCGCCGAAGACAGCGTGGGCAACCATGTGTCGATCACCTATTTCGGCCGCGCGGCCTATACCGCGAAAAAGGCGCTGCCGGTGGGCGAGAAGCGCTGGGTGGCCGGGCGGCTCGACCAATATGGCCAGACCTGGCAGATCGTGCACCCCGACCAATATGGCCAGACCTGGCAGATCGTGCACCCCGACCATGTCAGCGAAGACAGCGCCGGCCTGCAAGGCCACCTGACCGAGGCGGTCTATCCCCTGTCGGAAGGGCTGACGCAGGGGCGCATTGCCAGCCTGGTGCACCAGGCCCTGGGCCAGGCGCCGCGCCTGCCCGAATGGATCGAGCCGGGCTTGCTGGCGCGCGAGGAATGGCCGGCCTGGCACGAAGCACTGGCCCGCACGCACCAGGCGCCCGACAAGCGCGCCAAGGACCGGCTCGCCTATGACGAGCTGTTTGCCAATGCCCTGGCGCTGATGCTGGTGCGGGCGGCCAACCGCAACCGCGTTGGCCAGCCGCTGCACGGCGATGGGCACTTGCGGGCCAAGCTCAACCTGCCGTTCAAGCTGACCGGCGCGCAAAGCCGGGCGATTGCCGAAATCGAAAGCGACATGGCCCAGGGCAGCCCGATGCTGCGCCTGCTGCAAGGCGATGTCGGCTCGGGCAAGACGGCGGTGGCGCTGCACGCCATGCTGGTGGCGGTGGAGGCCGGCGGGCAGGCGGCCCTGCTGGCGCCGACCGAAATCCTGGCGCGCCAGCATGCCGATACGCTGGCCAAGATGGCGCGCGGCACTGGCGTGAACATCGCGCTGCTCACCGGCCGCGACAAGGGCCGCGCGCGCGAAGCGCTGCTGATGAACCTGCTCGATGGCGGGATCGACATTCTGGTGGGCACGCATGCGATCTTCCAGGACAGCGTCGCCTATCGCAACCTGGCGCTGGTGGTGATCGACGAGCAGCACCGCTTTGGCGTGGGGCAGCGCCTGATGCTCACGCAAAAGGCGCGGCGCACGCCGCACTGCCTGGCGATGACCGCGACGCCGATCCCGCGCACGCTGACCCTGGCGCAGTATGGCGAGATGGAAGTGTCGCGGCTGGACGAGATGCCGCCCGGCCGGCAGGCGATCGATACGCGGGTGGTGGCGCAGGAGCGGCTGGCCGACGTGATCGACGGGATCGGCCGCCACATTGCCGCCGGGCACCAGGCCTACTGGGTGTGCCCCATGGTGCGCGAGGCAGAGAACGAGGATCTCGCCGCCGCCGAGGCGCGCCACGCCATGCTGGCCGAGCGCTTTGGCGAGCGCGTGGTCATGGTCCACGGCCAGATGCGGCCCGAGGCCAAGGACGCGGCGATGGAGCGTTTCGCCAGTGGCGAGGCAAGCCTCTTGGTGGCAACGACGGTGATCGAGGTGGGCGTGGACGTGCCCAATGCCACGCTGATGGTGATCGAGCAGGCCGAACGCTTTGGCCTGGCGCAGCTGCACCAGTTGCGCGGCCGGGTGGGGCGGGGCAGCCAGAAATCCACCTGCCTGCTGCTGCGCGGCGACATGGTGAGCAAGGTCGGGCGCGAGCGGCTGGCGCTGATGCGCGAAACGCAGGACGGGTTCCTGCTTGCCGAGGAAGACCTGCGCCTGCGTGGCGGCGGCGAACTGCTTGGCACCCGGCAATCGGGCGATACGCCGTTTCGCGTCGCCGATTTCGAGCAGATCGCCAACCTGCTGCCGATCGCGCACGACGATGCGCGCCTGCTGATGGAGCGCGACGGCGGGCTGTCTTCCCCACGCGGCGAAGCGGCGCGCGTGCTGCTCTACCTGTTCGAGCGCGATTGGGGCGTGCAGCTGCTGCGCGGCGGCTGATCCACGGAAAATCGCGGCTTTCCCAACGATTTCCAAGCATTCGCAGCTGTTGCCGACAGGCCACACTGCGCGGCCATTGCCCGCCCGGCCACGCACCCTGCGCAACATGCCTTGACAGCCTGCGCATACGAATCCTATTTATCGTATAAATAAGACTTCACTGTTTTCCGGGAGGGGCTTTCATGCATCTCGATTTCCGTCGTGTTCTGTGTGCAACCAGCGTGCTGGCGCTGGCCGTGGGTTCCAACGCCGCGTTCGCGCAATCGGCTGACAGCGCTGCCGCGCCGCAGGCGGCTGCCGAGGCCGCGCCCGACCAGGCAATCATCGTCACCGGCCTGCGCGCCTCGCTGCGCGACGCGCTCAATGCCAAGCGCAACACCGCCGTGGTGGCCGAAACCATCAGTTCCAAGGACATCGGCGTTCTGCCCGATGTGACCATCGCTGATTCACTTGGCCGCCTGCCGGGCGTGACCGCCACGCGCGATCGCGGCAATGCCAGCCAGGCGGCGGTGCGCGGCCTTGGTCCGCGCCTGGTGCTGGGCCTGATCAACGGGCGCGAAGTGGCCTCGTCAGAGCCCGACCGCAACGTGCGCTGGGAAATCTACCCGTCCGAAATCGTCTCGTCGGTCGCCGTCTACAAGGGCCAGAGCGCCAACTTCATCGCCGGTGGCGTCGCCGCCACGATCGACATCCAGACGATCAAGCCGCTCGACTATCGCGGCCCGGCGCTGACCGTGCGCGGTGGGGCGATCTATAACGACGGCGGCAAGGACATCCCCGGCTACTCGGGCCTGGGCGCGCGAGGCAGCGCGCAATACGTCGGCAAGCTGACCGACAATCTCGGCCTGGTGCTGGGTGGCACCTACCAGCGGCAGAAGAACGGCTTCGAAAGCTTCCAGGGCTGGGGCTACAACACGCCCGACACCGGCACGCCGCCGACCGACGCCAGCGGCAACAAGATCAACGCCCCCTGGGGTGCGCAGTCCGAAGTCAAGGGCCTGACCGAAACCCGCTGGAGCACCACCGCCGCGTTGCAGTGGAAGCCGGGTTCCTATTGGGACATCACCCTCGACGGGCTCTATTCCAACATCAAGATCAACGAAAACCAGGCGCAGCAGTGGTATGGCCGGTCGAACGGCTGGGGCGACTGGGGCGGCAATTTCGGCCAGCCGGGCGATATCTACCAGCCGGGCAACTATACCCTGGCTGGCAACACCGTGACGGGCGCCACGCTCAACAACTATTCCTCGGTCACCAATGTCTTTGGCAAGTACACCGAAGACAAGACCCTGTTCGTCTCTGGCCTCAACGCCAAGTACGATGATGGCACGTGGTCGGTGAAGACCGACGTTTCCTATTCCAGCGCCAAGCGCAACAACCTCTATCGCTCGGTCGCGACCGAATTCTATCCGTCGAGCACGACCTTTGCCACCGGCGCAGGCCAGGTGCCGTCGGTCTCGGTCAGCGGTGCCAATGTCGGCGACACGTCGGCCCAGACGGTCCAGAGCTATTATCCCGGTCTCTATGACGGGCCGCAGCGCCTGCACGATGACCTCGGCGCCGGTCAGATCGACATTCGCCGCGCCGTCAACAGCGGCTGGCTTGCCGGCGTCGGCGTTGGCCTGCGCTATTCGAACCGCGTCAAGAGCCTGGCCTATGGCAGCGGCAGCGTGGGCACGATCGGGGGTGGCAACGTCACGCTCAACGCCGCTGACCTGACCGCGTTCAACGTGCGCAATTTCAGCGTGCCGACCATGGTCTATGGCAATTTCGACACGATTGCCGCGCAGTCGGTGGTGTTCACCCCTGGTGCCGACGATCCCACCAAGGGCTGGCGCGTGCGCGAGGACGACATGGAAGGCTATGTCATGGCCGACCTTGGCGGCAATGGCTTTTCGGGCAACGTCGGCGTGCGTTTCGTCGATGTGGTCACGCACAGCACGGCGGCCGGTTCGAGCACGTCGTGGGACCCCACTGCCAACAACGGCAGTGGCGCCAATGTCACCACGATTTTCCCGATCCAGGGCAGCAGCCACTATTTCCGCGCGCTGCCCAGCATCAACCTGAACTTCGAACTGACCGACACGCTCAAGCTGCGCGTTGCCGCCGCGCGCGTCATCTCGCGTCCGCCGCTCGATGAACTGCGCGCCAACCGCATCCTGTCGGTCTATCCGCCGCAACTGACCGGCAGCGCCGGCAATCCCAACCTGCGCCCGTTCATGGCAACGCAGGGTGACATCTCTGCCGAATGGTATTTCCACAAGGATGCCATGCTGGCCGTGGCCGGCTATTACAAGGATGTCGATACCAACATCGGCTATACCCAGACCACCCAGAACATCGGTGGCGCCGATTACCTGATCACCGGCCCGGCCAACGGCAAGGGCGGCTATATCGCCGGCGTGGAAACCACGTTGCAGATGCCGTTCTACTTCATCCCCGGCCTCGACAAGTTCGGCATCTATGCCAATGCGGCCTTCGTGAAGTCCGATCTCAAGGAACTCGCGCCCAAGGTCAATCCGTTCCCGGCGGTGGGGCTGGCCGATTTCACCGGCGAGTTCGACCTGTGGTATTCCGACCATGGCATCGACGCCCGCCTGGCGCTCAAGCATCATAGCCCGTTCACGGTGATCTATGGCTGGGATGCCTCGCAGCTGACACGCCTCGACAGCGAAACCACGCTGGGCGCGAGCATCGGCTACAGCATCACCAAGAACATCTCGGTGCGGGTGCAGGCCAACAACCTGACCAACCAGGTGGCGCGCTTCTACTGGAACAACGATCCCAACCAGATCGCCCGTTATGAAAAGTATGGCCGCAGCTATCTCGCTGACGTGACCGTGCGCTATTGATCGTTTCAGGGCGGTTCGATCCTCTCCCCGGACCGACCCTCAACCTGCCAGGGCGCCGCAGCGATGCGGCGCCCTTTTTCTTGGCACTGCGCCGGTGCCATGCAACAAGCGGGCATGACCCGTCGCATCGTGCGTATCCTGCTTGGCCTGCTCTATTTTGCTGCGGGCGTGATGCATCTGGCGCTGCCCGCGCCGTTCCTCAAGATCACGCCGGCCTGGGTGCCGCTGGCGCCCCTGGTGATCACGCTGACCGGGCTTGCCGAACTGGCCGGCAGCGTGGCGCTGGTGCAGGGGCGTAGCCCGGCCTTGCGCCGTGCTGCGGGCTGGGGCCTGGCGGCCTATGCGCTCTGCGTGTGGCCGGCCAATGTAAACCACATGATGATGGACCTGGCGCGGCCCGACCATGGTCTGGGCCTGGCCTATCACATCCCGCGCATGCTGGCGCAGCCCTTGCTGATCTGGGCTGCGCTGTGGGCCAGCGGGGCGCTGGGCCGCCGCGAAGCTCCTGCAAGGCGCTGACAAAAAAACCCCCTCCTCTTCAGAGGAGGGGGTTGGGGGTTGTGCGAGGCTTAGCGCTGCGGCTTGTACGTCTTCCCCAGCCAGTCGAACGCGGGCAGCGCCTCGTGGTGGCGGATGTCGAACATCGCGGCGTTTTCCCAGCTCGATCCTGTGCCCCAGCGCGTCTTGCAGCGGGTGGAAACCCAGTCCGGCGCCCAATAGACAACGCCGTTGCCGCCATTGTCCACCACGGTCTGCGTCAGGTCTTGCAGATACTTGAGCTGGCCCTTGGGGCTGACCGGGTAGCCCGGGATGGCGCTGTCCGAGCCGAGCAGGTTGGTCGTGTCGTCGGCATGATCGTCGGAAAAGGCATAGGCGGTTTCCACCACCCACACTTGCGCGCCATAGCGGCGGTGGGCGGCGTCGATCACCTTGCCCAGGCCGGAAAGGTTGTAGGTCGACCACTTGGAATAATAGCTGATGCCGATGATGTCATAGTCGAGCACACCGGCCGCCGTCGCCGCGTCAAACCAGGGGATGATGTTTTCGGGCTGGGCGATGTGCAGCATCACCTGGATCGGCTTGTCATGGGCCTTGGCGCTTTCGCGCACGGCGCTGATCCCGGCGTTGAGCAGGCGGGCGTTGCGCGTCCAGTCGATCGGCTGGTCCTTGACGCCCCCTTGCATGGCCGCGTTGGTTTCGTTGCCCACCTGGACCATTTCCGGCAGCTGCCCGGCGGCCGCCAGCTTGTCCAGCACGTCGCGGGTATAGTCGTGCAGCGCCTTGACCTGGGCATCGGTCGGCAGGTTCGCCCAGGCGGCCGGGGCGGGCTGCTTGTCGCCATCGGCCCAATCGTCGGAATAGTGGAAATCTAGCAGCACGTTGAGGCCCGCGGCGTGCGCGCGCGTAATCGTCTTGAGCACATCGTCATAGGTGCTGTATTGCGTCCATGTCGGGGTGTGCCACAGCCGCACGCGCATGACGTTGCCGCCATGCTGCTTGAGCACCACGAAGGGATCGGCCGGCTTGCCGTGATCGAGGAAGCGGGCGCCGCAGGCTTCCATCTCGTTGGTGAAGGACAGGTCTGCCCCGAGATAGAGCGGCGGCGTGGGCGTGGCCAGCACCGGGGGGGCCAGCGCCGGGGTGGCGAGCGCCGGGGTGGTCAGGGCAAGGGCAAGGGCGGTCATCGCGGCGCTGCGGGCGTGGCGCAGGAGGGGCATGGAAAAAGGGGCCTTTCGCATCAGGCGTGAAAGAACAGGTCGAGGCTCGCCGGCGCTAGGCCCGTGGCCGTGACGGTCAGCCGCGCCGCACCGGCGGTGCCGGCGCTTTGCACCAGGGCCTGGGCCAGGCCGTTGAACGCGCGCCGCGCCTGGCCCTTGTCGGGTTCGGTCGAGGTGGGATTGCCGTTGCCCAGCCCGATGATCCGGGCCGCGCCACTCAGGGAAAAGCCAAGCGCGGTATCGGCCGTGGGCACGAGGTTTCCGGCCGCATCGATCACCTCGACCTGCACGGCGGCAGTATCCCCGCCATCGGCGGCAAGGCGCGTGCGATCGGCCGAAAGGCGCAGCGCGGCGGGGCGGCCTGCCGTCACCCGGCTGTCGCGCGCGGCCAGCCGGCCCTGGTCATAGCCGCGCGCCTCGATCCGGCCGGGGGCATAGGGCACCATCCAGGCGAGGTGGCCGTTCTGCGGCATCGCCTTGCGGCCCAGCGATCGGCCATTGACCAGCAATTCCACCTCGGCGCAGTTGCCGTGGACCCACACCTCGACCGGCTGCCCTTCGCGGCCGGCCCAGTTCCAGTGCGGCAAGAGGTGCACCAGCGGTTCGTCCCGGCGCCACCAGGCGCGGTAATAGTAATAATTGTCCTTGGGAAACCCGCACAGGTCCATCGCTCCGAAATAGCTGGAAACGCTGGGGAACTGGGCATAGGGCGTGGGTTCGCCGCGATAGTCGAAGCCGGTCCAGATAAAGCCGCCGGCAATGCCGGGTTGGGCCGCCACGATCTGCCACCACTCCTCGGCCGTGCTGGCCCACCATGGGTGCTCGGTATCATAGGCGCGCACCACGTGGGCGGCGGCATCGTTGGCATAGGCGCCGCGCGTGGCGACGGTACTCGCGGTCTCGGTGCCGATCACCGGCTTGCCCGGATGGCGCTGGCGCCACGCCGGGATCTTGTCGGTGCGATAGTTGAAACCCACCACATCGACGGCATCGGCCGCGCCGCCGTCCCAGCCCTTGTCCATCGCCTGGGTGGTCAGCCGCGTGGGATCGAGCTGCTTGCAGCGCGCCACCAGCTGCGCGGAAATGCGGCGGCCCCGCTCGGTGCCCTGGTGGCCTTCCTCGTTGCCCACCGACCACAGGACGATCGCCGGATGGTTGCGCGAGGACAGGATCATGCGATCGAGTTCGTAGAGCGCCTCGGGATTGGTGGTGTTGAGGCGGGTTTCGGCGACCATCATCATGCCGGTGGCATCGCAGATATCGAGCAATGCCTGCGCCGGCGGATTGTGCGCGCTGCGCCAGGCGTTGGCGCCCATGCTTTGCGTCTGCGCCACGCGCCAGGCATGCAGCGCATCGGGAATGGCCGTGCCCACGCCGGCGTGATCCTGGTGGTTGCACACCCCCAGCAGCTTGACCGGCTGGCCATTGACCGCAAAGCCGCGCGTGCCATCGAACGACAGGGTGCGAATGCCGAAGCGGGTCTGGGTGCGGTCAACCTCCTGGCCATCGACCAGCACGCTGGTTTCCAGGGTATAGAGCCGGGGCGTTGCGGGTGACCACAGGTGCGGCGCGGGCAGGGCCACCGTGTGGTCGAGCGTGGTCTGCGCGCCAGGCGCCAGCGTCACGGCCGGTTGCGCGGCGATCGTCGCCACTTCGCGGCCATCGGGGCCGAGCACGCGGTGGCGCAGTTGCGCAGCGCCTGCCACTTCGGCCGCATTGGCAAGCGTGGTGGCGATGGTCACTTGTGCGCCAGTGCCGGCAACCGTGCTGCGCACGCAGGTGCCCCATTGCGGCACGTGGATCGGCGCGGCGCTGACCAGGTCGACATGGCGGTAGATGCCCGCGCCTTCATAGAACCAGCCTTCACCCAGGCTTGCATCGACGCGCAGCGTCAACTGGTTGGGGCCGCCATCGTAATCGAGGAAATCGGCGATATCGACGCGGAACGGGGCATAGCCCGAGGCGCTGCCGCCCGCTTCATAGCCATTGACGAAGACCTTGCAGTCACGAAACACGCCATCGAATTCGAGCCATATGGCGCGGCCCCGCTCGACTAGCCCGCCGCCTGCGCCAACCGGCAGCTTGCGGCGGTACCAGCCCACGCTGTTCTGGGGAAAATCCCGGCCGATGGCGCGAAAGCCATGGGCGGCGGCCATGTCTTCCTTGTCCTTGGGCACCGGCGCCTTGGGCGGGGCATAGGGCAGTTCCACCGCCCAATCGTGCGGCACGCGCACGCTGGCCCAGGCGCTGTCATCGAAATCGGGCTGGGTGGCGGGCGAAACATCGAAGCCGGGCTTGGCATAAGTGCGCTGATAGCGGCCGAAATCGAAATCGCGGTCCATGTCAGCGGCATGGCCCAGGGCAAAGCGCCAGCCTTCGGCCAGGCGCACCCGCCGCCGGGGCGAGGCCGGCGCGCCAGCAGCCGGCTTGGTGAGCGCTGTCTTGGCTGTGGCGGCCAGTGCGGGCGTGGCGCTGGTGGCAAGGCCGGCGAGGCCCAGGGCAAGGGCCGTGCGGCGGTCGGTCGAAGGCGAGATGGTCATGGCTTAGAACTCGAAATCAGGGCCGGTGGTCACGGTGCCGAGCAGCAGGGCATCGGCCACCAGGGAGAGCGGCCGGGCGTCGGCATCGCTTTCCCGCCGCGCGATCAGGTCGGCAAAGCGGCGATAGATCCGGGCATATTCGTCGTTGGCGGATTCCTGGCGCAGCGCGCCATCGATTTCCAGGCGATGCCCGCCATCGCGCAGCACCAGTTCGCCATCGGGCGTGCTGACCACGATATCCCACTGCTGATGGCCGGGGTGGAGGATCGACAGATCGGCAATGATCGGTGCGCCGGTGCTGCAGCGCATGTCCACCTGGGCATCGGTGGGCGCGCCGCGATTGGCCGGCACGTCCATCCGTGCGCCTTCCACGCAGATGCCCGAGGGCAGGATCTCGGTCAGGATCGAAAAGGCGTTGATGGCCGGATCGAACACGCCAAAGCCGCCCTTGGCGAGCAGCCAGTCCTGTCCGGGGTGCCACTTGCGCACGTCTTCACGCCAGGTGATGTGCACCGCGCTGATGCTGCGGGTGGCGAGCCAGGCGCGCGCCGCCTCGACCACCTCGCTCTCGCGCGAATGCCACGCGGCATAGAGCGTGACGCCGGCGCGGGCAGCCAGTTGCTCCAGCGCCTGGGCCTGGGTGGGGGCGGCCGCCGGCGGCTTTTCCAGCAGCACGTCAAGCCCGGCGGCGATCGCCGCGCGCGCCAGGGGCACGCGCACCGCGGGCGGCGTGCACAACGCTACGGCATCCAGCTTGCCCGCCTCGCCGGCCAGCATTTCCGCCAGGCCAGCATAGCCGCGCACCCCGTCAAGCCGGTGCACCGGATCGGCCACCGCCACCAGATCGAAGCGGGAATTGCCCGCAATCGCGGGGAGATGCTGGTCGCAGGCGATCTTGCCCAGGCCCACCAGACCAAGGCGGATCGGAGGGTGTGACATTCCAGGTTCCTCGCAAGCTTATGGGGTGGCTCTTTACATTTATCATATATATATGGTTAGAGAGGTCAATGGGCGGGGATGGCAGAACAAAAGCCTGCATCCTGCCCCGGCCGAAGGCACGAAAAGGAGCGGCTTCAAGTGGGCATCGAGCAGACGGAACAGGGCAACGCCGCAGGCAGCGCGGCCGGGAAGAGCGGCTTTCCCGCCTTGCGTTCGCGGGCGTGGTTCAACAATCCCGAATCGGCCGACATGACCGCGCTCTACCTCGAACGCTATCTCAACTACGGCCTCACCATCGAGGAACTGCAATCCGATCGGCCGATCATCGGCATTGCCCAGACCGGCAGCGATCTTTCCCCGTGCAACCGCCACCACCTCGTGCTCGCCAGCCGCGTGCGCGACGGCATTCGCGAGGCGGGCGGCATTCCCATCGAATTTCCGCTGCACCCGATCCAGGAAACCGGCAAGCGGCCCACCGCCGGCCTTGATCGCAACTTGGCTTATCTTGGCCTGGTGGAAGTGCTGTTCGGCTATCCGCTCGATGGCGTGGTGCTGACCATCGGCTGCGACAAGACCACCCCGGCGGCCTTGATGGCGGCAGCCACGGTCAACATTCCGGCGATTGCGCTTTCGGTCGGGCCGATGCTCAATGGCTGGCACGAGGGCAAGCGGACGGGCAGCGGCACGATCGTGTGGAAAGCGCGCGAAATGCTTTCCAAGGGTGAGATCGATTTCAAGGGCTTCATCGAACTGGTGGCCAGTTCGGCGCCCTCGACCGGCTATTGCAACACCATGGGCACGGCCACCACGATGAATTCGCTGGCCGAGGCGCTGGGCATGAGCCTGCCCGGCTCGGCCGCGATCCCCGCGCCGCACCGCGACCGCCAGGAATGCGCCTATTACACCGGCAAGCAGATCGTGGAGATGGTGGCGGCCGATCGCAAGCCATCCGACATTCTCACCCGCAGCGCCTTTCTCAACGCCATCCGCGTCAATTCCGCGATCGGCGGATCGACCAACGCGCCGATCCATCTCAACGCCATTGCCCGCCACATGGGCGTGGAACTGACGCTGGAAGACTGGGAAAGCCATGGCGCCGACATTCCCCTGCTGGTGAACCTGCAACCCTCGGGCGAATATCTGGGGGAAGACTATTTCCGCGCCGGCGGGGTGCCGGCGGTGATGGGCGAACTGGCCCGCGCCGGCTTGCTCGATGGCACGGCGTTGACCGCCAACGGCAAGAGCGTCGCGGAGAATGTCGGCCATGTGACGATTGCCGATGAAGAGGTGATCCGCCCGCTCGCTCGTCCGCTCAAGCCGGCGGCCGGGCTCACTGTGCTGGGCGGCAATCTGTTCGATGCCGCGGTCATGAAGAAAAGCGTGATCAGCGACCAGTTTCGCGCGCGCTATCTTTCCAACCCCGATGATCCCGAGGCGTTCGAAGGCCAGGTCTTCGTGTTCGACGGGCCGGAAGACTATCACGCGCGGATCGATGATCCCGCGCTCGGCATCGACGAGCGTTCGATCCTGGTGATCCGCGGCGCCGGCCCAATCGGCTATCCCGGCGGGGCGGAAGTGGTCAACATGCGCCCGCCTGCCGCGCTGATCCGCGCCGGGATCGATGCGCTGCCCTGCCTGGGCGACGGGCGCCAGTCCGGCACCAGCGGCAGTCCTTCCATCCTCAACGCCAGCCCAGAGGCGGCGGTGGGTGGCGGCCTGGCGCTGCTGCGCGATGGCGATCGCATCCGCGTCGATCTCAACACCCGCACTGTCAACCTGCTGGTCAGCGATGCCGAACTGGCCGCGCGCCGCGCTGCGCTGGCGGCAGAGCCGTTCCGCTTCCCCGAAGACCAGACGCCGTGGCAGGCGCTCAGCCGCAAGATCACCGGGCAGTTTGCCGGTGGCGCGGTGATCGAGGATGCAGTGCGGTTTCAGAAGGTGGCCCAGGTCTATGGAGTGCCGCGTGACAGCCACTGAGCAAGGCACTGATCAAGGCACTGGCCAAGCCACCATCCAGGTCGTGCCGGTCGCCCGCCCTGGCGCGCTGCATGGGTACGACCTGCTGGGCGAGGGGCTGATGTGGTCTGATCGCCAGCAGGCGCTGTTCTGGGTCGATATCATCGGCCAGCGGATCAATCGGCTGGATCTGGCCAGCGGGATCGTGGCCGAATGGGACGTGCCCGACATGATCGGCTGGGTGCTGGAACGCGAAGGCGGCCCCGGCTTCATCGCCGGGCTGCGCAGCGGCTTTGCCACGATCACGCTCGATCCGTTTTCCTGCGTGCCGATCGGCGCGCCCGAGCCCGACCTGCCGCGCAACCGCATGAACGATGCCATGGTCTGCCCGCAGGGCTGCATCTGGGCTGGCACGATGAACATGGACGGGGAAACCCCGACCGGCAATTTCTACCGGCTCGATCACGATCTGTCGTGGACGCGGGTGGACAGCGGCTATCGCATCGCCAACGGGCCGGTGCTGTCGGCCGATGGGCAGTGGCTCTATCACACCGACAGCGCGCTCGGGCGCGTCTATCGCTTTGCCTTTCACGGCAACGGCACGCTGGGCCCGCGCGAGGTGTTCCTCGATTTTCCCGATGCCTGGGGTTCGCCCGATGGCATGACGATCGACAACGAGGGCGGCCTGTGGATCGCGCAGTGGGGCGCCGGCAGCGTCAGCCGCTTCCTGCCCGATGGCACGCGCACCCATTGTTACGAACTGCCCGCCAGCCAGATCACCAACCTGGCCTTTGCCGGGCCAAGCCGCGATCGCCTGTTCGTCACCTCTGCCGCCGATGGCGTGGACGAGCCGGCCGGCGGCGCCCTGTTCGAGATCGTCGGCAGCGGCTTTCGCGGGTGCCCCACGCCCCGGTTCGGGGGCTGAGCGGCGGCGATGGGGGTATCAGGCCAGCGCTTCCTCGTTCAGGCGAATGGCATCGAGCGCGTCCTCGATGATCACGCGCATGCGGGCCTGCGCGGTCTGCCCATCGCGCGCCAGGATCGCTTCCATCACCGCCTCGTGCGCGGCCAGATCGGCGCTGCGCCCGACGATGCGGTTGGTATAGCGGATCGAGGTCTTGAGCGCGGTGGACACCACGTCGCGGAACTGGCCGAAGAACGGATTGCCCGACGCCTTGAGAATGGCGACGTGGAAGGCAACGTCGGCTTCCAGCACATCATCCTGCCCGGCATCGGCCGCGCGCATGCGGGCAAAGCCGGCGCGGATCAGCGCCAGGCCGTCCTCGGTCGCCTCGCGCGCGGCCAGCGCTGCCGCAGCCGGCTCGATCGCCACGCGCAGCTGGCCGAAATGGGTGAGCAGGTCGATCGAAAAGCGCCGCTCCAGCATCCAGCGCAGCACATCGGGATCGAACAGGTTCCACTGGCTGTCGGGCTGGATGATCGTGCCCTGGCGCGGGCGCGCGCTGACCAGGCCCTTGGCCGTCAGCATCTTGACCGCCTCACGCGTCACAGAGCGGCTGACACCGTGCGCGTCGGACAGTTCCGCCTCGGTCGGAAACGGCCGATCGGCATAGGCGCCACCCACGATCAGCAGGCCCAGGCGATCAAGCAGACCGTAGGTGAGATTGCGGCCGAGCGCGTCGCGTGCTTCGAGCGGTTGGAATGCCACGGATATCCCTTCACGATGGGGTGCTTTTTTAATCATATAAATAGACGCGGATCACGATTGGCAAGGCCAAATCCCGCGCAAACGACCAGAGAGGGCGGGAAATGAGCCTATCGACACTCGATGCCACCGTGGTGGCGGCCTATGCCGTGTTCATCTTTGCGCTGGCCCAATGGGTCAGCCGCAAGAAGGCCGGGCACGAAACCGACACGACCGACTACTTCCTTGCGTCCAAATCGCTGCCGTGGTGGGCGATCGGCGCTTCGCTGATCGCGGCGAATATCTCGGCCGAACAGATCGTGGGCATGGCCGGGTCGGGCTATGCGATCGGCCTGGCGATTGCCTCGTACGAATGGATGGCGGCGGCCACGCTGTTGCTGGTGGCCAAGTATTTCCTGCCGATCTTCCTGGCCAACGGCATCTACACCATGCCGCAGTTCCTGGAGCAGCGCTTTGGCCCGACGATCCGCACGGTCATGGCGGTGTTCTGGCTGGTGCTCTATGTCTTCGTGAACCTCACCTCGATCATCTGGCTCGGCTCGGTGGCAGTGATGCAGGTGGCCGGCGTCAACCAGGACGTGGCGCTGGCGGGGCTGGGCATCTTTGCGCTGCTCTATCAGCTGCGTGGCGGGCTCAAGGCCGTGGCGTTGACCGATATCGTCCAGGTGACCCTGCTGGTGCTCGGCGGGCTGGTCATCGCCTGGCTTACCCTGGGGCAGATCGGCCAGCTCTATGGCGATGGGCCGGGCATCTTCTCGGGCTTCAAGGCGCTGGTGCAACAGGCGCCCGATCATTTCCACATGATCCTCGCGGCCAATGATCCGCACTACAAGGACCTGCCGGGCCTGTCGGTGATCATCGGCGGGATGTGGATCGCCAACCTGTCGTACTGGGGGTGCAACCAGTACATCATCCAGCGCGCGCTGGCCGCCAAGAGCCTGCCCGAAGCGCAGCGTGGCATGGTCTTTGCCGGTTTTCTCAAGCTGATCATGCCGATCATCATCGTGCTGCCCGGCATTGCCGCGGTGCTGCTCGCGCCCAATCTCGCCAAGCCCGACGAAGCCTATCCGGCGATGATGCGCATGTTGCCCCACGGCCTGCTCGGCCTGGTGTTCGCCGCGCTGGTGGCCGCGATCATCGCCTCTACCGCCAGCAAGATCAATTCGATCGCCACCATCTTTACCCTCGATATCTATGCCCGCTTTGCCAAGGGTCAGCAGAGCGAGAAGAAGCTGGTGATGGTGGGCCGCGTCGCGGCGGCGCTGGCGGTGGTGATCGCCATTTTCACCGCGCGGCCGCTGCTCGGCGGGCTCGACCAGGCGTTCCAGTACATCCAGGAGTTCTCGGGCTTCGTCACGCCGGGGATCACGGTGATCTTCCTGCTCGGCCTGTTCTGGCCGCGCGCCACAGAGGCCGGCGCCCTGACCGGTGCGATCGCTTCGGTGCTGCTCAGCCTGGTGTTCCGCTTTGGCGGGATTGCCGCGCTCGAGGCGGTGCCGTTCATGAACCGCATGGCGATCATCTTCGTGATTTCGCTGCTGCTGGCCATGGGGGTTTCGCTCGCGCGCCCGCAGGTGCAACAAGGTGAGGGCATCCGCAAGGAAGCGCACCTGTTCCGCACCAGCGCCGGCTTCAACGCCGCTGCCGTGGCAATCCTGGCGATCCTGGTGGCCCTCTATGCCTATTGGTGGTGATTTGACCGTGAACGACCGTTTCCTTGCCATCGATTGGGGCACCACCAATCGCCGTGTCTATCTGCTCGATCGCGCAGGCACCGTGTTCGAGACGTTTCGCGACGATCGCGGCGTGCTGGCGGTTGGGCCTGGGGGCTTTGCCGATGAAGTGGCCGCGATCCGCGCGCGGATGGGCGATTGGCCGGTGATTGCCGCCGGCATGGTCGGCTCGCAGCGCGGCTGGACGCTGGTGCCCTATCTGCCGTGCCCGGCGGGCGCGGATCAGATTGCCGCCGCGCTGCATGAAGTGGCGCCGCGCACCTGGATCGTGCCGGGCCTGTCAGACCCGCGCGGCGACGTGATGCGCGGCGAGGAAGTGCAATTGCTCGGCGCCGTACACGCCGGGCTCGCGCCCGCCGATGCGCTGCTGTGCCAGCCCGGCACGCACTGCAAGTGGGCACGCATGGCCGATGGCGCGGTGGCCAGCTTTTCCACCAGCATGACCGGCGAAATGTTTGCCCTGCTCAAGCAGCACAGCCTCCTTGCCGAATTCCTCGGTGGGCCGGTGGCAGATGGCCCCGCTTTCCGCGCCGGGGTGGCAGCCAGCGCCGACCCGGCCTTGCTGACGGCGCTGTTCGGCGTGCGGGCCGCGGCGCTGCTGGGCCTGCGCGCGGTGGAAGACAGCGCCGCGCACGCCTCGGGCCTGCTCATCGGCAGCGATGTGCGCGGCGCAGGCGTGACCGCGGGCAGCGATGTCCATCTCCTTGCCGATCCGATGCTCGGCGCGCTTTATATCGCAGCCATTGCCCAATGCGGCGGCCGCGCCCACCTTGTTGACAGCCATGCCGCGTTCGTTGCCGGCATCGCCCAGATCTGGAGCCTTGTTCGTGACCGCTGACCACACCGCCGCCGATCGTTTCGCCCAGGCCATGCGCCATTGCCCGCTCGTGGCGATCCTGCGCGGGGTGCGCCCTGACGAGATCGAGGCCATGGCCGACGTTCTGGTCGAAGCGGGCTTTGCCATGATCGAAGTGCCGCTCAATTCGCCCGATCCGCTGGTGTCGATCGAAAAGATCGCCCACCGCTATGGCAGCAACGTGCTGATCGGGGCGGGCACCGTGCTCACTGTCGACCAGGTGGATGCGGTGCGCGATGCCGGCGGCACGCTGGTGGTTTCGCCCAACGTCAACCCGGCGGTGATCGCGCGCAGCGTGGCGCACGACATGGTGTCGCTGCCCGGCTATGCCACGCCGACCGAGGCCTTTGCTGCGCTCGATGCCGGTGCCCACGGCCTCAAGCTGTTCCCTGCCGAGGCGGCCAGCCCGGCCGTGCTCAAGGCGCAACTTGCGGTGATCCCGCGCCATGTGCCGGTGCTGGCAGTGGGCGGCGTGACCCCGGAAAACCTGTCAGACTGGATGGCGGCAGGCGCGGCCGGTGGCGGCCTGGGCTCGGCGCTTTACAAGGCCGGGCGCAGCGCGGAAGACGTGGCCAAGGCGGCCAAGGCCTTTGTGCGCGAAGTGCACCGCCTGATCGACTGAGCGAGATCAGGCTCCTTTGAACCACATGGTCACCCCGGGCTAAACCCGGGGTTCCGCTTGATCGCTGGCTGGCTGGCGCTGTTCGCCCGCCACATCCCCGCACACCGTTCCCAGAAACCGCCGCGCGATTGCGCCGGCTTCCTCGCTCGAAAAGCACTGTGGCGACAGGCACAGCTCCAGCCACAGTCCGTCGACCAGCGCGGTCACGGCGATCGCAGCGTGGCGCAGGTCCGCCTCCGCCACGCCGGCCGCGCGCAGCAAGTGCTCCAGCCGGGCGCGATAGCCGGCGTATTGTTCGTCGTGCTGGCGGGCGATCTGCGGCTGGCTGGTCACCAGGCTCCAGAACGCGATCCACGTGGCCAGCAACGCTGGCTGGGCGATCGGCGCGGCAAAGCTGGCAGTGACGAACGCCTCGAGCCGTGCGCGCGGATCGCTGGGCGCGGCGTCAACCGCCGCATTGAGCGCCTGCGTCACCATGGCATCGACGTGGGTGTATGTTTCGGCGATCAGCGCATCGATCCCGCTGAAATAGTGGCCGACCAGGCCAGGCGATACGCCGGCCTCCTGGGCGATCGCGCGCACGCTGGCGCCATTGGCGCCGGCGCGGGCCAGCACGCGCATCGCCGCCGCGATCAGGCTGTGGCGGCGCGCGTCGGGTTCGGCGCGGCGTGGCAGCGCGCGATCCTGCGTGGCGGCAGCACGGGTGGGGGCGGTGGCGCGCGGGGCGCGCCCAGGCCGGGGATCGGCACCTTGCATCTTGCACTTCCCGATGGTTGTTGTACGATCGTTCAATAAGAAATCACGCGGGGAGTCACCCATGGCCGATCTTGCCCTTGATGAACACCGCCATTTGACCATGGCGCAATGCGCCGGTGACGGCGCCGCGCCCGATCCCGATGCCGATTGGAGCCTGCCGGGCTGGATCTACCGCGATCCTGAATTTGCCGCGCTGGAGATGGAGCGCATCATCCGCCCCTCGTGGCAGATCGTGTGCCATGCCAGCGACCTGGACCAGCCCGGCGCCTGGCGCAGCCTGGCCTATTGTGGCGAGAACGTCATCGTCGTGCGCGGCGAGGATGGGGCCTTGCGCGCGTTCCACAACTTGTGCCGCCACCGCGCCATGCGCCTGGTCGATGGCGCATCAGGCTGCGCGCGCAAGCTGGTGTGCCCCTATCACGCCTGGACCTATGAAACCGACGGGCGGCTGACCGGCGTGCCGATGAAGCGCGATTATCCCGCGCTCGATCTGGCGGAAAACGGCCTGGTGCCGGTCGATCTGGAAGTGTGGCACGGCTTTGTCTTCGTGCGGCTGGAGGATCGCGGCTTCCCCACGGTGGCCGAGATGATGGCGCCCTATGAGGCGGAAGTGGCGCCCTATCGCCTGGCGGAGATGCGCCGCATGGGCGATGTGCGCGAGCGCAGCCGCGCCGTGAACTGGAAGAACGTGGGCGACAACTATTCGGACAACCTGCACATTCCCGTGGCCCACGGCGGCCTGTCGCGCATCTTCGGCAAGTCTTACGAGATTTCGGCAGAGCCCTGGGTCGATCGCATGAAGGGCGATCTGGTCGACGCGCCCAGTCCGCATTTCTGGGAGCGGTTCTACCAGACGCACCTGCCGCGCGTGCCGCATCTGCCCGATGTCGCGCAGCGGCGCTGGCTCTATTACAAGCTGTGGCCCAACATGGCGTTCGACATCTATGCCGATCAGGTCGATTTCATGCAGTGGCTGCCCACATCGCCCACTACCTGCACCTTGCGCGAAATGGTCTTCGCCTTGCCGGACAGCGACACCGCGCCTGCGCAGCAGCGCACGATGAAGCTGGTGCGCTATGCCAACTGGCGGATCAACCGCGTGGTCAATGCCGAGGATACCTGGCTGATCACCAATGTGCAGCAGGGCATGCAATCGGCCCGCTATGGCGCCGGCCCGATCGGCCGCAGCGAAGTGTGCCTGCGCAGCTTTGCCCGCAAGATCCGCACCTTGATCCCCGAGGCACGGCTGCATCACCAGCCAGCCGCAGGGTGGAGCAAACGCTAACCCTTCCTCGTCACCCCGGACTTGATCCGGGGTCCAGCTTTCTTCCAGCACTGCGCAAGAGATCAAGCGGGACCCCGGATCAAGTCCGGGGTGACGATGATATCAACTACAGCATCTTTTGATCCCACGAAGGAACCCACACGATGAGCAACCGCTACGACGCCCTGATCATCGGCGGCGGCCACAATGGCCTGGTCTGTGCATTCTATCTCGCCAAGGCCGGCATGAAGGTGCGCGTGCTGGAGCGGCGCGATATCGTCGGCGGCGCCTGCGTGACCGAGGAATTTCACCCCGGCTTCCGCAATTCCACCGCCAGCTACACCGTCAGTCTGCTGCGCCCGCAGGTGATTGCCGACATGAAGCTGGCCGATCACGGCTATCGCGTGCTCGAGCGCCAGATCAGCAACTTTTTCCCATTTGCCGATACCTATCTCAAGCTGGGCGGCGGTGCCGAGCGCACCCAGGCGGAGTTCGCGCGCTTTTCGCAAAAGGATGCTGCGGCCTATCCGCAGTATGATGCCGCGCTGGAAAAGGTCGCGCAGGTGCTGCGCGATCTGTCGCTGCAATGCCCGCCCAATATCGGCGGCGGGCTCCACGCCCTGGCGGCGGCAGCCAAGCAGGGCTGGCCGCTGGCCAAGATGGACGTGGCGGCGCAGCGTGACCTGCTCAACATCTTCACGCGGTCCGCGCGCGAATTCCTCGACAGCTGGTTCGAGGACGATCACGTCAAGTCCGCCTTCGGTTTTGACGCGGTGGTCGGCAACTTCGCCGGCGTTTCGACGCCGGGTTCGGCTTATGTCCTGCTCCACCACGTATTTGGCGAAGTGAACGGCAAGCTGGGTGCCTGGGGCCATTCGGTGGGCGGCATGGGCGCGATCACCCAGGCCATGGCCAAGGCCTGCGCGCTTGCCGGGGTGGAAATCAGCCTGGAAAGCCCGGTCGACAAGGTTCTGATCAACAACGGCAAGGCTGCCGGGGTCAAGCTGGCGGGCGGCGAGGAGCTTTATGCGCCGATCGTCGCCGCCAATGTCGGCCCGGCGTTGCTCTATCGCCAACTGGTCGATCGCAGCGACCTGGCGCCCGATTTCGCCCGCGCCATGGATGGCTACAAGACCGGGTCGGGCACGTTCCGCATGAACGTGGCGCTGTCGGAACTGCCCGATTTCACCGTGCTGCCGGGCAAGCAGCAGGCCGAACACCACACTGCCGGCATCATCATCGCGCCGGGCATGGACTATATGGACCAGGCCTATGACGATGCGCGGGTGCACGGCTGGTCGAAAAAGCCGATCGTGGAAATCAAGATCCCGAGCACGGTGGACAAGACCCTTGCCCCCGAAGGTGCGCATGTCGCCAGCCTGTTCTGTCAGCAGTTCAGCCCGGAACTGCCCGATGGTCGCAGCTGGGACGATGTGCGCGAGGAAGTGGCCGATCTCGTGATCGACACGATCACCGAGCATGCGCCCAACTTCAAGAACGCCGTCATCGCCCGCCAGATTCACTCGCCGCTCGACTTGGAACGCAAGTTCGGCCTGATCGGCGGCGATATCTTCCACGGCCGCATGAGCCTGGAACAGCTGTGGGCCGCGCGCCCGGTGCTGGGCCACGGCGATTATCGCGCCCCGATCAAGGGCCTCTACATGTGCGGATCGGGCACGCACCCGGGCGGCGGCGTGACCGGCGCACCGGGCCACAATGCTGCGGCGGAAATCATCCGCGACCGCTCGCTGCTGTGGAAAATGCTGCACCGCTGAGTGCGCAACACAAAAGCCCCCTCCTTGTCACAAGGAGGGGGTTGGGGGTGGTGGAATTCAAGCGCAAATCCCCGAAGGGCAAGCGTCAAGCCGCTGCAGTCTTCCGCCACCGCACCGCCAGGTAAACCGGCAGCCCCAGTGCCACCAGCACCAGGCCATAGGCGATCGCTTCCAACCCCAGGCCCCACAGCGCCCAGGCATTGAACAGCGCCGCCAGCACGGCGAGCGCCACCACCCAGGGTTCATCGCGCAGCAGGCGCATCGCCGAGGCCATTGTGGCGATATAGGTCAGCATGCCCGCTGCCAGGCTGATCGAAGCGATGAAGGTGAACAGGTTGCCCATGTCACGGCCATAGTTGAGCAGCGTGATCACCGTCAGCAGGCCCGACGACACCAGGTGCGCGTTGATCGGCGTGCCGGCCTTGGTTTCCTTGCCGAACCAGGCGGGAAACAGCCCGTCGCGCGCCATGGCCCAGGGCACTTCGCCCTGGACCAGGATAAAGCCGTTGAGCGTGCCGAACGCGCTGATCGCGGCAAAGATCGCCACCACGCCCGAAATATCGCCGCCCAGCCGCCGGCCCAGGAATTCCGCCACCGGCGAAGGCGAGGCGGCCGCCGCGCCCTGCGGCATATAGGCCTGGAATGCCAATGCGATGCCCAGGTACACCGCGCCGGCGAGCGCCACGCCCCACAGCGTCGCCCGCGGCACTACGCTGCCGGCGTTCTCCACCTTGTCCGATGGCACGGTGGCCGATTCCAGCCCGAGGAACCCCCAGAACGTCAGGCCCGCCGCGCTGGCGATGAGCGTGGGCGAGAGCGGCACGGGCGGCTGCGCCACATGCGGCGTGCCGGTGGCAAACAGCCATAGCGCCAGGCCAATCAGCCCGACCAGCGGCACCAGCTTGAGCACCGTGGTAATCACCTGGACATCGCCCGCGCCGCGCACGCCGCGAATGTTGACCGCCGTGAGCAGCCATACCGCGCCCACCGCCACGGCGGCTGGCGCGCCAGGGGTGTGGCTCAACCACGGCACCAGCAGGCTGAGGTTCGACACCACGGCCACTGCCACTGCGCCATTGCCCGCCCACAGCATCGTCCAATAGGCCCAGGCTGCCGCAAAACCCGCGCCCGGCCCGAATTGCTGCATGACATAGGCAAACGGCCCGCCCGGCAGCGGCTGGCGCGCAGAAAGGCGGGCAAAGACCGTGGCCATGCACAGCGATCCGCCGATCGTCACCATCCATCCGGCCAACTGGTTGGCGCCCAGCGGGGCCAGCGTTGCCGGCAGCAGATAGATCCCCGAACCGATCAGGTTGCCCACCACCAGGGCCAGCGTCATCCAGAAACCCAGCCCGCGTTTTGCTTTCTCGTTCACACTCTAAATCCTCTGGGGCTGGCCATCGCCAAAGACTAACGCTTGATCGCGCGGCGTCACCATGTTTGTTGTGCGGTCTGATGAGCACCGTGACCCTGGCCCCGCGCCCCGCCTATGATCCGCGCCTCGTGGCTGCCGCCGCCGCGATGAACGCCAACGACCTGCCCCGGGCCGAGCCGCTGCTGCGCGCCCTGCTCAAGGATGATCCGTTTGATGTGCGCGCGATCCGCCTCTTTGCCGAACTGGCTGGCCGCATCGGCCGCTATGGCGACGCGGAGAACCTGCTGCGCCGCGCGATCGAGCTGGACCCGGGGTTTACCCCGGCGCGCGCCAACCTGGCGCTGGTGCTCTATCGCACCAACCGCGCGGCAGAGGCGCTGGACCAGCTGGCCCAGGTGACGCAGGAAGACCCCGAAAACCTTGGTCACGCCAATCTTGCCGCCGCTGCCAATGGCCGCATCGGGGCGTTCGATGCCGCGCTTGCCCTCTACGAACGCGTGCTTGCCGAAGCGCCCGACCAGCCGCGCGTGTGGATGAGCTATGGCCACATGCTCAAGACCGTGGGCCGCCAAGCCGATGGCATTGCCGCCTATCGCCGTGCGCTGGCGCTGATGCCGGGGCTGGGCGAGGCGTGGTGGAGCCTTGCCAATCTCAAGACCGTGCGCTTTGCCGATGGCGATATTGCCGCGATGCAGCAGGCGCTCGCCGATCCCGCGCTCGATGCCGAAGATCGCTGGCACCTCGATTTCGCATTGGGCAAGGCATTCGAGGATCGCAAGCAGGCACAGGATGCCTTTGGCCACTATGCCGCGGGCAATGCGCTGCGCCGCCGCCGCATTCCCTACAAGGCCGATGAAACCACCGCGACCGTCGATGCGATGATCGCCACGGCCACGCCCGCGCTGTTTGCCGCGCGCGCCGGGGCAGGGTGCGAGGCGCCCGATCCGATCTTCATCCTGGGTATGCCCCGCGCCGGCTCGACCCTGGTCGAGCAGATCCTGGCCAGCCACAGCCAGGTGGAGGGCACCAGCGAGCTGCCCGATATCGCGCAGCTGGCACGCAAGGTGCCCGATTATCCCGCCGGGCTTGCCGCGCTGGCGCCCGAGGAACTGCGCGCGATGGGGGAAAGCTATCTCCACACCACGCGCATCCAGCGCCACACCGACCGGCCCCTGTTCATCGACAAGATGCCCAACAACTGGGTGCATGTGCCGCTGATCCGCCTGATCCTGCCGCGGGCGCGGATCATCGATGCGCGCCGCCATCCGCTCGGTTGCTGCTTTTCCAACTTCAAGCAGCATTTCGCGCGGGGGCAGGGCTTCTCGTATGATCTGGCGGACATGGGCCGCTATTACGCCGATTATGTGCGCCTCATGGCCCATGTCGATGCGGTGCAGCCGGGCACCGTGCACCGCGTGATCTATGAACGCATGGTCGATGATACCGAGGCGCAGGTGCGGGCGCTGCTCGATGCCTGCGGCCTGCCGTTCGAGCCGGCGTGCCTCGCGTTCTACCAGACCGAACGTGCCGTGCGCACCGCCAGTTCGGAACAGGTGCGCCAGCCGATCTTCCGCGAAGGCACCCAGGCCTGGCAGCCGTTCGAGCCGTGGCTCGACCCACTCAAGGCCGCGCTGGGGCCGGTGCTCGACGCCTATCCGGACGCGCCGCAAAGCTCTGTCTGAAACCGGCAATGCGTTGCAAAACTGCCACGGTCATCTGTGATCGATTGGTGGAGTTTGTAACCGCTTGACGCACGATCGTGTCGCAGCGCACACCCAGCGCACAAGAATTGCAACAGGGTGGGTTAAGCATGCGTATTGCCACGGCGGGTCTCCCGCGTTTTCTGCTGATGACCAGCACCGCGCTCCTGGCTCCGGCCAGCATCGCGATGGCGCAGGATGCAGCGCCCCAGGCGCCGGCCGATGCCGGCGGTGGCAACGTGATCATCGTCACTGCGCAGAAGCGTTCGGAAAACCTCCAGAACGTGCCGATCTCGATCCAGGCGCTGGGCACGCAAAAGCTTGACCAGCTCAACGTCTCGAATTTCAACGGCTATACCCAGCAGCTGCCGACCGTCGTCGCGCAAAGCTCGGGCACGCCGGGCACCAACATCATCTACATGCGCGGCGTCGCCTCGGGCGGGGATGGCAACCACTCCGGTTCGCTGCCCTCGGTTGGCGTCTATCTCGATGAACAGCCGGTCACCACGATCGGCGGCAACCTTGACGTGCACGTCTATGACATCGCCCGCATCGAAAGCCTCGCCGGCCCGCAGGGCACGCTCTATGGCGCCTCGTCGGAAGCCGGCACGATCCGCATCATCACCAACAAGCCCGATACCTCGGGCTATTACGGCCGCATGGATGTGGAGCTGAACAAGGTCCACAAGGGCGGTACCGGCGGCAAGGTGGAAGGGATGGTCAACATCCCGCTGTCGCAGAAGGCCGCGCTGCGCATCGTCGGCTTCTACGAAAAGGATGCCGGCTATATCGACAACGTGCCCGGCACGCGCAGCTTCCTGCCGCAGCCCGGCGGCATCACCATCAACAACAACCAGTTCGTCAAGAAGAACTACAACGACACCGAGATTTCGGGCGGCCGCGCCCTGCTCAAGGTCGATCTGGACGACAACTGGACGGTCACGCCCGGCCTGATGTACCAGGATACGCGCAGCCACGGTTCCTATGGCTATGATACCTCGCTGGGCGATCTTCAGGTGCAGCACTTCCTGCCCGAATACCGCCGCGATATCTTTGCCCAGGCCTCGCTAACCATCGAAGGCAAGATCGGCAGCTGGGATCTCACCTATGCCGGTGCCTATCTCGATCGCAAGACGTTCTCGTCCAGCGACTATACCGACTACGCTGAAGCCTATGACTCGCTCTATTCCGGCGTTGGCGGCCTGGCCGGCTATTTCTATTACAAGGACAACGCCGGCAACCAGATCAAGCCGATCCAGCAGGTGATCGGCCAGGATCACTTCAAGAAGATGAGCCAGGAACTGCGCATTGCCTCGCCCAGCAGCGAGCCGCTGCGCTTTGTGGGCGGCCTGTTCTATCAGCGCCAGTCGAACCTGATCCACCAGGATTACCAGGTCGCCGGTCTGGCCGATCTGCTCTCGGTCAATGGCAAGCCCGGCACGCTGTGGCTGACGCAGCAGCACCGCGTCGACAAGGACTATGCCGCGTTCGGCGAAGTCAGCTATGATATCCTGCCCAACCTGACGGCGACGGCCGGCGGCCGCTATTTCAAGTATGACAACTCGCTGATCGGCTTCTTCGGTTTCGGTCGCAATCCGGCGTTCTATCAGGGCGCTGATGGCAATCCGCCGCCCAACGCTGCGGGCTCCACCCGCACCGGCGTGGCAGGCTGCTACACTTCCGACGGCCTCACCCTGCGCAATGCGCAGTTGGCGGGCGAAACCAACATCACCCTGCTGCCGCCGGCGGTGGGTGACAGCCCGTGCACCAACCTGGGTGATTACGTGAACGGCTCGGTCGTGCCCAAGCGGGCGAAGGGCGATGGCGGCACCTATCGCTTCAACCTGACGTGGAAGCCCGATCGCGACATTACCGCCTATGCCACGGTTTCGCGCGGGTTCCGCCCGGGCGGCATCAACCGTCGTGCCGACGTGGCAGCTTACAAGCCCGATTACCTCACCAACTTCGAACTGGGTCTCAAGACCACGCTGTTCGATGGCCTGCTGCGCTTCAACGTGGCGGTCTATCAGCAGAACTGGAAGAACTTCCAGTTCTCCTACTTGGGCGCCAACAGCTTCACCGAAATCCACAACGGCCCCGACGCCCGCATTCGCGGCGTGGAATTCGATGCCAACGTGGTCAAGGGCGGCTTCTCGTTCAACTTCGGCGGCGCTTATACCGACGCCAAGATGCGCAAGAACCTGTGCGCGATCGATGATCCCACCTACACCTGCACCGGCACCGGCAACATGATTGCTGCCCCGGCTGGCACCCGCCTGCCGATCACGCCGCAGTGGAAGCTGGCCAGCACCGCGCGCTACAGCGTGCCGGTGGGGGCGGCCAAGGTCTATGGCCAGATCAACGCCACCTATCAAAGCTCGGCGGCGTCCGATCTGCGCACGGCGGTGATCCAGACCGGCACTGGCGCGACCATCAATCCGTCGCAGCTGCTCGGCCGCCTCGATGCGTTCACGCAGTTCAACTTGGCCATCGGCAGCGAGTGGGACAAGTATTCGCTCGAACTGTTCGCGACCAACGTGTTCGACGAACGCGGCCAGCTGTCACGCTATGTCGCCTGCGGTTCGTGCTACAACCGCGTCTACATCGTGCCCAACCAGCCGCGCACGATCGGCATCCGCGCCGGCGCGAAGTTCTAAGCCAAGCCCCGCAAAAAAGCCCCCTCCTCTCGAGAGGAGGGGGTTTGGGGGTGGTGGAGGCCAAGCGCCATACGGCGCCGGGCTTCGACAAGCTCAGCGTGAACGGGTTGCGGGGAAGGTGCCCCATCCTCCGTTCGGCCTGAGCCTGTCGAAGGCCACCAGCCCTGCGCCCGCCTGCACAGGGCTTCGCCAAGCTCAGCCTGAACGGGATCGAAATCCCATAACCCGCACCGGCTCGCCGGCGGCAACCCTTGCGATGATCACGGCTTGTCCAGCACATACCCCAACGCGCGCACGGTGCGCAGCGGATAGCCCGCGCCGGCATCGCGCAGCGCCCGGCGCAGGCGGCTGACCCAGGCATCCACGGTGCGCTCGTCGATCGGCTGGCCCTGCTTGCCCAGCGCAGCGATCAGCTGCTGGCGCGAAAACACCTGGCCCGGCTGCTCCATCAGATAGCGCAGCAGGCGCAGTTCATTGGGCATCAGGGCAATTGCCTTGTCCTTCCACCGTGCCTGCAGCGCCGTCAGGTCAAGGCTCAACTCGCCCAGGCGCAGCGTGCGTGCCACGGCCTCGCGTTCGGGCAACTGCACCGACAGCACGCGATCCAGCACGGTGCCGCGGTCGATCGGGCCGAGGATATAGTCATCCGCCCCGGCGCGGAGCGCGCGGCGCTTGGCCTCGGCATCGTCTTCTTCCAGCACCATGGTCACATGCGCGGCTTCGGTCTGCATGTCGGCGCGCAGGCGGCGGCACAGTTCCAGGCCGGAAAGCTCGGGTAGCAGCCAGTCGACAAACGCCCAGGGCCGCCCGTCGAGCAGGGGCAGGGGGCCCGACCCATGCCAGGGGTGAAACACCACCTTCAGATCGCCGTGGGCAAAGGGGTCAAGTCCGCCTTCCAGCGGATTGGTCAGCAGAATGTCGATCTGGCGCATGGGCCTGCCTGTTGGGGGGAAACAACAGTGGCCTTGTGTCGATGCTATGTGACGGCCTTGTGACGATAGGCGGCGATCTGTCACATTCCGGGGAAAATTCGTGTCGCGATGGTCATGTTTGTCCGGTGCGGGGTGGCGGAGAGAGGCCAGCCACCCCGCACCGGAACCTCGGTCAGACCGGCAGGCCTACATAGTTTTCGGCAATGCTGGTCTGCGCGGCGCGGCTGGTGGAGATATAGTCCAGCTCGGCCACCTGCATTGCCCGCTCGAACGGGCCGTCTTCGGGGAAGCGGTGCATCAGCTTGGTCAAGGACCAGCTGAAGCGTTCCGATTTCCACACCCGCGCCAGCGCCTTGGCCGAATAGCCGGCGATCGCATCGGCATCGTTGTGCTTGAAAAAGCCGCTGAGGGCTTGCGCGGCATAGTGCACGTCGCTCGCCGCCAGGTTCAGGCCCTTGGCGCCGGTCGGCGGCACGATGTGCGCGGCATCGCCACACAGCAGCAGGCTGCCATGGCGCATCGGTTCGAACACGTAGGAGCGCAGCGGCGCGATCGACTTTTCGATCGAGGGGCCGCGCGTCATCTGCGCGGCGGCATCCGGGCCCAGGCGAATGGCGAGTTCGTCCCAGATGCGTTCGTCGCTCCAGTCCTCGATCTTTTCGGTCAGCGGCACGTCCACGTAATAGCGGCTGCGGGTGTGGCTGCGCATCGAGGCCAGGGCAAAGCCGCGCGCGTGGTTGGCATAGATCAGCTCGTGGTTGCACGGCGGCACATCGGCGAGGATGCCCAGCCAGCCGAACGGATAGACGCGCTCGTATTCGCGCGCCACGCTGGCGGGAATGGCCTTGCGCGAGGGGCCATGGAAACCATCGCAGCCGACGATGAACCGCGCGTCCAGGCGCTCTTCGCGGCCGTCGTGGGTGAAGGTAAGGTAGGGCGCGTCGCTCTCGATCGCGTGCACTGCCACGTCGCTTGCGCCATAGAGCACGGGAAGCCCGCGTTCGGGCGCGGCATCCATCAGGTCGCGCGTCACTTCGGTCTGGCCATAGACGGTCACGGTCTGGCCCGTGAGGTTGGCCACGTCGATGCGGATCAGGCGCTCGCCATCGGCCAGGTTGAAGCCTTCTTCCACCAGGCCCTCGGCCTTGAGGCGGGCATCCAGGCCCAGGCGCTCCATCAGGTTGACGGTGATCGCTTCCAGCACGCCGGCGCGAATGCGGCCCAGCACATAGTCACCGGTCTGGCGTTCCACCACCACGCATTCGATGCCTTCGGCGCGCAGCAGGTGGCCCAGCAACAGCCCGGCGGGGCCGGCACCAATGATCGCAACTTGGGTTTTCATCGCGCGTGTCTCTCCCGAGGCGGCCCATCGGGCGGGGCTGCCGTGCCCTGCTTTCTTGACATCGGCCGGGCCATGCGGGAATGCATGGGCCTGACATAAGATGGCACTTTCAGGACAGGCGATGAACCGGCCGCGCATTCCCAGCTATGCCCTCTATGGCGAAGAACAGGGTGGCGAGCAGGGCGGGATTGCCGCCGGATTTGCCCATATCGAAACCATTGCTGCACGCTCTTCCCTGCACGATTGGGAAATCCGGCCGCATCGCCATGCCGATTTCGTGCAAGTGCTGCTGGTGCACAGCGGACAGGCGCGGATCACCTTTGACGGGGTCGAGCAGGCGCTGGCCGGCCCTTTGGCGGTGATCGTGCCAGCCGGCGTGGTCCATGGCTTTCGCTTTGCCGCCGATGTGGTGGGCCATGTCGTCACGCTTGGCGCCGATTTCCTTGCCCGGTCACCGGCCCCGGCCGATCCGCTGCGCCGCGCGCTGACCCAGGGGCAGACCGCCCCGCTCGAAGCAGCGCCGGCGCGCCGCGCGGCCTGGCTGGCGGCGGAAATGCTGGCGCTCCAGGCCGATCGCACCGCCGGTGATCCGCTGCTGCTGGCCCTGGCGGAAACCCTGGCGCGCTGCGTGGCGCAGGCCGCGCCCGACGCTGGCCCCGCGCCCGACACGCGGCTCGATCGCTTTCGCCAATTGGTAGAGGTGCACTTTCGCAGCCATCGCGACCTGGCGTTCTATGCCGGCGCGCTCGGCACCACGCCGCGCACGCTTTCGCGGCTCACCGCGGCGCGGCTGGGCTGTTCGCCGATGGACGTGGTCCACCGCCGCGTGGCGCGGGAAGCGCATCGCCTGCTGCGCTATACCAACGCCACCGCCGCGCAGGTTGCCGCCGAACTCGGCTTTGAAGATCCCTCGTATTTCTCGCGCTTCTACTTGCGCCTCACCGGCCGCCGCCCGGCGCAGGATCGCGCCGGCGCCACGCAATCGGCCTTGCAAGGCGTGGGTGAGCCGCTATGAAATCTTCACAACCGTGAAATTTGCGCAAGGGAGAGGCCCCGTGGCCCATATCAAGACCACCCATGTCGGCAGCCTGCCGCGGGGCGAGGAACTTACGCCGCTGCTGCTCGCGCGTGACGCCGGCAAGCCGTATGACGCTGCCGATTTCGATGCCAAGGTCGGCGCGGCGGTAAAGGATGCCGTGCGCCACCAGGTGGACGCGGGCGTGTCGATCGTCAGCGATGGCGAACTGGGCAAGGTGGGCTATTCCACCTACATGATCGAGCGGCTGTCGGGCTTTGGCGGGCATATCGATCGCAAGCCGGCGGCTGACCTGGCCGAAGTGCCGGGCCTGGCCAAGAAGCTCTCGGCGATCATGGGCTCTCAGGAGTTCGTGCGCGCCTCGTGCATCGGGCCGGTCAAGCTGGTCACGCTCGAACCGCTGCACGACGATATCCGCCGCTTCCGCGCCGCGCTCGACGCCCATGGTGCGCCCGAGACGCAGGGTTTCATGAACGCGGCCTCGCCGGGCCTGATCACCGCGTTCCAGGTCAACCGCCACTATCCCAGCCACGAAGCCTATCTCGCCGATCTCGCCGATGCCATGCGCGAGGAATACGAGACGATCGTCAACGCGGGCTTCTTCCTGCAACTCGATTGCCCCGATCTCGCCATGTCGCGCCACACCGGCTATCAGGACATGAGCGAGGCCGAGTTCCTGAAGGTGGCCGCCGCCAATGTCGAGGCGCTCAATGCCGCCACAGCCAATATCCCGCCCGAAAAGATGCGCATGCACGTGTGCTGGGGTAATTACGAAGGCCCGCACGACCACGATATCCCGCTCGAACGGGTGATCGATATCGTCCTCAAGGCGCGGCCCTCCACCGTGCTGTTCGAGGCGGCCAATCCCCGGCACGAGCATGAATGGAAAGTCTGGGCCGATGCCAAGGTGCCCGATACCAAGGTGCTCGCGCCCGGCCTGATCGACACCTGCTCCAACTATATCGAGCATCCCGAACTGGTGGCCCAGCGCATCGAACGCTTTGCCGCTATCGTCGGCCCCGATCGCGTGGTGGCCAGCACCGATTGCGGCTTTGGCACCTTTGCCGGCTATGGCAAGATCGATCCGATCGTCACCTGGCGCAAGCTCAAGTCGCTGCGCGAGGGCGCCGATATCGCCGGAGCGCGCCTGTGAGCGGCGCTGTGAGCGAAGACGAGCGCCGCGCGATCGAGGCCGATTGCGCCCGCCTCATCGCCCTCTACGCCAATCTCAACGACGAGGCGCGCTGGGAAGAGGCCGCCGCGCTCTATGCCCCCGATGGGCTGATGACGCGCCCGACCGCGCCCGATGCGCCGATCATGGGGCAAGACGCGATCCTCGCCGCCTTCCGCGCCCGCCCGCCGCGCACCACCCGGCACGTGTGCAGCAACGTGGTGATCGACGTGGAAAGCGCCGACAGCGCCCGCGGCACCAGCGCCATGCTGCTGTTCACGGGTGGGCCGGCGCCGCTGGTCGGCTCGTTCCACGATCGCTTCGTGCGCACTCCGGAAGGCTGGCGCTTTTCCGAAAGACGCGGCACTCTCCTCTTCCAACCCTAACCACAAACAAAAAAGCCCCCTCCTCTTCAGAGGAGGGGGTTGGGGGTGGTGAGAAACCTAAAGCAACACCCCAGCCACCCGCCCACAAGGACCAACCCACCCATGGCCTCTGCCCCTTCCACCACTGCCCCGGTCAAATCGGCGCTGCGCACGCTCGACGTGATCGAATTCGTCGTGGCCCATGCCGGCGGCGTGGTGGCGCAGGACGTGGCGCAGGCGCTGGGCATTCCGGTCTCCAGCCTGTCCTACCTGCTCGCCACGCTGGTAGAGCGGCAATACCTGGCGCGGGAAGGGCGGCGCTATCTGCCCGGCCCCGGGCTGGAGCGGCTGCGCGTCGCCCCGGCGGCGCTGCCCTTGGCTGACCGCATGGCTCCGCTGGTCCGCGCGCTCAAGGTGGAACTCAACGAAACCGCCAGCTTCATGGTCCGCGTCGGCTGGGAAGTGGAAGCCGTGGTCACCGAGGCGAGCGACCAGACCCTGCGCTATGCCATCGAACCGGGCGCGCGCCGCCCGCTGCATTGCCTGGCCGCCGGCAAAGTGATCCTCGCCTGGCTGCCGGACGCGGACCTGCACCGCTACTTCGCGGAAAGCACGCGCCTCGCCATGACCGAACACACCCGCGTGCGCGACGAAGACCTGCGCGCCGACCTCGCCCGCATCCGCGAAGAGGGCATCAGCACCGCCTGCCACGAAGCCACCCTGGGCATCTGCGGCACCGCCGTGCCGGTGTGGATCGGCGGCCAGGTGGTCGGCGTGCTGAGCGTCGCCGTGCCGGAAGTGCGCTTTGACGCCGCACTCGCAGCGCGGGTGCGCAGCGCGCTCAAGCGGGCGGCTGGGGCGGTGGGGTGAGGGGAGGTTGACGTTCGTTTCAGCGTTGGCAATCTTAGTCAGCCCTTAGCGCCTAGACAGGAGGGGCATCCCTGTCGACTGCGAGAGTATGGTATGGCGCATTGCGCACATCGCACGAGATTTCTGTGCGTGAAATGAAGTGGGGAGTGGGGTGCGATGATTGGGCAATGGATCGGTAGGATAGACGGGCAATTACCTGCTACATTAAGGATCGAAACCGAGGACCGTGGTTTCGAGATAATTGGACGGGCGTACCTCTTTCATGACCACCCTAGCCTGCCTGGTTACCTATTTGATATCAATATTCCTAAAGGTCAAAATCTCCATACTCGGCTCAATACTGTTTACCTCTATCCGAGCGGCGGGATAATGTCTGCTGAGGAGCGGCAAAGCGCGGAAGAGCACATTGCAGCTAATCACGGGCGAACAATGCCGCCCTACCTCGATGTCGAATTCTCTATAGTGGGCGGCGACCTTATAGTCTCGTGGACTGATCCTGAACCAGAGACGGCGGTGAGGTCCAAGCCGAGACGCTTGCTTCGCCTCATGCAAAAGCAGTCCGTTGAAGAGAAGCCGAAAAGCGGCAGCATTGTTTTAAAACTTTCAGACCCAAATGGCGCGTCCAATCTGACGCCGCGCCCGGATATCGCATCGTGGGACCAATTTCGCCACTGGGCGACAGGACAGCATCCTCGGCACTACATTTTTCGGGGGCAGCGTCAGCCTTTTAAGCTTGCTACAACGTTCCATCGCACGTGGCGGAAAAATCTTCATCAGTGGATAACTCAGGATATTGAACTACTATTCGGATCTGTTGCTGAAAATCTAAAATATCCACTACAACTTGGAAATTTACAGCATAACGCAGCGATTTGGAGTATATTGCAACATCATGGTTATCCCACTCCTATGTTGGACTGGTCCTATTCACCGTTTGTAGCAGCGTACTTTGCATTTCAGGAGGCTGTAAATTCGAATGCTTCTCCTCGGATTTATATTCTGGATCGCACTGCTTGGGTCAACAGATACGGAAAATCAGGCTTTATAGTGGACGCCGCTCCTAACCAATTGGTGGTGGTCGAGACAATGCCGGTCGGGAATCCGCGCCATTTGCCTCAACAGGCGATTTCCACTGTGACCAACATTGCTGACGTCGAAGCGTTCATTCGCGAACGCGAGGAGGCCGACGGTGTGCGATATTTGACCGTTTGCGATTTGCCAATTAGTAACCGTCCTCAGATCATGCGCGAGCTTGAGCTTATGGGTATTACTTATGGGTCGTTGTTCCCAGGATTGGATGGAACATGCAGGGATATGCGCGATCGACTGTTCACCCCCCCCTACGTAGATCTTGGATTCCGGATCAGTTCCTGCACAGGGCTTTCGACGATCCGTGCGGGGAAAATCATTTATCTGGTACAAAGCTAATATATTCTGAGAATTTACGTAAACGCTTAGTATTTAACCTCGCCTACCCCACCCCCCTCAAAACTTCCGCGTAACCCCAAACGCCAGTTCCACATCCGGCGTATCCCGGTTCAACCCCGCCACCGCCTGCACATCGAGTTGCAGCATCTTCGCCGGCTGCACGTCGAACGACAGCGCGGCGCGGCTCATCGTGGCGTGGCGGGTCGGGTCCTGGTCGCGCAGGAATTGCAGTTCCGGGGTCAGGCGCACGGTCTTGGACAGGTGCACCTGCACGCCCATCGCCGTGCCATAGGCGAGGTGGCGGCCCTGGCCGCTTTCGTTCACCGCCGCATCCACTTCGGGGGAGAGTTCCAGCGAGACCGTGTCGTTGATCTTGTAGCTGGTCGGAACGATCAGCCCAGCGCTCCAGTCGCCCGCGCCTACCTCGGCATGGCCGGTGGGGAGAGTGACGAACGGCAGCGCCGCGATGGCGAGGCCCGTCTTGCCTTCGGCGGGGTGGCGCAGGTTCTGCTTTAGGCCCAGTGTCACGTCGCCCACGCCCTGCGCGGTGTCGATCGTGCCGGTGAGGGTGTCGCGGGTGCGCACGTGGCCAAACGCCGTCCAGCCCAGCCGCAGTTCGGTGGTGGGGGTTACGCCATAGCGCAGCAGCACGTCGCCGCTGGTAATCGTGTCGGTGCGCTGGTCGGCCTGGCGGTCCAGTGTCCAGTCGCCCAGGCCCAGTTCCACCTGGAGCCGGCCGGGATCGACTGTGCAGGCGGGGGTGTTGAGGCCCGGCCGGTCGCTGCACAGATCGCGCAGGGTGGGATGGTGGGTGCTGTCCTGCGCCACTTCATCGGGCGTGCCGGTATCCTGTGCGGCGGCCCGCGTGGCGGCGAGCGCCACGGCGGCGATGATCCATGCTTTCATGCTGTGCCCCTGTTGTTACCGGGGCAACGTGCGCGCCGCGGCGCCGTTCCTCAGCGCGGCGGCAGCACCGGCGCCTGGCGGGCATGGGCGGCCTGTTCAAAGGCATAGCCATAGGCGAGCAGGCGCGCGTCGTCCCACGCCGTGCCGACGATCGAGAGGCCCACCGGCAGCCCCGACACCGCGCCCATCGGCACGGTGAGGTGGGGATAGCCGGCCACCGCCGCCAGGCCGCCCGCGCCGCCGCCGACGAAATTGTCTTTCAGCACCGGGTCGATCAGCCAGGCCGGGCCCAGCGTTGGGGCGACCAGCGCGGTCACGTGGTTGTCGGCCAGCATGCGGTCGATCCCCTCCGGCCCGGCCTTGGCCTTCGCCTCTGCCGTGGCCTTGACATAGGCGGGATCGGCGAGGCCCTTGGTCTTGTCCGCGTCTTCGAAATAGTCCTGGCCGAACAGCGCCAGTTCCTGCGCCGCATGGGCGCGGTTGAACGCGATCAGGTCAGCCAGGGTGCGGCTGGGCACCTTGGCCGGATCGGTGGAGGCGAGGTAGGTTGCCATGTCGGCCTTGAGCTCGGTCGAGAGCACCAGCTGTTCGCGTTCGCCCACGCCATCGGTGGCGGGCGGCGGCGCCTTGATCTCCACCAGCGTGGCGCCAGCGGCGCGCAGCGTGGCCAGCGCGCGTTCGAACAGGGCATCGGTTTCGGGATGGAACCCGGCGGCAAAGCGCATCACGCCGATCCGCGCGCCTTTCAGGGCATCGGCAGACAGGCCGCGGGTGAAATCGTGGCCCAGGCTGTCGGCCCTCGCAGTGGCGGGATCGGCCGGGTCGCTGCCGGCCATGCCGCCCAGCAGCAGCGCCGCATCGCGCACGCTGCGCGCCATCGGGCCGGGCGTGTCCTGGCTGTGGCTGATCGGCACGACATGGGTGCGCGAGACGAGGCCGACCGTGGGCTTGAACCCGACGAGCCCGTTGATCGCCGAAGGGCAGGTGATCGAGCCATCGGTTTCGGTGCCTACTGCCGCCGCGGCAAAGCTCGCCGCCGCCGCTGCGCCCGAACCGGCGCTCGATCCGCAGGTGCTGCGGCGCGGATCATAGGGATTGCGCGCCTGGCCGCCGGTGGCGCTCCATCCGCTGATCGAATGGTTGGAGCGGATATTGGCCCATTCGGAAAGGTTGGTCTTGCCCAGGATGATCGCGCCTGCCGCGCGCAGCCGCGCCACCAGCGGGGCATCGCGGCCGGTGACATTGCCGGCCAGCGCCAGGCTGCCCGCCGTGGTCGCCACCGGATCGGCGCTTTCGATATTGTCCTTGATCAGGATGGGAATGCCTTCAAGCGGCAAGTGCGTGGCATGCGCCCGCCGCGCGGCATCGGCCTGGCGCGCCTGCTCCAGCGCCTGGGGATTGAGCGCGATCACCGCGTGCAGCGTGGGATCGAACCGGGCAATGCGCGCTTCGTAGGCCGTGACCAGCTCGGCCGAGGTAACCCGCCCGGCATCGAGATCGGCGCGCAGCGCGTCGATCGATTTTTCCGTCACGTCATAGGCATGGGCGGGCGTGGCGGCGAGCATGGCAGTGGCAAGCAGCAAAGGCAGGCGCATGGTGGGTGGTTTTCCCCTCGGGTGTTGTGCGTGGCCTCACACCACCCCCCGCCCCCCCTTGCGAAGAGGAGGGGGAGGAACTTGGGAAAGCCCCATCCTCTTCAGAGGAGGGGGTTGGGGGTGGTGCGAAACCTCACGCCACGCACACTGGCACAGCCCATCCGCCCCCGCCAGTTGCCCTTTGGCCGGGGCGGGGGATGGCACTTTCCGCGCCTCTCGCGCATTGTCACAGCATGGCCGAAACCATTCAGACTCTCACCGCGCAGATGGAAGCCGCCGTGGCCGCGCTCGATTTCGAAGAGGCGCGGCGCCTGCGCGATATGATCACGCTGATGCGCGGCGGCGCCAGTGCGGAAGAGGCCGCGAGGTCCGACACTGCGGGGCTCAAGCGCCAGGTGCCCGGTGCGATGGGGCTTGGCACCAGCCAGCAGGCGATGACCCCGCCGCCCGGCTGGCGCCCGCCCCCCAAGCCCGACCTGATGACGCGGGGGACGAAGCGCAAGCGTTAGGCCGGCTGCTTCATTCCTTGCGTGATCTTCTGCGTTTCCGCCTGGGTAGAGGCGGGGCCGGTATTGCGCTTGTAGATGCCGCCAAGCCCGCCCTGGCGGGTGAACAGGGGCACATCGCCCTCGCGCTCCACCAGCCCGAACAGCGGGAACAGGCCGGGATGGCGGCCCAGGCCACCATAGAGATCGAGGCAGCGATCGAGCCAGTCGCGCAGCGGATCATCGTTGGCCAAGACCGGGGTCTTGCACACCGATGCGGTGAACAGGAAGCCGCCGAGGATGCGGTAATCGGCATAGTTGGGGCTGCTGCCGCCGAGCCAGGCGTGCTGGCCCAGGGCAGAGCGCAACGGCTCCAGCGCGGCGGAAATGCCGGCGAGGCGGTCTTCGCGGCCGGCCTGGATGTCCTCCAGCTTGCGGCCCAGCATCTTTTCGCGCGAATGGGTGATGTATTCGTGGTCCTGCGGCAGCGACAGGTCGCGATAATCGGCGCAGAAACAGCGCATCCACGGGCCGACGGCGGCACCCCAGAACCAGTGGTCCAGCGCCTTGAGCGTGGCCGCCACGCTTTCATGCGGGATCAGCAGCGGCCGATCGGGATAGGTCGCATCGAGGTATTCGACGATGCCCCAGCTATCGAGCACCCAGGTGCCATCGTCGACGATCGCGGGCAGGCGCTCGGTCTTGCCCCCGGTCCGCTCGAGAATGCCGGTGAACCCGCCGGGCACGACATCAAGATCAAAGCCCTTGTGCTTCAAGGCATATTTGGTGGCCCAGACGAACGGACTGATCGTGGCGCCGGTGGAAATGGCCAGGTCGTAAAAGGTGATCTTGTTGTCTTGTGCCATGGCGGCATCCTCTCCTTGGTTGCCGCGATCATGCCATGAATTGTTAGCAAGGCAAACGAAATATCCGCCCAAAAAGAAAGCGCCGGCCTCCGTCGGGAGGAGGCCGGCGCCCGCACCAGGGATCGCTCCCCGACGCTTACTTCTGCGTGCGCCAGCCTTCGGCATAGGCGTCGCGCGCCACTTCGGAATAGGGCACGGGGCTGACCACGGCCTTGATTTCGGTCTGCACGTGCGGCTCGACCGTGGGCTTGGTGGTGCCGCCATTGGGCTCGCCCCACAGCAGGCTGACTTCGCCGCCGATGGCTTCGTGGCCCTTGTCCATCATCGCCAGGGTCAGGAACTTGCCCTCGTTGGCCGAGTAGCCGATCCAGGTGGACAGGCCGACCATCTGCCCATCCTTGAGCACCTGGTCGAACGGATGCATGGCATAGACCGCACTGGGATATTCCATGAACTTGGCGCGATCGCCCTTGCTCAGCGCCGAAGACTGCACGCGCATCACGTCTTCGTTGTCGAGCGCCAGCGTCACCTTGGTGCGGTGGTTGCCGGCAGCGTGCATCTTTTCCAGCGCGGCGCGGCCGATGAAATCATGGTCGAACTTGACGAATGGGCCATAGCCCAGATCCCACGGCGTGGTGTAATAGCCTTCGACGGTTTCGGGCACATAGCTGCCGCCGACCGAGCACTTGGCTTCATAGGAATTGGCCGAGAGCCATTCGCGGTACGGCGCCAGCGCCTCGCCGGTGTAGATCGCCGGCAACGGGGAGGGAATCCAGCCCGATTCCAGCGTGTTGGACGAATAGGCGCGGCCGCCGACCAGGGCCATGCCGAATTCCTTGCCGGCTTCCACCAGGGCGGCGTGCACCGCGCCATAGTCTTCCCACGGGCCGAACAGTTCAAAGCCCGGCTGCCCGGCCATGCCATGGCGCAGCGCGCGCACGTCCTTGCCGCCGATGGTCATGCGGGTCATGTGGAAGAACTTGAGTTCGGGCGGGGTCTTGCCAGTGGCCTTTTCGATGATCTTCATCGCGTTGGGGCCCTGGATCTGGAAGCGATAGCTGTTGCGCTTGCCATCGTTGCGCATCGCCCAGCGCTCGTCGCGCTCGACCGTCACGTTCCAGTTGCCGGTGGCGGCATGGTATTCCACCCACTCGATCGTGGGGGCGCGGCCGACCAGGTTGAATTCGTTCTCGTCCAGGTAGAACAGGATCACGTCGCCGATGACATAGCCATCGGGCGTGACCGGCACGAACTGCTTGGCACGATCGGGCTGGAAGTTCTTGAAGCTGTTGATGCCGAGGTATTCCAGCATCTTGAACGCGTCAGGCCCGCGCACGGCCAGGTCCACCATGTGGTACGACTGGTTATAGAGCACTGCGGTGTGGCCCCAGGCCCACTGCTCGGCACGCCAGTTGGAATATTCCGCCGGCACGCCGGGATAGACATTGGGGCCGACCTGCTGGTTGCGCAGGAAATCGACCAGGTTGGCTTGCGCGCCAATCACGTTGGCCAGGTTCTGGGTCATGACAGGTATCTCTCCCTCGGGCTTTGTCGGCACGTTCCATGCCCTAATTTCACCCTGTTGAAAAGTTCACAAACGTGAATTTCCGAAAAAAGTTTGTGTGCCTATCAAAAAGCCTGTGCCGCGCTCGGTTGACAAGGCCGCCCAAAGTGCTGTGATTGCTCAATGGACCTGTCACGCCGCGCCGCCTTGCTGGGCCTCTCCGCCCTGCCGATGTTCCCGCTTGTGGCTCGCGCCGAGGAGATCTTGCCCGATTCGCCGCCGCGCATGCGGGTGATCGTCGACAATGACCTGGCGGGCGATCCCGATGGGCTGTTCGCGCTGGCCCATGCGCTGCGCAGCCCGTCTGCCGACGTGCGGCTGATCATCGGGTCGCACCTGCATTCGCCCCAGGATGCCGAGCCCGATGATGGGCACCAGGCCGACAAGGCTGCGGCGAGGGCGCGGGAATTGCTCGACGTGATGGGGCTTACCGGGCGCGTGCCGGTGGTGCGCGGTGCCGAAGGGGCGTTGGGGCGGGCCGATCGGCGTGATTCGGCCCAGGCCGTGGCAGCCATCGTGGCAGAGGCGATGCGCAGCGATACCAAGACGCCGTTGTTCTATACCGCCGGCGCCGGGCTGACCGATCTGGCTGCCGCGTTGCGTGCCGAGCCGCGCATTGCCCAGCATATGACGCTGGTGTGGATCGGGGGCAGCGAGCACACGGGCGTCGCGCCGCCGCCGGGCGGGGCGCAGCCGGAATACAATTTCACCATCGATCCGGCAGCGGCGCAGTTCGTGTTTGGTGAAAGCGCCATCCCCATCTGGCAGGTGCCGCGCAATGCCTATCGCCAGATGCTGGTCAGTCTGGCCGAACTGCGCCTGATGGGGCAAAGCGGCCCTGTCGGCGCATGGCTGGTGGCCCAGCTGGCGCGGACGCGCCGGGCCGTCGCGCCCATGGGCCTCAACCTTGGCGAGACCTATGCCCTGGGCGATAGCCCGCTGGTGACGCTGACCGCCCTGCAAAGCGCGTTCGAGCCCGACAGTGCATCGTGCCGCTATCACCTGGCGCCTACGCCGCGGTTGGATGGGCAGGGTGCCTATCTGCTCCGGCCGGATGGGCGGCCGATGCGCGTCTATGACTGGATCGACACCCGGCTGACCTTTGCCGACATGTTTGCCAAGCTGCGCGCCTGAAACGCAAAACGGGCCGGCGCCCCGAAGGCACCGGCCCGCTTGCACATCCGTGGGATGCGTGCGTCAGCCTTCGACGTGTTCGGCCAGAACCGTGAGGCCCTTGGCGTTCACTTCGGCAAAGCCGCCCTGCACGCGGATTTCTTCCGGCTGGCCGCCCTGGGTGCGATAGACCTTGATCGTGCCGTCCTTGACCGTGGACATGAACGGCGCGTGGCCTTCGAGAACGCCGAATTCGCCTTCGGTGCCGGGAACGACAACCTGCCACACCGCTTCCGAGCGGACGAGGCGGGCCGGGGTGACGAGTTCAAAGTGGAGCATGGTCCGTCTCTACGCTCCCCACCCGCACGCGGGAGGGGCTGGGGGAGGGGCTGTTAGCCGGTGCTTCGAAAGAGAGCGCCCCTACAGGCCCTCCTCCGACCCCTCCCGCAGGCGGGAGGGGAGAATGGTCAAGATCAGGCTTCGGCAGCCAGCTTCTTGGCCTTTTCGACGGCTTCGTCGATGCCGCCGACCATGTAGAACGCGGCTTCGGGCAGGTGATCGTATTCGCCGTCAACCACCGCCTTGAACGAGCGGACGGTGTCTTCCAGCTGGACGAACTTGCCGGGGATGCCGGTGAACACTTCGGCCACGTGGAACGGCTGCGAAAGGAAGCGCTGGATCTTGCGGGCGCGGGCCACGGTCAGCTTATCTTCTTCCGACAGTTCGTCCATGCCCAGAATGGCGATGATGTCCTGCAGCGACTTGTACTTCTGCAGGGTTTCCTGGACGCGACGGGCGGTTTCGTAGTGCTCTGCACCAACGATGCGCGGTTCGAGCACGCGGCTGGTCGAGTCGAGCGGGTCCACGGCCGGATAGATGCCGAGTTCCGAGATCGCACGGTTCAGCGTGGTCGTGGCGTCGAGGTGGGCGAACGAGGTGGCCGGCGCAGGGTCGGTCAAGTCGTCGGCCGGCACGTAGATCGCCTGGACCGAGGTGATCGAACCCTTGTTGGTCGAGGTGATGCGTTCCTGCAGCGCGCCCATGTCGGTCGACAGGGTGGGCTGGTAACCCACGGCCGAGGGAATGCGGCCGAGCAGCGCCGACACTTCCGAGCCGGCCTGGGTGAAGCGGAAGATGTTGTCCACGAAGAACAGCACGTCCTGGCCTTCCTGGTCGCGGAAGTATTCGGCCATGGTCAGGCCCGAGAGCGCGACGCGGGCACGGGCGCCCGGCGGTTCGTTCATCTGGCCATAGACGAGCGCAACCTTGGAACCTTCCGAGGTGGCGTTGCCTTCGGCGTCCTTGGCAATAACGCCGGCGTCGAGGAATTCGTGATACAGGTCGTTGCCTTCGCGGGTGCGTTCACCCACGCCGGCAAAGACCGACACGCCGCCGTGGCCCTTGGCGATGTTGTTGATCAGTTCCTGGATGAGCACGGTCTTGCCCACGCCGGCGCCGCCGAACAGGCCGATCTTGCCGCCCTTGGCATAAGGCGCGAGCAGGTCGATCACCTTGATGCCGGTCACCAGGATCGCCGCTTCGGTCGACTGGTCGATGAATTCGGGAGCCTTGGCGTGGATCGGGGCGAACTGGGTCGCGCCAACCGGGCCGCGTTCGTCGATGGGATCACCCACGACGTTGAGAATGCGGCCAAGCGTCTTGGGGCCGACCGGCACCGAGATCTGCGCGCCGGTGCTGGTCACCGACTGGCCACGGGTGAGGCCTTCGGTCGAGTCCATGGCGATGGTGCGCACGGTGTTTTCACCCAGGTGCTGCGCCACTTCCAGCACCAGGCGGTTGCCGTTGTTGCTGGTTTCGAGAGCCGAGAGGATGGCCGGCAGTTCGCCGTCGAATTGAACGTCGACGACGGCGCCGATGACCTGGCTGATCTTGCCGGTCGATGTGATGACAGGTGCGGTTGCCATTCTAGTCTTTCCTTGCCTGCTGGGTCGTCGTCAAAGCGCTTCGGCGCCGGCGATGATTTCGATGAGTTCGGTGGTGATCGCGGCCTGGCGGCTGCGGTTGTATTGGATGGTCAGCTTCTTGATCAGCTCGCCGGCGTTGCGCGTGGCATTGTCCATCGCGGTCATCGAGGCGCCCTGTTCGCTGGCCATGTTCTCGATCAGCGCCCCGAACAGCTGGACGCGCAGGTAGCGCGGCAGCAGGTCAGCGAGGATCGCTTCCTCGTCGGGTTCGTAATCGACCACGGCGCCGCCGTCGTTGGCCACGGGCACGGTCGGTGCCGGCACGGGCACGATCTGCTGGGTGGTGGGGATCTGCACCAGCGCGCTGCGGAACTTGGAATAGATCAGGTGCGCCACGTCGAACTGGCCGGCCTCGTACATGGCCAGCAGTTCGTTGGCGATCTTTTCCGCTTCGGCAAAGCCGGCCTCGCGCACGGTGGTGGTGTCAAACCCGCCGGCGATCGCGCTGGGATAATCGCGCCGGATCGGGGCGCGGCCCTTGCGGCCGACGAGGTAGAACTTCACCGTCTTGCCCTGGGCAAGCAGTTCCTGCGCCTTGGCCTTGGCGGCCTTGACGATGTTGGCGTTGAACGCGCCGCACAGGCCGCGATCGGAATTGGCGACGACCAGCAGGTGAACCTGGTCCTTGCCATTGCCGGCGAGCAGCTTGGGGCTGCCTTCGCCAACCTGCACCTTGCTGGCGAGGCTGGCCATCACGCCGGCGAGGCGGCCGGCATAGGGGCGCGCGGCCTCGGCAGCGGCCTGCGCCTTGCGCAGCTTGGCCGCGGCGACCATCTGCTTGGCCTTGGTGATCTTCTGGGTCGACTTGACCGAGTTGATCCGCAGCTTGAGTTCCTTGAGCGAGGCCACTCGTCTATCTCCACTTCATCTCCCCCGGCTGGCCGTGCTGGCCCACCGGGGGGATGAATCATGCGTTATCAGGCGAACTGCTTGGCGAAAGCGTCGAGCGCTTCCTTGAGCTTGGCCTTGGCGCCGTCGCCCAGATCCTTGGTGTCGCGGATTTCGGCGAGCAGGTCGGCCTTCTGCGTGCGCAGGAAGCTGAGCAGTTCGGCTTCGTATTCGGTGACCTGGTCGACCGGCACGGCGTCGAGGTAGCCCTGGGTGCCGGCAAAGATCACGCAGGTCTGCTCTTCAAAGCCCTGCGGCGAGAACTGCGGCTGCTTGAGCAGCTCGGTCAGGCGCGCACCGCGGTTGAGCAGCTTCTGCGTCGAGGCGTCGAGGTCAGACCCGAACTGGGCGAAGGCCGCCATTTCGCGGTACTGCGCCAGCTCCAGCTTGATCGAGCCAGCCACCTTCTTCATCGCCTTGGTCTGGGCCGAGGAGCCCACGCGCGACACCGAGAGGCCGACGTTGATGGCCGGACGGATGCCCTGGTAGAACAGGCCGGTTTCGAGAAAGATCTGGCCGTCGGTGATCGAGATCACGTTGGTCGGGATGTAGGCCGACACGTCACCAGCCTGGGTTTCGATGATCGGCAGGGCGGTCAGCGAACCGGCGCCGTTGTCGTCGTTCATCTTGGCGGCGCGTTCGAGCAGGCGGCTGTGCAGGTAGAACACGTCACCCGGATAGGCTTCGCGGCCCGGCGGGCGACGCAGCAGCAGCGACATCTGGCGATAGGCGACGGCCTGCTTGGAAAGGTCATCGTACACGATCACGGCGTGCATGCCGTTGTCGCGGAAGAATTCACCCATGGTGCAGCCGGTGTAGGGCGCCAGGTACTGCAGCGGAGCCGGTTCCGAAGCGGTGGCGGCCACGACGATGGTGTATTCCATCGCGCCGTTTTCTTCGAGCTGGCGCACGATCTGGGCCACGGTCGAGCGCTTCTGGCCGATCGCGACATAGATGCAGTACAGCTTCTTGCCTTCGTCCGAACCGGCGTTGACGGCCTTCTGGTTGATGAAGGTGTCGATCGCGACGGCGGTCTTGCCGGTCTGGCGGTCACCGATGATCAGCTCGCGCTGGCCACGGCCCACGGGCACCAGGGCGTCGATCGCCTTGAGGCCGGTCTGCACGGGTTCGTGCACCGACTTGCGCGGGATGATGCCGGGAGCCTTGACTTCGACGCGGCGGCGCTCGGTGTATTCGATCGGGCCCTTGCCATCGATCGGGTTGCCCAGCGCGTCGACCACGCGGCCCAGCAGGCCCTTGCCGATCGGAACGTCCACGATCGTGCCGGTGCGCTTGACGGTGTCGCCTTCCTTGATCTCGGCGTCAGAGCCGAAGATCACGACACCGACGTTGTCGGCTTCGAGGTTGAGGGCCATGCCCTTGATACCGTTGGCGAATTCGACCATTTCGCCGGCCTGGACCTGATCCAGCCCATGGATGCGGGCGATGCCGTCGCCGACCGACAGCACGGAGCCGACTTCCGAGACCTGGGCCTCGGTGCCGAAGCTGGCGATCTGGTCCTTGATGACCTTAGAGATTTCAGCGGCGCGGATTTCCATCGTTCAGCCTTTCGTGCAAACTTTTTGGCTTCAGCCCTTCATGGCCTGGGCGAGCGAATTGAGACGGGTGCGGATCGAGCTGTCGATCATCTGGCTGCCGATCTTGACGACCAGCCCGCCGAGGATCTCGGGATCGACCGCAGTCTTGAGCTTGATCGACTTGCCGGCGCGGGCAGCGAGCTTTTCCGAGAGCGCGGCGATCTGGCCCTCGTCGAGCGGATGCGCGCTGGTGACATGGGCAGTCACTTCGTTGCGGGCAGCTGCTGCGATCGCGGCATAGGCGCGCGCCACGTCGGGCAGGGCAGACAGGCGGCGGTTGCCGGCGATCACGCCCAGGAAATTGGCGGTGAGCGGCGAAATGCCCAGCACCTGGCCAACAGCGGCGATCGCACGGGCGGCGTCTTCGCGGGCGACCTGCGGATTGCGGATCAGCGCAGCGAAATCTGCCGATTCGCGCAGAGCGTCAGCCAGGCGTTCGAGATCGCCTTCCACGGCCGCAACCAGGCCCTGTTCATTTGCCAGCTCATAAAGTGCGGAAGCATAGCGCCCCGCCAGGCTGGCCGTGATGCCGCTGGAAATCTCCACGCGCCTCAGTCCCCTTCGTCCAAGGATTTCAAGCAAGGCGCATGACGCGCAAAAAATGCACGTGACGGCCCGCAGTCCCGGCGCGCCTAGCAACGTCACCGCCATATGACAAGTCACCAGTTGGCAGCCCCTGTTAATGGAGGCGCAAACGTATGCGGATCGGCGTGTCGAAACGTCTCAAGCGTGGGACGGCGCGGCCTGAAAACGCGGGATGGCCAGCGGAGGGTGATTCGGGGCCGGGCGGAGCCTGGTGGCCTCACGGTATTTCGGAGAAGGGGCCGCGGGTGTTGGGACGCCCTGCTCCAGGCATCCACTACCCCCGCCCCCCTCCTGTGGAGAGGAGGGGGAGAAACGTGGCCTGTCTCAAGGCGCCGGCTGGCAGTTGTAGCGCATGCGTTCGTTGGGCTCGGCGGGCAGCAGCGCGCGGATCGCCTGCTGTGCTTCGCCAAAGCGGCGGGCCTCGGCCTCGCCCGCGCCGCACGCCGGGGCAACCACCTTCTGCCGGGCGTCGCGCGCCTGGTTCATGGCATCGAGGCCCATCAGGAAGCGTTCGACCGTGTAGGTGTGGCTGTCGGGATCGAAGTGGGTAACCGCGATCGTATCCTCGCCATTGGGCACCAGCACGCGCGACCAGCCATCGGCGGCAAGGCCATACTGGCTGCGCTGGTTCATGCAGCCATCCTGGCTCCAGGTGATCGGCACATCGGTGATGTCAGATACGGTCACGCGGCTGCGCCGGGGATCGAGCACGCAGATGAACTTGCCGGTGCCGGCCTTGCCGCCGGCCGCCGTGCTCGCCGGGGCATCGGGCGTGCCGCTGGCGGCGGCCACGATGTCTTCCGCGCGGCTGTCGATCGAGAGCAGGCTGGGCCGCAGCGCCCAGGCCGCCACCGTGCCCAGCAGCAGCACCAGCGCGCTGCCGCCGGCGATGCGGGTAGCGTTGGCATTCTGGCGCTGGGCATAGATGAACGCGGCGCCGCCAGCGCCCAACGTCGCCACCAGCAGCAGCACGGCAATGGCCATGCCATTGTCACGCTGGGTGAGAATCTCGATCTCGGCCTGGCGGCGCGCGGTTTCGAGCGCGCGGGCGCGGGCATTCTGGCGCGCCTCGTTCTGCGCGGCCTGGCGCACCTGGTCGCTCGCGGCGCGCTCGCTATCGGCGCGGTCGAGATCGGCGATGGAGGTGCAGGGCAGGTCGCTGGCGTGGGCCTGGACATTGTTCTGCTGCAGGAAGCGCGACAGCTCGCGCATCGAGATGGCAAAATAGAAGGCCGAATCGGTGCTGTTGTCGCTGACCGTGCCGAACGAGTTCACCCCGACAACGCGGCCGCAGGCATCGAGCAGCGGGCCGCCCGAATTGCCCGCGCCGATCGGCGCAGTGTGCAGGATGGTGTCGAATTCCTTGGAACTGCGCCCGGCCGAGACATAACCGCGCGTCTTTACTGCCGCCTGCGGGCTGACCAGGTCCGACAGCGACAGGCCCTGCGCCAGATCGACGTTGCCGGGATAACCCACCGCGCTGACATCGGCGCCATCGCTTACCTGCCCGGCATAGAGCGATAGCGGCGCGAGCCGCCCGCCACCCTGAATCTTGAGCAGGGCCAAGTCATTGCGCGGGGAATAGGCAACCACGCGCGCTTCATAGCCGCCGCGCCCCTGGGGCGGCACGATGCCGGCGATCAGGGTGTCGTCCTGGCGCAGCGCCTCAACCACGTGGGCATTGGTGACGACATATTCCGGCGTCACGGCAAAGCCGCTGCCATGGCCGATCATCGTGGAATTGCGCCCTTCGGTCTGGACGATCACGACACGCACGACCCCGCGGCTGGCGGCGGCGATGTCTGCCGGATCGGCCAGCGCCGGCAGGGCCGGGGCAAAGGCGAGGGCAACGATGAGCGAGGCGATGAGGCGGCGCAACATGGCGCAGGTCATTGCCGGGATTTGCTTTGATCGCAAGGCGCGGGATGCGCGCGGGCGGCAAGGATGGCATGAAGGGCACAGGAAAAAGCACAGGACCGGCCATGACCACCACACCCCAAGCCCTCGATCCCCAGGCCTGCTGGCAGGCCGTGCTGGCGCGCGACAGGGCGTGGGATGGCGTGTTTGTCACCGGTGTGCTGACCACCGGGATCTATTGCCGGCCATCGTGCGCGGCGCGCCATCCGGCGCGGGGCAACGTGCGCTTCTTTGCCGATGGCGCGGATGCACGCGCGGCGGGCCTGCGCGCCTGCCTGCGCTGCCGGCCCGATGACCTGGCGCGCGATGCCGCTGCCGTGGGCGGGGCGATCGCCGCGATCAAGGCGGCCGAGGCGGCGCCCACGCTCGATGCCCTGGCGGCGCAGGCGGGCTATTCCCCGGCCCATTTCCAGAAGCTGTTCACCCGCCACACCGGGCTGTCGCCGGCGGCCTATGCCCGCGCGCTGCGCCAGCGGCGCATGGGTGATGTCCTGGCCGGTGCCGACAGCGTGACCGAGGCGATTCACGAGGCCGGCTATGGCGCGCCCTCGCGGTTTTATGCCGAAAGCGATCGGCTGGGCATGGCGCCATCGGCCTGGCGCAATGGCGGGGCGGGCGTGACGATCCGCTGGGCGCAAGTGGCCACCTCGCTCGGGCCGATGCTGGTCGCCGCCACCGACAAGGGGGTGTGCCGCCTCTCGTTTGCCGAAGGAGAGGACGCCCTGCGCGCGCGCTTTCCCAGGGCGACGCTGATCGCGGGCGGGGCCGATTTTGCCGCACTGCTCGATGCCGTGGTCGATGCGGTGGAATTGCCGGGGCGGGCCGACCACATCCCGCTCGACGTGGCCGGCACGGCCTTTCAGGAGGCGGTGTGGCGCCAGTTGCAGGCGATCCCGCCGGGCGAAACCCGCAGCTATGCCCAGATCGCTGCTGCCGTGGGCAAGCCAGGCGCCGTGCGCGCCACCGGCAGCGCCAATGGCGCCAACAACGTGGCCGTGCTGATCCCCTGCCACCGCGTGGTGCGATCGGACGGCACCCTGGGCGGCTATGCCTATGGCCTGGACATCAAGCGCCAGCTGCTGGAGCGGGAGCGGGGCTAGGCGAGCTTGCGGGTGACGGCTATTCCCGTGCCCAGCCTTGCTTCGCCGGCTCCAGCGTGTCGAGGAAAGCGGCGGCGCTGTCGCGGTATTCGGCCTGCTTGTCGGCGCTCATGCGTCGCCAGGTGGCGTAAGGGTTCGCAAGGCGCGGGTTGCCGGCAAGGCGTTGCTCGTTGCGGGCGAGGAAATCCCAGTAGAGCGCGTTGAACGGGCAGGCGCCTTCGCCCACCTTGCGTTTCACGTCATAGCGGCAATCGCCGCAATAGTTGCTCATCCGGTCGATATAGGCGCCGCTGGCGGCATAGGGCTTTGACGCCAGCTTGCCGCCATCGGCGAACAGCGCCATGCCGGCGACGTTGGGCAGTTCCACCCATTCAAAGGCATCGGCGTAGACCACCAGGAACCAGTCGGCCACGTCTTGCGGAGACAATCCGGCAAGCAGGGCGAAATTGCCCATGACCATCAGCCGCTGGATATGGTGGGCATAGGCATTCTTGTGCGTGGCGCGCACGCAATCGGCCACGCAGGCCATGTCGGTTTCGCCAGTCCACCAGAATTCGGGCAAGGGCCGCGTGGCGCCCAGCTGGTTGGCCTCGCTAAGGTCTGGCATGGTCAGCCAATAGATGCCGCGCACATATTCGCGCCAGCCGATGACCTGGCGGATGAAGCCTTCGACCGCCTCGATCGGGGCGCGGCCCTCGCGCCATTCGGTCTCGGCGCGGCGGCACATCTCGACCGGATCGATCAGCCCGATGTTGAGCGCCGGGCTGATCACCGCGTGATACATCGTGTCGGTGCCCGCCATCATCGCATCCTGATAGCGGCCGAACAGCGGCAGCCGCGTTTTCAGGAACCGGTCAAAGGCGTGGGCCGCCTGCGCCGCGGTGACCGGCCAGGCAAAGTGATCGAGGCTGCCGAAATGCCCGGCAAAGCGCGCCCCGACCAGGGCGATCACCTCTTGCGTGATGGCATCGGGGGCAAAGTGCGAGACGGCGGGCGGCCGGCAAGCGGCGTCGGGGCCGCCGCGGTTTTCCGCGTCGAAGTTCCATTTGCCGCCCACCGGCTTGTCGCCGTCCATCAACAGGCCGGTCTTGCGGCGCATCTCGCGATAGAAATACTCCATGCGCCATTGCTTGCGCCCGGCGGCCCACTGGAAGAAATCGGGCAAGGGGCAGACAAAACGGGTATCGGGCAGCACGCGCAGCCGCACGCCCAGCGTATCGCGCCAGGCGGTCATCATCTCGCGCACGCGCCATTCGCCGGGCTCGGTGATCTGCACGCCGCGCGGGGCATGGCGGCGGATCGCGCGCTGCACCTCGGCGGTGAAGCTGCCGCTGTTGCCCGGATCATCCAGCTTCACGTAATCGACGGTAAAGCCATTATCGCGCAGTTCCTGGGCGAAATGGCGCATGGCCGAAAAGATCAGCGCAATCTTGGCCTTGTGGTGGCGCACATATTGCGTCTCGTCCCACACCTCCATCATCAGTACGACCGTGTCTGCCGGCGTGCGATCAGCCAGGCTCGACAGGCCATGGGAAAGCTGGTCACCCAGCACGGGGACAAGGACGGGGCCGCTGCTCATGACCGCTCAAACGAAGCTGTAGGGATCGATATCCACCGCCACTCTTACCCCTTGGGGAAAGCGGAACGGCTCCAGCCACTGGCGGATCACCTTCTGCACCTCGCTCGACCGGCGGGCATTGACCAGCAGGCGATAGCGATAGCGCCCGCGCAGCAGCGAAAGCGGGGCAGGCGCGGGGCCCAGGATCATCACGTCATCAAGGCGCGGCGCGGTGCCGCCGATGGCGCGGGCCGCGTCGCGCGCTTCGGCCTCGTCCTCGCTCGAGACGATGATCGCGGCCCAGCGGCCGAACGGCGGGGCGTGGGCCTCGCGCCGGGCCTCGGTCTCGGCCGCATAGAACGCATCGCGATCGCCACTGGCCAGCGCGGCGATCACCGGGGCATCGGGGTGGCGCGTCTGGATCAGCACTTCACCGGGCTTTTCCCCGCGCCCCGCGCGGCCGGCGACCTGGGCGACCTGTTGATAGGTGCGCTCTGCCGCGCGCAAGTCGCCCCCTTCCAGGCCCATGTCGGCATCGACCACGCCCACCAGGGTGAGATCGGGGAAGTGATAGCCCTTTGTTACCAGTTGCGTTCCCACGATCACGTCGATGGCCTTGTTTTCTGCCTGGGCCACGAATTCGGCCGCCTTGGCCGCACTCGTCAACGTGTCCGAAGTGACAAGGGCCACGCGCGCCTCGGGCAGGATCGTGGCCACTTCATCGGCAATGCGCTCCACCCCTGGGCCGCAGGCGACCAGGCAATCGGGCTCGCCACATTCGGGGCAGGCGCGGGGCGTTGGCACCTCGTGGCCGCAATGATGGCAGGCGAGGCGCTGCGACAGGCGGTGTTCGACCAGCCAGGCCGAGCAATTGGGGCACTGGAAGCGATAGCCGCAGGTGCGGCACAGGGTTAGCGGGGCATAGCCTCGGCGGTTGAGGAACAGCAGGCTCTGCTCGCCCTTGGCCAGGCGCTCGCGCAGGCCCTCCACCAGCGGCGGGGCGAGCCAGTGGCCACGCTCCGGCGCCTGCTCGCGCAGATCGAGAATGCGGATGTCGGGCAGGCCAGCGCCGCCAAAGCGGCTGGGCAGCACCAGCCGTTCATAGCGGCCGGTGCTGGCCATGTGCAGGCTTTCCAGCGCGGGCGTGGCGCTGGCCAGCACGACCGGGATGCTTTCGAAATGGCCACGCATCACCGCCACATCGCGCGCGTTGTAGCGCACGCCATCGTCCTGCTTGAACGAGACCTCGTGCGCTTCGTCCACCACGATCAGGCCCAGCGCGGCAAAGGGCAGGAACAGCGCCGAGCGCGCGCCGACCACCACCTGGGCGCGGCCCTGCGCCACCGCCCGCCAGGCGCGGCGCCGCTCCGACGATTTGAGCGAGGAGTGCCAGGTCACCGGCTCCACGCCAAAGCGCGCCTCGAACCGGGCCAGGAAACTTTGCGTCAGCGCGATTTCGGGCAGCAGCACCAGCACCTGGCGGCCCTGTTCCAGCGCGGCGGCGATCGCCTCGGCATAGGTTTCGGTCTTGCCCGAGCCGGTCACCCCGTCGAGCAGGAACGTGGCAAAGCGGCGCGCGCCCACGGCCGCCACCAGCCGCGCGGCGACTTGCGCCTGGGCCGGGGTCAATTCCGGCACGGCATGGCGCGGATCGGCGGCGGGGTAGGGCCGGTCGGCATCGACCGTGACGGGTTCGAGCAGCCCGGCATTGACCATGCCGCGCAGCACCCCGTCGGAAACCTCGGCAATTTCGGCCAGTTCGCGGATCGTTGCCTGCTGGTCGATCAGCAGATCCATCGCCTGCGCGCGTTGCGGGGTCAGCCGGCCCGGCTCGCGCCCGGACAGGCGGTATTCGGTAACCGTGCTGCCGCCTTGCAGGGCTGCAGTGCTCGACAGCGCCATGCGCGCCACGGCCGAAAGCGGCGCCATGTAGTAATCGGCGCACCATTCGATCAGGCGGCGCAGCGGCGCGCCGAGCGGCGGCACCGGCACGACGCCCAGGATCGGGCGCAGCTTGTGTTCGGGCACGTCGGCGCTGGGCAGGCGGTCTTCCTCCCACACCACGCCCAGGATCTGGCGTGGTCCGAGCGGGCAGACCACCACTTGGCCCGGCACCACATCGAGATGCGCGGGCACCTTGTAGTCGAGCGGGCCCAGCGCGGCGTTGAACACCACGCATCGGATGCGGCGGGACTGGCTGCGCGGCGGGGGCTGGCTCATCACCCCGTGCATATAGGCAGGCTAACCTGTGGGGCAAATGGGGAACGCGGCGTTTGCGCCAACGTTGATCGGGGGATGGCGCACAAGCAGGCCTGACAGCGCGATGGGGCTGCCCTATAGCCCGCGCCAGATTCGCCGTTATGGTGTTAACGCCATTATCAAATCATAACCCTTGCGCAGGACAATCCCTCATGAAGTTCTTTGTCGACACGGCCGATACCGCCGAAATCGCCGATCTGGCCGCCACCGGGCTTCTCGATGGCGTGACCACCAACCCCAGCCTGATTGCCAAGTCGGGCCGTGACTTCATCGAGGTGACCAAGGAAATCTGCCACCTCACCCACGGGCCGGTTTCGGCCGAAGTGGTCGCGCTCGATCACGCCGGGATGATGCGCGAGGCCGAAATTCTGCGCAAGATCGCCGACAACGTGTGCATCAAGGTGCCGCTGACGATCGATGGTCTCAAGACCTGCAAGAAGCTGACCGCCGATGGCACCATGGTCAACGTCACGCTGTGCTTCTCGGCCAACCAGGCGCTGCTGGCGGCCAAGGCCGGCGCCACGTTCGTCTCGCCCTTCGTCGGCCGCCACGATGACAACGGCTTTGACGGCATGGACCTGATCCGCGACATCCGCCTGATCTACGACAACTATGCCTACGAGACCGAAATCCTCGTCGCCTCGATCCGCCACGGCATCCACATCCTGGAAAGCGCGCGCATCGGCGCCGACGTGATCACCGCGCCGCCGGCGGTGATCAAGGGCCTGTTCAAGCATGTCCTGACCGAAAAGGGCATCGAAGGGTTCCTTGCGGATTGGGCCAAGACCGGCCAATCTATCGGTTGAGTCCTTTGACCGGGATCGACGGCAAGCCGCCGATCCCGGTGTTCGGCACCAGCCCGCTCCCCCACCCGGCCTCCCAACAGGGTACTGGCGTTGGCAAGCCGGCTGAGGCAGCGGGCTGGTGCCGAACGTCTGAACCCTTTTGAACACTGGATTGATTCTTGGCTGCCGAATCCCCGCTCGATACCTTCCGCTCCGTTCTCACCGGCACATCCCGCGCCCTGGCGGAACAGCCCGAAGTGGAAGTGGCGTGGACATCGGACCAGGCCAGCCAGACCGGCAAGCTGATGCGCGTGCCCATGCCCGGCCGCGCCTTGCCGGCAGAGCAGGTGGCCCAGGCGCGCGGCGCGGCCGATTCCATGGCGCTGCGCCTGCGCTATCACAACGATGCCCTGCACAACGCCGGCGCCCCGGCGGAAATGCTCGCCCGCGCGTGCTATGACGCGGTGGAGCGGGTGCGCTACGAAGTGCTCGGCTCTGACGGCTACCAGGGCATGCGCGGCAATCTCGACGCCGTGACCGCGCAGCGCGTCAGCGCCGATCCGATCAGCCGCGCGACCAAGCCCGAAGAAGTACCGCTGCCCACCGCCCTTTCGCTGCTGCTGCGCGAAAAGCTCACCGGCGCGCCGATCCCCGCACTGGCCAAGCTGGGCACCGACATGGTGCGCAGCTGGATCGAGGCCAAGGCCGGCGACGACATGGCAAGCCTTGCCGGCAGCCTGGAGGACCAGAAGGCGTTCCAGAAGCTGGCGCTCTCGATGCTCGGCCATCTCGATCTGACCCAGGCCTCCGCGCCCGAGCAGAACGAGAACGAAGACGAAGACAGCGAGGACGAACAGGACGACGGCACCGAAAAGCCCGAAGAGTCCGAGTCCAGCGCTGATGATCAGCAACCGGTGGAGCAGGCAGGCGACACCTCTGACGGCGAAGGCGATGGCGATCAGCAGGAAGAGGCCGATCGCCCCGATGATGCCGCCGACGCCGACATGGCCGACGAGGGCGAGGAAGGCATGCTGCCCACCCGGCCCAACCGCCCGTGGACCGACCTGCCCGAGGATTTCGACTACAAGACCTATACCACCCGTTTCGACGAAGTGATCGCCGCCACCGACCTGTGCGACGAGGAAGAGCTGACGCGGCTGCGCGCCTACCTCGACAACCAGATGAAAGGCCTGCAAAGCGTCGTCACGCGGCTGGCCAACCGCCTGCAGCGCCGCCTGATGGCCGCGCAGAACCGCAGCTGGGATTTTGACCAGGAAGAAGGCCTGCTCGACGCTGCGCGGCTCGCCCGCGTGGTGATCGCGCCGGGCCATTCGCTGTCGTACAAGATCGAGCGCGAGGTGGAATTCAAGGACACCGTCGTGACCTTGCTGATCGACAATTCCGGCTCGATGCGCGGGCGGCCGATCTCGATCGCTGCAATCAGTGCCGACATTCTCGCGCGCACGCTGGAACGCTGCGGCGTGAAGACCGAAGTGCTCGGCTTTACCACCCGGGCTTGGAAGGGCGGCAAATCGCGCGAGGCCTGGCTGGCCGGTGGCAAGCCAGCACATCCCGGCCGTCTCAACGACTTGCGCCACATTGTTTACAAGAAGGCTGACGAGCCCTGGCGCCGCGCCCGCAAGAACCTGGGCCTGATGATGCGCGAAGGCCTGCTCAAGGAAAACATCGACGGTGAGGCGCTGCTCTGGGCGCACACCCGCATGCTTGCCCGGCCCGAAGACCGCCGCATCCTGATGGTGATTTCCGATGGCGCGCCGGTGGACGACAGCACGCTGTCGGTCAACCATGCCGGCTATCTGGAACAGCACCTGCGCCGGGTGATCGACTGGATCGAAAAGCAGAGCCCGGTGCAACTGGTTGCCATCGGCATCGGCCACGACGTGACCCGCTATTACCGCCGCGCCGTGACGATCATGGACGTGGAGCAACTGGGCGGCACGATCGTGGAACAACTGGCCGATCTGTTCGAGGTGGATTGAGCGTTCGGTAGGCATGGGGCTTCGACAAGCTTGTCTGTTTGATCTGGGTTATTGAGCAAGCTGCCGGGGTGAGGTGGCCGCCTCACCCGGGCGCGGATGTATGGTCGTTCGACAGGCCGATCTGGCAAGATCATCGCTGAGCAAGGCCGCATCCGCAGCCAAAACCTTGAACACAGTTGCTCAGGGCGACCGGAGGTTGGTGAGGCAGGTGGCTTTGCCGATTCCGTTCGCCCTGAGCTTGTCGAAGGGCATTCCCCGCGCCTAGGGTGCCGATCTAGCAACCAGGAGAACACAATGGCATCGGCCCCAGCGCCACAAAAACCAAAGGGCTGGCAGCTGTTCAAGCTGGCTTTGCAAACGCGCAAGTCTGCCACGATGCTGGGTTTCGGGTTTTCCTCGGGCCTTCCCTATGCCCTGCTGATCGGCACGCTCAACGCCTGGCTGGGCGAGGTGAAGATCGATCTGGCGACGATCGGCGTGCTGTCGTGGATCGGGCTGACCTATTCATTCAAGTTCCTCTGGTCCCCCCTGGTCGATCGCCTGGCACTGCCCGGGTTGGAGCGCCTGGGCCGCCGCAAGAGCTGGATCGCGCTGTGCCAGGGTGCGCTGGTGCTCAGCTTCATGGGCCTTGCCGCCACCGATCCGACCCATGCCATCGGCACCTTTGCGCTCTTCGCGTTCCTGGGCGCCTTGGCCTCGGCCACGCAGGATGTGGCAATCGATGCCTGGCGCATCGACGTGGCCGATGAGCGGACCAGCGTGGAACTGCTCACCTCGATCGGGCAGTTTTCCTATCGTATCGCCTCGATCGTGGGTGGCGCGCTGGCGCTGGTCATGGCCGGGCGGATGAGCTGGCCGTTGGTCTACGTGCTCATGGCGGGGCTGATTGCGCTGATCATCGTGGTAACGCTGCGGGCACCTGATACGCCGCGGGTGGAGCAGGGCGCACTGCACGCCGCGCTGAGTCAGCCTGGCGAACTTGCGCCCAAGGCGCGCGGCTTGGCGCTGCTGATCGTGGGGCTGAGCTGGGCTTGGGCGATCGTCACGATCGTGGTCTTCATGGTCCAGATGCTGCGCCCCCTCGCGCCGGGTGCCAAGCATCCCTCGGTGGCCGCGTTCACGCGCGGGACCGGCCCCTGGATCGTGCTGGCCACAGTGGCTGTGCCTTTGCTGGTATCGGCGGTGGTCAACGCTCTCAAGATGCGGGGACGCGGGGTTCTGGTGGCGCCCGACGATGCACATGGCCCGGGGCGTACCGCGCTCAACCATCTTTACGTGGCGCTGGTTTCACCGCTGTCGGAACTCGTCGGGCGGCTGGGCTGGGGCGTGCTGATCGTGATCGGCATGATCCTGACTTATCCGTTGTGCTATAATATGTGGGCCAGCTTTGCCTTCCCGTTCTATCTGGATTTCCTGCACTATTCCAAGGACGAGGTGGCCTTCGCCTCGAAGCTGTTCGGCATTTTCATGAGCATGGCGGGTGTCGGCCTGGGCGGCTTCCTGTTCGTGCGGGCGGGGCGCATGCCCACGATCCTGATCGGCGTGGCGCTGCCCATCCTGGGCAACTTCGTCTATGCCGATCTGGCCGAAGGCGGGGCGATGATCGATCGCGTGGCCCATGCGGTGGGCCTGCAGGCCCTGCTGGGCGCCTTCGGGTTCGACGATCGCATGGTGCGCCTGCTGCTGACGATCGGCTTTGAAAACATCTCGACCGGCATCGCTGGGGCCGCCTTCGTCGCCTACATTTCCACGATCGTCAGCCGCAGCTACACCGCCGTGCAATATGCCTTGCTCTCCTCGCTCACGTTCCTGATCGGCTCGCTGGGGCGCGGCATCGCCGGCGAGGCGTTCGACCTTTACGGCTATGCCACGGTGTTCCGCTATGCCGCTGCCGCCGGCGGGCTGGCGGTGGTGTTCGTTCTGCTGGAATGGGTGCGGGTATCGCAGGCTTCGCGCAAGGCAGCGACACCAACCCCCGACCCCCGCCTCTGAAGAGGAGTGGGGGCTAAAGCGCTGAACATAAAGCCCCCTCCTCTTCAGAGGAGGGGGTTGGGGGTGGTGGATATCAAGCGCTGGCGCTCAATCCGGCACTTCGCCGTTCCGCCGCAGCACGTCGCCGGCAAGATAGAGCGAGCCCACGATCAGCACGTCGCCACCCGGTGGCAGCGCCGCGAGCGCCTGCTCCACGTCGGCGAAGCTGCGCACCGGCAAGGCGCTATGTGCGGCGAAATCCTCGGGCCGATGGGCATCGTGGCCCGGTGCGGGCACGACCGAGATCGACAGGGCGTGGCCGCCCAGCGGTGCCAGGATGGCGCCAGGGTCCTTGTTGGCCAGCATGCCGATGATCACGTGCACCGGCGGCTGCGCGGCGAGGTGGCGGGCGATCGCCAGCCCGGCGTCGGGATTGTGCCCACCGTCGAGCCACACCGTGCGCCCTGGCACTTGCGCGGTCAGCGGCCCTTGGCCCAGCCGTTGCAGGCGGGCGGGCCAGCGCGCGGCGCGGATGCCATCGGCCATGGCGGCCGCGCTGACCGACACGACGTATTGATGGCGCAGCATGGCCACGGCCAGCGCGGCATTTTCCGCCTGGTGCAGGCCAGCCAGCGTCGGCAGCGGCAGGGTGAGCGCGCCCGACGCGTCGCGATAGGCGATGTCTGCGCCGATCGCGGCATCCCATGCCGTGCCGCGGGCGAGGACGCTGGCGCCCTGCGCGGTGGCCGTCTCTGCCACCATCTCTGCGGCCCGCGCCGGATAGCGCAGCGTCACCAGCGGCACGCCGGGCTTGGCGATGCTGGCCTTTTCAAATGCGATGCGCACCAGCGGATCGTGCACGGCGGCATCGGGAATGGTGGCATCCGGCGATAGCAGGAACGCCTCGTGATCGAGGCCCAGCGTGGCCAGGCCGGTGGCCGCTGCGGTGGGCAGGATGTTGGTGGCATCCAGCCGCCCGCCCAGCCCGGTCTCGATCACGCAGGCATCGGCCGGCACGCTGGCAAAGGCCAGGAACAGCGCGGCCGTGGTCACTTCGAAAAAGCTCGGGGTAAGATCGGGCTGCGCCGCATCGAGCGCCTGCTTGAGCAGGGCGGCCAGCGTGGCATCGTCAATCAATTGCCCGGCCAGGCGGATGCGCTCGTTATAGCGGACCAGGTGCGGCTTGGTGGCGGTGTGGACGCGCAAGCCCTGCGCTTCGAGCATGTAGCGCAGATAGGTGCAGGTAGAGCCCTTGCCGTTGGTGCCCGCGACATGGAACACCGGGGGCAGGCGGTCCTGCGGGTTGCTCAGCCGCGCGCAGAGTTCGCGCACGGTGTCGAGCCCCAGCCGCCCCTGCGGCAGCGACAGTGCGCCCAGCCGATCGAGCTGGGCCTGCACGGCCGGATTCTCGGAAATCGCGAAGTCCTTCACGAAAACCCCTCCCACCTCTGGCCCCCGCGCGTGGGCGGGGGCAGGGCGCGTTCGCGTCAGGCGGCCTTGGCGGCCATCAGGTAATCGATGGTTTCAGCCAGCGTGGCGCGCAGGTTGTGGCGATGCACCACCATGTCGATCATGCCGTGGGCATGCAGGTATTCGGCACGCTGGAAACCTTCGGGCAGCTTTTCGCGGATGGTGTCCTGGATCACGCGCTGGCCGGCAAAGCCGATGAGCGCGCCCGGCTCGGCAATCTGAACGTCACCCAGCATGGCATAGCTGGCAGTGACGCCACCGGTGGTGGGATCGGTCAGGACCACGATGTAAGGCAGGCCGGCGGCATGCAGGCGGCTGATCGCCACGGTCGAGCGCGGCATCTGCATGAGGCTGAGGATGCCTTCCTGCATGCGCGCGCCACCGGCTGCAGTGACGGCGATGTAGGGGCACTTTTCGCGGATCGCGCGCTCGGTGCCGGCAATGAAGGCATTGCCCACGGCCATGCCCATCGATCCGCCCATGAAGGCAAATTCCTGCACGCCGACGACGGCCTTCTTGCCTTCGATGCGGCCCACCGCGTTGGTCAGCGCATCGGGATGCGGATTGGCGGCCCGGGCGGCCTTGATGCGATCGCCATACTTCTTGGTGTCGCGGAACTTGAGCGGATCTTCCTTGACCTTGGGCGCCGGCAGCAGGGTGAAGCCGGGGTCAAGCAACTGCGACAGGCGCGCATCGGCGCCGATGCGGCCATGATGGTCGCAGCGCGGGCAGACCGACTGGTTTTCCTCGTACTCCTTGGTGAACAGCATTTCGCTGCACCCGGGGCACTTGATCCACAGGTTGTCGGGCGTGTCGCGCTTGGGGGTGAAGGGCAGCGCGTTGCGAACGCGGTTGATCCAGCTCATGCGATATCCTTTCGCGCCGCATGCACGGCCGCGCTCAGCGACGCGACCAGATCGCGCACCGGGCCGGCGGCATCAGCACCGTGTTGGGCCACGAGATCCACCAGGGCCGAGCCGACGACGACGCCATCGGCCACGGCGGCAATGCCCCCGGCCTGTTCGGGCGTGCGCACGCCAAAGCCCACGGCAACGGGGATCGTGGCGGTTTGCTTGATCCGCGCCACCGCCTCTTCGATCGAGGCGAGCGCGGCCGATTGCTTGCCGGTGATGCCGGCAACCGAAACATAATAGAGGAACCCGCCCGAACCATCGAGCACGGCGGGCAGGCGCGCGGCATCAGTGGTGGGGGTGGCGAGGCGAATGGGCGAAATGCCGCGCGCGCGCAGCGCCGGGCCCAGTTCGGGGTCTTCCTCGCTCGGAATGTCGACACAGATCACGCCATCGACACCCGCCTCGGCGCAGGCATCGGCAAACCATTCCGCGCCGCGGGTGATCATGGGATTGGCATAGCCCATCAAGACCAGCGGCACATCGGGGTGACGCGCGCGGAAGCCCTTGGCGATGTCCAGGATATGCGCGGTCTTGGTGCCGGCGGCGAGCGCGCGCAGGTTGGCGTTCTGGATCGCCGGGCCATCGGCCATGGGATCGGTGAACGGCATGCCCAGCTCGATCACGTCGGCCCCGCCGGCCACCAGGGCGTCAAGGATCGCGGGCGTCGCCTCGGGCGTGGGATCGCCGCCGGTGACGAAGCACACAAGGGCGGCATGGCCCTTGGCAAAGGCATTGGAAAGGCGGGTCATCAGCCGACAACTCCACGGCATGTCACGCGCGCGATCGCCAGCGGCAAGGACATCATTTCCAACACACCTTCCATGATCTTCGAGGTTCCGGGCTGCGCACTACGTGATTTGCGCGCGGATGCAAAGAGCCCTGCCTTTTGCCCTCATCCTGGGGCGTGGAGAGACCTGCGAGCTGATTGATCTTACAGCTTCACCCCCAGGTGCTCGGCCACCGAGAAGATGTCCTTGTCACCCCGGCCGCACAGGTTGGCGAGGATGATCTGGTCCTTGTCCATGGTCGGCGCCAGCTTGGTGACGGCGGCGATGGCATGGGCGGGCTCGAGCGCGGGAATGATCCCTTCGGTGCGGCACAGCAGCTGGAACGCATTGAGCGCCTCGGTATCGGTGACCGAGGTATAGTCCACGCGGCCCACGTCCCTGAGCCAGGCATGCTCGGGGCCGATGCCGGGGTAATCCAGGCCGGCGCTGATCGAGTGGCCTTCGGTGATCTGGCCGTCCTCGTCCTGCAACAGGTAGGTCTTGTTGCCGTGGAGCACGCCGGGGCGTCCACCGGCGAGCGAGGCGGCATGTTCCTTGTCGAGGCCGTGGCCGGCCGCCTCGACGCCCAGCATCTTGACCTCGGGATCATCGAGGAACGGGTGGAACAGGCCGATGGCGTTGGAGCCACCACCGATCGCGGCGACCAGAACGTTGGGCAGGCGGCCGGTGCGGGCGAGCATCTGGGCGCGGGCTTCCTTGCCGATCACGCTTTGGAAATCGCGCACCAGCTCGGGATAGGGGTGCGGACCGGCAGCGGTGCCGATGATGTAGAACGTGTCGTGCACGTTCGCCACCCAGTCGCGCAGCGCTTCGTTCATCGCGTCCTTGAGCGTGCCGGCGCCGGCCGTGACCGGCACCACTTCGGCGCCGAGCAGCTTCATGCGGAAGACGTTGGGCGCCTGGCGGGCAACGTCGGTGGCGCCCATGTAGACCACGCAGGGCAGGCCAAAGCGCGCGCAGACAGTGGCGGTGGCCACGCCGTGCTGGCCCGCGCCGGTTTCGGCGATGATCCGGGTCTTGCCCATGCGCATCGCCAGCAGGATCTGGCCGATGCAGTTGTTGATCTTGTGTGCGCCGGTGTGGTTGAGTTCGTCGCGCTTGAACCAGACCTGCGCGCCCTTGCCGGCCGGGGCGTTCTTGGCCAGTTCCTCGGTCAGCCGCGGCGCAAAATAGAGCGGGCTGGGCCGGCCGACATAGTGTTCGAGCAGGTCGTCGAATTCGGCCTGGAACGCGGCATCGGCCTTGGCCTTGCGGTATTCCGTTTCGAGATCGAGGATCAGCGGCATCAGCGTTTCGGCGACATAGCGACCGCCGAACTGGCCGAAGTGGCCACGATCGTCGGGCTGGTTGCGGAAGCTGTTCGGGTTCTGGGCAGTCATGGTCCAGCCGCTTGGCAGAGGGCGGGGCGGTTGTCCAGATTCATGGCCAAAGGGGCGGCGGGGCCGTGGCGCCCGCTGCGCGCCGGGCACCACCAAGGCGTTTTGCCATAGTTTGCATTTATGCAATCGCATTTCAGCAATTTGCACGATCGCGTGTTCATCCTGGCGTAATGTCCGGGCGCTAGATGGCGTCTTGCAACGTCGTGAAGGCGGTCCCGTAATGGGGCCGCCTTTTTGCGTTTTACATTACTGCAACGATACTTTCTGTCTATTTGTTCAGGTAGGGCTAAACCTTTCAAAATTGACAGAAACTGTGGCAAAAATGCCATGCGTACTATGTTAGAGTCAGAAATTTGACAGTTATGACTTGTTGAGGATTGGCGTGCGGCCTACTTGCCCGATCGACCGCCGCACCAAACGGCGGATTGAATGCAAGGAGGTTTATTATGCGTCTCGTTCTTCTCGCGCTCGCCGGTACCCTGGCTGCAGCCGCCCCAGCCATGGCCAACGAGGTCCGCGTCGAAGCGCACAGCGGTGTGCTCTGGAATCACGATGCCACCGATGCCACGGCTGGCGTTGCAGCAGGCTATGACTACGATCTTGGCCCGGCAGCGTTCGGCGGCGTCGAAGTCTCGGCCGACAAGATCCTCAACAGCTATGCCAAGCGCGTGTCGGTTGGCGTGAGCGGCCGCCTGGGTGCGAACCTGGCCGGCACCAAGCTTTATGCCGTGGGCGGCTATGCCACCACGCCCTGCACCGATTGCGGCGGCGCGTGGAACTTTGGCGCCGGCGTGCAGAAGTCGTTCCTGCAGAAGTTCTACGGCAAGGTGGAATACCGCCACTACATCGCCGACGAAGGCCTGGGCAACCGCGACGCGGTGACCGCCGGCGTTGGCCTGAAGTTCTGATCGGACCCGGTTTCGACCGGACTTTATCCGAACCAGTAAAAGCAGCGGGCGGCGCGAAAGCGTCGCCCGTTGTCGTATGCGGGGCTGCGCTTGGCGCTGGCGCCGGCGTTCAGGCCGCGCGGGCGGCGCGGCAGAACGCCTGGATGCGGCTTTCGTCCTTGACGCCGGGCGCGCTTTCCACGCCCGATGATACATCGACCAGTTCGGCGCCGGTCTGGCGCACGGCATCGGCAACATTGTCGGGGCCCAGGCCACCGGCCAGGCCCCAAGGCGTGGGGCCGCGATAGGCGTTGAGCAGCGCCCAGTCGAACACCAGCCCCAGGCCGCCGGGAATGGCCGCGCCCTTGGGGGCCTTGGCATCGAACAGCAGGAGATCGGCCGCCCCGGCATAGCGGGCAGCAGCCGCCACATCGGCAGGGGCTGCCACCGACAGCGCTTTCCACACCGGCAGGCCGAACTGGGCTTTCAACTGCGCGGCGCGTTCGGGGGTTTCGTGGCCGTGAAGCTGCAGCACATCGAGATGGGCCGCGGCAATCGCCTCGCCGATGGTGGCGTCATCGGCATCCACGAACAGGCCGACCAGGCGGCTGCGCCCGGCATTGCGCGCGCCCAGCAGCGCGGCGTCGCGGATGGTGACATGGCGTGGGGAAGGGGGAAAGAACACGAGGCCGGCATAATCGGCGCGCGCGGCAAGCGTGGCGTCGAGCGCGGCACTCGTGTTGATTCCGCAGATCTTGATGGCTGGGGCTGGCATGGCCAGCCCATGTGGCGTCTTGCTTACTGCGGTGCAAGCTCGAACGTGATGGTGACGCTGGCGGTCACATCCAGTTCGCCGGCAGCAACCGGGCTGGGCGCGGCCATCATCATCTTTTCAGCGCGGGCATAGAGCACGGGCGGCTGGGGCGACCAGCCACCGGTTTCACTGATCGTCAGCATGCGCACCACCTTGAGCCCGGCAGCGCGGGCGTAGAGATCGGCGCGGGCGCGGGCCTTGGCCACGGCATCGACGCGGGCCTCGTCCATCGCCGCTTCGGGCTTGTCGATCTGGAAGCTGGGGCCGTTGACTTCGTTGGCGCCGGCCTTGACCAGGGTATCGATCACTTGGCCATAGCGCGAGAGGTCGCGCTGCTTGACCTGAACCTGGTTGGTGGCGCGATAGCCCACGATCACCGGATCGCCCTGCGTGCTGCCATCTGGCAGGCGCTTCTGTTCGCCATAGACCGGGCTGACCGACAGGTTGCTGGTCTGCATGTCGCGCGCGGCAACGCCGCTTGCCTTGAGCGCCGCCATCGTGGCGTTCATCGCGCGGGCGTTCGCGGCCAGCGCCTCGCTTGCCGTCTGGCCTTGGGTGGTAACGCCGGCGGTGAACACTGCCAGGTCGGGCACGCGGGTGCTGCGGCCTTCGGCCTGCACGGTCAGCACCGTGGCGCCGGGGCTGATGACCGGGGCGGTCTGCACCGCCTGCTGGGCCATGGCGGGGGTGACCAGCGCGGCCAGGGGCAGGGCGGAAAGACTGGCGGCGAGGATAAGGCGCTTCATCGGGACGGTCTCCGTTTGTGACGGCTGGGGAATGGCCGAAGCGAGCTTGCAGCGCGCTGAACCGTTGCCGGGGAAACCGTTCAGGAAACCTTCCGTTCCAGTACGACCATGGCAAAGTCCACCGGCGTGGCGCCAGGGAAAGGCCGCGTTTCGCCCGTGCGCACATAGCCGCGCCGCTCGTACCAGGCGATCAGTTCGGGGCGGCGATCGATCACTGTCATCTCGATCGCGCCGGCACCCAGCTGGCTTTTTGCCACGGCGTTGCAATGCGCCAGCAGCGCGCGGCCCAGGCCGCCGGCCTGCACATCGGGATCGACGCACAGCATGCCGAGGTAGGCCTTGCCCTGCGGCAGCGCGATCAGCGTAACCGTGCCGATCAGCGGGCCATCGGCAGCCTGCGCCACGATCACGCAGCGATCGGGTGCGGCGATGGCGGCAGCAAGTTCGGCGTCCGACGTGCGCTCGTCGTCCAGTAGGTCGGCCTCGTGCGTCCAGCCTTGGCGCGCGGTATCCCCGCGATAGGCGCGTTCGACCAGGCGGCGCAGCGCCGGCAGATCAGCGGGCGCCGCAAGGCGGAACGTGGCATCGAGCGTGGGCACGGGGCCGGGCATGATGGATCAGAGCGTGGCTTCGATGGCGCGCGCGGCGGCCAAGGGGTCTTCCGCGCGGCTGATCGGGCGGCCGATGACCAGGCACGAAGCGCCGGCATCGCGCGCCGCGCGCGGGGTCACGGCACGCTTCTGGTCGCCCAGCGCGGAGCCGCGGCCTTCGGCAGGGCGCAGGCCCGGCACCACGAAATAGCCGTTCTTCCAGCGGCGGTGCACCTCGCCCACCTCGTGCCCGGAACAGACGATGCCATCAAGGCCGGCTTCCTGCGCCAGGTCTGCCAGGCGCAGGACCTGGTCGTGCGACGAACCGCTGACCCCGCCGCGCGCCAGGTCGGCATCGTCCAGGCTGGTCAGCACGGTTACCGCCACCACCTTGCAGCCTTCGCCGGCGGCCGCCTTGGCATCTTCCATCATCGCGCGCCCGCCCGAGGCGTGGATGGTGACGATCGCCGGCTGCAGCACGTGGATCGACTGCATCGCCGCCGCCACGGTGTTGGGAATGTCGTGCAGCTTGAGATCGAGGAAGATCGGCATGCCGATCTTGGCCATTTCGTGCACGCCGTGGTGGCCATGCGCGCAGAAGAATTCCAGCCCAAGCTTCAACCCGCCGACGTGGCCTTTCACCTTTTGCCCCAGCGCCACGGCGGCATCGAGACGGGGAAGATCGACGGCAAGAAAGATCGGGTTGCTCACGGGTGGATATCCGTCTGGGCCGCATCGCTGGCGGCGTCGGTGGCGGGATAGGCGCCGGCCTGGCTCACCAGGCTCGACTCCAGGGTAGCGATGCGGCGCTTGAGGCGCCAGCGGCGCAGCCGGCCTGCCGCCCAGGGTGGCAGGAAACCGGCCAGGAAAAAGACCAGGGCGACAAAGCCCACCGGCCAATCGAAGTGCAGATAGCCCGCGCCATATGGCCAGAAATTCACGCGGGCGGTGTCCGCGTTCATGGCGATGAACGCGGCAAAGGCCGCAATCAGGGCCAGCCACAAGACGATGCGGATCTGCTTCATGTGCGGCGCTTCACCCTTCAACCTGCCGTGCGGTACGCACGGGTGGCGGACCTTAGGCAGATTGTAAACGAAGCGCCAGCACTTGCATTATTCGCCAAACACCCGGGCGAAGATGGTATCCACAGCCTTGAAATGATAATCGAGGTTGAACTTTTCCTCGATCGTCTGCGGGCTCAGCGCCTTGGTCACGTCGGCATCGGCCTTGAGCAGTTCGAGCAGCGAGAGCTGGCCGTCGGATTCCCACACCTTCATCGCGTTGCGCTGGACGAGGCGATAGGCTTCGTCGCGCGTCACGCCGGCCTGGGTCAGCGCCAGCAGCACGCGCTGCGAGTGGACCAGGCCGCCCATGCGGTCGAGGTTCTTCTGCATGCGCTCGGGGTAGACGACCAGCTTGTCGATCACCGAGGTCAGACGGGCCAGCGCGAAATCGAGCGTGATCGTGGCGTCAGGGCCGATGAAGCGCTCGACCGAGGAATGCGAGATATCGCGTTCGTGCCACAGCGCCACGTTTTCCAGCGCCGGCGTCACGGCCGAGCGCACCACGCGGGCCAGGCCGGTGAGGTTTTCGGTCAGGACCGGGTTGCGCTTGTGCGGCATGGCCGACGAGCCCTTTTGCCCCGGCGAGAAGTATTCTTCCGCTTCGAGCACTTCGGTGCGCTGCAGGTGGCGCACTTCGGTGGCCAGGCGCTCGATCGAGCTGGCGATCACGCCCAGCGTGGCAAAGAACATGGCATGGCGATCGCGCGGGATCACCTGGGTGGAAACCGGCTCCACCGTCAGGCCAAGCTGATCGGCGACATATTCTTCCACGGCCGGATCGATGTTGGCAAACGTGCCCACGGCGCCGGAAATGGCGCACGTGGCGATTTCGGCGCGGGCATTGACCAGGCGCGTGCGGCAGCGCGAAAACTCGGCATAGGCTTCGGCCAGCTTCTTGCCGAACGTGGTCGGTTCGGCATGGATGCCGTGGCTGCGGCCGATCGTGGGGGTGTACTTGTGCTCTGTCGCGCGGCGCTTGATCGCGGCGAGCAGCGCGTCGAGGTCTTCGAGCAGGATATCGGCGGCGCGCGCCAGCTGCACGGCCAGCGTGGTGTCGAGCACGTCGGAGCTGGTCATGCCCTGGTGCATGAAGCGCGCCTCGGGGCCCACCTGCTGCGCCACCCAATCGAGGAAGGCGATCACGTCATGCTTGGTCACTGCCTCGATCGCGTCGATCGCGGCGACGTCGATGGTCGGGTTGGTCGCCCACCAGTCCCACAGCGCCTTGGCGCCGCTTGCGGGCACCACGCCCAGGTCACCCAGCTTCTGCGTGGCGTGGGCCTCGATCTCGAACCAGATGCGATAGCGCGCTTCGGGTTCCCAGATCGCGGTCATCGCGGGGCGGGCATAACGGGGGACCATGGTTCGACTCCGGGTTTGCGGTTTGCTCGGCTGTGCCCCGCCCGCTAGGGGCGCACGACGGCTAAGGCAAGCCCTGCGCGGACTGGCCGTGGGTGGATTGGCCCGCCCCGCCGCGCCGTTCCCCCCGGTTCGACGCAGCAAGGCGGGCCTGCCCCGCACGCGCCGCCAGGTGGGGCGCGGGGTATGGGCGCAGCGGCAGATCAGCCGGTCAGAGCGCCAGGTTCAGCGCCACCGAGGCGACATGGTCGCTGGTGTCGAGCTTGCCCGGGCGCACGCCGTGCTGGTTGAGATAGCCCGCCTCGATCGACAGCTTCTTGGTGATCGGCGCATTGATGCCGATGAAATTGCGCATCCGCTCCTCGCCGTTCACGGTCTGGAACGCGGTCTTGTTGAGATCGATGAAGCTTTCGTGGCTGGCAACGATCATCACCTTGCTGCCCTGCGCCACGGGCAGGCTGGCCTTGAGGAACGGACGCAGGCGCCAACCGGTGCCGGCGATGCCGTCGCGCCAGCGCTGTTCCAGGCGCAGCCGGCCGTTGAAGCGCACCGGGCCGAGATGGGCAAAATTGTCAAAGCTCACCTGCTGGCGAAAGCGTCGCTCCATCACCGCGAAATCGCCGTGCAGGTAATTGGGATCGTGGGTGTAGCCCAGCCAGACAGTGACCTTCTTGTCGAGGCTGTAGCCCACCATGAAGTTGTTTTCGAGTTCGTAGAAACCGCGCGTGTTGCCGGTGCGCAGGATGGTTTCGTTGGACAGGCGCCAGTTCTTGCCGGGCTTGGCTGTCACCAGCAGCGTGCCCCAGCCCTGGGTATCGGTATCGGCCCGCGCGGCGACCGGGGCAAACAGAACTGCCGCCAGGGCAAAGGCGCTGCAGAGAGAGGGCAGGATACGCATGGAAAAGGGTGTCCGTTCAGGGCTGTTGGCTGCCCCTATGACGTTTTGATGACACATTCGTGACAAAGGATTGACGCAAAATAGACGGATTTGATGGTGATTGTGCTGCCATTTCCGCAGCTTCGATCCGCTCTTGCGCCATGCTATGTTTCCATGAATATAGCTTGAAGTGACATTTTATGACGGTTTGCCGTGCAGGCCGTCGGTGCAGGGGCAAGACATTCCATGCAAAACGTGATCGATCGCCGGTGGCGGCGGGCTGTGCCCTGCGGCCTGGCGCTGGCAACCGGACTTGTCCTGGCAAGCCCGGCCCGGGCTGATTCGCCCGATGCCGTCAGCGTTCCGGCCGCGGGCGCGGATGCCCTGCGCACGGCCGGCGATATCGTCGTGACGGCGCGCCAGCGCCCCGAGCCGGCGCAAACCGTGCCGGCCGCGCTCAGCGTGGTCGATGGCGCGTGGCTCGATCGGTCGCTGGCGGTCAACACCCAGGCGCTCACCACGCTGGTGCCGGCGCTGACCTATTCCTCGGCGAACCCGCGCAACACGGCCTTCACCATCCGCGGCCTGGGATCGAGCGTCGTGGCGGTCAGCCAGGCCAACGACGGGCTCGAGCCCGGCGTGGGGTTCTATGTCGATGGCGTCTATCATGCGCGGCCGGCGACGGCGGCGTTCGACTTTAGCGATGTGGAGCGCGTCGAAGTCTTGCGCGGGCCGCAGGGCACGCTGTTCGGCAAGAACACCACGGCCGGCGCCATCGCCATCACCTCGCGCCTGCCCTCGTTCACCCCGGGGGCGAGCGAGGAGGTGAGCGTGGGCGAGCGCCGGCTGGTGCAGGCCAAGGCCATGGCCACCGGGCCGCTGGTCGATGGCGTGCTGGCCTATCGCCTTTCGGGCCTGCTGACGCGGCGTGATGGCGTGATCCACAACGTGCGCACCGGGGCAGACCAGAACAGCGTCGACAACCAGGCCCTGCGCGGCCAGTTGCTGTTCACGCCCTCTGCCAGCGTGCAGCTGCGCGTCGTGGCCGATTACGCCCGCTTTGGCGGGGATTGCTGCACCCAGGTCTATCTGCGCGTCGGCACCAGCCTGCGCAGCGCATCGCGGCAATATGCTGCGCTGGCTGCGACGGCGCACTATGTGCCGGCCAGCACCAACCCTTACGATCGGTTGACCGATATCGATGCCGGGCTGGGCGTGAACACCAACGAGGGCGGTGTAGCCGCTACGCTCGACTGGCATCTGGGCGGCGCGACGCTCACCGCGATCAGCGCCTGGCGGTTCTGGAACTGGGACGCGGCCAATGACCGTGACTATACCGGGCTGCCGATCCAGACCACGCAGCACATCCCCTCGCGCCAGGACCAGGTGAGCCAGGAACTGCGCCTCGCTTCTGACGGGCAGCGCGCGCTGTCCTATGTCGCCGGGCTCTATTATTTCCGGCAGGTCATCACTGGGCACCCGATCTCGATCTATGGCCCCTATGGCGCGCCGTGGCTGCTGGGCAAGACCACCAGCAATGGCACCGCGATCCCGGCCAACCTGCTCGATGGCTATGGCCAGACCGGCGATACGCGCTTTGCCGTCAACAGCTATGCCGCCTTTGCCGAGGTGAACTATACGATCGTGCCGCGCCTGACGGTGACCGGCGGCCTGCGCCAGACCTGGGAAGACAAGAACGGCCAATATGCCACCAGCGTGTTCGGCGGCCCGCAGGTGACCAATGCCGCGCTGATCGCCGCGCAGCTATCGGTGCTGCGGCCGCAGACCTATGCCGCCAGCACCCGCGATTCGAGCCTTTCGGGCCGCGCCAACCTGGCCTGGCAGGTCAGCGACACGGTGATGGCCTATGGCGGCTATGCCCAGGGGTTCAAATCCGGCGGGATCAACATGTCGGGCCTGCCGCTCGACAGCGCCAACCAGCCGGTCCTGGCCACGGCCGTGATCCGGCCGGAACGCAACATCACCTGGGAAGGCGGGATCAAGAGCCAGTGGTGGGATCGGCACCTGCTGCTCAACCTGTCCGCCTACCGCACCACGGTGCGCGATTTCCAGGCGACGGTGGTTGATTCCAGCCAGACCGTGGCGCTGCGCGGCTATCTTTCCAATATTCCCCGCGTGCGGGTGCAGGGTGTGGAGGCCGATGCCTCGCTGCGCTGGGGCGGCCTGGTGCTGACGGCGGGCCTTGCCTATGCCGACGGGCGCTACACCGACTATCCCAAGGGGCCGTGCCCGCTGGAGGCGCAGACCGCCGCGACCACCGCCTGCAACCTGACGGGCAAGGCGCTGACCGGCCTGTCCCGCTGGAGCGAGACGCTGGGCGCGGATTACCGCCTGCCGATGGCGCAGGGCGAATGGGTGCTGCACAGCGATACGGCGTGGCGCAGCAGCTATAACGGCGATCCCTCGCTGTCGCGCTATACCTGGATCGATGGCTATGCGCTGACCAACGCCAGCCTGGCCTGGCGCAGCCGTCGCGATGGCGGGCCGGGCGTGGAACTGGGCGTGTTTGCGCGCAACCTGTTCAACGCCAACTATATCCAGAACCTGACGATTCAGGCCGGCAATTCCGGCCTGATCCTGGGCACGCCAAGCGATCCGCGCACCTTGGGCGTGACGTTCCGCGCCTGGCAGTGAGCTGACCCGCGGCCCGGCGTGGCTGTGGAGGCGCCGGTCGGATAATGCGGCTGATGGATGCGAATTGATCGGCCGCGTCATCGCCTGGTCGCCGATCTGATCGCGGGCGGCGCGATGGGTTTAGGCATGCCGTCGCCGCTGCTCACGCAAGCCATGCAGATCCGCCGAGGCGTCTCTCCCGCAGAGGCAGGCAGGCGAGGGCCCGGGCAGGCGATGAGGCAGACAGTCAATGAGGCACGCAGGCGACGAGGGCGGCAGGCAACGAAGCCACCCATCGGACTAGCAAGGGCCGGAAGCCGGCGCCATTCAGCCTTAGCGGCTCGATCGTCCCCGCACGGCAGGGGGTACTAAGGCTGGCTCACGGGCTGCCGATGGAACGGGCAGAGACGACCGCGCCGTGGCGCGTTGCCGGGCGCGTGGGTGGGCGGGTCGGGCAGCGACACTGCCCGACGGATAGCAGATGCCACGACTTCCCCAGCCGTTGGCAACCCTCCGGAGCTATGGCCAATCCGCCTGCATCCGGCCTTGTTCCATCGATGCCAATGTCGTTCCCCTTACACCCCCTGCTAAGTGAAGACCTGTAGCGTTGGGCCCCAATCGGCCCGGAAAGTCACCCCGCGATAGTTTGGGTTTCGAGCGACATTGCCAATTGTTGCAGCCGCATTTGCAAAGAACTGTAAAATTGTGATGCCGCGTCCAAGGCTTATCGGGACGGGGCAAACGGTCGGTTTCGGACCGATTGGCTGGGCCCAAGATTTCCGTTTTTTGCCTTCGTTTCGGTTTGCGGCGCGCCCCGGTCCATGGCACCCCTGCGCCCATCGCAATGCTCTGCAAGAGGATGCCTATCATGCTGTCTTCACCCGCGCTTTCGCGTCTGCGCCACGCCATGATGGCCGGCGCCATGCTGGCCACGCCATTTGCCCTTGCTGCCCCGGCGCAGGCCGACGAGGGGATGTGGACGTTCGATGCCTTTCCCGCCGCGAAGATGAAGCAGGACTATGGCTGGGCGCCCGATCAGGCCTGGCTCGACCGCGTGCGCGCTTCTGCCGTGCGGCTGACCGGCGGCTGCTCGGCCAGCTTCGTGTCGGCCGAGGGGCTGATCCTGACCAACCACCACTGCGTGGTGGAATGCGCGCAGAACCTGTCGAGCGAAAAGGAAGACCTGGTCGCCAACGGCTTTGTCGCCGCGCGGCGCGAAGACGAGCGCAAGTGCCCGGGCCAGCAGGCCGAAGTGGTCACTGCCATCACCGATGTGACCGCGGCGGTGAAGGGCGCCATCGGCAGCCTGGCCGGTGAAGCCTTGGTCAAGGCGCGCGACGCCAAGATCGCCGAGATCGAAAAGGCGGGCTGCAAGGATCTGGCCACCACGCGCTGCCAGGTCGTCACCTTGTTCGGCGGTGGCCAGTACAAGCTCTATACCTATCGCAAGTATTCTGACGTGCGGCTGGTCTGGGCGCCGGAATTCCAGGCGGCGTTCTTTGGCGGCGATCCCGACAACTTCAACTATCCGCGCTATGCCCTCGATGCCGCGTTCCTGCGCGCCTATGAAAACGGCAAGCCGGTGAAGGTGGCCGCGCACCTCAAGTGGAGCCCGCGCGCGCCGCAGCCGGGCGAGGCGACGTTCGTGGTCGGCAATCCCGGTTCCACCCAGCGCCTGTTCACGATGTCGCAGATCGCGTTCCAGCGCGAGGTTTCGCTGCCGATCACCAACACCGTGCTGTCGGAACTGCGCGGGCGCCTGATCACTGCGATGGAGCAAAGCCCGCAGCGCAAGCGCGAGGGTGGCGACAGCCTGTTCGGCTTTGAAAACGCGCTCAAGGTCTATATCGGCCGGCAAAAGGCGCTGAACGATCCCGCGTTCGTCAAGATGCTGGTCGACAACGAAGCCACGCTCAAGGCCAAGGTTGCCGGCAATGCCGCCATTGGCGATCCGTGGAGCCAGGTGAGCGAGGCGGTTGCCGCCTATCGCAACATCTATCCCGCCTATCGCTTTACCCAGCCGATGGGCGATCTCTATGGCTATGCCGAAACGCTGGTGAAAGCCGCGATCGAAAAGGCCAAGCCCAATGGCGAGCGCCTGCCCGGCTATACCGACAGCGCGCTGCCGCTGCTGGAAAAGCAGGTGCTCGATGCCAAGCCGATCTATCCCTGGCTCGAACAGCTGGAAATGGAATGGAGCCTGTCCAAGGCGCGCGAATACCTTGGCGCCGATGATCCCGACACGCGCCTGCTGCTGGGCAAGGAAAGCCCGGAAGACCTTTCGGCGCGGCTGGTGACCGGCACCAAGCTGGGTGATCCGGCGGTGCGCAAGGCGCTGTGGGAAGGGGGCGCTGCGGCCATTGCCGCCAGCACCGATCCGATGATCGTCTATGCCCGCAGCCTGGAGCCGCGCCAGCGCGAACTGCAGAAGGCGGTGGATTCCCAGTATCAGGGTCCGCTCGCTGCCGCCGGGGCCAAGCTCGCCGATGCCCGCTTTGCCGCCTATGGCGCCACGCTCTATCCCGATGCCACGTTCACCCTGCGCATCAGCTATGGCAAGGTGGCCGGGTGGAAGGAACGCGGCGCCGATGTGGCACCGGTGACCACGATGGGCGGCGCCTTCGACCGCGCCACCGGGGCGCAGCCGTTCCTGCTGGCCAAGCAGTTTACCGACCACGCCGCGCAGATCGACAAGGCCACGCCGTTCGATTTCGTGACCACCAACGATATCATCGGCGGCAATTCCGGCTCACCCGTGGTGGACAAGAGCGGCGCCGTGATCGGCGCCGCCTTTGACGGAAACATCCACTCGCTGGGTGGCAACTATGGCTACCAGGGCGATGTGAACCGCACCGTGGTGGTCAGCACCGCCGCCGTGCAGCAGGCGCTGGAAAAGATCTATCCGGCGCCCGCACTGGTGCGCGAACTGGCGTCGAACTGAAATGCACTGGCCCCGTCGGTATCGTTCGCGGTACCGGCGGTGGCCACGCGCCGCGCCCGCATGCCGGCTTCTTCGGTGCCGATGTAATCGCGGGTGAGGGGCAGGGAATCGCGGTGGCGCACCAGCTGGAACTGGAAGTTCACCAGATCGGCGTGCTCGAACGCGGTTGCCGCGCCTGACAGATAGAACAGCCACATGCGATAGAAGCGCGCGTCGAACAGCGCCTCGATCTTGTCCTTGTTGGCGACGCAGCGTTCATACCAGGCGCGCAGCGTCGGGGCGTAGTGGCGGCGCAGCACTTCCACGTCGGTGACCATCAGGCGGTTGGGCTCGATCGCCGCGACGGTTTCGCTCATCGCCGGGATATAGCCACCGGGGAAGATGTACTTGCGCGTGAAATCGTCGGTCACCGTCGGCGGGCCGACGCGGCCGATGGTGTGCATCAGCATCACGCCGTCTTCGGCCAGGATATCGTGGCACTTCTGGAAATAGGCGCCGAAATTGGGCACGCCAACATGCTCGAACATGCCCACCGAAACGATGCGGTCATAATGATCGGTCACGTCGCGATAGTCGGTCAGGCTGAAGGTTACCTGCCCATCCACGCCTTCGCGCGCGGCCCAGTCCTTGGCATAGGCGAGCTGCTCCTTGGACAAGGTAATGCCATGCACGCTGGCGCCGCTCAGCTTGTGCAGCTGGATCGCCAGTCCACCCCAGCCGCAGCCGATGTCCAGCACGCGGTGGCCAGGGCGCAGCGCCAGCTTGGCGGCGATATGCTCGATCTTGGCGTGCTGTGCCTCTTCCAGCGTGGTGACGCCTTCCGGCCAATAGGCGCAGGAATACTGGCGCAGCGGGTCGAGGAACAGATCGTAGAGCCGATCATCGAGATCGTAGTGGTGCGCCACGTTGCGGCGCGAGGCGGCGCGGGCGTTGACGCGATCGACCCGGCCGACGATGTTGAGCCACAGCTTGCGCAGCGGGCCAGGGTTGTCGATATCGCCGGCACGCTCCCACGGGTTGTTGGCCCGCACGAAGCTGATGAAATCCATGATGTCACCGCCTTCGATGCGAACGCGGTCATCCATGTAGGCTTCGCCCAGGCCCAGGCTGGGGTTGCGGGCGAGGAAACCCGGCACCTTCTTGTCCATCAGGCGCAGGGTAAGGTCGGGCCAGCCTTCTTCCTTGGTGCCGAAAACGCGGCTGCGGCCATCAGCTTCAATTACCGTCAAAGTACCGTGACGGATCAGGCGCTTGAGCACCGGACCCAGGATAAGCATGGACATCGTTCAAAAAGCTCCGACGGTCCCGTCCCGTGTCCGGCCACTATGCACAAGCGCGGCCCGCCTGCAAGCGGACCGCGCCTTTTATTGAATTTCCTGAATTTTCAGGATGTGCAGATCAGCGGCAGCGGGCGCTGCTGCGATCGATTTCGCGGCCGAGCAGGCCACCACCCACCGCGCCGAGCAGCGTGCCCATGGTGCGGTCACCACGCGTGTCGATCGCGCGGCCCACCAGGGCGCCGCCGGCCGCGCCGATGATCAGGCCGGTCGTGCCGTTGCTGCGCTTGCAGTAGTAACGGCCGTCGCGGCCGCGCCAGATGCGTTCGTTGGCGCCGATCGGGCGCGGTTCGCGATAGCGGCCGCGGTCGTCGTAACGGCCCCAGCCGTGGCCACGGCCGTGGCCCGGATCGGCCATGGCGGGTGCGGCGGGTAGAACGATGGCCGCCATCACGGCGGCAAGGATGGTCTTCTTCATAGCAACTGTTCCCTGCTTTTTGGGTCCCGAGAATTTCGTGACGGTGAACACGGTTATGAGCGATCCGATCCACAACGGGCGATGAACGTCTCGTTGTGTTGCGTGTTCCGCGATGAACCGCGCTGCTGCTGCGATGGGTTGACGCTTGCCCGGCGCACCCGTGCCCGATAGGCATGGCGCCATGTTGCTCGATCTCGTCGATGTATTTGCTTCTGGCCCGCTTTCGGGAAACCCGCTTGCCGTGGTGCGCGGTGGAGAGGGGCTCGATACGCCGGCCATGCTCGCGCTGACCCGCTGGCTGGGCTTTTCCGAAACCACGTTTCTGTTGCCGCCCAGCGATCCTGGCGCCGATTACCGCGTGCGCATTTTCTACCCGGCCGGCGAATTGCCGTTTGCCGGGCATCCGACGCTGGGCACGGCCAAGGCCTGGCTCATGGCCGGCGGCGTGCCGCGCACGCCGGGTCGCGTCGTGCAGGAATGCGGCGTGGGCCTGGTCGAAGTGCGGATGGACGAGGAAACCCTGGCGTTTCGCGCGCCGCCGCTGCTGCGTGGCGGGCCGCTCGATGCGGCCGAGCGGGCCGAGGCGATCCGCGTCGCCGGCGTTTCAGCCGATGCCGTGGTCGATGCCATTCACGCCTGCAACGGCCCGGGCTGGCGCCTGCTGCGCCTGCGCAGCGCGGCCGATGTCCTGGCGGCGCGGCCGATGGCAGAGGCGCCGGTGCCCACCGACGTGGGCCTGATCGGTCCTTGCGACGAGGGCGATGCCGCCCACTTCGAACTGCGCGCGTTCTTTGCCAATCCGCAGGGCAAGATCGTGGAAGATCCCGTGACCGGCAGCCTGAATGCGGCCGCCGCGCAGTATCTGTTTGCCGCCGGGCTGGCACACGAACGCTATGTCGCCGCGCAGGGGCGCTGCACCGGCGCCGATGGGCGCGTGGTGCTGACGTGCGACGCGGATGGCGCGGTGTGGGTGGCCGGCGCCGTGGCAATGGTCAGCCAGGGCGGGGCGCTCCGCTAGGTATCCACCACCCCCCAACCGCCTACTCTCAAGCGGATGGGGCGTAGCAAAGGGGAAAGCCCCCTCCTCTTCAGAGGAGGGGGTTGGGGGTGGTGCGAAGCCTTGCCCCGCGCCTCAGCCCAGTGCGGCCTGCTTTTCGGCGGCCAGGCGGTCCAGTTCGGCGCGGCTGCGGCGTTCGGCCGCGGTCTTGAGCTGGCCGCAGGCCGCATCGATGTCGCGCCCGCGCGGGGTGCGCACCGGGGCCGAAATGCCCGCTTCGAACACGATCTCGGCAAAGCGCTTCACCCGTTCCGGGGTGGAGCATTCATAGGGCGCGCCCGGCCAGGGGTTGAACGGGATGAGGTTGACCTTGGCCGGCAGCTTGTAGTGCTTGAGCAGGCGCACGAGTTCGCGGGCATCCTCGTCGCTGTCGTTGCGGTCCTTGAGCATCACATATTCGAACGTGATGCGCCGCGCGTTGCTGGCGCCGGGGTAATCGGCGCAGGCCTGGAGCAGTTCTTCCAGCCCGAACTTGCGGTTGATCGGCACGATCTCGTCGCGCACGTCCTTGGTCACGGCGTGGAGTGAAACCGCCAGGTTCACGCCGATTTCCTCGCCGGCGCGGGCCATCATCGGCACGACGCCGGCGGTGGAGAGGGTGATGCGGCGCTTGGACAGGGCGAGGCCATCGCCATCCATCACCAGCTTGAGCGCATCGCGCACGTTGTCGAAGTTATAGAGCGGCTCACCCATGCCCATCATCACGATGTTGGTCAGCAGGCGCCCGTCGGCAGTATAGCTGCCTTCGTCCTCGCCTTCGTCGGCTTCTTCCGCCAGGTCCAGCCCGGCCATCGATCCCTTGGGCCATTCGCCCAGCGCATCGCGCGCCAGCATGACCTGGCCGACGATCTCGCCCGGCGTCAGGTTGCGCACCAGCTTCATCGTGCCGGTGTGGCAGAACCGGCAATTGAGCGTGCAACCCACCTGGCTCGACACGCACAGCGTGCCGCGATCGGCATCGGGAATGAACACCATTTCAAAGTCATGGCCATCGGCCGTGCGCAGCAGCCACTTGCGCGTGCCGTCGGTGGAAACCTGCGCTTCGACCACTTGGGGACGGCCGATGACGAAGCGTTCGGCCAGCCACGGGCGCATGGTCTTGGCAATGTCGGTCATCGCCTCGAACTCGGTCACGCCGCGGTGATAGAGCCAGTGGAACACCTGCTTGGCGCGCAGCTTGGCCGCCTTCGCATCGAGGCCGGCATCCTGGAACAGAGCGGCGATCTGCGGGCGGGGCAGGCCGATCAGATCGGTGCGGCCATCTTCGCGCGGGGTAACCGGGCGGGGCACGGGCACGGGATCGACATGGCCGGGAATCGGCATGGACACGGGAAGCGAGGTGGGGGCGTTCATGCGCCGCCATATACGCATTTATGGGAAAATCGCCAGTAGGCGCGAGTCAGGGTGGAACGCGTGGGCGACTCAGCGCCGCAGCCACCCGGTAATGGCCAGGCGCGGCGCCCCGGCAAAGGGCGTCACCAGCGAGACCGAATGGGCTTGCGGCACGCGGAACAGGTGCAGGGCATTGTGTCGTGGCGCAAGCGCGCGGTGCACGTCTCCAGCGCTGTCGTGGAACATCAGCAGGCCACCCCATTCCACCCGCCAGCGCAGCGTCAGGTTGAGAACATAGGCGGCAACGCGGTTCTTTCCCGCCACGTTGTCGTCATGGCCGGTGAGAAAATGGCCGGGCAGATAGCGCGTGGCCTGGCCATCGACCATGGCGATCGCCGGTTCCCCGGTCAGCGCGCGAAACAGATCGAGCCAGGGCGGCGTATTGAATGCCGATACCAGTTGGTCCACCGGCCAGTCACGCGCGGCGCGCGCAGCGGGATCGTCTGACACCCGCAGGGAATCGAACAGGAACTGGAACCCGTCGCGCGCCTGGCCGTGCACTGCGTCAAGCAGCGCGGCCTGCGCCTGCGGATCGAGCGCGGCGCGCTGTGCGGGATCGAGATCCCATACCTTGTCCCCCTGGTTGAGCACGCGCGAAAACGGCGCCTCGCCATCCAGCCAGCGATGCAGCGCCTCGGCCCCCGCCGCCGGCAGGGCCGGCTCCACGCGAACATGGCCATTGGCGGCAAATTCGGCAGCAGCGGCTTGGGCTGCGGCGGCACTGACAGCGGGGGAAAGGGGGAGGGCCATGCCGCGTTCTAGCCCACGCGTGGCTGTGGCGCAAATGTCACAGATTTCTTGTTGTGCTACGTTCATGAAACCGGATCGCCTCTCCCTCCGTTCGTTGCAGGTCTGTCGGGTCGCAGCAAGGTTGCCAATCTGGAACCTCTCACAAGAGGCCAGGCAACCGGCCGACAGAAAAAGAACAGTTCGAATGGAGTTGAACCATTATGAAGACCATTCTCGCCAGCGTTGTCGCCGTTTCGGCGCTCGCCGTTTCCGTTCCGGCCTTCGCACAGGACGCCGGCACCCCGGACGCACCGAACCGCACGTTCTCCGGCCCGCGCGTCGGCGCTGTCCTGGGCTATGACCTGAGCCGCTCGGGCAGCTCGGTGGACAACGACAACACGCGTAACCAGAAGCAGTCGATCAACGGCCTGCTCTATGGTGGTGAAATCGGCTTTGACGTGCCGGTGGGAACCAATCTGGTTGTGGGTGTTGAAGGTGAAGCGACCGGCAGCACCGCCAAGTGGTCCAACACCTTCGAGCCCAACACGTTCAACCTCGGTCGCGTGAGCGCCGGTCGTGATCTCTACGTTGGTGCGCGCGTCGGTTATGCCGTTTCGCCCAAGGCGCTGCTGTTCGTGAAGGGCGGCTACACCAACATGCACTACAAGCTGCAGGGCACCGACGGCCAGACCTCGGAAGACTACCGCATCACCACCGACGGCTATCGCGTCGGCGGCGGTCTGGAATATGCGTTCAGCCCCAAGACCTTCGGCAAGATCGAATATCGCTATTCGAACTACAGCCGCGCCAACTTCAACTTCAACGGCAACACCAGCGACCGTTTCGACGTGGACACCGATCGCCACCAGATCGTCGCCACCTACGGCCTGCGCTTCTGATCGCAGCCTAACCGTTGTTGCAAGGGCGGGCCGGGGGAAACCCCGGCCCGTTTTCGTTATGGCCCGCCCGCGTTATTGGCCAGCACAGCCGACGGTTGCGGCATCCATCGCCGAGGCCGCGCCGCCCAGGCGATAGCTGTCACGGAATGTGCGGCCATCGCGGGCCTTGCCGCTCACTGCCAATGTTCCGGCCGAGCGCAGGCGCGCGACCACGGCGGCGTCCATGCGCCGGTCTTGCGCCCAGGCCACCGCATCGCTGGCCATCAGCACGAAGGTTTCGCCGCCCAGCGACAGCGTTACCTTGCTGCCGGGCGCAATGCGGCGCGACAGCCGCCAATGAACCTCGCCACGCACGTTGCGGCGCGGCCAGGTGCCGATCGTCATATAGGGCACCACATCGCGCGGGCGGCTGCTGGGCTGCGGCATGGCAATGGCATAGCAACGTGGCACCGCCGGATCGCGAAACGCGCCCCAGTCTTCCCACACGCCCAGCGAGTCCCGCGCAGCGGCAGGCCCGGCTCCTGCCAAGGCCAAGCCAGCGGCAAGGAGCGTTGCGCTCAGCCTTCGGCCAGGTCGAGCCATGCGATCACGTCGTTGTCGGTGGCGATGAACAGGTCGGCCTGGATTTCCTCGCTTTGCTGCGCGGCCAGCGCCATGGCCTGGTCGAGCGGGCCATAGAACAGCGTCTGCGCCGCGCCGCCTTCTGGCCCGTCTGCCAGGTGATAGAGCCGCACCGTGGCGCTTTCATAGGTCGTGCGCATCAGTCCTGCTGTTCCTTGCTGTCTGGATCGAGGCGGTGCGCGTCAAGATGGCGGCGGGCCTGTTCCTCGCGCGCGTGGTCGGCGGCCTTTTCCGCCTTGGTGCGGCCAAACCGCGCGCGGTTGGCGGCGGCCTGGGCCTGCGCGGCCTGGCGATCGCGCGCCTTGCGGGCCTGGCGCAGGTTGATCACCTCGGCCATCAGGCGTTCTCCGTGCCGCGGGCCGACCCGAAGAATACCTCTTCGCGGCCATTCTCGATCAGCGCGATCGATCCCTGCACCAAGGAAGGCGCGATCGGCGCGCCATGGTCGGGATGGGGCGGCAGCCCGGCCAGCAGGCCGCGCAGCACGCGGCTGGAAATGCCGTGCATCACCACGATGTGGGTTTCCTCGCCCGTGCCCACCGCATCGATCCAGCGTTGCAGCCGCGCCGCAATGGCCGGGTAATCCTCGCCATCGGGTGCCGGGCGTAACAGGTGGTCGGCCAGCGTGATCGGCCCGTGTTCGGCCTCCACATCGTCATAGCCGCGGCCGATCCACGATCCCATGTCGATCTCGAACAGGTCGGGCGTGCGGTTGGCGGCGAACCAGTCGATGCCCAGCTCCTCGGCAATCAAGGACGCGGTCTGCAGGGCGCGGCCGGTATCGGAAATGTGCAGCCGCACCACGGGCCGCTCTCCCAGCGCACCGCGCAGCGCCTGGCCCATCATCACCGCCTGCTCAAACCCCTGGCGCGTCAGGGGCGTGTGCATCGCATTGGATTGCAGGCGGCGCGCAGCGTTGAACACGGTTTCGCCATGGCGCAGCACGAAGAAGCGGCCCGGCAAAGCGTGGGCGGGCAGCGCATGGCTGTCGCTCATGCCGCCACCGGATAGCTGATGCCCATGATTTCCCACTCCTTTTCGCCACCAGGCAGGCGCACCACGCGCAGATCACCCACCCGCGCCCCGCGCAGCGCCCGCGCGATCGGCGCACTCCACCCGATCAGGCCCATTGACGCGTCCTGCTCATCATCGCCGACCAGAGTCAGCGTGCGGCGGTTGTCGTCTTCATCGGCCAGTTCCACGGTCGCGCCGAACAGCACGCGGCTCTGGTCCTCCTGCCGTGCCGGATCGACCACGCGTGCCGCCTTCATCCGCCGGGCGAGCCAGGCCAGTTCGCGGTCGATCTCGCGCATGCGCTTGCGGCCATAGAGATAGTCGCCGTTTTCCGAGCGATCGCCATTGCCGGCGGCCCAGCTCACGATCTCGACGATCGCCGGCCGCTCCGTGCCGAGCAGGTGGTCATAGCGCGCGCGCAGGGCAGCCAGGCCGGCCGGCGTGATCGGGTTGCCATCGGGTTTCATCGCTCCCGCCTTTAGCGGGTGGTGACCGCCACAAGCAACCTCAACCCGGTGTCGGCTTGCCCAGGATGTGGCTCATCGGATTGGGTCCGTGCCATTCGGCCTTGTCGGGGTTCATCGCATCATAGACCACCGCGTTTTCCAACACGCGCTGCACATAGTTGCGGGTTTCCGACAGGGGAATGCGCTCGATCCAGTCCACCCAGTCCACCGCGCCGGTGCGCGGATCGCCATTGGCGCGCAGCCACTTGTTCACGTTGCCCGGGCCGGCATTGTAGGCGGCCACGGCCAGCGGGGTGGAGCCGCCATAGATATCCATCAGCCGGCCGAAAAAGGCGCTGCCCAGCATCAGGTTGAAACCCGCGTCATCGGTCAGCGACTGGGCGGAATAGGCGAGGCCCAGCTTCCCCGCCTGCTCGTTGGCGGTCGATGGCATCAGCTGCATCAGCCCGCGCGCGCCGGCATGGCTCATCGCGTTCTGGGCAAACTGGCTTTCCTGGCGGGTGATGGCGTGGATCATCGTCCAGGATTGCTCGGTGCCGGGCGGCACCGGGATCAGCGGAAAGGCGATGTGCTGGAAATCGAGATAGCCGCGCGCGCCTGCCGCCTGGCCCACGATCACGCCCAGATCGCGCCGGCCCAGCTCGCGCGCCAGTTCGGCCACCAGCATGTGCTGGCCTTCGGTCTGCTGCTGGGCGGCGATTTCCTTGAAAAAGCGCACAGTGGTGCGCCATTGCCCGCTGCGCGCCACTTCGCGCACGGCGAGCGTGAGTGGGCTGGCGTTGAAGCGGGCGCGTTCCTCTGCCGTGGGGATGGCGCGCGAATCATAGGCGAAATTGGGCACCGGCTGGCCCAGCCGTTCCAGCGCGAGCAGGCCATAGAACTGATCGGAATAGCGCGCGGCCATGGCGAAATAGCGCTGCGCGTCGCCGGTAAGACCAGCCTGCGCGGCGGCGCGGCCCGCCCAGTAATAGCCCTTGGCCTTGGTGCCGGGGGTCTGCGCGGCATTGCCATAGCGCCAGAACAGCGGCGCTGCATTGGCACCATCGCCCAGCCGCCACAGCGATTGCGTGCCGCCGAGCCAGACCAGCGAGGTGTAATCGTCGCGCAGGTCATAGGGCATCTGGCTGATGTCTTCGCCCGGGGCAAAGGCGTCGTCCACGCCGCGGGCTATCGCCACCGCGCCACGCGCGTCGCCCATCGAGGCCGCGCCCTGTGCATTGGCGAGCAGTTCATCGATCCACTTGCCGCGCAGCAGCGGGCGCGCGCGCAGCAGCGGGCGGTTGGCGAGCAGTGCCTGTGCGGCGATGCCCTGGCCCTGCTTGCGCAATTCGCGCGCGCGGGCATAGAGAAAACCCGGATCGCTGTTGAGCTGGTCGGCCGGCGTGCCGGCGGCCGCGGCAAAGGGATCGAGCCCTTGCAGCGCCATCAGCCGCGCGCCGTCGATGCCCCGGCGCTGCGGCGAGACGGCGGCAAACGCCCGGTTGGCCTGATCGGTGGCGCCGGCCCAGAGCAGCGCGTCCATGCGCGCATCGGCATCGTCGGGCGTGAACGTGGCGCCCCAGGTCGCCTGGATGGCGGCCTCGTCGGCATCGTTCATCGGCCCGCCGCGCCAGGCGGCCTTGGCCATGGCATCGGCATCGGGCCGGCCCAATGCCTTGAGCGCCAGGGCATAGCGCGCACGGCCGGGATTGGTCAGCGGCGGTTGCCGATCGAAATAGGCGACCGTGGCGCGCACGTCGCCACCACCGCCCGCGCCAACTTCGCGGTCGAGTGCTGCTTCGGCATAGCGGCGCAGGCGCTCTTCCTCGGGAAAGCCGGGGTAGGTCAGCAGGAAGCCGGCATAGTCGGAAAAGGCAAAGCGGTTGGACGAGGTCAGCAGTTCCCAGCGCGATATGGCCAGGGCCATCGGCCCCTGCTGCCCGGCGACCAGTTGCGCGCGGGCGCGGTCCCAGGCGCTGCCATCGGTGTCGGGCCCGGCGTCGCTGGCATGCGTGGGCATCGACAGCGCGACCAGCGCGGCCAGCCCGCACAAGCCATTGCGCAGGGCGTGGGAAACGGGGATTCGGGGCATGTCCATGGTGGACATCGTCTTTGCGGCCTCCTTATCCGGCGCTGAATGTCGCTTTGCCATGACAAAACAAAGTTTGACCGGCCGATGTTTGACGGACCCATGTTTGCCGGGGTAAGCGCCCCACGGCAAGCGTCGAGACCTGCCCAGAACCGCATTGTGCGACAAGACGAGGGATAAAGTCCATGTTTTCCGGCTCCATTCCGGCATTGGTGACACCGTTTCGCGATGGAGCCTTTGACGAGAAAGCATTCCGCCGGCTGGTTGACTGGCAGATCGACAATGGCTCGGCCGCCTTGGTGCCCTGCGGCACCACTGGCGAGGCATCGACCCTGTCGAACGCCGAACACCACCGCGTGATCGAGGTCTGCGTCGAACAGGCCGCCGGCCGCGTGCCGGTGATTGCCGGATGCGGCAGCAACGACACCATGAACGCGCTGCTGCACATGACCTTTTCCAAGAAGTGTGGCGCCCAGGCGGCGCTGTGCGTGGCGCCCTATTACAACCGCCCGAGCCAGGCCGGCCTGATCGCCCATTTCAGCTATCTGGCCGAAAACAACGACCTGCCGATCATTCTTTACAACGTTCCGGGCCGCACGGTGACCGACATCCTGCCCGAAACGGTGTGCGAACTGGCCAAGCGCTATCCCGACAAGATCGTCGGCATCAAGGACGCCAGCGGCGATCTTTCGCGCGTGACCGACCATCGCATGGGCATCGGCAAGCATTTCTGCCAGCTTTCGGGCGATGATGAACTGGCCCTGCCGGCCAACGCCGCCGGGGCGGTGGGCTGCATTTCGGTGACTGCCAATGTTGCGCCCAAGCTGTGTGCCGAATTCCAGGCTGCCTGCGCGGCCAACGACCTCGCCCTGGCGCGGGAGCTCAACGACAAGCTATATCCGCTGCACTACGCGATGTTCGAAGATGCTTCGCCGGGGCCGGTCAAGTATGCGCTGTCGCGCGTGCACGAATGGATGGGCGAGGAACTGCGCCTGCCGATGGTGCCGTGCAGCGACGCCGCGCGCCAGGCGGTGGACGCCGCGCTGGAGCACGCCGGCCTGGTCTAAGCATCTGGATTAACGTCGTTTCTCCCCTCCTCTTCAGAGGAGGGGCCGGGGGTGGTGTTTGCGCTTGCGCATGTTTCCACCACTACCCGACCCCCTCCTCTGCGGAGGCGGGGGAGTTTGCTTTCACATCAATCCCTTGGCTTTCAACGAGGTATGACCTTCGCGGCCGATGATCACATGATCGTGCACGGTCACGCCAAGCAGCCGCGCGGCCTCGACGATCTTGTGGGTGATCTGGATATCGGCGCGGCTCGGCTGGGTGCTGCCCGAGGGATGGTTGTGGATCATCCCAGCTTGCACGAATAAATGATTGATTTAATTCGAAAATTATACTGATTAAATCTCGTTGGGGGCTGAAATGAGGGGCGGATTAAATCCCGCTCACGCCTCCTCGTTACGCTACCATGACACACCCCCGTGCACCCATATTGAATGCGGTTATAGTCCCCTTTTTAACCTTGGGACAATGTGAGTCTGGCAGCGCGTTCGAGATGACAGCTCCCAGTCATACGGGAGAAAAGCCGCGCCAAGACGCAGCGAGTGGGTCATCTATTGGCGATGGCAGTACTATCAATTTGCTAGAAATGATTACCGTACGGCGTCCTCGGCTGTCCGCGAACTTTCGTCAACGCGTGAGGCAAATACGGTGCCGTATCCGGATTTTTGTAAGCAAGTCCTTGAGGAAAAGACAAGGGCCTCCGACCTTAACGCGTAACTGCTCACGGGGTTGCCAGAAAAGGTGTTGCGCCCGGAATCAGGATTTGATTCAGCCTGAGCATGTCGCCGCCGCCGCTTCATGTTCTGACCGAGGCGGAGAGGAACGCACTGCTGCCTACACAGCACGAGATGATCGAGCGGATGGCGGCTCGGATTTCGGAACTGGAGGCGCCGGTCGGTAAGCCGCGCAAGACGTGGAAGAACTCACGCGTCCCGCTCTCGAAGGACGATTTCGGCAAGGGTGGCAGTAAGGGCCGCAAGGCGAAGGACGGCAAGCGCCCCTCGCGAGTTGGCAGGCACCGGCCTCTGTCCGAGACACCGGATAAGACCGAGCGGGTCATGGCGACGGCCTGCGGGCATTGCGACAGCGATGTTTCGGGTCAGGTCCAGCGCTGCCGTCATCGCTATGATCACATCGATTTGCCTGCGATCTGGCCGATCGTCACACGCATCGAGTTGTTCGGTGGCCGCTGCCGCGAATATCGCGCCGAGGCGCCTGCCGAGATGGCGCCGGGCACGCTGTTCGGCCCCGGGATCGGCTCGCTGCTCGCATATCTGCATCACAGCCACCATGTAGGCTTTGAACGCTTGGCCCGGTTTGCCGACGAGTTGTTCGGTCTGGTCATCTCCGAAGGGGCAATCGCCAATGTCTTGCGCCGCATGGGCGGCAGTGTACCAAAGCGATCGACAAGTTGCTGACCATGCGGGTGATCGCATCGGACGAGACGACGATCCGCATCAACGGCGTCATCCATTGGCAGCGGGTGTTCCTCTCCGACAAAGCCGTCCCGCACAAGTCGCCCCACGCCGGCACGCAGCGTCGCTGAGTAGGTGCTCGGCGGCCATCAGCCCGATGTGTAGATCTCTGATCGCTATGCCGGTCAACAGGAACTGGGCAAAGCGCACCCGGTGCGCCTCGCCCACGTGTTGCGCGATGTTTAATACGCCATCGACTGCGGCAACGGGGCCTTTGCCCTGAAAGTCCGCGATCACCTGCGTTGGGCCATCCGCATTGGCAAGCGACGGAGCAGCCTGAAAGACACAATGCTGGCCACCTATGCCGCCAAGGCCGACAATGTGCTTACCCGGTTGATGCGCATGCCGATCGTCCATCCGGCCGGACAGGCGCTCCTCAGACAAATCAAAGCGTGGCGAGGGAAGTTCTTCGTCTTCCTCTCCAACCGCGAGGTCCCAGCAACCAACAACATCTCCGAGAGAGAGATCTGCCCATCGGTGGTGTTCGAAAGGTCACCAACGGCTTCCGCTCGGGATGGGATGCACAGATTCATGCGGGCTATCGCTCTGTGACCGGAACGGCCCGTCTCTCCGGACAATCCGCGCTCCGCGCCATCCGCAATCCCGTCGACGGCAATTTCGCTATCGCCTGATCCGCCTCGATCCCGAGCCAACCCCGTGAGCAGTTACCTTGACGCCGCAGAGGGACTGACAACAGTTGCTTGGTCCGCGGCGTTCCTCGTTTTGGAGTGCTTGCCACGCCGGCAGGCTTGTCGATCGGGCTCGATGTGGGGGCCTTTATTGTTGGGGACGCGTGCGCGGCTCGTCAACGGTAGGGAGCAAGAGCTATTAGACCTCTGTGACGCGAGCCCGGCCGATCACCTTGGAAGGCTTGCAGACAACCATGTTCTTCTTGTCCCAGACGTCCAATTCCTCGACAGGGTACAGGACAGCTTTCCCTACCTTGATGAACGCGGGGCCAATCCGCATTCCCCGCCAACTCTCCAACGTGCTGACAGTGACAGCCCCGCGATAGCGTTCGACCACTTCCTCGACAGTCAGATACTTATTGTCGGACATAGGATGCCCCATTGGTTTTTATCCTGAAGACTTCTTTGACTGGACGACTCATGTGGTGACGCTTGGGTCGACAAAGAATGAGGTGATCCGGCTGGCCGCGCAATGGGTGGGGCAATGAAGTGCCGAACCAATCGATAAGCGTATAGAGAGACAAAAAATGGAGCTTCTTGCTTCATTTTGCTCTTCTGGTGCGTGGATTGGTCTCGGAGCCGACCCGGCGCTCCTTGAGGAAGCGCCGTGGTGGTCGACATATGACGGTTGAGATGCGAGACGGGCAGCCGGAGCGGTGGCTTCGCCGGGAACCGGCTGCACGGAACGCGCTCGCGCGTGGAGGAAGCTGGGCGGAATCAGGTCCGATGGGCGCCGGGGCAGCGCCCCGGGACTACTCAGCCGCGCCCAGCGACGCTGTGCGGAACCAGTCGGGATCGTAGCCTCGGTTACCGAGCAGCGTTTTGGCGCGGGCAAGGCGTCGAGCATGAGGGCGGCGCCCTTGTAGTCGCTCACCTGCCCCTCGCTGATCGGCATGATCAGCGGCCTGCCGTTGCCGTCCCATACGGCATGGCGTTTGGAATTCAGGCCGCCTTTTGTGCGTTCGATACGTCTGCGAACAGCCACTTTTTGAGCAGGCTGGCGGCGGTCCGATGCGCCTTCAGGTGCGTCGCATCGATCATCAGCTGGTCGGGCTTGCCGCCCCGCGCCGACAGGGCGGAGAAGATCTTGTTGAGCACGCCAAGCAGGCTCCACCGGACGAAGCGGTTGTAGATCGTCTTCGACGGACCGTAGTCGTCGGGCGCGTCGCGCCATCGCAAGCCGTTCCTGATGACGAAGATCATGCCGCTGATGATCCGCCGGTCGTCTACCCGTGGCACGCCATGCGACAGCGGCAAATATGGCTTGATCCGGCACATCTGCGCCTCCGACAACCGAATCAAATCGCTCATGGCAAGGCCTGCCAACTCCGTCATCGAATCAACCGATCCTCATCTCCGCGAATGATTTGATAGATCCTGAGCCTAGCGTAGAGGCCCCTGAGGTCACCTCATCCGAGATTTGAATTCAAGGCTTCCGCCGGCAGCCCGCAGGTCATGCAATATAGCCGCAAGGTGCCGACCCTCCATCCAAGCTGGACCTTGCGAAATCCCTCGGGCGGGAGAAACTCGCGCATATTTTCGTTGTCGTTCGGCGCAGCAGACTCGGGGGGAGAGGCTATGCAGCCCCGTAGACCACATTTCGGACAGGAAATGACTACCATGATGTCCTATCCATCCTTTTGACTGCGCCGCGCCGAACCCGCTTGTCAGAAGTGGAAGCTCAAACCGCCTGTCACGATCAGCGGATTGATGCGGATGTTGGCCCTCGCCGGCGCGCCCGCCACCGTACCGCGAGCGGTCGTGTTGAGGAAAATCTGCTTTGCATCGACAAAAAGGCTCAAGCGGTTGCTCAGCCAGCTCTCGATGCCACCCTGGAGAACAACCCCTACCGGGCTCTTGACCTTCAGGTTCTGAACCGCCGCATCGTGGTTCTTGAGCACGATCGTATAGTTGATGCCGGAGCCCAGATAAGGCTGGAAATGCTTGCCAAAGTTGGTGATGTGATACTGAACGGCGGCGACGGCCGGACCGTAGGTCACCTTGCCCAGCTTGAGCCCGGCTAAGGGGCCGGTGCCATACAGCGTGGCGGTCGGCGGTGCGCCGACCGTCAGGGATACCGAAACGTTCGGGTTGAAATAATAACCGCCCTCGATCTCGCCGGTGAAATTGTTCTTGACGCGTACGCTTGCTCCGGGGACCTGCTGGCCCCCGACAGAAATCTTGGCGCCCTCATCGTAAATCACTTCGGCCGGCCCGGCGCGGATGAACCAGTGCTTGAACGGTGCCTCTTCCGCAACGGGCGGGGGTGCGGGGGCGTCGGCCGCTCGGGGCGTCGCGTCGGCACCGGGCTCGGGCGTGTCGGCCAGCGCAGGTGCCGTAATGCAAACCGCGCAGATCGCGGCCATGATCCTTGCCTTCATAAATCATCCTCCCATGGCGCAATGTGCTGCGCTCTACTGAATCGTCTTCGGATAAGTGTTCCGGCAACTCAGCGCCGGGCATCCTGGATCGCGCGCAGCCCGATCATGAACAGCGCGATCATCACGAGGACGCCGAACAGATAAGCAGGGGCAAGCGCGAGGAAACTGAAGATATTGGCATCGCCCCATTTGTTGGGGCCAAATGACAGGCCGCGGTTCGGCGCCCAGTTTCCGAAAAAATAGAAACCGGTGTTCGACCAGCCGTCGAGAACGACGATCCAGCCCCAGAGGCGCGCCTGCTTCGGCGTAAAGGAGAGGAGCGGCAGGATGAATGCGACCGCGATCACCATCAACCCGTTCATGACGGGTCCGGTGTGCGCGCGCGCCCAGCCTTCGGCCGAGCCGGGGAGCTGGAATTTCCAGTCGATGCCGGGGAGCGGGAAGATCCCGCCCAGCAGATACATCCACAGGCCGAGGCCTCCGACCAGGGCCATGAAGATCATGAGCACGCCGTTGCCAAGCATGACATTGCGCAATGCAACGCGATGGAATGCATCGTCCTTTTCCGTCGGGGAAGCCGATGCTTGCGAGCGGGACGCCAAAGTTGCCATATTATCCTCTCCTCATTGTTTTCCCGGGTGTTCTTCACCTCAGGCGGCGGCAGCGACCGGAAGCGCGTGGAAGCGTCCGCCGTGAAACAGCAACGGCGGATGGTCCGCAAAATAAACGCCCTGTATGACGCCGAAGAATACGACATGGGTGCCGGCCTGCACCTGATGGTCGACTCGGCATTCGATCGCTGCAAGTGCCGTCTGGAGGATCGGCAGCCCGTGGACATCGCCCGCCGTCCAATCACCATGCTCGAACCGGTCGTCACCCTGCAGGCCGCTCCGGCCCGCGAACACTTCCGCTACCGGCTGATGATGCTGAGCCAGCAGATTGACCGCGAACAGGCCGGTTTCCCTGATCATCTGACACGTTCCGGTCGCGGTGTTCACACAGGCGAGGATGGTAGGCGGCGACGCCGAGACCGAGCAGACGGCAGTTGCGGTCACTCCCCGCCGGTCCCCATCACGCTGGGTGGATACGATGCTCACGCCGGCCGCGAGGCAGGACAGAGCTCTGCGAAATATGTCATCGGTTACGGACATCGGGTGTCTCCCCGGAAGGTGAAGGCCGGCCCGCACCCCAGCGGCCGGCCGACCTTCCTCATTCAGCTGCAACTGTGACTTCTTCGTCGTTCGCCGGCACCGAGAGGCGCTGCTCGATCCAGCGCTGGACGCGCTCGGGGCTCGAGAAACAGTCCCACTGCTTCTCCGGGAAGTTGAAGTTCTCGGTGAACTCGTCGGCGAGCGGCGGGTTCTGGCTAATCGCGCCGATGAACTGCAGAAGCTCAGGCGCAAGCGTGTTGAAGCCACGGAGGATATAGTTGGTCCAGCGGGTGGCGCTGAGCACCCGGTCACCGCGACGTGCGTCGACCTTCTCCATGAAGCGCTCGTCGAACACCTCATTGGCCACGATCTCCTCGCCGAGTATCACGCCGGCATAGGATGCCATGTTCGCGCCCTGGCCCAGGACCGGATCGACCACGGCCTGCACGTCGCCGAGCGCGACCGCGAGCTTGCCGTTCGACAGCCTGGTGTAGCTCGCGCGCACGGTTGGCGTGACACCGCCCTGGAGGATGTCGAGCGGCCCATTGGCAAGATCGAAGGTGTCGAGGTCGATGCGCTCGTAGCAGGTCGGATAGTGCTTCTTCAGCTTTTCGAGAAGAAGCGCGATGAAGGCCTTGGGATCGTCGTCATATTTGGTCTTGGCGAGGATCTCGAGATCGCCGCCGATATGGTTCTCCATGACGAGCGCGCTGACCATGCCGTTGAACGAGAGAGTGGGAATCTCGATCATCTCGCCCTGTCCGGGAGAGAAGAACATCGTCACGGCGCGCGTTTCCGTCTCGCGGATGCCCTTGAAGAGTCCGACGCACAGCGCGCGCTGCGGCCGATCGAATGGCGAATAGGCGGGCTCGTGGGCGAACATCTGGCCGAACGGGCCCTTGCCGGTGCATATGACGATCAGATCGTGCTTTTCGGAGATCTCCGGCAGATCCTCGTGGGCGATCGGCTCATAGACGATGGTCCCGCCGCGCGCTGCGAAATCCTCCATCAAAGCGGGCTGATAGATGCGATAATCGACGGCCCGGCTCGGCTTTTCGAGCTTCCCGTAGAATTCGAGCGGCTGCGGGCCGCCGATATAATAATAATGCCCTGCATAGCCGGCATCGGGCCAATGGTTCACGCCAAGCCGGTCCTCGCGGGACACGGTGACATGGTGGTGAGCCACGGTGTTGAGGAGGCGCATCGACGCATATTCCTCGGGCCGCCGATCGGTGTAGATCGTCGCCTCGACGCCGTTCTCGATAAGGTGGAGGCCAAGATGAAGGCCTGCGGTGCCGGCGCCGACGATGCCGATCGATTTCGTCATATCCTCTTCCTTTCGCGGATGGTCGGGAATTGCTTATTTTGTTTCATCCTATTTACCGACCGAGCGTTCAGGCGTAAATCGCCTGTTCGTGCTAGTATATATTCCATATGGAATAGGTATGACAGACCGCCTCGAAGCCTACGCCGCTTTTTCGAAAATGATGGAGCTCGGCTCCTTTTCCGCGGTCGGGCGGCAGCTTGGCATCGCTCAGTCGACTGTCAGCAAGCATATCGCAGCGCTCGAAAAGGAGTTCGGTATCCAGCTCTTCCATCGAACGACTCGCCAGATTCGGCCGACGGCTGAGGCCGAGCGGATCCATGAACATGTCCACCGCATGCTCGATGCGGCCGAAATGGCCCATGCCGTCGTGCACGGGCAGCAGCCGGAAGCGAGCGGACTTTTGAAGATCGCGGTGCCGCACACGCTGGGGCGGTGTCTCGTGCGGCCGCTGGTCCACACATTCCTCGAGCTCAATCCGCTGGTCTCGGTCGATCTTATCGTGGCAGAGCAGGAGCCGGACCTGGCCGCCGGCGGTTTCGAACTCGCGGTGGTGACGGACGCGCCCTCGGAAGGTCCGCTTATCGTGCGGACAGTCAGGCGCTTCGAATGGCTTGTCGTGGCCTCGCCCGAGTATCTCTCCCGCAACGGTATCCCAGAGACCGCTATCGATCTTGAAGACCATGAAGTGGCGTGCGCGCCGTGGATGGCAGACGGCGTCCTCGCATTCGATTCGGAGAACGGCCGGCAGGCCATCAAGGTCAGTGGACGCTTCATCACCAACAGCGACGACACAGCCTTTGAAGCCGCGATGGGTGGCCATTGCGTCGCGATCGTGCCGGCATGGCTGGCGGTCGAGGGTTTCGAGCGCGGGGCGCTCCAGATTCTGTTGCGGGACTATTTCCTACCGTCGATCGCAGTCAGCATCGTCTACCCCCAATCGCGCTACCCTTCGCGGCGGGCGAGGGCCTTCATCGATTTCGCGGCGGCGCGGATGATGCAGAGCCGTGACCTGCTCGCCCGCATCGACCCTGCGCTTGCGAGGCCGCAGCCACATTTCGTGCGTCCGGACGAGCCGATCCCGATCTGACATCAATTGATTTTGCCGTGACGATGCCATAACGCTTGTGATTAGCCGTCTGACCGTTCATGCTATTAATGTCGTCAGCATGCAAAAAGACGGGAGAGACGCCATGAAGAAGATGCTTGCCCTTTATCGGGCCCCGGAGGACGCCGAGGAGTTCCTGCGGCATTATCGCGAGGTGCATATGCCGCTGGTGCGCGCGTTGCCCGGCCTCGTCGACGTTGCCATTACCCGGATCAGCAGGACGCTGGTCGGAGAAGAGGGTGTCTTCCTCTTGGCGGAAATGAGCTTTGCGGATGACGCCGCATTGGCGGCGGCGCTCAAGAGTCCGGAAAACGCAGCGTGCGGGAAGGACGCCATGGACTTCGCGGGCAAGCTTGTGACCGTGATGACGGGAGAAACCCTCGCGCTCTGACCGGTATCACCGGCAAGATATACAGGAGAGAGATATGGCAACTGCTTCCAATATCGTGACCCCCCTCAACGACGTCACCGCCTTCCTGGGCACCGAGCATGGCCTGTTCATCGACGGGTCCTGGCGCGAAGCGCGCAGTAGCGACCGGATCGACGTCTATAACCCGGCGACAGGCGAGCGGATCGCGTCTGTCGTCAACGCCAACGCTCAGGATGTCGACGACGCGGTGCGCAGCGCCCATGCGGCCTTCGAGAGCGGCGCCTGGTCAGCGCTTGCCCCGGCGGAGCGCGAGCGGCTGCTGTTGAAATTTGCGGATCTGGTCGAACAGAATGCCGAGGCGCTGGCCCAGCTGGAAACCCTCAACCAGGGCAAGTCCATCAACATCTCCCGCTACGTCGATATTGGCGGTGCTCCGTCCTATATGCGCTATATCGCGGGCCTGGCGACCAAGGTGACCGGCGAAACTTTCGATGTCTCGATTGGTGCGATTCCGGGCGGCCGGTACAATGCCTCGACGCGGCGCGAGCCCATCGGCGTGGTCGGCGCGATCTCGCCGTGGAACTTTCCGATGATGATCGGGCTCTGGAAGATCATGCCGGCACTCGCAGCGGGCTGCACGGTCGTCCTCAAGCCATCCGAGCTCACACCCCTGACAAGTATCCGCCTTGTCGAACTCGGCCGGGAAGCAGGCCTGCCCGATGGCGTCCTCAATCTCGTGACCGGCGACGGCCGCGCCGGAAAGGCCCTGGTCGATCATCCTCTCGTGTCGAAGATCAGTTTCACCGGATCGACCGCGACCGGAAAGGCGATCGCACGAAGCGCAGCCGAGCGGATGCTGCGGACCTCGCTCGAGCTCGGTGGAAAGAATCCGGCGATCTTCCTCGCCGACGCGCCGATCGAGAAAGCGGTGCAGGGCGCTATCCTCGGCGGCTTTTTCAACAATGGCCAGGTTTGCGCGGCCTCGTCGCGACTTTATGTGGCACGCGACATATACGAGCCCTTCGTGAAAGCGCTTGCGACCGCGGTCGACGGCATGGCGATCGGGCCGGGACTCGATCCCGCAGCCCAGATCAACCCGGTCGTTTCGGCGGGTCATCGCCAGAAGATCCTGGATCATGTCAGCAAGGCTCGGGAAGATGGCGCCAGGATCGTGGCGGGCGGCGACCGGCCCGATCTGCCAGGCTATTATGTGCGGCCGACCATCGTGGTGGATGCGGGGGCGGATCTTGCCATCTCGCGCCAGGAAGTGTTCGGCCCGCTGGTGACCGTGACGCCCTTCGACAGCGAGGACGAAGCGATCAGGCTCGCCAACGACAGCGACATGGGCCTGGCCGCCTCGCTCTGGACCAACGATCTGAAGAAGACGATGGAGCTCACGTCTCGGATCAAGGCCGGAACGGTGTGGGTGAACTGCCATAATCTGATCGATCCGAACATGCCGTTTGGCGGATTCAAGGAATCCGGCATCGGTAGGGACTTCGGCGTCCGGTCGCTCGATCCCTACACCGAGGTGAAATCGGTCTGCATCGCCTATTAATGGATCGCAGGCCTGCATCGGCTGTCGCTGCGCGGCGGCGACGGTCGATGCCTGTGGCCTGGTTAGCCGAGTATCGCCTTGTCGAGAGGTTCAGCCGTCACCGGATACCCAAGATTTTCCGGAATGCAGAGATGCGGAATGCCTCCACGATCTTCGATCCAGGGGCTCACCATGCCGATCGGACGCTGGGCGGCATCTTCGCAGGCCTCAGCGATGTTTCCGAAATGTGCCAGTCGCTCGACATTGCGGCGGGTCGGGAACATAAGCTTCGTCGTCCCCTGATCCGCGCCGTCGAGCAAAGCCTTCGCACTCGTCCAGAAGACACGCGAAATCTCCGAGCCGTCAGCGATCGGGAGCGGTAGAGCCTCCGGCGCGCGGGCGAGAAAAAAATGCGTGTCGAAGGGACGTTTCTCGAGACCCACCGGGCACCAGCGCGCAAACGGGACGAGGGTTGCGATCGCGAGCCTGACGTTCCGCTCCGCCAGAATGGCAGATAGGGAACGACCGGCGCGAAGCTCCACGCCGATCTCGAACATGGCCTGTTCGCACGGCCTGGGCTCGGCCGCTATCAGGATGCCCGTTTCTTCCGCCGTCTCGCGGATCGCGGCGACCTTCGCGGCGTCGAGCGAGTGATTGGCAGAGGCGTAATCTACCGGCTCGATCCGCCCGCCGGGAAAGGCGACCGCGCCGCCTGCGAAACGCAATCCTGCGGCACGTTCGACCATTAGCAGCTCGGGAGCGGTCGGCCCGTCACGCATGACGATCAGGGTCGCGGCAGCTATCGGTGCTTCGTCCTTCATCGGTCAGAGGCGAGGGAATTCACGCGCTCAGCGCCTGGAGCCTCAGATCGCGAACATGCGACGCCTTGCCGGTGGATCGCGGAATATCTCCGATCCGCCTCAGGTTGATACGCGCCGTGACGCCGATGACATCCTTCACGTAGGATGCAAGCAGCCGGCATTGGGCGGCGCTCGCTTCATGGTCGAGGTCGCCGCGCGGCTCGACTTCGATCAGCACCTCGTCCATTCGCGAAGGCCGGCTGATTTCGATGAGGAAATGGGGCGCCAGACCCGGGCATTTGAGAACCTGTTCTTCGATTTGCGTGGGGAAGACGTTCACGCCACGAATGATCAGCATGTCGTCGCTTCGGCCGACGATCTTGGCGATACGCCGATAGGGAAGCCCCTCGCCCGGCAACAAGCGGGTAAGATCGCGGGTGCGGTAGCGGATGATCGGCAGTGCCTCCTTCGTGAGCGACGTGAAGACGAGCTCGCCTTCCTCGCCGTCTGGAAGCACTTCTCCGGTCTCGGGATCCACGATCTCGGGGAGGAAATGATCTTCCCAGATGGTCGGGCCGGACGTTCCCGCGATCTCCTGGGCAACGCCCGGTCCCATGACTTCGGAAAGGCCGTAGATGTCGCTTGCCCGGATGTCGAACGCCTCCTCGATCTCGCGCCGCATTGCTTCGGTCCAGGGCTCCGCGCCGAAAATCCCATAGCGCAGCGACGTCGCGCGCGGATCGAGGCCCTGCTTGCGATATTCGTCGAGGATACAGAGCATATAGCTCGGCGTGACCATGATGATCTCGGGCTTGAAGTCCTCGATGAGCTGGACCTGTTTTTCGGTCTGGCCCCCGGACATCGGAATGACGGTGCATCCGAGCGCTTCGGCTCCATAGTGGGCGCCCAGACCGCCTGTGAAGAGGCCGTAGCCATAGGCGATATGCGCCTTCATGCCAGGCCGTCCGCCCGCGGCATGGATGCAGCGCGCGATCAGGCTAGACCAGGTCTTGATATCGTTGGCGGTATATCCGACGACGGTGGGGCGACCGGTCGTTCCGGACGAGGCATGCACGCGCGAGACCTGCTCCTGGGGCACCGCGAACATTCCGAACGGGTAGGCCGCCCGCAAGTCCGCCTTGGTCGTGAACGGCAAAAGCGCAATGTCGGCGAGCGACCGGATATCGGCCGGGCTCACGCCCCTCTGCTCGCACTTTGCCCGGAAACTTGCGACGTTGCGATAGGCATGCGCCACCGACCATTGCAGTCGCTCGAGCTGGAGCGCCTCCAGTTCTGCTCGCGTCCTGGGTCCGTAATCCATCTTTCTCTCCCATCCCTCTTTTATAGATCAGAAGGCATTCATCGTGAGCAACTCGTAGGCGGCGACTATATCGTCCGCCGTATCGGTGACGGTCACGGCCCAGCGGACCTCGCCATAGTCGTCGTTGCGCCGGGTCTTCGCTTTCACCGTCAGCGAGACCTTGATCGCCTCTCCCGGGGAGACGGGCTTCACGAAGCGAAGCGAGTCCAGCCCGGTATTGGCCAGCACGGGCCCGGGCGCCGGATCGACGAAGAGGCCCGCGGCGAAAGACAGGAGGAGATAGCCATGCGCCACACGGCCCGGGAAGAACGGGTTCGCCGTGGCCGCCTCTTCATCCATATGGGCGTAGAAGGTGTCGCCCGTGAACGTCGCGAAATGCTCGATATCCTCGAGCGTGATCGTGCGCGACGCGGTGTCGAAGGTCTTGCCGATCGCCAGTTCGTCGAACCGCACGCGGAAGGGATGCTCGCCCTCGCTGGGCTTGGGCGCGCCGGGCAGCCACTGACCGACGATGGCCGAGATCGTTCGCGGGCTGCCCTGCAAGGCGGTGCGTTGCATATAGTGCTTCACGCCACGAACGCCGCCCATCTCCTCGCCGCCGCCGGCACGGCCGGGTCCGCCGTGGATCAGCATCGGCAGCGGCGAGCCGTGACCGGTCGATTCCCTGGCGCAGTCGCGATCGATGAAGATGACGCGGCCGTGATAGGCGCCCGCACCCAGCGTGAATGCACGCGCGATCCCGGGATCATAGGTGAAGACCGACAGCACCAGGCTACCCTTGCCGCGATTGGCGAGCGCGACAGCGTCGTCGAGATCCTTGTAAGGCATCAGCGTGGAGACAGGACCGAACGCCTCGACATCGTGGATGAGGTCGGCACTCCAGGGATCGTCGGCCCGGAAGAGCAGGGGTGAGATGAAGGCGCCGCTCCCGCCCGCATCGCCGGTGACCTCGACGCTGTCGATGGCGCCGAAGGCGAGACGCGCCTCTGTTGCAAGTTCGCGTGCCTTCTCGCGCACATCGTCCAATTGCGAGGCGCTGGCGAGCGCTCCCATCGTTACCCCCTCGATCCGCGGATCGCCGACGACGACCTTGGCGAGTCGGGCCTTGAGCGCCGCCTCGGCATCGTCGAGCAGGGCGGCCGGCACGAAGGCGCGCCGGATCGCGGTGCATTTCTGACCGGCCTTTACGGTCATCTCACGCACGACTTCCTTGATGAAGAGGTCGAACTCGGGGCTATCCGCGGTCGCGTCGGGACCGAGGATCGACGCGTTGAGTGAATCCCGTTCGGCGATGAAGCGGACCGACTCTTGAGCGATCGTGGGATGCGACTGGAGCTTCATCGCGGTCTGGGCCGAGCCGGTGAAGGAGACGACGTCCTGGCAGGTGAGATGTTCGAACAGATCGCCGGTGGAGCCCATGATGAGCTGCAGCGCGCCGCGCGGCAGAACCCCGGCGTCCAGCATGATGCGCACGGCCGCTTCGGCGACATAGCCCGTCGAGGAGGCCGGTTTCACGATGGCCGGAACGCCTGCGAGCAGGGTCGGCCCGAGCTTCTCCAGCATACCCCAGACGGGGAAGTTGAAGGCGTTGATGTGCAAGGCCACGCCCTGGAGCGATGTATAGACGTGCTGGCCGATGAACGTGCCCCGCTTCCCGATCGGCTCCACGGCGCCATCGATCAGGATCGTGTCGTCGGGGAGCTCGCGCCTGCCCTTGGATGACGTCGTAAACAGGGTTCCCGCGCCGCCCTCGATGTCGATCCAGCTGTCGGTGCGCGTCGCGCCTGTCTGGTAGGAGATCTCGTAAAGCTCTTCCTTTCGCTCGATGATCGCCTGCGCGAGCGCCTTGATCATGACGGCGCGCTGGTGGAATGTCATCGCCCTGAGCGCAGGGCCACCGATGTCGCGGCCATGTGCGAGCATCGCCTCGAAATCGAGGCCCTGGCTGCCCGTAAGCGCGACCGTCTCGCCGGTGATCGCGGAACGCACCTCGGACAGGTCTCCTGCCGCCGTCTTCCACTCATCGAGCGCGTAATTCTGCAGGGTGATCGGAAAGTTCGTCATATAATCCTCTTGCTCGAATTCCTGGTTCAGCGTCCCGTGAACTGCGGCTTGCGCTTCGCCATGAAGGCGGCGACGCCTTCGCGATAATCCTCGGAAAAGCCGAGTTCACGCATCGCGTCGCGTTCCAGCTCGAGCTCGGTTTCGATCGGCTGGAGCCAGGACTGGCGGATAAGTCTTTTGGTGGCGGCGAGGCCTCTGGTGGGACCGGCCGCAAAGCGCGTCGCCAGCGCCTCCACTTCGGCGCCCAGGGCTTCGTCATCGACGCATTTCCAGATCATGCCCCAGCGTTCGGCGGTCTCGGCGGGCAGGGGGTCTCCGGTCAGCGCCAGCCCGAGCGCCCGCGCCTGCCCAACGAGCCGCGGCAAGACCCAGGTGCCCCCGGAGTCGGGAATGAGCCCGATATTGGCGAAGGACTGGATGAATTTCGCGCTGCGCGCGGCGATGACGATGTCGCAGGCAAGCGCGATGTTGGCGCCCGCGCCCGCCGCGACGCCGTTGACCGCGCAGATGGTGGGCTTTTCGAGATTGGTGATCCGCCGGATCAGCGGAGCATAGAAGCGTTCGACGGATTCGCCGAGATCCACGGCCTGTTCGCCCGGCGCAACCGCGCGATCGGCGAGATCCTGGCCGGCGCAAAAGCCGCGGCCCGCACCGGTCAGCACGAGCACGCGCGCGCTCTGGTCAGCCGCCGCGATGTCGAGCGCGGCCGCGACCTCCTCGTGCATCTGTGCGGTGAAGCTGTTCAACCGATCCGGCCGGTTCAAGGTGAGCTTCGCCACCCCGTCCGCCAGATCGAAGTCGATGGTCTGGTAACTCATCAACGCCCTTTCCGATTCATCCTCTTTAATAGACTGCCCGGTCGGACTATTATTGGCAAGCGGGAAATTGCTGGTTAGGAAAGTCCCCAAGGAGATTCGGATGAACAGGAAGGTTGCGGTCATCGGCGCGGGCACGATGGGAAGCGGTATAGGCCAGGTAGCCGCGACGGCGGGGCATGAGGTGGTAGTGATTGACCGCGACGCGAGCGCTCTCGATCGCGGTCGGCAGCTCCTCGCAAAGTCGATCGGTGCGCTGGTCGCGCGCTCGCGGCTCGATCGGGACGATGCCGACACCATCGTAGCACGTATTGGCTGGTCGCAGGAGCTGGGCGATGCCGCGGACGCGGGCCTGATCATCGAGGCCGTGCTCGAAGACCTCGATGTCAAGCACAGGCTCTTCGCGGACCTCGGCGCGCTTGCCGCGCGTGACGCCATCGTCGCCAGCAACACCTCCTCGCTCTCGATCTCCGAGATGGCGCGCAGCCTGCGCCATCCCGAGCGTTTCGCTGGCCTTCACTTTTTCAACCCGGTGCCCGCGATGAAGCTCGTCGAGGTGGTCGCGGGGGCAGAGACCAACCCTGTGGTTGTCGAGCAGCTGACCCGCCTCATGGCCGCGTGGGGCAAGCACGCGGTCGCGGTGAAGGATGTGCCCGGCTTCATCGTCAATCGCGTGGCGCGGCCCTTCTATGCCGAGGCCTTCCTGGCACTCGACGAAGGAATTCCAGCCGCGCTGATCGACGACGCGATCAGCAGCGGGGGCGGGTTCCGGATGGGGCCGCTCACGCTCGCGGATATGATCGGCCACGATGTGAACTATGCGGCCGCCCGCTCGGTCTTCGATGGGATTTCCCCGCACGCGCGGTTTCGGCCCCAGCCGGCGCAGGCGCGGCTGCTGGACGAAGGGCGACTAGGCCGCAAGTCGGGCAGGGGGGTCTATGACTATGGAGCCGCCGAGAAAACCGGGCAGGTCGATCAAACGACCGCCAGCCAGCGGCCAGCGCCTCAAATCGCCGTCGCCCAGGACGCGCAGGACTTTCTCTGGCTGAGCGGGAGGCTGTCGACCTCGCCTGCGACAGGAATACCTGCCGGCAGCATTTCGGTTGATGGCGTCATCGTGGCGAAGGGAGACGGCCGCACGCTCGATCAGCGGCGCGAAGTGGACGTCCTCCTCGACCATGTTCATGACCACGCCATATCGCCGGTGCTGATCGCATCGGCGCGCGACGAGCGTTCGGCTGCGGCCGCCGCGGATCTCGCCTTCGCGCTCGATAAGAGGCTTCTTCTCCTTCCCGACCGGCCGGGCCAGATCGTCCTGCGGACCCTGGCGCAGCTCGTCAATGGCGCGGCGGATGCCGTCGAGGATGGCATCGCGCCGGCCAACGCCATCGACGAGGCGATGATCCACGGTGCCAATTATCCGCGCGGGCCATTGGCCTGGGCCCGCGATTTCGGGCCTGCCAGGCTGAAGCAGACACTCCTCCATATCGCTGCCGGCACGGACGATCTTCTTTATTCCCCGTCGCGCGGGCTCGACCGCCTGTGAGCGATGCGCGAGCCAGAGCGATCACCGATCTCCTGCGGACCCGCGAGACGATGGGCGCCGAGTGGGGGATCGAGATCGAGGAGGTGCGGACCGGATATGCCCGCATCGCCGTCACCGTCAACGCCTTCATGCTCAACGGCTATGAAACCGCCCATGGCGGCGCGATCTTCACGCTGGCCGATCAGGCTTTCGCCTATGCCTGCAACTCCCACGATGCCTTCACCGTAGCGCACGCCGCGTCGATCAGCTTCCTCGGCCCCGCCAGACGCGGCGACCGTCTGATCGCGGAAGCGAGCGAAGTCATGCTGTCCGGCCGCAGCGGCGCCTATGCGGTGACGGTGCGCACGAGCGAGGGGCGCGCCGTCGCGTCCTTTCACGGCCTTTCCCGCACCATCGGCGGTGCGATCCTGCCATCGGAGAACCAAGACGATGCCTGACGCTTTCATCTGCGACGCGATTCGCACACCTGTTGGCCGCTATGGCGGCAGCCTTGCCGGCGTGCGCGCCGACGACCTTGCCGCAGTCCCGATCCGGGCCCTTGTCGAGCGCAATCCGAAGGTCGACTGGGCCGCGCTCGACGACGTCATTCTCGGCTGCGCCAACCAGGCAGGCGAAGATAATCGCAATGTCGCCCGCATGGCGGCGCTGCTGGGAGGTTTCGGCGAGCAGGCCCCGGGCACCACCGTCAACCGCCTGTGCGGCTCGGGGATGGACGCGGTCGCAATGGCGGCTCGTGCGATCAAGGCGGGCGAAGCAGAGTTCATCGTCGCAGGTGGGGTGGAGAGCATGACCCGCGCGCCGTTCGTCATGCCCAAAGCCGACGGGCCGTTTTCGCGGTCCAACGCGGTTTACGACACCACCATCGGCTGGCGGTTCGTGAACAAGGCGCTCAAGGCTCAATTCGGTATCGATTCGATGCCGGAGACCGCGGAGAATGTCGCCCAGGATTTCCACGTGACGCGCGAGGATCAGGACCGGTTCGCGGCCGAAAGCCAGCGCCGCGCAGCGTCGGCCCAGGCGTCCGGCCGGTTCGATGCCGAGATCGTTCCCGTCGCGGTCCCGCAAAGGAAAGGCGATCCTCTGCTTGTCACCCGCGACGAGCATCCGCGCGAGACCAGCGTCGAAACGCTCGCCAGGCTGAAACCTATCGTGCGCCCCGACGGAACGGTCACCGCCGGCAATGCATCCGGTGTGAATGATGGAGCGGCCGCCATCATCGTGGCGAGCGAGGCTGCCGCCGCAAAATATGGCCTCACGCCGCGCGCCCGCGTGGTGGGCGGCGCGGTTGCGGGCGTTCCTCCGCGCATCATGGGGATCGGTCCCGCCCCGGCTTCCGAAAAGCTGCTCGCACGGCTCGGCCTTTCGATCGGCGACATGGATCTTGTTGAACTCAACGAAGCCTTCGCCAGCCAGGGCCTGGCCGTGATGCGCCGGCTCGGCCTGCCCGACGATGCGGAGCATGTGAACCCGAATGGTGGTGCGATCGCGCTCGGTCATCCGCTGGGCATGTCGGGCGCGCGCCTCCTGCTGACCGCCACCGAGGAGCTCCAGCGCCGCGGCGCCCGCTATGCGCTGTGCACGATGTGCATCGGCGTCGGGCAGGGCATCGCCACGATCATCGAGCGGGTCTGAGCGCACAAAATTAGTTGACCGTCCGGTCGGTGAATTATATACCGGATTCGTACTGAGAAGGAGCAAGCCGATGTATACCACCGAGCTCAAGGAGCAGGGCGGTAAGGTCGCCCCCGTTTCGATCGTGTCCGAAGACCCGGAACTCGTCGCCGCCTTCGAGGCGCGGGTGGCCGCGGACGAATTCATCGAGCCCAAGGACTGGATGCCCGAGGCTTATCGTCGGACGCTCGTGCGCCAGATCTCGCAGCATGCGCATTCCGAAATTGTCGGCATGCTACCGGAAGGCAACTGGCTGACGCGCGCGCCGTCGCTGCGACGCAAGGCGATCCTGCTGGCCAAGGTGCAGGACGAAGGCGGCCACGGGCTCTATCTTTACTGCGCCGCCGAGACGCTCGGCACGAGCCGAGAGGAGATGATCGAGGCGCTTCATGCGGGCAAGGCCAAGTACAGCACCATCTTCAATTATCCGACGCTGACCTGGGCCGATATCGGCGCCATCGGCTGGCTCGTCGACGGCGCCGCGATCATGAACCAGGTGCCGTTGCAGCGCACGTCTTATGGTCCCTATGCCCGCGCGATGATCCGCGTCTGCAAGGAGGAGAGCTTCCACCAGCGCCAGGGTTACGAGATCATGATGACGCTGGGCGCCGGTACAGCCGAGCAAAAGGCGATGGCACAGGACGCGCTCAACCGCTGGTGGTGGCCCTCGCTGATGATGTTCGGTCCGCCCGACGCGGATTCGCCCAATTCCGCGCAAGGCTTCCGCTGGCGGATCAAGCGCGACAGCAATGACGATCTCCGCCGGAAATTCGTCGATGCGACCGTGCCGCAGGCGGAGTTCCTGGGCCTGACGATCCCCGATCCCGACCTTCGCTGGAATGCTGAGAAGGAAGGCTATGATTTCGGCGAGATCGACTGGGAGGAATTCTATGCCGTGGTTCGCGGCGAGGGACCGACCGCCAGGGAGCGCATGAAAGCCCGACGCGACGCCTGGGAGCAGGGCGCCTGGGTCCGCGAGGCGGCCGACGCCCATGAAGCCAAACGCCGGGCCCGGCTTGCCGCCTGAGACCTGTCGACACCATAAACAAGGACGATTTTGATGAGCCACGATTGGCCGCTCTGGGAGGTCTTCATCCGGTCGAAAGGCGGGTTGAGCCATAAGCATGTCGGGTCGGTGCATGCGCCCGATGGGGAACTTGCCCTGCGTCATGCGCGCGACGTCTATACCCGGCGGCTGGAAGGCGTCAGCCTCTGGGTCGTACAGTCGAGCGATATCGTCGCTTCCGACCCGGACCAGTCCGGCCCGATGTTCGAGCCGGCGGAGACGAAGATCTATCGCCATCCGACCTTCTACGACATCCCAGACGCCGTGGGGCATATGTGATGGCGCCGTCGCTTCCGACCATCCAGCCGGGCGATGTGGCTAATGCCGAAAAGGCGCGGGCGGGCGGCAGCTTCGACGCGGGCGAAGCGGTCGAGCATCATGGGGCGCTCTTCGACTATCTTCTGCGCCTTGGCGATGACAGCCTGATCCTGGGTCAGCGTCTCACCGAATGGTGCGGGCATGCGCCGGCGCTCGAGATCGACCTCAGCCTCGCCAATATCGGTCTCGACCTGATCGGTCAGGCGAGCCTGTTCCTCAACCTGGCGGGCGAGGTGGAGGGAAAGGGCCGCGATGGCGACAGGCTGGCTTTCCATCGGGATGTTCTTGCCTTCCGCAATTGCCTGCTCGTCGAGCAACCGAACGGCGATTTCGCGCAGACCATCGCGCGGCAATTCCTGTTTTCCACCATGCAGCTGTCGCTGTTCGAACGACTGACCGGCTCGTCCGATCACCGGATCGCGGAGATTGCCGCCAAGGCGGTCAAGGAAGTGCGCTACCATGCCGAGCTTGCCTCCGACTGGGTGGTCCGGCTCGGAGACGGTACCGAGGAAAGCCGGCGGCGCATGGTCGACGGCCTGGACTGGTTCTGGCGCTTCGTTGACGAGATGTTCCAGAGCGATGAGATCGAGCAGTCCTTGACCCGCGCGGGTATCGCGGTCGATCGGGCGGAACTTCGCCAGGGTTTCGACGCGACCGTCGGAAACGTGCTGCGCGACGCCACCTTGCCCCTCCCCGAATATCCCCGCGCCCTTACTGGCGGCCGGATCGGCCATCATGGCGAGCATCTCGGCCATCTGCTCGCAACGATGCAGTATCTGCCGCGCACCTACCCTGACGCGGTCTGGTGATCGGCATGGTTTCCGAGGTCCTTGACGATGCCGTTGCCGACCGGATCATGGCGGTTCTCGCTACCGTTCCCGATCCGGAGATACCGGCGGTGTCGGTGACGGACCTGGGCATCGTCCGCGGCGTGCGTTGCGATCCTCCGGTCGTGACCATCACGCCAACCTACACCGGCTGCCCCGCGACGCTGGTCATCGAGGCATCCGTCCGCGCGGCTCTCGACGAAGCCGGCTTTGCCGATGTGGGGATCAAGACGGTCCTTTCGCCGCCATGGACGACCGACTGGATCAGCGACGAGGGACGCGAGAAGCTGCGCGCCTATGGCATCGCACCGCCACCCAAAGGCGCCGGATCGCGATCGCTTCGGGCTGACTCTCCTGCCGAATGTCCCCGCTGCGGATCGCTGCATACGCAGGAGGTCAGCCGTTTCGGATCGACCCCGTGCAAGGCGCTGTGGCGCTGCCTCGACTGCCAAGAACCGTTCGATCGCTTCAAATGTCATTAGGAACGCCAATGTCGACCGCTTTCCATCCGCTCAAGATCCTGGACGTCGCCCACGAAACCGATCAGGCGATCGCGGTGACGCTCGAGCCTGATCCGTCGCTTGCCGAGACCTTTGCCTTTCTTCCGGGACAGCATCTGACTTTCCGCGCGGAAATCGCCGGGCAGGATGTGCGCCGCAACTATTCGATCTGCGCGGCACCGGGCAACGGCCCGCTGCGGGTCGCCATCAAGCAGGTGGAAGGCGGACTTTTCTCCGGCTGGGCGCTTCAATCATTGAAGGCGGGCGATATCATCGAAACGATGGCACCGCGCGGCCATTTCACCTGGAAATTCGAGCCCGAGGCTCGGCATCATTATCTGGCCTTCGCCGCGGGCTCGGGCATCACGCCGGTTCTCTCGCTCATCAGGACGGGCCTGGCGATCGAGCAAGACAGTCGTTTCACGCTGCTCTATGGCAATCGGAGTTCCTCCTCGATCATGTTTCTCGAGGAACTCGCCGCGCTGAAGGACCGCTATCTGGGTCGGCTCCAGATCTATCATTTCCTCACCAGCGAGTTCGACGATATCGAATTGTTCAACGGTCGCCTGGACGAGGCGCGGATCGCCATGGTCCTGGACTCGCTTGTCGACCCGGCCGCGATCGATGTCGCGTTCATCTGCGGTCCGGGTGCCATGATGGACGCCGCCGAGCTGGCGATGCTGGGCGCGGGCCTGTCGCCGGAACATGTCCTGACCGAGCGCTTTTCCACCGGCGAGGAGAGCGAGACGGAACGGCAAGCGGATCGTGAGAGCCGCCGGAAGGCGCAGGGCCTGCGGATGGAAGTTCGTGTCGACGGACGGCGCCGGGCCATCGAATTCGATGCCGAGAAGGGCAATATCCTCGAGAGCGCCCGGGCCTCCGGACTCCCTGCGCCCTATGCGTGCAAGGCGGGCGTGTGCGCGACCTGTCGGGCCAAACTGGTCGCTGGCGAGGTCACCATGAAAAAGAATTACGGATTGAGCCCGCAGGAAGTCGAGCAGGGTTACATCCTGACCTGCCAGTCCATCCCGGCCGGCGAGGGTGTGGTTGTCGACTATGACAGCTGAGGCCCCCATGCTGCTCGCGTCGCGGCCTTCCGATGGCGTGTTGCTGCTGACCCTCAACCGGCCGGCAAGCCGCAACGCTCTCGCGACGCCTCTGCTCGAGATGATCGCCCGCGAGCTGATGGGCGCGGCCGACGATGATACCATTCGCTGTGTCGTCCTTGCCGGAAACGAGAAGGTATTCGCGGCGGGTGCCGATCTTGGGGAACTGGAGCGCTCCGACGGAAAGGAGCCGATCGCCGGGCCGCGCTGGAACGCCTGGGCCTGTATCGCGGGCTTCCCCAAACCGCTGGTGGCGGCGGTCGAGGGCTGGTGCCTCGGCGCGGGCTGCGAACTGATGCTGCGCTGCGACATCGTTGTCGCGGCCGAAAATGCCAGGATCGGCCAGCCCGAAACCAATCTCGGGATCATCCCTGGGGCAGGGGGCACTGCGCTCCTGCCGCGCCTCGTAGGACGGGCCGCCGCCCTGGATATGGTGCTGACGGGCGAGCCGATCCACGCCAGGCGCGCATATGATCTCGGGCTGATCGCGCGGCTGGCCCGGGACGGCGAGGCCTTGTCCGATGCGCTGACCCTTGCAAGCAAGCTCGCCTCGCGCGCACCTCGCGCGCTCAAGGCTGCGAAGGCCAGCATAAGAGACGCCGCGGATCGTTCCTTGAGCGAGCATCTCTGCGCCGAGCGCCAGCGCTTTCTTGCACTGCTCGCCGGTCCGGAGAAAGCCGAGGGCATCGCGGCCTTCCGCGAACGACGCGATCCGGTCTGGCCGGCAATGTCCTGCGGCTGATGGCCAAGGCCCTGGTCCGGTGACGGGGGCCATCGGGCAAGGCGCACATGTGGCCGGTCGATCCCGTCTGGAATGGCTATTGGTCGCTTGCAGCAGCTGCCGTCCTCTCGAGGCCGACCGGCCGGTCAATCATTGCTTGAGAATTTCGGGCCGATCCGGATAATAGGGTCGGTTCTTATACTCTTGTGTGGATTGGACGGATTGATGGCGCGCACCCAGGCCCCGGATTATGAGGAGCGCCGCATAGCGATCGTCGACAAGGCAGCCGAACTCTTTGCTCGGCGCGGCTTCACCGGCGCATCCCTCTCCGATCTCGCCGCAGCGTGCCAGACGTCCAAGTCGCTCATCTACCATTATTTCCCTTCGAAGGAGGATATTCTTTACGAGGTGATGTCTTCGCACATCGATCAGCTCGTGGAGGATACCCATCAGGTGGCCCGGGAAGGCGGGCGAGCCGCCGACCAGTTCAACAGGCTGATCCATGCCTTCCTGCGCCACTATATGGGCGCGGCGAGCCGCCAGAAAGTGCTGTTGAACGAGCTGGCGCATTTGCCAGACGCAATGCGTGAAACGATCGTGAGCAAGCAGCGCCAGGTGGTCGAAGTGACCCAGAAGCTACTCACCGCTCTCACCCCGGGTCTGGCCGGCGACCCGAAACGGGCACGCGTCCAGACCATGCTGCTCTTCGGGATGATCAACTGGACCCACACCTGGTACGATCCTGACGGAGACATAAAGATCGACGAACTGGCGGAAATGGTTCTCGAGCTGATCGGCAAGAAATCCGCGAGCGGCAAACGGGCAGCATAGCAATCTGCTGTCATCCCGTTCGCTATTGTAACGGCACGATGATGCTGAGCGGAGCTCTTTCGCTCACTGACATACGAACTGCCCAGGCTGATGATGCGCGGGGCAGACCCCCGGCATGATCGTGGCCGGTGAGCCGACCACCGGGCATGGGCTGTACGACTAGGCCCGCCACCCTTTTCGCACAGCTTCCATCAAATGCCTGGAGCGGGATGCGTTCTTGGGCCGGTAGCCGATCATGAGCGGGATTGGGGAAGGTCCGTCGACGAGAGGACGCGTGATGACGCGCGGGAGCAGGAGCTGGTCGGCATATTTCGGCAAAAGCGAAAAGCCTCCGACCGTGAGGATGAGCGACAGCGCCGAGGCAATGTTGGCGGCCGTGTGGACCGGGCGCAGCGGCAGGTCCTTGCGCTGCGCCCAGGCGTCGATGGCCACGCGCAGAGCCGGGGCGGACCGACGCCCGACTGACACATAGGTCTGATCGATCAGGTCCTCGAAGACGAGCTCGGGCTTCGCAGCCAGAGCATGGTCGTCGCGCAGAAAGGCGGTGAGGCCGTGATAGCCCGCAATCTCGAAATGGATATCCACCGCGTCTTCGTCCTGACGCATGAAAGCCATATCGATGTTCCCGGCGCGCAACTCCTCGATCAGTCGCGGAGATGAGGCGCTCATCACGCGAATTTCCGCTTCGGGGGAATGCTTCCGGGCAAGTTCGACCACCCTGGGCAGTGTCGACAGTTCAAGCCCGGGGAGGACCCCCAGCCTCAACACAGCCGGAGTATTTCTGGCCGCCGCAGCCGCGTCATCGACTTCTTTCAACACGCGCCGGCTTCGTTCCAGGAACACGAGGCCCGGATCGGTAAGCACCACGCCACGAGACCGTCGTTCGAAGAGCTTCACGCCCAGCTCTTCTTCAAGCTCGAGCAACTGCCGGCTCAGTGACGGCTGCGAGGTATGCAGCCGGGATCGCGCTGCCGTGCTGACGCTTCCGGATTCCGCGACGGCAACGAAGTATCGGATGTGGCGCAGTTCCAACCATGCCTCCTGAGCATAGCTTGTAGCGCTAGCAAGTCTTGGTGTGTCTGGCAACGCAGGCATAGATTTGGCGCAAGAGATGGGTGGACATCGCCAATCAGACACCCGCCCACCTCGAACATTTTTTAGGCTTGTCCGCATCTCGTCGAGATCTGCGCAAGCAAAACGGAGAAATCATCGTGGCGACACCTCAAAAAATCGGCATCGTCGGTTGCGGCGTCATCGGCGCCAGTTGGGCGGCTTATTATCTGGCTCGCGGATTTGACGTTGGCGCAACCGATCCCGCGCCCGGTGCCGAGCAGAAGCTGCGGGATCTCGTCGCGCAATATTGGCCCGCGCTCGTCAAGATCGGGCTCGCGCCCGGCGCGTCCCAGGACCGGCTGACCTTCGATGCCGACCCCGTGAGCGCGCTGGCCGGCGTCGGCTTCGTGCAGGAGAACGGACCCGAGCGCGTCGACGTCAAACGCGCGCTGCTCGCCGAGATTTCGGCAGCCGTCGCCGATGACGTGATCATCGCCACCTCCTCGTCGGGAATTCTCATCTCCGACATCCAGGGCGGCGCGCGCAATCCCGAGCGGGTCGTGCTCGGTCACCCCTTCAACCCGCCGCATCTGATCCCGCTCGTCGAGGTCGTGGGCGGCAAGGAAACCTCCGACGAGGCGGTCGAACGGGCGATCAATTTCTATCGCGCGATCGGCAAGAAGCCGATCCATATCCGGCGCGAGGTCAAGGGCCATGTCGCCAACCGGCTGCAGGCGGCGCTGTGGCGCGAGGCTTTCTACCTGGTCGATCAGGGCATCGCTTCGGTGTCCGACATCGACACCGCCATCGCGCATGGCCCGGGCCTGCGCTGGGCGCTGCTCGGACCGTTCCTCAACCTCCATCTGTCAGGCGGCAGCGGTGGTATCGGCCATGTGATCGACCATCTCGGACCGCCGATCGAGTCCTGGTGGCGCGATCTCGGCGACCTCTCCTTCACGCCCAAGGTCAAGACCGAGGCGATGCAGGGCGTCGAGGACGAATTGAGCGGCCGGGAACTCGCAACGCTCCAGGAGGAGCGCGACGACACGCTGATCCAACTCCTCGCCCTCAAGGCCCAGGCTCCTCAGCTGCCCTGAGCTTCTCTCTCAAGACATTGGATGACGTGATGACCAGCATGATCCAGGACCGCATTGCCGCGGCGCTCTCGGCGCCGCTCACATCCGACGATCGCATCGATCCCGCCAGGGAGCTGCGGGAGGTGTTGGACGGGGTAGGTCTCGACCCCACCGACGCCGGAGGAACGGTCACATTCTCCGGCAAGGACCCGATCATCTCCAGCCCCTGGCCGCTTGCCACCATGGCGGGCGTGTCGCTGATGGCCAAGGCGGTGGCCTTCGCGGGGATCTGGAAGACGCGGACCGGCGAGGGACAGGACCTGTCGGTCGACCTGCGCCAGGTGCTCCACCGGCTATGCCCCTTCTACGACAAGAAGTGGGAGATGCTGAACGGATATGCGCCGGGTACACCGTCCGACCCGGCCAATCCGTTCATGCCGAGCCACATGTACCAGACGCGAGACGGCCGCTGGCTGCAGTTGCTCAACATCTATCCCCGGACCAAATCGGCGGCGCTCGCCTTGCTCGGGTGCAGCGACAGCGTCAGCGCCATCGCGGCCGCGGTTCGCGAGCATGACGGGCTCGCGCTCGAGGAGCGTTTCAACCAGGCCGGTCTGCAGGCGACATTGGTGCGCACCGCCGAGGAATTCACGCAGACCGAGCAGTTCGGCTATCTGAAGGATATGCCACTCGTCGAGATCACGAAGATCGGCGACAGCGATCCGGTTCCGTTCACCGCCGATCCACGAACGCCCCTCGACGGGATCCGGGCGCTCGGACTTGGCCGGGTGATCGCCGGCGCCGGCCTGGGCCGCGCTCTCGCCTATCATGGCGCGGACGTCCTCAACCTGTGGGGACCGGGCGACTTCGAGATGGACCTGACCTATTACACGGCGAACGTCGGAATGCGGTCCGCGACCATGGATCTCAAGCGCGCCGACGAGATGACGCGCTTCAAGGCGCTGCTGGGCGATGCCGACCTCTTCTTTTCCAATCGGCGCCCGGGCTTCCTTGGTCGCTACAACCTGACGGCCGAGCAGCTCGCCGAAATCAAGCCCGGCCTCATCCATGTCGACATGTCGCTCTATGGCTGGCGCGGTCCCTGGGCGGATCGTATCGGCTTCGACCAGAATGCCGGCGGCGTCAGCGGCGTGTTCGCCCGCGAAGGCACGCCCGAGCGGCCGCAGCTGACCGAGATATTCGTCGTCAACGACTACGCCATGTCGTGGATCGCCAGCGTTGCCGTCGCGGCTGCGCTTCAACGCCGCGCGACCGAGGGCGGCAGCTATCGTATCCGGATCTCGCTCGCACGGCTGTCGATCTGGCTCCTGCACATGGGCATCTTCGACAAGGCCTATGCCGCTGCGATCGCGGGCACTGCCGGCGATCATGAATATCTCGCGCCCGAGCTGTTCGAAGCGGACACGCCATGTGGGCATTATCAGGGGGTCACCGACCAGGTTCGGATGTCCCGCACGCCCGGCTTCTACGCGACGCCGCTGGTGCCTCGCGGCTCGGGCAAGGCTGAATGGCTCGCGCGCTGAGATCCTCGCCGCCCGCCAGATGAGGCAGGGTCGGTTGCAATCGGAGATGTGAGATGAACGAATACACGGCTGCGCAGGGCCGTCTGGCCCTGCTGGATGTCTACAAGCGGCAGTTGGTGGTGATTGAGCGTGAGAGCGGCAAGATCCTCCTGACGGTGGAGAATGTCGGCCACCCCGACGGTATCCAGGTCGATGCGGCAAAAGGTTATTTCTACTGGACCGACATGGGCCCCCATCGCGAAGGCGAGGACTTCTTCGAGCCGGACGGCACCATCCGGCGCTGCCGCCTCGACGGCACTGGCGATACCCAGCTGGTCGGCGACGGCGCGATCTACACGCCCAAGCAGCTCCAATTGGATCATGACGCCGGCATGCTCTACTGGTGCGACCGCGAAGGCGGCCGGGTCATGCGCAGCAGGGTCGACGGGAGCGGGCTGGAAACGCTGGTGGAGCGGGGCAGGGGAGGCGCCTATCCCCGCGACAAGCTCGACCAATGTGTCGGCATCGCGCTCGATGCCGCGCACGGCAAGCTCTACTGGACCCAGAAGGGGCCCAAGAAAGCAGGTCTCGGCCGTATCTTCCGCGCCGGCATTGAGCTTGCCCAAGGTGAGCAGCCCTGGAACCGGTCCGACATCGAGCTGCTCGTGGACGCGCTTCCTGAACCCATCGATCTCGAAATCGACGAGGAACGGGGCCTGCTCTACTGGACCGATCGCGGCGCTGAGCCCGATGGCAACTCCTTGAACCGCGCCCGCATCACGGCTACCGGCCTGGAAGGGCACGAGGTTCTGGTTCGCGGCTTTGAGGAAACGATCGGCCTGACGCTCTGCCCTGGTGACAATGTCGCCTATGTGTCGGACCTGTCGGGCCGCGTCTATCGCATCGACCTTGAGACCATGGAACGGACGGTGCTGTACGACCAGGGTCAGGCGGTAACCGGCCTCGTGCTCTTCTGATCACCGTCGGCCCTCGCCAGGCGTCGCTTCCTTGAGGGGGCAGTACAGACGGGAAGCCAAGACTGTGCGCATCGCCAGGGTTTTGGTTTCCGGCGCCCCTGTTCAATTCATGCGAACAGCCCTGCCTGATAGTCGCGCGCGGCCTGTACGAGTTCAGTGGCCGTGGTCATGACGAAAGGGCCACGCGCAGCGACGGATTCGTTGATCGGCGGGGCGTGGCCGTAGATGATCGTTCCGCCATCAGTCGACGTCACGGTGACGCGGTCGCCCATATCGCCGAACATCACGCGGCTATACTGCTCGACCCTTTCGCCGCCGATGATGACGTCCCCCTCGATCACGTAGAGGAAGAGGCTGCGTCCCTCCGGCGCCGGCAACACCACCGTTCCACCAGGCGCTAGGTCAACGACGAGCATTGTCGCGTCTGTCAGCGAACGGATCGGAGCCATGGTGTCCTCGAAGCGACCCGCGACGACGTTGACGGTGGCGCGGCCGCCATCGATCTCAATCGACGGGATGTCTTCAGCCTCGAGCCCGACATAATGCGGCGGGGCGTCTTTGAGCGCCGAGGGAAGGTTGAGCCAGAGTTGGAGGACTTCGAGCGGTCCGCCGTCCTTCCTGAAGGCTGGCGGGGCGGACTCGTTGTGGACAATGCCCGAGCCGGCCGTCATCCATTGCACGCCGCCGCCATGAACAATCCTGGGCGACGAGCGGCTGTCCTCGTGCAGCAGCGCGCCGGTGCGGACGAAGGTTATCGTCTCGAACCCCCGATGTGGATGGGGCGCAAAGGGCAGGCCATGATTGTTCGGCGGATAGACCTGCGGCCCGTGATGGACGATCAGCAGGAAAGGCGTGGGGCCAGACATGGTCACCGGCGGGATGCGGGTGATCAGGTCGTGATTGTCCTCGCGCCGCGCGACGCCTTTGTTGACGATCGTCCGTTCGGTCATGGTCTCTCCCTGTTTCGAAACGCACCCCGTGATCGGGTCAGCCGGCTTTCGCCTGCTTGCCTTCTCGGTAGCCCTTGAGCGCGCCGCCCCAGCCAAGCAGCTCGTCGAGCATCGTATTGAGTGCGGTCGCCTGCACGTCGCGCGGCTTGAACGTGGAGAAATTCTCAAAGTCGTCGAACAGCGATAGCGCGACCTGCGAACGCACATCCGCGATGTGCAATTCTCCGACGATACCGCGCAGATGCTCGACGGCGCGAACGCCGCCCGTGCTGCCATAGCTCACGAAACCCGCAGCCTTGTCGTGCCACTCGTAGAACAGGAAATCGATCGCGTTCTTGAGCGCACCGGAGGTCGAATGGTTATATTCCGGCGTCACGAACACGAGGGCATCGAGCGGTGCGATCGCGCCCGACCAGGCTTTGGAATGCTCCTTGGTGAAGGGTTGCCGCAGCGACGGCGGGAACGGCTCGTCGAGCACCGGCAGGTTGAAACTCTCGATATCGACGAGATGAAAGGCGGCGTCCTTGCGCTGCGAGGCGAGTTCATGGACCCAACGCGCTACCGCTTCGCCATTGCGGCCGGGCCGCGTGCTTCCGATGATGATTCCTACATTCAGCGTCATGAGGCAGCCTCCGGCTTACAAAAAGGAAGTGACGCTATATTGGTAAGTTCCTCGAACGGCTGCAAGGAGGCACATGCATGATAGTCCCGAACAGCGATGTCAGCGATCAGCTCCAGCAGGTGGCCGAGGGCTGCGAGATCACGCGAGACGTCTTGCAGCGGATTGGCGATAAATGGACCGTGCTGGTCATTATGAGCCTTGCCGGCGGGCCTCGTCGCTTCTCGGAAATCGCGCGTCTGGTGCCAGACATTTCGCAGCGCATGCTGACCTTGACGCTTCGTGGGCTGGAACGGGACGGTCTCGTCACGCGGACGGTGACGCCGACCGTTCCGGCGCGCGTCGACTACGCGCTCACGCCGCTCGGGCGCTCGTTGCAGAAACCTGTTGCCGCGCTGGGAAAATGGGCTCGCGCCCATCAGGACATGATCAAAGCTGCCCGTGTCGCCTTCGATGGCCGGCTCCGTGAATGATCCCGGACGCAGGTTTGGCATGCCACAGCTCGCCATGCACGTCGGTTGACAATCGTACTAAATATGTCAAATCTGTAAATCAGAGGGCCGCCCGTTTCTGAAGAGCCCGCCGCAGAGAGACCCATGAACACCGAGCCCGGCGACACGTATGACGCGATCCTCACGGCCGCGCTTGAGGTCTTCCTCCGGTACGGCTTCGCCAAGACATCGATGAAGGATCTCGCGCAGGCGGCCGGCCTGTCACGGCAAGGTCTCTACCTGCATTTTGGCAGCAAGGATTCCATCTTCGAGGCGATGGTCGCAGGGAACCTGCGCGATGCGGGCGGTACGGTGCGGCGGGCGCTCCGGCGGGCTGATTGCAGCATTGAAGACAGGCTGGCCGAGGCATTCGAGGTCGCGCACGGCGCAGGCATTGGCTCTCCATTGCTGGACGAACTCATAGAGGAGAGCCGAAAACGTTGCCCGCTTGCGGTCGGAGCGTTCGAAACGACGCTCCTGTCCGAGGTCACCGAAGCCCTGTCGGTGGCGCAGGTTGCGGATCGATGGAAAGCGGAAAAGCTTTCGGCAGCCGAGCTGGCGCAGCACCTCGTCCACGCCTCGGTCGGCATAAAGCATGAAGTCGCCTCGCCCAATGCATATCGGGCAGGAATTCGTCTGGCCGTGCAGATCATATGCCGCAGCCCGCGTGGCTAGACCCGATCCAGCCATCGCGAAACCGATCGTTCCATAAGAAAGAACCGACCAATGCAGAAGACCATCATCATAACCGGAGCCAGCGATGGAATTGGAGCGGCAGCAGCGCGGAAGCTCAAATCGCTTGGCCACACCGTCATCCTGGTGGGCCGTTCGCGGTCGAAGACCGAGGCGATGGCCCGCGAACTGTCTGTGCCCTTCCATCTGGCCGACTATGCCACGCTTGGTGATGTGCAGCGACTGGCGGACGAACTGCAACATTATGATCGCATCGATGTGCTCGCGAACAATGCGGGCGGTATCATGGGGAACCGCGAACTGACCGAGGACGGGTTCGAGAAAACCTTTCAGGTGAACCATCTCGCGCCGTTCCTTCTGGTCAAGCTGCTGATGCCCGAACTGATCGCAAGTCGTTCCACCGTCATCCAGACCGCAAGCGAAGCCGCGAACATGTGGGGCGGCGGTTTTGACCTCAGCGACCTCAACAACGAGCGCGACTACGCACCGCAGAAGGCTTATGGCCGGGCAAAGCTGGCGAACATATTGTTCACCAGGGAACTCGATCGTCGGCACCGACCGGACGGCATTTCCGCCGTGGCGTTCCATCCCGGCGTCGTCCGCTCCAGCTTTGCAAGCGACACCACGCATTTCATGCGCTTTATCTATCACACGCCGCTGAAGTACCTCATCACGATAAGCCCTGAGAAGGCGGCAACCGGTCTGGTCGACCTTGCCGAGGGAACCCCGGGCAGCGATTGGGAATGTGGCGGGATGTATGCGAACGGGAAGCCGATGAAGGTGGGCTTCAAAGACGATGGATCGATTGCCAGGGGACTGTGGGACCGGAGCGAGGCGATGCTTAAGCCGTGGCTTGGTCAAGGCTAGCAAATCGTAGACGCTTTCAGAGACCTTGCTAAGAAAGGTTTTGCCGCAGGAAGGCTCCCGCGCGTTCGGAAGCCTCGACCGCTGTGTTCAGGACGCCGGCCATTTCGATGAACCCATGCACCATGCCGAGAATTTCGACATAGTCCACCGGCACACCGGCCGATTGGAGCGCGTCCCGGTACAGGCGACCGTCATCGCGGAGCGCGTCGCATTCCCCGCTGAAGATCAGCGCCGGCGGCAAGCGATCGAAGGTGGAGGCGAGGAGAGGGGAGACCCTTGGATCGCGAGGATCGATATCGGAAACGAAAGGATCGGACATGGCGTGCATCGCGTCCAGCGTCAGTGGTGGCACATTGCCGTTTTCGACCCGAGACGAAAATGCCCAGCCGGTCGGGGATAGATCACCGCAAGGGTAGAACAGCACCTGCGCGCGAAACTGAACCTCGTCGCGCAGTTGTTGCGTCGCGACGGCGGCAAGGCTGCCCCCGGCGCTGTCGCCCGCAACGGCAAGCCGCTGGGGATCCAGAGCGAACTCGCCGGCATGCTCCGCGAGCCATCGGATAGCGGCCACGACATCGTCGGGGCCGGCAGGAGCAGGATATTCGGGCGCCAGACGATAGCCGATCGCAACCACGGTCACGCCGCTATTGTGGACGAGCCGCCGACAGACCTTGTCGTGACTGTCCAGGTCGCCGAGCGACCAGCCGCCGCCGTGGATGTACACGGTTGCGGCTCCCGGCGAACTGGGGGTCTGCGGAACATAGAGGCGCAGCGGGATCGCTCCCGCGGGCCCCATGGCCTTGATGTCGCGTACCTCGCCGACGGGCAGCACCTCGCCGCCCAATGTCGCGCCGATCTGCTTGTATGCTTCGCGCATCTCAGCGATCGGCAGAGTATCGAGCGGCGGCGCACCCGATTCGTTCATCGCCTCCAGGACCGCGCGGACGTCGGGCGCCAGCCGCGCCGGATCGAAGGGTTTTGCCTGCATCTCGTCAATCTCCGTTGAAGCGCAACGGCGCGCCGGCGTCGTTGCTGTCAGTTTCAGATAAATGATGCCCAAGCATGTCGCTCAGAGGGATTTGAGCGCGCGTTCAACGCTCGTTGCCAGCGGCGTCGTCGGACGCCCGATGAGCTGCGACAAGGTGCGCTCCGATCCATAAAGCGCGCCCTGCGAGGCGCTGACATCATAGGAAGCGATGGCTGCGGCCAACTCCTTGGGCAAACCGGCACCTTCGAGCGCTGCGGCGTAATCGGCTGCGGGAAGATTATGATAGGGAATGTTCTTGCCGGTCTGTCGCGATATTTCGGCCGCAAGGTCGGTCAGGGTCCAGGCTTCGTCGCCGGCCAGTTCATAGGTCATGTTCTCATGACCCGGAGTGGTCAATACGGCGACGGCGGCTTCGGCAAGGTCCTCCCGGGTCGCGGAGGATATCCTGCCATCACCCGCGCTGCCGATCAGCGCGCCGTTGGTCAGCGCAGGGCCGACGGAGCCGGTATAGTTCTCGGTATACCAACCGTTGCGCAGGAGCGTGTAGGCAAGACCCGACGATTTCAGTTCGGCTTCGGTTGCCCGGTGCTCGTCCGCCAGGCTCAAGCTGGACACGTCCGCGTGAAGCACGCTCGTATAAACGATGCGCTCGACCCCCGCTTTCTTCGCGGCCGCGATTACATTGGCGTGCTGGACGGCTCGCTTGCCGATCTCGCTGGAGGAGATCAGCAACAGGGTGTTGACGCCGCGGAGAGGCGCATCGAGCGTAGCAGGAGCGGAATAGTCGATCGGCTGGGCAGCAACCCCAAGAACCTCAGTCTGCTCCGGTCGGCGGACCAGGGCGAGAAGATCGCCGGCAGACACCTTCTGCTTGAGCTTGTCGATGACAATATGGCCCAGCTGGCCGGCTGCAGCCGTTACTGCGATCGTCATGGCAAATATCTCCGCGTTGAATCAGGGTAGGAGGGCTTGCCTCGATATAGCGTCCGCCATTATTCTTGGTAAGTACATACAAAAAGGTAAGTTTAGGATGGCGCTCGAAAAGTCCGCCCGCACGTCCGAACCATCGGAGCGGAAAACCCTTCCCGACAGGCTCCTACGCGGCGATGTTCTGACGCCCGCATGCCCCTCCCGCGAGATCCTCAACCATCTCACCAGCCGGTGGGGCATATTGGCGCTCATCGCGTTGCTCCCTGGAACCATGCGGTTCAGCCAACTGCGTCGTCGGATCGGCGGGGTCAGCGAGCGGATGCTGGCGCAGACGCTTCAGCTGCTCGAAAAGGACGGTATGGTGGAGCGGCGCGCCTTCAACGTCGTCCCGCCGCATGTGGAATACACGCTTACGCCGATGGGCATGCAGGCGGCCGTTAAGGTACGAGACCTCGCCGACTGGGTGGAATCCAACCTGGAGACGCTCCTCCAGGCGAGAAGCGAAGACGGCTGAAGCCACACGGGGCATGGATGTCAGGAGCATCACCGCAAGAGCCGATCCTGTCAAAGCCGCTCGCCGGCGCGCATCGGTACCAGCATGGCGGCCGCCCAAGGGTTATTACTCGAGACGCAGGATGGGCTTGACGGTCTTGGCGCTCTCGCAGTCCGCGACCGCCTGGTCGATATCGGCGAAGTCATAGAACTGACCCTGTTCCTGCAATACACCCGGCCAGAACGAGAGACGGCCTTTCGAGCCAATCACCCATCGCTTTGAGAACTGCCTGGACGTCTGGAACTGAGCACGCTGGATCGAATGGTTTCTCCTGCATATCGTAAAACTCCGTTCAAGGGCTGGATAGGCATAGAGGTCGGCTCGGGTACACCAGTGGAAACACAATCTCGCCATCGTCGTCAGCGGTAAATCACGGCCTCTGCCTGTGCGGGTCGTGTCTTTGCCGGTCGTAGCGCTGCTAAGTGTTCTGCATCTCATCGGTCGCGACGATCGCCGTGAGATTGAGGATGCCACGCGCCGTCACGCTGGGGGTAAGAACATGAATCGGCCTGGAGAGGCCCATCAGCATCGGACCGACGACAGGCGAATTCGATGAAGCGGAGAGCGCCGTCAACGTAATGTTGGCGGCATCGAGATTGGGCATTACCAGCAAGTTCGCCGGTCCTTTCAGCGGGCTGTCGGTAACCAGCCTTTCGCGCAGACGATGCGAGAGCGCGGCATCAGCGTGCATTTCACCATCGACGATGAGTTCCGGTACCTTCTTCTGGACGAGCGTCAGAGCTGCACGCATTTTGCGCGCGCTCGGACTGTGCGAGGCTCCGAAGTTGGAATGCGAGAGCAGGGCGATCCGTGGAACAAGTCCGAACCGACGAACGCGCTGCGCCGCGAGTAGCGTCATTTCGGTGATCTGCTCGGGCGTCGGGTCAGGCACCATATGGGTGTCGGTGATGAACAGGGCTCCGGCATCGAGAATGAGCCCGGACAAGGCGTAGGCCCGCTGCACGCCCGGGACGAGGTCGATGATGCGCAGGACATGCTCGACCTGGCCCCAGAACTCGGCATTGCCGCCCACGAGAGCGGCATCCACGCGCCCGGTTCGCAGCAACATGGCTGCGGTCACCGTAGGACGCCGGTAGACGTGGCGCAGGATTTCCGATGATGCAACACCGCGCCGCGCGGCGATTATGCGGTATGCTTCGGCGAGGGGTTCGATGATTTCGTGATCGGTTTCGGGATCGATCACGGTGACGTCACGATCCAATTCGAAGCGCAGGCCCAACTCGGGCAGCTTCTGCGACAGGATGCGCCGCCGCCCGATGAGTGTTGGCTGCACGATGCCGTCATCCAGGGCATCTTGAACTGCGCGCAAGATGCGTTCGTCCTCGCCCTCGCCATAGACCACGCGCCGGCGACGCCCGCGCACCGCCTCGAACACCGGCAACAGCAATTGCGCCGAGCGCAGGTTTTGTTGAGCCAATGCGCGGCGATACTTCTCAAGATCGACGGTGCGCCGGGCCACCCCGCTGTCCATCGCGGCCCTGGCGACCGCCGGGGCGATCTCTGAAATGAGTCTGGGATCGAAGGGGGTGGGAATGATGTAGTCAGGGCCGAACGCGAGCTTGCGCCCGCTATAGGCCTGGGCGACGCTTTCATGCGCGGGCAGGCGCGCCAGCGAGGCAATGGCCTCGGCGGCGGCCATCTTCATCTGTTCGTTGATGGTCGTTGCCCCCACGTCCAGCGCGCCGCGAAAGATGTAGGGGAAGCCCAGGACATTGTTGACCTGGTTCGGATAATCCGATCGGCCCGTTGCGATGATCGCGTCAGGGCGTGCCGCACGCGCCGTCTCGGGCAGGATTTCCGGTTCGGGATTGGCCAGCGCAAATATCAGGGGCCGATCCGCCAGCAGCGACAGCCATTCGGGTTTCAGGACATGCGGCGCGGACAGGCCGAGAAAGATGTTCGCGCCAGGCAGCACTTCGGGCAGGGTCCTGGCATCGGTGGCTCGCGCATAGCGCGCCATATTGGGCAGCATGCCCTCGCGACCCGCATGGATCACGCCGTCTCTATCGGTCAGAGTGACATTCTCCCGAGGCAGGCCCATCGCAACCAGCAGGTCAACGCAGGCCAGCGCCGCAGCGCCTGCACCCGAGGTTACCAGCTTCGCGTCGCTCAGCGGCTTGCCCTGGAGCACCAGCGCGTTTTGCACCGCCGCCGCGACCACGATGGCGGTGCCATGCTGGTCATCGTGAAAGACGGGAATGTTCATCCGTTCCTTAAGGCGGGCTTCGATCGAGAAGCATTCAGGCGCCTTGATATCCTCCAGATTGATGGCGCCGAACGTCGGCTCCAGGAGCGCGACGGCATCGACGAAGGCGTCGGGATCTGTGGTATCGACTTCGATGTCGAACACGTCGATATCCGCGAATTTCTTGAACAGGACGGCCTTGCCTTCCATCACCGGCTTGGATGCAAGAGCGCCGATCGCGCCAAGCCCCAGCACGGCCGTCCCGTTGGAAATCACCGCAACCAGATTGCCGCGCGCGGTGTAATCGAGCGCCTTGCCAGGGTCGGCGGCGATTTCCTCGCAAGGCGCGGCGACGCCTGGCGAATAGGCCAGCGCCAGATCGCGCTGGTTGACCATCCGCTTGGTGGGCTCGATCGCCAGCTTGCCGGGCTTGGGATGCCGGTGGTAGTCGAGTGCGCTGCGATAGAAATTGTCGTCCATCTATGACCCATTATCCCTTGGGCTGACAGGCTGCCCACAAGGTCCTGCTGCCGCCAGCCATCGCACCAACTCGAAGTCCATGATCGCGCGCGATGGTTGCGTGACGAGTGCCATCAAGGCTCCCCAGGCCATTCAACGATCGGCGCGATCTCTCCCACGTGTTTGATTGCCAACTGGCAGCCCTACGCCGCCCGACCGGTTGTTCCGATATTGCGAAAATAGGTCTGAACCAACATTTTGGCGGCGTGCAGGGCCAGTGCTTGCGTTGGCGCATTCGTGTTGCCGCTCGTGATTGTCGGCATAATAGACGCGTCGATCACATGCAGTTGTTCTGTTCCTCTGACCTTGAGCCGGGCGTCGACCACAGCGCCTTCGTCGAGGCCCATTCGGCAGGTGCCCACCGGGTGCCACATGGTGGTGGCCACGCTTTTCACGAACTCACCGATCTGCTCGTCGCTCTGCTTATCTTTTCCGGGGAGAACCTCTTCGTCCACGACTTCGGCAAGCGATTCCTGTTCCATCACCTTGCGCACAGCTTTCACTGCGTCGATGCCGACCTTCAGATCATATTCGTGACCGATGAAATTCGGGTTGATGAGCGGCATCGACGTCGGATCGCTGTCCGCCAAGCGCACCCAGCCCCGGCTTTTGGGCTGCAACACGACGGTGGCAAAGGTCACCCCGGAGCGCGAGCCGGTGGGGTTCAGTCCGTCCGCAGCGATGATCGGCTCGTGGTAGCATTGTACCGTGGGCTCCTCGCTGTCCAGGTCCAGCGGGTTCCAGTAGGACACCGTTTCGATCCCGTTGCCCGACGCCGGGCCGTCACGGGTCAGCAGATAACGCATCCCTGCGACCAGGGAGCCGATGCCATGGGCCGAATGCTGATAGCCCATCTTCCCCTTCACATAGGCAGTGATGGGAATGATCGGGTGATCGTGCAGGTTTTCCCCAACGCCCGGCAGATCCACCTTCACCTCGATCCCGAATTTCTGGAGTTGCTCCCTTTGCCCGATGCCCGAGTGCATCAGAATCTTCGGCGATTGCACCGCACCCGCAGACATGATCACGAGGTCAGCGCGGATGTCCTGTTCGTTTTTTCCGTTGAGAGCCCTGACACCGACTGCGCGTGTCCCGTCCAACAGCACTTTCGTAACCGTATAGCCGGTAAGCAGCTTCACTCGCCCACTGTCTACATGCCTGTGAAGATACGCGACCGCAGCGCTGCAACGCTTGCCGTTGAGCGTGTTGGTCTGAACGGGCGAAACACCGTTCTGGAAGTCTCCGTTATAGTCCGCGTTGTAGGGAAGGCCATATTCCTGGAATGCTTTCATGCATCGCTGATTCAGCTCGTTGATGCCCTTGGGCAGTTCAACGGACAGATCTCCGTGAATGCCATGATGGGCATTGTGGAAGGTGTCGTTCTTTTCCTGCTCGATATAGGCCTGGATCATCGTGTCCCACGACCAGTCTCCTGTATCGCCGACGGCAGCCTGCCAGGCGTCAAAATCCTGCTTCTGACCACGAACGTAGCACATGGCATTGATCGAGGAGCCGCCCCCGACGACCTTGCCCATGCGAAAGCGCCGGGGCGTCCCATGGACCGGCACCGTATCATAGGCCCAGACATGCCGGTCATGCGCGAGGATGTTCGAATATCCCGCAGGGATATGGATCATCGGATCACGATCCTTATCGCCTGCCTCGATGACCGCAATGCTGGCTCGGGTGTGACGGGCGAGATAATCGGCCACAACGCACCCGGCAGCGCCACTGCCTACGATGACCACATCGAACTCTTTGGTAGACATTGACAGGCTCCTGATTGCTTTTTGTTGTCTGCTCTGAATGGTTGGCGGCTCGATCAGGCCACCTGATTGGGACGCTGCCTCGGCCAAACCTCGCTACTGAGGACCTTTTGACTAGCGGCTGGCTCGGCCCTCAGCCGGATCGTTATGGAGTTGGAAGAGGTGTTCCGGACCTGGGCTCAGAATGGAGAGGCTGGAGGGGCATTCTTGATCGTCACCCACTGCCAATGTGTGAATTCTTCCCGATTTGCAGGACCGCCGATCGCTGTGCCATTACCTGAAGCGCCGACGCAGCCGTCACGCCGATGAGCGCCGCGTCCGCCTGTCCCGCGCGACCAAGCGCGTTGCCGGTCGCGGGCTCGATCACTTGATAGGACGCGGCGGCCTTCTGCCAGGCGCCGTCGAACAGCCTTCCGTCGAGGTGGGCGTCCTCCAGGAGAATCGACATTTTCATGCCCTTTTTTACGCAGCGAAATGGTCGAGGACGGCGGCGGTGAAAGCCTCCGCTTGCTCGACATTGGAAAGATGGGCGGCCGGCAGCATCTCAAGGCGTGCGCCCGGAATGGCGCGCGCCAGCAGCTCCGAATGGGGCGGGGGCGTCGCCGGATCCTCGGAGCCGCCAATTACGAGCGTCGGCGTGGCGATCAGGCCGAGTATCGGACGCATGTCCATGTCGCGAATGGCGGCACAGCAGCCCGCATAGCCCCCGGGATCGGTGGCGGTGAGCATGGCGCGCACCGGCGCGATCTGCTCCTTGGGCGTCGCGAGGAAGGCGGGCGTGAACCAGCGGTCCAGCACCGCGTCGACGAGCGCTGCCAGGCCGCCCTGGTGCACGGCCGCGATCCGGCTGTCCCACGACGAAGGCGGCCCCATGAAGGGCGAGGTGTTGGCCAGCACGAGGCGCTCGAGCCGTTCGGGCGCGCGAATTCCGAGCCACTGGCCGACCATGCCGCCCTTCGACAGCCCGCAGAAGAGGACTTTCGAAACGGAAAGCGCATCGAGCATTTCGATCACGTCACGGCCGAGCCGGTCCATCGAATAGGCGCCGGCCGGCGCATCGGACTGGCCGTGGCCGCGGCTGTCGTAGCGCAGGACACGGAAGGACCGTGCGAGCGCCGGTATCTGCGGCGCCCACATCTCCATGGCGGTGCCGAGCGAGTTGGACAGAAGCAGGACCGGTGCGGCCTCCGGGCCCTCGAGCCGGTAGGCGATGCGGCACCCATCGCCGGCAGTGATGAAATCGCTCATCACACCCGCTCCAGCAGCAGGGCGATGCCCTGGCCCACGCCGATGCACATGAAGGCCATAGCATAGCGGCCGCCGGTGCGGTGCAACTCCTCGGCGGCGGTGAGCGCGATGCGCGCCCCTGACATGCCGAGCGGATGGCCCAGCGCAATGGCGCCGCCGTTGCGGTTGACGCGCTCGTCGTCGGGCTGAAGGCCGAGATCGCGCAGCACGGCGATGGCCTGGCTGGCGAAGGCTTCGTTCAGCTCGATCACGTCGAGCTGGTCCATGGTGAGCCCGCCCAGCGCGAGCAGCTTGCGCGCGGCGGGCACCGGGCCGACGCCCATCACGCGCGGCGCCACGCCCGCCGCTGCCATCGCCACGATGCGCGCGCGGGGCGTGAGGCCGTTCGCCTTCGCCGCCGCCTCCGACGCGATCAGCAGCGCGGCGGCGCCGTCGTTGACGCCCGAGGCGTTGCCCGCCGTCACCGTGCCGTCGGGGCGGACGACGGGTTTGAGCTTCGCCAATGCCTCAAGCGTCGTCGTGCGGGGATGCTCGTCGTGAGCGAAGACGATGGCGTCGCCCTTCTTCTGCGGGATGGTGACGGGCACGATCTCGGCGGCGAGCCGGCCATTGGCCTGCGCGGCGGCGGCCTTCTCCTGGCTGCGGACCGCGAAAGCATCCTGATCCTCTCGACTGACGCCCCATTCCTGCGCGACATTCTCGCCCGTCTCGGGCATCGAATCGACGCCATAGGCGGCCTTCATCGCCGGGTTGACGAAGCGCCAGCCGATCGTGGTGTCCTCGATCTTCTGGCCGCGCGAGAAGGCGGTGTCGGCCTTGCCCATCACATAGGGCGCCCGGCTCATGCTCTCGACGCCGCCCGCGATCATCAATTGCGCGTCGCCCGAGCGGATCGCGCGCGCAGCCAGCCCTACCGCGTCCAGCCCCGAGCCGCAGAGCCGGTTGACGGTAGAACCGGAGATCTCCTTGGGCAGTCCGGCGAGCAGGGTCGCCATGCGCGCGACATTGCGATTGTCCTCACCCGCCTGGTTGGCGCAGCCGAGGATCACATCGTCCACCGCCTGCCAGTCGACATGCGCGTTGCGCTCGGCCAGCGCCTTGATCGGGATCGCGGCGAGATCGTCGGCGCGGACGGCGGCCAGCGTGCCGCCGAAGCGGCCGATCGGCGTGCGGATCGCATCGCAGAGGAAGGCCTCGGCCATCACGCGGCTTGCCTGTCTAAGGCGCTGGTGTCGAGCGAAGCGCCGGTCTTTGCCTTCACCTCGTCCAGCGTGACGCCGGGCGCCAGCTCGACGAGACGGAGCCCACCGGCTTTCCTGTCGCAGGCGATGACGGCGAGGTCCGTGATAATCAGGTCGACCACGGCCTTGCCGGTGAGCGGCAGGGTGCATGCGGTCAGGATTTTGGGCTCGCCCGCCTTGTTGGCATGGTCCATCACCACTACGACGCGCTTGACGCCGGCGACCAGGTCCATGGCGCCGCCCATGCCCTTCACCATCTTGCCGGGGATGGTCCAATTGGCGAGGTCGCCGTTCGCCGCCACTTCCATGGCGCCGAGCACGGCCATGTCGATATGGCCGCCGCGGATCATCGCGAAGCTGTCGGCCGACGAGAAGAAGCTGGAGGTCGGCAGGGCAGTGATGGTCTGCTTGCCGGCGTTGATGAGATCCGGATCGGCCTCGCCCTCATAGGGGAAAGGGCCGATGCCGAGCATGCCGTTCTCGCTCTGGAGCGTCACGTTCACGCCCGCCGGGACATGGTTCGCGACCAGCGTGGGGATGCCGATGCCGAGGTTCACATAATAGCCATCGCGCAACTCCTGTGCGGCGCGCGCGGCCATCTCGTCGCGGGTCCAGCTCATGCGACGGTCTCCCCCTTTGTCGCCTCACGGGGGCGCGTGGTCAGTTTCTCGATGCGCTTCTCGTTGATCGTGCTCTTGACGATGCGATCGACATAGATGCCGGGGGTATGGATGCAGTCCGGGTCGAACGTGCCCGCCTCGACGATCTCCTCGACCTCGACCACCGTGATCTTGCCGGCGGTCGCCATGTTCGGGTTGAAATTGCGCGCGGTCTTGCGAAACATGAGGTTGCCCGCCTGATCGGCGCGCCACGCCTTGATGATGGCGAGATCTGCGCGCAGCCAGGTCTCGCGCACATATTCCTCGCCCTCGAAGATATCGACCGGCTTGCCCTCGGCGACGACCGTGCCGACGCCGGTCTTGGTGTAGAAGGCGGGTATGCCCGCGCCGCCGGCGCGGATGCGCTCGGCCAGCGTCCCCTGCGGGTTCAGCTCCAGATCGAGCTCGCCAGAGAGATATTGCTGCTCGAACAGCTTGTTCTCGCCGACATAGGAGGAGATCATTTTCTTCACCTGTCGGCTTTCCAGCAGCATCCACAGGCCGAACCCGTCGGCGCCGGCGTTGTTGGAGATGACCGTAAGATCCTTCACGCCCGCCTTGCGGATCTCGGGGATCAGGCTTTCCGGATTGCCCGAAAGGCCGAAGCCGCCCGACATGATCGTCATGCCGTCGAACAGCACGTCCGCGAGCGCGGACGCCGGGTCTGCATATATCTTGTTTGCCATGATGTGCCCTATCCGAGATCGCCACCGGCGACGGGAAGGACCGATCCGGTGATATAGGATGCTTCGTCCGAAGCGAGGAACAGGATCGGTCCGACCTGTTCGTCGATCGTGCCGTAGCGCTTGAAGAAGGTAGAATCGGTGACCTGGCGAACCGCCTCGGCCATCCACCGCTGCTCGTCGGCGCTATCGCCATCCGGGTTGCGGGCAACCCGGCGGGGCGGGGCCTGCGTGCCGCCCGGCGCCGCTGCGACGACGCGAATATTGTGCGCGGCATATTCCATGGCCAAGCTTTGCGTGAGCGCGTTCACGCCGCCCTTGGCTGCGGAATAGGGCACACGGTGAATGCCGCGTGTCGCATTGGAGGATATATTGACGATCGTGCCGCCGCCTCGCGCCAGGAGGTGCGGCAGGACGGCATGGCAGCACCACAGTGTCGGCATCAGCGAACGGCGGATCTCGGCCTCGATCTGGTCAGGCTCGAATTCGGCGAAGGGCCGCATCCGGATCGCGCCGCCCACCCCGTTGATGAGGATATCGATCCCGCCAAACCGATCGACGGCGGCGGCGAGGGCGGATGCTGCGCCGTCATAAGTTTCCAGATCGCATACATGGCCTGCCGTTTCTCCGGTTGCGCCATCGGCGACCTCGGTCACGAAGCTCGCCCGGTCGACGAACAGCACCTGGCCCCCTTCAGCCGCGGCGCGCTCCGCCACCACGCGCCCGATACCCTGGGCAGCACCGGTGACGACCAGCACCTTGCCCGAAAAACGATCCGGGAAGATCATGCCGTCACCAGTTCGGTCGGGGCGAACTTCTCATAATAGAAGCCTGCCGGCGTCACGCCGCGGTCACGCAGGAGTTGCCGCACGCTCTCGACCATGGCCGGCGGCCCGCAGAGATAGACATCGCAGTCGCCCGCGTGGAGCGCTTCGTCCTCGATATGGTCGGTCACGTGCCCCTTGCGCGGGTGTTCGACATCTTGGCTGACGCATGTCACGTAGGTAAAGGTTGCGAGCCTGTCCTTCAGCGCGTCGAGGCGTTCGATCTCGACGAGGTCGGCAACCTTCGACACGCCATAGACCAGATGGACGGGCTGGTCGGTACCCTCGTCCGCAAGGACCTCGAGCATGGACAGCAAGGGCGCAAGGCCCGTGCCGCCCGCCAGCATCAGCAGGGGCCGCGTCCCCGCACGCAGGAAAAAGCTGCCGTTGGGACCAACGAAGCTGATCCGCGCGTCCGGCTGGGCCTCGGTCGCAAGCCAGCCGCTCATCAGCCCACCAGGAATGTTGCGGATCAGGAAGCTGGCTTCGGCTGCACCGGGTTTCGAGCTGAAGGAATAGGAACGGTGCTGATCCGTGCCCGGCACGGTGATATTCACATATTGGCCGGGCAAAAAGTCGAGCGCTTCCGGCTTGTCGAGCCGGAGCTTGAGGACGATCGTGCTGTCGGAGACCAGTTCGACCGCGCTCACCTGCGCGCCGTGCTCGGTGGGAACGAGCTTGCAGGCGGTGGAAGGCACCGGCACGTCGATCACGCAATCGGAGGATGGCACCATCTGGCAGGTGAGGACGAGGCCCTCTTCAGCCTCCTCGGCGGTCAGCGCGTCCTCGACATAGTCGTCGCCGAGGTCATAGTCGCCCTGTTCACAGCGACACTTGCAGGTGCCGCACACGCCGTCGGAGCAATCCATGGGCAGATTGACCTTCTGGCGATAGGCGGCGTCCAATACCTTCTCGCCCGCGTTGCAGTCGATGAAACGGGTGACGCCGTCCTCGAAGTTAAAAGCAATACGATAACTCATTCTGTCCTCTCCGGCAGGCCAGCGTCAGATGTGATAGACGTCGATGACCTGGTGGATATAATCGTTCTTCAGGACCACTTTCTTGCGCAGGATGACGGGTTCCGCGCCGGTGGTATCGAGCGTGTAGAAAGAGGTGCCGAAAAAGCTGTCGGTCACCTTGTAGCGATGGCTCAGCGTGTTCCAGTTGAAGCGCAGGTCCAGTTCGCCGTCGCGCTCCTGCAGGATCTCGATATTCCCGATGAAGTGGCTGGTGCGCGGCTCGGGTGTGGAAGCACCCGAGCGCTCGGTCTTGATGCGGAAAACCCTGTCCTCGAGACCCTCGCGGTTGGGATAGTAGATCAGCGAGATATGCTTGTGGGGATCTTCGACCAGCTGATCGTCGTCATCCCAGGCGGGCATCCAATATTCTGCCTTGGGCGAATAGCAATCGAGCCATTCGTCCCATTGACGGTCATCGAGCAGCCGCGCCTCGCGGTAGAGGAAATCAACCACGCTTTGGCGATCGAGGCCGGACGCGCGGGTCGGCTCGGGGGCGAGGAGGGTGCTCATTCAGCTGCCTCCAGCACCGGCGCGTTCTCGTGGAGAAGCGCCGTCTTGAGCGTCTCCGCCCAATATTCGTGCTGGCGCACGAACAGCCCTTCATCCTCGCTGCGCTCGCCGCTGAGGATCGGTTCGAGTCCGATTGCCCTGGCATTGTCGTCCGGCCCGTCGATCCAGCGCAGCGCGCCGCGACTCAGATCGTTCCACACCCCGTCGGCGGCCTGGTAGGCGGTCTGGCAGGCGCGGAACTCTTCCAGATCGTCCGGCGTGCCCATGCCGCTGACGTTGAAGAAGTCCTCATATTGGCGGATGCGCAGGGCGCGCTCCGTGCTGCTCTCCCCCTTGGGCCCGAAGCAGTAGATGGTGATCTCCGTCTGATCGACGCTGATCGGGCGGACGACACGGATCTGCGTCGAGAACTGGTCCATCAGATAGACGTTCGGATAGACGCCGAGGTTGCGCGTCTGTCCGACGATGAAGCCGGCCCGCTCCGCGCCCAGCCGTGCCGTCAGTTCCTCGCGATGGGCGAAGACGGGGCGGACCTCCGGATTGAGCAGATTGGTCCAAAGCAGGATATGGCCGTTCTCGAAGCTGTAGACGCCGCCGACGCTCTTTGACCAGCCATTAGCATCGACGGTGCGCGTGCCGTCCGCTTCGTAATTGCGGTGGCCCATGGTCGCCGCGTAGTTCCAGTGGACCGAGCTGACGTGATAGCCGTCAGCCCCATTCTCCATCTGGAGCTTCCAGTTGCCGTCATAGATGTAGGAAGAATTGCCGCGCAGAACCTCCAGCCCGTCCGGCGCCTGGTCGACGATCTGGTCGATGACGGCCTTCGCACCGCCCAGATGCTCCTCCAGCGGGAGGACATCGGGGTTGAGGCTGCCGAACAGGAAGCCCCGATAATTCTCGAACCGTATACGCTTGAGATCGTGCGAGCCGTCGGTGTTGAAGCCGGCGGGATACTCGCCGGTCTTCCCGTCCTTCACCTTGAGCAGCTTGCCGGCATTGTTGAACGTCCAGCCGTGAAAGGGGCAGGTGAAACTCCCCTTGTTGCCATGCTTGCGCCGGCAGAGCATCGCACCGCGATGCGCGCAGGCATTGATGACAGCGTGCAGTTCGCCGCCCTTGTCGCGGGTGATGACGATGGGCTGGCGGCCGATCGAGGTGGTGAAATAATCGTTGGGTTCGGGAATCTGGCTTTCATGCGCCAGATAGACCCAGTTGCCCTCGAAGATATGCTTCATCTCAAGCTCGAACAGAGCTTCGTCGGTGAAGATGTCGCGGCGGCAGCGGTAGATGCCGCGTTCCTTGTCCTCGACGACGGCCTGATCGAGCCGCTCCAGCAAAGTGGTGCCCATCATCATTCTCCTGTTTGCGTTTTGCGGCGTTCAGGCGTCCTGCAGGGCGCGGGCGCGGCTCGATTCCTGTTCGTCCGTCTGCTCCTCTGCCGGGTTCAGCACGAAGTCGAAGGCGATCTCGGCATAAGGCGCGTTGAGCCCGGCGGCATGGATATCGCTTGCGACGCTATGGCGAATGACCGGCGGGATCAGCTCGTCCTTGGTCGCATAGGCGAAATCGTCATGGACAAAGGGATCGCCCTCGATGTTGATCTGCGTGGTCAGATGGCGATAGCCGTGCGCGGAGATGAAGAAGTGAACATGCGCGGGCCGATTGCCGTGGCGGCCGACGGACGCTAGCAGCTTCTCGATATTGCTGCCGCCCGGCACGGCGTAGCCCGAGGGCAGGACGCTGCGGAAGCGATAACGCCCCTCCGCGTCGGTCTCGATCCGGCGCCGCAGATTGTAATCCGACTGGGTCTTGTCGAAGTAGGAATAATTGCCTTTGGTGTTGGCATGCCACACATCGACAATTGCATTGGCGATGGGCTTTCCATCCACATCGCGGACCTGGCCGTGCATGATCAGCACCTCGCCGTCATCGCTGCCGTCGTCCAGCCGCGCCTCGGCCTTGAGGAGCGGCGCGCCGGCCACGTAAAGCGGACCTTCGATCGTACGCGGGGTGCCTTGGGTGATGCCCTCGGCCTGGTCCTTGAGATCGGCGCGGATATCGAGGAAATGCTCGAGGCCCAGGCCCGCCGCCCACAGGCCGAACTCCGGCGCGCCACCGGCAATGAAGTTGAGCGCATGCCAGAATTCGTCGTCGGTCACGTCGAACTGGTCGATCGTCTCGAACAGGTCGGACACGATCTTGCGGACGATCGCCTTGAGCCGCTCGTCGCCGGCGCTTGCATGGTCGGCGCCCGCGATCTGGTCGAGGAAGCCCTGAATATCGGGAGATTGCGTCAACTGGGTCATTTCAAATATCCTCTCGACTTGGAAGAGTTTCTTGGGTCCGCCTGCCGGGACCAAATGGTCAGCGATCATCCTCCCGGATGGAGGAGGGGTGCCGACACAGCGGCGACACCCGGATCTCCATGAAGGGAAAAAGCGGCAACATGCTCAGCAGGTCGTGCAATTCGGCAGGGCTATCGACATCGAAGATCGAGACGTTTGCGTAGCGTCCCGCGAGGCGCCAGATATGCCGCCACTTGCCCGCTTCCATCAGTTCCTGGCAGCGCGCCTTCTCGGTCGCCTTGAGCGCGTCGATGCGCGCCGGATCGGCATCGGTGGGGATGCGGACATCCATCTCGACGTGGAACAGCATCAGCGGCCTCCCGTGACCGCATGGAGGACGGGGCTGGTGCGGTCCCGGCGGAAACGGGCCACCTTGTCTTCGTCGAGCGCGACCCCCAGGCCCGGGCCTTCGGGCACCACGAGCGAGAAATCCTCGTAGCGAAGCGGCTCGGCGAGGATTTCCTCAGTGAGCAGCAGCGGGCCGAACAGCTCGGTGCCCCAGTCGAGACGGGGAAAGGTCGCAAAAAGCTGCGCCGAGGCGGCCGTGCCGACGCCCGCCTCGAGCATCGTTCCGCCGTAAAGACCGACGCCCGAGGCCATCGCGATCGCCGCGACGTCATAGGCCGGATGCAGCCCGCCCGACTGGGCGATCTTGACCGCGAACACGCGCGCGCCCGCCGAAGCGGCAACCGCGAAAGCGTCGCGCGGTCCATGCAGCGCCTCGTCCGCCATCAAGGGGATCGCATGCCGTGACGAGAGACGTGTCATGGCGGGCAGGGCATCGCGCGCCACCGGCTGTTCGACGAGGTCGCATCCGCAATCGGCGAGCAGCCCCATGCCGAGGTCGGCCTGCGCCTCGTCCCAACCCTGGTTGACATCGACGCGCACGCTGCCACGATCACCCAGCGCCTTCTTGATCGCGGCGACATGCGCGACATCCTCGCGCACGCTGCGCTTGCCGATCTTCAGCTTGAAGATCGCATGACGGCGCTGTTCGATCATCGCTTCGGCTTCTTCGATGTCGCGGGCCGTATCGCCGCTCGCCAGCGTCCAGGCGACCGGCAGCCGGTCGCGCACGCGCCCGCCGCCGATCAATTCCGACACGGGAACACCCAGGCGCTTGCCGGCGCCGTCCAGCAACGCGGTCTCGACCGCGCATTTGGCGATGTGGTTGCCCACCACATGGCGCCGCACCTTGGCCATCGTCTCGCCGACGCGCGATATGTCGCAGGTCTCGAGGACGGGCGCGATATAGGTGTCGATGGCGAGCTTGATGCCCTCCGGGCTCTCGTCGCCATAGCTCAGCCCACCGATCGTGGTTCCCTCGCCGATGCCCTGGATGCCGTCGTCAGCCTGAATCCGGACAAGGACGACGGACTGGCTGTGCATGGTCGCCATTGCGAGCACATGAGGCCGGATCGTCGGCACATCGACAATCAAGGTATCAATGCTGACAGATCGACTCACCACACAGACCATCCTCAAATTAGCTTGTCTGCGGTGATAAGTACGGTAAGCTATAGGGAGTGGCAAAGATCATTCGGGTCTTGATGTGATACCCATAAGGTATGAAAGCGCATGGACCTTCGACAGCTTCGCTACTTTGTAACGCTTGTAAATGAACGCAATTTCACCCGCGCGGCCGATCGGCTCCGCATCGCCCAGCCGCCGCTGAGCCGGCAGATCCAGCAGCTCGAGGCGGAGATTGGCGCTGAACTGATCGATCGTTCGGCGCGGCCACTTCGACTCACCGAGCCCGGGCGGCTTTTTTACGAACAGGCCGTTCAGGTGCTGGCGCGCGTCGAGGAAATGCGCTCCATGATGAGCCGGGCGCTGGTGATCGAGAAGCGGCGCTTCGTCATCGGGTTCGTGGCATCGACGATTTATGCGCATCTGCCGGAGCTCATCCGCGAATTCCGCGCGGAAGCGCCGGATGTCGAGTTGAGCCTGATCGAGCTCGTCAGCCTGGAGCAGATCAGTGCGCTCAAGGAAGGGCGGATCGATGTCGGGTTCGGGCGTGTGCGGTTCGAAGACGAAGAGGTGCGCCGGACGGTGCTGCGCGAGGAACAGCTCGTGGCGGCGATCCCCGCCGGGCATCCTCTCGCGAAGGTTGATGGCCCGGTCTCCCTTCGGCAGCTCGCCGATGAACCGCTGATCCTCTACCCGCGGGCACCGCGACCGGGCTACGCTGACCAGGTCATCGCGCTCTTCCATGATATCGGCGTGGAGCCGCGCATCGCGCATGAGGCGCGCGAGTTGCAGATCGCCGTGGGTCTTGTTGCGGCGGAGGAAGGCGTGAGTATCGTGCCGGTATCCGTCCAGAAGTCACGCGTGAGCGACATTCGCTACCTGCCGCTGATCGAGCGGGCGACGTCCCCCATCATCATGAGCCATCGCATCGGTGACGCCTCGCCGGAGCTCGCTCTCATGGGAAGGGTGATTGCCCGCATGTACCCGCGATGGGGCTACGACGTGCCGGAGCCCTTTCGCCAGGCAGGTTCCTGACGAAAATCGTCGGGCCCGTACCTCTTCATATCCGGTATAGTTAGAATACTCCGATAGTCTTGGACAGTCGGTGGCGGCTTGTTCAATTTCGAGAAACCGCCAGTGTCGAACCCTTAAAGCGGCGACCCTGAACAACGCGGAAGCTAACGGGCGTTTCGGAGGGGACATGCTGGACACAAAGGTAGATCGTCGCTGCTGAGAGCATAGCTCTGCAGCGCACTCGATCGCTTCAATCAACAATCAATTCTAACGGCATGGCGCGGATGCGTGTCTTGCCGGGAAGAGGAGGCTCGGATGAGCAATGTCGATCCGGAGTTCTTGCAACCGCAGCACGCCGGCCCACCTGCGGGGAAGGGGTTATCGGCGTCGTCTCTCGTTGGCATCGTTGGTCGAAAGATGTTCTCGCGCCCGGCATTCGACGACCAGGCGGCATCGCCGACCATCGCCGGCAGCCGCAGTCCCAAACATCATTGGTTCGCAGCATGTCGTGGTGGCCACGGATGAAGCTCCACTCTATTTTGCGGAAGTCCGGTCTTTTGGCCGCTATGACCATGACGTGGATGGCCGCGCCCGCGAGTGCAACCGACGTGGATCCGGGCGACTATACGGCGCTCCCTCCCGGGACGAATATGTTCCTGATCTATGGCCAGCATATCCATCGCGATGAACTTCGCACGCCCGACGGCGGAACTCTGAAATCGGGCACCAGCCTGGACACGTCTGTGACGCTCCTGCGCTATGTGCATTTCACGAAGCTCGGGCCGTTCGTCGTCGATCCGCAGATCATCCTTCCGATTGGTTCGGTGCATAATGCGCAGGTCGGCGGACAAAGATTGGGCAAGGATACCGGTCTTGGCGATGCGTTGATCTTCGCAACCATCTGGTTCGTCAACAAACCCGGCAAGCGTCCGACCTATGTCGGATTTTCACCGATCATCGGCGTCCCGACCGGCGACTATGATCCCGACAAGGGCATCAATTTCGGAAACAATCGCTACACGTTCAATCCGCAGATTGGCGTCATCCAGGGGATTACCGACCGAATCCTGCTCGATGTCTACGGCGATGTCACCTTTTATGGCGACAACAACAAGGTGGGGCGCCTGCACCAGACGCTCAAGCAGCACGAGACCTATGAAGTCCAGTCCTGGCTCCGCTTCGCGATGCCCGACAGCAAATCCACTTTGTCGGTCGGTTATGCCGGATATTGGGGCGGCAGGCAGTATCTGGACGGGGTTTACCAGGGGCAGCGGACCGAGCACCAGCAACTGCGGCTCGCGGCGCAGACGATGCTGACGCGGAGCTTCCAGCTGGAGGCCATCGTCGCCCGGGATGTGCAGGCCAGGGACGGCTTCCGGGAAGCCGGTCGGTTTCAGCTTCGGCTGCTCAAGATTTTCTGATCCGACGACTACGGGCCGAGCCACGCAAGATGCGCCGGTCCCTCAACAGGGAGAGAATGCTATGTTCAAAAGGGCTTTGGGAATCTCGTATCTTCACTCGTCTATATCGGCGCTATCGCTGATCGCAGCGCTCGGTGTCTGCGATGCCGCCGCCGCCCAGACTTCAGGCGAGGCCGTGCCTGGCCCGAATGACGCACCGGTGCAGACTGCGGCAGCGCCTGGGCCGGCAGGAATCTCCGACATTGTCGTGACCGCCCGCCGGCGCGAGGAAAGCATCCAGAATGTGCCAATCTCGATTGCGGCGTTCGGCGGTAGCGCGCTGGCCGAGCGACAGATCGATTCCTCGGACAAGCTCACCCAGCTTGCGCCCAACGTCCAGTTCAGCGCCGTTGCCCCTGCTTCGGGAAACAGCTCTTCCTCGGCCATCTTCATCCGCGGTGTCGGCCAGACCGACTTTCTCGCCTCGACCGATCCCGGGGTCGGCTTCTATGTCGACGGGGTCTATTTCGCGCGGGCCAGCGGCACCGCCATCTCCCTGCTGGATGTCGATCGTGTCGAGGTGCTGCGCGGTCCGCAGGGAACGCTCTTCGGCCGCAACACCGTCGGCGGAGCAATCCAGGTTTTCTCGGCGCGACCGAAGTTCGACAAGATTGCGGGGAATATCGGGGTGACACTCGGCGATTATAATCGCCGCGATGTGCGCGGCGTCCTCAACCTGCCCGTCAGCAATACCCTGGCGCTTCGGTTCGCCGCAACGAAACGGGTCCGTGACGGCTATGTCACCAATATTCTAAGCGGGCGCGATCTCGGCGACGTCGATACTTTCGCGGGCCGGGCGAGCTTGCTGTGGAAGCCGACCGACAAGCTCGAGGTGACGCTGATCGGGGATTATACCAAGGACGATGTCCACGGTTCGCCGACGGTGTTCGGCGGCATCAACACGAGCGCTGCATTCGTCCGGTTCGCATCGGCGATCGCAGGGTGCCCGGGCTTCGCGCTCACCACGCCGCCCACGCCGGTTCCCGAAAACACCGACCGCCGCTGCGCGAACAACCAGTATCTCGGCCTCGGGCCCTACAAGGTCGCCTCCAATGCCCCCAGCAAATCCGAACTGGAAATGTACGGCGTCGGGCTGACGGTCCAGTATGAGCTTTCCAACTGGATGACCGTGAAGTCGATCACCGCCTATCGCAAAACCAAGCCCTTTTCGATCCGCGATGCCGACAACACCCCGCTCCAGATCCTCGAGACGGTTAACAGCGACAATATCAAGCAGTTCACGCAGGAACTGCAATTTCTCGGCGACGTCTGGGACGGCCGCCTCAAATATCAGTTCGGCGCCTATTATTTCCGCGAGACCGATTACCAATTTTACCCGGTTTACCTTCCCTCCCAGATCAGCCCGACGACAGGTGAGGAATTGCGCGTCGGCGGCCTCAATAACAATGCCTCCATCAAGAATCAGTCGATCGCCCTGTTCACGCAGGAATCCTTCGCCATCACCGACAAGCTCAACCTGACCGTCGGCCTTCGCTATACCCGGGACCAGAAGGAGGCGACGCCCGACGAGACGGCGGCGGCGTCAGGTTATGGCTACACCAATGTCGGGTATAATGTCGCCTATCCGGCGCCGCTCTCCGGTCAGACCGTATGCCTGGGGCCGCCTCGAACCGGAGCGGCGGCCGCGACATGCGCGGGCTCGAATGTCTATCTCTTCGATCCCGTCCTCAACAAGAAGACCATGAGCAAGGTCACGCCCGCCGCGACGCTCCAATACCAATGGACGCCCGAGCTCATGACCTATGCAAGCTATTCGAAGGGCTTCAAGAGCGGCGGGTTCAACACCCGGATCGTTCAGCCGGTGATCTCTCCCAACGCGCCGACGGGCAGGGAATTCCTGCCGGAATTCGATCCCGAGCAGGTCACGACATATGAAATCGGCGGAAAGTTGCTGATCGGGCGCGCGTTGCGCCTGTCGGGTGCGGGCTTCATCTCGAAGTACAAGGATATTCAGATCGTCGTTCGCGAAGGCGTGGCGCCTGTCGTGCGCAATGCCGGCAAGGCGACGATCAAGGGCTTCGAACTCGAAGGCACGGCCAATCCGGTCCGTCCACTGCTGATCAACTTCGGCGTTGGCTACACGAACTTCCAGTATGACAGCTTCACTGCTGCGCTCGAGGCAGGCCAGGTCGGGCTGGCGCCCGGTGCTTTGGGACGTGTCGACCTCAACGACAAGCAGGCCTATTCCCCCAAATGGAGCCTGAACGGCGGTCTCTCGTATCGCATCAAGGTCGGCGAGGGATCGATCACCCCACGCGCCGACATTGCCTACCGCAGCAAGACCTATTTCGATGCGCCAAACACGGAGCAGATCGCCCAGGGCAAATACGCGCTGGTCAATGCAAACATTCGCTACGAAGCTCCGGGCAACCGGTTCAGCCTCGCGGCCGGCATTACCAACCTGACGAACAAAGCCTATCGTGGCAGCGGCAACTCGTCGCTGACCGCATCCTCCGGCTATGCAGAAGTGACCTACGGCCCGCCGAGGATGTTCACCTTCGAGGGCACGTACAACTTCTAGGCGTTGCGTCCCGCCACGGCCTGGTTGCCGGGGTTCTGACGCGGATGAACCAGCTTTCCCGAACAGCCGTGCTGGGTTCACATGGACGCAATAACCTCGCTCCCGGCCTGGCGCCGCCCGTCCACGCACGCGGTCGCGCCAGGCCGGAAGCAAGTTCTGCCCGGGCATGCTGCAACAAAAACACCACCCCCGTGCGATGGGGCGGTTGCAAAGATGACAGACGGCTTGTGAACCAGGGGACAGCGGATTTCCAGTCTAGCCGCCCCGCTTCAATACCGCGCGTATCAGTCGGCATTGTTCCGGCGAATAGCCGTGATCCAGAAGCTCAGCTTCCGCCCCCGGCGCGCGATTATCTCCATGCCGAAAGAGGACGCAATAACGACGAAGCGCCTCGAGCCGCGCGTCGGCGAACGGATTTTGAACCTGGATATCGAACAGGCGCTCGATCAGCCGGCGCATGCGCCCGACCTGGGAGACACTGCGCAGGTTGTCACGGCAGGACAGCTGCGCGACCTGCATCGTGAGTCGATCCAGCTCCTGTGAGCCACGCGCCTTTGGTGCGATTGAGCAAGTGGCCTTGTCGGCGAATTGCTGCGCAAGATCGAGAAACATTATCGCCTCTTGACCGCATCAAGCGGTGCCCGACAGCGGGAAGACTGGATTTCCAGCCATCGCGCGATGGCGCCCAAGGTCATCTCGTCGATTTCGATTCCCCACAGACGAAGCATTCCTGTTGCAAACCTCATGGGTGCGTCCTCCGGGCGGGATGCCCGAAGATATGGGGCGCGGCCGTGACACCAATCAGCGCACAGACGATGATCGCGATGAACGGATCATCAAGAGCCCGTACAAGCGCTACGAAGAGGACACTGATTATTCCCACGGTGGCGGCGAAGAACGAGACCGAGGACAGTCGGGCCAGCATGTGCGGCCGCGTAAAGGTCGAGATCGATCCTCGCTCGGGGGCGCCCTTCAGGAGTGAAGCTGGCGCGCGGCGTAGAATGGGGAGCAGGAACAGTTTCATGTCTTCAACCGGGGTTTGAGATCGAGCCGGTATCTGCGCCGCGTGGACACGCAATTCAAAGATCGATTTGCTACTTGTGGATACCGCTGCGGTATGGGTTGACCATTCGCGCTCATCGTAGCAAAGGCGCATACCGCAGCGGAGGTCCGATCTTGCCGCCAAAGGGACGGCGACGCCGCTTATCACGCCATAGGCCGCGAGACCGGGCTTGCCATCGCGCGGGAGTGACCCTCTCTCCTGATCGACCCGCTGCTGCAGCGTCCGCAGATGCAGGGCAACGTCGATGATGGACCGTGTCCCCGGAGGTCCTTCTCGACCTCGATGCGGCGGCGCCGGTCTCCGTCGCCTTGTCAGTCCCGAAAACAGGGTTTCGGGGCTGGACCGGTAATCTCGCGACTGCCCAAGCGGACGTTCAGTGGGGACCTACGGCGCCTGGCGGGGGCGGCTACGTGACGCCAGCCCCGCCCATTTGCCTTTGCATCGTCGCTCAGAGCGCCATCGTCCTGCCGAACAGGGCCCTACGCGTTTCATCGTCAATGTCGGACTTGAGCTTGAGCGTGTCACGAAGAGCGATCGCGCGAGCGGCTGCCGGGCGCGTGTTCATCGTCTCATGCCACCTCCGCAGATGGGTCAGGGAAGGGAAAGCTTCGCCGACGATGCCGGGCGCGAAATTCACCCAACCCCACGCCGCGAAATCGACGATCGAACAGTTTTCTCCAAGTATGAACGAACGGTCGGCAAGGCGCGCATCGAGAATCTCGAGATGCCTTTCGGCTTCTTTCGTATAGCGGTTGATCGCATAAGGGAGCTTCTCCGGTGCGAATTTCACGAAATGGACCGCCTGACCGGAATATGGCCCAAGCCCCGTCGCGATGAACATCAACCACGACAGCAGTTCGCCGCGCGAACTACCGGCCGTTGCGCCGAACTGGCCGGTCTTCTCTTCCAGATAGAGAAGAATCGCGTTGGAATCGAACACGATCTCACCGTCGTCCACGATCACCGGCACCTTGGCATTCGGGTTGAGCGCGGTAAAAGCCGGGATATGCTGATCCCCCTTGAATATATCGACGGGGATCATCTGGTATGGAAGTCCCGTTTCCTCCAGCATGAGCGCAACCTTCATCGGATTGGGCCCGGAGTGAAAATAAAAATCGATCATGGATTGTGTTCCTGTTGAGGTTATTCACAGCTGTCCGATGTCAATAGTGCCTTATTGTCCATCTGCCTGGGGGTCGCCGTGCACGACGGACCGGCCGTTTCCGTTTCAGTCAGCGCGCCCGCGCACGAATTGAAGCGTCGTTTCCGCAACGCGCCGGCCAAGATGCTCGGCAGTCCGCAGGTCGGCGGCGGGAGGAGCAACATCGGGACCTTCGTCGGCGTTCGACTGTGCCGATGCGCCCAGCCAAATTCCCAGCCGGTTCAGATCCTCTTCCGATCCTGTGCTGGAGTTGTTCGCGGGCGGCAGGCCGAGGCTGACCCAGTGCATGCCCTGCTGAGCCGCAAATAGTGCGATCTGGATCAGCGTCGCCAGCTTGTCGCCCGAGCGCGAGGCCGAGTTCGAGAAGCCGGCCGCGATCTTATTTTTCCAGGCAAAGCCCTTGGCGAAGACGGTGCTTGAGGTCAGATCCAGGAAGGCTTTGAACGGCGCGGACGCGCTGCCCATATAGGTCGGCGCGCCGAAGATGATGGCCTCCGCCGCCTCCAGATCGTCCCAGCGAGTCTGGGCCTCCTCGACCGTGAGCAGCAAGGCCTCCGCGCCCTCCACCTGGTTCACGCCCGACTTCACAGCCTCGGCCTGCCGCGCGGTATGGCCGTATCCGCTGTGATAGACGATGGCGATGCGAATATCCGACATATGCACACTCCTTTGTATATATGTTGGCGACATACCAACATAATCAGATAAATGAAGTCATCCTTGCCAAGGGATGGTGAACTGGCCCCGCCTGGCAATGTCGGCGGCCACTTCCGCGATCGAAACCCTTTGCAACTCCTCCTCCAGCGCCTGACGGGCGCGATCGAGCGCAGGGAGCATCGCGGCCTGGATATATTTGCCGACCACGCATTTCTCATCGGGCGGCGAGCGATGCAGCGAGAAAATCTCGCAGTCCTCCACGGCCTTGTAGACGTCGAACAGGCTGATCTTCGCCGCAGGTTTCGCCAGTAAAGCACCTCCTCCCAGGCCCATCTGCGCGGTGGAAAGGCCGGCATCGGCGAGCCTGGAGAGAATCGACCGGATGACCGCCGGATGGGTACTGGCGCTTCTTGCGAGATCCTGGGACCGCACGGGCCTGCCCTCGTTAACGGCAAGCGCGGCGAGCGTGTGAACGGCAACGGCGAAGCGGGTGCTGGTGGGCAAGTGAAAGACCATATCCAAATGTGTTGCTATCGTAATTACACATTAGTGCGGATCCTTCAATCCCCATCGGATGACCGACGGGGCACATGTATTTCGTCCGGTGCTTGATGCGCTGGTAAAACTCTTGCGCCGGACCGTCGCATGGCTCTACGGACGCCATCACAAAATTACGTTGATAAGACCGTGCAGCTGTCGCGGGCTCGTTCGAAATGCGCGCCACCAATTCGCTCAGTCGGAGCCTGCCGACTGTACCCATCGAATCTCGCATCGCCGGATCCAAAATCGTTTCATTGTTCAGCGATAGCTTCCGGTCTGGAGCTCGGATCTATATTGATAGGCGAAAGGCTCGTCCGCAACGTGTCGAGCATCAAGTTCGCCGCGGCCCGGACTGCCGATTCATCGCATCCGGCCACCGCCTGGACATACACGCCGGATAGCAAGATCAAAATAAGCTGGGCCAGATCGCCTGGATCGACGTCGCTCCTGAGTTGCCCGGCCTGGATCGCGGCGGACATCCGGCGTTCAAGTGTCCATTGGCGAAGCCGTCGTCGCCGTTCGACAAAATCACGTATCGCGTCGCAGCACGGAGCACCGGACAGGATGGCGAGGAAGCCGGTGGGTCCGCTGCCTGCGGCGAAGACGGCCGTATCAACACTGCCGGCCACCAGCTCCCTTAGGACGTCACCAATATGGACCCGCCGCAAGGCGGTTCGAAAAAAACGCAGTCGTGTCGCTTCAAAGCGCAGAAAGGCATGGCGGAAAAACGATTCTTTAGGGCCGAACGTCCGGTAGAGGCTCGGCCGGCGCAGGCCGGTAGCATGCTCCAGATCGTCGATGCTGGTCCCTTCGAATCCCTTGGCGCAAAAAACCTCCATGGCGGCCTCGAGCGCCACATCCGGATCGAACGAGAGGTGCCTTCCCATGCGCGTTAATCGGTCATCGCGAACCGGTGTATCAGCCCGGTTGGATCTTCCCTTTTTGCCGCAGTGTGAGGTGGCAGTCTCGCGCATGTTGGCGGCTGCTCACGCTCGGATGCCAAGTCATTGGCTTGCCGTCCGCTCCCCACGGCTCTCGTCCGTGCAACAGCCGATCGAACGGGCATATGGTTCTTCCTCATGATCGGGCGTGGTGTTTATCGCTGCATCTTCCGGTCGCATTGATTGTAACAGGCTAAGGGGCATAAGATAAGGATCCGGCCTTCAGCAGCATGGCGACATAGGCCGAGGTGTAGCCACCATGGAAGTCTTCGGCAGCCTGATACATCTGCTCAGCGTGCATTTGCCTTTACTCGCGTTGAACTCTCTTTCGTTTCTGTCCCCTCTGGTCCATCCGTCCACCCCCCACCAAGCGCCAGGAACAGGTCCACCTGCCGATCGACAAGGGTCGCACGCGATTGCGCGAGTGTTGCCTCGGCGTTCGCGAGACTTGCTTCGGCGGAAAGAACATCGATGAAGTTTGTTCGGCCGAAATGATAGAGACGGCTTGCCTGGTCGCTCGCCTTGAGCGTGTCCCCCTGGGTCAGCGTGAGGGCATGGTTTCGATCTGCTTCCCGGGCATAGGCCGACAAGGCGGTTTCGGTCTGCCTCAATGCCTCGATGACCGTGCCGTCGAAATTGGCGGAGGCAGCCTCGGCAGAAGCCCCGGCCTCTGCGATCCGGGCATGGGCGACCGACCGATTGGGAAAGGTCCATGAGAGGAGGGGGCCGAGGCTACCGCCGAAGCCGTTGCCCGACAGGAAGGTCGAGAACGGACCCGCGAAGCCCATCGAGCCGCCAAGCGAGATGTGCGGGTAGAGTTCCGCTGTCTCGACGCCGATAGTCGCCGTCGCTGCATGAAGCCGGCGCTCCGCCGCGCGGACATCCGGACGTCGGCTGAGCAGCGCGGCGCCGTCTCCGATCGGGATGACCTGCCGGAGCGAAGGTGGAGCAGCACATTCCTCCGCCTCACGGGGGTAGTCCGCAGGCGCGCGGCCCATGAGCGCAGCCAGTTCGTATAACGCGGCCTGACGACTGGCGAGGACGCCCGGAATAGCCGCGGCGCTCTGATCGACGGCCGCCCTTGCGCGCGTGACATCGAAGGCCGTGCCGCGCCCGCCGCTTGCGAGGCGCGTGGTGACCTGCAGCGTCTGGCGCTGCACCTCGAGAACCCTTCGGGTGGCCGCAAGCGTCACGTTTGCAGAGCAGGCGGCCGCGTAGCTGCGCGTGACCGCTGCAGCGACGGCCACCCGGACCTGGTCGCGTGCCGCCTGTTCAGCCTCGCTGTTGGCGCGTGCCGCCTCGATGCCGCGCTTGATGCCGCCGGCCAGATCGAGTGGGTAGGACACCCCCGCGCCAAGATTGTAGGTATAGGACGAACCGGGGCCAGTGAAGCCGCCGATGCGGCTGATGTCCGCGCCGCCCGAGATGGTCGTCTGGATGGTCCGGCCCGCCTCGGCCTCGCGCACAATATAGCTTGCACGCTTCAGATTGGCATCGGCGGCCCGCAGATCGGTATTCGCCGCGAGCGCTTCCGCTACATAGGCGTCGAGTCTGGCATCCTCATAAAGACGCCACCAATGATCGGGCAGAGGAGCCGATATGTAGATTGCCTCGTCGCCGCTGTGGAATGGCGCGTTCGCCGAAGGCGATTTGACCATCGCATGGTCCGGAACCCGGAAATCCGGACCGGCGGTGCAGGCCGACAGCAGCGCCATCAGCAGTCCGGATGCGGCAGCATGGCGTTTCATGCCCGCTTCCCCCTCGGCAGGATCGTGACAGTCGCTGTCCGCCCGGGAATAAGCGCGGTGTTCGGCGCCAGCCGATCGATATGGATCCGCACAGGAATGCGTTGGGCCAACCGAACCCAGGTGAATGTCGGAGTGACCGTGGGCAGCAGGTTGCCGCTGTTCCCGCGCTGGTCATCGGCGATACCGCCTGCGATGCTGTCGACATGGCCCTCCATCGGTTGCGGCGTTCCCATAAGCCGCACGATCGCGCGGTCCCCGACACGAATGCCGTCGAGCTTGGTTTCCTCGAAATAGCCCTCCACCCTCAGGGTGTCGGTCGCGATCAGCGCCATCGCCTGCGTGCCGACCCCGATATAGTCGCCGGGATGAAGATCGAGATTGGTGACCTGCCCGTTGACGCTTGCGCGGACCTCGGTCCGCTGCAGGTTCAGCGCGGCGGTTTCGCGGGCCGATTGCGCCTGCATCAGCGCCGCCTGCGTGGTCAGCACGCGAGCGACATTCTCTTCATGGGTCTCGGCCGCGACCAGGTCGCCCAGCGCGAGATCGCGCCGCGCCGTCTTGCGCGCCATATCGAGTGTTGCCTTGGCGCTGGCAATGTTGGCGTCGGCTTCGTCGAGCGCGGCCCGGTATCTTGGACGGTCGACTACGAAGAGCAGGTCGCCGGCATGAACGACCTGATTGTCGCGCACATGGACCTCGGTCACCAGACCGGCAACATCGTTCGTGACCCGCACGACATCGGCGCGGACATGTCCGTCGCGCGTCCAGGGCGAGACCTCGTAACGATGCCACATTGCGATCGCGACGAGCGCCGCGACAACGACGATGACGAGGGTCGCCACCAGCCTGACCAGATAAGGAACAAAGCGTTTCATGACATGGATCCAAAAATGCCGCTCGCATCCGCGAGCGCGGCAAGAAGGAGAAGGAAGATTGCGAGATCGACGATCGGCCGATGGACGATGAAGCGATAGAAGCCGATGCTCGACAGGAGCATCGTCACCGCCCCGCACAGGACCAGCGCTCCGAGCCCGATCAGGATGAGGGTCGGAACGAACACCCCGAAGATCGAGATTTCGCCGATCATGCTTGCGTCTCCAGGAGAGGTGCGGCGGCATCGGGAAAGAGGCTTCGCCGCAGACCCACGAGCGCGAGAGAGAGCGCCCTTGCGGCATCCTGCGGAAGCGTCGATGAGCTCCTTGCCAGGAGCCGATCGAGTTGTAGGCGTGCATCCTCGCCAACACCGGGCGCAGATGAACCGGCGGATCGAAGATGGTCATGAACCGCAACCAGCACAGACCCGATAGCCCCATCGGTATCGGCCAGACCCCTTCTGCCTCTGATCCGGCGCAGCTCGTCGATGTTGATGCCGGCCCGCGTGTCCGCCAATATAGCCTCGAGCGTGTCGGAAGAGGCCTCTCCGCGGGCTACATGCGGATAGAGATAGGCGACGCGGTCCAGCATTGTAGCGAGCCAGCGCTCGGTGCGAGGTCGGGCACGGCTCAGGCATCGGCGAGCCAGGTCACGCCGCGTGACATGAAGCAGCTTGCGGGCACGCATGTTACCATCGATGCTCGCAAAAAGCGTCAGGCTGATCACGGGGGCGGCCATCCCGGCGAACTGCGCCATATTGCCGTTGAGAAGGGCATCGAGGCTGCTGGAATAGCGATCGACGAGTCCGATCGAGGTCGGCAGCGTCACCATGAAGCCGAGCGCATAGGGTGCTGTCGGAGGCATGGTCATCATCCCTCCCATCAGGAGAAGCGTGGGGGCCAGAACCATGACCAGAGGCGCGAAGTCCGTGACGCGCGGAAAGATCGCGAAATCGTAGAGTAGGCAGACCATCGTGGCGACGACGGCACCAATCAGCAATTTCCAGCCGGTGGCGGAGTCGCCGCCAATGCTTGCGAGAATGGCGCCCACGGCCCCGGCGATCAGGGCGGCCGACGCGCCGTCGGGCCAGGCAGTCGCGATCCAGACCGTGCACAGCAGCACAACCGCGGTTGCGACTCCCAGCGCCGACCGGATGGCCACCCCATGATCGCGGTGGAGCGGACGATGGCCGGCGCGGCGTAGAACGGCTTCTATCTCCCTGGGCGGAATTGCATGAGGATCGGCTATCAGCGTCCGCAAAGCGCCGCAGGCGCTATGGGATCGAATCAGTTCGTTGAGGCGCACGAGCAGATTGGCGAGCAGCATCGCGGTCCAGGACGATGGCGCTGCAGGTTCCAGCATCCGCGCACGGCTTGCGAGCGTCTTCGCCTCCCCATCGGAGCGCGCACCGGACTCCAGCCACTGGCGCGTGTCTGCCAGAAGCACCTCGACCGTTTCCGGCATCGCTCCGGCCGCACGGAGCTGTTCGATCCGGTCGAGACATGCAGCGCCCAGGGGCAGGATAAGGGAAATCTGATCCTGCAACGCCCGCACCACCGAGATTCGCGGCTGCAGACGTGCCATGTCGAAGGGAAGGTGGATCGAAAGCTGGTGAAGATCGAAGATGTCGACCGCTAGACGCCGCCGGTCCCGGTTCAACGTCGCTTCCAGTCGGTCGTTCAGCGTGTCGGACGACCAGCGCGCTGCATCCCCGAGAATCGTATCCACGCGGGCGATCAGACGCGAGGTGACAGTCTGCGGAAGGACCACGCCATGGAGCAAGCTGGCACACAGGATCCCCAGCGTGATCTCCTGGACGCGCAGGATCGCGGTGGTGAAGATCGCATCGGGCGCGGAGACCGAAGGAAAGCCGATAATGCTCGCCGTGTAGCCGGCAAGAAGAAAGATATAGGATCGCGGAGTCCTATCCAGCAGTCCGAAATAGATGCAGACGCCGAGCCAAAGGGCGAGTGCAAGCGTGAGAAGCTCGGGAGAGTTGACAAGATTGGGCACGAGGATCACCGCCATCGTGGCGCCCAGGACCGTGCCCAGTACCCTGAACAGCGCTTTCGACAGAACCGCACCGGCAAGCGGTTGCGAAACGATATAGGCGGTAAGCACCGCCCAGGAGGGCCGGGGCAGGCCGATGCGCAGCGCGATATAATAAGCGAGCATCGCTGCCACGAGGCACTTCACGGAGAAAAGCGCGTCGCGGACGCCGAACCGATCAGAACTCATTGCGCCGCTCCCCGTCGAGCGACCGTGCAATCCTGCGGATCACGCGCAGGGCGGTTGCGAGATCCTCGTCGTCGAAGCCCGCAAGCGCCGTGGCGCGCAACGTCGCTATTGCCTGTTTGACCTCGCGCGCGGCCTTGCGACCGCTGCTGGTGAGGCGCACGCGGCGCACCCGGCGATCGACGGGATCGAAGAGACGTTCGACATAGCCGGACTCTCCGAGCGCATCGACGAGCCGGACGAGCGATGCCGAATTGATATCGAGACCTGAAGCCAGGTCGGTTTGGCGAAGATCGTCGCCGAGTTCGTCCGTGAGAAGCAGGGCAAGACCGGTGGCTCCCGAGAGACCCAGTCTGGCCAGCTTTAGGTCGAGTGCATGGCGCCAGCTGCGCGCGAGCGGGACGAATTCCCGAGTGAACTCGCTTTCAAGTGCAGCGCGGCCTCCCGCTCTGCCGTCCTTGATATCCAGGGGCATGCCGTCGCGCTTTCCACAGGATCGGGGCGATGCGCGTTGCCCTGCGTCCATCTTCTCGGTAGCCATTGTCAGGAAAGCCTTTCGCGGCACTCATCCGACGCGGCATTTGCTCTAAGGAAATGACTGCGTAAAAGATCATTATGGTTCGAACGAATACCGTGGGGGTATCGTGTACGATGTGAAGCATCTCCGCTATTTTGTCGCCGTGGCGACCGAACGCAGTTTTACCCGTGGCGCCGAACGGCTCAACATGGCCCAGCCGCCGTTGAGCCGTCGGATCCATGAAATGGAGGAGGAACTCGGGACGAAGCTGTTCGATCGTGAGGCAAGGCCGCTCGCCCTCACGGCCACAGGCCAGCTCTTCTACGAGCAGGCGATCCAGGTCATCCAGCGGGCCGAGCAGATGCGCACGACGATGAAGCGCTTCGTCGCGTCGGAGCGCCCCCGGTTCGTCATGGGGATCGTCTCGTCGATGCTCTATGCGCGTCTGCCGGAAGTGGTGCGTCGCTTCCGTGCGCGGGCGCCCAATGTCGACTTGAGCCTCGTCGAGATGAACAGTGCCGAACAGATGTTGGCGCTCAAGGAGGGGCGCATTCATGCGGGCTTCGGACGACTGCGCCTGAATGATCCGGCCGTGCGTCGGGAAATTCTGCGGGAAGAACCGCTGGCGGTGGCCATGGCGCCCAACCATCCGCTTGCCTTTGGCGACGGACCGCTAGAGCTGGAGGCCGTGGCCGATCTTCCTCTTATCGTCTATCCGAAGGAACCGCGCCCGAGCTATGCGGACGTCGTTATCTCGATGTTTCAGGACCTCGGCATGTATCCGTCCCGGATAGTCGAGGTGCGTGAACTGCAGACCGCGCTCGTCATGGCAGCGGCGGGCGAAGGCGTGTGCGTCGTGCCGGAGTCGGTGCAGCGCATGGGAAGGGTTGATATCGCCTTTCGCGAACTCGGCGGGGCGATGACGATCCCGATGATCCTGAGCTATCGGATCGACGATCGCTCCGAGGAACTCCACACCCTGTTCCAGGTATTCGCGGACGTCTTCGCCGAATGGGGCTTCCTGCTGCCTCAGGGAATGGTCGACGCAATAAATACTGAACGGCCAATGGGCTGACCTCGAGCCGGTGGATATCCTTTTCATTATGCTGCTTGAGATCGCTCACTAGCTAGGAGACCTGTGCGCGGGTGGGTGTAGGCACGGGCAATGATTGTTGATTCTATGGGGCTTTCCCAAGAAGAGAGCGGGACGCGGCGCATCGTTCGATAGGTCAGGAGCGGATCGGTTTCGCAGGCCGTAACCAGCGCGGATCATCGCTCGACGAACTGGCAACGCTGATCGATTGGCAGCCGGTGGCGGCTCTTCTTGGTCCATTGTATTCCGCTGCCAAGGGCGAACCGGCCTGGCCGCCGCTGGCGATGTTCAAGGCCCTTTTGCTCTCGATCTGGTACGATCTATCTGACGTGAAGCTTGCGGACGCACTTGATGATCGCGCATCCTTTCGTCGCTTCTGCGGCTTTTCCAGCACCGAGGCGACGCCGGAGCGCACTGCCTTCGTGCGCTTCCGCAAGCTGCTGGTCGCCGACGGACTCGACGGCAGCCTCTTCGACGCTGTGACGGCTCAACTCAGCGCGAAGGCGGTCACGGTCAAGATCGGTACGCTGGTCGACGTCACTATCATTGCGTCGGCCAGCGAAGAGGATGGCGATGGCCGCTGGGTCAAGCACAAAGGCAGGAGGGTGGTCCACGGGTTCAAGGTCCATGTCGGCGCGGATGCGGACACGGCGTTGGTCGAGAAGATTTCGGTCACCCCGGCCAATGTGAACGACGGACATGCCGGTCCTGCGGCGCTGCCCGACCATCCCGGCCAAGTCTTCGCCGACAGTGCCCACCGGGGAGCGCATTTCGGCAGCGCCGTCCGCGCCAAAGGCGGCACACCGCGCATTGTCGCCCACAGCGTCTGGGCTCGCACCGAAGAGGAAGCGCAGGCTTGGCTTAGGGCCTGGAACCGACCGATCCATCGCGTCCGCGGCAGGATCGAGAAGATCTTCGAAGCTACGGCCTACGCAGGATGCGATGGCGAGGCATCGCCAAAGCCACCGCCTAAGTTCATCTCACCGCCATCGCCTACAACCTCAAGCGCACGCTCACCATCGTCAATGCCGAGGCGGCTTGACGGCAAACAGCACGCGACCGGCGCGTCTCCGCCCGCCAATAGTATTCAAAATCAATGCTCTAGATCCACCCGCGCAACGGTCTCCTAGATGCGTTCAATGATTACTGCCGGTGCCATTCCGCCGGCTGCGCACATTGTAACGAGGCCGCGCTTCAGGTCGCGGCGCTCCAGTTCGTCCAGGACCGTACCGATCAATATCGCGCCGGTGGCGCCGATGGGATGCCCGAGTGCGATCGACCCGCCATTGACATTCACTTTGTCCCGGTCGAGCCGGAGGTCGCGGATGAACTTTTCGGCGACTACGGCAAAGGCTTCGTTGATCTCCCAAAGATCGATGTCATCGACCGTCAGGCCCGCCTTCTCGAGTGCTTTCCGCGCGGCGGGGACGGGTGCATTGAGCATCAACGTCGGGCAATCTCCCACATTGGACATCGCAACGAGTCGGGCGCGGGGCTTGAGACCGTTTTTGCGCGCATAGTCCGGTGATGTCAGCAATATGGCCGCGGCGCCATCGACGACACCGGAGGAATTGCCGGCGTGGTGGATATGCTCGATCTCCAGATCGGGATATCTGGCATTGATGAGCTTGCGGAACGTGGTTCCTGAAGAATCCAGCTCAACGTCGGCGATGATGGGGAACGAAGGCTTGAGTGCCGCCAGTCCCTCCGCGGTCGTCTGGGGCCGCGGGAACTCCTCGCGGTCAAGAGCGAGGGTCCCGTCGGCCTTGTAGACGGGCACGATGCTCCGATCGAACCTGCCTTCGGCCAGGGCAATGGCCGCTCGCTTCTGGCTTTCGAGCGCAAGGGCATCAACGTCGGAGCGGGTGATGCCCTCCAGCGACGCGATGGCATCTGCACAGACACCCTGATGGGATTGGGGGTGGCTGGCGCGCAAGCGTAGATTGCCGGCATCCATCATCAGCGGCGGTTCGCCGGCAGCGGCATCCTTCGCGGCCAGCACACCGGTCAGCGACATCATTTCGGTGCCGCCGGCGACAATCACATCTTCCAGCCCCGACATGATCATGCCCGAGGCGAGATTCACGGCTGTGATTCCCGAGCCACAGAAACGGTCGAGGGTAACGCCGCTCGCCCTGATGTCATATCCGGCGTCAAGTGCTGCCATGCGCCCAAGATCACCGCCTTGAGGGCCGCGCTGAGCACTTGTGCCCCAGATGATATCGTCTACTTCCGCGGTGGCAAGGTTGTTGCGATCGGCAATGGCACGCAGCACCGTCGCCGCCAGCTGTTGCGGGTGCATATCGGCCAGCGCGCCTTTACCCACCTTGCCGATACCCCGCGGGGTGCGAACACTATCGATAATCCACGCTTCGGCCATGTCGTTTCACCATTAATCAATCAACTAATAAATGTCTTAGTCCGGGGATCCCCAAATGTGCAACCGGCTTTCGAGAATGACGGGCAAATTCCAGCGGCTCGTCTTCACCACCCTTGGGCTGTCCGGATGTCCCCAAGACTCTATTGTGCGGCTCTGACCATCCTGGTCACGCCGCGGGAAGTGCGTCGAACGCCTCGACATCGATTGCAAGCTGACATGCACCTCGCGCCATTGACAGGAACATTTCGTCGCCTCGCTCCGTGCGTTCGACATTCGCCGAGGCGAAGATCGGCATGATGACGCCCTGCAGCATCCCGCGCCGATAGTCGGTCCAGGCATTATCCCATCCATAATCGGTGACGCCGTGGCGGCGCAGTTCATCGAGATACAGGCGAATAAGATCTCTCTCATGGGCGCGGCGCAACTCGCTTTGTATGCCGGCGCCCAGAAAATATCCCACGTCCACCATGCCCATGGCGCGCGCGGCCGTCTGCCAATCGAGAACGGCTAGCGGTTCCTGTTCGCCAAGGATGTCGAACAGGAGGTTGTCGAGACGTAGATCCCCGTGAATGACACAGAAGCGTTCGAACTCGAGCGCGCAGAAATCCCCGACTTTCTCGCCGAAACGCGTGCAGACGGCCATCAGGTCGGGCTCCAATATGCCGTCATAGCGCTCCTGGAACTTGCGCAGCGCCGCAGGGAAAATGCCTTGCATCGTCTTGAGATGCCTGGGGCGCGCGTTCAGCCATTCGATGGACCGGAGCGCGGGATCGTTCCACCTTGGGCCATGAAGGGCGGCCGCCTGCCTCATCACATGCTCTGCATCCTCGAGGCTGCATCCCTTGAGTTGATTGCCGCCCCGCGCCGGCCCCAAATCCTCCAACAGGAGCAGAAAGTCACCCGTCGCCTCGTTGATTGCAGCGTAATAGGGGTGCGGGGTGCGAACCGCCACCGTGTGGCTCAATTCTCGATAATAGCCCACCTCGTTGAGGTAGAGCCCCAGTGCTACACCGGTTTCGCGACTGGTTTGATCCTCGGCGGGGAATTTCCCGACCAGCGTCGCTGGGCCAGCTCGGCCATTGTCGTCATAGGAGAGCGTGAAGCGAATGCTGTCTCCAACCATGCCGGCACCGATCGACTCATAGCTCAGGCTGGCCACTGAGGCGGCGTCGACGATTCCCTTTTTGCTGAAACAGTCGGTTAGCCATGCAGGCGTCACCTGGCTGGGGTGGATGGGAATGTGATCGACGCTTGTTTCCATTTCGGTGGCCTCTCCTGCCATGGCTTTTGCGCGCTCCTCCTGTTCCAACAGGGGCTTGCATCTCGCTAATTAGTCAATTAATGCGGCACGGGCAATAGCGACGTATCAGGTCGCAGGGAGGATGATATGGGAAGGATCGGATTTTTTCTGGCTGGCGTTGGCATCGCCGCTTTGGCGGCCCCGGCCTTTGCTCAGGATGCGCCGCCGCAAACTCCACCGGAGGGTCCTGGTCTTCAGGACATCGTCGTGACGGCTCAGCGACGGTCGGAGCGTCTGCAGGATGTTCCGGTCGCGATCACGGCGGCCGGAGCCCAGCAGCTCGCGACGGCCCGTGTCGAGAATATCGCGAACGTCGCTGCGATCTCTCCGAGCGTCCAGTTCACTGCGGGCAATATATCGACGTCGACCGCCAACATCCAGATTCGCGGTCTCGGCACGACGGGAAACAGCAGAAGCTTCGAGGGCGCGGTTGGTGTCTTTATCGATGGCGTATATCGAACGAGGGCGGCGGCGGCGCTTCAGAATTTCAACGACATCGACAATCTGCAGATTCTGCGTGGTCCGCAAGGAACCCTGTTCGGCAAGAACACGTCAGCCGGCGCGGTTTTGATCAGCTCCACCGCGCCCGAGTTGGATCGGGTCGAAGGCAAATATGAGATCGGTTACGGAAACTTCGACACCTTTCTGGCCAAAGGCGCGGTTAACGTCCCATTGAGCGAGAATGCCGCGATCAGGGTGGCCGGCCTTTATTCGACCCGCGACGGCATCTACAAGGATGTCAACACAGGCAAGCGCCTCAATGGCGACGAGACCTATGCCTTCAAGGGGCAATTTCTGTTCGAGCCGGTGGATACGGTCAAGATTCGGCTCATCGGCGACTATTCGCGTGGGCATGGGGCCTGTTGCTATGCCACCTCAAATCTCGTGGACGGCCCGACGCAGCCGCTGGTCGACGCGCTGACCCTGGCATTGGGTCTCAAGACGCCGTCGACGCGGCTGAAGGACTATGAAGTTGCGCTGAACCATCCGGGTAACCAGGTGGTAAAAGACTATGGCGGCACGCTGCTGACCGATATCGAGCTCGGTGGCGACACGCTGAAGTCCGTGACGGCCCTGCGCAAGTTCAGCGTGATCCAGACGGACGTTGATCCGGATTTTTCAGGAGCTGACATTTTCAGCCTGGACGAGGACTTTGCCAGCCGGTTCTTCTCGCAGGAACTGACCTACAACGGCAAGATCAGTTCGCTGAATGCGAACTATGTGCTCGGCGCTTTCTATTCGAACGAGAAGCTCTCGATGGCGCGGGCCACGCGTTGGGGGAGCCAGGGTCAGGTCTATTGGGACACGCTGTTATCTGCTGCTGGTCTGCCGCCCGGGACGGTCTATGCGGCCCCGGGCACTTGGGCGACGGAAGCGATGGGGGGGCGCTCGCGCTCCTATGCGGCGTTCGCCCATTTCGATTTCAAGGTAGGAGATAAGTGGAACATCATCGCTGGTCTTCGCTATTCGATCGAAAAGAAGAGCGGCTTCTTCTTCAATCCCTTCTATCGCTCGGAGCCGAATGACGTGTTCCGTGTGCTGGGCGTGCAGCCTGGGCCAGCCTATAACGCGAGCAGAACGGACAAGGCGCTCAGCGGAACATTCGGAATTCAATATCATCCCTCGCGCGATGCTATGATCTATCTGACCTATAATCGCGGTTTCAAGGCGGGTGGGGTCAACATGGACGCGAACGCAGCCGGTCTGCCCGCCAATAATCCCGCGGAAGTGCCGGGCGCTACGCCTCTCGATCCGACCTATCGTCCTGAGAAAGTGGACGCGGTCGAATTGGGCGCGAAGATCGAATATCTCGATCGCCGCGCACGGACGAATGTGGCGGTCTTTTACAACCATGTTTCTGACCTTCAGGTCGCGCAGTTCATCGGCTTGCAGTTTGCCGTGCTCAACGCAAAGTCTGCTGAAACCTATGGGTTGGAAATCGAAAACCTGTTCAAGATCAATGATGCCGTCACGCTCGGTCTTGACGGTACCTGGTTGCCTAAGGCGGCATTTGGTGATGATCCCAACATCGATCCCGTGCTTTCCGGGCATCGCTTCCGCTACGCGTCGAAATTCACGGGCAATGCCACGGTCAATCTCGATCAGCCGATCACCGACGACCTCAGCCTCACTGGCCGTGTTCAGTACCAATATACCGGACCGCAATTGTATAACACGGCCTCGCTCGTCCGGCGATCGGCGGTCAGCCTCGTAAATGCGAATTTGGGAATCAAATCCGGGCGTGGCGGATGGCAGGTGGAAGCCTGGGTCCAGAACCTGTTCGACAAGATCTACGGCACCTTCGCGTTCAACACGCCGTTGCAGACGGGCGACGAGAATGTCTACCTAGCGGCGCCCCGGACCTTCGGTCTCACGCTGCGCGGCAACTTCTAGGGCAAGGAAGCGGAGCGGTCTGGTGACCGTTCCGCTTCCTGTCTTGATGGGCCTGGAAGGAGCGCGATCATGTCCAACGGCTATTCATCCCGGAGCATGGAGTCCCGTGTCGTTCTGGTGTCGGGAGCGTCGTCCGGTCTGGGCGCGCATTTTGCCCGCGTTCTCGCCGCGGCTGGCGCATCGGTTGTCCTCGTCGCACGACGCACCGACAAGCTTGAGACCATAGTCGCCGAGATCCAGGCTTCCGGTGGCCGCGCGGTTGGCGTCCGCATGGATGTGACGGACCCCGTCTCCGTCGGGCAGGCCTATGAGGAGGGCGAGAGGGCGTTCGGGCCGATCGACGGCGTCATCGCCAATGCCGGGATGAATTCGGAAGGTCTGGCGCTGGAGCTTGGCGCAGACGAGTTCGATGCGGTGATGGCGACGAACGTCAAAGGGGTGTTCCTGACGGTACAGGAAGCCGCGCGGCGCATGATTGCGCAGAGCAGCCGGGAACGGGAGAATGGTCGGATCCTGATCATCTCGTCGATCACCGCGCACGCCGTCACACCTGGGCTCGCAGCCTATAGCGCCAGCAAGGCGGCGGTCGTGCAGTTGGGCAGGGTGCTTGCCCGCGAATGGGCGCGCACTGGCATCAGCGTCAATATTCTCTGCCCCGGCTATATCGAAACCGACCTCAACGACGAGTGGTTCGCGAGTGAGGGCGGGCAGAAACAGATCGCACGATGGCCGCGCAAGCGGCTGCTGGCCGCGGAGGATCTCGATGCGACGGTCCTGCATCTGCTGTCCGATGCGGCGCGCAGGGTGACCGGCGGTGTCTTCACCATCGACGACGGACAGTCGCTATGAAAGAGGCCGCATCTCTCCAGGCGGGTCGCTTTTGTGGCAAGGTGGTGGTGGTGACGGGCGGAGCGTCGGGAATCGGGCGCGCGAGCGTGGAACGATTCCATGCCGAAGGCGCGGCGGTGATGGCCGCCGATCTGAATGAAGAAGCCGGCGAGCGTCTTCTGTCGCAAGTGGGCCGAGACCGTTTGCTGTTTCGCAGGACCGATGTCGCCGATGCTGCCGATGTGACCGCGATGGTTCGCGAAACCGGCAATCGGTTCGGGAGCGTGGATATCCTCCTTAACAACGCCGGCGTCGGCTCTTACGCCAGAACGTCCGATCTCGATGCGGATCAGTGGCGGCGCACCTTCGCGGTCAACCTCGATGCCGTCTTCTATGCGAGCAGGGCGGTTCTCCCGTCGATGATCGCCGCGAAAAGCGGTGTCATCCTGACGGTCGCCTCGATTTCCGGCCTTGCGGCGGACTATGGCTTTGCCGCCTATAATAGCGCCAAGGCGGGCGTGATCAACTTCATGCGAGCCTTGGCGATCGACCACGCCGCAGAGGGGATACGCGCCAATACTATTTGCCCCGGCCCGGTCGACACGCCCATAATGTCCGACCTTGAAACGATGCCGGGAATGCGGGCCTATTGGGAGCGTCGCGTACCGACCAGGCGCTTCGCGCAGGCTGAGGAAATCGCGTCAGTCATCGCATTTCTGGCGTCAGATGACGCGAGCTTCATCACGGGGGTCGCGCTTCCCGTCGATGGCGGACTGACGGCGCATACCGGGCAACCCGATCTGCCGACATTGCTGGCGACAGGAGAGCCGATACCGCTTGTCTGAATCACAAGGGAACCAGAGAGGATAGCTATGGAACGCGATAAGGCCAAATCCGACAAGTTCGCCATCTATCGCATGGCCGACGCGCCGCCCTATGCCGAACTCGATGTCATGGTGACCGAGCATTTGACGCCGATCATCAGCGATGGTCTCCAGCGCGCAGGTATGGCGGGTGCCGACAACGGCACCATTGTGAAGCTGCTCTTCGCCATGCCGGGCATGAGCCTGACCTACGCCTGGTTCAAGAGCGGGTTCCCACTGCCCCGCCACAGCCATGACGCGGATTGCCTCTACTATATCATCGCCGGCAATCTTCGGCTTGGCACCGAGACGCTCGGTGCCGGCGATGGCTTTTTCGTGGGTAGCGAGGTCCCCTACGCCTATACGCCGGGTGAGCAGGGCGTCGAGTTGCTCGAGTTCCGGACGGCGGAGCAGTTCAATATTCGCTGGCTCGCCAACAATAAGGGTTTCTGGGACAAGACGGTGGGCGCGATCGCCGCGCAGCAGAGCCAATGGCAAGGCGAAAGGCCGCCGAGCAGCCTGTAGCTGCGCGGGCCATGAAGTTCTCGATGCCCGCTTTTGCGCAACATTGTCCGGCGATCGTCGCGGCGATGCAGGGGCGGGGCGATCCTTCCACCTGAAACGGGGCATGAGCCCATCGGAAACCGCGGATGCACGGACTGGAACAGTATCTAACGCAGCCATTTCACCGGGCGCTTCGGGAAGCGGCGGGGACTGTGGCGACGATCGATGCGGGGCGTGTTCGGACCTGGCGCCAGATCGGCGAGCGTGTGCGCCGCCTTGCCGGCATCCTGCATGAAGCCAGGCTCGAACCGGGCGGCCGCGTGGGGATGCTGGCCGCCAATGGCGACCACTTTCTCGACTATATGCTGGGCACCTGGTGGGCGGGCGGCGTGATCAACCCGGTCAACCTGCGTTGGACGTTGGGCGAGATCGCCTATTCTCTGGCGGACTGCGACACGCGGATTCTCATCGTCGACGAGAAGCATCTGGGGCATGCGTCCGAACTGCGCAGTCTCGCGCCCTGCATCGAGACGGTCCTCGTTGCCGGCTCGCCTGACTATGAGGCGCGGCTGCTTGCGGCCGAGCCTGCCGAAGAACATCTGCGCGGCGGCGACGACCTGGCCGCTATCCTCTATACCGGCGGAACGACGGGCAAGCCCAAGGGCGTCATGCTGACCCACAGGTCGATGATGGCATCGGCACTTGGATATGCCGGTACCTCCGATTGCGCTCCGGGCGCATGCATGATGCATACCGCGCCGCTGTTCCATGTCGGAGCGATCTCGGGCCTGATCGCTGCGATGCTGCGGCGTTCGGTACATGTTTTCGTGCCCGGTTTCGACGCCGAGGCAGTCATGCGCGCGGTGGCCGCCCACAGCGTCACCGACCTGTTTCTGGTGCCGACGATGATCCAGGCGCTGCTCGATCATCCCGCCTTCGCGAACCATGACCTCAGCAGCATCGAACGGATCATCTATGGTGCCGCCCCGATCCCCGCCGCTTTGATGGACCGGCTGATCGAGGCCTTGCCGCGGTGTGGTTTCGTCCAGGCTTACGGCATGACCGAGCTGTCGCCGGTCGCCACGTTGCTCGGGCCCGCCGATCACCGTGCGCTGGACCCGGCGGGCGAGCGTATCCGTTCCGCCGGCCGGGCGACGATGACCGTCGAGTTGAGGATCGTCGACGAGCATGATCAGGAGGTCCCCGTCCGGACCCACGGCGAAATCGTGGCGCGCGGCGAGGGCGTGATGCTCGGCTATTGGAACCGGCCGGAGGAAACCGCCGCGGCGCTGCGCGGCGGCTGGATGCATACGGGCGACATCGGCTGGATGGACGAGGCGGGCTATGTCCATGTCGTCGATCGGCTCAAGGACATGATCGTGAGCGGCGGCGAGAATGTCTATTCGGTCGAGGTCGAGGGCGCGCTGGCGAGCCATCCCTCGGTCGCCCAATGCGCAGTCGTCGGCCGCCCGCATCCCCATTGGGGCGAATCCGTTCATGCCGTGATCGTCGTGCGCCCTGGCGAAACGCGCGACGAGACCGCGCTTCTCGCCCATTGCCGCGCGCGGATCGCCGGCTACAAATGCCCCAGGAGCTTCGAGTTCCGCGACGCGCTCCCGCTCTCCGCCGCCGGGAAAATCCTTAAAACCCTGCTTCGGACATAAACCGCCGTAGCAGTCTGGCAGCGGCGAGTCGCCTCGATGGTTACAATGGCAAGCGAGGCCGCCCGAACGAACGGGTGACCTCGCTGCTGGTCATGCCTTGAGCGTGTAGCGGATCGGAAAATTCTTGATGCCGGTGACGAACGGCGCTTCGACATAGCGGACGGGGCCGGCCACTTCTACGGTCTCGACCCGATCGAGGAACGATCGGAAAAATGCCTCGATCTCCAGCTTTGCGAGGAACTGCCCCAGGCATTGGTGCGCGCCATATCCAAAGGAGAGATGATTGTTGGGGCTGCGGTCGATGCGGAACTGATCGGGGGCGTCGAAGGCTTCGGGGTCACGCGTGGCGGCGCCGTAGCTCAGCATGACCGTGTCACCCTTCGCAATCGTCTTTCCGCGCAGCTCGTAGTCGGCGGTGACATTGCGGAAGAAATGCTTGACCGGCGCGGTCCAGCGTATCGCTTCATTCGCGAATGATTTGAGCAGAGCTGGATCGGCGCGCAGGCGCAGGAATTGCTCGGGATCGTCGATCAGCGCCTTGAGCCCCCCCGCGATCGAGGCGGCCGTGGTGTCATGACCGGCGGTAGCGACAATGATATAATAGCCGATGCGTTCTTCGATCGACATATCCTCGCCGCCGGGTTTGCCGTTGGCGATCAGCGTGGCGACGTCATCGCGCGGATTGGCCCGGCGATCACGGGTGATCTCGTCGAAAAAGGCCAGGAAATCCATCTTCACCGCTTGCAGATGTTCGGCCTGCGTCATGCCTGGCCTGACGATGTTGGGGTCCGAGGAGCCGAATGTCTCTTGGGTGAGCTTGAGCATCCGGGCTTCGTCTTCTTCGTTGATGCCGAGAATGGTCATCGCGACCCGCAGCGGATACCAGAACGCGACGTCCTCGACGAAATCGCACTCGCCGCCCAGACCGGTGAGGCGATCGACATATTGATCCGCAAGCTGGTTGATGAGCCCCTCCAGCTGGCGGACATTTTTCGGCAGAAAATAGTCCTGCGTGAGCGCGCGCATATCCTGATGGCGCTGTCCGTCGATGACGACGAGCGAGTAGATGCCGGCCTCGACGCCGTGATTGGCCCGGTTGGCGTCTTCGACCTCGATCGGCAACAGTGTATTGCGTGGACCGGCGTTGAATATCTCCGATTGGCGTTCCAGTTCCCGGATATCGTCATGCCGTGAAACGATCCAGAACGGTCGATATCCCTCGGGTGTGGCGTAGGCGACGGGGTGCTCGGTTCGCAGCCAGCGGAAATAGTCTTGCAGGCGATCCGCGTCGCCATACAGGGCATTGTCCGCGATGTCGTTGATCGTGAAGCTGGTCACTTTATCTCTCCGTAAATCGTCATTGCGCGGCTTGCGCGGTGTCAGGCGTGAGTACAGCCTTGATGCATTTTCCCTCATGCTGGTCGCGAATGGCGTCGTTGATCTTCGAAAGGGGGTAGATCGTCACGAGCTTATCGAGCGGGAGCCGTCCGTTGCGATGATGCTCTATGAGCTCGGGGATAAAGGCCGCGGGATCGCTGTCCCCCTCGATGATGCCGATGATGCGATGGCCCAGTGTCATCAGATTGTTGATCTCGCCCGGCGGAGGCGTGCCGGGCGCGGCGATGCCGACCAATCCGAGTGCTCCGCGCGGCGCCAGGACAGACAGGGCAGCCGCAAGCGCGTCGGGGCGTCCGGTGGTGTCGAGTACATATTGCACGCCGTCGGGGACGATGGCGCGCACTGCCGCCGCCCAGTCGGCGTCTCCGATTGGATCGAGACTATGCGTGGCGCCCAGTTCGAGTGCCAGATCCCTCCTCGCCGCATGGGGTTCGACAACGATGATGGTGGCGCATTGCTGGATGATGGCGCCCATGACGGCGCTCAGGCCGACTGCGCCACCGCCGATCACCAGCAGCGCTGATCCGGCTTCGCAGCCCAGCGAGCGCATGACGGCTCCCGCGCCTGTCTGGACGCCGCACCCAAGGGGACCGGCGATCTCGAGCGGAAAATCGTCGGGCACCCTGGCGAGGTTACGCGCATAGGTGATCGCGTGGGTAGCAAAAGAGGACTGGCCGAAGAAATTGGACGCCAGCGGCCCGTTGGCCCGGCTGAGAGTGGTCGAGCCATCGGGGCGCATGCCCGCATAATTGAGCGCGGGCATGGTCTGGCAATAGGAGGGAAGGCCGGCGAGGCACTGGCGGCACTCTCCGCATGACCGGAAGCTGATCGCGACGCGATCGCCTGCCTGGAAGTCGCCGATATCGGAGCCGACGCGCTCGACGATCCCGGCGCCCTCATGACCCAGCACGACGGGCCGGTCGAAGCCGAATGCGCCCATCTGCGCCACGATGTCGGTGTGGCAGAGGCCCACGCCGACGATCCGCACCAAAATCTCATCGGGCCTGATCTCATCGAGCGTGACGGTTTCCACACGGAATTCCGCTCCGGGACCATCCACGACCGCTGCTGTAACTTCCATGCCTTCCTTACCCACAATTAGTCACTGAATTAATGGCAGAGAATAATCGCCAATTCAATAGCGATGGGGCTTCGCGGCGGATGCGGTGCCATCCTGGCCCGGTGCGCGCTTTTGCCGGGCGCGGGCCTTTGGTGGCCGAAAAGTCAGGGAACAGGCATATAGGCCGCGGAGCGGCGGTGAGCGGCATTGCAGTTTTCACGTCAATTAACTAATGAAATAATGAAAAGGACGGCACAGGATTGTCGAGAGAGGCACGATCATGTCGGCGCGCGCCGCATCCAATATCAGATCCGTGGTCGTCGCGGGCGCTTCGCGAGGGATCAATCTGGCGATTGCACGCGGTTTTGCCGAGCGCGGGGCAGATGTCGTCCTCTTGAGTCGCGATCCGGACCGTATCGAGTCGGCCGCAAAGCAAATGCGTGATGACGGGCTGGGCGCGCTGGGATTTGCGTGCGACGTTCGCGACTATGCGGCGGTCGAGGCCGCTTTTGCCGCTGCCGTCGAGGCCAATGGTCCGGTCGATGTCGTGATTTCCGGAGCGGCGGGGAATTTCCTGGCGCCGGCTCTTGGGTTGAGCGCCAATGCCTTCAAGACGGTCGTCGATATCGACCTGCTCGGAACTTTCAACATATTCAGGGCAAGCTATCCGTGGCTGAAGCGGCCGGGTGCTTCGCTGATAGCCATTTCAGCCGGCCAGGCTGTCCATCCGACAGCGTTCCAGGTCCATGCCTGTGCCGCCAAGGCAGGAGTGAACATGGTCACCCGTTGCCTTGCGCTCGAGTGGGGGCCGGCGGGGGTTCGCGTCAATGCGATCTCGCCCGGGCCGATCTCCGATACCGAGGGCATGGCGCGTCTTGCCGGGGATTCGGCAACCGAAGCCGCTATCAAGGGGCGGCTTGCCTTGCGTGCCTATGGCACGAAACAGGATATTGTCGAGGCGGCGCTGTTCCTGGCGAGCGAGCAGGCGCGTTATATCACCGGGGCGATCCTCAACGTCGATGGCGGCAATGATCTGGCGATGCCGCGATCGATGCCATCCCCGAGGCATTCCGATGAGAGCCCCCAGGACCGTGCTCCGCTCAGCAGGCGGAGGTGGGCAGCAGGCCGCGCAGAAGGATGTCGACAAGCTTTTCAGCCACCTCGCCAGCGGTTTCTGTCCCATCGGGCCTGTACCACCGCGCCGGCCAGTTCAGCGCCCCCGCAAGGGCAAAGGCGGTGAAGCGAACATCGGTCGTGGCAAGCGAGCCGTCCCAAACAGCGTCCTCGATAAGGGCGCGAAGCGACTGATCGACCTCCCGTTTCAGGGATCGGAACCGGGTGGCACTTTCATCGGAGAGCAACTCGTCGCCGGTACGGATGACGCAACGCCCGAAATCATCCATGTTGATCTCGGCATAGCGGATCAGGAAAGCGCGCAGCCGCGCCAGTCCGTTGCCCGGATGATTCGAGGCTTTGCGTGCCGCATCCTGCAACTGTTCCAGGCCTCGGCGCACGCATTCGAACAGTACCTGATCCTTGTTGCCGAGATAATGATAGACGACCGGCCGCGTGACGCCGAGCGAAACCGCGACATCGTCAAGCGACGTCGCGTGGAAACCGCGACTGTTGAACATCCTTACGGCCGCGACGAGCACTGCTTCGCGCTTGCGTTCTCGTTCCTCGATCCGATCGCCAGGCGACCGGAACGGGCTTTGATCGGGTTCAGTCGAAGGTTTCACGATTGACCTTTACACGTCCATATGGAAGTTACGTATGCGTATAGAGAATCGAGAATCTTTTCAATATCAGTCGGAGTCTGTCTGACATGTCGTTCGATCCTGTGATTATCGCGTCGGTTGCGCGCACGCCCATGGCCGGGTTTCAGGGTGCTTTCGCACCGATGACGGCCGTTGAACTCGGCTCGGCCGCGATCCGCTCGGCGGTCGAGCGCGCCGGGATCGGATCCGAAGCCGTCGAGCGGATCTATATGGGCTGTGTCCTGCCCGCGGCCCAGGGGCAGGCGCCGGCGCGCCAGGCCGCGCTCGGCGCCGGGCTGGCGCGGAGCGTCGAGGCGACGACCGTGAACAAGATGTGCGGTTCGGGCATGCAGGCGACGATCATGGCGTGTGAGGCCATTCTCTCCGGTTCCATCGATATCGCGGTTGCGGGCGGCATGGAAAGCATGACCAACGCGCCTTATGCGCTGCCCAAGCATCGTGGCGGCGCACGGATCGGGCATGACCGTGTCGTCGACACGATGATGATGGATGGTCTTGAGGACGCCTATGCGCGCGGCAAGCCGATGGGGGCATTTGCCGAGGATAGCGCACGCGAATACCAGTTTTCACGAGAGGAGCAGGACGCCTACGCGCTTGCGAGCCTTTCGCGGGCGAATGCGGCGATCGCCGGCGGGGTATTCGCGGCCGAAATCGTGCCTGTGGAGGTCTCTACCCGCGGCTCCGCCACGACCGTTGCGGTGGATGAGCAGCCGGGCAAGGCACGGCCGGACAAGATCCCCTTGCTCAAGCCCGCCTTCGTCGATGGTGGAACGGTAACGGCGGCCAATTCCTCATCCATCTCCGATGGCGCCGCGGCGCTCGTGCTCGTGCGCGAAAGCGTGGCACAAAGCCGCGACTTTCCGATCGAGGCGCGCATCATGGGCATGGCAGCTCATGCGCAGGAGCCCGCTCTTTTCACCACGGCGCCGGTGCCCGCTATTCGCAAGCTTCTCGCCAAGACAGGTTGGACCATCGAGGATGTCGATCTGTTCGAGATCAACGAGGCCTTTGCCGTCGTGGCGATGATCGCGATGCGGGATCTGGGCATTCCCCACGAAAAGCTGAACGTGAACGGCGGGGCGACCGCGCTTGGCCATCCCATCGGCGCATCGGGCGCCCGGATCATCGTCACTCTCGTGTCCGCCCTGAAGGCGCGCGGGCTCAAGCGGGGCGTTGCCGCCCTGTGCATCGGTGGCGGCGAGGCGACGGCGGTCGCGGTTGAGATCGCGTAACAGGAAGGGGACGCCCAATGGAATTGAACGGTATCGGCGCCATCGTGACAGGCGGCGCATCGGGCCTGGGGGGTGCAACGGCGAGACTGCTTGCCCAGAAGGGCGCCCGGGTCACGATTTTCGATCTTAATGAGGAGACAGGGGCGGCCCACGCTGCGGACATCGGAGGCCTTTTCGTCAAGGTGAATGTGTCCGACGACGCCAGCGTGTCGCAAGCTGTGGCGAAGGCCGAGGAGGCGCATGGCGTTGCCCGCGTGCTGGTCAACTGCGCCGGTGTTGCGCCGGCGATCAAGACGGTCGGCAGGGAAAACGCGCCGCATCCGCTCGACGCATTCCGCAAGACCGTCGAGGTCAACCTGATCGGCACCTTCAACGTCATCTCGAAGTTCGCGGCGCGCCTCGCGGCGGCCGAGCCGATCGGGGAGGAGCGCGGTGTCATCGTCAATACTGCGTCGGTCGCTGCCTATGACGGCCAGATCGGGCAAGCGGCCTATGCCGCATCCAAGGGCGGCGTGGTCGGCCTTACCCTGCCGGTCGCGCGTGATCTGGCCCAGCACAAAATCCGCGTCGTCACCATTGCGCCGGGCATTTTTCTGACACCGATGCTGATGGGCCTGCCCCAGGCCGCGCAGGACAGCCTCGGCACCCAGGTTCCGCATCCCAGCCGCCTTGGCAAGCCCGAGGAATATGCCCAGATGGTCGAGGCGATCATTGCCAATCCGATGCTGAACGGCGAAGTGATCCGTCTCGACGGCGCCATCCGGATGGCGCCGCGATGAGTGGCGTCGGCCCCGAAAAGACGGCGGAGATCGCCGCAAAAGTCGAGGCGTTCGTTCGCGACGTCGTCGTTCCCTATGAAAAGGATCCGCGCCGCGATCATCATGACGCGCCGACTGACGAACTCGTCACGGAGCTGCGCGAGAAAGCGCGGGCGGCCGGCGTGCTGACGCCGCATATCCTGCCTGACGGCAGCCATCTCTCGCAGCGCGAGACTGCGATCGTCCTTCAGAAGTCAGGTCTTTCGCCACTCGGCCCGCTGGCGGTCAACACGGCCGCGCCGGACGAAGGCAATATGTACCTGCTCGGCAAGGTCGGCAGCCCGGAGATCAAGGACCGTTTCCTCAAGCCAATGGTGGAGGGACGGGCACGTTCGGCTTTCTTCATGACCGAGCCGGCCGAGGACAATGGCGCCGGGTCCGATCCCTCGATGATGCTCACGACCTGCCATCAGGACGGCAATCACTGGGTGATCAACGGCCGCAAGGCCTTCATCACAGGAGCCCAGGGGGCCAAAGTCGGCATTGTCATGGCCAAGTCCGACGACGGCGCCTGCATGTTCCTGGTCGACCTGCCTGACCCAGCGATCCGCATCGAGCGCGTTCCGAACACGATCGACAGCTCGATGCCTGGCGGTCACGCCGTCGTTGCGATCGAGAATCTGCGTGTGCCGGCCGACCAGATGCTGGGTCATAGCGGCGAGGGCTTCCAATATGCCCAGGTGCGGCTCAGCCCCGCGCGGCTGTCGCATTGCATGCGCTGGCAGGGCGCGGCAATCCGGGCGAATGAAATCGCCACGGCCTATGCCTGTCGCCGCAAGGCGTTCGGCAAGACGTTGATCGACCATGAAGGCGTCGGCTTCATGCTCGCCGAGAATCTTATCGACCTGAAGCAGGCCGAACTGATGATCGACTGGTGCGCGACGGTACTCGACAGCGGTTCGCTCGGTTCGGCCGAGAGTTCGATGACGAAGGTCGCCGTGTCCGAGGCGCTGATGCGCGTCGCTGACCGCTGTGTTCAGGTGATGGGCGGCAGCGGCGTTACCCAGGATACGGTTGTCGAGCAGGTGTTCCGCGAGATCCGCGCCTTTCGCATCTATGACGGGCCGACCGAGGTGCACAAATGGAGTCTCGCGAAGAAGATCAAGCGCGACCACGCGCACAGCCTGGAGAAAGCGTCATGACCGGCGCGGGGTTGCGTTTCGAGCGGGAAGGGGCGGTCGCCCGGCTGGTGCTGGATCGCCCCGACGCCGCGAACAGCATCAATCTGGATCTCGCCAAGGCGTTGGCACGGGCCGCGGTCCAGTGCGACGAGGACGCGACCATTCGCAGCGTCGTGCTCACCGCCAGGGGCAAGCTGTTCTGCCCTGGCGGGGATGTGGGGGCCTTCGCGAGTGCTGGAGATGGTTTGCCGGCGCTGCTCAAGGATCTGACGATCTATTTGCATCAGGCCGTCAGCCGGCTGGCACGGATGGAAAAGCCGCTCGTCACCGCCGTCAACGGCGCTGCCGCGGGTGCTGGGTTCAGTCTCGCTATTCTTGGCGACATCGCGCTGGCGGCCCGATCGGCAACATTCAACGTGGCCTATGGCGCTATTGGCCTGTCGCCCGACGGCGGCTCGACATGGTTGCTGCCCCGACTGGTCGGGCTGCGGCGCGCTCAGGAGATCATGCTGCGCAACCAGCGGCTCGGCGCCGAGCAGGCCGCTGAGCTTGGCGTCGTCACCCGTGTTGTGGACGACGGCGCGCTCCTCGAAGAGGCCATGGCGATCGCGCACGAGCTCGCGACCGGGCCGACCTTCGCTCTCGGACGTACTCGTGCGCTGCTGTTGAACAGTTTCGGCGAAAGCCTTGAGGCGCAGATGGAGTTCGAGGCGCGGTCGATCGTCGAATGCGGCCGATCGGCGCATGGACAAGCGGGCGTCGCGGCTTTCCTCGCGCGCCGCAAACCTGAATTCGATTGAGCGCCGGAACGGGCGGAGAGGTATAGACTTATGGCGATCAAGACGCGTTTCACCGAATTGCTGGGGATCGAACATCCGATCGTTCAGGGCGGCATGATGTGGGTAGGCCGCGCGGAACTCGCCGCTGCCGTATCCAACGCCGGGGGGCTCGGCATCCTGACCGCGCTCACCCAGCCGACGCCCGATGATCTGCGCCGGGAAATCGACCGGTGCCGGTCGCTGACGGACAAGCCGTTCGGCGTCAACCTCACCATCCTGCCCTCGGTGTCCCCGCCGCCCTATGCTGAATATCGCAAGGCGATCATCGATGGCGGCGTCCGCATCGTCGAGACCGCCGGATACAAGCCGCAGGAGCATATCGACGACTTCAAGGCGGCGGGCATCAAGGTTGTCCATAAATGCACGGCCGTTCGTCACGCGGTGTCGGCCGAACGGATGGGGGCGGACGCGATCTCGATTGACGGTTTCGAATGCGCCGGACATCCCGGCGAAGATGACATTCCGGGTCTCATTCTGATCCCGGCGGCGGCGGACAAGGTCAGCATTCCGATGATCGCCAGTGGCGGGTTCGGCGACGGGCGCGGCCTCGCCGCTGCACTGGCGCTCGGGGCGGACGGCATCAACATGGGAACGCGCTTCTGTGCGACCGTGGAGGCGCCGATCCACGACCGCGTCAAGCAGTTCCTCGTCGACAATGACGAGCGGTCGACCAATCTGATTTTCCGCAAGTTCCACAATACAGGCCGTGTCGCAAGGAACAGCGTCTCGGATCAGGTGGTCGAGATTTCGGCACGCGAGGGTGCGGTATTCGAAGACATCCGGCCGCTGGTGTCGGGTGCGAGGGGACGTGTGGCCCTTGAAAGCGGCGATCTCGACGCCGGCCTGGTCTGGGCCGGGCAGGTCCAGGGGCTCATTCATGACGTGCCGAGTTGCGCGGCCCTGATCGAGCGGATTGTCGGTGAGGCGGAAGCCATCATCAAGGCGCGCCTGGCCGGAATGGTTGCATGAGGCTGACGGAGACGCAGCAGGCCATCCGGGACACGGTTGCCGCCTTTTCCCGTGATCGCATCGCACCCAACGCCATTCAATGGGAAGCGGACGGCCGGTATCCGGTCGAACTGTTCACCGAACTGGCACAGCTCGGCCTGATGGGCATGACGGCGCCGGAGGCTTTTGGTGGCACCGAGGCCGATTATGTCTCCTATGCCCTGGCGCTCATGGAGATCGCGGCCGGCGATGGCGGCCTCTCCACGGTGATCAGCGTCCATAATGCGCCTGCCATCGCCTGCTTGCTCCAGTCCGGGTCGCAGGCGCAAAAGGAGCGGTTCCTGCCCGACATGTGCGCGGGCAGGTCGATCGGTGCCTTCGCGCTGACCGAAACGGACGCGGGGTCAGACGCTTCGGCGATCCGCACGCGCGCCGAGCGATCGGGCAGCGGTTATGTGCTCAATGGGACAAAGCAGTTCATCACCTCGGGTCGCATAGGTGGCGTCGCCATCGTGTTTGCGGTGACGAACGTAGAGGCCGGCAAGCGTGGGCTTTCGGCGTTTGTTGTTCCGACCGACACAGCCGGATTTGAAGTCGACAAGGTCGAGCACAAGCTTGGGCAACGGGCATCGGACACTTGCGCGCTCCGGTTCGTCGACATGGCGGTGGGCGAGGACCAGTTGCTGGGCCGTGAAGGCGACGGCTACAAGATCGCGCTGGCCAACCTGGAGACCGGGCGCATCGGCATTGCCGCGCAAAGCGTCGGCATGGCACGCGCGGCCCTCGAAAAGGCGGTCGTGTATGCGCGGGAACGACGTTCCTTCGGCAAGGCGATCATCGAGCATCAGGCCGTCGGCTTTCGTCTGGCGGATCTTGCCGCGCGGCTCGCGGCGGCCGAAGCCCTGGTGCTGGCGGCCGCCGCACGCAAGGATGCGGGCGAGCGCTGCCTTTCCGAAGCGTCGATGGCCAAGCTCTTTGCATCCGAGACGGCCGAGGCGGTCTGTTCCGGGGCACTCCAGACGCTGGGCGGCTATGGATATCTCGAGGAGTTCGGCATTGCGAAAATCTACCGGGATGTGCGTGTGTGCCAGATTTACGAGGGAACGTCCGATATTTTGCGGATGGTGATTGCCAGGGGGCTGCGAGCGGACCGATGAGCGAGGACAACCAGCAGTTCGACGACAAGGCGCTCGGCGCTTATCTTGCCGCCAACCTCGAAGGCTTTACCGGCAATCTTGTGACCACGCGTCTCACCGGCGGCGCATCCAATCCCACCTTCCTGCTGAGGGATGGCGAGACCGGCAGCCGCTATGTCCTGCGCAAGAAGCCCGCTGGCGTGCTGTTGCCCAGCGCCCATCAGATCGAGCGGGAATACCGCATCATGGCGGCGCTCAAGGCGACGGACGTGCCTGTCCCCAATGTCCGTCTCCTGTGCGAAGATTCCGGCATCATCGGCACCAGCTTCTACGTCATGGATTTTCTCGAGGGGCGTATCTTCCGCGACACCAAGCTTCCGGGAATGACGCCCGATGAGCGCAAGGCCGTCTACGAAAGCTTCATCGATGTCATGGCCAGGCTCCATAGTGTGGACGCCGCCAGCGTCGGTCTCGGCGATCTCGGGCGTCCCGGCAATTATTTCGAGCGGCAGATCGGGCGCTGGACCAAGCAATATCGCGGCTCCGAAACAGAGACCATTCCTGAAATGGAGCGGCTGATCGCCGAATTGCCGGCGTTGATTCCCCAGGACGATACCGTGACGATCGCGCATGGGGACTTCCGGCTGGAGAATCTGATGATTCATCCCACAGAGCCACGAGCAATCGCGTTGCTGGACTGGGAACTCTGCACGCTGGGCCATCCGCTGGCCGATCTCGCTTATGCCTCCATCGGCTATCACGCGCGCCTGCCCTGGTTTGGGACGCTCGAGGGCGTGGATTTCGCGCAAAGCGGCATTCCCGATGAGTCATCGCTGATGCAGGCTTATTGCCGGAAGACGGGGCGGCGCGAGATCGACCACTGGAACTTCTATGTCGCCTTTGCCTTGTTCAGGCTGGCAGCGATTGCGCAAGGTGTCTATCGGCGGGGCCGGGACGGAATCGGCACGGGTCATGAGGCGGCCGCCTCGAACGAGACGCCTTACATCGCGAAGCGTGGCTGCGTCGTACTCGACGGCTGACCCGATACGGCTGTAGCATGCGCGCGGCTCCGATAGGTGGAGGGACATCTTCCATGCGCCGCGCTTTGTCGCCCATTTCCGGCTCGCCGATCTGCTGGGATGAACTCTATGCTGCGTGTTCCAGTATCTGCTTCAGCGGAACCGCGCTATTCTCAAGCATCTCGCGCGGGAGTTTTGCCTCCGCGGCGACAAGCAGCTTGCCCTGAACATAGTCCCTGGTTGCATTGATGCAATCGAGCGCGATGACGCGCCCTTCCTTGCGGTAGATGATCGAAAAGGAGCGATCGGCCGGATCGCCTCGGACGATTTCTTCGTCATGATCGACCGAGAGTCCGATAGTCTGCAATTTCAGGTCATATTGGTTGGACCAGAACCACGGGATCGCGTTGTAGGGTTCGGGATCGCCCATGATCGCGCGGGCGATGGCGGTCGCCATGTCATTTGCGTTCTGGACAGATTCGAGCCGGATCAATCGACCGCCGGCATAGCGGTTCGTATGGAGTGCGCAGTCGCCGGCCGCATAGACGTGCGGTAGCGACGTCTGGCCGTTGCCATCGACTTCGACACCGTTGCCGCCGCGCGCGCCGGCCGCCAGCAGTGGTTCGATGGCAGGGATGATCCCGATGCCCACGACGATCATCTCGGCTGGAATGACCTCACCGGATCCGAGCCGGAGGCCGGAAACCTTCCCGGCTACGGCCTGAACCTCCGCAACGGTTTCGTTCAATCTTATATCGACACCGTGGGCGCGGTGCTCGCTTTCGTAGAAGTGCGAAAGGGCGGCTCCTCCGACGCGCGCAAGAAGCCGTTCCTGTGCCTCGATCAACGTGATCCGCTTGCCGAGCTTGGCGAGTACGGCGGCGGTCTCGAGGCCGATATACCCGCCACCGATCACGGCAACATGGGTGACCGATAGGAGTTCGCCCATCATCCTGTCGATATCGGCGCGCGTTCGCACCGTATGGATGCCTGCAAGGCCAGGTGCCACGCCAGTGAGCGCACGTGCATGACCGCCTGCGGCCCAGATCAAATCGTCATAGCTGATCGCCGTTCCATCGTGGGTCCGCACGATCTTCGCGTCCGGATCCACCGACACGACGCGCTGTCCGGTCAGCATCGCAATCTCGCGCTCGTGCCAGAAGGTCGCGGGGCGGATCAGCAGGCGTTCGAAAGGCTTTCGACCGGCCAGATAATCTTTTGAAAGAGGCGGGCGTTCATAGGGCAGCTCGGTTTCCTCGCCGATGATCGCCACCGTCCCTTCGAACTTTCGCTGCCGCAGCGCAATTGCGGCCTGCGCGGCGCTATGGCCGCCGCCGACGATGACTACTGAAAAATGTCGAGGCGCCAATGTCATCCGGCAGGCTCTCAGTCTTCCGGCGCGATGGTCACGCGAAGGCCGTCCAGCCGATCGTCGATCGTGATCTGGCAGGACAGGCGGGAGCTGTCCTCCCGATGTGACGAACTGTCGAGCAGGTCGCTTTCGTCTTCGCTCATCGGCGGCAAACGGGCATCTTGATCCTGATCGATATAGACATGGCAGGTCGCGCAGGAACAGCAGCCGCCGCACAGGGCGAGCAATTCGTCTACGCCATCGTCGCGGATCACCTCCATCAAGCTGAGACCGTCCGTAGCCTCGATGATCTTCTCCGTCCCGTCCCTGGTAGTCAGATAAATTCTGGGCATTTCCTCATCCCTGCTTGTTGATTTGATGTGATTTGTGGCCGTCTCAGGCCGGCTTTTGAGCATGGTGACCGCTGGTCATTCCGTGCACGAGCCGCCAGCGGAGAGCGGCCTGAACATCATCGGTGACGCCGATATGCTGGAAATAGTCGTTGAGGGTGCCATACCGACGATCAATGGCCGCAAACATCCGGTCCAGATAGTCGGGCTTCACCGCCAGCAGGCGCTCCACCAGATCCAGCGGCGGCCGATGACCAAAGCGTCTCTCGATACGCACGACGAGATCAGGGCCTGCGTCACTCAGGCCTGGTGCATCGCTCGACCGAAGATAGTCGGTCAGGATATCGTCGCGCGAAACGCCAAGGATCGCGTGGAGCAGGGCGACGAACATGCCCGTGCGATCCTTGCCCGCCGTGCAATGCACGAGAACCGGACCATCCGTTGCCGCGATGCGTTGCAGAAGATGTCCGAATAGCGCCTCGTAGGGGCGGCTGATGGCCAGAGTGTCGTAAAGCTCGGCGTAAAAGCCGTCCACGGCCGACACCGTGGTGCCCGGCGTGCGAAGCAGGGCGAGATGAGGAGCTTCCTTTTCGCGCTCTTCTTCATGGCTGACGAGCCTGGCATTCCAATGCGCCGGCCATGGCGACCGTTGCGCAAGGCGTTCGCTTGGATAGCGAAGATCGGCCACCAAAGAGAAGTTCGTGCCAAGGAGCATGGCCGTGCCTTCCGCGGTCGCGCCTGACAGCTCACCCGACCGGTAGAGCCTGTCGGATATGAGGTTCCCGCCATGACGGGACGCATAGCCTCCGAACTGGCGGAAATTGGCGACACCGATTTGCATCCACGCTCCTGTTCAGGCGCGGGCGAGGCCCCGCCGAATCCCATTGGCAGAAAGTCATTAGTCGATTAAAGAGGAAAAGAAAACCGGTGCGCGGACCGTGTAACATTAGGATGGTTCCGCACTGGAGCGCGCTTGCTCACGTGGAGCAGGCGCTTCATGCACCCTCACGCCATCATGCAAAGGAGAAGCAATGTCCAGCTTTGAGTTCGTCCAGGTCGACCGCCAGGGACCAATCACGATCGTCACCCTGAACCGTCCCGAAGTGATGAATGCGCTCCATTATCCGGCGCACCAGGAGCTTGATCGCGTGTTCGACGACTTCCTGGCCGATCCCGATCAATGGGTGGCAATTGTCACCGGCGCGGGAGACCGCGCCTTCTGCGCCGGGAACGACCTGAAATATCAGGCGGCGACGGGTGATCTCAAAGCGGCGGATAATGGCTTTGCCGGGCTGACGTCGCGGCCCAGTCTCGACAAGCCGCTGATCGCCGCGGTCAATGGCGTGGCGATGGGCGGCGGCTTCGAACTCGCGCTTGCCTGCGACATCGTCGTTGCGTCGGAAAAAGCACTGTTCTCGCTCCCCGAACCCCGGGTCGGGCTCGTTGCCCTGGGCGGCGGTGTCCACCGTCTTCCTCGCGCGATCGGGCTTTCACGGGCGATGGACCTCATTCTGACCTCGCGCAGGGTCGGCGCGGAAGAGGGTAAATCGCTCGGGTTCGTCAGTCGGGTCGCAGCGCCAGAAGCCCTTCTTGAAGAGGCGCTGGCTGTCGCAAGAGAAATCTGCATCGCCAGTCCCATGGCGATCAGGGCCACCAAGGAGGCGGTGCGCCGCGGTCTCGAGGGGGCCCTCGACGAGGCGCTGCGCGATCAAATGGGGTATCCCGCGATGGAGGCGCTGTTCGCGTCCAACGACTTCGTCGAGGGCCCGCGGGCTTTCTCGGAAAAGCGCCCGCCTCAGTGGCGCGGCCGCTGATCGCACGGGGCCCCGGTCTTCCTCTGCGGAAGGGAGGCCGGCGCCCGGTGACAAAGCCGCAACGACGCTGTAGTCACTTGATCAATTATGACGGGTGAATGACATTGGCGACAAATCTATTCTCGGTGCGCGGGCAGGCGCGTGATCTCCTGCTTGCAGCGGCAAGCGACATCATGAAAGAGCGCGATTCGCTGGAGCTTTCGCTCAACGACATCGCCGGTCGGGCGGGGGTGAATTCCGCGCTCGTCAAATATCATTTTGGCAACAAGCACGGGCTCTTTTCGGCTTTGCTCGAGCGCGATCTCGCGATCGCGATCGAACAGCTGGAGGGGTTGGTGGCCATGGATCTTTCGCCGACCAGAAAGATGCGCGCGCATCTCTCGGGGGTCATTCGCATCTATTTCCGCTTCCCTTATCTCAATCGACTGAGCGTGGAACTCATGCGCGGCGCGGACGAGGCGACGGCCCAACGCATCGCCGACCGTTTCCTTCGGCCCATTCACAACGCCTATAGCCGGATGATCGCCGAAGGCGTCGCCGCGGGCGAGTTCCGTGCGGTGGACCCCAAGTTGTTCTACTTCACCGTGATCGGCGCGTGCGACCAGATTTTCACCGCGCGCTTCGTTCTCAAATATGTCCACGGCACTGACCTCATCGATGAGGACCTCCAGAGGTCCTACGCCGAGCAGACCGCGCTGGTCATCATGGATGGCCTCAGGGCTCCTGGAGATGTCGCCTCGAGCCCAGCGTGAATGTTCTCGCTGGATTTTAGTTAGGTAATGAATTAGGTAGTCCGAGGGCCAACGAGCCGGAAAGGATTGCCTGTGCTGACCAAGGGAGATGAATACCCCATCCACCAGTTGCCGGAGCCGGTGGCGTTTGCCGGCACCGACCGAAATTTCTATGATCGCTACTTCTTCAACGGCTACGGCCCGGACGGATCCGGTTTTTTTGCCGTTGCCTTCGGCATCTATCCGCACCTCAATATCGCCGACGCCCATTTTTCGTTCGTGCGCGGCGAGACGCAATATTGCGTCCATGCCTCCCGCGTGCTGGGAATGGAGCGGATGGACCTCCAGGTGGGACCGATCCGGATCGAGGTTCTCGAGCCGCTCCAGTCGCTGCGTATCACTGTCGCGGACGAGACGGGCATCAGCGCCGACCTGACCTTCGAGGGGCGCGCCTTCCCGATCGAGGAGCCCCGCTTCACCCACCGCATCGGCCCGCGGACTTTCCTCGACTATACACGCATGACGCAGAACGGACGGTACACGGGGTGGATCGAGGTCGATGGTGAGCGCTTCGCGCTTGCCCCGGAGACCGTCGGCACGCGGGATCGCAGTTGGGGGGTGCGCCCGATCGGCGCGGCGGATGCCCAGCCCTATGCTCCTGCGGTCGCGCCCGGATTCTTCTGGCAGTGGACGCCACTGAATTTCGCCGACCGGAGCATATTCTTCCATATCAATGCCGACGCCGAGGGTCGGCCCTTCAATCTGCGCTCGGTCCTGGTCCCCGACGGCGCCGGCGCGGACGGCCATGTCGAAATCTCCGATGCCGCGCTCGAGACCGTGTGTGTGCCCGGAACGCGGCATCCCGCAAGCGGACGGTTGGCGATCAGTCCACCGGGTGAATCCGAGATCGAGATTCTGATCGAGCCGGTCGGGCGGTTTCAGATGCGCGGCATCGGCTATGTATCCCCGACCTGGGGGCATGGTCTCTACAAGGGGGACCGGGTCGTCGAACGGGAGGACATACGGTTCGCAGACCTGGACCCGATGGCGATCGACAATCTCCACGTGCAGTTCCCGTCGAAAGTCACGTTCCAGCAGGCGGGCCGACCTTCGGCGAGCGGGATCGGTGTCTTCGAGCAACTGATCCTCGGCCCCTACAAGCCGCTGGGATTTACGGGAATGCTCGATCCGGCCGGCTGACAGACGCCCAAGAAAATCGTTCCAGAGGATTGCCATGCACCCCAGTCATCACGCCAAAATCTCTCCAGACCGTGCCGCTGTCATCATGGACAGCGGCGAAACCGTTACTTTCGGCGAGCTCGATGCAAGGTCGAACCAGGGAGCGAGGCTTCTGCGTGCGTCCGGCCTCGCCATCGGCGACACGCTTGCCGTCGTGATGGACAATAATGTCCGGTATATGGAGATCGCCTGGGCCGCACAGCGCGCGGGCCTCTATCTCATCTGCATTTCGTCCAAGCTCACGCCGCCGGAGATCGAATATATCGCGCGCGACGGCGGCGCGAAGGCGATCGTCGTGTCCAACGCCATAGGCGGCGCCTTCGCTGCGTTGCCGACCCTGCTCTCTGACGTGGAGCTGTTTCTGGTTGGGGGCGAAGCGGAAGGATATCGGTCCTGGGAGAACGAAGCAGATCGCCTCGACCCGACGCCGATCGCCGACCAGCGTGCCGGTGCGGACATGCTCTATTCGTCCGGTACCACGGGACGCCCCAAGGGTATCCGGCCGCCTCTGCCCGTCGACGAGGACATTCACGGGCCCACGCCGCTCGCGACGGTGGCGGCGAACATCTTCGGCTTCGGCCCTCAAACCGTCTATCTTTGCCCGGCGCCACTCTATCACGCCGCGCCGCTTCGCTGGTGCATGGCTGCCCAGAAGCTGGGCACGACCATCGTAGTCATGACGAAGTTCGATCCGGAATGCGCTCTCGCGCTGATCGAGCGATATCGCGTGACCCACAGCCAATGGGTTCCCACCCACTTCGTGCGGATGCTCAAGCTGCCCGACGAGGTGCGCGCGCGCTACGACCTGTCATCGCTCAAGGTTGCCATTCATGCCGCGGCACCCTGTCCGGTGCCGGTGAAACAGGCGATGATCGAATGGTGGGGGCCGATCCTCTACGAATATTATGCCGGCACAGAAAACAACGGCATGACCCTCATCGATTCTAGGCAATGGCTCGAACATCCCGGCTCCGTGGGCAAGGCCGTGGTCGGCACGGTGCGCATCTGCGATGAAGATGGCGAACCCCTTCCGCCACGCACCGAGGGCGCGGTCTATTTCGAGGGTGGTCCTTCCTTCGTCTATCACAACGACCCGGAAAAGACGCAGGCCGCCACGAACCGGCATGGTTGGACGACATTGGGCGACGTCGGCTGGCTCGACGAGGACGGCTTCCTGTATCTGACCGACCGCAAGAGCTTCATGATCATTTCGGGTGGGGTCAATATCTATCCGCAGGAGATCGAGAATCTGCTCGTGGTCCATCCCCGGATCGCGGACGCCGCCGTGGTCGGCGCGCCCGATCCCGAGATGGGCGAGATGGTTGTAGCGGTCATCCAGCCGGCGGATTGGGAAGATGCCAATGATGCGTTCGCCGAGGAACTCCTGGTCTGGCTGCGTCCGCAGATATCCGGGGTCAAGATGCCGCGACGGGTCGATTTCATGCAGGAACTGCCGCGTCATCCGACGGGCAAGCTCTACAAGCGCCTGATCCGCGACGCCTATTGGGGGAAGAAGGACAGCGCCATCGTTGCCTGACCAAACCGACGCCCGGAGGCGGCGACCGATGCCGTCAAACCCGCACCTGGGAGTCGGATCACGGCAATTTGCGCGACGCCAACTTTCTTTTTTCCGGGGAGCGGCGTGTCTCGATCGGACGGCGCTGACCACATAATATGGAAGGCTATATCAATGCTGAATACACAGGGACGAGATATCTTCGAAAGCGAGCACGAGCAGTTCCGCGATTCAGTGCGGAAATTCTTCGACGTCGAACTCACCCCCAATCTTGAAAAATGGGAGGAGGAGGGGCTCGTGGACAAGAACTTCTGGCTCGCTTGCGGTGAAGCCAGCCTTCTGTGCCCGGGGGTTCCCGAAGCTTATGGCGGCCTGGGGCTGGGATATCGCTACAATGCGGTCATCGGCGAGGAACTCGCTTATGCCGGTTCGTCGGCCGGCATAACGCTGCAATCGGATATCGTTGCGGACTACATCATCAATTACGGCTCTGAAGAGCAGAAGCGCCACTGGCTCCCCCGGATGGTGACCGGGGAGACCATTACGGCGATCGCGATGACCGAGCCCGGCGCCGGGTCCGACCTGCAAGGCGTCAAGACCACGGCTCGCAGGGACGGCAACCACTATGTGATCAACGGGTCCAAGACCTATATCACCAATGGTCAGAACGCGGACCTGGTGATTGTCGTCGCCAAGACGGATCCCAATGCGGGATCCAAAGGCATCAGCCTGATTCTCGTCGAATCGGAGTGCGAGGGCTTCGCGCGGGGTAGAAACCTCGACAAGATCGGGCAGCACTCGGCCGATACCTCCGAACTGTTCTTCAACGATGTGCGCGTTCCTCTCACCAATTGTCTCGGCGAGGAAGGCAAGGGGTTCGTCTATCTGATGAGCCAGCTTCCCCAGGAGCGGCTCTCGATCGCGGTTTCGGCCCAGGCCGGCGCTCAGCGCGCGTTCGACGAAGCGCTCGCCTTCACCAAGGACCGCAAGGCGTTCGGCAAGACGGTGTTCGATTTCCAGAACACGCGCTTCGTTCTCGCGGATCTCGCAGCGAAGCTCCAGGCTGGCTGGGCCCATCTCGATTGGTGCCTCAAGCGGCATGAGACCCATGATCTGAACGGTTCCCAGGCTTCCGCCGCCAAGCTTTGGCACACTGAACTGCTCTGGGAGGTCTGCGACAAGGCGCTCCAGCTCCACGGCGGCGCCGGCTATATGAACGAATATATGATCGCGCGCCTGTGGCGCGATGCGCGAGTCCAGCGGATCTACGGCGGCACCAGCGAGATCATGAAGGAAGTGGTGGGACGTTCGCTGTGACCGAAGCCAGCGACGGCACGGCTGTCGATAGCGAGGGTGGGGCCGGGAAGTCCTTGTCCCTGACCCTCGCGAAGGCGCTCGGGCGCAGTGGATGCGACGTTGACCGCATCTGCGACTTGAGGAGATTGTCCGGGGGCGCCAGCCAGGAGACCTGGGCCTTCGGTGCGCATCTGCGGGACGGCGGTGTGGAACAGCTCATCCTTCGCAGGATGCCCCAGGGCGAACGCCCGGGTGATCTGTCCGCCGGACCAGAACTCGAGGCACAGGTCATCGCGCTCGTGGCTAGCGCCGGAGTTCCGGTTCCCGCTGTCCGCGAGGTCCTGCGGCCTTCCGACGGCGCGGGCCGAGGGTTCGTGATGAATCTCATCGAGGGCGAAACGCTGGCGCGCAAGATTATCCGCGACCATGCCTTCGACCAGGCCCGCGCGGAGTTCGCCGACCAGGCCGGTCAGATTCTCGCGCGCATTCACGCAGTGGACGCCACGCACCTGGCGCTTCGGGTGTCCGACACCGCCGAAGAGATTGAGGATCTGTGGGGGAAATATCTCCGCTCGGATATGCCTCGGCCCGTGTTCGAAATCGCGTTTCGCTGGCTTCGTTCACATATCCCGGATGCAGGGGAACCGCGCCTCGTCCATGGCGATTTTCGCAACGGCAATCTGATCTTCGGACCTGAAGGCGTGCGTGCGGTGCTCGACTGGGAACTGACCCACCGGGGCGATCCGCGCGAGGATTTGGGTTGGCTCTGTGTCAATAGCTGGCGCTTCGGGGAAATCGACAAACCCGCAGGAGGGCTTGCCGGCCGGGAGGAACTGCTGTCCGCCTATGAGCGCGCCAGCGGGCGCGCGGTAGACCGCGTAGGGGTCCATTTCTGGGAAGTGCTGGGTACCCTGCGCTGGGGCGTCATGTGCGCCAGCATGGTCGAGTGGATCGACAATGGCTCGGACGCTTCGATCGAACGCTGCATGATCGCGCGCCGGGCATCGGAAACCGAAATCGACCTGATGCGCCTCTTATCATCCACGGGAACTGCCCATGCAGGATAGACCTCACGCCGCCGCGATTTTGGCGGCCGTCGCTGCCTTTCTTCGTGAGGCCGCGATCCCCAATCTTCCGCCGCGCGAGGCATTTGATGCCCGGGTGGCGGCCAACGCTCTCGATCTCGTCCAGCGGCAGATCTCGAGCGGATTCACACGGGAAGCGCTGGAGCAGGACCGGCTCCAGACGCTCCTTGGCCATGATGGGGGGCTCGCCGATCTCAATACCGAATTCGCGCTCGAACTGAGGGAGGGGCGCCTCGATGCGTCCGATCCTTCTGTCTCCGAGCATCTGTGGGCGACCACGCTCGACAAGCTCGCGGTCGATCAGCCGCGCTATTCAGCCTATCTGCGCACGCTCCAGGAGCGGCAGGCGGCATCAGGAGAGAATTGACATGGATTTTGACCTGCCGCCCGAACTGGTAGCCTATCTGGCCGAGCTCGACCGGTTCATCGAGGCGACCATCAAGCCGCTCGAGGAGAGCGACGACAATGTGCGGTTTTTCGATCATCGGCGGGAGTGGGCGCGAACCGATTTCGAGAATGGCGGGCTGCCGCGTCATGACTGGGAGGAACTGCTTTCCCGGGCGGTCAAGCTCGCCGATGAAGCGGGTTACTGGCGCTTCTCGGCGCCGGCTGCCTACGGGGGCAAGGACGGCTCGAATCTTTGGATGGCGGTGATCCGCGATCATCTTGCCGCCAGGGGGCTGGGTTTGCACAACGACCTGCAAAATGAGCATTCGATCGTCGGGAATTTCCCTTTCGTCGCGATGTTCGAGGCGTTCGGTACGGATGCGCAGAAGAAGGAATTCATCACCGGCGGGTTCGACAAGAGCCGTTGGGTGGCGTTCGGCTTGACCGAGCCCGATCATGGCTCCGACGCGACCCATATGGAGACCCGCGCGGTACGCGAGACGCGGGACGGCGTCCCGGGATGGCGTATTGACGGCGAAAAGATGTGGACGACGGGCATGCATATCGCGACGCATTGCGCCACGTTCGCGCGCACCAGCGGCGAGGCGGGGGCCGCACGCGGGATCAGCTGCTTTCTGGTGCCCAGCGACACGCCCGGCCTCAAGGTCGAGGAGTATCTGTGGACCTTCAACATGCCCACCGACCATCCCAGGGTAAGTTTCGAAAATTGCTGGGTACCCGACGATGCCCTGTTCGGCCCGCCAGACAACGGTCTCGCCGTTGCGCAGTCCTTCGTGCACCAGAACCGCATCCGGCAGGCGGCCAGTTCTCTTGGGGCGGCGACCTATTGCATCGAACAGAGTGTCCGTTACGCGCGGACCCGTAAGCCCTTCGGCGAGGAACTGGCGCGCAATCAGGCGATCCAGTTCCCGCTGGTCGAATTGGCCAGCCAGGTCGAGATGCTGCGCTTGCTGATCCGGAAGACCGCCTGGGAAATGGACCGCCTGCCGCACAAGGAGGTCGAACATACGCTCTCGGACAGGATCAGCATGTGCAACTATTGGGCAAACCGGCTGGTGTGCCAGGCGGCCGACCGCGCCATGCAGGTCCACGGCGGCATCGGCTATTCACGCCATAAGCCCTTCGAGCACATCTACCGACATCACAGGCGCTACCGCATCACCGAGGGTTCCGAGGAAATCCAGATGCGCAAGGTCGCCGGCTATCTGTTCGGCTATATGGGGCCTCGCCGCGAGTTGTTCAGGAACCTCTAGCGGCCCACAGCATGCCCGGTGGCCTGGCGCCGGGCATATGGCGCTCGCCGTTCGGCGGGGAGGCCTTTACTCCACAGTGCTTGAACGCCTTCGTCGACGGTCCGCATCGACTCGTCGGTCACCTTGCAAGGCGCGAGCCCGAGCACCGCGCTTCTTACAGCGGGGGCGATGACCAGATCCCATAATTGGGAGGCGGCGTTTCGGGATGAGCGACCGTCTTTGGGGGCGAGAGATGCTCCGGAGATCGTAAATCCGAGATAGGCGATCCCCTGCTCGCGGGCGGCGTCGATCGCAAGCGCCAGTTCGGGAAAATTGACTGCTTCGGAAATGACGATCCGTTCCATCGCGACGACGTCCGGCATCAACACGATCTCGAGGATGCGTCGGCATGCGTCGGACAATTGCGCGACCATCGGGCGATCGTCGTCGGCCCTGTTTCTCAATTGCCCCAGCGTCGCACCCGAATAATTGAGCACGACCTCACGAAACAAATCGGATTTGCTCGCAAACCGTGCGTACAAGCTGCGCTTGGAAGTGCCGGCTGCCATGGCGATCTGCTCCATGCTGGCATTGGCATAGCCGTCGCGGAGAAAGGATCGCGTGGCGATCTCTACGATATGTTCCGTCAGTCTGGCCGATTCGGCGTTGGTCGGCCGCGCCATGGTCTATCTTCCTTTTCCTGCGATGGTTCCATCATGGAGACCGTCGTTTTCTAGGCACGGACCAGCGTCAGGTCGAGAGCGTCCTTGACAGGCTTGTTCAGATAACGCAACGCAATCGTTGCGTTATCTGAACAAGCAGGACAGCGCTCATGCCAGCTTTTTCGCCTCTGACGTTCGACGTCCGCAATCCAGCAATCCGGTCCGCGCGCGAGGAGTGGAAGCCTCATGCGCGGATGAGCGAGAAATCCTATGAGTGGTGGTACGTCACCGCCCACGCTCAGGACAGCTCCGGCCGCAGCTACTTTCTCTTCTTCGATCTCGTGAACTATCCAGGCGACGGCTGGCAGAAGCGGTTCGGGCAGGAGCCTGTCGACGGCCATCGCTTCGTGCATCTCGTCGGTATGTTGAGCGACTATGACGGGAACGACTATCGCCAGCTCTACGAGTTCGGCTATCTGCCCGATGACGGGCTGTGGTCCGAAGACGACTATGCCGTCCAGGCGGACGTCGGCAATGCCAGGGCCTGGTGGACCTATCGTGAAGACTACATGGAACTGCGGGCCGAATTCGAGGATGTTCATCTGGATCTGCGCCTCGACAACAGCAACGAAATTCTCTGGCACAAGGACAAGCTCGGCATCGAGGGCATGATACAGCAAGGCGCCGAGGACGATTTCAGTTTCTACTATTCGATCCCTCGGGCTCCGATGTCCGGCCGTCTGTCGATCAGGAGGGCGGACGGGAGCTGGCGCGACCTGATGATCAGCGGTTCGACACCGCTATTGTGCGGCAGAACGGCTATGCCAAGGCGCCCAAGGTCGGCACATGGGTGTCCTGGGGCTGGAGCTATGAATTCCCGATCGAGATTGAGGGCTCCCGCCATTTCAGGGTCGAGCCCAATAGTGCGCGAGAGTTCCTGGAAGTCCCGGAGATCGACTACGCGCTCTATGAGGGCGCCGGTCGCCTGATCGACGAACGAACCGGCGAGCAGGTCGGAGTCTCGGTCAACGAGTCCGCCGACATCCGCGTCATGGAAAACGGTCCTTACGCCAGGCGCCAGCGCTGACTCTCGCCCGTCTGACTGCCCGCGATCTGAACTTTACATGAGAGGAAACCAAGATGACCATCGCTGAAGGTCGCCTGCTCGGCGACGAGGAAAGCTTCGCCCGCCTGGGTCTCGATCCTGTTGTCCGTGCGCCGTGGGAAGACGGGCTGCGTTTGAAAAAGCCGTTCAAGAGCGGCGAGTGGGAATGGTGGTATTGCGATGCCCATCTCGACGACGGCTATTTCTGTGTCACGTCCTTCCATCTCGAGGTCGATGCGCAGGGCAATGTCACCCCGTTCATCAACATCAATATCGCCAAGGGCAGCACGATCATCTGCGACCTGAAGGGTCTGCCGGTCGACGCCGAGGCATATAGCGTCTCCGAAAGCGAATGCGACGTGGTGTTCGGGAACAACCTGTTCCGCAGCCTGGAAGGCGTGAAGCGCTATCATGTCTATGTCGATCCGGAAACCACAGGCGGTTACGGGCTCGACTTGCGCTTCGACAGCACCGTTCCAGCCTTCCGGCCGGGCACTGGTCGGTGGGAAGCCGGCGATCGACATTTCTCCTGGTTCTGCCCTGTGCCGGGAGCCGATGTCGCAGGCAAGCTCTTCATCGGCGGCGAAACCATCGAAGTGAAGGGCAATGGCTATCATGACCATAACTGGGGCAATGTTCCGATGGACCAGATCCTGAGTGACTGGCTGTGGGGCAGGGGGCAGGTGGGCGACTTCACCGTTGTCACCGCTTCGGTGCGATTTCATCCTGACGTGGGAGGCGCCGAGGCGCCCCTGCTTTACCTCACATCTGGCCAGGAAGTCCTTGTAGACGCTTATAATGACGCCGTTGTTTGCCTGGAGGGTGTCAAGATCCCCCAGCCTGTCACGGGCAAGAAAACGAGCAGCGACTGCATTTATATCGCACAGAATGACAGGCTAAAGGCTTCGGTCAGGTTCGATGGGCAACGCACGGTCATCGCCTCCTTCCAATGGGTCAACAGTTCGCCGGACTGGGAAACCTGGTACACCCGCTTTCCTGCGAAGGTCACGGTCGATATCGAACGCGCGGATGGAACGCGTTCGAGCGCGACCGATAATGGCCCGCTTGAGAATATGGACTTTTTCGGCCGCCGGCACAGTGCCGATTGATCCCGGGCCTGGGAGCTGTCGTCGTCCGTGCCGACATATGTCGGCACGGACGGTGCGGCCCGGTCGTCGCGGACCCGGCTATGGACATTGCTGGTGAGCCATGATCGGAAGAATAGATTCTGGTTATTCACGCCGTCGCTGCGGCGGAACCCGGGCTTTGCAATTTGTGCTGGTGACAGCGCCGTGCGTGCGCCATGAAACCGTGAGATGCAGATGATGAAAGCCGTCCGCTATATCGAAACCGGGCGCCCGCCCGAAATCGTCGACGTTCCGGTTCCTATCCCTGCGCCGGGCCAGGTGCTCGTGCGCATTGCCGGTGCCGGCGTCTGCCACTCGGATCTGCATGTGCTGGATCATGGTATCGGCATCGCTGGCCCATTCACACTGGGCCATGAGAATGCGGGCTGGATCGCCGGGCTCGGCGCCGGTGTTACGGGCTGGAAGGAAGGAGACCCGGTTGCGGTCTATGGGCCTTGGGGATGCGGGCAGTGCCGTCAGTGCCAGACATCCGCCGAGAATTACTGCGAACATCATGCCAGCATTCCGACCTTCGGCGGAGGTCTCGGGTCGGATGGCGGCATGGCCGAATATATGATCGTTCCCTCGCCCCGTCTGCTGGTTCCCCTAGGCCGGCTCGATCCCGTGCAGGCCGCGCCCTTGAGCGATGCTGCGCTGACGCCCTATCATGCCATCAAGGCCGCGCTTCCGCTGCTCACGCCCGATGCGACAGTCCTTGTCCTGGGGATTGGCGGGTTGGGGCACATGGCACTCCAGATCCTTCATGCCCTGTCGCCCGCCCGCATGATCGCCGGCGACATTGATGCTGCAAAGCTCGCATTTGCGAGACAACTTGGCGCCGGCAATGTCGTGGATACGGGCGACGAGCGGCGTGCCGCCGAGGAGATCATGGACTTGGTGGGCGAGCGCGGCGTGACCGTCGCGCTCGATTTTGTCGGCGCCCAGCCGACGGTCGATCTGTGCAGTCGTGTCGTCGGCCGGGCAAGCCGACTCTCCGTGGTCGGGCTGGCCGGCGGGACGCTGCACTATTCCGCTAACAAACCACCTTATGGGTGCGAAGTCAGCATCCCCTATTGGGGGTCGCGCGTGGAATTGATGGAGGTGATCGCCCTGGCGGAGGCTGGGCGGATCGCAGCCGAAGTGGAAAGCTTTCCGCTCGAGGATGCGGCCGATGTCTATCAACGCCTGCGCGAAGGTCGCATCAAGGGGCGGGCGGTCCTGCTTCCCTGACGGGAAGTCGGCAGTGCTTCACGCCGGTCGCCAGAAGTTTCAAGCGACCGGCCGGCTATTCTTCCATGGCTCACGCGTCAAGGAAGCGAGTGAATTCCGTCAGCGGTGCGCGATCGCTGCGCAACGCATTGACCGCGGCATCATGATCCTCATAGCCGATCGACATGCCGGTGAAGAGCATGAGCTGCGGCTCCACATCCAGGATGCGCGCGACCGTGCCGGGAAACATGGCCCAGCATTCCTGCGGGCAGGATGCCAGCCCGTTCTCGACAAGCAGCAGCATCAGGCTCTGCAGGAACATGCCCAGATCCGACCATTGCGGCGGTCCCATCTGCCGATCGACAAAGCAGAAGAGGCCGACCGGGGCCCCGAACAGCCTGAAATTCTCGTGGAACCATGCCCTGCGCGCCGGCCTGTCCTCGCGGGGAATGGCCAGGCGGGCATATAAGGCTTCGCCGATCGCGAAGCGTCTATCTGCATAGGGTGGCGTAAGACCCTTCGGGTAGATATCATATTCGCCGGGCTCGCTCTGCACGCCGGCCGCGATCTGTTCGCCTACGGCGTCGACCAGACGGGAGCGGGCGGCGCCCGTCACGACGCGGATGTGCCAGGGCTGCAGATTGCCGCCCGAGGGGGCTCTGGAAGCCGCTGCAATCAGGGATTTGAGCAGATCGGTCGGAACCGGCGTATCGAGAAACTTTCTGACCGACCGGCGATTGGCAAGCGCATCCGCGACGTTCATTTCATCATCCCGTGGCTGTCTTCTATATTGTCGACAAAGCGAGGCGCTCGGCCCTCGAGATTGGCATGGATCGCCTCGGTCTGGTTCGCGCTGCCGATTAAATGCTGTTGCTCGATCGATTCGGCCAGCAGGACTTCCGCCTCGCCGGCGTGGTCGGAGAGGCGCAAGAGGCGTTTGGCGGCTCTAATGGCATCAGGGCTTTGGACCGCAATCTGCTCGGCCAGGCTGATGGCGGCCTCGCGTGGTTGAGGGGCCAGGCGAGTGACAAGGCCGAAGGCCTGCGCTTCCGTGCCGCTGAATTCTCGGCCGCTGAAGGTCAGCTCCCGGATGACGTCCGCACGTGCAAGGCGCCGCATCAGCGCGATGCCGCCCATGTCCGGTATCAGGCCCCATTTGATCTCCATGATGCTGAGCCGGGTATCGGGCGCAGCGATCCGAATGTCCGCGCCGAGCGCAAGCTGAAAGCCGCCGCCGAAGGCGAGACCATGAATAGCGGCGATTACGGGAACCGGAATTTCCCGCCAGGCAAGAACCACGTGCTGCGCCTGGTTCGCCTCGCCGTGGGTGCGCTCAGCGAGATCTCGCCAGGGCAAGGCGTGGTTGCCGGCCATCGTCGAGAAGTTCTGGAGATCGAGACCCGCGCAGAAGGCTCTTCCTTCGCCGGAAATGACGATCGCGCGCAGGTCCGGCATCGTCGCAAGTGAGTGGGCGGCCTGTTCGAGGGCGTCGAACATGGGTCCGTCGATGGCGTTGAGCTTGTCGGCTCTCGAGAGCCGGACTTCGGCGATCCCTGCGGATCGGGTTATCGTCACCCGGCCATTCATGCCTACGCCCTTCCGGTCAGGCGTTCTGAACCAGCTTCTTCCGCCGAATGATCGTTTGGGGCACCGTATATTCGAGGAGGCCTTCGATACCGCCCTCGACGCCCAGGCCCGACTGCTTGTGCCCCCCGAAGGAGGCCAGTGGCGTCAGATACTGCGTGTCATTGATCCAGACGGTGCCGCTTGCGATGCGCGAGGCGATCGCAGCTGCCTTCTCCTCGTCGGCCGACCACACTGACCCACCCAGGCCATATTCGCTGTCGTTGGCGCGGCGGATGACATCGTCGATATCCTTGAATTTCAGCAGGGGGAGAGCAGGGCCAAATTGCTCCTCCTGGACGATCCGCGCATCTTCGGGCGGATTGTCGATCAGGGTCACCGGGATGAAATAGCCCGGGATATCGGACGCCTCGCCTCCGAGAAGGAACGTATATCCCTTGTCCCGCGCGTCGGCGATCAGGTCGAGGACGCGGTCATACTGCGCCTTGTTGTTGACGGGGCCAATTTGCGTGCCCTGTTCCGCACCATCACCGACTTTCACGGTCCGTGCATAAGCCACCAGCGCGTCCTTGAATCTGTCGTAGATGTCCTCATGAACATAGAGGCGCTTGGTCGCGATGCAGATTTGCCCGTTGTTCCGGAACGCGGCCCAGAAGATCTGCTCGGCCGCTTCCTCGACATTGACGTCCGGCAGAACGATCGCGGCATCGTTGCCGCCAAGCTCCAATGTAATGCGCTTGAGCGTGGCTGCAGCGCTCTGCATCACGCGTCGGCCGGTCTGGGTGGAACCCGTGAAAGTGACCTTGTCGATGCCGGGATGCTCCGTCAGCCACGGCCCGAGGCGATCGGTCCCGGTGACGATGTTGAGCACGCCCGGCGGCAGAATGCCGCGCGCGATTTCGCCGATCCTTAGCGTTGTGAGCGGCGTGAAGGGCGAGGGCTTCAGTACCATGGTGTTGCCGGCCAGAAGCGCCGGGCCGATCTTGAACATTGCGAGGATGATCGGGAAATTCCAGGGAGCGATCGCCCCCACCACGCCGATGGGAAGATGGCGCGTCTCGACCCGGCGCTCGGCAGAGTCCTCCGCGACCGTGACCGGGAGATCGAGCGAGAGCGTGCCCTTCAGATAATAGGCCGCGCCAATGATCTCCATCTCCGCGTCCGCATGCGGTTTGCCTTGCTCAAGCGTTAGCAGCCGCTTCAACTCATCGGTTTGCGCCAGGATGGCATCCGAGAACGCAACGAGCTTCGCCCGGCGTTCGTCGAACGGCAAAGCCGACCACACCGCGAATGCCGCCCGCGCGGCGGCGACGGCCTGGTCGAGCTGTTCCTTTGAACATTCGGGGGCATGGGCGATGATCGACTCGTTGGCCGGATTGAGGACCGGGAAACGTTCGTTCGCCGTGACACGCTCGCCGCCCACTACCAGTTCAAAGGAAGTATCCAACGCCATTATATCATCCTCTCTGGGCGATGAGGACGCCCGTTGCCTCTAACCCCTTAATGGACTAATTAACTGCCCGTCGCAAGAGCGGATAGGGCGCGTTACATGCCGCAAGCCCTTCCATTGAGAGGGGAAGAAATGACCGACAGCAGGATTCTGGTCGAGCGTTTGGGCAACGTCGCACGGCTGCGCTTCAACGACCCATCGACGCGAAACGCCCTCTCCATGGATATGGCGATCGAATTGCGCGATCGTTTGCGGGAAGTCGAGCAAAGTGCTCGCGTCATCGTCCTGGCGGGAAGTGAAAAGGCATTCTGCTCCGGAGCCAATCTTGGCGATGGCGCGGATGGTGCCCGTCCGGGGGAGATCGACGCCGGCCTTGGCCTTGAGGATTACGTCAATCCGGTGATGATGACGCTGAGGGAATCGCGCGTTCCACTGGTAACAGCGGTTCGCGGCGCGGCTGCGGGTGTTGGCGCCTCATTCGCGCTTATGGGCGACATCATCGTCGCCGGCCAGAGTGCCTATTTTCTCCAGGCTTTCTCCCGGATCGGCCTTGTTCCCGATGGAGGCTCGCCGTGGCTCCTCATGCGTACAGTCGGTCGTGTGCGCGCGATGGAATTGATGATGCTCGGAGAGAAGCTTGGCGCCCAGCAGGCCCACGACTGGGGAATGGTGACCAGGGTCGTGCCGGACTCGGAAGTCGATGACGTTGCTCTCTCCTTTGCGCAGAGGCTGGCCGATGGACCGACCAGAGCATTGGCGCTCACGCGCAAGGCGGCCTGGGCAGCGGCTGAGTCGACGTTCGAGGCCGAGCTGCGCCTGGAGCGCTGGCTGCAACAGGAGGCCGGCTTTCATGCCGATTTCAAGGAAGGCGTCGCCGCATTCCTCGAAAAGCGACCGGCCCGGTTTGGTTGATTGACAATCAGACGAAATCGCGTCAACGAACTAATCAAATAGCTAATTATGAACTCGCAGGAGTATGAACATGGCTGAAGCATTCATCGTAGAAGCCGCGCGGACGGCCGGTGGTCGCCGCAACGGCCGCCTTTCCGGCTGGCATCCTGTCGATCTCGGCGCGCTGGCGCTGAACGCCATTGTCGAACGCACCGGGATCGATCCGGCCGCGATCGAGGATGTGATCATGGGCTGCGTCGGACAGGCTGGCGAGCAGGGGCTTCATATTGGCCGCAATGCCGTGCTCGCCTCGAAGCTCCCGGAAAGCGTACCTGCGGTGTCGATCGACCGGCAGTGCGGCTCGTCCCAGCAGGCCGTCCAGTTCGCCGCGCAGGCGGTGCTGTCGGGTTCTCAGGACGTCGTGCTGGCGGCCGGTGTCGAATCGATGTCGCGCGTGCCTATGGGCACCACAGGAACATGGACTGCCGAACTCACGCCCGGAAGTCCCATGAGCCAGGGCCTGCTGGACCGCTATCCCGGTATAATCTTCAGCCAGTTCGAAGGCGCCGAGCTTATCGCTCGCAAGCATGGCTTCTCGCGAGCCGACCTCGATGCCTTCGCCCTTGAAAGCCACAGGCGTGCCGCGACAGCGACCCAGGCCGGCGCGTTCGACCGCGAAATCATTCCGGTTCCGATCGAGACGCCCGAAGGCAGCGAACTTCACGTCCGTGACGAGGGCATCCGCTATGACGCCAGCTTGGAATCCATCGGTTCGGTCAAGCTGATCAAGGAAGGGGGCGTGATCAGTGCGGCCAGCTCGAGTCAGATTTGCGACGGCTCCTCGGCCGTTCTTGTCGTGAGCGAACAGGCGCTCAAGGTTCATAATCTCACCCCGATCGCGCGCATACATGGCCTTACCGTGACGGCTGGCGATCCGGTGGTGATGCTCGAGGAACCGCTGTTCGCGACCGAGCGGGCGCTCAAGCGCGCCGGGCTGCGTATCGACGACATCGATCTCTATGAGGTCAACGAGGCGTTCGCGCCGGTCCCGCTCGCCTGGCTGAAGCATCTCGGAGCGGATCCGGCGAAGCTCAACGTCAACGGCGGCGCGATCGCCCTTGGCCATCCGCTCGGCGCGTCAGGCGCCAAGCTGATGGCAACCCTCATCCATGCCCTGAAGGCAAGGGGCAAGAAATACGGGCTCCAGACGATGTGCGAAGGCGGCGGCGTCGCCAACGTCACGATCGTCGAAGCCCTCTGAACAGGAGAACAATAACCATGAAACTCAATTCCTCGATTGCCGCGGTCGTCACGGGCGGCGCTTCCGGTCTCGGCAAGGCTACCGCCGTGGCGCTCGCTGCCAAGGGCGTGAAGGTGGCGCTTTTCGACCTGAATGAGGAACTCGGCGAGGCCGCTGCCCAGGAAATCGGCGGTGTTTTCTGCAAGGTCGATATTACGTCGAATGAAGCGGTTGATGCCGCCTTTGCCAAGGCGCGCGCGGCGCACGGGCAGGAGCGGGTGCTCGTCAACTGTGCGGGTATCGGTAATGGCATCAAGACTGTCAGCCGGGCGAAGGACACCGGTGAGCTGACACATTTTCCTCTCGATGCCTTCGAGAAGATCATTCAGGTGAACCTGCTCGGCACATTCCGCTGCATCGCCAAATCCGCCGTTGGCATCGCCTCGCTGGAACCGCTCGAGGACGGCGAAAAGGGCGCTATCGTCAACACCGCTTCGGTCGCGGCCGAAGACGGCCAGATCGGCCAGGCCGCCTATTCGGCGTCGAAGGGCGGGGTCGTGGGCATGACGCTGCCGGTCGCGCGCGACCTGATGAGCGAGGGGATTCGGGTCAACACCATCCTGCCCGGCATCTTCTCGACGCCTTTGCTCATGAGCGGCGGGCCCAAGCTGGTGGAAGCACTTTCCGCGATGGTGCCCTTCCCCAAGCGTCTCGGGCTTCCCGAGGAATATGCCAATCTCGCGCTGACCATGATCGAGAACGGCTATTTCAACGGCGAAGATGTCCGCCTTGACGGCGCCATCCGGATGGCGCCGCGCTAAGCCGGGATGGAACGTCTCGACCGTGCGTGGTTCGAACAGGCCGCATTCCCGCATAGCTGGGAATGCGGCACACGTTTCGCCGACCTCGATCCGCTGGGTCACATCAACAACGTGGCAATGGCCGCGATACTGGAGGATGCGCGCGTTCGGCTGAGTTCAGCAATCAATGGGGAAGCGGGCCTGAAGCCGTTCCGGATCCTGATTGCGGCCCATCTGCTGAACTATGTCGCCGAGGCCTACTATCCGGCCCTGGTCCATGTTTCTTCCGGCATCAGGGCTATCGGCAAGTCGTCCTGGCAGCTGGCGCAGATCGCACGGCAGGATGGCAGAACGGTAGCGCTGGCCTGCTGCGCGCTCGTGGCCGAGGAGGGTGGTCGATCGGTGCCCATTGGAACGGAATTCGAACGGGCTTTGCGCCGCTTCGAAATTGCCTGAACGCAGAAAATACGAACAGGAGCGGCTATGGCTGGGCCACTTGAAGGGTTGCGGATCATCGAGATGGCGGGAATCGGGCCTGGTCCGTTCGCGTGCATGATGCTTGCCGATCACGGGGCGGAGGTTATTCGCGTCGAGCGGCCCGGTGGTGTTCAGGCGGGCCCCGCGGGTGATCCTGCAAAGGATGTTCTGCTACGTTCACGCCGCACAATCGCAGTCGACCTGAAATCGGCCAAGGGCATAACGATCGTCCGTGATCTGGTTCGCTCGGCCGACGGTCTGGTCGAGGGATTTCGTCCGGGCGTCATGGAGCGGCTCGGTCTCGGCCCGGACGTGCTCATGGCCGACAATCCGCGCCTGGTTTACGGGCGCATGACGGGCTGGGGCCAGTTCGGCCCCTATGCGGCGGCGGCCGGGCACGACATCAACTACATTGCGCTGGCCGGGGCGCTGCATGCCTTCGGGCGCGCCGGCGAAAAGCCGACGCCGCCCATCAATATGGTGGGCGATTTCGGCGGCGGCGGCATGATGCTGGCGTTCGGGATGGTGAGCGCCCTGCTTCACGCGCAGAAGAGCGGGGAAGGGCAGGTGATCGATTGCGCGATGACAGACGGTGCGGCGCTGCTCATGAGCATGATCTGGACATTTCGGGCTCAGGGCACCTGGCGGGACGAGCGTGGCGTCAATCTACTCGATACCGGTGCCCATTTCTATGACACCTATGAGACAGCCGATGGCAAGTTCATTTCGATCGGCTCGATCGAGCCGCAATTCTACGCCGCGCTGCTCAAAGCTGCCGGACTGGCGGACAATCCGAAGTTCGGCCGCCAGATGGACGAAAGCCAATGGGGCGAGTTGAAGTCACGGCTGACGCAGATTTTTCTCACCAAGACGCGCGACGAATGGTGCGGTCTCATGGAGGGACGGGACGTTTGTTTCGCGCCAGTGCTTTCGCTGGCAGAAGCACCCGGTCATCCTCACAACGTCGCGCGTCGCACGTTTGTCGACATTGCGGATGTAACCCAGCCTGCTCCTGCGCCGCGATATTCGAAAACATGCACTGACGATCCTCGTATGCCCTCATCGGAATCAGATTACGAAGAAATTCTTGGGCAACTGGGATATGGCGCCGATCACATTTCCATTCTGCGTGAAATGTTGGTCGTTTCGTAAGGGATTACCGGGCAATAGCCGATGGCGTATGGCGTCATCTTTTTGGTCTAATTCCCGATGCAATGAGAGCGACGAGTTGTTGCTCCTCCAGCTTTCCGTTAAAAAGCAACGGGAGATCGCCATTAGATTTCGAGCACATCGGAGTGCTTGCAGGCGACCCGCAATCTGTCGAAACCATCGGGCTCCGCAATGTCGAATGGCTGCTCGCGACGCAGATGGGCAAAGGCCTCATCGATGGGTGCGATCTCACTAGGCTTTGGGATCGACGATCATATTGGCGATCGCCATGGGCACTCTCCTTATGATAGTTGTTGGACATTTAGCAACCTATCAGCTGATACAGGCCTCGACAGCCCGACATCAAGGGCGCCGTACAATTCCCATCGCATGAGAGGTCCAGCGCGCTTGCGCTGGATCAAAGAGCAATTCATCATGAAACGATTGATGAGGGAGTAAATATGGCTGGCGCCACGGTACCAAAGCAAGGAGCGCAAGCTTCAACCGGCTCGGATACCCGGGTTTCGCTTTTGAATTCGGTTGCCGCACTCATGACAGAGCGCGGCACGATCGACGCGACTCTCAATGAGATTGCCGAGAGAAGCGGTGTAAATTCGGCGCTAATAAAATATTATTTTGGAAATAAAGACGGCCTTTTTCTGGAGTTGTTGCGCTATTCTATTGGCAAGGCGATCCAGGATCTGGAAGCACTGGTCCATATGAATCTCAGCCCAGTCGAGAAGATGCGTATCCATTTGAGCGGGGTCGTAAATGTCTATTTCCGGCACCCCTACATTAACCGGGTAATGCATCTGCTGCTCGCGACGAATGAGAGCGTGGGAAAGATCCTCTCTGAGGAACTCGTGCAACCCCTTGTGGCGGCCCAAGGCACCATTCTTGAAGAGGGACGATCGGCCGGTCTATTTCGAGAAATTGATCCGATGCTCTTTTATTTTCATGTGATCGGGGCATGCGACCACCTATTTTTCGGTCGCTATGCGCTGAAATATGCTTTCGAAATTGATGAGATCAATGATGAAATTCGCCAGAGATTCATAACTCAACTTTGCGAGATCGTGATGGTAGGCATTTCCACTCTCCACCAATAACCTCTAAATCTCTTTTGCGTGATATTATATCATCGAAATATTTGGAAGCGTCACACAGGACATTCATATATATGCTCACCTTCTCCTTAAATTTTGGCGTTGTTGCCCCCCAGAACGCATAACGCAAAAAAAGCCGCCCGAAGGCGGCCGAAGTATTAGGAGAGGATGCCTAAAAGGCCCGGATTTCATGGCGCCTCTCTGATTGTTATGCAAGTGCGAAATATGCAACTATAACTACGGGTGGCGCACTATACCAAAATGGCAGTCTCTTCATACCAGAATATAATGTCATACAAAGGCAAGTCCATCGGGATGTAGTAGCCACTTTCTGCCGAACGTCGCCGTTTTTTATACAAATTATGTTACGGATCGCCCGATTGCGACTATATCGCTGCCGGCATCGCGGCGACTTCACTTTTGCAGTGGGACCCCGCCGCCGAACTCGACGTTGCCGCCAGAAGATCGGCGATGGTCTGATGTCCTGGGATCAGAAGGGATAGGCCGGCGGGGTGCTCTTGATCGTGACCCACTGCCAGTCCGTGAACAACTCCCAATTGGCGGGCCCGCCGATGGAGGTGCCGTTGCCCGAGGCACCAACCCCTCCGAAGGGGTTCACGACATCGTCGTTGACAGTCTGGTCGTTGATATGCAGCAAGCCCGCGTGGAGACGCTCGCCGAGTGCGAGAGCGCGACCGACATCCCGCGAAATGACCGCCGCCGACAGGCCATATTCCGTGTCATTCGCCAACGCGACCGCTTCGTCGTCGTTTTCGAACGGCACGAGGACCGCGACCGGTCCGAAGATTTCCTCGCTGAAGGCCGTCATTGTGTGGCTGACTCCCTTGAGTACGGTCGGCGCAAGGAACAGTCCTTCCGACGTGCCGCCCGCGAGAATTTCCGCCCCCTCCGCCACTGACGTCTCGAGCACCGACAACGCGTGATCGAGCTGCGGCTGGTTGATAATCGGCCCGAGCGCGACAGTTCCGCTCATCGGATCGCCGACCGGCAACGCCCGGGCTTTTTCCGCTAGCTTTGCCGCGAAATCCTCGATGATCGACTTCTGAACGAGGATACGGCCTGCCGACATGCAGATCTGGCCCTGATGGAGATAGGCGCCCCAGGCGGCATTCCTGAGCGCCAGCTCGATGTCGGCATCGTCGAGAATGATCAGCGAATTCTTGCCGCCCAGTTCGAGCGAGACCTTCTTGAGGTGCTTGCTCGCATTCTGCCCGACCATCCGGCCGGCGTTGGTCGAGCCGGTGAACTGGATCATGGCGATGTTGGGATTGCTGCAGAGGGCTTCTCCCGCATCGCCCCGGCCGGGAAGGACCTGGAGCACGCCGGCGGGCAGTCCCGCGAGCTCGAACAGGCGTGCAATCACGAAGCCGCCGCACACCGCCGTGCGTGGGTCGGGCTTGAGAACCACCGCGTTGCCGACAGCCAGCGCTGGCGCGACGGCGCGCATCGCAAGGTAGAGCGGAAAATTGAACGGCGCGATGATCCCGACGACGCCAAGCGGGCGGCGCTTGGCGAGGCTGGTGCGTCCCGCCTCGCTCGGCAGCACGAGTCCTTGCGCCTCATAAGGCATGCCGCCGGCCAGCTGGATCGCCTTCAGCGACAGACGAAGCTCGAACTCGGCCTTGGCGCGGACGGAGCCGCTCTCGCGCATGATCCATTCGACGATCTCGTCCCAGTGCGCGTGACCGGTTTCGACCGCCTTCGGGAACACCCCCGCGCGCTGGTCCGGGCTGGCCGCAGCCCACGCCTTCTGGGCCTTGCGAGCAGAAGCAGCCGCGGTCGCGATATCGGAGGGGTCGGCCATTCCGATCTTGCCGATCACCTGGCCTGTCGCGGGCTCGATCACGTCGGCCACCGCCGGTCTCGCTGTCCACTCACCGTCGAAGATGGAACCGCTCAGATGGTTTTTAGTCAGAAATTTTGTCGTCGTCATAATGCATCTCCGATTGTCGAGGAGGCAGACGGAAGGCGCTCGCTGACGGATTCCGGTGCCGTGGTGTTGCATGAATTGAGAAAGCGGATGAGCGTGGTCGCGAGCGCTTCCGGCGCTTCAAGCGGCGCGAGGTGCGCGGCGTGAAGATGGACGGTTTGCGCCCGGGGGATTGCCTCGGCGATATGTTGGCCATGTCCCTCGAACGGCGTCGACGTGTCGAGATCGCCGGCGACCACCAAAGTCGGAGCCTCGATTTCCCTGAGCCGCCAATAGATGTCCATGTCGCGGATCGCGGCCGCGCAGCCGGCATAGCCATCATTCGACATGCGGCGCAGCCCTTCGGCAATATGATCGCTGGCGTCAGGGTCGGCCTTCCGAAATTCCGGAGACAGGAAACGCCCCAGCGCCAGATCGAGGATCGCCTCGGTGCCTCCGTAGCGAACCGCCTGCACGCGGGCCGTCCAGGCGCCCGGGTCCATCGTTGCGGAGGTGCAGATCGGGATGAGGGCTTCGACCCTGTCCGGGTAATCGAGCGCCAGTCCCATAGCCATCATGCCGCCCAGCGAGACACCAGCGACCGCCGTCCGCGCTACACCCGCATCATCGAGCACCGCGATGACATCATCGACCAGCATGTCGATGCTATAGTCGCCTCGGGGCGCCTCAGAGCGGCCATGGCCACGTGTATCCATCCGCAACACATGGAAGTCGGCCAGATAGGGCATGACGCGATCCCAGAGGTGCAGATCGGTTCCGATCGAATTGAGGAGGAGAAGCGGCTGACCTTCAGTATCGCCGGCTTCCTCCCAATGGAGCCTTATGCCGGGTCTCACGCATGTCACCATGAATTCAGACCTTCCGCGCGATCTGGAAGCTGGGAATGATTGCGAGTTGATCAAGGCAGTGCTCGCCAGCCGTCGTCAGCCATGATGCGAGCGCGATCGGGAAAGATGGTACACGGTGGCGCAACGGCGCACAGGGGCGTGCGATAGGATCTTTCAGCGAAGAGCGCTTTTTGCCCTGTAAGAGCCACTTGGCGGTATGTTTCGGTCCAGTGGGAAGCGCCTCGGTGGATACGATTGTTCTCATAGATATTCCAGGCTTCAGAAGCGTGCAGCTCGCGGGCATTGGGGCCGCCACGCGAGCTGCAACGGAAGGTGAGCGAGCGATGCCGGGTTCATGGCATCGCTCCTGAGCCATTCCCAGGGGGAGGGGGATAGGAACGACTCCTTGTACCAACCTCACTTACTGGTGCCGACTGTCGCCAGCACACGGGCGCAATGCCGAATGCAGACCGTAAACGAAAAGACCTTTTCGGTAATCGGCCAAACCATTTTGATATCAACCATCCCGACAAGCGATGGGTTGGAAGCGAACTCGCCGTCCCATCATGCATCGACAAACCGGACCGGTTCCCGGTCGGGCCGGTCACGACTTCGGCTGGACCATTGTCACGCACTCCGGACGCCGCTTCGATCAAGGTTTGTGCATGTTTTCCGGCCATTCACCTCGAGCGCTGACTAAAAGATTTTAGCGATGCGGATCTGGGCCCGTATCGCCTCGCGGAACCCGCCCTCGACATGAACCATGTGGCCCGCGCTACCCTCGACTTGCAAGCCCGGCGCGACGAACGTCTGCACGGCAAAGCGGACCTGCTGATTTTCGGTCTTCGTGCCGTTGTAGAGTCCATCGACATATTGGCGGCCGCCCCAATAGCCGGCATAGCCGATCGACGCCGAAGTCTTTGGCGACAGAGTGTAGCGCCCCCAGATCTGCACGGCGTCCGTGCGATGCTGCGTCAGGGTCTGCCGATCAACGCCATAGTCGTCATTATGGCCGTACCATGTCATGTCGCCATAGGCTTCGAGCGCAAACCGTCGCGCGACACCCTGCACGACGCCGACCTGCATGTCGTATGTGTAGCGATTGCCGCCGATATTGGCGGCTTTGTTGTGGCTATAGGTCCCGGTTGGCATCGAGACGATCGGCGAGAAGCCCACATAGGTGCCATGCACTGGATCGTCATGATGCACGAGCCACAGGGTCGCGAATGGCATGATGTCGCCGATCCCGCTTGAGCTTCGTAGCCTCTGACCGGCCGCGCGGCCGCTGTAAATCGCGCCGAACGGCACGATGATCTGCGGATCCGCGATGAACGGGCCTATCTTCACGAAGTGAACGAAACGGACGAGTCCGATGCTTGACCGGAGCTCAGTGTCGCTTCCCAGCAGGCCCACCCCGGGCACCTGGATCGCATCACGATCGGTGTAGGTGCCGTAGAGCAGCAACATATTGGTGCCAGGCTTCAGCGCGACGTAGTCGCCGGGATCCACATCGACTGCCGCGGCCGGGGTGGCCAGCGCAGTGGTAAGCAAGAACAACAATGCACTATGGCGCCAGCCCATCGATCCCTCCCTGGATATTTGGTTATTCAATGACCAAGCGAAGCGATCGAGGCAAAAACCTTTATGGTCTGGCCGATATACCCTTTCGGTATCAAAATACAATGCTTTCAATGAACTGGCGCCGGCGACTTCCCGCCGTGAAGCCTCATGATACCCTGGCGATATAGCAGATTATCGATAAGGTATTTCGAATGGGGCGGCGGCGCTTTTATTGAAAAGTCCGCCTGCCGATCAGCCCGTCAACGGGTCAGACGCCATCGGCGTAGAGTTCGCGTTCGGAATGCCGGGACGCGGTCAGGCCGGCAGGCAGTCGCGCGGATTGCCCGCGGTCGCTGGGGCGACCGCGAATGAGGATGACTGAGCATGACCAAGGAAAGCTACGACTTCGTGATCGTCGGTGCTGGTGCAGCCGGCTGTGTAGTGGCGAGCTATCTGGCCGAGCACACCGACGCGTCGATCGCACTCATCGAGGCGGGCGAGACCGATCGCGATCCGTTCATCCATATCCCCGCGGGATTCGCCAACATCCTCATCCATGACCGGCACGTGTGGAAGTATGAAACGGTACCGCAGCATGGGACCGTCCGCGCCTATCGCGCGGGCAGGGTGCTCGGCGGCGGATCGTCGATCAACGCGATGTGCTATGTTCGCGGCCAGGAGCGCGATTATGCCGCCTGGCAGAACGCCGTCGGCGACACCGGCCGCTGGTCCTATGCGGACCTCCTCCCCGTCTTCATGGCGCAGGAGGACAATGACACCTTCCACGACGACTATCATGGCGTCAACGGCGGACTGTCAGTCCAATTGCCCAAGGGCATCAACAAGCTGAATCAATATTGTTTGAAGGCATTCCAGGAATATGGCCTTCCCTACAATCCCGATTACAATGGCGAGAGCCAGATCGGAGTCTCGCCGGTCCAGTCTACGGTCGGCAACCAGCGCCGCTGCAGCGCGGCCGATGCCTATCTGCGGCCGCACCTCGCTTCGGGCCGGGTAACGCTCCTCACCGACAAGACCGTCACGCGCATCCTGATCGAGAACAAGCGTGCCGTTGGTGTTGAACTGCATGGTACGACTCCGGAACTCATCCTGGCGGGCGAGGTGATTCTATCGGCTGGAGCGATCCAAAGTCCGAAGATCCTGATGCATTCCGGCGTCGGGCCGGCCGAGCAGCTGCTACAGCATGGTCTTCCGGTCATCGTCGACTCTCCGGAAGTCGGCGAGAATCTCCAGGATCATCCGATCGTCCCCGTGCGCGCCTATGTGAAGGGCGATCTCGGCTACCAGATGGCGGCGCAAGGCCTTGGAAGCATGAAGGCCGGTCTGCGCTACCTCGTCACCAAGGACGGCCCGGCGTCGGGCAATGGCATCGAGACGGTGTCCTACTGGAATCCTTCCGACTTCACCGCCGATCCCACCATCCAGTGCTATCATGTTCCGATCATCTCGGCAGACGGCTTGAGTCCGACAGGCGATCGCTCCGGCATCACCTTCGAGCTTGTCGTCCTCCAGCCGAAAAGCCGCGGCTGGATCCGCCTGGCGGATGGCGATCCGACCTCGATGCCGCTCATCAATCCGAACTTCATCGGCGAGGAGGAGGATCTGAAGGCCGCCGTCGCATCCGTCCGCGCAATTCGTGAAGTGATGCGCCAGGAGTCGCTCGCGCCCGTGATCGAGGACGAGATTGAACCTGGCCCGCAAGCGCAGACGGACGCCGAGATCGGCGAGTGGGTCAAGCGCGTCGCCACGACGATGTGGCATCCGGTCGGCACCTGCCGGATGGGGGCGGACGAGCGCGCTGTCGTCGATGCACGTCTACGGGTACGCGGAGTTGAAGGCCTGCGGGTGATCGACGCGTCCATCATGCCGAACATCACGAGTGGCAACACCAACGCACCCACCCAGGCCCTCGCGCGTCACGCTTCTGCCATGCTGGTGGACGACGTCTTGCACCGGTCTACCGGACGGGCTCCCGGCTCGCCGCAGCCTGCGATCGTTCCTCCCGCCCAGACGCTGCCTGCCTGAAAGTCCAACATCGACTTGGCGCCGGCGATCCGCTTCCTCCGACCGATCGCAAACCATGGCAGTACACGAAATCAGGCCGTCCCCCTTGGTGGGCGCTGTCGACGTGACAAATGACAAAGGGAAGCGTCATCACCGTCCGCAAAAACCGCGCAGGAACGGTCGATCATCAGGAGGTGTCATTGCGTGATGAGAAAAAATCGCAGGGTTAGTGGAGGATATCGAAGGTCTATTCTCTTCAAGGGTTTCGGTGGTATCCGTTTTGATCCGGGAACAGCTCCGAGCGCCATGGAGGCGCATGAGGTGGTCGTCGATAAGTCTATGACCTCGTCGGAATTGCTTTGTTCCGCGCCGAAGAGCGAGCGCGATGAGTGACTTAAGGTCACTCATTGGCTCCTCGCCGATGGTCTCGGTGAGGCGAAGACATCTTCCCAGTACGCCCCCGATAACCCGAACAGCTTACGCGCCGCCAATCTTTTCAGACATGCACGTCTGGCCAGATAAATTCGAAGAGAAATGCTTTGCCTCTCGGGCGATGATCAATCGGCCTCCGTTGCCAACCATTCCCTGAGAAGGGTTGTCGTCTCTCCGGGATGCTCGAGAGCTGCCATATGGCCGCAGTCTCGAATGATATGCAATACTGACCCCACAACGCGATCGTGGATTTCTTCCGCGTGTGCGGGCGGCGTGATCCGGTCGCCGTCTCCAACGACGATCATCGTGGGCACCGCGATGGTGCTGAGGAGACCGGTCGAGTCGGGGCGGCTCATGATTGCCTGTTGCTGCCGAAGAAAAGCGTCTCCGCCAACGCGTTGGGCCATTGCGCGCATTTCGTCCGCCACGGTCCCTTCGACATGACTTGGATGCACTAGACTGTTCAGCAAGCGGCGGGTGACGCCCAGAAACTTGCCCCGCTGAAGGGATTCGATACCGGCGTGGCGCTGGGCAATCCGCTCCGGTGTGTCGGCGCGCGCGCTTGAATTGAAAAGGGTCGCGTCCGTCAATGTGGTGTAAATTCGGGTGTGGCCATCGGGCTGCATTTTCAGGCGACCTTGGGTGTAATCTGTAGCGGCTGAACCTCCTCAATGATTGGTGTGGCGAGGGCTGCCATGCCCTCAATCTGCATGT